>Ga0310039_10000021_pt1 | contig 214989 bp, 189 predicted proteins | sample Sb_taG_4_FD_200460 | JGI IMG/M metagenome (GOLD analysis project Ga0310039, IMG submission 200460) | Peat soil microbial communities from Weissenstadt, Germany - Sb_50d_6_BS metaG (v2) (version 2) | ecosystem: Environmental > Terrestrial > Soil > Wetlands > Peat | place: Germany: Weissenstadt...
CCGTGCCCACTCAACACCGGCACGCCTTTGTTGCGGATCCGAAATGTGGTGCCGGGCTGCGTGCCATCTGGGACCTTGAGCGTGTGATCACCGTCCATGGTGGGCACGCGGATCTCCGCTCCCATGGCGGCCTGAGCCACGGAGATCGGCACCACGCAATGCAGATCGTTGCCCTCGCGGATGAAGACCGGATGTTCCTTCACATGCAGCACGACATATAAATCGCCCGCCGGGCCGCCAAATTGGCCAACTTCTCCCGCGCCCGAAAACCGGATGCGGGTCCCGTCTTCCACTCCCGGAGGAACCTTGACATCGACGGTGCGCTGGCGAAGAACCCGGCCTTCCCCTTTGCACTTCTGGCACGGATCGGTGATCACGCTTCCGGTTCCCTGGCAGGTGGGACAGGTGCGAGCGATGCTGAAGAAACCCTGCTGATAGCGGACCTGGCCGCGGCCGCCGCAAGAGCGGCAAGTGGTTGGGCCTTTGCCCGGAGCTGCGCCCGAACCGCGGCATTCTTCGCAGGCTTCGTGGCGGCGTACTATGACCTGAGCTTGCCGGCCAAAGAACGCTTCTTCGAATTCCAGCGTCAGGTCTTCGCGCAGGTCGGCGCCGCGTTGCACCCGGCTGCGCCGGCGTCCACCACCTCCGCCGAACATGTCGCCGAAGCCGAAAAACTCGCCAAAGATGTCGCTGAAATCCTGGAAGACGCTGGGATCGAAACCCGCGCCTGCTCCGGCAGCCCCGCCTAATCCGGCGTGGCCGTAGCGATCGTAGACCGCCCGCTTTTCTGAATCAGCCAGTACGGCGTAGGCCTCGCTGACTTCTTTGAATTTCTCCTCGGCATCCGGATTGTTCGGATTGCGGTCGGGATGATACTGCAGGGCGAGCTTGCGGTAAGCGCTCTTCAGTTCGGTTTCCGTGCAGGTGCGAGTCACGCCCAACACTTCGTAGTAGTCACGTTTCACGTTCGTAGTCAGAATAGGCCTTTCTTCAAAGAAAACTTCTCAGTCGGAGTCACGATTCCTGCGTCACGACTCCTGTGTCACGATTCCTGTGTCATCCCGAGCGCAGCGAGGGACCTGGGTTTCTGTCGGCGCCGGCAAGAACCGAGATCCCTCGCTGTGCTCGGGATGACAACTGTAAACGTCTTTCACAAGCGCAAGCGTCTTTCCCAAGTGTAAGCGTCTTTCCGCAGTTAACAGTCCGCCGTTAACAGTTCTATGCACGCAGATTCAGGGATTCTTCGCAACCTTGACCATGGCAGGGCGCAGCAACCGGTCTTTGAACTTGTAGCCGCGCTGCAGCTCTTCGAGCACCTCATGGTCGGCCGCGTCGGAGGTTTCCACCATCTCGATCGCCTCATGATAGTGCGGATCGAACTGCTCCCCCTTGGCGGGAACCGCACGCACGCCCAGTTTTGCCAGCGCGTCCTGCAACTGTTTGTAGATGAGTTCCACGCCGCTGCGGAAGTCTCCCGGCTCAGACTTGGCCCGCAGGGCCCGCTCGAAGCTGTCGATCACCGGCAGCAGCGCCTTGATCGCGTCCGCGGTAGCGAAGTCGCGGAAATCCTGCTGTTCCTTGGCTGCACGCTTTCGCGCGTTCTCAAATTCAGCCTGGGCGCGGGCCAGCCGGTCGAGCAGGGTATCGCGTTCGGCCTTCAGCTTCTGCAATTCCGCCTGGACGCCGGAAGCCTCCGCTGCGGACGCAGGCCCGCCGGCCGGCACTCCACCGGAGCGCTCGTCATCCTCTGCTGGAGGAAGCTCGTGTTCCGTATCCAGCTCATCCATCTTTGACTTTCCGTTTGATTTCCCCATAACAGCGAATAATCACTCCGATTCATTCAGGATCTTGTCAAACAGGCGCGCGATATAGGACACCGCCGTAATCGTGTGCTGGTAGTCCATGCGCGTCGGGCCAATCACCGCCAGCGAACCCATCACTTCGTTGCCGGCGTGAGCGGGAGCGCCGATCAACACGAAATTGCGCATGGAAGGCAAGGTCTGGTCGAGGCCAATCACCACGCGCACCGCCTCCTGCTTCACGTCCAGATAGGCGCCGAGAAGCTGAACGACTTTTTCCTTCTCCTCGAGCGTCTGCAGCATCTCCTGCAGGCGTTCGCGATCTTGTTCGCTGGTAACCAGGTTGGCCGCTCCTTCCACGAAGACCACCTGCGCGCCCTGCTCCGCCGCCAGCGCTCCTTGCTTGTAAAGTTGCTCGATGGAGCTCATCAGGCGATCGTACTCGCTGCGCTCCTGCTCGATGCGCCGCGCCAGCTCGCCGCGCATGGCTTCCATGGTCCAGCCGCGGAAGTTCTCGTTGATATAGCGTGCCGCCAGGTCCAGATCGTTCTGCGCCAAATCCAGGCGCAGCACGCGATCCCGCACCAGGCCAGACCGGGTCACCACCACGGCCAGCACCTTCTGATCGCCGAGCCGTGAAAAGTACACGTGCTCGAGCGCGTTTTTCGGGCCGCTGGTGGCCACCGTCACTCCCACGTTGCGGGAGACGAGCGAAAGTACATGCGAAGTGCGCTCCATAAACTCCTGCACATCGCTGACCCCGGCCAGCGAGTCCGAGATCATGGTTTCTTCCTGCGGCGCCAGCCGGGCCGTGCCGGAAATCTGCTCGACGTAGTAGCGGTAAGCTTCTGTCGTCGGAATGCGCCCGGCCGAAGTATGCGGCTGCTCGAGAAAACCGGCGTCCGAGAGGTCGGCCATCACGTTGCGAATGGAGGCCGGACTCAACCCTTCGCGATTGGACCGCGCCAGCGTGCGCGAGCCCACCGGCTCGCCCGTCGAGATAAATGTCTCAACGATCGCGGTCAGGATTTCGCGTTCGCGCGTGCCGATATTGGGGTCAGCGGGCATAGAGCGTGTTTATTGTCTCAAACCGAGCGGCGGCAGCCGGGAGGAGCGCGGGCATCCAGACCATTCTACTAACTATTTTAGATGCACGAGCTTAGCTTTTGGACCAAAGCGCAATCTTTGTTTGGATTCTAGGAACGGGGTGGGAGCCTGTCAAGAAGTTCAAGGCGGTTGCTCGGTGGTGAGTGTAGTAGAGATTTAACGCCAATATGCCCACGTCCCCTCGGAAAAAACCGTGAAACGAAGACGAGAAGAAACGGTTGTCCGCGTAGAGTGTGAGCTCTCTGCGCTCGTTCACGCAACTCCCAGCGCGACTACCTCTCGTTTTGCTGGCAGAAGCGCTAACAGGACAACTCCGATCGCAAGGAATACGATCACATCAGTAAAGTTCCGGTGGACGCCGTGAATCCACGCTTCCACGGTTTGAATAGCCATCACAGCGCCATGGGAGATGTTCCACCAAGCTGCTAGAGCAATCATCGAGCGATGCTCAGATGGTCTCCTTGCAGCCATGAGTAGAAAGACCCCGACCGGGATAAAAAAGCTCAGAAACATCGGTTCGATCTCGTTCTTCCGCTCCAAAAGCCAGCTGGAATGCCGCAGATCCATATACAGAAAATAAATCAGGGCCAGATTCAACAGCCCCACGATCACCAGGACGATCTGTGTCAGGCGTTCTCTTTTCACATTGGCCTCATTATTTGAGCGACCAGTTACGACGTGCGAACCGTCTCAACCCCTGACCAAGTCCACGCCTGCCAGACGATGACCGAGGTGCATACAGTTTCGATCGTCGCGAAGAACAAGTACTCAGGAAGAGCGGGCGGCCTGCCCCATCCAGCCAGAGGCGGAACGAAGGTCAGGAAACCGTTTACAAGGGTTAGAACGACCCCCGCGATTATATTTGCTAGCCGGTTCGCTCTAAACGGAAGTAGTCGACACGCCACAATCATGGCAATGGGTATTTCCATCAAGACCGCTGAACCCATCAGAGCCCATGGGGAAAGATGTGGGGCGTCGGATAGATTTGGCGAGCCAACAATAGCAAACAGGGCAACAACGTCCGCATACAGGTAGTTCAATAACGCGAAGATCCAGAATAGAGACAACCGCTCCTTTGTGTCATGCATGTCAACCTCCTATGGAAGAGCAATGCAGGATCTGAGTTGCTCCTGCGCTCTGTACTGTGCATTTGAGCACTTTGGGAATACGGGCGAGAACATCAAAAGGATGCAAGGTACGAGGGGTCTCCGAAAATTTCTGTGATTGAGATAAACTCATGCGAGGTTCGGCCAACCAACTGTTGTAAGGCGCTTGCACAAGTGTGGGTGCTTTTCGTTCGCGTTCGGGCGGGATGATAAGTGTTAATTTTGATGTTTCGCCAATCATCGTTGTCTTCCCATATCCTTCAGTAGACTGTTCTCATACCTAGCAACACCAATCTAGCAACTGCATCTCTTGCGTCTTTTTTGGGCACTCATCCGTATTACGAGTATGGTGGGGGCGACCGCACTATCGCTGGAGGGGCTTGTGGCCGTGGATGCGGATGTGGTCCGGCTTCGCCGAGGCGACCTGAACGCTCTCTCGGAACTGATTACCCGATACCAGAATCGGCTGTATCGGTACCTGCTGCGCATCGTGCGGCAGCCCGCCGAGGCGGAAGACCTGTTCCAGCAAACCTGGTTGAGAGTGGTCGAGAAGATTCGTTCCTTTGATGCAAGCCGCAATTTCGACGCCTGGCTGTTCACGCTGGCGCGCAACCTGGCGATCGATCATTTGCGCCGGATTCGTCCGCAGAGCCTGGACGAGCCGCTCGCAAACACCTGGCATAGCGAAACCGTGGCGGACCGGATTCCGTGTAAAGATCACACGCCGCTCGATCACGCGCTCGCGGCCGAGCGCCGAACGGAGATCAGCGAAGCGATGGCGGCGCTGCCGACGATGTATCGCGAAGTCCTCACACTGCGGTTTGAGGAGGAGATGAAGATTGAGGAAATCGCGCAGGTTACAGCAGTTCCGGTATCAACGGTGAAGTCGCGGCTGCGGCGTTCGCTGGAACAATTGCGTTACGCGCTCGAAGCGCGGTATCCCGGAGGTACATGGCAATGAGCGAGCACGACAAGATTCGAGAACTGCTGGCGCTGGCCGCAGCCGACGCGCTGACGAGCACGGAAGAAAAGCAGGTTGCGGAGCATGTGCGGTCTTGCATCGCCTGCTCGAACGAATTGGGGGCTTGGCGGCCGATTGCGAGCGAACTCCGCCGATTGCCGACGCCCCAGCCTTCTTCGTGGCTGGTGCAGGCCACACTGGCGCGTGCGGAGGCGAAGCTCACCGAACAGGCCGAGCACGACTGGAACCGCCGCGTAATGATTGTTGTCGTGGCTTTTGCGTGGCTGCTGACGATTGCGAGCTGGGCGGTTTTCCACTTTGTGAGCGGACGTTTCGAGAGGTTGCTCGGGCCGCAGTTCAGCCATACGTGGATCAGTTTTGCCGCGTTCACCGCCCTAGAGTGGCTCGCGGGAGGGGTGGCCGCAGTAATGCTGGCAATCCGGCAGCGCGGCGAAAGGAGGCTGGTATGAGCCGCTTCACAAAGGAATTGCGCGTGATCCCAGAAGCAGCGTGGATCTTTGCATGGTTCGGCTATTCGTGCCTCACCGTGTGGTTGTTCTTCTTCGTTGCACCAAAGGATCCGGAGATGGCCAAATTGCCGCGCTGGGGACAAGCGCTGCTGGTTTACGGATTTTTCCTGCTCATGGTGGCTTGGGTTGCGCTGATCGGATACATCTACGGGGATGCGAAGCGGCGGCAGATGCGGTACGCAATGTGGACGCTACTGGCGATCTTCGTTCCCCATGCGATCGGGATGATCTTGTACTTCATTCTCCGCGATCCTCTGCCGAAGACGTGTCCCGGCTGCAGGCATGTCGAAAAGGCAAAATTTCCATTCTGTCCGCACTGCGGCACTTTGCTGCAGCCAACGTGCCCGAAATGTGATAAGCCCGTTGAGCCCACTTGGGCGAATTGCGCGTATTGCGGACAGCAACTGCCCGAGTCGGCGACGCGAGCTACACAAAACCCCTCTGTGGCGACGTGACGCCGTGCGCCTGCCGGATTGAACCTTGTTCGGCCCGAAACCACTTACCTTATAGCCCGAAACCTCGAAAACCGGGGTGCTGGTATGCTCTATCTCTTCCCATGAAATCTGCACCACACATCGCGGTCATCGGCGCCGGAGCCTTCGGCGGATGGATCGCCTTTCAACTTCTGGAGCGCGGTGCGCGCGTCACCCTGCTCGATTCCTGGGGGCCGGGAAATTCGCGCGCGTCTTCCGGCGGAGAGACACGTGTCATGCGCGGCACTTATGGGCCGGACCAGCCCTACACCGAACTGGCAGCACGCTCTCTCAGGCTCTGGCAGAAGTACGAGCGAAAATGGAAGCGCCGGTTTCTGCATCGCACCGGCGTGTTGTGGATGGCGGCCGGTCGCGATGATGCCTTCGAGCGTGGCTCAGTCGAGATGCTGCGCGCGGCGAAGATCAAGTTTGACGAACTTTCCGCGCCACAACTCAGGAAACGCTGGCCGCAGATCAACTTTGAGGGCATCGAGTGGGGCATCTATGAACCGGAATGCGGCTATCTGGAGGCACGTGCTAGCTGCCAGGCAGTTTTCGATGCGTTCATCGCGAGGGGAGGAAGGTATCGGCAAGCCGCGGTCGCTGCAGATCCGCTGGAAACGCAGAATGGTGATGTAGGGACAACCGCCTCGGCTGTCCGGTCGAGCGAAGCTCGACGGTCAACCAACAATCTGCGGTCTGTCGTTCTCTCCGATCACTCGCGGCTCAAAGCTGACTGCTACGTGTTCGCCTGCGGACCATGGCTGGGCAAGCTGTTTCCCCGCACGGTCGGTGATCTAGTCCGAGCCACCAAGCAAGACATTTTCTTCTTCGGCACGCCTGCGGGCGACTCGCGCTTCAGCGACGGTTACTTGCCCGTCTGGGCCGATCATCGTGATCATTTTTTCTACGGCATTCCGGGCAGCGATCGCCGTGGCTTCAAGATCGCCGACGACACGCGCGGCCCCGACTTCGATCCCACGAGCGGCGAGCGCGTCGTGAGTCAGAAAACTCTGAAGGACATCCGCGAGTACGTTGCCTTTCGCTTCCCTGCCCTGAAAGATGCTCCGCTGGTCGAGACCCGCGTCTGCCAGTACGAGCAGACTCCCGACAGTCATTTCATCATTGACCGGCATCCGGCAATGGAAAATGTCTGGATCGTAGGCGGCGGTTCCGGCCACGGATTCAAGCACGGCCCCGCTATCGGGGAGATGGTGACGGACTTGCTTCTGAAAGATCGCGAACCGGAAGCGATCTGGCGGCTGGCGAGGTTCAAAAGAGCTTAACCACAGAGGACACAGACCCACAGAGGAGCTACTCTGTGAAACCCTGTGTCCCCTGTGGTTCAGGATCTTGCTACTGGATCTGAATCACGCTACTGGATCTGAATCACGCTGGCTGGTGCGCTCGCCTTGATCTCATCCACACGCGCCACGACCCTCCGGGCGAATTCGTACATGGACTTCGCATGCGGAGAATTTTCCCCTTCCAAAACCACGGGCGTGCCGCCATCCCCAGCCTTGCGCACCTCGGGATCGAGTGCGATGTTGCCCAGAAACGGGACGCCGAACTGCTGCGCCATTTTCTCCGCCCCGCCGCGGGAGAAGATGTCCACTTCGTGCTGGCAATGCGGGCAGACAAAATAGCTCATGTTCTCGACGACGCCCACCACGTCCACCTTCATCTGGCGGAACATCTCGATCGCCTTGCGCGCGTCCTGCAAGGCAACGTCAGAAGGAGTCGAAACCACCACCGCGCCCGTCAGCGGCACGGTCTGCACCAGCGACAGCGCGATGTCGCCCGTCCCGGGCGGCAGATCGACGACCATGTAGTCGAGATGTCCCCACTCCACCAGTCCCAGAAACTGCCGCACGATCTGGTGCAGCATGGGCCCGCGCCAGATGATCGGCTTGTCGCCAGGATTGAGGAATCCGACGGAAATGACTTTCAGCCCAAACGCCTGAATCGGCTCGATGCGATTTTCGCCGACCATGCGGGGCTGCGCGCTCACGCCCAGCATCAGCGGAACGTTGGGACCATAAACGTCGGCGTCGAGCAAACCGACTTTGTGCCCCATTTTGACCAGAGCGACGGCCAGATTCACCGCCAGCGTGGTCTTGCCCACGCCGCCCTTGCCCGACCCAACGGCAATGATGGCGTCGACTCCCGGCAGCGGCTGCGGTCCCGGCTGCGCCGGACCTTGTGCATGCTGATGCGGCGTATGTGCGCTCAATGGATTAGCTCCAGAAATAAGATCGAGATCAGGAACAACCTCTTTCGATTATACGGGGAATCGTCCGAACGGAGCGGGATACAATGACCGCACTCTATCCATGACCAGCTAGACGGCTGACAGCTAGCCTCTGACAGCGCGCGAGGAACAAGTAGCTCAACGGGTCTTTGCGAGGATCTGTCCCGTCGAGGTCAGTGCAGCTTGTTCTGGTAAACGCATATGCACCATAATTGGCATCATTTGATGCTATAATTGATGCAGCAAAGGATGACCCATGCGAACCACCGTTGCCCTTGATGACGATCTCGTACGCACCGCCCAGGAGTTCACCGGAGTGGCGGAGAAAACAGCCTTGATCCGAGAAGCTCTAAAAGCCCTCATCGAGCGGGAAAGCGCCCGCCGATTGGCCTCCCTGGGAGGCACAATGCCCGGATTGAAGACCACTCCGCGCCGCAGGTCGAGGCAGAGCTAGGGTGGCGCGAAATTGATTCTCGCGGATACTTCCGTTTGGGTCGACCATTTCCGCTCGGGAAACCAGGAACTGCAAAAAGCTCTCAGCCAGGGGCAGATTGTTATCCATCCATTCATCGTTGCGGAGCTTGCGCTGGGATCGCTGAAGGACCGCGCCAAGACGCTTGCGCTGCTCGACCTCTTACCGCAGGTGCGGGTGGCACAGCTGAGCGAACTGCGCCTGATGATTGAGTCTCGTCGTTTGGACAGCCTCGGCATCGGCCTGACCGACGCACACTTGATCGCCTCGGTATTCATCGATTCGCCCACGCTGCTGTGGACAAGGGATAAGCGGCTCCGCCAGGTCGCCGAAAATCTCGGCATTCACGCCAGTTTGTCCTGAGAGATTACTTTTGAAAAGCCGTACGGGTCGGTGATGGCGGTCCGGCACGCCGAAATGCATTGCTGAAATCCCGCTTTTCCGATCGTGACCATCCGTGAAGTCCGCGGTCGATGGTCAATACCCTTCCCCTTCCAGCCGCACTTTGCCCTTGAACATCCGGAACAGGAAGATGAAATATCCCAACGCGAGGATCGCGCCCGGAACCCACCAGGCGAAGCCCACGCTCAGCCCGTGGTGGCCGGCGGCGGTGTTGTAGATGGTGAGATCGCGGGCCGGGTCCGTGCTCGCCGGCAAGACCACCGGATAGAGCGCAAACGCCGCCCCTACCAGCATGCCCACAATGTAAACGGACGATGCGACAAACGCGGTCTTGTCCTCACCCTTGCCCATGGCATAGATCATCGCGGCCAGCGACTCGAACACGAGCACGGGAATCAGGAATCCGAGGGCGTGTTGCTTGTAGTTGTCGAGCACGCCGGGTCGGATGTAAGCCGTCGCCACCAGCCCGACGATAGTAAGGAGCAATTGCACCGGCCAGACTGCCTTGGCCACCGCGCGGGCGCGGCGATTCAGGTCGTTGTCCGTTTTGATCGCAATATAAAGCGAGCCGTGGGCCGTCAGCGTCGCCAGAGCGATCACGCCCGTCAGAACCGTGTACCAGTCGAGAATGCCGTTGTCAGTTCCGACGCGGAAGTTGGTCCACAGCGGCTCGAAGAAGTAGTGATCTGCGGCGAGTGGAACACCGCGCACCACATTCCCCAGCGCAGCGCCGAAGAAAATGCACAGCAAAATACTCGACACGCAGAACACAGCGTCAAAGAAGCCGCGCCACACCGGGTTTTCCATGTGGGTGCGCAGTTCGATGCCGATGCCGCGCAGCATCAGCAGCCACAGCACCATCATCAGCGGCAGGTAGAAACCGCTGAAGCTCGAGGCATAGAGCAGCGGGAAAGCGAAGTAGAGCGTGCCCCCGGCAGCCAGCAGCCAGACTTCGTTGCCATCCCAGACCGGGCCGATGGCGCGCATGATGGTTCGACGCTCATCGGGCGTGCGCGCGGCGCCGAGATAGATCACTCCCGCGCCCAGATCGAAGCCGTCGAGCACGACGTAGGCGGCCACCATGACTGCGACAATCATGAACCAGAGTGTTTCCATTGGTGCCTCGCTTATTGCCTCGCTTATTCCTTGTTGCTTCGAGTTTTCCCTGTCATTTCGAGCGCAGCGAGAAACCTGCTTTTCGCCGGGGCCACCGGATCGCTGGTCTCTCGTCGTTCCGCTCTTTGGAGCCAAAGTCGCCGGGAATGATCAGTGCGCGCGCGCCTCGCCTGCCGGGCCTTGCTCAATCTCCCGCCGCACCAGGAACAGGAACAGAATTCCCAGCACCGTGTACATACCCATGAATCCCAGCAACGTAAACATGCCATTCCCCGCAGAAACCGTCTTCGAGTAGCCGTCCGCCGTGCGCATGAGTCCGTAGACCAGCCAGGGCTGGCGGCCGATTTCCGCTGTCATCCAGCCTGCTGTATTCGCAATGTAAGGAAACGGCAAGACCAGCAGCAGGATCCACAGCATCCAGCGGCTGGCAAACAGCCGGCCGCGCCACAACAGCAGCGTCGACACCACGCCGATCGCGATGAAAACGGTGCCCAGTCCCACCATGATGTGATAACTGAAATAGAGCAGTGCGATGTTCGTCGGCCACAGATCCGGGGGGAACGCGTCCAGCCCCTTCATCTCCGCTTTCCAGCTGCGGTAGGTGAGAAAGCTCAGCGCGTCGGGCACGATCAGGGGGTTGTCGATTTTCTTTTCCTCCACGTTGGGCTGGCCAATCAGCACCAGGGGGGCTCCCGGTTGGCTCTCGAACAAAGCTTCCATAGCCGCCAGAGTTACGGGCTGATTACTGGCGATCAGGCGGCCCTGGCCGTCGCCCGTCGGAAACAGCTGCAGAACGCTGAAGATCAGTCCCGCGATGACTCCCACCCGCACGAAGATGCGGCCGTGCTCTGTGAACTTCCCCCAAAGCAGGTAGAACGCCCCCACCGACGCCATCACAAATGCTCCCGTGATCAAGGCGCCGCTCATGTTGTGCGCGTACTGCCACCACGCCCATGGGTTCAGAACCAGGGCCCAGAAACTGGTGAGCTGTACCGAGCCGTCAGCCGCCTTGGCATAGCCCACGGGATGCTGCATCCACGCGTCCGTCGCCACAATGAAGAATCCCGAAAGCCACGATCCCAGAAAAACGGCCATCGCCGACCACCAGTGCGCGCGGGCGCTGAGCCGCTTCTCTCCGTACAGGAACAGACCCAGGAACGCCGACTCCAGAAAGAAAGCGAACATCCCCTCCATGCCCAGCGTCTGGCCGATCACCCCACCGGCAAAGCGCGAAAAGTGCGACCAGTTTGTGCCGAACTGAAATTCCATCGGAATCCCAGTCACCACTCCCAGCACAAAGTTAATGCCGAAGATGCGCGCCCAGAAGCGAGCCGCCTGATTGTAGTTCTCGTCGTTGCGGCGCAGCCCGAGCGTCTTGAGCACCACAATCAGCGGGGCCAGCCCCATGGTGAGTTGAGGGAAGAGATAGTGGAACGTAATGGTGAACGCGAAGTGGAGGCGATGCACCAGCAGAGCGCTATCCATGAGAGATTCCTCGCCGCTCCTGATCCTAGAGGCCTACCAGGGACACTTTATGTGATTCGGGTCACGAAAGATGGGGAAATCAGCGGCTTCCTCTTCGCCTCCGTTCCAGTTCGGAACGGCGAATCTCCCTGCGCCGCCCGGCGTCGTCATAGCGGCGGCGTTGCTCGTCGGTCTCAGGAATCACGGGAGCGACCCTCAGGCGGTTCCCTTCCTTGTCGACGGCTACGAAAGTCAGATACGCGGAGGCGACATGGTGAGCCGTGTCAGCCACGTAGTTCTCCACAAAGACCTTCACCCCGACTTCCATGGAAGTAGTAAAGACCCGGTTCACCGACGAGCGCAGGATGACCAGATCCCCCACCCGCACCGGAACCAGGAAGTCGATGTGATCCACGGAAGCGGTGACGACATAGTTGCGCGAATGGCGGTGCGCGGCCATCGCTCCGGCCAGATCAATCCAGTGCATCAACCGCCCGCCGAGCATCGTGGCCAGCGGGTTGGCATCGTTGGGGAGCACGATCTCAGCCATCTCGGATTGCGAATCCCGCACCGGGCGCGGTGTCAAAGTGGCGCTTGTCATGTTCGTTCCCTTCGTAGGGCTCAAGAATCGGAAAAACTGGCTATTGTAATCAGTCCACGGTCATCAGTCGACCACACCCGCCCCTTCGCTCGGCATCGGGCGGCCCGGGTAGTGTAACCTCGTGTAAGTCGCCATAACGCTGACCGCTGGCCACTAATCACTGCCCACTGCATATGGACCGCATCGCCGCGCTCAACGAGATTCTGACTGAGAACCCGAAAGACGCCTTCGCCCGCTACGGGCTAGCCATGGAATACTCCAAGCAGGGCGACTTCGACCGCGCGCTCGCCGAATTTTCGATTCTGCTGGAAAACAATCCCGACTACACGGCCGGATATTTCATGGCCGCTCAAACCCTGGTGCGCGCCGAGCGCGTCGCGGATGCGAAAAAGATGCTGCAGGACGGCATCGCATCCGCCCGCCGCACCGGAAACCTGCACGCGCAATCGGAAATGGAGGCCATGCTCACGGAATTGGGATGAGACCGCCAACGGGAATCCCCGGATTTTCGATTGCCAATTGCCGATTGCCAATTGAACGCGCCCTTGCTTTGGTTTGCAATCGGCAATCGGCAATCGTAAATCTCCTCACCCTGCCATCCTGCCCATCGACCACTCCACTATCCCCGGAAATAGCTGATAGATCTTCACCGGCACGTGCATCGGCCACGGGACAATCACTTCCCGCTTCCGCTTTAAGTATCCCCGCAGCGTAGCGCGGGCGACGCGCTCCGCCGTGATGCCGCGAACCGCTCCCGGCCGCACTGTCTTTTGCTGCTTGCCTCGCACTGCATTCGCGCTGAACCCCGTTCGGACATAGCCCGGGCAAACCGTAAGCACGTGAATGTTGTCCTTCTTCAACTCCACTCGCGCCGCTTTGCCGATGGCGTTGAGCGCGAACTTGGTGGCGCTGTAAGCGGCGTGGAAGGGCAAGGGAATATGCCCGGCCACGCTGGAAATGTTGATGATCGTGCCTTCGCCCTGCTGCCGCATGACCGGGATGACGGCCTGCATCGCGGAAAGCGCGCCGAAAAAGTTGGTTTCAAACAAGTCGTGACAGGCAGGCATCTCCAGGTTCGCAACGGAATCCATCAAGCCATGACCGGCGTTGTTCACCCATACGTCGACGCGCTTGAAGTGATGCAGCGTTAAAGCCAGAACGCGGTCGATTTCTTCCGCGTTGCGAACATCGCAGGAAAGAGCGATCGTCCGATCGGAAAAGCCCACGCGTCCACGTGCCGCTTCGGCGCGAGCCGTATCGCGCGAAAGCAGCACGACGCTGGCTCCTTCCTGCGCGAAAGCCTTGGCGATCGCCTCGCCAATGCCCATGGAAGCGCCTGTCACCACCACCACTCTCCCTGCGAGTTTCATGCTCGGGTTGTATCCTCCGCGCAGCGGCAAGTCAAGGCGCGATCGCGAACCTGGGTACAATCGCGTGACGTACAATCACAATCGCGCGACGTACAACCAAGACCCGCTCGGTGTTGCGCGCGCCGTCGAACGTCCGCGATCCGGAATTCGTAACCTGGAGATCCAGTGCCGCTCCTTCCCCTGTTTCCGCTGGAGGTTGTTCTGTTCCCCGGCGTCCCGCTGCCCTTGCACATCTTTGAGCCGCGTTACAAAGAGATGATCGGGGAATGCCGGACAAATCAGACTCCGTTCGGCGTAATTCGCGCCCTTGAGCAAGGGATTGCTGAAGTCGGCTGCACGGCTGAGATCGTTTCCGTCACGAAGGAATACGCCGACGGCCGGCTCGACCTGGTGGCGGAGGGGCGCAAGCGCTTTGAAGTGCTCGAATTGAACCAGGAGCGTTCTTTTTTGCGCGCCGAAGTCCTGCTGCTGCCCGACGAACCCGGCGCTCCCGCCCCCGAGGACAACGCCCGCGCCATCCAGGCTCACCGCGAGATCATGGCGCTGGCGGGCGCGGTTCAGGATCTCTCCACCGCCAATCGCGATGCGCTGTCTTTTGCGCTCGCGGGCTCGCTTCCGCTCGATCTTGATTTCAAGCAGAAGCTCCTCGCCATAGGTTCGGAAGCAGAGCGTCTCCGCGCGCTCGCGACCTATCTGGAGACGATTCTCCCCAACCTTCGCCGTGCCGTTCGGGCGCGCGAAACGGCCGGGGGCAACGGCCATGCGCACTGATTGCGCGGCGCTGCCGACGCCCAACGCACCGTTGCCCTCCCGCGTATAATCGGGGAAAGTCGCTTCGTTTGGGGGTTCTGCTCATGAGTCTTCCGCGCACGCTGGGTGATCTGCGCCGCAGTCAGTTTTCGGAAGAGCGTCTGCGGACGCGCCGCGTCAAAGACGAACTGCGCGAGAACCTCACCGCCCGTTTGCGCAAGAGCGGGGACGAGCCGGTCTTCGCCGGCATCGTGGGCTACGACGATACCGTCGTGCCGCAGATCGTCAACGCCATTCTCTCCCGGCACAATTTCATTCTGCTGGGCCTGCGCGGACAGGCCAAGAGCCGCATCCTGCGCGCTTTGACTTCGCTCCTCGACTCCCACATGCCCTATCTCGAAGGCTGCGAGGTTCACGACAATCCTTATGCCCCGATTTGCCGCCGCTGCCGCGAAGAGGTCGCCCGCCTCGGCGAGGAGGCACCGATCGCCTATCTGTCGCCGGAGGAACGTTACGTCGAGAAGCTGGCCACGCCTGACGTGACCATCGCCGACCTGATCGGCGACATCGACCCCATCAAGGCCGCGCGTGGCGGACACCATCTGTCAAGCGAACTTACGGTGCACTATGGTCTGTTGCCCCGCGCCAATCGCGGCATCTTCGCCATCAATGAACTGCCGGACCTGGCGGGAAAGATTCAGGTGGGCCTGTTCAACATCATGCAGGAAGGCGATGTGCAGATTAAAGGCTATCCCATCCGCTTGCCGCTGGACGTCGCCCTCGTATTCAGCGCCAATCCGGAAGACTACACCGCGCGCGGCAAGATCATCACCCCGCTCAAAGACCGCATCGGCTCTGAGATTCGCACCCACTATCCCGCCACCGTCGAAGAAGGCATCGCCATCACGGCCCAGGAAGCGTGGACCAAACGCAACGGCCACGCCCAAAATCTGTCCGACCTGCACCTGCCGAATTACGTGCAGGAAGTCATCGAGCGCATCGCCTTCGCCGCTCGTGAAGACAAAAAAATCGACAAGCGTTCCGGCGTCAGCCAGCGCCTGCCCATCAGCGCTATGGAAAATGTGATTTCGAACGCTGAGAGAAGAGCCATCCGCAATGATGAGAAACTTGTCGTCCCCCGCATCAGCGATGTGTACGCGGCCCTGCCGGCGATCACCGGCAAGCTCGAACTGGAATACGAAGGAGAGATGAAGGGCGCCGATTTTGTTGGCCGCGAACTGATCCGCTCCGCCATCGCCAAAACCTACGACGAGTACTACACCGGTGCCAACATGCAGCAGGTCGTGCAGTGGTTCGACCTGGGCGGCGAAATTCAGCTCTCGGATGCGATCGCGGCCGCCGAAGCGCTGGAGAATCTGAAGGAAATCCAGGGCCTGATCGACAAGCTCGGCCCGCTGCACATCTCCCAGAAAGACGCTCCCGAACAACAGGTGTCGGCGGCAGAGTTCATTCTCGAAGGCCTGCACGCGCACAAGCGCATCGGCCGCAGCGAGGAACGCGTGTTCAAAGCAGGAGAGAAACGGCCGGAGCCGGCGCGGGAAAAGTCGTTCGAGCCGGAAGAGAAGCCGTACCGGCAGAGAAGGCAGTTTAACTAGGGATCAGGGATAAGGGACTAGAGGCTAGGGACTAGGGACTCGTGGCCAGCCCAGACTTTACTGGTCCCTAGCCCCTAACCTCTATCCCCTGCTTTTATGAAGCGCATCCGCTACTCCAAATACGTTCCCGACCCCGCCGGCGAAATGAGCCTGGAAGATCTGCTCAGCGCGCTCTCGGACTACCTGCTGCAGAGTGGATTCCAGGATTCCATGTGGTACGAGCTGCCCGAGGGCGAGCAGACGCTCGACGAATTGAAGCGCGCCATTGAACAGGCGCTGCTCAACGGTGAAATGTTCGACGAAAACCTGCGCGAACAGCTCGAGCAGATGCAGATGGAAGGCCAACTCGACGAACTGATCGAGAAACTGATCGAGCGCATGCAGCAGGAAGACTACATATCGATCGATCGTCCTTGGGAAGCCGAGCCGCACGATCCGGCGCGCCAGTCGAGCGTCGGCGGACAGACCGGCGAAGCGCAGCAAGCCCGCTTCGAGGTCACTGACAAGAGTCTCGACTTTCTTGGATTCAAAGCTCTGCGCAACCTGCTCGGCTCGCTCGGCAAATCCAGCTTCGGCCGCCATGACACCCGCGACCTCGCCACCGGCATCGAAGCCAGCGGGTCGTCGCGAACCTATGAGTACGGAGACACGCTGAATCTCGACATCACCGCCACGCTTTCCAGCGCGATCCAGCGCGAAGGACTTACTCTGCCGCTCAACATCGAGTACTCCGACCTGCAGGTGCACCAGTGCGAATACCAGTCGTCATGCGCCACGGTGCTCATGCTTGACTGCTCGCACTCCATGATCCTCTACGGCGAGGATCGCTTCACGCCCGCGAAGAAAGTGGCGATGGCATTGTCCCACCTGATTCGCACACAATATCCCGGCGACTCGCTCTCGCTGGTGCTGTTTCACGATTCCGCCGAAGAGGTACCGCTGTCGCAACTGGCGCGGGTCAAAGTCGGGCCTTACTACACCAACACCCGCGAAGGCCTGCGCCTGGCGCAAAGACTCCTGCAACGCCAGAAAAAAGACATGAAGCAGATCGTGATGATCACCGACGGCAAGCCTTCGGCGCTCACCCTCGAAGACGGCCGCATCTACAAAAACGCCTTCGGCCTCGATCCTCTGGTCGTCAGCGAGACCCTGGAAGAAGTTTCGAAATGCAAACGCGCCGGGGTGCTGATCAACACATTCATGCTCGCCTCCGACTACGGCCTGGTGCAGTTCGTGCAGAAGGTCACCGAGATGTGCCGTGGCAAGGCCTACTTCACCACGCCCTACACTCTGGGCCAGTATCTGCTGATGGACTACATGTCGCGCAAGACGAAGACTATTCATTAATCTGCGAACTCATTCGCGCCTGTCATTCTGAGCGAAGCGAAGAACCTATGCATTTGTTCGTTCCGCCCCACTGCATAGGTCCTTCGCTGCGCTCAGGATGACAAACGGAGAACAAGCTCTCTCGCGCTGTTGACATCCAAAGCCGATGATGGCGGCGGGGCGTAGCGCCGCCGTCCCCGGCGGCTGTCGTGGGGGCGTCCCGCCCCCACGGCGAGGGCGAGACGCCCTCGCGACAGCCGGCAAGATGCCGGCGCTACGAGGATTTCCACACAGCCTGATACTCTTTAGATAGATGCCATGGCCAACTGCACCCAATGCGGCCGCAAGCTCCCTGCGTGGACCCTCCGCCGGATCTGCCAGTGGTGTGTGCAGCACGAGGCCGCGCAACGCGGCGAACTGGACGACAACGTGAGGCAGCGGGTCATGCCCGCCCCCTGGGTGCGGCACGGCGAATCCACCATCACGCTCACTCACATCATCTTCGGCGCCAATCTCGCGGTGTTCATCGCGATGGTCGCGGCCAGCGGCTCTCTTACCGACGACTTTCCCTTCCAGGTTAGCGTGCGTCTCGGCGCCAACTACGGACCGCTCACTTTGTCGGGCGACTGGTGGCGCCTTCTGACGTACATGTTCCTTCACGGCAACCTTTGGCACATCGCCGTCAACATGTGGTGCTTGTGGAGCTTTGGCACGCTCTGCGAATCGCTCTATGGTCGCTGGACGTACACAGCCGTATATCTCATTACCGGCGTCGCCGGAGGATTGACGAGCCTTGCCTGGAATCCTCACGTATGGAGCGTTGGAGCATCAGGGGCCCTGTTTGGACTTACTGGCGCTCTGATTGCGTCGCTCTATCTAGGCGAGTTTTCGTTTTCTGATCTTTCCATCAAGAGCACTCTGGCGAGCCTGCTCTTCTTCTGCGTCTTCAGTCTTTTCTGGGGGTTCGCTTCCTCCAACATTGACAACTCCTGCCACATCGGAGGCCTCCTCAGCGGGCTGATTCTCGGGGCACTCATCGCCCGCCTGGCTCCCGATCACAACAACGTGCTGCGACGCGCAGCTGTACTCGCCATGGTCGCGCTCGCCGTGGCAGGAAGCGGGTTCGCCGTCCGCCAGTGGCGCGGTGCTCCCTATCGCATGGAGCGGGCTTTTGAATCTTTGTCGACGACAGATCCTGATCGTGCCCTGGCCCAGCTTGAGGCCATCGCGCGGCAGCAGCCCAACTCTCCCGATATTCATTTCGCCCTCGGGCAAACCTATTTCAGCCAGCAGAAATTTCCCCAAGCCGAGAGTGAGTACAAGAGAGTCGTTGCGCTGCAACCGCAGAACCGTGACGCCCTCTTCGAGCTTGGCATGACATTGCTCAGCGAAAAGCGCCTGGACGACGCGAAGAACGCCTTCTCGCAACTCGCGGCGCAAAATGACGCCGCCGGACATCTTGGCCTGGGTCTGGTGCTGGCCGCACAGGAAGCTCACCAGGCTGCGATCGAGGAGTACAAGCAGGCGGTCCAGCTCAACCCCAAGCTCGCCGGCGCTCAATATGAATTGGGACGTTCCTACGCCAAGCTGAACATGTACGACGATGCCATCGCAGCCTATCTGAAGGAGAAAGAAAACACCGGCGATCTCCCCGATCTCGAAACCGCGCTGGCGGAAGCCTACACCGCCAAGGGAATGACCCAACAGGCCCAGCAGGCCCAGAGTCAGGCAGAAGAGTTGGAGCGCAAAAAGTAGGCCGTGCCGTTACCTTCGGTCGAAGGCGCGACTATTTCGCAACTTTTTTCTGCGCGCTCCACTCCAGGTAGGTTGCGAATGGCTTGTCGGGCGGAGCAATCTCAAACTTGCCGCTCAGCGTCGTGCCGCCTGTCTTGCGATACGTCAAGCGGAATCGTGGCGCACCGGCCGCCGCGTCGCTCAAAAACGTAACCGCGCCGTCGGTGGATGCACCGATCGAGTAGCGGATCGTGTGTTCTTCATTGTCAAAGTAGATTGCCTTATAACTCCCAGCCTCCGAATACACCACCATCAGATCATCGTGGCGATAAGCGGGCTTGTTGCCGGTCGCGGGATACTCCGCAAAACTTTTGCGAACCAGAATCTTTCCCTGAAGATCAGGCTGGAACGAGAAGCTCCCGGATCCCTGCCCGGGACCGCCAGTCCCCGATGCGGTCCAATCCCCTATCAGCCAGGAAAGCGGTTTCCAATCGATTGTGGGCTTCGTCTCCTGGCTCCATGCGAGAGAAACGAAAACGAGCGCCATCAGGCCAAATCCAAGTTTCTTGCGCACAGCCGACCTCCGGCGATCAGACCCGAAGAAGTACTGCAGCACCTGGCTCAGCCTTCCGCTTTCTTCACCGCCAGCTCGGCGCCTTGAAAACCGATTTTGCTGTGCGTTCCATCGCAGAAGGGCTTGTTGACCGATCCGCCGCAGCGGCACAGCGAAAATGCAGGTTTGCCGGTGAGATCGTATTGGTTGCCGTTCACGTCCACCAGTTCGACCGTTCCTTCGGGACACTCTACGCGGTACGGGCCATTCGGCCTGACTGTAATTTTGACCTGCGCCATGAATCCATCCTCCATTGTTAAGATCTCGAAAAACTGAAGATATCACCAAGAGTGGAGGCCTGTCTTGCCGGGGAGTTTCTCGCAAGGCACAAAATCGTAGACCACGAAGGACGCGAAGGAAATCAGCGTTTTCCTTCGTGTACCTTCGTGTCCTTCGTGGTTCAAAAAAAGTAAAGTGGACGCAGTGAGATGTCACGCCGCCATCGAACCCGCCGCTATCAGGCTGCGATAAAGCTGCAGGTAGTCGTCGATCATGCGCTTGGTGGTGAAGCGCTCGCGGGCGCGAGCATAAGCCAATTCGGCATAAGCGCGCCGCATGGGGCGGTCCTCGTTGAGGCGCCGGATGCTCTCCGCCAGGCTGGCGGCGTCATTGGTCCGGAAATACAGCGCGGTGTCTCCCCAAATCTCGCGGAAAACAGGGATATCGTTGGCCACGATCGCGCACCGGGAGAACGCCGCCTCGAGCGTGGGCATGCCCAGCGGCTCATAGCGCGCCGTGGCGGCGAAGATGGCGGCGCGGCTGTATAAAGCCCGCAGTTGCGCCTCCGTCTGTGGACCTCGGATCGCTACTGAAGTGTCCTCGGTGGTGACTTTCACATCGGCGCGGATCGGAATCCTCGGCACCGGCACCGTCTGTTCCGCTCCCACAATGCACACCGGGACGGGATGCACGTGCTGCGTCAGAAGAAAAACTTGCTTGCTCGCGTCCACCATGCGGCCCACGGCGAGCACACAATCGTCTTTGCTGACGTAGGGATTGAAGAAGATCGGGTTGCGCCCCGGATAAATCACCTCTCCCCGCCGCGGCTCGCCATAACACATGCGAATGCAATCAAGCATCCAGGCTGAAGGAGCGACGACCGCGTCAGCCCCCGCGATGCCCCGCCGAACCGTCTCGCGGTACCAGGTTAAAGACTGCGCCGGCTGCGGCGCGCGCTCATGCACAGCATGCGTCCACGTAACCAAATCGGTATGCGCCATCACCACGCGCGGAATGTCCACTGCAAGATTGCCGTAGCAGAACTGATTGAGATGAAGCACATCAGGCTTGAGCTCGCGCACCAGCGCGGCCAGAAAGGCCGAGGACTCCGGCAAATAAGCTTCCGCTTCCTGCATCCACTCCAGGCGAAAGGCGGTGGGGTGGTAGTCGAGGCCGTGCAGGCGATCCATCCAGGCGGTCTGTGTGGGCAGCGGGATTTCGCCGAAGCTGACCAGCGTCACCCGCACCCCGCGTGTGACCAGCCCGGTCACCAGTTCGCGGGTGTAGGTCCACGCTCCCGACATCGTGTCGGCCGTGACCAGGACGTGCACAGAACCTCCGGGAGAACGCAGGAACGGCAGCCGCCTCCGGCATCCAGCGTACGTGGCCCTATTCTAGCGGGATTGCGAGGGAGGACGAAGCGATTTTTCGCTGCCGGAGGGTGCAAATCTCATGTTTGATGAGTAGGTTCGACGAATTTGCCCGACGAATATGTTCGACCGGGTAGGTTCGACGAGCCAGGGTGCGAGGCTTACGCAGGAGCCTGGCGTGGCAACCAGTTAGTTCGTGTCAAAAGTTTACGAGTTTTTGAAAGGGCGCGGCTTCCAGCCGCGCCGTAAAGAACCCCTGAAAATAGCGGCTTTAGCCGCTGAGGCTGGGAGACCCAAACCAAGGCTTGTTGTCCGACTCTACTCGCCTATTTTCGGGACACCACCCTGGCTTCAGTTCACTTGCAGCCGTAACCTCAATTCCCGCGCCAGGTTATCAATGACACGGATTTTCTCCGCGGCGGGCACAGGCATGCCCGGCACCGACATCGCCAGCTCGCACGAGAGCAGCATGGCGGTCAGGGTCTCGCGCATTTCGCAGCGCATTTGTTCTTCGACAGCCCGCCGGGCTGCGGACTCTTCGCGCTTCCTGCGATGCAATGCCGACCGAACCTCGCGCACCAGGCGCTCCATGCCGGTGACGGCAAAGTTGATGTAAACCGGGAAGGCCGTTCCCAGATGCTCGGCCACCTGATCGCTCTCCTGAGGCTCGGTTTCGAGCAGGAATTGGTCGATCACAGCGGCCACATAGACGTGCTCGCGCAGGTGGCTCGAGGCCTGCTGCAGGTCGCACGCCCAGTGCGTTTCGAGGCCAGTGGCAGCGTTCAAGGAATCAGCGCACTCTTGGCCGCGGGCTGAAGGTGTAATGAGTAGAATCATGCTGGCTTAAATTGCAAGTCTGCCACCACACCACATGTACTGGAAACACAGGGCTTAGCCACAGCTGCGAGACCAGATTCTCCCGTTGCGGAACCACTGTCCCACGATGCGGTCCAGAATCGGACTCCTAACTTTGATAGCCATCGGCAGCGTAGTCCTTGAGTTTCCGGTAGAGCGTTGTCTTGCCGATTCCCAGCATTCGCGCCGCCTGCAGCTTGTCCCCATTGAGTTCTGTGATGGCACTCAGAATCGTCCGCTTCTCCAGTTCTGCCATAGGGATGATCTTCGGGCCGCCATTATCGCCGGTTGCCGAATCCGGATGCGGCAGGTTGGCGATTTCGGCGGGCAGGTCCGTGACATGGATCAACGGCCCGCTGGTAAAGGCGTAGGTGCGCTCCAGGCAGTTTTCCAGTTCGCGGACGTTGCCTGGCCAGTCATAGGCCAGCATGGACTTGAGCGCGTCGTCGCTGAGCATTTTTTCCTGCCCGGAGCTTCGCGTCATACGTTCCAGGAAGTGCCCGATCAGCAGCGGAATGTCCTGCCGGCGTTCGCGCAATGCCGGAATCCGCAGACTGAGCACATTGAGGCGGAAATAGAGATCGCGCCGGAATTCTCCCTGCGTCACCGCCTGCTCCAGATCGCGATTGGTGGCGGCCAGAATGCGGATGTTGATCGGTATCCGGCGCGTGCTCCCCACCGGCCGGATCTCCTTTTCCTGAATCGCCCGCAGCATCTTGGCCTGCAAATCGACGGGGAGTTCTCCCACCTCGTCGAGGAAGATCGTGCCGCCTTCGGCCATGCTCATCAGACCGTCTTTCGACTGGTTGGCGCCAGTGAACGCGCCTTTGACGTAGCCGAACAATTCACCTTCAATGAGCGTGGGCACCAGCGATCCGCAGTCCACCGGAATAAACGGCTTGTCGCGGAAAGGGCCGGAATAGTGAATGGAACGCGCCACCATCTCCTTGCCCGTACCGCTCTCTCCCAGAATCAGCACAGGGTGCACGCTGTTCGCCGCCTTCGCGATGATGCGGTAGAGCTTCTCCATCTCCGGAGCGCGCCCTACGATGCCGCCGAACCCCTGCTTGGATTTCACCTTCTCGCGCAGCAGGCGGTTTTCCGACTTCAGCTTCAGGTGGCTGGCGACGCGCTCCAGCAGCATCTTCAGTTCGTCGACGCTGAACGGTTTCGTCACATAGTCGTAGGCGCCGGCCTTCATCGCCTGCACCGCGGACTGCACGGTGCCGTACCCGGTCACTACGACCACGACCGCTTCGGGCCTGCGCTCCTTGATGCGGTGCAGGGCATCCAGGCCTCCCGCGCCCGGCAAGCGCAGATCCAACAGGACAGCGTCAAAGGCCTGCGTGTCCAGCAACCGGTAGGCATGCTCGGCGGAGTCGGCTGCAAACGCCACATACCCAAGGGACACCGCGATTTCGCGGCAGGCTTCGCGGATCGACCGTTCGTCGTCCACGATCAGAAGGTTGAGAAAGTTGGCTGGTTCCAGCTGGGGCGCTGTAAGCGGACTGAGTGCTGCTGCTGACGTCATGGTAATTCCTCGTCTCTTGGTAGAAGTACCCCCTCGTTCGGTTGTGCACTGCTTGGAAACTTGAAATTTGCAGCCGATTCCTGAGCCGCCGATCCCTGAGCCATGGGCAGGAGCACGCTAATGCGCGTGCCCTGCCCAGGGGTGCTGTCCACATGAATCAGGCCGCCGTTGGCGGCCACGATGTCATGGGTGGTGGCTAATCCGAGGCCAGTGCCTTTGCCCGCGGCCTTGGTGGTGAAAAAGGGCTCGAAGAGATGAGCGCGGGTGTGGGCGTCCATCCCGCCGCCGTTGTCTCCCACCACAAACAGCGCGCAGGGGAGATCGACCAGACCGCGCGGCCCAGAGCCGCCCTCGCGCAGAACCTGTATCTTGCAGTTATGGGTTTCAACCGAAATCTCGCCCCCGCCCGGCATGGCGTCGCGAGCGTTGAGCACCAGGTTGAGAAGTATCTGCTGAACCTGGCTGGGGTCCATCTCGATGAGCCCCAGGCTGGGTTCGAGGTGCAGGCTGAGCGCAATGTTTTCCCCGATCAGTCGAGCCAGCAGGTTCCGCATGGCTTCGACAATCTCGTTCAGGCAGAGCAGACGAGGTTGAGGATCTGCCGTGCGGGTCACCGTCAGGAGTTGCCGCACCAGATCTGTCGCCTGCAGGCCGGCATTGCGAATCTCTTCGGCATACTTGCGAACCCCATTTCCCGGCTCCAGACTGGCCATGAGCAGGTCGCAGTACAGCAGCACTCCGGTCAAGAGATTGTTGAAATCGTGAGCCACGCCGCTGGCCAGCCGTCCCACGGCTTCCAGCCGCTCCGCCTGGCGCAGACGCTGCTTCGCTTCCCGGCTGACGGCGCTATCTTCAGCCAGCGCCAGAGCGTAGTCGGGTGTGCCGTTGGCTCCGGCGACGCGCCATGCGGTCCAACGCACCGGCCGGCCCTGCCCAAACAGGGGCTGGGAATCGAGTTGAAAGCTGTCGCGCCCCCCCTCGAACAATTCCCGCAGCAATCGTTCGCTTTCGGCCTGGTCGTCCGAATGGAGTAAATCCGCCAGGCGGAGCGTTTCCGTCAAGTTCGTTCGCCCGCCCAGCATTCGCTCCAGTGCAGGATTCAGCGCGGTGATCCTGCCCTGGCGCTGGCACTGCGCCCAACCCAGTGGAGCATGGTCGAACAGGGCGTGCAGGTCCGCCTTCGGATTCTGCGACGTCCACGGAAACTCTGCGGCAGTACTCATACACCTACTCTGCGTGGGAACATTCCCGGAAGGAACTCAAATTCCCGTCGCCCTATACCTTGGTTTTCCCAGGTTGGGAATCCCACGACCCACAGGCCTGCTCCCCAACTCTCTTCTCCGGCCTCACTATCCGGCCCCACTATAGAGAACCAGGCCTGTGCCTGCTAAGTGCGTCCGTCACTAAAACGGGAAATCTTTCTGTGGAAAAGTGGCCGATCAGAGGACAAAAGAGGCGAAGCTCTAGCGGCCGGGCAGGTTCTGCTGGGCCAGCAAGACGGGCTCGGTGAGCCGGAAGGTAAGGCGGCGGCCTTTGTTTAGATGAACTATGGGCGAGTGAACGATGGGCGAGTGAACGACAGGCGAGGAAGCAGCCTCGCCGGGATCTGCCGTGTCGCCGGTGTCGCCGGTATCGCCGGCATTGCCCCGGGCAAACAGGCTGGAAGTCTGAAGCGGAAGACGCCGCCCCGCCAGCGAAAGCGATTCCAGAGTCAGCCGCACATATCCCTGGTTGCGATCGACGTTAGAGGCGCGGGCGCCTTCGATGCGGCCGATCACACTGGTTCCCCGCGGCACGATCGTGTTGCCCTCGACCACAACCGAGCTATCCACCAGGGCATCGAAGGAGCCGGCATCGTCGGGATGGCCGGCCACCAACGCGTTCTGCAGCCGAACCGTAATCATGGTGCCCGCCGGCAGGCTTAGAGTGTCACGAAAAGGAGGAAGACCGACGTCTGGCCTGGAGCCAGCCGGCGGCGAGGACACGGCGCCGCCGCCGCCGACAGCCTGGTCCTTGTCCTGGAAGGGAGCCTGATGCTGGTCGGCGTGGGCAACTCCCTCCTCACCGCCCATCCCGGCCGGCCGGGCGCAGCCCACCATCAGCAGCAGGCAAGCCGAGGTCATCCCAACGACTACACTCCGGTGTCTGCGGAACAGTCTGGTCGTCATTCCCGCCTGCATTCTCTAATGAGTAACTGGCAACCCGAATACCAGAGACAGTCGCATCAAATCAACGACTTGGCGATAGCACGTTAGTGGCATCCCATGTAGATTTTTCCACTCTTGATCCGGCAGCCGTCATACCTACACCCTCAAACGCCGCGCCGCCAGCCTCAAGTGAGAGATTTGGGCGAACGCCAGGCGGTCATGGACGAGTCAGAACGGGGATCAAGTTATGTACCCGCAATCTGGGCTAGCCGGTGAGTTTCGCCGAGTGCAGGACCATTCCAGGCCAACCCGGGCCGCTTGAGCCCAAAAAAATGCGGAGAGCGAAATTGACCTCGCTCTCCGCCCATGTTCCTGGAACTACGCGTGGTTATTTCTTCTTCGGCGGCACCTTCTTCTTTGGCGCTATGGCTTTTGGAGGCGTTCTGCCGCCGATCAACGTGAGTGAATCCTCGGCGTTGAAGGGGAACTGGCGGGTCGAGACCTGCCCGGTCGTGCTGAGAGTTATGTCCACCCGGCGGTTGCTGGCCATCCTAATCACATTTATGTTCTTGAGAACCCGTTGCCGCTCTTCTGCGCTCAGGTTGGCGTTGTTCTCCACCGAATCCTTAACCTCGGCGTCGGTCAGGTTGTCTCCCTTGCCAAACGCTTTGACCTCGATGTTTGCCTCAGGAACCCCCTGCGCAATCAGGAAGCTCTTGGTGCTGTTGACTCGACGCTCGGAGAGCGCCTGGTTGTATTCCGCGGAGCCACGATGATCAGCGTGACCTCCAAGAATCAAGTGTGCGTCCGGCTTGGCCTCGAGATATTTCTTGAAGTCAGCAGCCAGCGCGATCAACGTCCTTTGTTGGCTTGCAAGCAGACCGCCTTTGGGCTCGTTGGGTCTGGGGTGGTCGACGACAAAGTAGATGCTGTGCAGAGAAAGCCGCGCTTCCAGAGCCTTGTCTACCGGCGGTGGCGGCGGATTCTGCACTGTAACTTCGGTGGAAGCTTGTGCCGTCAGGCCGCGAGCATCGGTGCAAATCGCGGTGACCGTCACCGCGCCGGCGGGAACGCCAGAGGTGTTTAAGGTTGCGGAGGTTCCGCTGCCCGAAACCGTACCGGCCGTTGAGGTCCAGTTGGCCACGGAAACCGGAACGCCATCGGGACTGGTGCAGGAGGCGTTCACATTCGCGGGGCTGCCGGTAATCACGCTCGCCGGGTTGGCTGACATCGACATATTCGGCGGGTTCTTCGGCGGCAGCGGCTTCACCGTGTAGTTCGCCGTGCAGCTGGCTTCGTTGTTCTTCTTCTCCTTCGCATCAGTGACCTTCGCCGTCACGGTGTAGCTGCCGGGAGCCGCGCCGGTGGTGTCGATGCTCGCGGCCGTATCTTTGCCCGTAACCTGGCCGCCTCCGTTGCCGCTCCAGGCGTAGGTGAGGGTGTGCTTGGGATTGAAATTGCTGGCCGTTACGTTCGCCGTGATGGGCTCTCCGACCATGACTTCCGACGGTTGCACGGTGCAGGATGCTGCCGGAGTTACCGCAGGCGCGCCGCCCCAGCTGAATACCACGCCGGTGCGCAGCCGCACACCTTCCATGTTGGGTCGCCTCAGCGTCGAAAATTGCTGCGCCGCATCGTCGGAGTAATCATGTTTGGACCACACATAGTCCGCTTCAAACAGCCTGAACGCGAAGGACTTGGTGATGGGCAGATCCATCCCGCCACCGAGAATCGCTCCGATGCCGTTCTGCCCGTCATTCAATCCGTTGACCAACAGCCGGTTGTAGCTGAGCAGCGCGTGCACGAAGTAGTTGGCATCTTCGGTGCGCCACATGAGGCGCGGGCCCAGCGAGCCTGTGGTTTCGTAGTTGCTGCTGCCCCAGTTGTGTCCGAAATCGAATTCCGCTCCCCAATGCTGATCGAAGTTGTAAGTCAGCGCCGAGCCGAATCCCTTTGTCATGTCCGGAACTTTGAAGCCAACCGGATTATTGGGATCGCCAAACGGCTGGGGGACGGTAATCCCCGGATGCATGTATTGATATCCCACGAAAACGTCCCACTTCGGGTTGGAATCGCTCTGCGCAACCGCTAGTCCTGACATCAAAATCAACGCAAGCAGCGTGACCAGCCCTACTGCCAAAGGGCGAGTTGCACGGGTGTGGCAATTGAGTGACATGGAATCCTCCAAGAAATGTGCGCACCTTCGCCGCGCACCTGAAACAAGACAGGCGCGGACTGGCAAAGTTGTTGCGGCACCGGCCAAGTGAATGAGACTGTACCTGGGAACGGGAAATTCTATCGCACAGAAGCTCAAAGCGAAAGCAAGGACTGCTAAGTATTGCCGACTTAAGCAACCGCACCCGCGCCCCGTCGTCTCAAAATGAAATTCGCGCTCCCGCGCGCAGAGGCGGGTAGGACGGTTGCTGGGCGATCGTCCGCCCCATACAGACCTTGCCGGGCGGGAAGTTGGCCGCGTATTGTGGGGATGGCGGCTTGGGCGGCGGGAGTTTCTGGCCACGGGTTTCGCAGGCTCCCCCGGCAAGTCGCGCGAGTTTGGGCATTCCCCATGAGCCACGAAAAAGTACTGATCGTCGAGGATGAAGAGAACGAACGCTCCGGGCTGGCCGAGATTGTCTCCTCGTGGGGCTTTCGCGTGGAAACTGCCCGCGACGGCGTGGAGGGATTCGCGAAGGCGACGGACTGGTCCCCGTCGATCGTTATTACCGATCTCAAGATGCCGCGCATGGGCGGCATTGAACTGCTGGAGCGCCTGGCAGAGCAAGACCAGACGATCGCCGTCGTTCTGGTCACCGCCCAGGGAACCATCGACAGCGCCGTGCAGGCCATGCGAACCGGAGCCTACGACTACATCACCAAACCCATCGACACCAACCGCCTGCGGACGATCCTGAGCAACGCCGCTGCGCTGCTGGGCACGCGCGCCGAACTGGAGGTCACGCGGCGCAAGCTGCGCGATGCCGGATCGCTGGGCAAGCTCAGCGGCGCCTCGCGCAAGATGCAGGAAATCTTCCGTCTCATTGAAATGGTTGCGCCCAGCACGGCGTCAGTGCTGATCACCGGCGCCAGCGGCACGGGAAAGGAACTGGTGGCGCGGACCATTCACGAGCTCAGCCCGCGCCGGGAGCGGCCCTTTGTCGCCATCAACTGCGCCGCCATTCCCGAGACGCTGATGGAGAGTGAAATCTTCGGCCACGAGAAAGGCGCCTTCACCGGCGCTCTGGAACGCCGCACCGGCTGCTTTGAACTGGCAGAAGGAGGCACCCTGCTTCTGGACGAGATCGGCGAGATGCCGGTCGGCACCCAGGCCAAGCTGCTTCGCGTTCTGGAAGACCGAAAGCTGCGACGGCTGGGAAGCAAGGTGGAAACTCCGGTCGACGTGCGCGTGCTGGCGGCCACCAATAAAGTGCCGGACGAGGCCGTCTCCAAAGGAGAACTGCGCAGCGATTTGTACTACCGCCTCAACGTGTTCAACATTCACATGCCGCCGCTGCGCGAGCACAAAGAAGACATCTCCAGTCTGGTGCAACTCCTGCTCGCCGAAATGAGCGCCAAGCACGGGCGCAAGGTGGTCGCGGTCAGCGAGGCGGTGCTCAATCAGTTCAATAACTATCCCTGGCCGGGAAACGTTCGCGAATTGCGCAACACCATCGAGCGCGCGGTCATCGTCTGCGACAGCGCCATGATTGAGACCAAGCATCTGCCGCCAGGTTTTGGGCAGGCGCCGCTGCGCGCGGCTGCCAGCGATCCGGATGCGGTTCGCCTGGGCGTGGGCACGACGGTGGAGGAGGCGGAGAAGATGCTGATTCTGAAAACGCTCGAGGCCACCAGCAACAATAAGACTCGGGCCGCGGAAATCCTGGGCATTAGTCTGAAGACTCTTCACAACAAGTTGAAGGAATACGGCGCGGCAGTCGCGGAGGCCGCCCCCGGGAAGGAGGAAGTATCGAGCGGCTAGAACGTCGCTCGGCACCTCGAACCGAACCCATTCGACTCCGGTCATGCTGCGACGAAAAGCCATTATCGTGCTCGTCATCACTCTCATGGTGACGGCGATGGTGTCGGCGTTCTCCTACCTCTATATCTCCCAGATCCTCCGCCTCCGCATCGCCAATGCTTACGAAACTGCGACCAACCTGACCCACCAGCTTTCCTACGCGGCCGCCAATGCAGTGCCCGACTTCAGCAGCACGCGCCTGGACACCAACGATCCCGTGGCCGTGCGCCGCGCTCTGGCGGACTATGTACAGACCGACGTTGATCTGAACAATCTGCTGCTCTCCGACCCCGGCGACTGGAACTACATCTACGACGTCAGCATCGTGGACATCAACGGCAAAGCCCTGCTGCATACGAACGCGGCGATGGTGGGCAAGGTCATCCCGCCGCGGCCGGATTTCCAGCGCTTGATGGGCGCCCGTTTCCCCGACCAGATTCGGCTGGTCTTCAGTCCCGCCCGGGTCTATGACGTGACCTACCCGCTGCAGTTGAACGGCGAACCCTTCGGCACCATCCGCATCGGAGTGGAAACCGTATTCCTGAAAAACGAGGTGGCCGCCCGGCTGCTGAAGGCCGGCTATTTTTCGGTGGCGTCGGTCTTTTTGTCGTTGCTGCTGGCGGCGGGAATCTCCAACCTCGCGCTGGGCCCGCTGAAGGAAATCAGCCGCAATCTCGACAGCGTAAGCGCCGGCCAGGCAGACGCTCTCGCAGGCGACGAGTCGGAGCACGACGAGTACGGGCTGGTCACGCTGAAGATCGCGAACCTGGGCCGCCAGATTCGCGACAGCAAGGAAATCTTCTCCGCCCTGAAGGACAACGTGGATCAGCTCATGTCGAAGCTGCAGGACGGCCTGATGCTGTTCGCGCGCGATTCCCGCGTTGTGCTGGTCAGCGCGCCGGTCGAGTCGTTTCTGGGACGTCCCCGCGCTGAGCTGCTGGGGCGCCCGGTGCAGGAAATCTTCGACCGGCACTCTCTGATGGGAACGGCTCTGCTCGACGCCTTCGAGCGGCGCCGTCCGCTCTTGCAGCGCGAGTTCGAGGTGGCGGGAGGCAAGAGCGTCCAGGTGTCGCTCGACTTCGTGCAGGAGAAGAATTCGCAGATCGGCGCGCTGCTCATCATGCGCGACACTGAGTCGGTCCGGCGCATTGGCGACGAGATCGAAATGTCGCGCCGCCTCTCGGCCAGCGGCCGCCTCACCCGGGGCGTGGCTCACGAAGTGAAAAACCCCATCAACGCCATCGTGCTTCACCTGCAGTTGCTGCGGAACAAGCTTGCCCACCAGGAGCCTGACACGCGCCGTCACATGGACATTATTGACAGCGAAATCCGGAGGCTCGATCGCGTGGTGCAGACTCTGGTCGACTTCACCCGGCCCCGTGACCTTCGGCTGGAAGAAATCGACGTACGCCGGTTGATGGAGGAAGTAGCGCAACTGGCCGCGCCCGACGCCGAACAACACGGCGTTAAGATCGAGCGCCACCTGCCCGCCGAGCGGCTGCCGATCAAGGCGGACCTGGACCTGATGAAGCAGGCCATTCTCAACGTGGTCATCAATGGGGTGCAGGCGATGCCCCGCGGCGGGCTGCTTACTATCTCCGCTCACCGCGAGGACAATGTCGTTGTCGCCGAAGTCCGCGACCAGGGCGGTGGAATCCCCCGGGACATGCACGACAAGATTTTCGAGCTTTACTTCACCACCAAGAAAGAAGGCAGCGGCATCGGCCTGGCGCAGACTTATCAGATTCTGCAGTGGCACTACGGCAGCGTGGACTTTGAATCGGCCGAAGGCGCCGGGACCACATTCCGCTTCCACATTCCCGCCGCGGGAGCGGCGCGGGAAGCCGGCCACGCCTACGCGACCGACGCGGCGGTGTCGTGAAGAAAAGGGATCGATCCCTGGCCGCGACCAGCGAAAAATCTGCTCTGCACAGTCCCGCCGCTGACTTTGAAAGGCGTAAGATGAAGAGGTTTTGGCACGGAACTGCAGAGTGTTCGGAATGACTCTGGCCGCAATCTTGCTGGTTGGAATTTCATGCGCAGCGGGCCCCCCGCGGATGGCGGCTGCGCCTGCCGCCACATCCGCACCTCAAACTGCGCAGACCGGGCAACCCGCAGCCGCCGGGCAGAATTCAGGGCAGACCGCCCAGCCTGAACCCGCGCCCGCTCAGAATCCATCGGCACAAAATCAACCGGCACATCCGAAACGCCCGCCGCGAAAGAAGAAGGCGAATTCCGGCAACTGCCTTCCAACCGCGGCCACGACCGGGCCGGCAAATTCTCCTTCTGATCCGTCGAGTGCCCCCAGTCCAGGAAATTCGGCCGGGAGCACGGCGCCGGCGTCTGGTGGCAAGGCCGCGGCTACAACGGCTTCTGCTCTCACGAACTGTCCTCCACCGAAAGTTATTGTCCGTCAGGGAGGCACCACCGAGCCGAGCATTCAGTTGGCCGGCGGCGTCGTCGGCGATCAGGCCGCTCAATTGCGGGACACCGACAACCGCATTTTAAAATCCGCGGAAGACAATCTCGCAAAAATCGCCGGGCAGCAACTGAGCGCGAACCAGCAGGACATGGTCAATCAAATCCACCAGTTCATGGATGAAGCGAAGACCGCGATGACCGCCGGAGAGCTCGAGCGCGCCCGTACGCTCGCGTCCAAGGCGCAACAGCTGTCGCAGGAATTGATACCTCCCCAGAAATAAACCAGTTCGTCATCTGGCGGGGAACATCCTGACGCAGGCAAGCTGCGAGCGTTTAATTTCCCTTGGACCGCGCCGCATTCACTTTGGTCAGAAGTTCCTGCACCATGCCCTGGGCGGGACCCTGAATCTTTGCCGCCTCGGTCAGCACCTCGCGCGCCTCGGTCATCCGGTTCAGCTTGGCGTAGGCAAAGCCGAGGCGGTACAAAGCGATCGAGTACGACGTTTCGTCCTGGCCCTTGAGCAGTGCGACAGCCGCCTTGAGTTCGGGGATCGCCGCCTGCGACTTCTCCTGCTTTAAATACGCGTAGCCGATCGTCGAATGCGCCACGCCACCCGCAGCCTTGCTCTTGTTGTCGGCGTCGGGGGAGTCGGGCTTGGTGATCTCAAGCACTTTTTGCGAATACGAAATCGCCTTGGTCACGCTTGCCGGCCGGGAGTCCTCTACATAGAATCCCGCCAGCGTGAGCAGGGCCGGCAGCGAATTAGGGTTGGCGGCCAGCGTCTTCTCTCCGAAGGAAATCAGGCGCCCCGGATCATTGAGCTGACCCGGGCCCAGCGTATAGATGGCATAGCTGGAAACCTGATCCTGAAACTTCGAATCCGGAAACGCTGCGCTGTATTTCTCGATGTCGGCCATGCGCGCTTTCGGATCATTTTCCGCGGTGATCGCATTGAACCCGGCACTTTCAAAAAAATCGCAGTTGCTCTGCGCCGTCGATTTTTCTTCGCTCACCTTGCGGGAGAAGTCTGCGTCACTCATGCCCTCGGGCCGGGGCTGCTTCGCAATCGAGTGGCACACCTCGCCGCCCCTGGCGGCATAGTCGGCAAGCTTGGAGTTATTCTTGGCCTGCTGCGCCATGCTGGCCTGCGAGACCAGAATGTCGAGGTTGCGCGGGGACCCGGCCAGCGCCTTGTCACCGTAGTCGAGCGCCTTCTGCAGGTCCCCAGTCGTCTGGTAAGCCTGGGAAATCTGCCAGTTCCCGTAGGCCACGGCGGCCGGGTTCGAGGAAAACTTCTGTACGAAGTCTTCGTACATGGCCAGCTTCTTGGTCGCGTCCTGCTCGTTGGAGATCGCCTGCAGGGCGTGATCTTCCTCCGTCCCGGCGGCGATGACAATGCGATCGATCTGGGCACTTGCCCTGCCCGCCACGAACGGGGATACGCAGAAAAGAACAACCAGCGGCAAACCGATCGAGCGTCTCATAAGCCCCTCCGGTAACGCGAAAGACAAACACTCGAATGCGCCTCGAATTCCGGCAGCAGGCGAATCGTAGCGCCGAATGCGGCGGCACGCAAGGGCGTCAGGCACACCTTCGCGGGGGAAATTGCCGATTGCCAATTGCCGATCGCCGATTGAAAACATGTCCGGTTTTCAATCGGCAATCGAAAATCGGCAATCGAAAATCCTTTCTCCGCGCCTCCGTGGTGAATCCGCAGCTGGGTTAAAGTAGAACGATGCGCGCCATCCTGGGCCAGCGTCCGCTGCGCTTCGTCTTCGCCGCCAACATGATTTCCATGTTCGGCAGCGGGATGAACTCCGCCGCCGTGGCCTGGTACATCCTGCAGGCCACGCACAACGAGATGGCTCTGGGAATGCTCGTCGTTCTGCAAACCATTCCGGCCATGCTGTTGCTGCCTTTTTCCGGCGTGGTCATCGATCGCGAAGATCGCCGGCGGCTGGTCATGTGGCTGGATGCGCTGCGCGGCCTGATCATCCTGACCGTGGCCATCCTCGCCTTCCAGCACCGCGCGCAGGTCTGGCAGCTTTACCTGATGAACACGCTGGTGGCCGCGGGCTTCTGGATGTTCTGGCCGACCATCACCGCGCTCATTCAGGAACTCACTCCCGCGGGCCAGTTCGTCGAGTCCAATACCTTCCTGCTCGCGGGCGTGCAGGGCGGATGGCTCATGGCGGGCGCCGTCGTCGGCTTCATGTACAACCACATCGGGCTCGGCGGAGTGCTGCTGATCGACGTCTCGACCTATGTGGTCTCATTCCTCTGCTACTTCGCGGTGCGCAAGGGACGTCACGTCGTGCTGCATCCGGAGGAGTTTCGGGCCGATCTTGTGGCCGCGGAAAATCAACTCCAGCGCTTCTCGCGCGACATGCGCGAAGCCCTGCGCTTTCTCCGCGACCAGCGCGCCGTCGTGCTGCTGGGAATGAGCTGGGCTCTGTTCCTGGGAGCCATGATGACAGGAGGCATCGTGAGTCCGTCGCTGAGCGACCGCGTCTTCCACGCGGGAGCTAAAGGCTACGGCTGGCTGAGCGCCGGATGGGGTAGCGGCGCATTCATCAGCGCTTTGTACGTCGCCCCGGCCATCGCCTACCTGGGCGGCCGCCGTGCCATTGCGTTCTCCATGGCGCTGCTGTCGGTCAGCATGGCCTTTGCTCCCATTTCGCGGTTCCTCTTCGCCGCAATTTTCACTTATTTCGTGATGGGTTCGGCGCGGGGCGTGGGGGGCGTGGCCATGAATACCAGCCTCATGGAGATGGTCCCGAAACATTTGATGGGACGGGTGCAAACTGCCTTTAACTTCACCGGAACGTCGCTGCAACTCGTGCTCGCTCTCGGCGTCGGAGCAGTCGCACACAAAGTGAGCCTGGTCGCTGCATTCGCGCTCATCGCCTGCATGTATGGACTCTCGTTCGTGGCGGCGAGTTTGCCGGTGAGGACTGTGGCGCCGTTAAGCGAGGTTTCCTCTGCGGACTAACGCCGAGTGCGGGCCGCATGTCTCGAGGTTCAGCCTCTTAATCTTGGGTCCCAATACTATTAGACAGGGGAATTCAACACGAATGAATCACAGAACCTTGAGCAAAGTATGCTGGCAGCTTGTTCTAATTGCTGGCCTCGCAACTTCGCGGCTGGACGCACAATCGAACCCTCTCGACCAGGCCAGAAACCTGGTTCAGACAAGAACCTCGGTTGACCAGGCCAAGTCCCTGCTGCAGCAAGCCATCGCGGCAGATCCCAGGAATGCGGAGGCACACTTCTTGCTTGGAGAAGTTCTCTACGCATTTCTCGACTTCAGCAAGGCCTCCGAAGAAGCCCAGAAAGCAGTAACACTCGATGACAGCAAGTCGGATTATCACCTCTTATTGGGGAACTCGCTCAGCGGACTGCTCGATTCCGCCGGCATGTTCAAGAAAATGTCCCTGGCCCGCCAGATCAAAGTAGAGTTCGAGCGAGCCGTCGCCCAGAGCCCCAAAAGCATTCCAGCGCGGGCAGCGCTGTCTGAATTTTATGCGGAAGCACCGGGCATTGTCGGCGGCAGTATGGACCAGGCCATCGATCAAGCCCGGCAGATCAGTGCGCTCGATGCGGTGGAGGGTCACTATGCCATGGCCGCCGTTTATTTGAATCAGAAGAAAAGCGCTGAAGCGGAGCAGGAATACAAAGCAGCGGTCGCTGCCGACCCGCGGCGGGCAAAGTCCTACGTGCAACTCGCTTTTATCTACATTCAGGAGAAAAAGGATTCCGATGCTCCGCCGCTTTTCAAGCACGCGGTGGAAGTTGATCCTCAGTATCTGCCCGGATACTTCGGCGTGGCTCGCTCCGACCTGCTCAGCGGACAGAATCTCGACGAGGCGGAACGCTTCCTCAAGAAATATCTTGGCCGTTGGCCGGAAGAGGGCGATCCGACCTGGGCCAACGCCCACTGGCGCCTCGGCCAGGTTTTTGAGAAGCAGGGGAAAAAAGATCTTGCGGTCGCTGAATGGCAGGAAGCCTTAAAGCTGGCTCCGAACTATAAGGCTGCGCAGGACTCCTTGAAGGCAGTCGGGAAGTAAGTTTTTTGCGTTCGTAGCATTTTTGAATAACAGAATCTCCCGCGTCGCAACGCGCCTCGTGTTTCATTCAACAATCAACAATCAAAAATCATCAATCAACAATTGCGTTCTCTGTGCCTCCGTGTCTCCGTGGTGAAGAAAACTGTTATCCTTTCCTCTTCCTCAAGGAACACTCAGGAGCATTCATGTCCGCAGAGCTGCAGGGCCGCAACGCCGTCGTCTTCGGAGTCGCCAACAAGCGCTCGATCGCGTGGTCCATCGCCCAGGGACTGCACGCCGCCGGCATGAAACTGGCCATCACCTATCAGAACGAGCGCATGGAGATGGAGGCCAAAGACCTCATCCTGTCGCTGCCCGGCGCCGAAGCCTACATGTGCGACGTCTCCAAAGATGAGGAGATCGACCACCTTTTCGCCACGCTCAAACAACGCCACGGCAAGCTGCACGCGCTCGTGCACTCGGTTGCCTACGCTCCGGCTGAAGAACTAAAAGGAGACTTCGTCAACACCACGCGCGAAGGCTTCCGCGTCGCGCACGATGTGAGCGTCTATTCGCTGATCGCGGTCGCGCGCGCCGCCGCCCCGCTCATGGAAGACGGCGGATCGATCATTACGATGACGTATTACGGCGCCGAAAAAGTTGTCCCGCACTACAACGTGATGGCCGTGGCCAAGGCCGCGCTCGAATGCACCGTGCGTTACCTGGCTCACGATCTCGGCAAGAAAAAGATTCGCGTCAACGCCATCTCCGCCGGACCGATCAAAACCCTCGCCGCCCGCGGCATCTCGGGCCTGGGAGACATGCTGAAATCCCACGCCGAGCGCGCCCCGCTGGGCCGCAACGTGGAAGTTGCCGAAGTAGGATCGACCGGCGTGTTCCTGGCCTCCGACGCCAGCAGCGGCATCACCGGCGAAGTGATCTATGTGGATTGCGGCTACAACATCATGGGATTTTAGGTGATTGCCACCAATCTGAAGATCGCGGCGCCAGATCTCCTTCGCCGGATTCAACGCATGCAGGCGATCACCATCGGCTGGATGTGTGTTGAAGCTGGAGTATCTCTGTGGGCCGCGTGGTGGGCCAGAAGTCCAGCGTTGCTGGCATTTGCCGGCGACAGCACAATCGAACTGTTCTCAGCCGTAGTCGTGCTGAGACGATTTCGGAGTCCCCTCTCCGATGAGAATGCTGAACGACGCGCCTCTCGAATCGCGGGCGTCCTACTTCTTTTCCTTGCTCTGTATGTCATTGCGGCCGCCGCTGCGACGCTGCTGGGTTACAGTGAGCCGCGATCAAGCGCTTTGGGGATCATGGTTCTGATCGCCGCGGCGGCGATTATGCCTTGGCTGGCCCGGGAAAAGCGGCGTTTGTCCTCCATTACGGGTAGTGCAGCACTACGCGCGGACGCGGCGGAATCCATGTTGTGCGCTTATCTCTCGATGATCGCTTTACTCGGACTCTCCGTGCATGCATTCTTCGGAATCGCGTGGGCCGACCCGCTTGCCGCTTTGGCAGTCACGCCGTTCATTGGCTGGGAAGCCCGCGAGTCCCTGCGCGGCAAAGCATGCGGTTGCTGCTAGCGTTACGGACACGATACGGATAACGTTGCAGCACCGACCTATGGCAGGTTGCCCCGCCCTTCCCGCGTTCTTTGCGGGAGGGTGGGAATTGTTACGCTCGGTCATCACAACAGAATCAAAACCCCACCCTGTCCCTGCAAAATACGCAGGGACAAGGGTGGGGCAACCTTCGGCGTAACTTCGTCTTCAGCTCACGTTTTCCACAGACTTTTTCCGCGCATGTGACGAACAACCTTTACCGAGAAATCCAGCCTGCCTAATCTGGCAGCGTAGGTACCGGATGTTGTGCCGCCCCAGTCCTAGGAAACTGGCGGCCCCAGCAGCCTCCCCATGCGAGCGAGGAACGGGACATCCGATCAGGGCGCAGCAGACAGCTACCCCGAATGGCTCGGGATCTGGCGCTCGTTGTGGGAGTGATCACTCCTAACGTTTTGCAAGCCAAGAATGACGGAGAAAGCGAAGACCAAATTAAGTTCGAGGCAGAAAGCAAAGGTAAAAGCTGGAGCAGAAGAAAAACCAGCAACTCGCGATGCAGTTCCGACGATCAGAGTGCTTTTTGATAGCCGGGCAGGCTCGCCATAGCCGAGCAGCCTCGTCATAATGGGGTCTGCCTCGTCATAGCGCCCGGGCATGCCTCGTATCAGGGCACGCCTTCAGGCGTGCCGCACAGCGACCCCAGATTGATGCGCCTTCAGGCGCTGGCGTACCGCTGCGCAAACCTCCGCCCCGCCATCACCGCATCCCGCCCCGCCGCCTGTATACTCCATTCCCATGATCCCAGGCACGCTTTCCCGCGCCGTCACCCTGCTCGCGTTCTCGTCCTTGGCCTTGAGTCAGTCGGCACCTTCCCGTGCTGCCACAGCCGTGGACTCCTTCCCGAAAGTGAAGAAGATCGAGCAAGCTTCGATCTCTCCCGACGGAACGCAGGTCGCTTACGTCGTGGACGACCATCTGACGGTGGTTTCCATTGGCGATAACACGGCGCATGCGATCGAGGTTGAGGGCAAGCTGCCTCTGCGTAGCGTGGCGTGGAAGAGCGATTCCAAAACGCTGGCTTTCCTAGCCGATCTCCCCGACAGCGCTCCTTCCGCGCAGGTTTGGACTGCTTTATCCGACGGCACCTCCACGTCAAAACGCGCCGAACTGAAAGGCAACGTCGACGCCCCCAGTTTTTCCCCCGACGGATCGAGGCTTGCCGTCCTATACATCGAAGACATGCCACGGAAAGCCGGCCCGCTTGAGCCTATGACCCCGCTTGCCGGCGTGGTGGGCGACAAGATTTATGAACAGCGCGTCGCTACCATCGACCTGGCCACGAACCAGCTCACGCAGGTCACGCCGCCGGACATGTACGTATACGAGTACGACTGGACGCCCGACGGCCACTACTGGATCGCTGCGGCGGCCCACGGGGACGGCGACGCTAACTGGTACGTCGCGCGCCTCTATCAATTCGACACACACTCCGGAGCGCCTCGCGAGATCTACAAACCGAAGCTCCAGATCGCAGGCCCGCGAGTCTCGCCCGACGGCAAGAACGTGGCCTTCATCGAAGGACTGATGAGCGACGAGGGACCAACTGGCGGCGACGTTTTCGTTGTGCCCGTTGCAGGCGGCAGCGCGCGCAACCTCACGCCCGGCCGCAACGCTTCTCCCTCGGCGGTGTACTGGCTCGACGCCAGCCACATTATGTTCGCCGAAACCGCCGATGGACGCTCCGTGTTTGCCAAGGTCAGCGCCGCCGGGGGCGCCGCGGAGGCGGCCTGGAGCGGCGAAGAATTCATCGGTGCGGAGTCGACGCCGGCAGCTTCTTTTTCCAGTACTGGCGCGGTAACCGCGGCAGTCCGGCAGTCGCCGAATACTCCGCCTGAGGTCTGGGCCGGCGCCGTCGGCCACTGGAAGCAGATCACGACGCTGAATGCGGACGCCAAACCGGCGTGGGGCGAGACTCGCAACTTTCATTGGAACAATGGAAAGACTCGCGTCCAGGGTATTTTGACGTTGCCCAAAGACTACGATGCGGCCAAGACCTACCCGCTGGTGGTCAGCGTACACGGAGGCCCGTCGTCAGCCTGCCAGCCGCGCTGGAACGAACGCGAAATCGGCGCGATGTCGGCCATGGGTTATTTCGTGCTGTGCCCGAATCCGCGCGGCAGTTACGGGCAGGGAGAGGCCTTCACGCAGGCCAACGTCAAGGATTTCGGCGGCGGCGACTTTCGCGACATCATGGCTGGAATCGATGCGGTTTCACGGGAATATCCCATCGACCCACACCGCATCGGCATCCGCGGCCACAGCTATGGCGGATACATGACCATGTGGGCGGAAACGCAGACGCATCGTTTCGCCGCCGCCGTAGCGGGCGCAGGCCTTTCGGACTGGCTGAGCTACTACGGAGTCAATGAGATTGACGAGTGGATGATCCCGTTCTTCGGCGCCTCAATTTACGACGATCCCGCCGTCTACGCCAAGAGCGACCCCATGCACTTCGTGAAATCGGTGCAGACGCCCACGCTGATTCTGGTCGGCGACAGCGATGGCGAGGTGCCGATGGAACAATCCGTCGAATGGTGGCACGCGCTCAACACGATGAACGTGCCGACGCGGCTGGTGGTCTATCCTCACGAGGGACACATTTTCGGCAACCCCGCCGACTCTCGCGACTACACTGTGCGCACGCTGGAGTGGTTCGAGGAATGGTTCGGGAAGGCCGCAAGATCGGCGAAGCACTAGTGTCGTGTCCCACAAGTTCGCCATATCTCACAAGTTCGCCAAATAGGTCGACTTGTCATCCTGAGCGAAGCGAGGAGCCTGCCCTGAGCTTGTCGAAGGGACCTATGCAATTTGCTGGCAGCACCGCAGCTGTCGCCGCTTCCCAAATTTTTATGCTGGGAATTTATGGGACGGAATACTAGCCGACGACGTCCGAACCGACCACGCGAATCTTCCGCCCGGTTTCTCCGTCGCGCTCGAGGGAAATCTCTACATCGCGCTCGCGCGCGAGCCGTGGAAACTTCTCTCCCCACTCGATCAGCAGGATGCTGTCATCGGAACGCAGGTCATCCAGCCCGAGCGTTTCCAATTCGCGCTGTGTGTCCACGCGATACAGATCGATGTGATAGAGCTTGGCCCGCGGCCCGCGATATTCATGCACCAGCGTGAACGTAGGGCTGGTGACGTCTTCCTCAGCAGCCGCTTCGAACGCCGCCGCGATTCCTTTGACCAGAGTCGTCTTCCCGGCGCCGAGCTCGCCGCGCAGGAGCACCAGCCTCGGCGGCGCGAGCAGTTCAGCCAGCGTCCCGCCAAAGGCAATCGTCTCCTCGGCGGAGTGCGTGACCACCTCACGGATTAGTTGTCTCGCATCAATCTGCTTACCCACACCGGCAGTATAAAGCCAGTGACAAACGAGGGTTTGGGCCGCGGTGAGAATGAAGCCGCTTAAACTCCAGCCCCGAAGGGGCGGCATTCATTAGCCCGGGGCGTAAGCCCCGGGTGAGGGCGGAAAGTTTGGCACGAGTCCCGGAGGGACGGCACCGGGGGTCGGTAGGATGCCCGATTGCAAAAATGTCGGGTGGCCGAGGCGAGCTTTCGCTCGCCGGACAGCCGAGGCGGCTGTCCCCACACATTTGTTGAGACTCAATGCGTCGAGAACGCGCTCGACTTCAAACCGAGCAGATTCCTCTCCGCGACATGATCGAGCGACGTGCGCAGGCGCCGGTGGTCGTCATCCTCGAGCGCCACGAAGCGAAACGGCTGCAGCACGCCGTCGGTCGTCTTCCGCATGGGGCTGAGGACTTCGGCCATGCCGTGCACCGGCCCGGCCTGAGTCTGGAACGCGACTTCCACGAAGTCGCCCTGGCCCAGCGATTGCGCCACTCGCAGCAGGCCGCCGGTCACGGAAATGGTTTGGAGTTTTGCTTTGGTGCGCCGGCCATCTTCTAGCCGAATTGCCGCCAGGACGGAATCTCCCAGCTGAATTCGGGCCGCGCGCCGCGATGGATGCGGTTGGGGGAAGTGGGTCATAAGCCAACTGCACTATGGCACTATCCCCTGTTGCGTAACAGATTACTGAGGCCCATCGTCCGAATTCCGCACCGGGAGCCTGAACTGAAGGCATGAAGCCCCAGCACTCCGAAGCACTTAGCCGCTATTTATCAATTGGATAATGTACCGAAGGACAGTCGGGAGTAGAAGAGTGGCCCCTGCAGTATTTGTTCTGAGCGCAGTCGAAGAAGCCACGCTTTTAGCCGCGGAGCGGCCAAAGAATGCAGCCCACGGCGTGAGCCGTGGGTAGGAAATGGGACGCTAGCCAGCCCCAGCGGCGCGAAAGAGGGGCACTCAAAGCACAAAGGTCAGTTCCGGAGGACGGCCCTCATCCATCCCAGCGCGCGAATTTTTCCCGCGCCGTGGCCCGCGCCCGCTGAAAAGCCTCGGGCAATCCCCGCAACAGATCGGTCGCGACCATGGAGTGTTCGCCCACACTCGCGCGCATCACATCGCCCGCCAGCCCATGCAGATGCACCGCCGCTAAGATTGCGAGCAGAGCGTCGTTCGGATTCTGGCCCATCATGGCCGCAACCATCCCCGTCAGAATATCTCCCGTTCCGCCCGTCGACATCCCGGGATTCCCCGTCGTATTGGCCCAGGCTTCGCCGTTCGGCTGCACCACCAGCGTGCGATGCCCCTTCAGAACGACGATCGCTTCGTGTTCCTGGGCAAACTTCCGCGCCACCCCCAGGCGGTCTTTCTGCACGTCGGCGACGGAACACCCCGCCAGCCGCGCCATCTCGCCGGGATGGGGCGTGATCACCAGTAGCCGCCCTTTGCCGTTCAATTCGCTGGTATGCCCCTCAAATGCATTCAGACCGTCGGCATCCAGAACGACCGGGACTTCGCTCTTGGCGACTAGCGCGCGAACCAAGCCGGCTGTCTGCGGAAAGCGCGAAATCCCCGGCCCAATCGCCAGCACGCTCTTCCCTTTCACCAGCGCGTCGATTCTCTCCATTGCGCTGGCGGCAATCGTGCCCACATCAGTTTCCGGCAGCGGTTCGGTCATCACCTCGGGATGAAAGCCCGCCACCGTAGACAGCACCGACTTCGGCGTGGCGACCGTTGCCAGCCCGGCGCCCGTTCGCAAAGCGGACATCCCGGCCATCGCCGCCGCGCCCGCCTTGCCCACCGCCCCTCCCACCACCAGTACGTGGCCGTAGTTGCCTTTGTTTGATTCCACTGGACGCTGGTCGATCAGCGGCGCAAAGTCGCGAGTAGTAATCACGTTCAGCTGCAGCGATGAAACGATGGCCTCTTCGGGCGATCCGATGCCCGCGACATAAGTCGACCCGCGCGTCAGCAAACTGAAAACATGCGCCGGACGCGCCGCCGTGAACGTGATGATCGTATCCGCCCGCGCGATCACGCCCTTCTGCGGCGCCATTGCATCGGCATCCGCACCGGAAGGAATATCGACCGCGATCACCGGCGCCTGCGCCGCATTCATGATCGCAATGGCATCCGCATAGAGCCCGGTCACCGGCGGCTTAAAGCCCGTACCCAGAATCGCGTCGAGATATAAATCTGCGGGCAGGGAGAGGCACACGCGGTCGGACTTCAACTCCTCGCTGGAATGCACAATGATCGCCGCCACCGGCAGCTTGCCGTACATAGCGGCGGCATCCCCGCGCAAAGTTGTCGGATCGGCGAGCAGGATGACCTGCACCGTCTTGCCCTTCTGGTGCAGCCGCCGCGCCGCCACGAAGCCGTCGCCGCCGTTGTTGCCCTTGCCGCAGAAAATGACGATGCGCCGCGCGGCATTGTGGTGAGCCAGGATGTGTTCAGCCACCGCGGCCCCGGCGTTTTCCATCAAAGTGAGAGAAGGCACGCCGAAGCGCTCACTGGTAGCGCTGTCGATGGCCCGCATTTCCGCCGCAGTGACGATCTTCATTCGCTTCCGTACGTAGGGGCGGACGCATTCGTCCGCCCTCGCGTCGCCCAGGCGACGCGTGGGTTCGCTTTCTCGACTCTGAGGGCTCGGGCAGAATCTGCATTCTTCATTGCGTGCTTCGCCCGCAACCCCGGACGAATGCGTCCGGGGCTACACAACCAGGCTATACAACAAGGCTACACAGGCTTTCACGAACTCGCCGTCTGCTCCAGCTGCCGCAGTTGCGCCGGCTCGCCCATGGCAATCAGGCAGTCGTCCGCTTCGATCCGCTCGTCCGGCGGCGGATTGAAGCGCATGCCGTCGCGCCGCTTGATCGCCAGCACAATCACGCCTCGCTCCTGCCGGATGCGCGACGTCTCAATCGTCTTTCCGGCAAACGCAGACGCCGCCGCGATGTGGATCTCGCCGATTTCCAGATCCATGCCCAGATGCGTAGTGGCAGTATCGAGGAAACTGACGACGTTGGGCCGCAGGAGCGATTGTGCGATGCGCTGCCCGGCAAACGAATAGGGTGAGACCACGGAATCCGCGCCGGCCGTCAGCAAATGCTTTTCCGCCGCACTCTCACTGGCCCGCGCAATGATCTTCAACTGCGGATTCAGCCCGCGCGCGGTGAGCACGATGTAGAGATTCGTTGCGTCCGTAGTGGTGGCCGCGATCAATCCGCGCGCCCGCTCGATCTGCGCCTGGCGCAGGGTTTGCTCCTGCGTGGCGTCTCCAGTCACCACCAGCCAGTTCTCGCTGCTGTAGCGCTGTAGTTTGCCCTCGGAAGGTTCGATGATCACGAACGGCACCGGCTTGCGCGCCAGCTCCCGCGCCACGCTGCGGCCCACGCGCCCCATGCCGCAGATGATGTAGTGTCCGTCGAGGCGTCCGATTTCGCGCTCCATGCGCCGCCTTCCAAAGAAGCTTTGCAGCTCGAATTCTAGCAAAGCCTGGCTCAGCGCCCCGACTCCCAACAACAGCAACGACACGCCCGCCAGAATCACGAACACGTTGAACACGCGCCCCGAGTGCGACAGCGGATGCACTTCCTGATATCCGATGGTGGTCAGCGTGGTCACCACCATGTAGAAGCCGTCAAACCACGGCCAGTGTTCGATGTAATGATAGCCCGCGGTGCCGATCGCCATAACGAGCACGAGCAGCGCGCCAATGATGCGGAGATTGCGGAAGGCCTTCATGCAGCCGTTAGCTGGTCGTTAGTCGTTAGTCGTTGGCTCAACCCTAACGCTCTGTCATCCTGAAACGCTCTGTCCTCCTGAGGAGGGCGTTCTTTGCCCGACGAAGGACCTATGCATTTTCTTCGGCGCCGGCAAAATGCATAGATCCTTCGCTTCGCTCAGGATGACAATCGAAACTTTCAGCCAACGACCGACTATAAAACAAAACGGCCCTCCGCGCAGTGCGGAGGGCTTTGCCGAAAAGCGGAAATCAGTCCGCCATCGATCGTGCCGGCGCGCCGGGGGTCCCGTTGGCGATCGCCTGCTGCACTTTGCTGTGCTTGCGCCCGTAAGTGAAGTAAATCACAAACCCAATCAGGAGCCACACCACCAGCCGGATCTGCGTCGCCGGCGACAAAGTAACAATCAAGAAGCCAGAGAACAGGATCGCGAGGATCGGTACCAGCGGGACCAAGGGCGTCCGGAACGGGCGGTTCGCATTGGGATGCGTCCTCCGCATCACCCACACTCCCGCGCTCACCAGCATGAACGCGAGCAGCGTTCCCACGCTGGTCATCTGATCCAGAATATTTAACGGAAACAGCATGGCCAGAATTGCCACGAAGAAGCCGACCACGATCGAGCTGATGTAAGGCGTGCGGAAGCGGGAATGAATCGCGCTGGCCCACGGCCATAGCAGCCCATCGCGCGACATCGAATAGAACACGCGCGATTGCCCCAGCAACATCACTAACATCACGGTAGCCAGGCCGCCCAGGGCCCCAAGTTCCACCAGAAACGTTGCCCACTGCTGCCCGGTCACGCGGATCCCCACCACCACCGGATCGGGGACGTCGAGCTGGGTGTAAGGAACGAGACTTGTCAGCAGACCCGAAACCAGGATGTAGAGAACCGTACAGATGACAAGCGAGCCGAGAATGCCGAACGGCATATCTTTCTTGGGATTCTTGGCTTCCTGTGCCGCGGTCGAAACCGCGTCAAATCCTATGTAGGCGAAGAACACGACACCCGCGCCCCGGAACACGCCAGACCATCCGAAATGCCCGAATTCCCCTGTATTGGGCGGGATAAACGGGTGCCAGTGACTCGGCAGATTCTTGTGAGAAAAAAGGAATGCTCCAGCCAGCGCGATGAATACGCAGACCACCGCAACTTTCATGAACACGACCGCCGTGGTGAAGTTGGCCGACTCCTTGATGCCGATGACCAGGATCGCGGTAATCACCATGATCACCAGAAAGCCCACGTAGTCGTACGTCACATGCACAGGCTTGCCAAACAACACGAAGTCAGAATGCGGTATGGGCGGCAGGTCCATGCCAATGTCGTGCAGAAAGGCACGCAAGTGCCCGCTCCAGCCCACGGCGACCGTGGCGGCGCCGAAGGCGTACTCGAGGATTAAGTCCCAACCGATGATCCACGCCACCAACTCGCCCAGGGTCGCGTAGGAGTAGGTATAAGCGCTGCCCGCGATCGGAATCATCGAGGCAAATTCGGCGTAGCACAATCCGGCAAACGCGCAGGCAATTCCAGCCAGAATGAAGGAGAACAGAATCGCTGGCCCGGCAAACTGCGCCGCCGCCTGTCCGGTGATGACGAAGATTCCAGCGCCGATGATGGCGCCGATGCCCAGCGTGAGCAGGTTGATCGGGCCCAGAGCGCGCCGCAAGCTGTGTTCGCCCGTCTCCTGCGACTCCTTCATCAAGACATCCAGCGACTTGGTTGCCAGCAGATTTGCCATCCGGTTTGGTCTCTCCTTAGCGCTACGCAGAAGCTCCATCCGCATTCCGGCGCGCATTCCGCGACCACGCGTAATACACCGGAATCCCCAGCAGCACCACGATCAGCCCCGGCCACGTGTACTGCGGTTTGTAGCGCAATAGTACGACATCAATGAATAAAGCCATCACAATATAAATTGCCGGGAGCACGGGATAGCCGACCGCCCGGTAAGGCCGCTCCGCGTCCGGATGCGTACGCCGCAGCACAAACAAGCCCACGATCGTAAGAATGTAAAAGACCAGCACGGCAAAAATGATGTAGTCGAGCAGCTGCCCGTAGCTGCCCGAGATGCACAGGACGCAGGTCCAGACCATCTGCACCATCAGCGAAACTGCCGGCGTCTTGTAGGTAGGATGCAGTTTCGCGGCTTTGCGGAAGAACAGTCCATCTTTCGCCATTGCATAGTAGACTCGCGCGCCGGAGAGCGTCAGGCCGTTGGCGCAGCCGAAGCCGGAAATAATGATGGCCGCCGCCATCAGGTATCCGCCGACCGAGCCGAACATCTGCGTCATGACGGCAGTTCCTACGCGATCTTCCGACGCATACTTGATGCCCCGCGCCAGAATCGTGGCCCCTTCTTTGGCGCCATCGAGCGGCAGCGCGCTCAGATAAATAAAATTGCAGGCGATGTAGAGCGCGATGACCACGCCCGCGCCCAGGGCCAGCGAAAGCGGCAGATTGCGGCTCGGATTTTTCACCTCTCCCGCGGTGAACGTCACGTTGTTCCAGGCGTCGGCAGAAAACAACGATCCCACCTGCGAGACGGCGAGAATGGTAAGCGTGCCCACCATCACGGTCGGCCCGCCCACTCCGACCTGAACGGCATGTTGCGCTCCCAGCCCTGCGTTATGCCAGAAATTGGCGCCAAAGTTCGCCGCCAGCGCTGTCGCATTCCGGCCCAGCGCGAATCCAAACACTGCCAATCCCAACAAGGCCGCGACTTTCGCGGTGGTGAACACGTTCTGAATGGCGGCGCCGATTTTCAAACCGAATATGTTGACCACGGCCAGAAAAATCACCAGCAAGATCGCAACCAGGTTCTGCGTGTTGATGCCGACATCCATATTGCCTAGCACCATGGGACCAATTCGAATCGGAGGCACTTTCCACAGGTGCAGAATCCAGCTGGTCGAGGAAATCGAAGGAAAGAAGACTCCGAGAAATTTACCGAACGCCACGCCCACCGCGGCAATGGTGCCAGTCTGGATGACCAGAAACAGCGTCCAACCGTAAAGAAATCCCCACAGCGGCCCCAGGGCTTCGCGCAGGTACACGTATTGCCCGCCCGCCCGCGGCATCATCGCCGCCAGCTCGCCATAGCTGAGCGCGGCCACGATGGTCATGAATCCAGCCACAGCCCAGGCGCCAATCAGCAGCGCGGGCGAGTCAACCTCGCGGGAAATTTCCGCCGAAACGATGAAGATTCCCGACCCGATCATCGACCCCATGACCAGCATGGTGGCGCTGGTCAGCCCCAGGCCCTTGACCAGTTCCTGATCCTGATGGCTGTGGATTTCCCAGTCGCTGCGTGCAGGTTGCGTGGTGGGTGCGCTCAGGTATCCCTCCGGGAATAATCTGCTGTCATCCTGAGGCGGCGCTCTTTGCCGCCGAAGGACCTATGCATCTTACCGGCGGCGCCACCTCTGCCGGCAAACTGCGTAGGTCCTTCGCTTCGCTCAGGATGACAAGCGCAAAAGCGAGAATCGCGCCGCCTGAGACTTTACCGCAGAATGCGCAAAAATTCTTCTGCTGATTTGCCCGGCTCCCGTAACAAGTCAGATATCACCGCCACCGAGTCGGCTCCTGCCTCGATCACGGACAGGGCATTCGCCCGCGTGATCCCGCCGATGGCCACGAGAGGCTTGCGGGTCAAAGCCCGCGCCCGGCGCACGCCTTCAAGGCCTACCACGGGATCGGGATTCTCTTTGCTGGAGGTCGAAAACACCGGCCCGATAGCCATGTAGTCCGCCGACGTCAGGTCGGCTTCTTTCACCTGCTCCGGATTGTGCGTGGAAATTCCCAGCCAGCAGTCGGGCCCAATAATCCTCCGCACCGCCTCGGGGGAAAGATCGTCTTGCCCAACATGCACGCCGTCGAAGTCGGCAGCCAGACACAAGTCGGCCCGATCATTCATGATGAGCTTCGGCACGTGTGGCGCGGGCACTCTTGCCCGCGAAAGTCTGCGCAACTCCCGCGCCTGCTCCAGCATCACCCGTGCGTTGCCGGATTTATTGCGGTATTGAATCAGCGTGCAGCCCGCGCTGACCAGTTCTTCGGCGGCGGCGCACAACGCGTCGGCGGTGGGAAAACACCCAGAGTCGAGAATCGCATACAGACGCGGGAACACCATGCGCCGTCGACTGTACTATCTCGACAGCTCACAAATCCAGTTCACTTCCCAGGTCTTGCCGCCATCGGGCGAGTAGGACTGCTCCATCCGCGACGAGTTCGGGGAAAGGTCGAGCCAGACGTAGCGCACCAGGATGGTGCGGCCCTTGAGCGTCTCCTGATGATAAAACTCGCCCCGTTTGCCGTTGAACGCGCCCACCACGGGAGGCGCGTCGAGCGTACCGTTATCCAGATCCACCAGATAGATGCTCCACTGCCGCGTCGCGGGATTGTAGAGCCGCAGCGTCTGCGCCTTGATGTGCAGTTTCTTGTCGGTGCTGGTGACCTCGAACTGTTCAAAGTTCGCGTTGCTGTCGAGGAGTTTGTGATGGTTCGAGATGCCGTCGTACTCGTCCCAGTGGTTCGAGTTGTTGAGCCGGTCCGGCAGGCGGCGGACGTGAGCTTTCCAGTCGCCGATAAGGAAGTCAAAGTCATGCGAGCCATCGCGCTGAGGAAGGTTTGCGGGATTGTCGCTGGTCTGGGCGTGGAGCGGGACGGCGAGCACTACGTAGACAACGAGTAGCTTGAAGAGGCTGCCAACCTTCATAACGATTCATCCTTTCAAGGCGACAAGGGGAAGGTGTGACCCACCGTTGGCCCCGCAAGTATAAATCGGGGTGCCCCACCCTTCGAAAATCGCGAAGGGTGGGGCAGCCTCGTCCGTGGTAGGCAGCCCGCGTAGCCCCGGACGCCTCGTCCGGGGTGCTCCTAGAAAAGATTCAGAAGGCATCAACGCATCCAGGAAAGTGAATCGTGGCCAATACGCGTCGCTTCGCTCCGCGGGGCGGACCCTTCGACTGCGCTCAGGGCAAGCTGCGCCCCTACGTGTGTCCGTTCTTCTTTAGGAATCTCTCGATGAACCCCGTATCAATCTTTCCCGCCCGGAAATCTTCATCGGCCAGAATCTTGCGGTGCAGCGGTATCGTTGTGTACACACCTTCTACGATAAACATCTCCAGCGCTCGCGCCATGCGGGAGACGGCCTCGTTGCGGTCTTTGCCGCGGACGATCAGCTTGGCGATCAGCGAGTCGTAGTACGGTGGAATTATTCCTTCGGCATAAGCCGCCGTATCCACGCGTACTCCCGTTCCTCCCGGCGGATGAAATGCAGTGATCTTCCCCGCCGACGGCGTGAATTTCTCGGGATGCTCAGCGTTAATCCGGCATTCGATCGAATGCCCGCGGTGCACGATCGGCCCCATCAGCACGTCGCTCATTTTCGCTCCCAGGGCGATCATGATCTGGCTCTTGACCAGGTCGACGTCGGTGACCATCTCGGTGACCGGATGCTCCACCTGAATGCGCGTGTTCATCTCGATGAAGTGCAGGCGCCGGTCCTTGTCCATCAGGAATTCGATGGTGCCGGCGTTGGTGTATCCGATTGCGGCCAACGCCTTGCAGAGGATCGCTCCCACCTGATCGCGCAACTCGGGCGTGACCTGTGTCGAAGGCGATTCCTCCAGCAGCTTCTGATGGCGGCGCTGGATTGAACACTCGCGCTCGCCCAGGCTCACCACGTTGCCGTGTTCGTCGGCCAGCACCTGAAACTCAATGTGCCGGGGATGCTCGACGTACTTCTCCATGTAGAGGTCGCCGTTGCCGAAGGCGCCTGCCGCCTCGGCTTGCGCCGCCTTGAACAATGCGGGCAACTCTTCTTCGTTGCGCACGATGCGCATGCCGCGCCCGCCGCCGCCCGCCGACGCTTTCACGATCACGGGGAAGCCGACTTGCCGCGCCCACTCCAAGGCCTCGCCGTCGGAGGTGATGATCCCATCCGAGCCGGGCAGGATCGGCACGCCCGCCTTTTTCATCGCGCCTCGGGCTTTTTCCTTCTCCCCCATCAGCCGGGTCACTTCCGGACGCGGGCCGATGAACTTGATGGCGCTGGTCTCACACACTTCCGCGAAGTTAGCGTTCTCGGCCAGCAGCCCGTAGCCGGGATGCACCGCCTCCACGTTGGCGATCTCGGCCGCGCTGATTACCGCCGGGATGTTCAGGTAGCTCTGCGCCAGCTGCGGCGGGCCGATGCAGATGGCCTCGTCGGCAAAGCGCACATGCAAGGAGTTCCGATCCGCCTCGCTATAGATCGCAACCGTGCGGATGCCCAGCTCCTTGCACGCGCAGATGACCCGCAGTGCAATCTCTCCGCGATTGGCGATCAGGATCTTCTTGAACATTGGAACAAGCTTCGAGCTGTGAGCTTTGAGCTTTGAAAGGGCACGGCTTCAAGCCGTGCCGCAACTGAACTCCACTCAGGACCGGCTTCAGTCGCTGGGGCCTCGGGCCTAAAGGCCCAGGTCGTCATTTGCGTCTGCGTCGGCGCGGCCCGAGGCCGCGCCCTTTCAAAACAAATCTTCTGATCGATGAAGACGCGAGACACAAAAAGGCGCGGCTCGGCGCGCCCTCAAAAACCAAGTCTTGTTCTCACTGCCTCGGCCTTATGGCAAACAGCTCCTGCCCGTACTCGATGGGCTGCCCATTGGTGGCCAGGGTCTTGACCACTTCTCCGGCAACATCGGACTCAATCTCGTTGAGCAGCTTCATGGCTTCGACGATGCACAGCACCTGCCCTACCTCCACCGTGTCTCCCGGTTTCACAAACGGCGGCGCTCCCGGCGACGGCGCCTCGTAGAACGTGCCCACGATCGGCGACTTCACCATGTGGAGCGTCTCTTCGGCCGCAGGCTTGACGGCGGGAGCAGCTGAGGGCACTGCTGCCGCCGAGCCCAGCTCAGGCGCTGGCGGAGGGGCTGCAGCAACGGCAAAGAAGCGCGGGTCGCCGTGCGTATGAACGACGGTGTGCTCTCCCGCCCGCTTGATGCGCACCTTGACATCGCCGCGTTCCAGCTCGAACTCGGCAATGTTCTTTTCTTCCAAGAACTCGATGAGTTCTTTCAGTTCCTTTAGATTCATTCGTATCCGGTGGGACCGCTTGCCGCTCCCCGAACCCTGCAGTGCGAATAAGCCGGGCTGAATCCCGCCCGGCTGCATATTCGGTGTAGAAGACTAGACGGCCAGAAAATCCTTGCTCGTCGGCGTCAAGACTTCACGGCCGCCGGCCGTGACCGCCACCATATCCTCGATCCTCACACCCCAGTGGCCGGGGAAGTATACCCCGGGCTCGATCGTAATCACCATGCCCGGCTGCAGGATCTCCCGCTGCCCGGCTGCGACTCGGGGGGCTTCGTGAATCTCCAGACCAACCCCATGGCCCGTGGAGTGGGTAAAATAGCGTCCTAACCCCGCTTTACGCAACACGTTACGGGCTGCTGCGTCCACGTCACCCACGCGCGTGCCCGGCCGAACGGCATCCACTGCCGCCTGCTGCGCCTCGCGCACCGCTTCATACACATGTCGCGCGCGCCTGGACGCAGCTCCGACCCACACAGTGCGCGTCTGGTCGGAACAATAACCCCGGAGTATAACACCGAAGTCGCAGACCACGAATCCGCCCGGCCGTATGGGCTGGTCTGAAGCTCGCCCGTGAGGGAGCGCCGAGCGCGGCCCCGAGGCGATGATGGTCGGAAACGACATGGCCTCGGCTCCGGCCCGCCGCGCGGCGAATTCCATTTCTGCCGCCACCTCTGATTCCTTCATCCCCGCCTTGTTCAACCCATGCCGCAGAACCTTCAGAGCGCGCGCGTAGAGTCTGGCGCCAAGGTTCACCGCAGCACGGATTCGCTCCAGTTCATCGTGATCCTTAACCATGCGCAGACGCTCGACCAGCGCCGGAGCATCCCGCAGCCGCGTTCCCGAAGGCAGCAGGTCATGGAGCCGCTTTTTGTCGGCCAGGATGAAGTGTTCCGCCTCCAGGCCGATGTCCCATCGTCGCCTGCGCCGGCGGCCGAGCCATGCGGCCACGGACAGCAGCAAGCCCTTACTCGCAATCACGACTTTCGCCGCCTTGACCTCGTCGTGCGCCTGGGTGTCGTAACGGGAGTCGGTGAAGAACACGCTCCCCGATTCTTCGACGAGGAGGAAGCCGGTGCTCCCCGTGAAACCGCAAAGATATCGGATGTTGGGCAGATGGCTGATGAGCAGGGCGTCGAAGCGGGTCGTGGCCAGATGCTCGCGGAGTTTCCGCTGGCGCGCCGGGAAGTCCATTGCTGGTGAGTGTAACAGGAGACGCAGCGCTGGAGGACCCAGTACTCAGTACTCAGTACTCAGTACTCAGTACTCAGTACTCAGTACTCAGTACTCAGTACTCAGAAACCAGTACGCAGTGCTCAGTACTCAGTACCCAGAAAAAGCAGCTCCAGATTATGCTGCTGACTTTGTCGCAGCGATCAGCCCGTTCAGAATGCGACCGAGTTCCGCAGTCTTGCAGAGCAAGGAACGGGCACTTGCCGGCGTCAGATAGTCAAGAGACGTTGCAATCTCTATTTGAGTTTCAATTTCTGCAACCGATCCTCGCGCAATCTGAAGGAATCGATAAAACTCGCGCCGCGAATATCGGGCCTGTCCTTCGGCGATGTTGCTGGGGACAGAAACAGCGGCTCGCCGCAATTGGCTCGTCAAGCCATAGATTTCATCGCCTGGAAAGGCTCTGGTGACGCGATAGATTTCTCTGACGAACTCCATTGCCTTCTGCCATGCCACCAGCTGCCGGTACGATTGCGCCATTCGACACCCCTAGCCAGATGTTCGCATCCTCGTCGTCCCAGGTGGCGGCGCAAAAGATAGAAAAGCAATCATGAGTCCCGGTTCGGGAAGCAACGGAACAACCAGGGTTCTGAGCACTGAGTACTAGGTACTGGGTACTGAGTACCGGGTACTGAAAACAAAACCGCCGGCCTGACAGGTTCTTCAGGGCCGGCGGCGTTCTTAGCTGGGTACTCGGTACTGAGTACTGGGTACTAGCTATGTCTGAATGATTCGCGGAGTGATGAAGAAGATCAGCTCCTGGTTCGAAGTGGTCACGTGGGTGTGCTTGAACAGGTTGCCCAGGATCGGCAAGTTGCCGAGCAAGGGGACCTGATCGATGTTGATCGAGTTCTGGGTCTGGATGACGCCGCCGATCACCACCGTGCCGCCGTCGGTTACCAGCACCTGCGTGGTGGCCTGCTGCGTGATCAGTTCGGGGTTGCCCTGGACTTCCTGGCCGAAGTTGGGCGTGGTGTTTTCCACGTCCACGTTCAGGAAGATGGTGTTTTCCGACGTGATCTGCGGGGTCACGGTCAACCGCAGGAACGCGTCGACGTAGGTCACGGTCGGAGGACCGCCCAACTGCGCCTGGGTCACGATGGGCACGCGTACGCCCTGCTTGACCAAGGCCTGAATGTTGTTTTGGGTGACGACGCGCGGACGGGACAGAACTTTCAACAGGCCGCGCGACTCCGCCATGGAGAGAACCGCATCAATTCGTATCGTGTTGCTGGCGTTGATGAAGGTCAAACCGCTGGTCGGCTGGGTGACGCCCAGGTTCGAGAATAAGGGAATCGTCGATCCCGTGGTTGAGCCCGACCCCGCCAGAGTGATGTAACCCGGCGTGAGGCCTCCCACCGTCGTGGGAGAAGAACCAGCTGCGGAGTTGCCGCCGATGGCGCTGTGGCCATCGCCCCAGCCGAAGCCGAGCTGCGTGCCGATGTCGCGGGCGAAGGAACGCGTCGCGGCCACCACGCGGGCTTCGATTTCGACTTCCTGCGTCTTGCGGTCCAGCTGCGTCAGCAGGCGGTCGATGACCGGAATCACCTTCGGGATGTCGTTGATGATGACGGCGTTGGTGCGATCATCCGCCACTACGTCGCCGCGCTGCGAGAGGAACTTCTTGACCGTGATGATGACGTCCTTGGCCTTGGCATAGCTCAGGAAGCGCGTCACCGAAACTTTCTCGACGGCCAGAGCTTCCGACTCGATCTGCGCCCGGCGGGAGTCCGCTTCGTGCTTCAGGGTGTCGACGGTGGCGATGCGCAGGACGTTGCCTTCCAGCTCACGCGCCAGGTCGTTGTTCTTGAGCACGATGTCGAGCGCCTGATCCCACGGCACGTCGTCGAGGACGACCGTCAGCGTGCCGTGTACGTTGGGATCGAGCACGACGTTGAGGCCGCTGATTTCGTGAATGAGGCGGAAGAAATCTTTCAGATCGACGTCTTTCAGGTTGACCGAGATGGGCTCGCCGGTGTACTTGGGACCTGCATTGGCAGGTTGCTGGCTGGCCTGGGCTTTCTGCTCCGCCGCCAGATTCACGGCCGGCGTGGAGCCGGTGCTCGAACCTGTGCTGGCGCTTTGCGAACCCTGGGCGGCGTTCATGCTGACCGGAAGCAGCTCCGCCGCTGTCTTATCGGCAAAGCGGTCGGCGGCTCCCTGGGCCCGGGCTGCAGGCTCGTCGGCTACCGCAGGGTTCTGCGCGTCGTGGGCCGCGGCTTTGGTCTGATACGAGGGCTCGACCACGACAAAGCTGTTCGGCGTGGCCGCGGCGATCGGTTTCGCCGGGGCGCTCTGAGTCGCAGGCGCTGCCGCCGAGCGCGTGTCGATGACGCGCGGCGCAAACGGCGACAGGGGCCGGGGCGGTACCGTCGCACTCGCTGTCGTGCTGGCGGGCGGCGCGGCGGCTTTGGCCAGGGCATTCGCGTGCAGCGTCAGCACCAGCTTGCCGGCCGGACCGGGCGTCAACTCGTAGGCGCAGGCCTGCTCGAGGTCGACAACGACGCGCGTGGTCGGCGGATTCTGCCCGTCCGTGCCGATGCGCACGCCTTTGACCCCGGCTGCGGCCACAGCGATGTGTTTCTGCGCGGTGACCATCGCGGTCGCCGGCAGATCCACCACCACGCGGGCGGGTGAGTCGAGTGTGGTGAGCTTGGGCGTGATTGCGCCCCGCGAGCTCATCTCAACCCGGATGTCGTCCGTGCCCCGGACTACGTTGACTCGATCGAGCTGGCCCGTGGGCGTCTGCGCGGTCGCAGCCCCCACCGCCATCGCCAGCACCGATACGAACATTGTCAGCTGTTGCTTTCGCATTTCGCCTCTCCCCAACCCGCGGGCCAAACCCGCGTGTCCTTCGTCAAACTTGAATTCGGCGCTCCGGTTACCCGGCTTCGCCGTTCCCTTAAACCGCCGGCGTGAAGATCCGCTTGACAATCTCGCGCGTGAACGGCTTGCCCAGCTTGTCCTGCACCGTCTCCTGGAACACCACCGAATCACCCGTGATCTTCACCACGTAGCCGTTGAACACCGGATCGTTCTCCCGCAGGAAGTAGGCCTTGTTCAGGTTGTTGGTGACGACCGCGATAAATCCGCTTTCGGACTTCACCACGCCCCGCAGGTTGATGTTGCCGATTTCCAGGCACTTCTTGCCCGTGGAACATCCCGAACCGGTGGGCTGCTGCACGACCGGGCTGAAGAACGGATCGCGCTTCCCGCTCATGGCCCATTTCTTGTCTTCCTTCTTCGGCTCGGGCGCCTTGGGAACCGCTGCGCTGTTGCCCGAATCCGCCGCCACCGCCGCCTTGGCGGGAGCCGCCGGTTTGGCCGCCGCTGCGGGCTTGGCCGTCGTCGCCTTGGCAACGGCTGCCTTGGGCGCCGGAACTGCTCCCGGCTTCCCGGCCACGGTCTTCAGTTGCGCCGCTGGAGCCGCCTTGGCCGGCGCGGAACTGGTCTGCGCCGTTTCCTGGCTGGCACCCTCGGTGTGCAAGGTCAAAATCAGTTGGCCGGCAGGACCCGAGCCCATTTCATAGGCGCAGGCCTTTTCCAAGTCCACCACCACGCTGGTGGTCGGAGGCGTCTTGCCATCCATCCCGATGCGCACGCCCTTGACCCCGGCGCTGTTCACCGGAATCCTGGTCTGCGCGGTGGCAAGGGCGGTCTCGGGCAGCTCGACCAGCACGCGAGCCGGCGAACTCAGTTTGCTCACTCTGGGCGTGACCGATCCGCTGGCCTGAATCTGGATCTGAACCTGGCCCGACCCCTGCGCGACTTTCACGCTCTGCAGCTGGTTGTTCTGGTCGGAGCTGGCCGCCGGCTTCGCCGCGGTTTTCGCCGCGGGCTTGGCGGTTGCTGCCGCTTTGGGCGCGGGAGCCGGTGCCGGGTTCGAGCCGGGAATGACCGCGGGCCTGACCGCCGGAGCGGGAGCGCCCGGGGCCGGCTTCGACGGCTCCGGAACCCCAGCGGCGTCCAGAGCCGCGTTGCTGTCGTTGGTCTGTTTCTGCTGCAGCGATTTGGCCACGCTGCGCGCGTTGTCGATGGCGTCCGGGTTCTGCGCCGCTGCTGTCGGAGCCAGCGTCGTACCCGCCGCCATCGTGACTGCGATTGCCAGAATGCCGAGATTCAGCTTCATAGCCTTCTTCATGGGTTGTACCTACTTCGCCGCCGGCGTTCCGGGCTTTGCCCCGGCAGCCGCCGCTGAAGGTTGCGAATCGTGACTGAAATATGTCGTCGCCGTGTACGTCGCGATGACGCTCTCATTGGGCGCGTACTGATATGTGTGCTTGGCTTTGGCGTCGCTGGGGTTCTTGGTGGTGCCGACCAGCACGCTGCTGATGTTGACGATGCGCTCCAGCTTGCTCACCCGGTCGAAGAAATTCAGCACCGAGTAGTACGGCCCGTCCAGCTCCATTTCGAACGGAACTTCCGTGTAATACTGCTGCGCCTTCACGTCCTTGGCCGTGTAGCGGCGCAGTTCCACGCCCGCCTTTTGGGCTTCCTCGTCCAGCGTGGTCATGAACTGGTCGACCTGCTTCTCATCGGGAACGATGCGCGCCTCGATTTCCAGCTGCTGTTTCAGCTCGGCCAGTTGCTGCTCGATCTGCTTCAGCTTGGGCCGGTAGGATTCGAGCTCGTTGTTTTCCCGGATCTTGTCTTCGAGGGCATGCTGCGCCGTGGCATTTTTTTCGGTCTGGCTCTTGAATACGCCAAAGTACAGAGCCGCGGTCAGAATCGCTCCGCCGACGATCACCGCCCCCCACTGCTTGATGCCCGACAATTCGCTGAAATTCGCCATAGGTCCGCCTTTACGACTTTCCCTTCCCGGTTGTAGTGTCCCCTGCGGCTTTGTCGCAGTTCAGGGTGAACTGGAACGCCTGCATGTCCTTAAAGCCTTCGTCCTGGAACGTCTCCTTGATCTCGACCGTCTTGAAGAAGCCCGTCTTCTGCAAGTTGGCGATCAGGTTGGCCACCGCGTCGGTGCTCAAGGCGGTGCCGACCACGCTCACGGTGGCACCGGTGTCGTCCATCTTGGTCAGCCAGACCGCTTCGGTGTTGTTGACCGTTTCCCCCATCATGGCCAGCAGGTTCACTGGCCCGGTGGTCTGCCCGGCCTGCAGCTGCTTGATCACGTCGACGCGCCGCTGATAGGCATCGGCCTGGGTTTGCCGCTCCAGGAAGCGCGCCTTCACGTCGGCCAGCTCGCGGTTCTGCTCCTCCGCATTTGCCATCTGCTTCGCAATCACCTTGCCCTGGCGATCCAGGTGGTACCAGAACATCAGGTTGCCCAACCCGAAGAGCACCACCACGACCAGGACCTTCAGCTTGGGCGATCCCATGTCCCCCATTTCCATCGAGGGCATGGAGGGACCGCCGCCGCCGCGCTTGCCTTTCCCTTTGGCTGTTTCGAGCAGGTTGATTTTGATCATAGGGATTCAAAGCTCCTCAGGGCCAAGCCCACCGCTACTGCCATCTGGCCCGGGTTCTGCTCCACCAGTTCCGCTCCCAGTCCTTCCGCCGGCGGTGTGACCCGCTGGAAAGGATTGAACAGCTCGACCGGCATGGAGAACTCTTGACGCAACGCTTCCACCAGTCCCGGCACCTTGGACGAACCTCCAGCCAGATAAATCTTTTCGATATGTTCGCCCGCGGCGCTGGCCCGGAAGAAGTCGAACGTCTTCTGGATTTCCAGCACGATGATTTCGGTCACCTGCTGCAGGATGGGCTGCTTGGCGTCTTCGCTGACCGTGCCCACCTTGCGGCCCAGCTTGAGCGACTCGGCATCATCGAAGCTCAAATCCAGCTCCTTCTGCAGGGAGTCGGTGTACTGATGCCCGCCCACGCTGACGTCGCGCGGGAACAGGGGCGTCGTGCCCTTCACGATGTTGATGTTCATGACGCTGGCGCCCAGGTTCAGCAGCGCCACCACCTGGCCCGGCGCGGGCTGGTAGTTGTACTCGTAGCAGTTCTGCAGCGCCAGGGCGTCGATGTCGACGATAGCGGGGGTCCTTCCCGCCATCGAGAGCACGTTGGTGTAATTCAGAATCTTGTCCTTCTTCACCGCGACGAGGAGCACGTCCATCTGCGGGCTGCCCACTTCGTCGGAGAGGATCTGGTAGTCGAGGCTCACGTCGGCCAGATCGAAGGGAATGTGCTGCGCCGCTTCCTTCTCGATGGTCTCGGCCAGTTCCTGGTCGCTCATGGAGGGCAGCGAGATCTTTTTTACGATCACTGAGTGACCGCTCACGGCCGTAGCCACTGCCTTGGTCTTGATCTGGTTGTCGAGGAACAGCTTGGAAATCGCGCTGGAAACCGTGCCCGAGTCCACGATCATGGAGTCGACCACGATGTCGGACGGCAACGGTTCCAGGCCGAGGTGCGCCACTTCAATCAGCCCACCCTTTCTCTTGAGCTCCACCGCCTTAATGCTCGAGGAGCCCACATCCAGGCCAACAATCGACTTCGATCCGAATCCAAACATGTGCCCACCTTTGTGTGTGGCGCGGGCACTTGCCCGCGTCATGTTTTCGTCTACTGCGTTCCGGCAGCTTTCGCGGCTGCCTTCGGTTTCCGCTTCATCGCCGGTTCCATCTGGCTCGACTTTTCTTCCATCCACTGGTCCAGCCGCGACTTCTTGAAACGCCAGCGATTGCCCAGCTTGAACGCGGGAATCTTTTGTTCGCCCACGTACTTGTACAACGTGTCCGGACTCACGCCGAGATATTGCGACGCCTGGCGAATGTTCATCACTTCTCGCGAGTCCGCCATAGTTCCTTTGTGCCTTCCGCCGGTCGCTCCGCCCCGCGGTTCCGGCCTGCGGGGTTTTTCTCTGGATACGGCCTCACCCTCAATATCGGCTCCGAGGGCTTTCGGTGTCCTGAGCATATATCAGCCCGGAAAAGCCCCGGCTCCAAGCGAATCCCCGCGTCTTGCTGGGCTTTTGGCGGGTTTTCTGGAATGGCCAAAAGCCCTGGCTGGAGGGAATCTCTATATGTTGTGGGCTAGCGCGGAGCGAGCACAACCAGACGTATACCCTGTGCAGATCGCCTGAAGTCACCCCGAGAACGGTAACTGAAGTACTAGAGACGGTACGGAGGTACTATGCCGCTGGGCCAAACTGTTGTTTCGGCGGAGCTTGAGAGGCTTTTCATTAGAAAACTGCTGTAATCTCTGCCCACTAGTCCGACCTCAGGGGCTGAAGCCCAGTATTTATGTGGGCCTTGACGGCACGACTGAAGTCGTGCCCTTCCCAAAACCATCTATGAGACGAGTTCTGGTTTTTCAGCGGCGCGGTTAGAACAGCAGGGCGCCGAACACGGCGCCCATCACGAATCCGGTCATGGCATTGGCGGCGCGGTCGGCGGCCCGGTCGGCACGATCTTCGGCGCGCTCGATCTGATGTTCGCGGTCGCGTTTCTGTTCCGCCGCCTTGTCGCCATAGAAGCGCGAAAGCTCGCGATCCTTCGGCGTTCCCTGGCCCAGCATGTACATGTCGGAGACGGTGCGCTGGGCGGCGTAGACTCCGGCATCGGCGGCCTTGCGCAGCCAGAGGAATGCCTGCTTGTAGTCTTGCGGGACTTCGCGCGTGCGCCCCTGGTAGTAGATAAGACCGACAGCAGTCTGAGCCATGGGCTCACCCGCCTGCGCCGCCACCAGGTAGCAATCGAAGGCGGCACGCTCCAGATCGAACATGAGCGCGTTCTGGCCGACCCGCATGGCGTCGGCCGCGGACATGTTGGCGCCAGCATCGCAAGTCGTTTGCGGGATGGATGCCACCCAGTGCCCGGAAGAAACTCCGGGCTGGTTGGGCCCACTCCAGATGACGGCGCCGGAGTAGGTATCGCCCTTGCGCGTGCCCTGGTACACCGCCGAGTTGCCGTCGGTAAGGTCAGTGCGGCGGATGGTGATCTCGTCGGGATCGACACGAACAACTGTGAGTTTGGCGTGGATCGGCGACTGGGTATACCAGGTAGCGGTGCCGCTGAGACCGTCGAAGGTCCAGGCACCGTTGCACGGGCCACCGCCCTCACACTCGATCAGGCGCTGGGGCAGGCCTTGGGGCAATTCTGGGGTGTTTGTTTTGGCAGAGCTCTGTGCAGCGGGGGCCAGGTTCTGGAATATGGCTGACCAGCTTCCCGCGGTGGGCGTGTCGGGATGTGCGCTGGAAATCCATTCGACGGTGCCGGTCACGGTGTTGCCATGAATGGTGCCGGAATACGTGGCCGAGCGGCCAGGATCCGCGCGGCGGATGACGATCTTGTCTTGCGACATGCTTTCGATGGTGAGTTTGGTGCTCGACTGAGAGGCGGGCGCGGTCACCACGCCGGTGGTTCCGTCGAACGACCACTCCGACGCGTAATTGGGATTGGGTTGAAGGCAGGACTGGTCCGCCGATTCGCAGATCCGGAGGCGAGTGGCGGAGTCTTGGGCGGAGGCGGTTCGAGCGGCAGCTGTCCAAGCCAGCAGGCAGAGGGCGAACATGAGCGCAGGTTTGGAATGGGGCACGATGGAGTTGGTATCCAGGGTCATGTTCGATCCTCCGTGCGATTCGCGCCTCGTTCAAGCCGACGGCTTGCGGGCTGTCGCTGTGAAAGCGTTCGCTTTGAAGTGTGGCTAGAGTGCGCCTTGCTACGCTTGGCGGGGCGGACGAATGCGTCCGCCCCTACATTGCCCACTAGTGGATCAGTTCGGCGACGTCTTTGCTTTGCGGCAAACCGCCCTTGCAGGTTCCGGAGGCGTTGTCCACATCGACGCTGGTCACGGTGAGCACGCACACCTGAGTGGTTCGGGTAATCGGCTTGCCGGTTTTGGGATCGACGAGCCCGGTATCGACTCGGCGCGTCACTTGAAAGCGATCGCCAACTTTAACTCCGGCGGATGTCCCTTCGTCGATATAAACGCTGCCATTGGAGATGCCGGCGACGAGCGCGGGCTCGACTTTTGCGCCCGGCGCCGAAGCCAGCGCGTCCGACAGCTTGGCCCCCAATTCGGACGACACTGCGTCCACGGCTTTCGTCCACTCGTTATTCTCAACCACCTTGGGATCGGTGTTCGAAACGACTTCCTTGCTGGCAGGGCGGCGATACAGCGGGGTATTGATGGCGGCGTGATCAACGACTTTCGCAATCTCGGCGCTGTCCTGAAACGAGGAAGAGGGCTGGGTGAGGATGGCGGCGGTCTCGACGTCGATCATGCGGGCATGAGCCTGCAGAATGACCGTGCCTACGGCGGTGGTGGTATTGCCGGACTTCTGCGGCTGGGCAGTGTAGCTGCCGGTGTCGACCTGGACCAGAATGATTTGTCCGGCGCCGGCGATCTTTCCGATGCGGGCGGCCGTATCGGGCGAGGACCGGTCGCTGTTCTGGAAATTCTGCTCCCTGATGATCTTTTCAATGCTCTGGCGGTCGGTCACGGTCAAACCCGGGCGTCCGGCGAACTTCTCGATCAGGCGATCGGCAACCCGATTCTCCAGCTCCGCATATTTGCTGTTCGCGGGCAGGAACGCGACGCGCTTGCCGGTCTGGGCGACGAGACCATGACACAACAGCAGCAGGACGATCGAAAGACTTGCTCCCTTCACGATACCTCCGTGCATTTGTATGTTTTGGGGTGGACGCTCTGGGGGACGTGCGTAGCAAACTGGAGCTTGATTAGAAATCTGCCGCTTTCAATTGTCAAGTTAAAGTCTTTGGTCCGAACCTTTACAATGCAGGGTCGGATATCCCTGCAGTAGGTTGGCACGAATCTGCGAGGAGGATTGCTTGCGCTATCTCGATCGTCTGCAGCCGCTGGCACTTATCGTGATGCGCCTGGCGCTGGGCGTCATCATGACCGCTCATGGCTACCATAAGGTTTTCGGAGGCTTGCACCATTTTTCCGAGATGGTCTCCGGCATGGGAGTGCCCGCCTGGCTGGGCTACGTTGCATCGTTCACGGAGTTTCTGGGCGGCCTGCTGATTCTCGCCGGCTTTTTCACTCGAGCCGCTGCCTTTGCCGTGTGCATCGATCTCTTCGTCGCCATCTGGAAAGTGCACTGGCACAACGGGCTGCTCGGATCGCCCGATCATCCCGGGTATGAATTCCCGCTGGCCGCTGCGGCCCTGGCCTTCGCGCTCATTTTCTTTGGCGGCGGCCCGATCGCACTCGACCATGTCTTGCGCGGCGGCGGCTCTGGAGCCTCCAAGCGTTCCTGATCTCTAGTGCTCGCCAGGAAAGCGGGGAAAGCTCCTCCGCCGCATTTCCGGCGCAACTTTTTCTCTTGCCGCGGGTTACCAGGGTATTTGCCCGAAAAGAGGTGGGGCTACAGGACTGGCCGACGCGTCACCGCGGTCAAGCCTTGACCCGCCGTGTACCCCCGTTTGAATCCAAAGGCCTCGCAAATTATCATGGGTACAACGTTCATATGCTTGCATCCAAACGTTTTGGCGAAGGCATCCTACCGCCAAGCAACTCTTACAGGAGGTACCTCTTGAGAAAGCTCTTCCTGCTAATGACCGTTTTCGCGTTCCTCCCGCTGGCCAACGTGGCCTCGGCTCAACAGGCCGATGCCATGATCGGATTTGGAACGATCGTCGCCACGAGCACAACAAACTCGACTTGCTCCGTCGTCACGCAGAACTGCGTTGGACGCGAGACGGGCGGCCTGTTCCCGACTCTCAGCGGCGACGTCATCTTCCATCGGCGCATCGGCTTCAACTTCGAGGCAAGTTGGAGAGCAAAGCAAGGCCTGGATAACCAAGGCTTTAATAACGCCCAGTTCTACCGGCCAATCCTGTTCGACTTTAACGGCGATTTCCAGCCACGTTTCGGCAAGAAAATCGGCGCCGACCTGCTGGGAGGCATTGGCTGGCAGGACACCCGCTTCTATGCCTTCAACAACAGCAGCAACTGCCAGATCTTCGGCGCCTGCTACACCAGCACCAATCACTTTCTGGTGCACGTTGGCGGGGGCATCCGCTACTACGTCTATGGACACGCTTTCATCCGGCCAGAGGTTCACATTTATCACATTCTCAATAACACTGACGTCTACACCAACAACAACGTGATTCGCGTGGGCGCTTCGATCGGATACACCATCGGTCCAGACTAGACCGGTTCCCTTCCCGGCGCACCGCTCTAGGCCATTCCGCGGCGGTACGCTAAGATGTTTCACTTCGAGCGACCGGTGCGCTGGTCGCTCGCCTGTCGCATGCAGGTCGCTGGCTGAACGGAACCGGATTACAGGGGGTGCATTGAGAAAGCTCGTTTGGATCACATGCGCAGCCGCGCTGCTGGCGCTCGCCGGCCTGGCTCGGGCTCAGGAACTGGATATTGCCGTCAATGGAAGCGCGCTATTCTCCCCCCGGAACACCAGCGCGTCGCTGGCTTTTCTGCCGCCTGCGGAAGAAGGCACGCTGTTCGGCGCCAGCGTTCAGTACATCGGCGACAACCACTTCGGGTACAGCGCCGAAGGAGCCTTCCGTTACCACGAGGGGCTCTACAACGGCTTTCAGCACTTCCGCCCCATCCTGTATGACGTCAACGGCGTGTACTCCCGCCATCTGCACGCAAAGATCGAGGGCGATCTCATGGCCGGAATCGGCGGGCAGACCTTGATCTTCTACAACAGTTTCAGCAACAACTGCGTCAGCTCAGTGTGTCCCATCTCGGTCAACAGCACCCACTTCCTGGTTCATCTCGGTGGAGGCATCCGCTACAACTTCTGGCACAGCTTGTTCATCCGTCCTGAGGCCAACTACTACCGGGTAATCGACAATCACGAGTTCAATTCCGGCAACGTGCTGCGCCTGGGAGCCTCGATCGGATTCAGCATAAAATGAAAAAGCAGCGTCCGTTTCGACGCTGCTGAAGTGTTCCCTCGCTGGGCCGGGACTACGGTTCTTTTTCGCAGTACTCGGCTTCGTTGATAGCCTCATCCAAATGGGCGATGGATTTCGCGCGGTGCCCGTGGAAATCATGCTCGCCAGCGTAGAGTTCATCCTTGGCAGCTTTCATCGCTTTGATGGCTGCCTGAATGTGGGGATGGGGTTCGGGCATTGCTGCGGCAGCCGGCGTCGCAGGAGCGGCCGCCAAAACCAGAACTGGAGCTGCCGCCCCGGGCGAGACCGCCGCCGTGAAGGCGAGTGTCACTAGAACCGTTGCCAGGATCACAAACGCCAGAAAGCCTATTCTCTTCATGTGTTCCTCCTCGTCCGGTTTACGGCCCGGATCAACCGGTGTGGTGGTTCGTTGACGGTGGACATTCCAGCCTGCTGGCGCGGCTGACTGAGAAAGACATAGCCTCCGCGACATCGGACAGGATAGCAGCACAGCGGGATAGCGCAACCAGCATTTACTGTTACCGGGCAGATGCTCCAGCTAGTTCGTGCGCCGGTTTCGCCACCACACGTAGGCGGCCGTGGCCAGCACCAGGATTGCAACCCCGACGTCGAAGCGCTTCACGCTTTGCGCCAGGTGCTCCCAGTTGCGGCCGAAGAGGTATCCCGCACCCGAAATTGCCGACACCCAGACTGCCGCGCCCAGAAAGTTGAACAAGAGGAACTTCCGCCACGGCATACGCAGCACGCCCGCCAGCGGGCCGGCGATGATGCGCAGGCCGAACACAAAGCGGGCAAAGAAAACTGTGACCGCGCCGAAGCGCGCAAACAGGCTCTCGCCCCGCGCCAGAGTTCTGGCTTGAATCCGGAACAGCGACTGGTAGCGGGCGAACAGCGGCGGCCCGCCATAGAAACCCACCGCAAAGCCCAGGTTGTCGCCCACGGTGGCAGCGATGGTTGCGATCAAAACGATCCACGGGAGTTGCAGGTGGCGCTCGGAATAGGCGAGAAAGCTGGCCAGCAGCAGCACCGTCTCCCCCGGCACCGGCACTCCCGCGTTCTCCAATAGAAGCGCAATGGCGACGGTCCAATATCCGTATTGAACCAGCGCACCGCGGAGCAGGTCGAGGATGAAATGAGCCATAGATGCGGGGACTAGAGATCAGGGGCTAGGGGCTAGGGGGTAGGGGCCAGGAAGCAAACCGACAGTGCTTAGTGACAGACTGGTCTTGATCCCTAGCCCCTGATCCCTAGCCCCTGACTCTTGTCAGAAATTCGATCAGCGCCTGGTTGAATTCCTCGATGCACTCCTCATAGGGAAGATGCCCGACTCCGGGAAAAACGATCTTGCGAGCGTTGTCAAAGTGGCGCGCCAGCGGTTCCAGCGACGAAACGTACACGGCTGGGTCCTTTTCTCCCCACAAGAAGAGGGTTGGAATCGCGGCCAGCCGCGGTAGCAACGCTTCCAGTTCCCTGAGATCGGCAGTCCAGGTTTCAACGATGCTGAGCGCGTGCTCGAACAGCCCCGGAATTGCCAGCGGCGCTTTGTAGCCCGCGAGGGAACCTTGCGGGATATTGCTGCGCCTCGCATACAGGCGGCGGTGGAAATAGGGATAGAGAAATGACATCCGGTTCATCGCGAAACGAAACGTCGCTGCGCCGGGTCGGGTGGCAAAAAATGGCGCGAGCCAGCGCCCGTGCGGCGAGTACGGATTGACCGGGCACACCAGCACCAGCCGCCGCACGCGCGGTTGGCCACCGGGCGCCGCATGCAGGCGCTCCGCGGCCGCTGCCATTGCGACGGCCCCGCCCCGCGAGGTCCCCAGCAAATCGAATGTCTCAAGTCCCAACTGGTCGGCAAAACGCAACACGCGCAGGGCCGTGCCGCGCATCGAATGATCCAGCCCCTTGGGCCGGTCGGAGAAACCGGCCCCCAGCAAGTCGGGCGCAAATGCAGTTGCGTAGGGCGCCAGGGCCGGCATGGTATAGCGCCAGGAAAACGAGTAAGCCAGCAGTCCATGCAGCAGAATCAGCGGCGGGCCCGACCCCGTTTGCAGGTAGCGCATGCGGGCGCCATCGATCTCCATCCAGCGCTCTTCTACCCCTTCGCTGGTGCCGATTCCGGCTCCGGGCAGGGTGTGCGGCGGGATTTCCTGAACGCCATTCATGGTCGAAGAATTGTCAGTTCCGGGGACAACTTTTTCCTCTCCGCAGGATTCTATTTAACTGAAACAACGCCTCTGTCGCATCACTTTGGGGAGCTTCGGCTCCCCACTTTTTTCGGTGTGGAGCGGGCACTCTTGCCCGCTGGACCTGGCAGCATCGGCATGACTTAGCGGGCAGGAGTGCCCGCTCCACACAACCTTGCCCACACAATCCTGTCCACACAATCCTGTCATGCCGCCTGCTTCTCCTTCTTTTTACCCAGCAGCTTTTTCAGCACGCGAATGCCTTTATCGACGTGCTTTTCTTCCAGCAGGAACGGGGGCAGGAAGCGCACCACCGTATCCTGCGTGCTGTTGAACAATACGCCCTCGGCCAGCGCCGCATCCACAATCGGCCGCGCCGGAATCTCCAGCTGGATCCCCTGAATGAATCCCCGCCCGCGCACGCCGGTCGCCGCGGCACGTTTCTCCACAACCGTGTTCAGTTCCTGATTCAGATAGGCTCCCACTTTGCTGACGTTGTCGAGCAGCTTCTCTTCCTCCACGATCGCCAGAAACTCCAGGGCAATGCGGCACGCCAGTGGCCCGCCGCCGAAGGTAGTGCCATGCTGCCCGGGCGAGATCGCGGTCGCGAATTCTTCCTTCGCTATGAACGCTCCCAGCGGCAGGCCTGCGGCCAGCGGCTTGGCAATGGCCACCATGTCGGGGGTCACGCCGAAACTCTGGAAGGCAAAGATCGTTCCCGTGCGTCCGAGGCCACACTGAATCTCGTCGAAGATCAGCGCTGCCCGATGCCGGTCGGCTACGGCACGGCACTCGCTCAGAAATTCGGTCGAACACTCGTAGATTCCGCCCTCGCCGAAAATCGGCTCCAGCACAATCGCGCAGGTGTTGTCGTTCACCGCTGCGCGCAGGCTGTCGAGATCGTTCTGCTTCACAAACGTGACGTCTTCGAGCAGCGGCTCGAACCCCTTGCGATGCTTGTCCTGACCGGTCAGGGAGAGCGCGCCGAAGGTGCGCCCGTGATACGACCCCTCCAGCGCCACCAGCCGGGACTTCGCCTCGCCGCCGGCGCGATGCCCTGCCAGCCGCGCCAGCTTGATCGAGCCTTCAATCGCCTCGGTTCCGCTGTTGGAGAAGAACGCGCGGTTGAGGCCGGACAACGCGCACAGCTTCTCCGCCAGCGGCCCCTGATATTCGTGATAGTAGAGATTCGAAACGTGCACCAGCCTCGCCGCCTGCTCGCGAATCGCCTTCACGATGCGGGGATGCGCGTGTCCCAGCGCGTTCACCCCGAGGCCGGCGACGAAATCGAGGTAGCGCTTCCCCTCAGTGTCGTATAAAAACACGCCCTTGCCGCGCGCCAGCACGAGGGGATATCGGTTATAAGTCTGCAGCAGATATTTCCGCTCACGTTCCGCGATTTGCTCCAAGGTATCCATAAGGATTCGATTTTACCGGAAGGCTCTGCCGCGGCGCGTTTAAGTTCCGGCGGCTGAAGCCGCCTGTTTTTCGTGCCCGCGAGCGGCATCGCTGAACGGGCTCCGGAAGCATTCATCGATAGCGCAAAAAGCGCACCTCAGCCGCTGAAGCGCTGACCCATTTTCAACGACTTAACGGCACGAGTGAACTCGTGCCCTTCCCGTTTCGTTGCGGTTCTTGAGTTTTTCCGCAGCCTGTGAAGCGATGCCCTAATACGAACCTCGGATCTGGCGAACCCTGTCATGCACTTCCCGGCGACCGAGTTTGCTCCGATCATCAGAAATAGCCCATTTTTTGCGGCCAAGGCTGACCTATGCTCACTGAACGACGCAGTTGCCTGCGGCATGAAGTGCATGGCCCGGTGTTTGCCAGCTTCGACGGCGTGACCGGCGGCATGATCCTTGACCTCAGCGAACAGGGTCTGGCGATGCAAACCACCGTCCCCGTCGCCGCCGATCAGGAAGTGCATCTGCGGCTCGATCTTCCCGACACGGAAGCGCTGGAAACGACTGGCTACGTGGCCTGGGCCGACGCGCTGGGCCGCGCCGGAATTCGCTTCTCCGAACTGCCCCCGGAGGCGCGCCAGCGGCTTGATCAGTGGCTCGCTGTGCACGAGGAAGCGCCTAGCCACCGAGCGCCGAAACTTACTCTGTATCCAACGTTCGAGCCGAACCCGGCTGTCGCTCGCGGTGAAGCTGAAAAACGCAAGCCTCAATCCATCAGCCTGGAATCCATCAGCCCGGAGGCCGGAACCGGAGACTCCTCAGCCCAGCCGCCGGCTTCGAGCACAATGCAGTACGAATTTCACCCGCTTTCCTCCGATCTGAATGCCGCGCTGCGCACCATCAGCGAACGCGCGCGCACGCTGCTGCGCGGCGGCGGAGCGGCGATTGCGCTGGTCGACCATGGCAGCGGCATGATCTGCCGCGCCAGCGTCGGAAGCGGTTGCCCGCCGCTGGGAACGCCCGTCGACGTCGCTTCCGGCTTTTCCGGCGAATGCGTGCGCTCCGGCAAAGCCCTGCGCTGTGATGACACCGAAACCGATTCCCGCGTCGCCGCCGCGGTCTGCCGCAGGCTGGGCATTCGCTCCATCGTGGCCGCGCCTCTGCGCTACGAGCAGGATGTGGTCGGGTTGCTGGAGGTCTGCTCTCCGCACTCGTTCGCCTTTGACGAAGGAGATCTCGCTGTGGTGGAGCGTTTGGCGCAGACCGCAATCCTCAAAGTGAGCCAGACGCAAGGCCTGATGCGCAATTAGCGTCCGGATAACTGGAAGCCAGTTCCCCGCAGCGGCTGAAGCCGCGTTTTTCTTTGGCACTCAGGCGGTGCGGCTGGAAGCCGCACCCTTTCAAAGCCATTTGTTTCAAAGCCATTTATGTGCAGTGCCTCAGTTTGAAGTGAGGCACGAGCCATTTTGTGAGACAAGTTGACAAGTTCTAGTCTCACACAGGAAGGAAAAATCAACGCCTGGCCAGCGCGGAATGAAACGGATCATCTCCCGGCGCGTCCGATCCGGCGTCTCCCGGCCGGTCCTCGGGACTGGGAATGTTTAGATTGACGACCACCGGTTCCTGGCCGCTGCGAACCACCACCGCTTCGACCGGCTCGTCTTTGCGGGCATTCAGCTCCTGGTGCGGAACGTAAGGAGGAACGTAGACGAAATCTCCCGGGCCAGCCTCGTCGACGAACTCCAGCTGGTTTCCCCAACGAAAGCGGGCGCGGCCGCGGACAACATAAATCACGGTCTCCAATTCGCCGTGATGATGCGGTCCAGTCTTGGCATTAGGGTGGACCACGACGGTTCCCGCCCACAGCTTCTGCGCGCCGACGCGGGCGTGCGAGATGGCTTCCGCGCGGGTCATGCCGGGCGTTTGCGGCGTGTTGAGGTCAAGTTCGCCGCTGCGGACAATGCGCAGCCCGTGCTTCCCCCAGTCGGGCTCTGGGTTGGAGCGGGAGGGGTTGGATGGGGAGTCGTTCATAGTGGATGCGTCTCCGTCACGAGCGCGATCAGCGCCTCCGATTTCCATGCGGGTCCAGTACTCCCACCCTTCGCAACGAACGCGAAGGATGGGGCACCCTCTTCAGTGGCGCCGCAAGCAGGGGCCGCCCCGCCGATACGATTGACCACCTAGTTTACGGTCTTCGGTCCTGTGAAGCCACCGCGCTTGTCATTGGCCTCGCCTCCTCGCCCCTCATTGACTGAGGAGTTGCCCTCCCTTACGATGATGGCCCATCGCAGGAACGGTATGCCAACGGCGGATGAATTCTGGGAGGTTGCGGCGCAGGTGGCCCTGGTGCGGGGCGGGCTGGTGGTGGGATTCGCCGAGGATGCGAAGCAACCGGAACTGGGCTCGACGCTCGACAATGTCCTGGGCTTCGCGGCTCACGGCACCGCCGCCATCGTGGGGCTTTCTGACTGGCGCGACTGGAGGGAGCAGGCAGAGGCGTTTTATCGCCTGCGTCCTGCCTGGGGTCGGGGCAAAGCCGGAGACGCGAACGCCAAGTACTATCGCGTGCAGCTCGCCGATTCGGATGGCGCGGGCATAAGCCGCAGCGCGATCAACCCTGCTCCCTCATTCTCCGGGCGGCTGGGCATTCCTTCGCTCAACATGCCATCGCTGAGCGGATACGCCGCCGTGTCCCTGCCGGGTCTCAGAGGCGTGCCGTTCGGGCCACGGCTCCTGGCGAGGATCATCGATTTCTTTTTTAACTACATCGTGGCAAGGGCCGCCGGAATCCTGTTTGGGGTGTTGCTGGCCATCGCCTCGGGCGGGCGCGTGCCCTTGGCGGTGCTGCATCGGCTCTCGCAAACACACGTGCCAATCTTCATCGCCGGGGTATTGGGCTCGTTTGCGTATTTCGTGATCTGTGAGACTGTTCACGGGAGCACGCTCGGAAAGTTAGTGCTCTCGATGCAGGTGGTGCAGGAGGATGGTTCGCGCTGCCGTTTGAAGTCGGCGATTATCCGCGAACTGGGCTACTTCGTCGACGCCTTGTTCTTTGGGATCATCGGTTACTTCGCCATGAAGGACGAAGCGGAACATCAGCGCTATGGCGACCAGTGGGCGGATACGATGGTTTGCAAGCGCTCCGACGTGCCGCTCGAAAGCAGGCAGGATGGAACGCGCTTCGTGCTGGGGCTGATGCTGGGTACCTTCGTGAATATGGCGATTCTGATGGTGGGGGCGCTGATTCAGATGAACTCCTGAAGCCGGCAGTGAGAGTAAGCCGGTTATCGCAGCGCTGAAGTGTGTGCGTGAGTACTGGTGTCGTCCCTGCGGGACTCCCGCTCCCTTCCCATCTTTTTCCCGGCACTAACGTGCCGGGCTATTATATTCCGCCACTTCGCGGCTGGTTTTTCGTAGGTTTCGGTCCACCGTTTTTCCCGAAATCTAGCGGTCACCCGCACACTTAAGCGCGGCGCCACCCAAAATCCAAGCGAAGCGAGTTTTTCAGAGCCTGCTGAAGTCGCAGGTCAGGGATCAATACAGCGGCGGCTGGCCCTCCGGCCGGGTCTTCCATCGCCGGTGCACCCACAGCCATTGTTCCGGATATTTCCGCACATAGTCTTCGATCACTTTTGTGAATCTCTGCGTATTGGCGACGATGTCCGCCTCCAAATCCCCGGTTCGAATCAGCTCCAGAGCGGGATCAAACCGCAGCCGGTACTTCCCCAGGGCGTCATCCCAGATGGTGAAGCCCGGCACTACTGCCGCGTCCGTGCGCAGAGCAATGCGCGCCAGGCCGCTCGCCGTACAAGCCGGGATGCCAAAGAAATCTACGAACACCCCCTGCGGCGGCGTCATATTCGTGTCCATCAAGATACCGACGGTCTCCCCTGCCTTCATCGCGCCGAGCAGGCCGCGCACGAAGTCGTCCTTGGCGACGGTCTTATTGCCATGCATGGTGCGGTAGCTCTGGAGCAGGCGGTCGAGATAGGGATTGTCCATGGGCCGCATGACCACATGCAGCCAGTGCCCATGCAGAGAATGGGCGAACGCGGAAAGCTCCCATCCCCCAAAATGCGCGGTCACGAACAGCACGCCCTTGCCGCGCGCGTACGCACGCTCGTAGTTCTCGAGCCCGTCGTACACGACGATCTGCTCGATGTTGTTCAGGGTATAGCGAGGAAACTGGCAGATCTCGGCGAGCTGCCGCCCGAGGGAAGTGAACTCTGCGCGCAGGATGCGTTTGCGCTCGGCTTCAGATTTGTCGGGGAATGCCAGCGCGAGATTGCGCATGCCGACTCGGCGCAGGCGAACGTGCAGAAGATAAACAGCCAGCGCGATGCCGACCGCGAACGCGCGCGAAAGTCTTCGCGGCAGGATCCCCAGAATCTTGATGAACGGCCAGGCTGCCGCGTATTCGAGTTTCCGCCGCATCGGGAGAGCAGGGACCAGGGGTCAGGGACTAGGGCTTAGGGGATAGAGGCTAGTTCATGGAGAAAGAGTTTTTGCTAGTCCCTATCCCCTAGTCTCTAGCCCCTGCGGTCTCTAGCCTCTGCAGTTTCCAGCTACTTCGCCGCCTCCTGCGCCCACTTGGCCAGCGTGGTCAGAAATGGACCGGCCGCGGCGGGCGGATCGATTTCCCCTTTGAGGGTTGCGGGAAAAGTGACCATGTGCCCGTAAAACTCGCGCGTGCTGTCCTTGTCCTGCTTGATCACGGCGCCGTTGAGCGTTACTCCGGCAAACACGCCCCGGGCGCGGGAATAGGTGAGCACTTCGGCGCGCATCTTCCAATCGGTGTTGCCTTCGGCCTGCCGGCCCACCGGGCCCGCCGCGACCGAAGCATCCGCGCCCAGTTCGAACTTGCTCGAGAGCAGATTCTTCATGCCATTGTCATTCATGATGAGCATGATCAAATCGACTGCCTGGCCGCCGATCTGAAGTCCGAAGCTGCCGCCCTCGACGCTGAAAAATGCAGGGGAGCTCCAGCCTTTGGGCGTGCGGCAACTGGCCATCCCGCGGCCGTATTTGGCCCCGAAGATGAATCCGCCTTTCAGCATCGATGGCACCACGGCCACGCACTCGGCCGAACCCAGAATCTGCTGCGGAATACCCTTGTCGGGTGCTGCCTGGATTTCGTCCAATACATCGGCCGCGGCCTGGACGCGGTCCGTGGCCTTCGACTCCTTCGGCTGATCATCGGCTGCGGCCGCAAAACCGCAAAGCGACACAACGAGTGCCAACAGCACAAGCTTTTTCATGGTTCCTCACCACAAAACAGAATTCACTGGGATCTAATACTTGGATTGTAAATGAAATCGTGCAGTTGCATGGGAGCGGTTGTACGAGTCCGCCGTCCCTTGCGGAGGCGGTGTCAAAATCTTTCTTTCGCCCCTTTGGGGCTCGGCAATTTCCCACTTGCTCCCACGACTTGCGCCGTGGGCTGTATGCTTGCGCCGCTTCGCGGCTAAGGGAAATTCGGTGGACAAAAAAATGCGGGGCTGAAAGCAGTGACCCTAATCGCCACTCTCAACCCCGTCTCCCAGGTTCTGTGGTAGGTGAAGCGAGTATGGGACACACCCGCCGAGGCGACAAGATTACGAAGGTAAGTGGCTTGCCGGTGACCCTTGGTTGGTCGGGTCTGGGCGGCGGTTCTGGTTCTGGACTTTGAACGCTCACCAGCACTGGACTCTATGGCAGCTACTGTGCGCCATAAATGTCCCGCGCTCGAAGGAACCGTCGGCAAACTGCAGTTCGTAGGTCGGCTGAATCTTGGAAAGTCCTGGTTTGCCGAAATCAATGGTTCCGCTGACCGCCTGATCGCACTTGGATTCCGCGTTAAGGCAGCGGACCACGGTTGCTGACTGTGCCGGATTCCTCCACCGCAAAACTTTCACTGGTCCCCCCTGGCTGTCTCCGGCGTCAGAGAATCGCACGTTGAGGTAAGGAGGCGGCGGCACGTTGAGGGAAGGAGGCGGCGGCAGTTCGATCCGTTTGGTACATTTCACCCGAACGGTGGTGAGTGTAATCCCTGATTCCGGCTGGTCCACGGGGCCACACCCGTTCCAATACCGCCCGAATGAGAACTTCAACTTCGCAGTTTGGTTGGCTTGCGCGGCGGCAGGAGTCACAAGCGCTGTGAGAACTGAAATCAACAGCCCCAGTGCTACGCGCGACCTCATATTTCCTGCCCCGCCCGGTGCTTCTTGGCTAGAAGCTAAGAGCCAAGAGCTAGAAGCTGCTCTACTTTGTGGTCACCAGCGAGTGCGTGATGGCATGCACCGAGAGCGCGATGCGGTTCTGCACGCCGACTTTGCGCATTAGTTTGGCGACGTGGGCTTTCACGGTGCGCTCTTCAATTCCCAGTTGCCCGCCGATTTCTTTGTTGGAGCGTCCGGCCACCAGCATTTCCAGAACTTCTTTTTCGCGGTCGGTGAAGGTCACTCGGCCCGCCGGAAAGATTCTCCCCGGAGCCGACGACACGCGCTCAATGAACAACGACAGGACGCGCCGCGGGGCCCATACCGATCCCTGATTGACGATGCGAATGGCCTGCGCGAATTCTGCCGGCGTGGCGGCTTCGTCCACATAACCCTTGGCTCCGGATGCAATCGCCTTCAGAATCGTTTCTTCGTCAATGCCGGAGCCGGTCACGATGATGCGCAAATCCGGACGCGTGGCCTTCAGGCTGGCCATCACGTCAAACAAATTTTGTCCGGAGCGGTTGCCGAGCAGGATCAGGTCGATGCCTTGCAGCGTGCTGATTTCAGGTAGGGCGGCGGAGATCAGTTCGAACTCGGGCTCGGAGTCGAACAATGCCCGGAAGCCCACGAAGCGCAAAGGATCGCTTTCCACCACCGCAATTCGGATGACTGGTTTTCTGGCGACTGCTGCTTTCATAGTTTTCCCTAAGGGTTCTGAATTCTTCTACTCAGCATAGTAGTAAATCGCCGTGATGCAAAGAGAACGTGACCGAAGTGAAATTACCGGAGTAACATGGAAATGCGGTGCCAGGATGGACTTCTGGCATGAAAACTCAAAACGAAAACGGCTTCGCGTTCCGTCGCAGGACACGGCACCGCTCAGTGGCTCCTTCCGGAGAGAAAATGAAACTCGCCGCTCTAGTCAGCTCCCTGATTCTGATAGTCGTCACGCCTCTACTGAGCCAGCAACCTCCGGCACAGCCGAGCGCACCTGAGCCGCCGGCTCCCTCCGGTCAGGCTTCCCCCGCTCCAGCGCAGGCGCCCGCCTACACACCCAAGTACAAAACCGATCCCGCTCGTTCCGACTCGGAATTCGCCGCGCTCGCCTACATGCGGGTTGTGATGCGGGCTCAGGTAGGGTTCTACAAGCAATACGGTCACTATGCCAATACGCTGGCGCAGCTGGTGCACTCCGGAACCTTCACGCAGCGCATGGTCAATCCCGACCGCGGGGACTACACGGTCGGCTACAAGGGAAAGAAAGACAGCTACATCCTCACCCTGACGCCCAAGAACATGGACGCGCAGCACCGTTCGTTCTACGCCGAGGATGACGGCAAGATTCACGGTGACGAGACCAAGGCGGCCGACGGCAGCTCTCCGGTGGTGGAGACGCACAAGTGGTGAGTAGGACAGGCGACAGTGTCCGGGGCGGAAAAGCAGGTTCCTCACCGCCGCTTCGCGCCGGTTCGGAATGACATCTCTTAATCTTAATGGCATCTCTTGTCTTAGTGGCATCTCTTGTCTTAGTGGCATCTCTTGTCTTAATGGCATCTCTTGTCTTAATGGCATCTCTTGTCTCTTGATGGCATCCCTTACGGCTGCTCGTCCGCCTCTGGGATTACCGAGACTTGTACGCTCTTTCGCTCGCCCTCAGCAACGTGCAGGGGGGTTCCCTGTGCTTCGCAGCTCTTGAGAAATTCCGGGTTGTAGTAGGCCTCGCCGTCCAAGCTCTCCCAGGCGAACAGCGTGTACTCGCCCGGCGGAATTCCGTGCAGCGTGAAGCGCCCGTTCTGATCGCTCACCGTCTTGCGGTACAGATCGACGCGCCCGCGCAATCGCGCCTCTGGCACAGCCACCACCACCGTATTCGCGACCGGCAAGCCCTTGGCGTCGGTTACCACGCCATTCGCCACACCGCCGTTGGCGCTCCCCACCAGATCGAGCACAACCGCTCCACCGTTCACGCTGATTCCGGCATCGCCGGCGTCACGGGTTGCCGCGGCGACTGATTTCAGGAACCAGTCACCGCTGCCCGCACCGTCCCCGGCAAACTGCACGTAGTAGTTTCCCGGTGGAACATTCTTCCACTCGAAGCTTCCATCAGGGGCCACGTGGGCGAGCTGGGAGAAGCCTTCTCCCAGACTGAATCCGCCCGGAATCTCGTCCTCGGCGTCGGACGGACGCAAGGCGAGAAAGATCGCATCCGGATCAAACCGGCCCAGGGCGCCCTTGGTCTCGAGGCGCAGGCGCCCGTGAATCCACGCGCCCGGTTGCGGCGCCAGCCGCAGGCCTTCCACGTTGCTCGCTACCACTTGCAGGGATTGCCGCGCCATCAGCGGTACAGAGTCATTCTCGACTGTCGCCAGGATCGTGTATGCGCCGGGCGAGACATCGCGAATTACGAAGGAGCCATCCTTGCGCACGTCGGCGCCGCTCAGGGTCGAGCTGAAATCGCGCGACTGCAGCATGATCGCTGCCTGGGATCGCGGCGGCAGATTGACGATTGACCCGCGAATGCTCAGGCTCGGGCTTGGGGTCAGCGAAAAATTCGCGGGGAATTCGTCGCCCGCGTGTAATGGGATGGGAGCGGCCTGGCCGCGATCGGCCGTGCCGGGATAGTACGTCTGTTGATAAGCCATCTCCTCCTTGCCAGATGCTCCAGCTTTTTGTGTCTCAGCCGCAGCCGCGCCCGCCGATTCGATCAGGCTCTTGAAGTCCGGCGGTGGACTGACTGAGAGGTAATAGTTCCCTGCTGCCAGGTTGGCGATGCGATAGTCGCCGAGATCGTTGGTGCGCTCCGAGCCTGCCTGCTCCCAGCGGCTGCGCCCAGAAGCGAACGTATGCCGCAGCACGGATACCTGGGCATTGGGCATCGGCTCGCCGTCTTCGTCGGTGACGCGCCCGCGCACGACGGCGGCCGCCTGCAAGCGAATGCTGAGGTCTTTCAGTTCCTGTCCTGCCGCCACATCCAGCACGCGGCCGTCGGTCCGGGCGCGGTGCTTGTCAACTTCGAGCAATCCCGTGCGCTCGGCGAACAGGTGATACCGCCCGGGCAGAATGCCTTCGATGTGGAAGGTGCCCTCCGCCCCGGTGACCGCGGTATAGTCGCCGCCCTCGGCCTGGTTTTCGGCGATCAGTTCGACTAGCGCCTTCTTCACCGGCTCGCCGCCAGGCTCTTTGGTGACGATGCCTTCGATCACGGCCCTGGACGCCGGTTTAGCCGCGCCCGCAGGGGCTTGCCCTGCGGCGCTGACGCCTATCAGAACAACCAGCAAACATGTAGAAACCAGCTTCATGGGTTCAACTTCGGGGAAGGTCCGGGGAGCGGCTAAGCGTGGGGAGCGGACACGCGAAGCTCATTCTATCGCGGAGGACAGGAGGTCCCAAAGGGTTTCTTGGCGGCATGGGAAACCTGCAGAAATCAACTCGATCTAGCTTGCCAGTGCCCGAAAGGTCTAAACTTTCTGGATGTCCCCGGGGTGCGGTATGACACAAGCTCTTGGCCCGCGGCGTTCATTATTTCTAGTCATCGCGCTCGAGTTTGCCCTCGCGGGATGTGGCTCCAACGCTTCCTCGCCGGGACGGCAACCAACATCCCTGGGCGCCACCGTGGACGCAATCGCGCAGGCAGCCCTGCAGCAACAGGGTATTCCGGGCATGACCGTGGCCCTCGCGAAAAAAGGCTCCCTGCTCTACGTCCAGGGATACGGGCTCTCTGATCTGACCACGCACCAGACACCCCAACCGAACACCATCTTCGAAATCGGATCCATCACCAAGCAGTTCACGGCTGTCTTGATCATGAAGTTGCAGGAGCAGGGTCGGCTGCACGTGGACGATGCGCTGACAACTTATTTGCCGGAGTTTCATTTTCCGGCCAACATCACCCTGCGCATGATGCTGACCCACACCTCCGGCCTCGCCGATTTCACCAATTTCCCGCAACTCGGAGACTGGGTAAAGCATGGAGTGTCGGAAGCCACTGTGCTGACGGCAGTAAGCCAGGCGCCCCTCGTATTTCAGCCGGGCACCCAGTATTCGTACTCCAACAGTAATTTCTTTGCCCTGGGAACGATCATCGAAAGGCTTACCGGGCAGTCCTACGCGGCTAGCCTCGCCCAGTCCATCTTTCAGCCGCTGGGATTGATGAACACCTATTACTCTCTTCCCCCGGCGGGCCAGGCAGCAACCGGCTACACCGACAACGGAGCGGGGTTGGTTCCGGCAATCGTGTGGGATCGCTCTGCCGCGTTCGCCGCCGGGGCGTTGAGCTCGAATGTGTCCGATCTGGTTGCCTGGGACAATGCCCTGACCCACGGAAGAGTCGTTTCTCCAGCTTCTTTCACAGCCATGACAACCCCCAACGGCTTCCTTATGCCAGACGGAAGTTCCTATGGGTTCGGGCTGGTTCTGTCGACGTTCAACCACCGGCAGGTGGTGTGGCACAACGGCCAGATCGGCGGATTTACCGCTGAGAACGCCGTCTTCCTCGACAGCGGGTTCACTGTGGTGGTGCTGACCAACGATCAGAATGCCGACACCGATGCGATCGTAGTCCAGATCATGGGCGCGGTATGCAATGCGTCGCAACTGTCGGGAAACTGCTGAGCGGGTGCGGGGCGGACACTCCCTTCGACAAGCTGGCACGGTGCGGCTGGCAGCAGCTTAACTATCTTTGCGGTACAGCAGATTGCGCATGGCTTCGCGGCGGGCGGCGTTGGCCTGCTTGTCGGTCTTCAACACGTCGGCATCGTGCTTCGTCTTCGCATCGGCTTCCTCTTCGCTGCACGACGGACAGCGGTTGGCGAAGCCGGGCTTGCCCGGTTTGAGCTCAAATTCTTCGCCGCAAACTACGCAGGTTTTGACGGGGTAGGACGGCATGGTGACTTCAATTTTATCGCGAAGTATTGGCTTTGCCCTGGGACTAACGGAAAGCAGGTTCCTCACCGGGCCTTTGGCCCGGTTCGGAATGACATCGGTTTTTCAGGTTTTAGGGTTTTCGGTTTTTCCACAGGCGCAGTGTGAGAGCTGTCACAGCTTCTGTCTCCCGTAATGCTCTAACGTGATGTCATTCCGAATCGGCGCGAAGCGGCGGTGAGGAACCTGCTGTTTGCCCAGGGAAGGGCACGATGCCTGACGAGAAGCTCTACTACGTCTACATTCTTTCGAGTCGAAGCCGTGCTATTTATGTCGGCATGACCGGATTCCTCATGGCCCGCATGTTGAGGCACAGAGCGGGTGAAGGCGGCGACTTCACCCGAAAGTACAATATTCACCGGCTGGTGTACTACGAAGTTTTTCACAGCGTGGCTGCGGCGATTGCGCGCGAGACCGAGATCAAGAAATGGAGGCGGGAGAAGAAAGTGGCGCTCATCGTTCAGAAGAATCCGACATGGGAAGACTTGGCGGCAGAGTGGGGGCGGCCGGCTGTGATGCGGTGGAAGCGACCAGCAGGTTCCTCACCGCCGCTTCGCGCCGGTTCGGAATGACATCGGTTTTGAGATTGGCCGTAGCGGGGCGGTGTGAGACGTATGAGGCGGGGTAAGACGTACGAGGCGGTGGGAGGCGGTAGGACCCGCTGTGAGGCAGTGGAACGCAAAGCACTGGTTGATGTCATTCCGAACCGGCGCGAAGCGGCGGTGAGGAACCTGCTTTTCTGACTGCCGTCCGCGATCAATTCAGGAAGTACTGCCGGTACAGCGTATCTCTCTGCGCTGGTCTGAATCCTGCATCGCGAATAATCCTGCGCAACTCTTCTTCTGTCGTGCAATTCGTGACGCCCGCGGCCCGCACCACATTCTCTTCGAGCATCACGGAGCCGACGTCGTTGCCGCCGAAGCGCAGGCCCATCTGGCAGACTTTCAATCCCTGCGTGACCCAGCTTGACTGCACGTTCAAGAAGTTCGACAGATACAGCCGCGAAATCGCAAGCACTTTCAGGTAGTCGACCGCTGTCGCCTCGTCCCAATGGCGGCCGCCGAGCGCGGTGTGCTGCGGCTGAAAGCTCCACGGGATGAACGCTGTAAACCCGCCAGTCTCTTCCTGCAGTTCGTAGAGCCGCTGGAAGTGGTTGATGCGGTGCTCGTACGTCTCTCCTACGCCGAACATCATGGTCGCGGTGGTGCGCATGCCGATCTGGTGGGCTGTGCGGTGCACGTTGATCCAGTCGTCGGTGAGGCATTTCAGGCGCGCGATCTTGTAGCGGACTTCGTCGTCGAGAATCTCCGCCCCGCCGCCTGGGATTGAATCCAGCCCGGCATCGCGCAGGCGCAGAATCGTGTCGCGGATTGATAGCCCGCTGTACTCGGCAATCGCGATAATCTCCGACGCCGAATAACAATGCAGATGCACCTGCGGAAAACGCTCCTTGATTCCCCGCAGCATCCTCTCGTGCCAATCGATCTTCAGATCGGGATGCAGCCCGCCCTGCATCAGCACGCCCGTGCCGCCGAGTTCGACCGTCTCGCGAATCTTCTCGTAGATCGTGTCGAAGTCGAGAATGTAGCCTTCCTTGGCCGCCGGCCCTTTCAGCGGGCGGTAAAACGCGCAGAAGGTGCAGTACTCGGTGCAGAAATTGGTGTAGTTGATGTTGCGGTCGATGATGTAGGTGACCACGCGCTCGGGATGCAGCTTCCGCCGCACGGCGTCGGCTTCCATCCCGATGCCGATCAGGTCATCGGATTCAAACATTTCGAGCGCTTCAGCCTTGGTGAGGGACATGAGGATCACAGAACCAATTCAATTCTAGCGGAGGAAACACAATCCTTCCAGGAAGCGATCCATTCAGTGACCACTCTGCACGAAGGCAAACCGCCGGCAGATTGAGGCCAGGGGCGCGCCTGAGGGCCTGAGCGCTCTCCTCCTTTCGAATGAATACTTTTGCTCTGCTGGGCAGAAAAATTTGCGCGATCCGGAACGCCACCGCGGTTGAATCACAAATTGCCCCTTTCCTGTCAACGAAGTAGCTGGCATCCGGAGGATACTCTGTTCGCGAGGAATGGACCGTTGATTGCATCGTAAGAGGTGGGTTCGACCCCGGCAGGTCGGGATGTGATGAGAACCGCTCCAATCCGGATCATTTGTTTCCTGCTGATGGTCCCGGGCGTAGTGCTTTGCCAGCAGCCGGATACGCGCGGCGCCGCCAACTCCCTGCCCGACGCTCCGACCGTCCAGACGCCCGCGCGCGAACAAATGGTGCGTGCGTTCTGGGACACAGCGCGTCCACCTGTGGACACGCTGAGCTTGGCTGATGGTCAGCAGGGAGCTGAGTCTAACTCAGCTCCGTTCGAGTTCAACGTGCTGCCAAAAGCCAAAAACTGGGCGGATTCTTCTCCACAGGCTTCTTCGCTGTTCAGCGCTTCTGAGACCAACTCGGCCGATAAAAGTCTGATGGGCCGCGCGGCGGAGGCAGCTTCGAGCGTGGTCTATACGCGCGACCTTGAAGGAAGAAAGCGCCTGAACACATCCTATCTTCTGAGGGTCGCGACCATGGCTGCAGCGCATGTCGCCTACCGCCCGTATTGGCGGCGCTCCGCTTCCCAACCGCTTGGCGACTTCGGCTCGACGATCGGCAGCGAAGCGGGGATGAACGTGCTCCACACGTTCGAACCCGGGATCCGGCAATTAGTGAAAAACCACGAGCCCAGATTTGTATCCCGCATCCAGCTGAGATCTCATCCCGACTAATCGCAGGAGCCCGGCGATCCCGTAGGGCACGGGATCTGGGGCAGTCCCCTGCGGCCGTTTGACACCGTTTCCCACCTTACCTAGACTGCCAGAGTAGAGGTTCTGCGAGGACCATTCATGGGCTGGCTGCAAAACAAGTTTGAGAAGAACTTCCTGATCTCGACCGTCGACTACGTCTTCAACTGGGCGCGCAAGTCGGCGGTGTGGCCGATGACCTTCGGCCTGGCCTGCTGCGCGATCGAGATGATCGCGTCGTCGACGGCGCGCTTCGACATTGCGCGGTTTGGGTCGGAAGTATTCCGTCCCTCGCCGCGGCAGAGCGACCTGATGATCGTTGCCGGCACGGTCACGCTGAAGATGGCACCCGTGGTGAAGCGCATCTACGATCAGATGCCCGACCCGAAGTGGGTGATCTCGATGGGAGCCTGCTCGTCGGTCGGCGGCCCGTTCAATACGTATGCCGTGCTGCAGGGCGTGGACAAGATTGTCCCGGTCGATGTCTATGTGACCGGATGCCCGCCGCGCCCCGAAAATCTTTTCTACGCGCTGCTCAAGCTGCAGGACAAGATCGACACCATGACGCTGGCCCGGAAACCCACCGAAGTGCGGCTGGATCCGAATATGGTGGAGAACTTCAAGCGGCAGGTCATGATCGCGCAAACGTTGCAGCCGAAGTAGCATTCTCAACTACCGGAACAGCAGGTTCCTCACCGCCGCTTCGCGCCGGTTCGGAATGACATCTATTAGAGGACGGCGTCGGGAGAAAGGGCGTCGTGGGTGCAGTCTGAAGCACTATGCGCGCAACGTGATGTCATTCCGAATCGAGGCGAAGACTCGGTGAGGAACCTGCTTTCTTGGCACATCGCGATGTCATTTCGGCCTATGCCTTTTACCCAGCTGACAACGCAATCTGAACTGCCTATCGCCGGCGAGGCCAAGGAATTTCCCTGCGGCGAGAAGACCCTCTGCATCGCCAACGTGAACGGCACCTACAGCGCTATGGACAACATCTGCCTGCATCGCGGCGGCCCGCTCGGTACCGGCGTGATCCTGAACGGCAAGGTCATCTGCCCTTGGCACGGCTGGGAGTGGGATCCGAAAACGGGCGTGCATGACGCGAGCGCCAAGGTCGCCGTGTATCCGCTGAAGATTGAGAACGGAGAAGTGTTGGTCGAGATCTAACTGGCATGAGTCCAGTCACCCACTTTCTGACGGGCTGGGTCTTTGCCAACTGCGCGAAGTTGGATCGGAAAGAGCGGGCAATTGTCACGCTCGCCTGCGTCGCACCCGATATCGATGGGCTCGGCATTGTTCCGGAACTGCTGACGCGGAATTCCACGCATCCCCTGATATGGTTCACGCAATATCACCATTCATTGCACACACTGGCATTCAGTCTGGTTGTTGCCGCCATCGCGTTCGCGTTAGCACGACAGCGCTGGAAGACAGGAATTCTAGCTTTCGTGAGCTTTCATCTGCATTTGTTTGAAGACGTGCTGGGCTCGCGTGGGCCGGATGGTTATCAGTGGCCGATTCCGTATCTGGCGCCGTTTTCTTCAGCGCTGCAGTTGGCCTGGCGCGGGCAGTGGGGATTGAACGCGTGGCCGAATGTGGTGCTGACGCTTGCGCTGCTATTGGTCACATTCTGGCTGGGATGGCGGCGGGGGTTCTCGCCGTTGGAGATGATTTCGACGAAGGCGGACGCAGCATTTGTGGAAGCCTTGCGGCACCGCTTCAAGATGCACTCCAGCGGCTAAAGCCGATTCGATAACTTCGCCTCTTCGGCACGACTGAAGTCGTGCCCTTCCAGGTTTTTCCGTGCACACTCTCGGCCCTTAAGGGCCGCTCTTCCAGTCGGCGCAGGCAGCCGCTCAAGAGCGTCGAGCTTCGCTCGACCGGACCGCCGGGGGCGGCTGTCCCTACATGAGCTTCTTTGGCACAAGCGTTCTTATCCCAGTATGCGCAGAAACTTTCCTGGCTGGTTGTCGTAGCCGGGGAAGACTTCGGCCAGATTCTTGTTGCCCAGGTGACGCGCGACACCCTCGCCAATCACTTGGCGAAAATCGGTGGTGAGCGCCAGGTCGCGGCCTTCGTAGAGTTGCGACTGATCGAGACCAGGCCAGCGGCCGTAGACGCGGCCTCCTTTCACCGGGCCTCCGAGAACGAACATGACGTTGGCATGGCCGTGGTCGGTGCCGCGGTTGCCATTTTCACGAGCGGTGCGGCCGAACTCAGACATGGTGATGACAACCGTGTCTTCGCCGAGATCGCCGAGATCATTCCAGAACGCTGCGAGCGACTGCGAGAAATCGCCGAGCACGTTGGCCAGCTGGCCTTCGGCGGCGCCTTCGTTGACGTGGTGGTCCCATCCGCCGATGTCGGCGAACGCGACTTGTACGCCGAGATTCGCCTTGATCAGCTGTGCGAGCTGACGCAGGCTGTCGCCGAAGCGGCCCTTGGGATAGTTGGCATTCGCCGCAGGCGTGTACTTGCCGGGATCGGCTGCCTTGAGCATCTTCACCGCGTCGAACGTCTCTTCCCCGGTTCCGTGCAGCACGCTGTCGGAGGAATGGTCGTACATGGCTTCGAACGCGCTGGCGGCGGGCGAAGGCTTCGGGCCGCGTCCGCCGACGGAGAAGTCGTTGATGTTGTTCATGGCGACCGCAGCCTCGTTGCCGCTGAGGATGCGCGGCAGCGAAGGCCCGAGCGCAATGGCGCGAAATGGAGAATTCTGCGGCGTCACAGGCAGGTCGCGGAGCGAGCGGTTGAGCCATCCGTCTTCGGTGGACTTCACGCCGGGCGTGCCCGTTTCCATGAAGTCCTGGGCGTCGAAGTGCGAGCGCGTCGTATCGGGCGATCCGGCAGCATGGACGATCGCCAAGTGACGCTGCTGCCACAGCGGCTGAAACGCCGACAGCGCGGGATGCAGGCCGAAGTGGCCGTCGAGGTCGAGCACCGCTTTGCGCGGGATGTTGATGCTGGGCCGCATGGCGTAGTACTGCGGCTCGGCGTGGGGAACGACGATGTTCAATCCATCGGCCGCGCCACGCTGGAAGATGACGACCAGGCGCTTGTTGCGCGTGCCGGCCTCGACTGCGCCAAATGCAGCGCGGGTTAGAAAGCTCGGCACCGCAGCCGTGCCCACGACGGCGAGGGCGCTGTTGCGAAGGAAAATGCGGCGGGTTGGCATAGTGCAACTCCTCGATTCCAGCTCTTTCACCGAGCACTGGGGCTAAAGCCCCCGATTTCAAAACTCCCTTACGCGGCCCTGAAGGGCCGCTCTTCTACGGAGCCTTCCGGCGACAGGCTGAGTGTCAGCTAGCTCATCTTCTCTGAAACTCCGGCGAGCCCAGCAGCAGGCCCGCGATCATGTTCGCGTCTGGCGGCTTCGGCTTCGGGCCGCTGTTGCCCTGTGTCTGGGCCACGATCGAATCGTGCGTCTGCCGCGAGACGTCATCCGTCAGCAGCTTCGACTCGAGCGTCGAAAGCGCAAGAGACGGATCAGGCGGCACCGGCGGTCCTCCCGCTAACTGCACTGCATCAACTTTCACTCCGCGAATTCTGCCCGCAGTCAGCGCCAGCGCGAAATTCATGCGATTCAGCAACGCCGCAGAACTGACCCAGGTCTCTGCTTTCATGGAATAGCCGGTGGGCGGCTGCGCTCCGTAGAGCGGCATGCCCATGCGATTGATCTGGTTGGCCAGCGGCATCGCGTCGTCGACGTCGGCGCCGGTCGCGCGCACGGCCGAGGCGACAAATTCAAGTGGAGTCTTGACTTTTGCGCGATAGGCGTCGTCGGCCCAGAACTCGGGCGAGTGAAACAAAGTCGACAGCACTTCACGGATGTCGCCCTTCTTCTTCTCGAAGGTCTTCGCCATGCGATCGACCAGCGCCGGCGGCGGATCGTCGGATACAAAGCGTTGTGCGAGTTTCAAAGAAATAAAGTGCGCGGTCTGCGGGCTCGTCGCCAGCATGTGCAGGATCTGACGGCCTTCGTCTTCGCCCTTGGGCTTGATGCGATGGCCGAGAACGAACTTCGGCCCCGGCTCGTGCTTGCGCGGATCGAACTGGAAGCTGCCGCCCTCGTTGGGCTTGTCGATGGTCCAGCCGGTGAATACCTTGGCGACTTCGGTGACATCGCGTTGCGAGTAGCCGCCGTTCACGCTGAGCGTGTGCAGTTCCAGCAACTCGCGCCCGTAATTTTCGTTCAGGCCGCTGTTGGGGCGGGCCTTTCCGTTCGCGTTGGGATTGCGCGGCGGATAACGGTACGGCCCGCGCGGCCCCGGGCGCCCCGGAATTCCCAGGCCTTGCATGGAGTTCGGCCCCACGCTGAGCCAGTTGTCGAGATAGAACAGCATCGCTGGACTCTGCGCGGTCGCGACCAGCAGATCCTCGAACTTGCCCAGAGCGCGCGGACGAATCACGTTCTGCTCGTAACTGGTGAGCATCACCCGGTCGGCGCCTTTGCCGATGAACACGTTGAAGTGGTTGAGCCAGAAATCGGCCATCACCTCCTCGAGCTGGCGCTCACTGTAAATGGCGCGCAGCAGCTTGGCCTGCATCAGTTCGTCGGTGACGACACTCTGCGGATTGTTCATGGCCTGCAGCGTTTCCCTCTGCCTGGGATCGAGCCCGGCAAGGAAATCCTGCCCTTTGCCGCCGCGCATCTGGTCGGCGAAGGCGAGTTGCTCGTCGGCGCTCATGGCCATGACCTTCTTGTAACGCTCGGCGGGCGGAAGATCGACGAGGCTTTGCACTTTCAGATCAGCGTAAAGCCGATCTTCGAGCTGGCGGGATTCGGCGTCGTCTGCGGCCGTAGGCGCCGGGCTGGCGGCCTTTGACGAAGACCCAAAGGATCGGAACCCATCATCGCTGTGCGTGGCCGACGATGGCGCGGGATTGTTGGCGCTCGCGTCCATCGGAGCGTTCGTTGCTGCGGTCATCGAATTGGTATCTGCGTTCATGGCGGGAGTAGCGTCCGGGCTGGCTGCAGCGGCGGCGGCGAGTTCTTCCATGGTCTTTGCGCCTTCCGAGGCCGGAGGCCCGGACGCAGCGGCAGCCGGCGCCGGTTGCGAAACAGCGGTCGCTTCCGCCTTCTGCTGTTTTTCCTGCTCTCGCTGCTGCAACCGCGCGATCTGCACCTGATACACAGCGCGCCGGGCGGGATCGGAAGGCATGGGCTTCTTGCCATCCAGAACCTGCTTGACCAGCGCACCGTCCGGGAATTCCTCTGCGATGTCGTGCGAACTCATGCGCAGCGTGCGGAAGGGCGCCAGGCGGGACTCGGTAGCAGAATCTGAGATCTTCTCGGGATGAAGTTGCAGATCAATCCAGCGATCGACGCCCATGGCCATGACCTGATCGACGTCTCCCGGGCGCGGGCCGAACGCGAGGCGATTGAGCGCATGGACGGCGCGCTTGTGCTCGTCAAGGTTCGCGGTCGAAGGCTGATCTTTCTTCTTGGCGAGAAGCTGCGGGACCACTAGAGCCAGGCTCAGGCACAGCAGGAGCAGGGCGAGCTTAGCACGGCCGGTTTTCATGAAGACTCCCGGGAAGACAAAACTTCTCTCCATTATGAACCCGGAGCGGGGGAAAAGTTGCTGGCGGAGGTGGTTCGGGACGACGCGAAAGTCATTGTGGGACAAGAGCTTGGGAGGGGGCAGGAATGAATTCGCGATCTCCCCGGATGCAGGTTCTGCCGAAGCGCTCAAAAAGCCTGGACCGCAAAGTGCGCGAAGAAATGCCGCAAAGGACGCCAAGAAAAGCCGGGACGTGGAGGAGGCATTCGAACGGGAAGGCTTTTAAGTCAGATATTTCTTTTCGCGCGAGACTTTGTGCTGCAAAGTTGCCGCGAGATGATCGATGTCGGTGGCCGCAATGTTCACCGCCATGCCGTGCAAAAGCGGCGTCCGGTTGCTGCCCACCGCATCGCGGCGCACCTGAATCAGCAGTCCCTGAACCACATTGGGATCGAACTTCTCCGGAGTCAGGCGCACCAGGTCGCTCAGCGCGCTGCCCACGGACATGGGAGCACGATATGGCCGCGCGCTGGTCATGGCGTCGAACGAGTCGGCGATGCCCACGATGCGCACCGCCATCGGCAGGTCGTTCAAGCCGAGCTTGTCGGGATAGCCCGAGCCGTCGCTGCGTTCATGGTGCCAGCGCACGGCCTCGGGAATCTTGGGCCAGGGGAACTGCACGCTGCTGACGATCTGGTGGCCGACGGTCGTATGATCGGCCATCTCGCGGAATTCCTCGGGATTGAGCGCTCCGGGCTTGCCGAACAGCCGCCGGTCGACGGCGACTTTTCCGATGTCGTGCAGATACCCGGCGCTGCGCAGCGCGGCGACCTCGCTGGGCTCCATGCCCATGGCTTCTCCGATGGCGGCGGCATAGCGGCCGACCCGCAAGGAATGGCCGTGAATGTTGACGTGCTTCACGTCAATGGCGGTGGCAAAGGCTTCGAGCGCGTTGTCATAGAAGCCGTGCAGCGAGGCCATCAGGCGCAGATTTTCCGAGACACGCTGCGCGATGGTCTGGGTCAACGCGTGATTGTGCACGGCCAGCGCAACGTAGCCACAGAGCAGTTGCAGGGCGTCGAGTTCGCTGTCTTCGTAGAGCGCGTCGCCAGGGCGGCGGCCGAGCGCGATCACGCCCGCCAATTTCCCCGCCGCTTTCAGCGGCGCGATGCACTTGAAGAGTTCCGGCGCGACGTTGCCGTTGGAACTCAGGAACACCGAACAGGTCGAGGAGTTGAGAACAATCGGGCCGCGGGCCGCCATCAGCGCGTGCACGTGCTTGGGCAGCAGAGGAACGAATGCCGGATCGGGCATCAGGACGAATCCCTGCGCCGCGGCCGAGGTCAGCATGGCGGGCTTGTCGTTGAACAGAAACAGCACAGCCTCGCGCGCGCCCGCCGCTTCCATCACGGAGGCCAGCATGATGCGCGAGGCTTCGGAAAACTCGTGCTCCACCGCCAGCGTGGGGCCGAGCTCCGAGAGCGCCTCGACGGTGTGCAACAACCGCCGGAAATTGTTGGTCTGAATCGCCAAGACGAAGTGCGACCAGATCGCCGAGCAGATTGAGCGTAACACGCAGGAAAGTGCGTGCGCGAGGGCGTGTGTTGGTTAGTTTGATGCTTAGCCGGCAGGATTGAGTAATTGCGGAATCGGGTGATTGGGAAATTTCAAACCCAAAAGCTCCGCACACAGTTTTTTCAATTACTCAATTACCAGATTTCCCAATTACGCAATCTCCGATCGAGAGCGGTCGAGCAGCTTATTGCGTGTCGCTAGAAGTGCTCGCGCAGTTCGGCGAAGCGGCCGACGATGAGGAGCTTCTGCCCGGCGGGAGCAGGATTGACCTCCTCATGCTCGAGGATCCAGGTGTCTCCATGGGGCACGAAGACGGCGTGCAGTCCGGCGGCCAGCGCGGGATTGATGTCGGATTTCGGGCTGTTGCCCACCATCCAGGTCGAGTCGCGGGCAAGATCGTATTGCTCGACGAGGTGAGCGTAAATCTCCAGACTCTTCTCGGCGACAATTTCGACCGCCTTGAAATGCTGTTTGAGGCCGGAGCGCTCGATTTTTCCCGTCTGCTCCGGGACGGCACCCTTGGTGACGAGGATCATGCGATGACGCGCCGATAGATAGCGCAAGGTCTCAGGCACCTCGGGAAGGAATTCGATGGCGTGATCGGCGACGCTGTGGGCAAAGGCGAGAATCTGGGCGTGCAGCTCGGGCGTGACCGGCTGCGGGCTCAGGCGTTCAAACGTGTTGACCAGCGCATGGGCAAAGCTGTGCATGCCGTATCCATGCTTCACGACGCATTCGCGCTCCACCTCGTTGAGAACTTCGCGCACCTGCTCGGGAGAAAATTCGTGATGATTGAGAAACGAGATGAAGCGCTCGATCGCGCGCTCGAAGTAGATGTTGTTCTCCCAGAGCGTGTCGTCGGCGTCGATGAGGAGATTAGCCATGAGCTATGAGCTGCGAGCCGTGAGCTTTCCTGTTGCTGATTCCAGCTCTGAACGCGAATTGGTTTGTGAATAGCGTCGACCGGAGGTGCCCGCCACTCATTGCTCATGGCTCATGGCTCAGAGCTAGACCCAATCCACTTTCGCTTCCGGGCCGATGACGCCTGCTTTGTGGCCCATGTCGAGGAGGCGGCGGACGGCTTCGCGGCCGTCGGGGCCGTAGTCGAGGGTGCGCTCGTTCACGTACATGCCGACAAACTTGTCGGCCGTCGATGCGTCGAGATCGCGGGCAAACTGCATCGCGTAGGACAAGGCCTCTTCGCGATGATCGAGTGCGTACTGGATGCTCTCGCGCAAGGCGGCAGTAACCGCGGCCATGAGCTGCGGACCCAGCGCGCGGCGAATCGCATTGCCTCCAAGGGGCAGGGGCAAACCGGTCACTTTCTGCCACCAGCGGCCGAGATCGACGATGCGGTGCAAGCCGGATTTGTCATAGGTCAGCTGGCCTTCGTGAATGATCAGCCCGGCTTCGTACTTGCCTTCGAGCACTTGCGGGATGATCTGATCGAAGGGAACTACCTCAGTCTCGACACCGGGAGCAAACAGCTGCAACGCGAGAAATGCCGTGGTGAGCGTGCCGGGCACAGCGATCCGTTTGGTCTTGACCTCACTCTGCGTGAAGGGGCGTGGCGAAACAATCATCGGGCCGTAGCCCTCGCCTACGCTGCCGCCGCAGGCCATCAGCGCGTATTTCTCCTGCACGTAAGGGTAGGCGTGGAACGAGATGGCGGTCACGTCGTAAACGCCCTGGCGAGCCTTCTGATTCAGCGCCTCGATGTCGCAAAGCGTGTGCTTGAAAGTCAGGCCAGGCGTGCGCACCTTGTGAGTGGCGAGGCCGTAGAACATGAACGCGTCATCGGAGTCCGGGCTGTGGGCGACGGTGATCTCGCGCAACTGGGAGGAGGAACTGGCACCGGGGTTTCTCGCTTCTTGTTCGGACACTGCATTCATCTTCTTGGACTCCGCGAATCGGAACAACTTTCCCTCAGGGGCTGAAGCCCGGATCGTGTATTTCCGGTGCGGCACGGCTGAAGCCATGCCCTTCCAAATCCTACTTTCTTGACGTTGCCCGGTGCCAGCGCGAGGCAACGGCTGCGGCCAGCATCACTTTGATCACTTCGGCGGCGACGAAGAAATAAAGGCCCAGATAAGCCGCCTTGGCCAGCGAATGCGTGAACAGGTAGAGCCACGTGAGTCCCGCGGTGAACAGCAGAATCTCAGCGTCCAACGCTGCCATCGCGGCCCGGGCAAAGGTCTTGCTGCCACGCTCAAAGACATAGCCGGCGACGAAGGCTACGAAGGGATACGACATCAGGAATCCGCCGGTGGGGCCGAGGAGTTGCGCGACTCCACCCAGATGGAGCGCACTTGCGCTGAACACCGGGACTCCCGCCGCTCCCTCGAACAAATACAAGGTCATGGCGGCGAAGCCGCGGCGGCTGCCCAGCAGCAGTCCGACCAGCAGCACACCGAGATTCTGCACGGTCAGAGGGACCGGCGTAAGCGGCATCAATGGAATCGTAATGCGCGCGCACAGCGCCACAAACAGGCTTGCGCCCACCACGAGCACGACGTGCCGCGAGGCCTCCATAGCGCGCCCTTGCGGAGCGCTGAGAACATGGGTCAACGGTTTTGTCATAGATGCGTCTCTTGACGTCGGAGATTGAAGGTCCGCACCGGAGTTCGATCGTTTCCAACTGATACTCATACCTTCGTTTCACCGCTAGGCCCATCGTGCGGGGCGTGCGATTTGCGCAAATTTCGCCGAAGGTGCATAAACAAAGCAATGGCCACACACACCACCACCAGCGTACTTACACCCAGGACCAGGAACCACCAGACCATCCGCACAGCCAGCTAGGATAACAGAAGGACGAGATCTGCCCATCGATTCATTCCGCAGATTTACAGGATTCTGCCATGATGGCCGCAAGCGCTAAATTCGGAGAAGCGGCTGCGAGGCGTTCTACTTTCAACGCGTGCAGATTTCTTTTCTCGACCTCGGCCGAGCCCTGGAGAAGCTGATCGAGATCGTCGTAGATCGAAACAAATCTTCCAGAGAGCGCGTCGGCCCTTCCGGAAGCAAGCTCCAGGACAAGTGACGCCGGCCGCTCTGGCGGTACGGTATGCCCTTCGTCGAAGATTCTCCTGAACCACGGCAGCCATTTCTGACCTTCGGCAGAGTTGAGCGGATACTCGCTCATCGCGGTTCTGACAGTTCCAGGCGCGATCACAAAAACAGCAATCCCATAAGATTTGGTTTCCAGCGCCAGGCATTCGGTGAATCGTACCAGCGCAGTCTTACTACAGACATAGCTGCTGAAATTGGCCATGGCCATCGCGCCAGCTCCGCTCGCTACGTTGATGATTCTTCCCTTGCGCCGCGAAATCATGCCGGGCAGCACGAAGCGGGAACACAACAGCGGTCCGAGCATATTGATTTCCATGCCCCGCCACCATTCGCCGGCGTCGGTCTCCCATAGCGGGGCAAAGGGCCGGACGGTGCCAGCATTGTTCACCAGCACATCGACTGGTCCGAGCGACTGTTCGATGGCGCGGATGGCATTGCGAACTGCGTCGGTCGAAGTGACATCGGCGGAGAGTGCAAGCCCGCGGCTACCGTTGCGCTCGATCAGGGCCACGGTTTCCGCAAGCTCTGACGCTGAACGCGCGAGCACGGCGACCGCTGCGCCTGCGGCCGCGAAGGTTTGTGCGATGGCACGGCCAATGCCCCGGCCCCCGCCGGTGACGAAAGCTACCTGACCTTTCAGGAGCGACGTTGTTTGTTCACTCATGCGGGCAGCATAGCATGGGAGAACAAATCACGAAAGATACGGCCTCAGCTGGCCTTGCGCTCGACCGTCTTCTGGCGCAGCAGGGCGATGCGTTTGATGAGGAATTGCACGCGATCCCGGCCAAATTTCGTGCGGGTGACGGACTTTTCGACGTTAAGGAAGAACTCAGGGTCGTCGAGTTTCTCGCGAATCTCTTTCACGAAGGGCTGGATCTTCGCATAGATGAAGAACAGCTCACCGCTGAACCCCGGCTGCAGAAAGAGATCTTCATTGAGCACGCCGGTCACCACGAAGGAGGTGACAATCCCCCAGTAGCCGCTCACCTGCCGCAGCCACGCGTTCTCTTGCGACCCAAAGGCCCAGGCGATCTTCAGGAAGTCGTCCGCGCTTTGCGGGTTGAAGTCGATCAACCACCAATGACGCGCCTTCCGCATCTCCGCTTCGCGGCGCAGGTCGTAGAGTTGGATGATCAGCTGAGCATCGGCTGCGGTCGGTTTCTTGGCCATCGGTTCCTCCGTGGAATTGAGTAATTGGGAAATTTAATAATTGGGAAATTGAAAGCCCTTGCCGACTCTCAATTTCCCAATTACCAAATTACACAATTACTCAATTCATCATGCCGTCGGTGCTGTCGCTTCTCCCGACGTCGGCGGCGGAGGCGGCGCGGGGCGCTCGTAGTCGCATTCCTTGTTGGGACAGGCGATCACCGGCCCTGCTTTCAGATTCTTTTCGACCAGGTACTCGCTGCCGCAACTGGGGCACTTCTCGGCGATCGGCTTGTGGGCCGAAGTGAACTTGCACTTCGGGTAGTTGCCGCATCCGTAGAACGTGTTGCCTTTGCGCGCCCGCTTTTCGACCAGATCGCCTTCCTTGCACTCGGGACACTTCACCCCGATGAAGTTCTGCTTCACATATTTGCAGTCGGGGTATCCGCTGCAGGTGGTGAATTCGCCGTAGCGGCCGTGGCGGATCATCATGTTGCGTCCGCACTTCGGGCAAAGCTCGTCGAGCGGAATGTCGGGAACCTTCTTGCCCTGGTCGAGTCGCCGCGTGGTCTTGCAATCGGGATAGCCCGTGCAGGCCATGAACTGGCCGAAGCGCCCGCGCTTGAGCACCATCACCCGGCCGCAGTTTTCGCAGTACTCCTCGGCCGCTCCCGTTTCCTGCATGTCGGCCGAATCGAGGTCGGGCAGGTTGATGGGATTCTCTTTGGTGAAGGTGCAGGTATTGGGATCTTCTTTGTCGTAAGTGCTGCAAGCGTAGAACGAGCCGTGCTTGCCCCACTTGATCACCAGCGGCGCGCCACAACGTTCGCATTTCTCGTTTGTGGGCTTCTCCATCCGCTTGATGTTCTCCATATGCTTTTCGGCATATTTGAGATCTTTCTGGAATTTCTTGTAGAAGTCGCCGAGGGCGTCCTGCCACTTTTCCTTGCCCTCTTCGATTTCGTCGAGCTCTTCCTCCAGGCGCGCGGTGTATTGCACGTCGAAGATGTCGCGGAAGTTTTCCACCAGCAGATCGGTGACCACCAGGCCGATTTCGGTGGGGACGAATTTTCCACCCAGTTTCTGCACGTACTGCCGCTCCTGGATGGTGGAAAGAATCGCGGCGTAGGTGGAAGGCCGGCCGATGCCGCGTTCTTCGAGCTCTTTCACCAGCGAAGCTTCGTTGTAGCGCGGCGGAGGCTCGGTGAAATGCTGTTCCGGTTTCAGTTCGCGCAGCGTGAGCTTTTGACCGGGTTCGAGCGCGGGCAGCTTGTGCTTGAGTTCTTCGTCCTCTTCGTCCTTGCCTTCTTTGGATTCCTCGTAGACTCTGAGGAAGCCGTCGAACTTTAAGACCGAACCGGTCACGCGGAACCAGAAAACTTCGTTGCCATTTTTCGCATCGATGTCGACCGTGGTCTGATCGAAGACCGCCGGATTGATCTGCGACGCCACAAAGCGCTGCCAGACCAGTTTGTAGACTTTGAACTCATCCTCTTTCAAATACTGCTTGATCTGATCGGGATGGCGCATCGCCGAAGTCGGACGAATGGCTTCATGCGCCGCCTGCGCTTCCTTCTTCTCTTTATATGTATTCGGCGATTCGGGAAGATACGTCGGGCCATATTCCTTGCCCACGTACTCGCGGACCTCGGCGATGGCCTCGGGGGCAACGCGGGTGGAGTCGGTACGCATATAGGTGATCAGGCCGACCAGGCCTTCTTCGCCCAGCTCCACGCCTTCGTACAGGCGCTGCGCGATCATCATCGTGCGCTTCACGCTGAAGCGCAGCTTGCGGGAGGAGTCCTGCTGCAGCTTGCTGGTGGTGAACGGCGGCGCGGCGTTGCGGCGGCGCTCTTTATTGTCGACGGAGCGCACGATCCAGTCAGCTTTTTCGAGCGCGGCACGGATTTTTTCGGCGTCCTCCCCGTTGGTGACTTCGACCTTTTCTTCGCCTCGGCCCACGAAGCGCGCATCGAACGCGGGAGGCTTGCTGGCGGCGAGATGGGCATCGATTGTCCAATATTCTTTTTTCTCGAACGCCTTGATTTCGCGCTCGCGTTCGACGATGAGGCGCAGCGCGACGGTCTGCACCCGTCCGGCAGACAAACCGCGGCGCACCTTGTCCCAAAGCAGCGGCGAAACCTGATAGCCCACGAGCCGGTCGAGCACGCGGCGGGCTTGCTGCGCGTCCACCAGATTCTGATCAATCGCCCGCGGATGTTCGAATGCGGCCTGCACCGCGCGCTTGGTGATTTCATTGAAAGTGACGCGCTGAATGCGCGGAGGCGCTTCCGGCTCGTCCTTTTTCTTTTTGGCTTTCTTCTTCTTGGAACCGTTTTCGTCGAGTTCCCCCGCCAGGTGCGCAGCGATGGCTTCGCCTTCGCGGTCCGGGTCAGGTGCAAGGTAGATGGCATCAGCCGACGACGCCAGCTTCTTCAGCCTGGCGACAACTTTTTCTTTGCCGGGGATGACGATGTAGTCGGTCTCAAAACCGTTGGTGGTGTCGACGCCCAGCGTGCTCTTGGGCAGATCCTTCACATGGCCGAGCGAAGCCTCGACCGTGAAGCCCTTGCCCAGATATTTCTGAATCGTTTTCGCCTTGGCCGGCGATTCGACAATGACTAAACCTTTCAACAATGCTCCCTCTATTTCTGGAATCTGTTTTCGAAACTAGCACGAATTGGCGGAAAGCAACAAGTTACGGGAAGAGGGCTTCGAGCTTTGAGCTGTGAGTTTCGAGCTGCGGCTCAAGACCCGCCCGCTTCAGAATCATCGCTCTACATTCTTCGGAGAACGAACGCTCTGCATGAGTCCTGTCAGCATGCGCTGCAGTTCATCGGCTTGTCGAGTCAACTTTTGGAACTCTTTCTCGTCGAGGAACCGTAGGTCCCGCGCCAGCAGAAAGTGATATTCGACCTCACTGGCAGAGCCGCGAGCGATCTGTAGGAAACGGCACATCTCGCCATCGGAACGACGGCCGCAGCCTTCGGCGATATTTGCGCCAATCGAAGCAGACGCACGGCGGAGCTGGCTTGTCAATCCGTACATCTCTTCCTTGGGAAACGCCGCCGTCACCCGATATGTATCCAGCGTCATTTCATGCGCCTTCCGCCAGACTTTCAGTTGCTTGAAGTCGGTCACGAACTATTCCTCAATACTGTATTCGCATCGGGTGCAACTCAAGGCTCATAGCTCATAACTCGCAGCTAAAAGCTCTTGACAAAATTCTTGCCCGGCATCTGTCGCACTTTGCCGGTCAGCTCCAGCTCGAACAGGGCGGCGAAGATTTCAGAAGACGACAGTTCCGTCTCCAGCTTTTCCACGATTTCATCGATGTGCGTGGCTTCGTCGGCCTTGAGCAGGCTCAGGATTCGCTTTTCGTGAGGAGGAAGCCCTTGGTCTGGGAATAGAGATGCCGAGGAGGCGCCCGGGGATTCAGGCGAGGCGGCGGGAGTGAGCGCAAGTCGTACATCTGTCGGGAGATCTTCCCACACGTCTTCCCAGGTCGCGACCAGCTTGGCGCCCTGTTTGATCAGTGTGTTCGGCCCCCAGGAATTCTTGTTGGTGACGTTGCCGGGCACGGCAAAGACCTCGCGATTCTGCTCCAGCGCGCAACGCGCGGTGATGCGCGTGCCGGAGTATTCCGCTGCCTCGACCACGAGCACACCAAACGACATGCCGCTCAGGATCCGGTTGCGGATGGGGAAGTTCTGCGGGGCGGGAAACGTCCCCAGTGGAAATTCGGAAATGATCGCTCCGCCGAGGGCTAAGATCTGCTCAGCGAGGCGCGAGTTCTCTTTCGGATAGATCACGTCCACGCCCGTGCCAAACACGGCGAGAGTCTTGCCTTTGGCCGAAATTGCCCCGCGATGGGCGGCGGTATCGACGCCGCGCGCCATGCCGCTGATGATGACCAGCCCCTGCATGGCCAGATCGCAAGCCAGCCGCTCGGCCATACCCGTGCCGTAAGGCGTGGGGTGGCGCGTTCCTACCATGGCGATGCCGGGCTTGGTCAGGACCTCGGGATTGCCGCGAATATAGAGGACCAGTGGCGGATCGTAGATCTCTTTCAGCCGCGGCGGATACGCGGGATCGTCCAGCGAAATTACGGTCACGCCCGCAGCAGCAGCCCGCGCGATCTCATCGCGCGCCAGTTCGGCTGACTTGCCCGTGGCCAACGACTGCGCCGAGACGGCCTGGATGCCCGTGCTCTCCAGCTCGGTGAGTGATGCCCGCAGGACCGCTTCGGCGGTTCCAAAGTGCTCTACGAGTTTTCTGGCCCGGGTCGGACCCAGGCCCTGGGTCAGGGAGATGGCCAACCACTCCAGCAGATGAGTCGCCGACGTTGATGCAGCAAGGGTTGACAAGCCGAGCTCCGAGCGGACTCTACTTACGGGGAAAGTGAAGCGTCAAGGTCATCCGTCACAACCGGTTTGATAAACTTGAGGAAAACGATGCGTAACCTGCGTATTTCCGCCATCTCTTACCTCAATACCGCCCCGCTCATGTGGGATTTCGAGCACGGTATGACAGGAGGCCAGTTCGATATCTCCTATACTTTGCCGTCGGCCTGTGCGCAGGCGCTGGCGGAAAGCACCGCCGACATTGGAATCATTCCTGCGGCGGCGTATTCAAAGATTCCAGGGCTGCAGGTATTGCCCGAAGTCGCGATTGCCTCGCGGCGCGCGGTGCGCTCGATTTTGCTGGTCAGCAAAGTGCCGATCGAGAAAGTTCGCACCGTCGCGCTCGACACTTCCTCTCTAACCTCGGTGGCGCTGACCAAAGTTCTATTCGAGAAATGGCTGGGCGGCGGCAGGAAGTTCACTCCCATGGCGCCCAACATCGACAAGATGCTGGCGGAGTATGACGCCGGCCTGGTGATCGGAGATCCGGCGCTGAAGATTGACCGTTCGCGCTACCAGACGCTCGATCTTGCGGAAGAATGGATTCGCTTCACCGGCAAGCCCTTCGTCTTCGCCTTCTGGGCAGTGCGAGCCGACGCTTTACAGGAAGCCGATCCGTCGCTGGACTTGGCGGCAATATTTCGCGATTCCCGAGATCATGGGATGGAGCCTGCAAGTCTCGACCACATCGCGCGCGAATGGGCGCCGCGTCTAGGCCTCAGCGAGGCAGACGTTCGGAGCTATCTCACGGAGAATATTCACTACCACCTGGACGCGGGCTGTCTCGAAGGCCTGCAACTGTTTTATCGTTACGCGGCGGAGATTGGCGCCTTGCCCGCAGCGCCGGAGATGCGGTTTGTGCAGTTTGCCGGGAACGCAGGGGCTGAAGCCCAATCTGTTCTTGCTGCCTCATCACGGCGCTGAAGCGCCGCTCATCCACACTCGCTGTTACGGCCACTTCACCGTGAGCGCATAGACTTCCTGCGTGCCGACGTCGCGCGTAAACAGCGCAGAGCCGTCCGGAGCCACACCGATTTCCGTAATGTCGTAGGGATCGTTTACTTGCTGCAGAGCCTTCAGGCTCGCGATAGTTTCCACGGCGTGATCTGCGATTCGGATGCGCAGGGCTTTCGGGTCAGCGCCTAGAGTCGTGCAGTACAGATACTTTCCATCCAGCGATGGCTCCCAGGCCCCGAATGTGGCCGGATCGGAGACAAGGTCCGACCATTTCCCGCTGGTCAGGTCAAAAAGAGAGAATTTGGCCTGATCTTCTGTGGCAGCCACAAGCTTGTCCTGGGCAACAAACCACGCCCCAACCAAGCCCTGGGAATCCGAAACAACGGAGGCGGTTCCGGTGCGCACATCGATGATCCGCGACTGGAGGTAGGCCTTCTCGCCGATGGTCTTCCCGGGAACAAGGGAGCCCACCACCACCGCGTTGCCGTCGGGCGACCAGTCGGGAGCCGAGGCGTAGTCGGAGAGTCGCTGGGGTGTTCCACCGTTCATGCTGATCAAGTAGGCGACGCTTTCGGGAGTTGAAAACGCAACCCTGGTGCCGTCCGGGGAAATGCGCGGCTCCACGACAACCTGGGGAGGATAGGTAAGCTGCAGGCGGTCGCTTCCGTCCGCCCGGCTGCGCCAAAGCGTGTGCTCGGGGAACGAGATATACGCCATCCACTTTCCGTCGCGCGAAAACGTTGTGTCGTAGGCTGAGATGCCTCCGAGGTACGGGACAAACTCACCCGACTTTGGATCGTAACGAACCAGTTCTCCTTTCGCTTTTGAGCCGGTGACAAAGATCTGCTTCTCATCCTTGCTGACAGTTCCTCCGGTGTAGGAGAGAGGCCCACTCGTCAGCCTTACCGGAGAGCCGAAGGCGCGCCCGATCGCACCACCTTCGCGAACGACCCACAGGTCCCAGGTGCCCTGACTTCGGGCCTGGAACGTCACATATTTCTCATTCGGGCTCCAGCGTGCGCAGCACACGTCGGCGGGCACGCTGCTTTGTCCTCCCTTCAGGACTTCGCGCAAACCGGTTCCATCGGCCGCAACTTCATAGACAGCTGCATTCTCACCAGAAACACCGTCAATCGCGCTGAAGAGAACCCGGTCTCCGCTCGGCGAAGCACGCGGCGCGTAAGTCAAGAGCTGTGGAACTTGCGCGAGCTTGTGCGGGTTGGATCCGTCCCTTCCGGCAACGTAGACCGCAGAACCGAGTGTGTACAGCAGGCGACCGTCAGGAAAAAGGCTTGCGTCTCCCACCTCCATGTCACCTAAGCGCCGGGCGGTCCCAGCCGGGAGTGAGACCAACCACATCGAAACCCGTTGACTGAATGCGCCTCCCACGAGGACAAGCAGGGCCGAGCCATCTCTCGCCAGACCGGCAATCGCAGGGTTCACCAACTGGGTCGGGAGCTGCGCGGTCTCGCCGCCGCTGACCGAAACCTGAACGATTCTTCGATTGCCGGCAAGCCCTTCGGTCAGGTAAATCCGGGCGCCATCGGTCTCCAGATCTCCTATGTCCTCGCCCGGCTTTGGTTCGCCATCATTGGTAAGTTGGATCACCGACTCCACTACCGGGATTGCGGGCGGACGTGAGAACCATATCGCGAGAGCCACTGCGATCGCGACTACCACAGCACCTGCAATCCACACCCAGCGTGTCTGCGGCTTGGCGGCGGCAAAAGCGCCCGTTGGAGAACTGGTTGCGTCCGACAGCGCTTCCAAAGCGAACGCCAGGTCCGACGCTGAATGAAAACGCTGCTCCGGGTTCTTCTCCACACAGCGCTGCACGACTCGCTGCAGCGCGGGAGGAATCCCGGGCACGGTCTGCGAAATCACTGGCGGTTCTTCGTTCAGGATGGCGCTCATCGTATCCGCCGAAGTCGGCTTGTGGAACGCCCGTTTCCCGGTCAGCATCTCATAGAGGATCGCGCCCAGAGCAAAAAGATCGGCGCGACCATCGGCCGCGTGTCCGCGCACCTGCTCGGGGGACATGTAGCCGACCGTTCCCAGCACTACTCCCGGGTCCGTGCCTTCAGTCAGCGTGGGCGTTGCCGAACCGGAAGGGTCGGGCGCCTGAGTGAGCTTTGCCAGCCCAAAATCCAGAATCTTGATTCTGCCGTCTTTGGTCAGGAACAGGTTCTCGGGCTTCAGATCGCGATGGACGATTCCCTTCTCGTGCGCGGCCGCCAGGCCGTGCGCCGTCTGGATACCGTACTCCACCGCTTTGCGAACCGGCAGCGGACCGCGCAGCAACTGGTCACGCAGCGTGCTGCCCTCGAGCAACTCTGAGACCAGATAAGGTGATCCTTCGTGGGTGCCTAGCTGGTAGACAGCAAGAATGTTGGGGTGATTCAGTGCCGCCGCTGCCCGCGCTTCCTGTTCGAATCGCCGCAAGCGGTCCGGATCGCGCGACAAGTATGCAGGCAGAACCTTGATCGCAACGTCGCGCCCCAACTGTGGGTCGCGCGCTCGGTACACTTCGCCCATACCACCCGCACCCAAGGGCGCGATGATTTCGTAAGGACCGAGTTTGGTGCCGGGAGCAAGGGCCATGGGTGCGTGCCATTATAGCCGCAGCTCTGACGACTTCCGCAGCCGCGCCCCCATGTTGCCTGCCCAACAATGGACATCTGATCTCGTGGCCGGACGCAGTTCTCATCCGAGGCAACGGCAGTCAAGAGAAGTCAAGGCAGGCTTTTCAATCGCATAGCGTCTGTTGCCCTCTGGTCCGACAGTTGCACGGATTCCACGGGCATTGCTGTCGACCGCTGCGGGTTCAAAGGACCCGACGCATTTCAGCGTGTTGACAAAATGGGGCGAGGAGAGTCTTCCACACATGGGGACCGTACTTCAGGATGTTCGTTATTTCAAACAGATTGAGGAGAGTCATTCGAATGAAACACACACGAATCTTGTTGCTGTTGGCAGTACTCGCCTTTATCGTGGCTGCCTGGGGACAGGCCACCAAAAACACCGCAGCCGCGAGCGCGCCTGCACCAACCATAGCTTCAGCCGTGGACCGCGACGTCAGCGGCATCGAAAAGCAAATCTTGGAAGTTGCCGAAGCCATGCCGGAGGATAAATACAACTTCTCTCCCGAAGACTTGAACATCCCCGGAAGCGACTACAAGGGTGTGCGCACGTTTGCCGTGCAGCTCAAGCACATCGCCACGTCCAACTACTACATATGGTCACACCTTACAGGCGATAAGCTGCCTGACGGCTTAGGGGATGACGGGAACGGCCCGGCGAATGTGAAGAGCAAGGCAGAGATTATCAACTTCCTGAAAGAATCTTTCGCGCTCGGGCACAAAGCCGCAGCCACGCTGACGGTGCAGAACATGCTGCAGCCTGCCGAGAACAGTAAGTCCACCCGCTTGGATCTGGCCGAATTCGGCGTCGCCCACGCCTTTGACCACTACGGGCAGATGGTGGAGTATTTGCGGATGAATGGAATCGTGCCGCCGGCGAGCCGCGGAAAGTCGGACTGATTTACGGGGGAGAACAACGATGATTGCGCGAATCTGGCAGGGCCGCACGCGGCCCGATATGGGCAAACCGTACCTTTCATACCTGGAGCAGACTGGGCTGAAAGAGTACAAAGCGACGGACGGCTTCAAGGATGTTCTCGTGCTGACGCGGGAGATCGGAGAGGAAACCGAGTACGTTTTGATTACGCTCTGGGACAGCATGGAGGCGGTGCGGCGGTTCGCGGGGCCCGATCCTGAGCGGGCGGTTTACTATCCTGAAGATGATCGCTATTTCCCGGAAAAGGAGCGGACACCCTACGTGCGGCACTACGAAGTGAATGGCCGGAGTTGATTTCAGATTATGTGATGCGACACCCTCCCATCAGTTAAGCTGATGATTGCGCTCCGGCGCGATCGCTGCTTGTGAGCCTGTTCCAGCCCATCCCGAATCCTGGCAGCGCGGCCGACACGACGCGGCCGCTGGCCGACCGCATGCGTCCGCGGACGCTCGACGAGTTTGTTGGCCAGGAACCACTGATCGGTCCGGGCAAGCCGCTGCGCACGCAGATCGAGCGCGACGACATGGGCTCGCTCATCTTCTGGGGCCCTCCCGGCACAGGAAAGACGACACTCGCCAAAATCATCGCCAACATGACCAAGGCGGAATTTATCGAATTTTCCGCTGTGCTTGCCGGCATCAAGGAAATCAAGCAGGTCATGGTCGACGCCGAGCGCGCCCGCCAGTACGGCACCCGCACCATCGTGTTCATCGACGAGATTCATCGCTTCAACAAGGCGCAGCAGGACGCGTTTCTGCCGCACGTCGAGAAAGGCAACATCCGCCTGATTGGAGCGACCACCGAGAATCCGTCGTTCGAAATCAACTCGGCTTTGCTTTCCCGCTGCCGGGTGTACGTGCTGCAGCCGCTGGCGGAAGAACAGATTGTCCGGCTGCTCCAGCGGGCTCTGGCCGATCGGGAGCGCGGCCTGGGCGCGCTGAATCTCACCGCTTCCGGCGACGCACTAAAGAAAATCGCAAGTTATACCAGCGGCGACGCGCGCAGCGCTTACAACGTGCTGGAGGTGGCGGCCGGGTTGGCAGGGCCCCCATCCTCTCGCGAAGAGCGCGAGAAGGATGGGGCAACCGTCGGCCCGCAAAAACCCGAAATCACCGACGACATTGTCCGCGATGCCCTGCAGAAGCGCATTCTCCTCTACGACAAATCAGGCGAAGAGCATTACAACCTGATTTCCGCTCTGCACAAGTCCGTGCGTAATAGCGACCCTGACGCGGCGCTCTACTGGCTGACCCGCATGCTCGAAGCCGGAGAAGATCCTCTCTACATCGCTCGCCGGGTCGTACGCATGGCGGTCGAAGACATTGGACTGGCCGATCCCAACGCACTCGCGCTCTGCATGGCGGCCCGCGATGCGGTCGACTTCATCGGCATGCCCGAGGGAAACCTGGCTCTGGCGCAGGCGGTGGTCTATCTCTCGGTGGCTCCTAAATCGAATGCTCTCTATACGGCCTATGGCGACGTGCAGGAGGATGTCGAGCAAACCGCCGCCGACCCGGTTCCGCTGCACCTGCGCAACGCGCCCACCAGTTTGATGAAAGGCCTGGGCTATGGCCGCGGATATCAATATGCGCACGACAAGGAGAGCAAGGTCGCCGACATGGAGTGTCTTCCGGAGAATCTGCGGGGCCGTGTGTATTACAAGCCTACGAATGAGGGCATCGAGAAGCGCATTCGCGAGCGGCTGGAGGAGATCAAACGGCTGCGCCTGGGCAAACCGAACCCGCGCGAGACGGAGACGTAGCGGATCAGACGAAACGGGCGCGGTGTTCTTTCAGAATGCAGCGGTCCATTACCACGAAAATTCCGGCACGACGCGCCTTTTCTGCGGCTTTCTCGTGGATTACTTCTTCCTGCATCCAGATGGCCGGCACCTTGAGCCGGATGGCTTGATCGACGACTTCTTCGACAAACTCCGAGCGGCGGAAAACATCCACAATGTCGATCTTTCCCGGCACATCGAGCAGCGACGCGTAAGCCTTCTCGCCCAGGCATTCCTCGATGTGCGGATTCACCGGAATGATGCGGTACCCATGGCTCTGCAGATAAGCCGAGACTCCGTGACTGGGGCGGAGCGGATTGCCCGAGAGGCCGACCACGGCGATCGTCTTTGAGCGCCTCAGCAGTTCGGCGATCGGATCAGAATGTGGAAGAGAAACCAAATGCCCCTCCGTTTACTTCCTATTGGCTGTTTCCAATTTCTGCTTGTACATCTTCAACGCCAGTTTGCGGATCGTCTCTGACACTTCCTTGTTGTTGGAGAGGTTCTTCAGATCTGCGGCCAGCAGGTTTTTCATCAGGTTCAGACCGATATCGATCGGCGCGCGCGGGTTGGCCACCAGGTTGCGCACCACGATGTAGTTCTTCATGAAGCGGCGCTTCAGCGGAATCTGGCGCAGCACGGCCTCGAGCACGTTCTTCTGGCCGGCGAATTTCTCCACTTCACCATCCGACAATTTGGGCGCTTCGAGCACGGACAGCGCCACCACCTTGGTCCCGTCGCGGATCAGGATCGAGCGCTCCTCCTTGTTGCCTTTCAGCGCCAGTTGGATGCGGCCTTTCACGTCGAGGGAGTTAATCTTCTGCAGCGTGTTCTTCCGCTTCGGCTCGGCTGCGGGTTCTGCCTTCTTCACGCCCGCCTTTGGCGCGGCTCCGCCCACGGGCGCAGCAGTCGTTGCCGGCTGGCTTTCGGGCACTGCAACTTCTGCTGTGTGCGTCACCGGAAAGTAGTCATGCCCCAGCAGCTCCACAACCCCGCCGACGGGCTGAAATGGCTTTCCCCCCTCAGCGGCGATCTCATGGGCGTGTTCTTTGAGATAGGCCTGTACCTCTTCATCGTGCTCCGCGCTGGCCGCTTCAGTGCCGTCGGCTTGCGGCGCCTGCGTGGACGGTTCAGCAATCCGCACTTGATCCCTTGGCGGGCAATCAGCTTGCGCCATGCTGTCAGCAACTGCATCCGGCCGGGTCGCGGAAGCGAGCTTGTCAATCTCCGCCGCCTCTTCGTTTTTCAGGTACGGATTGGCCTTGAGGGCCCCGACAACTGCTCCCAGCGATCGAATGCGGGCGCTCTGGAGCATCACTTCGATGGTCTCCCGCAAACCCGCACGAGCCAGTTTGACGAGCTGCGCTTCGGGCACTGACGGATTTTCCAGCAGCGCGGGCAGTAACTTCGGGCGCAAGTTGTCAGGATCGATGAAATAATCCAGCACTTCGCGCGGGCTCTGCGGATCGGAAACCACAACCAGGCAAGCTTTCTCGTCCCACCCGGCTAAAGTCATGCGAGCCAACTCGCCGAAGATCTTGTTATGCCGGGCCAGGTAAACCAGGATTTCGATGTTTTCCGCCGCAGGCACCTGCATGGCGCCGCGCGCGGCAAACTGCATCATGTTTGAGGGCAGTCTCGAAGCGCGGATTTGATCGATAACGCGCGACATGGATTGTGGTGGTGGAATGAAGCCGAAATCGCAGGCCGCGGAATCAGCTTCACTCCCGGCTATAGCTTACGGCTCGCGGGGACTCCCGGCCAGTGACTCTAGGTCGTTGACCGCCAGCTCGAGCTCACGGGTAATACGATTCGGTCGATGCCGAAGAAATTCATCCCGCAACGTCCGATAGTACCAAAGAGTACCCTCCCGGCCGCCGTTGAATTGTGACCAGACGGATTCATCGATTTCGCGATAGTCCGCGAGTATGGAGCGCACATTGTTCAGCTTGTCGGCGGCGGAAACCAGGCGGGTATCGGCATCGGCCTTTCTCAAATGTCGGATGTAGTTCTCTTTGCGCTCGCGCCATGGCGGCTTGGGATAGGTATCGGCGTCGGTGCAGCCGTCGACGACTGTGGCCACCCGCGCGCCGAACCGCCGACGGACTTCTTTCAGCATGGGCGCTCCGCCGCAATCCTCGACCACATCGTGGAGCAACGCCGCGATCGCCAGATCTTCGTCGCCGCCGGCCTCCAGCACCAGCGATGCGACTCCCATCAGGTGCGCGATGTAGGGAATCGTTGACGCCTTGCGCGTTTGCCCGGCATGCTTCTCTGCGGCAAAGAGAAATGCGCGAAGGAAGCGAGGCCCTAATCTCTGTGCCCTCCCGGCCGGGTGCCCCATTTCTCGCGCGCTCTTTGCGCGAGAAGTGGGGATTTTCGACCGCGCGGAGTCTAATGCTGGCCGTTTCTTCCGCCTCGGAGCCGGAACCGGTTTCACGATTTCTCGCCTCGCCGCGCCAGCAGATATGCCCGAATGAAGGGCTGCAAATCCCCGTCCAGCACGCGATCCACATCGCCGACTTCCGTCTTCGTACGATGATCTTTGATCATGCGATAAGGCTGCAGCACGTACGATCGAATCTGCGATCCGAATTCAATGTCGAGTTTCGAGTCCTCGATCTTCTTCGTAGCAGCGCGCTTCTTCTCCATCTCGTATTCATACAGCTTCGAACGCAACATGCTCATAGCGCGCTCCCGGTTTTTATGTTGCGAGCGCTCATTCTGGCAACTGGCGACCAGTCCCGTGGCAATGTGCGTAATACGCACCGCGGAGTCGGTCGTATTGACGTGCTGCCCGCCCTTGCCGCTGGAGCGGTAAGTGTCGGTGCGGATATCCTCGGGCTTGATGACGATTTCGATGCTCTCGTCAATCTCCGGCGACACGTACACGCTGGCAAACGACGTGTGCCGGCGCTTGGCCTGATCGAAGGGCGAAATGCGCACCAGGCGATGTACTCCGATTTCGCTCTGCAGCAGCCCGAAAGCGTACTCACCATTCACCGCGAACGTAGCCGATTTCAGCCCGGCTTCCTCGCCCGGCTGGTAGTCGTAGAGGACCGTTTCAAACCCCTGCCGCTCGGCCCAGCGCAGGTACATGCGCAGCAGCATGTCAGCCCAGTCCTGCGACTCAGTGCCGCCGGCGCCCGGATGGATGGTCACGATGGCATTGCGCGCGTCGTTGTCGCCCGAGAGCAACGTCTCAGTCTCGAGTTTGTCAACCAGTTCACGCAGCGCGCCGATCTCGCGCTGCAGATCGCCGTCTACGTTCTCACCCTCTTTTGCGAGATCAAAATAGGCGGCGATGTCGTCGCCGCGGCGGGCCAGGTCAGCGTCGGTGGCGAGCACATGCTCCAGACGCTTCTTTTCGCGCATCACCTGCTGGGAGCGCTGCGGATTCGACCACAGATTCGGGTCGGCGGCCTGCTTCTCAATTTCGGCTAGCTGCGGACGGACTTTCTCCGCGTCAAAGATACTCCCGAAGTTCGTGGACCTTCTTGCCCAGCTTTTCGTATTCCTGTAGCAGCTCTTGATTCATGAGGACACGTCAACTCTCCTGCCGTTTTCCCGCAAACGCGAAGCGCATGAGCAACGCTCCCACAGAAATTATCGCACACGCATAAGCGAACCAGTCTCCGTGCTGGGTGTAGAAAGTAGTGGCGGGCACGAGGGCGTAGGGCGCAACCAGGGCGGCCCGATGCTTACGCGGAATCTGTGCCGCAATTCGCCCGTAGGGATCGATCGAAGCGGTAACTCCAGTATTGGTCGCGCTCAACAGCCAGCGATCATTCTCGATGGCACGCATGCGGGTTTGGGTCAAGTGCTGGGCATAGGCGCCGCTATCGCCGTACCATCCGTCGTTGGAGATGTTCACCAGCACTTGCGCGCCGTTGTCGGCAAACTGCCGGACTTCGTCAGGAAAGACTGACTCGTAGCAGATGAAAACTCCGAGTTGCTCGTTGCCAGCATCGAGAGGCTTGCGCGATGTACCGCGTTCGAACTGACCCACTTCCCTCGTCAACCCTCCGGCAAACGAGAACAGACTCGGGAATGGCAGGTATTCTCCAAAAGGCACCAGGTGCGCTTTGTCGTAGCGCGCGGTCCAGTCACCGGTGGGGCTGATCAGGGAAGCAGAGTTGAACACCGGACCTTCCCCCTGAGGGCTGGCCATCTGAGGGCGGGCCTCCGAGCTGCCAATGGCTCCGACGACGATCCAAGTCTTGCTCTCCCGCGCCATGTCGCTGATCGCGCCGCGAAATCGCGCGTCATTGCTTAAGAACGGTGCCGGCGACTCCGGCCACACGATCAAATCGATCTTTGGCGCCGCTGGCTGCGCCGCAGATTTCACGGTGAGGTCCGTTAGTTCGCTCAGCGTCTGCTGAAGATAGGCCGGCGTCCAGTCCGCTGCGACGGGGATGTTCTGCTGCACGAGCAGCGCGGCGTGATCAGCTTTTGCCGCCGGAGCTTCCACCAGCCTTCCTGCCTGCAGAACCACGGCCGCAGCCAGCGCCGCCACCAGCATGGTAGCCCGCTTCGGCCGTGGAACCAGAAATGTCGCCGCCAGCGCCACGTTGACCAGCACAATCTCCAGCGAAATCCCGTACACGCCCGTCCAGCTTGCGATGCGGCACAGGGCGACGTTATTCACTTGCGCGATGCCTAACAGATTCCAGGGAAATCCGGTAATCCGCGTCCGCGCCAGCTCCACAGCGACCCAAAGAAATGGCACGGTCGCCAGCGCCCACCGATGATCACGCTTCTTTCCCGCCAGCAGGCTTAGAAGTAAACCGAACAGGCCGTGATACAGGCCGAGGTAACAACAAAAAAGAAACAGCGCAACCAGCGCCCAGATCGCGCTCAGCCCCCCGTACTGGCGCATGGTGTCGTAAATCCAGTAGCACGTTCCCGCGTACCAGAGAATTCCGCTCAGGTAAGCCAGTGCGAAGGCCTGACCGGGCGTGGCCGGACCGAGCCGCACCGAATCGACAATTTCCAGTTCGCTCGTGGGGCGCGCTTGCAGCAAGGCCAAGATCAGGGGGGCGAGCGCAATCCAGGAAAGAAAACTAAGCCCGGAAAGGGGGAAAATTAGTGTCTGTAGAATCGCCGACAGGACCACCAGCAACCAGGCGCTGTAGTGAATTCGCCGCACCGGCAAGGATAGCAAAACAGGGTCAGCAAAACAGGAGTGGTTCGTTGCGCAGGCGGTTTCGAGCTATCGGGCCGGGCTGAGTCCGCGTCGCAGGCTCTCAACGGCCAAGCCAACCAGCCCATACGTAGCCGCATTCGCGATCAGACTCGCATACAAAGAAACGCCAAAGTGGAAGTGCATGCTGGCAAACGCGATCGGGCAAGTGATTTCCGCAAGAGCCAACATTGGGTCGGCAGAAGTCAGCGCCGGAGGATGCGATGCATAGGCGCACAGCGCCCAACCAGCCGCAACCAGGAAGCCCGCGCCTGCCCACATTGCCATTCGGTATTTCATGCCGCCGCCTCCGCTCGTCGATCTAGATGTCATGTCGTGATCTGATGGTCGCACCAAAAGCGCAAGGCCGCAACCACTGTGTGTCCGGCGTCCGCTGCGCCGTTCTCACGCCGGAATCCTCAGGCTGGAGCGAACGAAGTCGGTGATTTCCGGCGTGACATACGGCGGCGGCGCGATGAAGAAAACTGGCCTGTCGGCCACCGGTTTCAGCGACACAGATTCCCATGCCGCGTCGTCTGGCGCCCGGTGCGCCGAGCGATGAATGATGACGGCATTCGCACGATCCAGGAACTCTCGCGCAGAGTTTTTGAAGTCTGCGGTCGCCGGATCGAGCACCGTCAAATATAGGTCCGGCCGCAGGAACTTCAACACGCTGTTTGACTCGATGATCACGTTGCGCGTGCCTTCCACCTTCGAGCGCAGCGCCGGCATCGCCTCCGCCAGCCGCCCTTGCTCGGTCCTCACCCACAAGGCGCGCTTTGCTCCCGCCAGCAGAAATCGCGAAGTGTCCGACTGGCCGGATCGATCGTGCTCTTCGGAAATTGCCCAGGAATGATCGCCGGGCGCGCAGTCGCAAGGCTCGCCGTTCGCTGAACACACACCGTGCCCGTATTGCGTGATCTTCACCGCCATCCATTGGAATTCGCGCAACGCCGAGATCAAGCCCGCGACTACGCTGGTCTTGCCCACGCTCCGCGAATGCCCGCCGATGACGACCAATGCCACGTGTCAACCCTTAGTCCTTCTTCGCCAGCCGCGCGAGCGTGGCCAGCTGTTTCAAATACGCCCGCAGGGGTTGTGCCGGAGTCCCCCAAAAAACGACGCCTTTGCCGCGCAGAATCTTATTGGGTAGAACTCCGCCCTGGCCGCCCAGCATGACGTCCTCTTCGATGCGCGCGTGCTCGCCAATGCCAACCTGTCCGCCTAGCACCACGCCCTTTTCGATGACGATGCTTCCGGAGAGCCCGGTCTGAGCCGCAATCACCACATCCTCGCCAATCTGGCAGTTGTGGCCGATGTGGACGAGATTGTCGAGTTTCGCGCCCCGGCCAATCCTGGTCTCATCGAGCGCGCCACGATCGATCGTTGTGTTCGCCCCGATCTCGACGTCATCCTCGATCACTAGGCGTCCCACTTGCGGGAATTTCTCATAGCGCCCGGTCGCGCCGTCGCGCACGTAGCCGAAGCCATCGCTGCCCAGCACCGCTCCAGCATGCACGATGACGCGGTCGCCCAGGGTCGTGCCCGGGTACATCGTCACGTTGGGATAGATCTCGCAGTCGTGGCCAATCTTGACGCCTTCACCGATCGAGCACCCGGTTCCGATGCGCGTGCGCTCGCCGATTTGCACCCGTTCCCCGACCACGGCCCGCTCCTGGACTGAAGCACCCGCGCCCAGAACTGCCGAAGGATGAACCACTGCAGTCGCGTGCACCATCGGCTGGGACGTGCCCTCGCGCGGTCCGGGGCTAGCGAGCAACTTTGCCGCCCGGGCGAACGCAAGCTTGGGATGATCGCTGATGAGCACAGGACGGTCGCAGGAAATGGTCGCTGCGAAGGCTCCGGCGATCACCGCACCGGCCGGGGATTGCAGCGCGGCACTGAGGTGTTTTTCGTCCTCGACGAAGACCAGATCGGCAGCCGAAGCCGACTCGATGCTGGCTACGCCGCGCACTTCGACCCCGCCATCCCCAACGAGGCGGGCACCCACTGCCTCAGCAATCTGTTGTAGCGAGCGCGGCAGAGCTGGGGCGGTCATGGTTCCCAATGTATAGCAGCCGGGCAAGAGGAAGGAAGCGCGGCGTCCACCGCGAAGATTCAAAGAAGCCTGCCGGTCAAACCCGCCCTTGATTCAGCGCGCAGATCCTGGCGGCGAGCAGGTGGTCGTGCCCTGGCACATGACGAACGTCCCGGTCGGCGCAGGAGTCATACCACTCGTGCAGGGTCCCGCCAATGTCCAGCTACCCACGACAACTCCGTTGCTGATGTTTCCCGCGGTTGGCGTCGTTCCAGTGAAGTTTCCGGTAAAGCCATTGGGCAAGCTGGTCAGGGTCAGCGAATTGCCAGCCGCTACCCCGTTCACGGCGCCCGAAGTTATGCCAAAACTCATGTTGCCGGTTGCCTGGCCGTTCGATTGAACCGTTATGGTGGCCGTACCGTTCGCGATCGCACTGTTGGTGCCCACACTGAAGCAGGCGCCCGCGCTGTTGTTGAAGAAACTGATGCCCGTGATATCGAGCGGCACGGCTGCTCCCCCGCTGATGTTGATGACCGAGAAGGTGGTCACGAAATTCAGCTGGCTGGCCGGGCCCGTGCCTCCGACCAGCTGGGCTTCCCAGTTTCCGCTGGTTGTCGGTTCGACCGTATTGGGAGGGAGGTTGTTCCCGCAGGCCCAGACCACCACCGCCAGCGCCACCAAAGTCAGAATGGCTAGAATCTTCATGTACCGTCCTGCAAAGACCATCCTAGAGACCATCTTAGAGAATAGAGAGATGCGGGCAAGGTCGTCAATGGATGCACGGATGGGATAGCGCCGAATCAGCATTGAGACGGTGCGTCGAGGAGAGGTCTTCATTCCCTACGAGTCTTCGGGAAAAACCGTGGAGTTCTTGAGGCGGTATATATCATGATAGCTACCCTTGTGATATACTGTGGTAGAGATCAAGGAGGAGGATTCATGCCCCACACCGCCAAGCTCTTCCGCAATGGCCGCAGCCAGGCCGTCCGGCTGCCGGCGGACTTTCGTTTCCCCGGGTCGGAGGTTTACGTTCGCCGCGATCCCGCCACGGGAGACGTGATCCTGTCGCGCCGGCCCGATTCCTGGCAGGATTTCTTCGACCTCGTCGACACGCTCGAGATACCTGACGACTTCATGGCGGACCGTGACAAAAGCCCGCCGCAAAAGCGGAAGCTTTTCTGAAGTCTGTTCGCTATCTGCTCGATACAAACATCGCCAGCTATGCGATCAAGCGGAATGTACCGCGGGTGCGCGCGGCGTTGTTGTCGGTTCCAATGTCAGAAGTCGGCGTTTCTGTGGTTACAGAGGCCGAGTTGCGATTCGGCGTTGCGCGCAAAGGTGCGGCGGCCCATCTTAAGCTGGCGGTGGAGGAATTTCTTCTGCGGGTCGAAATTCTTCCGTGGGATTCGCCGGCGGCGCAGCACTATGCGGCGCTACGAAGTGCCCTCGAGGATTCGGGTACCCCGATGGGCAACCTCGATTTGATGATCGCAGCGCATGCGCTCGCCATTGGAGCAACATTGGTGACGCACGATCGCGTCTTCCGACACGTAAAACATCTAAAGCTCGAAGACTGGACAAGGGCGTGACAAGTGTCTCTGGAGTCCGCACTGATAACCCCTCCAGCCTTCGGCCACCGCCGCGAGAATAACAGCGAAATGTTGTCGTACAAGTCTCTCCACACGCCTGCGTTCAACGAGACTATGTTCGCGGAGGAGTGGGCCCGCTCCTCATTTACGCTCCCCGCTGCGTCTTCAACTCCGCCAGCAGGCGCTCGATCCGGTCCTGCTTCTCCAGCGCAGCCAGGCGGTCGTCGATGTTATCGGCGGCGATCTCTGACTTGGCCTGGCTTACGGCCTCTGAATGCGCGACCTTGCGCTTCATGCGGTCGAAAGCGGCGGCCTTCGAGCCGTCGCCCGACGCCATGCGCGCGTCGTTCGCCTTGCCCACGGCGCGGGCGCGGCGGCTCTGCGCCATCAACACGTCAGCCTTGGCCTCGGCCTCTGTCAACTTCTGCTCCAGTTGCCGCAGCGCGGACTTCAGGTTCTCGACCTGCGCCTTCTGATCGGACACCTGCTGGGTAAAGTTCTCGCTCAGCTCGCGATAGCTCTCCACCCGCAGCAGCGACGCCCGCGCCAGATCGTCTTCCTTCTTGTCGACCGCGAGTTCGGCCTTGCGCATCCATTCCGCGACTTTGTCCGCATTTTCTTTCTGCTTCTTTTCCAGCAGGTGCTGGTCGGCGATGGCAATCGCCACCTGCGTCTTGACCTGCAGAAGCTGGTTCTGCATGTCGAGAATCACCTGCTTGATCATCTTTTCCGGGTCTTCGGCCTTGTCGATCAGGTCGTTGAGATTAGCCCGAACCAACGTTGAAACACGCTCCAGTAGTGCCATGGTGAACCCCCTTTTTTTCTTAGCTCTTAGCTCTTAGCTCTTAGCTATCAGCTGTCATCTGTCATCTGTCAGCTTTCAGCCCTTTCCTGATTCGTTTTCTGAACATGCATCCTGTGCATCGCGACGCAGTCCGGACACGTTTCATTACGCCGGAACGTGGCGCCGATCGCCATGCCAATCGCAATGCCGATGCCCAGCCAGACCGCGATGTGTCCGGCCAGCACTCCGGCTACCGCGCCCAGCGCCGCTCCCAGCGCGATGCCCAATCCCATTCCTTTCGGTTTGCGGTTCATAACCTCTGCTCCGTTGCTCCGCCTCGCTGCGCTCGGCGGGACAGCCGAGGCGGCTGTCCCCACACGAGATCCTGGAACCCCTACTTCTTCGCTCCATCATCAGGCCGCGCCGTCTTGTCGCCGATCTGCCGCACCTTGCCCAGCAGTTCTGACAGCGGCATGCCCGAGAGTGTCTCGAACAGCGCGGGCACTTGCGCCGCCATCTTGGTGATGTCACCGGTGATTTTGTTCATCCCCGAGGCATCGCCGTTGCCGGTCGACACGATGGTGATCTTGTCGACATTCGCCAGCGGGCTGGCCAGCGCCTTCACCACTTCGGGCATGCTGGCAAACAGCCTGTCAATGACCGCCGCCTGGTTGTACTCCTGGAACGCTTCGGCCTTCACGTTCATCGCCTTGGCTTCCGCCTCGCCCTTCTTGAAGATGATCTCGGCTTCGGCCTCGCCTTGCTGCCGGATCGACGAGGCATGCCCCTCGGCTTCGGCCATCAGACGCTGCTTTTCAGCCTCGGCCAGGGTCTCAATGCGCTGACGCTCGATCTCCGCCTGCTTCAGCACGGTCGCGATCAACTCTTTCTCGCGGCGATTGATCTCGGCCTCCTGCACCTTGACCTGCTGCTCTTTTTCGATCTGCTGCACTTTCACCTGCTCCGCAACGACCTGCTGCTGCATGATGTTGGTCTGAATGTCATAGGCCTTATCGGCTTGCGCCTGCTGGCGCTTCGTGACTTCCAGAAATTGCGCCTTCTTCACTTCCAGGTCGCGTTGCGCCTCGGCCTGCTTGGCCAGCGACAACGTTTCCGCAAGTACTCGCTCCTGATCAGCCTGCGCCTTGGCCACGGCTGATTCCCTCGTCGCCAGCGCGCGACGGATCGCGGTATCGCGATCAGCTTCCGCGGCGGCCACGTCGGCGTCGCGCTTGATCCGCGCCACGTCGGGTCGTCCCATGTTGGTGATGTATTCGTTCTTGTCGCGCACTTCTTTGATGGTGAACGAAATCACCTCCAGCCCCATCTTGTTCATGTCATCGGCGCAGGTGGAACGCATGCGGTCGGAAACCATCTCCGGCTGCTTGACGATCTCTTCCACCGTGAGCTGCCCGATGATGCCGCGCAGGTGCCCTTCCATCACCAGCCGGATCAGGCCTTCGCGCTCCTGATCCGTCTTGGTCAGGAATTGCTCGGATGCGGTCAGAATCGATTCCACGTCAGACTTCACCTTGATCTGCGCCACCGCTTCCACGGTTACGGCCACGCCCTGCTTGGTATAGAGATCCTGCTGCGGCGCGACGTCGAACGACATCAGTTCCAGCGAAAGGTCGCGGCAGATTTGCACCATGGGAAAAACCAGGGTGCCGTGGCCCTTCACCACGCGCGTTCCGCCAAACCCATACACGATGAGCGCCTCATGCGGCCCCGCTTTGCGGTAGAGCCGCGCCAGTGTGCTCGTCAGGAACAGGAGCACCATCACCCCCAGCCCGATGAACACCCACATTTCCACTACCCTCGACATCTCGAACATAACGCCTCCTCTTACCCCGCATCTCTAGCGGCGCCCCTGTCACGCGACAGCGAGCGTCCGCGTTACCCTCGCGTCACAAAACCCTTCACCAGATCCAGATCGCGGACGATCCGCTCCGGATCACTGTGTCCCAGATAAACCTCGCCACTCGTAGTCCGGATGTGCACGACCTTGTTCCCCCAGACATACGCCCGCGTGCTGCCCACGCCGCGAATCCCATATCCTCGGACCACATTCCACCCTTGCGCTCCGTATTCCTTAATCTGCTCGGCCGGGATCGAGCGCAGGCGAAAGCCGAGACTCCGCACTTCGACCCCCGACCCGGTGAACACGTAGTGAAAACCGGTCCAGGCAAGAGCGGCCGCCCCCAGCAAGGCCAGAGCGACCAAGCCCAGTCCGGCTTGCGCCGCTCCGCTCGGAATCCGGGATGCCGCCGCGAGTACGCCAACCACCGGCGCCGCCAGCACCACCGCCCACAGCCTCCCGCTGTGAACTTCTTCGGCCAGAATCTCCGAGTGGGGAAAAGCCTGCCCGCGCTGGGACAACAGAAAAACCACAACCAAGATCACCACCGCCACCGGAACTGCCACGAGCCACGGGCCAAGGTTCAAGGGCTTTCCATCCACGTTGAAACTCAGGATCGCCTTGTCGACCGCGACCAGGGCCGCTATCGAGACATAGAACAGCCCCAGCAACGCCCAGGATCCAGCGTTCACCGACTTGCGCGAAGCAATCCACGCGATCACCGAGAAAACTGCAAGCATCACAGCCATCAGCACCAGGATGAAGCGCAGCGATTCCCCGGGGGCCATCCAGCCATTGGGCTGGTTGGCAGCGTTGAAGTGCGTGGCCATGCGTGCCGGCAATTTGTCCCAGACCTGCCAGTACTGGAGAGCCGTCAGCGGCAGTGCCAGCCACAACAGCAGCGCGAATGCGCGGTAAACGGTGCGATTCATCGTGTGCCTCCGCTTTGCTCTCCGGCGGCAGCAGATTCGCCTTCTTCGCCGGATATCTCACTCCACAACCGCACGTAGGCAATTCCCTTTTCGTAGCGCGTGACCACCACTTCACTTCCCTTCTCCATCGCCGCGCCGTTGTCGCTGCGCGCGCCGCACACGCGCCGCGTCCCTGCCTGGGAATAGATCAGCTCTCCCGTTCCTCCAGTACGGATGGGCACCGCCAGCTTGCCCAGCACACCGACCATTTCGTAGTCGGCCGGATCCATGTTCTCGTTCTCTGACATCAGCACCTTGGTCAGGAACAGGAACACGGCGGCTCCGCCGATCAGTCCCATGGCAACCGATAGCAGCAACTCGAATCCGACCCGCAGCGCCGAATAGCGCGTCAGCAAGTACCCCGTGCCGCCAAACCACGCCAGGAACGCCGCGATCGTGGGCGGATTGAACGGAGACACACCGCTGCCCCGCGGTCCGACTCGCGCGCTGGAAGCTTGCGCTCCGCTGGCCGCCGCGTGTCCTGCGGCCAGCTGCGGCGCGGGTGCGTGAGGCCCGGCGAATGGCGCGTGCGCCGCCGTACCGTGCGCCACCCCGGCGTGTCCGCCATGACCTAAATGCGGCCCATGCAGCCGTCCGAAGCGCGCGCCTCCGAACACGAATGAAAAGAAACTGAAGCAGAAGCCGACTGCGAAACAGATCAGATAAAAGTCTGCCCAGGTGAATCCGGTCATCGGATCTGCCTCCTTTCCCCATGCAGCCCATGGTGAGGACTCCGCTCCGCGGCCAACTCCGGCCGCAGCGCCTCCAGCAGCCGCTCGGCCAGCCCCGGCGTGTCGAGAATCGCACCCAGCAGCAGCAAACAGCGGCGCGTATCTTTCTCGCGCGCGGCTTTGATCAGCACGTTGCTCACTTCCGGGTCGTTGGCAAAGCGCTCCGATCCCTGCAGCAGCCAGACGTCGAGCTGACCCTCGGTCGTGCGCAAGTCTGAAGTCAGCTCCGCGTGATAGCCGTCCGGATCATCGACGAGAAAACCCGGGTGCACCCCGAAGAACTTCGCCAGCAGCGCCCGCGACGATTGCGTCATGTGCGGCCGCGCCCCGTTTTCAATCTGCGACAGATACGACTGGCTGATCGTCTTCCCTTTGCCGGCGCCTGTTGCCCCGCCGCGTCTGCCCAGTTTTTCTCGGATGGCGCGCACCAACTCCAGTTGCGTCATCGGCCGCCCCAGTCCGCGCAACGATCCTTCCACTTCACGCAGGTAGCGGATTTTCTCGCCCAGCTTCACGGTTCACGTCCTATTTCGCTTCAATTCATTTATTCCAAATCGAGATATTTATATTGCAATATGCAATTAATGTCAAGATGAGGATTTTCAATCTTTTCAATGACTTACGGTTGCCGGTGAAAATCCGCGCTAGACAAATGAAAAACGCCCCTGGCAGGAGCCGAGGGCGTTCTCAACTTTCTTTCTGTTGCTGGAGCGGACCTTACTGGCGCCGCCCGTTGTGTTTGTCGCGGTAAATCTGGCGCGACTGGCGGTTCTGCTGGCGGTTCACTTTCGCCTTTTCCTGCGGCGTCAGCTTGCCGCCGTTGGCCGCGCGGTCGTTGCGCACTTCATGGTTGATCTTGGCCTCGTTGTTTTCCAGGTGCGACGCCTCGCCTGCCGTCAGCTGGCCGCTCTTGATCCCTTGCGCGATGCGGTCCTGCTGATTCTCGGCGCGCTTGCCCACTTCGCTCTTCGGATCGGTGTTCTGCACCGCGGAGTTGTGCTTGTCCTGGTAGATCTGATTCGACAGCTGGTTCTGCTGCTGGTTCAGCGTCGCTTTGTCGGCGCCGGTCAGGTGGCCGTTATCCAGCTTGCGCATGTCGCGCTCTTCCTGGTTCAGGCCCGCTTCCTTCTTCTCCAGGTTCGTGGTCTCACCTGCGGTAAGTTCGCCGCTCTTGACGCCGTTGGCGATGCGGTCCTGCTGGTTCTCCTTCCGGTCCTGGACGCTCTCGCCGGTTACCGGCGTGGACGTTGTGGTCTGAGTCGACTGCGCGACCACTGGCAACGCAAACACCGCCAGAGCCGCGCTCATCAAGGCAAATCGAATTCCGTTCTTCATGGTTTCTCTCTCCCTGTGGCGCTGCGTTTTGACTTCCGGCGGCTGTCGCCGCTCACGGAGAAGAAACCCCCTGTGTAAAGAAATGTTGCGGACCGATATTCCATGTCGTTGCAGCAAGATAGGCGATGGTTACTAAAGATTCGCGAGGGTGATCCCGCCAGAACCGGCCAGGAGCGGGGGTTTTCGCGCGGGCGAAGAGACGTGGGCGCACTCGGCCCTGATCGCAGCTCCGACTCAGCCGCGAAGCGGCGGCATTCGTTAGCCCGGGGCGTAAGCCCCGGGTTAGCCGGCATCTGTGGCGGAGTCCCGCAGGGACGGCACTCTACAACCCGGCTTCAATCCTTGAGCGGGGATCGAGATAGTCGCGCAGGGCATCACCAATAAAATTGAACGAGAGTACAGCCAGCATCACCGCCAGCGCGGGAAAGATAACGAGATGCGGCGCGTCGAACAGATGGGCGCGGCCGTCGTTCAGCATGGTCCCCCAGCTCGCGGTCGGCGGAGGCACGCCCAGGCCCAGAAAGCTCATCGTCGCTTCAGCCAGGATCGCTCCCGCCATGCCGATCGCGGCCTGCACGATCACGGGCTGAATGATGTTTGGCAGAATGTGGCGCGTGATGATGCGCAAGTCGCTCGCGCCTAAGGCTCTCGCAGCTTCGACGAACTCGCGTTCCCGTGCCGCCAGCACCTGACCGCGTACCAGACGTGCATAACCGACCCATCCACCGAGGGAGAGCGCCAGTACGAGATTGAAGATACCTGGCCCGCGAAAGGCAACAAAGGCAATCGCCAGCAGAATTCCGGGGAAAGAAAGAAACGCATTCATGAGCACGACGTTGACGAAACGATCGATGCCTCCGCCGTAGTATCCGGCGATGGAGCCGATGACGAGACCGAGGGCCAGCGAGGTCAGCACAACACCGCCGCCCACGAGCATCGAGATACGCGCGCCGTAAATGACGCGTGACAGCATGTCGCGGCCCAGTTCGTCGGTGCCCAGCCAGTGCGCGCGCGAGGCCGAGTCAAGCCGCGAGGGCAGATCGATCGCTGCTGGATCCTGCGGTGCAATCCACGGCGCAAACAGCGCAAACAGCACGAAGATGACGACCATGACCACGCCGATCGCCGCCAGCGGATTGTGGCGCGCGTTTCCGGCCAGGCGCCGGCCAAACGGGATCGCGGAAGCGGACACAGGGGAATACTAAACTGCCGCTGCAACAGTGCGAGTTGGAATTTTCGGGGTTACGGGATCAGCTCAACGACGAGGCGCGCTCCTCGGGCCTTGAGCGCCGGGTCTTGAGCGCCGCCGTGAATTGTGTTCTCATGGAACTCATACTGCGAATGTGGCCGGTTCGCATGCGCGCCGTAACCCCAACCTCTAGCCTATCTTCTGAGGAGAAAAAATCATGAGCAAAGTCTCGTACATACCCAAAGATTACAATTCCATCACGCCCTACCTCGTCATCCGGGGCGCTGCCCAGGCCATCGAGTACTACAAGAAAGTCTTCGGAGCCACCGAAGTCCTTCGTATGAACGGCCCCGACGGCAAGGTCGGCCACGCCGAGCTGAAGATTGGCAACTCGCACATCATGCTGGCCGACGAGAATCCCGCCATGGGGCAAGGCTATACCAGCGCCACCACCATCGGCTCCAGTCCCGTCAGCCTTTACGTCTATATTCCCGACGTCGATAAGGTGGTCGAACGCGCCGCCGCGGAGGGCGCAAAAATCCTCAAGCCGGTTGAGGACCAGTTCTACGGCGACCGTTCCGGATTCATTCAGGACCCGTTCGGACACCTTTGGGGCGTCGCCACCCACGTGGAAGATGTATCCCCCAAGGAACTCGAAGAGCGGATGAAGAAGTTGAGACCGGCGGCATAGTTTATCCGACAGGGCGGGGCTTACGTCCCGCATTTCTTCTTCATCTTTCACCCCTGGCTGTCGACGCGGCCAAACCATCCGTGAAGTAACCAGCAAAACAAAAAAGGGTGAGGCAGCCGGGCGGCGCGCCTCACCCCGACTTTCCTCAGAGAGAGTTGAGGAAAGCGAACAAGTCGGCTCTTTCCTTGTCATTCAACTGGCGGAACTGGGCGCTCGCTGCCGCCGCTTCCCCTTGATGCCGGTTGATAGCCTGGGCCAGGGACAGCGACTTCAGGTCGTGCATGAAGCGCGACCTGGTGCGCAGCCCCCACAACGGCACGGTGCGCAGTTTCTGCTGCGTGTCCTGCGGACCGCCTTGCACGATCCCGTCGCCCGTGCCCACATCGTGCAACAGAAAGTCGCCAAAGGGATGGATGATCTTGTTCCCCAGCGCCTCAGGCACGGTGAACGCCCCTCCGTTGACCACCGTTCCCGCCGCTGCCGTGCGGATGGTTTCCACATGGCAAATGGCGCACTGCATCTTCTCGAACAGCACCTGACCCGCGATGACCTGCGGGCTGCCAAGCACGGTGGTGTCGCGCGGCGGCGCCTGGGTGCCGCGGATGAACTGCGTGAAGTGGTCGATGCCGAACAGCCCCGTCTGGTCCGCCGTGTCTTCGGGGTCCGTCGTCGTTTTGCAAACCGTGGTCGCATCCTTCGGCCTCAGCCGGTTCGAGATTCCCACCTCGTTCGAGTAGGCGTCAGCAGAAAAGGAGAGCAGGCTGCCGTGCTGATCCTTCCAGCCAAAGCGCCCGACCCGGGTTTGCCCCGGCGCTTCGAAGATCGCCGCCTGCACGGCCTCTCCCTGAATCATGCCGTTGCTCTCCTTGGGCTGGCTGGCGGCGATGTTAAGCAGCGTCTCGTCGTCGATGGCCTCGACGAACCCGTCGCCCAGCGTGTTGAGAACGGCGCGCAGCGCGCGGATATTCTCCGCGGGCGGCACATGCTCCTCGGCCTGCGGACAGATCGCGCGATCATTGATGATGGAGCGGCCGGTGATAGTGTTTTGTCCGTTGTTGATAAAAATCGTCGGATTGACGAAGTTGCCCATGTTGTCGAGATGACCGGCGCGCAATTCGGTGATCTGGCTGACGCCGCCGCTGACCGGATTCTGATGGCAATCGACGCAGGCGGTCGCGTTGTAGACAGGGCCCAGGCCCGTGTCGTTGCCTTCGCGCTCTTCGTAGTTGGCCTGGTCGAGCGCGAAGGTGTCGTTGGGCGGCTCCGGTATGCCGTTGCTGACGCTTTGCGAGCCCGGCTTGTTGGCGAGCGTGGGCGTGGCAAAGCCGGCGGGAGCCTCCGTAGGACGGGTGCCCGATGCGTCGCTGGTCGATTGTTGTGCCAGCCCGACCAGCGCGACCGCGGCCAGCCCGCAGAAGCATAGGACTAGAGAGAGGTTCTTCTTGCTCATAGAATCAGTTCTCCTCGGAGTGCTTGGTTAGCGAGACGCTATGTGAAGTTCGTCGTGCGAAGCTGGCGCGGACGAAGTACGTCTGGACAACAGTTCGTCGGCGCGGATTTCGTCGCCGATCTCCGCAGCGTGAGGGTTAAAGCATGGCGGTCCTCGCCCGCAGGGCGCGGCTCAGACCACCCCATGGACTCGGGGCTCTAAGGGGTTAACTGGCGGGCAAGAGATGTATTCTGTGGAAAAGTTAGTTTTACATGTCAGAAACATTGGCCAGTGCTCGTAGCACGCTCACCAGACTTCCAGTTTGATCTCGCGATAGTCGTTGATTAGCTCGAAGTCCGCGCGATTGGTGGTGATCAGGCGGGCGCCGTGGGAGCGGGCTGTCAGAGCGATGAGGACGTCGAAGTGAAGATCGCGAAGCTTGCTCGGCGAAAAGCCGCGATCGCGACGGATGCGGGCCAGTATCTCACCCGATTCCAGCCAATTCTTTTCTGTAGGAGTCAGGATGGGATGGTTTCTCGCCAGCGATCGGAGAAAAGCGCGTTCCGCAGGCCCAGTCACGCCGCGCCACAATTCCGCCAAGACGACCGACGAGGAGCGGACCAAGCCTTCCACGCCCTCGATGCTCTGGCGGTGACGCCCGGTGCGAAGTTCGTCAACCAGAACGGACGTGTCGAAGATGATGAAATCACTCATCGAGCCCGGCGAGCTTCAGTTTGCCGGAGTTCTTCTTCATCAAGGCCTTAAAGCGCTTCAGCGCGACGATTTCACGCAGGGCGATGTGAACGGCGTCCGTGCGCGATTTCGCCTTGAGCACTTTCACGGCTTCGTCGGCCAGGTCGGTATCCAGGCGGATCGTGGTCATGGTCACGGCCATATTTTCACCTCGCGATATATACATACTAACGCATCTGTATATACGGTCAAGGACGAAGGGACTCGCCGCGGGCAGCATCGCGCCCACCCTTCGCACAATGCACGAACGATGGGGCACCCGGCGACCCAAGATTCAAGGTCTGGCGAAGGACGGAACGCGGGTCTTGTCAGATAAATAGGTTTTTCACTCGCTTTGACTTGCGGGCGGTTCGTTCCATCTCTTTCTTAAGGTCAAGGAACCTGTTGGAACTATCGTAAACAACAATAGGGTGGGCCGGATTCGCATAGAAGCAAAGTTGCCTAATTTGATCGCGGATTTGTTTCCCTACGTAGAGGTCGAACCGTATGCCGGGCACATAGAAGGAAAAGTTTCGACAGGCTTTGGCCTTTCCCCGACTCGGCTCAGCAATCCAGATAAGCACGCGGTTCCTGGGTTGGACGAATAAGTTTAAAGAGACGTTCTTCGGAAACGGAGCATCTCCCCGCAAGAAATCTCGCAAATGGTCACGATACGGTCCAAGCTCGATCCTGGGTGTATTCCCATTCCCTGTCCATGAATGGACAGATGCTTTCCAAAATATGCCCATCGCGAAGTGCACTATCTTATTTACGTCGATGGACGGATTCTTAGCCGCGCCATAGACCTTGAACGGCTCCTTTTCGGTATCGGGAGGCAGTTCTTGCAAAATGTCGAGAAAAAAGAACTTTCCGTCCGCCCGCGCTAGCTTTGGAATGATCCAGTTCTCGCCATTCCTGTTGAGGGAGTTGTCACACTCCTGACACAAGAGAACATCTTTTGTTTGACGTGAAGTGTGCATAATGAGGCGGGAATTAACGCGAATTGCTTCGTTCGCGTCGCCTCCCACCAGCGAATAGATTCCCTTGGAAATGAGGTGGCTCTCAATCAGGCGCTTATCGAGTAAGCAAAAAGGACAGCCCTCCCGACACAGTCTGGTCTTCGTTTTCGCCACTTGTGAAAGCGAGTTCGACATAAGATTGTGCGGGGTCGCAGCTAGATTATCGCCTGTTTGATATCTGAGTTTCCAGCACATCACACACTCAGCAATAAAGTCTACTGCCTGATCCTCGGGTTGGCTAGCGAGTACATCACATCCGTCAGGAAGTTCACGGCCACGTACGTCAGCCCAATCGCCAGGATGCAGCCTTGCACCAGATAGTAATCGCGGTTGGAGATGGCCTGGATGGTGAGGCGGCCGATGCCGGGCCAGGAGAAGATTGTCTCAGTCACGATCGCACCGGCGAGCAATGCGCCGAATTGCAGGCCTAGCACCGTCAGGACGGGGATCATGGCGTTGCGCAGGGCATGGCGGTAGACCACCGTGCGCTCGGGCAATCCTTTGGCGCGGGCGGTGCGGATGTAGTCCTGGCTGAGCTCTTCGAGCATGCTCGTGCGCACTAAGCGGGTGAGAATGGCGGCGAGCGCGCTGCCCATAGTGATAGCAGGAAGAACGATGTTGGCGAAGGACCCGGCGCCGGAGACGGGCAGCCATCCGAGCTTGATGGCGAACAGCAGGATGAGGATTGGCCCCAGCGCGAAGTTCGGGAATGACAGGCCGAAGAGGCTGACGACCGAGAGCAGGCGGTCGTCCCAGCGATTGCGGCGGCGGGCGGAGCGGACTCCGGCGGGGATGGAGAGCGCGATCGCGACGAACAGGCTGGCCAGTGTGAGGCGGAGCGTATAGGGATAACGCTGCACGAGAAGTTTGGTGACGGTCTGGTTGTAGCGGAAGGAGCGGCCGAGGTCGCCGTGGAGCACGCCGCGCCAGTAGCGCAGGTATTGCTCGCCCAGCGGGGCGTCGAGGCCGAAGGCATGGCGCGTGGCTGCGATGTCGGCGGGCGGCGCGCCTTCGCCAAGCATCTGCTGGATGGGGTCGCCGGGGACGAGGTGGATGAGCAGGAAGACAAGCGAAACCACGAGCCAGATTACCGGCACGGTGTAGAGGACGCGTTGGGCTACAGTTCTCAGTTGTCAGTTCTCAGTCGTCAGCAAACGCGCTCGTGCACATGTCATCTTGCTGCGGAGCGGGCGAGGACGCCCGCCGGACAGCCGGCGGGACGCCGGCGCTACTAATCTCCGCCTTGCTTCGCGGCTTCGGCTTCGCCTTCCATTTTTGCCGTTTTCTCGATGCGCACCCTGGCGATGCGGTGGCCGTCCAGTTCTTCGACCGTGTAGCGGCGGCCTTCGTATTCGAAGTGGTCGCGTAGGTTCGGAATGCGCTGCAGGCGGGCGAGGATGAATCCGCCGAGCGTCTCAAAACCGGCGTCACGCGGCAAATTCAAGCCATACTCGGCTTCCAGATCACGAATGTTGACCGAGCCTTCCAGCACCAGGACTGATTCATCTTCCAGCGCAGGCTCGCTGGGCGAGACGTCGAACTCGTCTTCGATATTGCCGACCAATTGTTCGAGGATGTCTTCCACCGTGATCACGCCGGCGGTCGAACCAAATTCGTCGACCACGACGGCGAGATGACGGCGCCGGTCTTTGAATTCAGCCAGCAACTCGGCGAGGACTTTCGTTTCAGGGACTACCAGCACGTCGTGCATGATCTGACCAATCTGCATGCGGCTGATGCGGATGGTGCTGGTCTGGCCGAGATTGCTCAGGCGGAGGCGCATCCAGCGCATGAGGTCCTTGTAGTAGAGCACGCCGACGATGTGCTCGGGGCCGCGCTGCGGGTCGAAGATAGGGATGCGCGAGTGCTGGCCTTCGACCACGCGGGCGAGGGCCTCGTCGAGCGTGAGATCGGAGGGCAGCGAAAAAATGTCGGGGCGGGCGACCATGACCTCGCGCACCGTGATGCTGTCGAGTTCGATGGCGCTGTGGATCATCTCCTCTTGAAATTCGGGGATCTGGCCAAACTGGCGGCTGGCGGTGACGATGAGCTTGAGTTCGTCGGGAGAATGAACGGCGCCGCGGCGGGTGGGCTGGGCTCCGAAGAGACGCAGGACGAGGCCTCCGGAGCGGCGCATGAAGAACAGAATTGGGCGCGTGATTGTGAGGAAGGCCTCCATGGGCGCGGCGACCGCGAGGGCGACCTGCTCGGCGCGCTGCAGGGCCAGAGTTTTTGGCACAAGCTCACCCAGGATCACGTGCATGTAGGTGATCAGGCTGAAGGCGATGACGATGGCGATGGTATGAGCGTAGATGGCGGCGTGCGGCACGCGATGGACGAACTGCATGCCTTCGACCAGGCGCGCGACCATGGGCTCGCCAATCCAGCCGAGGGTCAGGCTGACCATGGTGATGCCGAGTTGGACGCCGTTGACGACTTCGTCCAGATGCTGGTGCAGGCGCTCGACGATGCGAGCGCCGATGCGTCCGGCTTCGATGAGCTGCTGGATGCGAGTATCGCGGACGCTGACCAGGGCGAACTCGGCGGCGGCGAAGAACGCGTTGGCTGCCACCAGGAGAAGGATCAGAAAGACCCGGAGCAGCACAAAAGCGACCATGGAGGTGTAATTCTAACATTCGGAAGCAGTTGGCAGAATCTGATTGGTGGTCCGTGGTTAGTGTTCAGTGGTCGGTGGTCGGTAGCGGCGACCTGCTCACCAGATGAAATTCCATTTTCGGCGCCGCTACCTTTTTCAGGGAGCAGGGGTCTAACCAGCAGGCGGCAGAGGACTTGGACAACCCGCCTACGCGGTTTTCGACTCTTAGGACGCAGGTCGCAATCTCGCAGCTCTCGAAAAGTCTCGGAACAAAACCAACTCTGGCCGCGTACCACAGAGTGAGGGCGCCATGGCTCCCGAGCTCCACCTGGCAAGATCCCGAGGAGGGGTTGTGAACGGCAACGGCAATCATAAGAAGAAACGGCGCAGACTCATCATCTGGGGCAGCGTGGGCCTGGTTTTCGTGCTGCTGATCGCAGCGGGCGTCATTGCGGCCAAGAGCGCCGGCACCAAGATCGATCCGACAAAGCTCGCCACGGTCGATAAGGGCGACCTGGCTAAGAGCGTGGTCGCGACGGGTAAAGTCACGCCCATCACCAAAGTGGAAGTCAAGTCGAAGGCGAGCGGCATCGTGAAGAAGCTGTACGTCGACTACGGGGATCGCGTGAAACAAGGGCAGCTGCTGGCTCAGCTCGACAAGATCGAGATTCAGGCGCAGGTGGACCAGTCGCGCGCGGCGCTGGAGGCGGCGCAGGCCAATCTGAGCAGCGCGCAGGCCGACTATGAACGCGCCAAGGTGGATGCCGAAGGTCCGGACGTGCCCCCGTTGAAACGCGCCTATGATCGAGCCATCGGCATGGCGAAAGATGGCGTGGTCTCCGCTTCGGCGCTTGACGACGCCGAAAAGAACTACACGATGGCGGTGAATAAGCAGAATGTGGCCAAGGCGCAAGTCACGGTTCTGAAGGCCAAGATTGCCCAGGCCCAGGCCCAGATGGCGCAGGACCAGGCCAACCTCAAGCAACTGGAAGAGCAGCTCAGTTATACCGACATTCTGTCGCCGATCGAAGGCATCGTGCTCTCGCGCGACGTCGAGATGGGCGATGCGGTCAGCTCGATTCTGGTGTTGGGATCGACCGCTACTCTGGTGATGACTCTGGGCGATACCAGCGAAGTCTACGTGAAGGGCAAAGTGGACGAGAGCGACATCGGCAAGGTGTATCTGGGACAGCGGGCACGGATTAAAGTCGAATCGTTCAAGGACAAGACCTTCGAGGGCAAGGTGACGAAGATTTCTCCGATGGGCGTCGAAAAAGATAACGTCACCACCTTTGAGGTGCGGGTGTCGATTCAGAACCCCGGCGGCGAACTGAAAGCCGAGATGACCGCCAACGCCGAGATCATCCTCGAAGAACACAAGAACGTGCTGCAAATTCCCGAAGGTGCGATCCTTTACGACAAGGAGAAAAAGGCTTCGGTCGAGATTCCGAATCCCAAGGCCAAGGACGGGAAGGAGAAGATCGCGGTGAACATCGGGATCTCCAACGGGGCCAAAACCGAGGTGCTCAGCGGGCTAAAGGAAGGCGATAAGGTCGTGCTGCAGTAACGACGGGTTTCGGGCGTCCGGCGCCCGGCTCGCGATACCGCACGCACGGCAACCTCGAAGCGGAAGCCCCCAATTCATGAACTGGAGCTGCGCCATGGCGAAAGGACCGACTATCCGTTCGGTTATCAGGTCCAGCGGGCCGGTGTTCACGGCCGCGCTGGCAGTGCTTCTGGTATCTTCTGCCGCTTTTGCCTTAGGCGGCCCGCAAGGCACCTTCGAGAAGACGCTCACGGTCAATGGTCCGGTCGATCTTGAAGTGCTGACCCATTCGGGCGACATTACGGTGCGCGCGGGGGCGTCGGGATCGGTTGTCATCCGCGGCAAGATCTATGTCAGCGACCGGTGGACCATCTTCCCCGGCGTTGAGATCGGAGGTCGAAAGGCGGGCATTCAGGAGATCGAACAAAATCCTCCCATCCGGCAGGAGGGCAACAGCATTCACGTCGATTACCTCAATGTGCGCGATATCTCGGTCGACTACGACATCACCGTGCCTGCCGACGCTACCTTGCGCACACACAGCGGCTCCGGCGACCAGGTCATCGAAGGCACACACGGCAATGTGGAGGTACAGACCGGCTCGGGAGATGTGAGGCTGGAGCATCTGACGGGTGAAGTTCGACTGCAGACCGGGTCCGGCGATGTGCGGGGGCGCGAGATTGCCGGCGCGGTTCATGGCGGGGCGGGTAGCGGAGACATCGAAATCGACGAGACCGGAACGGGCGACATTGATTTGCACACCGGCTCCGGCAATATCAGCGCGCGCGGGATTCAGGGCGGATTCCGGGCCGAAGCGGGCAGCGGCGATATCACCGGGGAGGGCACACAGACGGGAAGCTGGGAGATTCGCACCGGCTCGGGGAACGTGCATTTACGTCTCCCGGCGAATGCGGCGTTTGACGCGGATATTTCCACCAGTTCAGGCACGGTGGATGTGGATCATCCCATCGAGATGACGGTGCAGGGGAGAGTGCAGGAATCGCGCAAGCAGATTCATGGCAAGGTCGGGGGCGGCGGGCCGCTGCTTTCCGTGCGCACGGGTTCGGGAGATATTCACATTCAGTAAAACGCTGGCTTTTCACCACGGAGACACAGAGCCACGGAGAATCCTTATGGATTTCTTTCTTTGATTTTTCCTTCGCTTTTCTCCGTGTCTCCGTGCCTCCGTGGTAAGAGCAGAAATCCCAACTCTGGAATCCTCATCAGGCCGTCTTGCCCAGGCCTGTCAACAGTTTCTCCGCCGCTTCTCCTGGGTCCTGCGCGGCAAAGTCCGCGTCGAGAATCGTCAGTGAGACCCCCGGATCAATTTCCTCCAGAGCTTTGCGCGTGGGCTTGCCGTAGATGGACTGCATGCGCGAGGAGATCACCACCTGCCTGGCCTTGGTGGCCTTGAGCAGAATCTTGGCATCGTCCATGTTGACCGTGGTCAGGGCGTTATAGCCGGCGCTGCACAGGATTTCGCGCAGAAACGTACAGACGTCCGAAGACTCGTAGACACAGATGATGCGCGGGCGCGCGTCCCCGGCCTTGCTGGGCGAATAGCGCGAACCCAGGTAGGCGGCGGTAATGGCCTCTTCGACCGAATCGTAAACTTCGAACTGTGGGAGCAGGTGGGTCATCTCCAGGGTCTTGCGGATGTTGGCAGGCACGCCGCTGAGCTTCAGGTCGCCCCTTTTGGCGCGCGCGGCCTGCAGCAGGCGCATCAGCGCCCCCAGGCCGCTGCTGTCGATGAATTCCACCTTATCCAACTGCAGCACGACGTCGGGATATTTTGCCAGCGAATCTCCTACGTGCGCGTGCAGGGTAAGAACCTCATCTCCGCCCACAATGCGCCCGTGGCATTGCACGATCAGAACCTCGCCCACGGGGCGGCTTTCCAGACGCAGTTTCATCGTGCCTCCTTAGATCTGTCAGAAAAACGATCTGGCCGAAACCCGATCTGGCCAAAAACCCAGTGCATCCTATTACCTCCGTGCCTTGACGCACAACCTGTCGGCAAATTAAGTTCGCATGCACGGGGAGTATTTCGTCTCTCGGTCATTTCTTCCAGCGAGGAACCCTTGCCGCATCGGCCAATTATCACGCTGACTACCGACTTCGGACTCAACGATCACTTTGTGGGCGCGATGAAGGGCGTGATGCTCGAAATCGTGCCCGACGCCGAAATCGTCGACATTTCCCACGCGGTGCAGGCCTACGACGTGCTCGATGGCGCACTGGCGATCGCCCAGTCCTATTCGTACTTCCCGACCGCGACTGTGCACATGGTGGTGGTGGATCCGGGGGTGGGCACGACACGGCGGCCGATTATCGCCAGCAGCGACGGCTTTCATTTCGTCGCGCCCGACAACGGAGTGCTTTCCATGGTGTATGCGCGCGAAGAGCGCATCCGCGTGCGGCATATCACCGCCGATCACTATTTCCGCCAGCCGGTCAGCCAGACGTTTCACGCGCGCGATGTGTTTGCGCCGGTGGCGGCGTATCTGGCCAAGCTCGTCGATTCGCACAAGTTCGGCGATGAAATTGAAGACTATGTGCGTTTCGCCGCGCCCAAGCCGAAGCCGGCGGGCGAGAACCGCATCCGCGGCGTCGTTCTGAAGGTTGACCGCTTCGGTAACCTGATCACGAATGTGACGCCGGAAGACGTTCCGGCCCTCTTTGCCGGGAAGGCTGCCTTCAAGATCGTGGTGGGCAGCAAGGAAATCACCGATCTCCACTCTGCCTACGCCGAGGGCGAACCGGGAGAAATCTTTGGCATTTTGGGCAGCATGGGCTATCTCGAGATTGCCGCCAACCGCGGAGCCGCGGCGCAGATTACGGGCGCCGGCAAGGGCAGCGAAGTCAGCATCATTCTGGGTGAGGGTGCGGCGACCGGCAAGGGCGCATAGGCGCGCTTTTCACCACGGAGTCACCGAGACACGGAGAAAATTGCTGAATTTTGATTGTTGATTGTTGAATGAAAATGCTGCGGCCAGCTTTGGCTTTTATTCAACAATTAGAAATCATCAATCAACAATTGCGTTTCTTTGTGCCTCTGTGTCTCCGTGGTGAGAAGATCTGTACTCAGGAACTCTTCGGTTTGGGATGGACGTAACGCTCCATCTCGCCCGTCCAGCGCAGAAACCGCCAGAGTTCGCTGCGCTCGCGCCAGACGAACTCCCAGAACTCCAGAAAACCGATCTGCGTCATCTTCACGCCGGTGTAGGTCTCGATGCGCCACAACAGATAGGGACTCATCCACGGGGTCAGGCGATGGCCTTTGGTCGCGTTCCACAAAAAGCGGAGCCGGTGGCGCATGGCAGCATGATACACAAAGCCTGATGCCTGACCTCTTCTCGGCAGAAACGGAGGGCGGGCTGCGCCCGCCGAACAGCCGAGGCGGCTGTCCCTACATTCGCCATGCTAGAATCCAGGCTCCGCTTGGGATTCCCCCGCATGCCTGACGATCCTATGCCTCTTAACAGCGCCCGCCAGAAGGCTGAAGACCACTACTACGCCGCCCTGGATCTGATGGCAGACGGAGATCTGGCGGGAGCCGTCGCAGCCTATCAGGAGTCGGTGGCCGCCGATCCTACGTTCACAGAGGCCATGCACGGGCTGGCACGAGTGTTGCAGGATTTGCAGCGCTACGACGAGGCGATCGCGGTCGCGCAGCGCATTGCCGAGATCGACTCCGATGACGTGCTGGCGCACACCAGTTTGTCAGTGCTGTATCAGAAAAAAGGGATGATTCCCGAGGCTGAGGCCGAAGGGGCGAAAGCGCGGGTGCTGGGCTGGAAGCAGCAGTTGAAGAAAGGATAGCTGGCGGCTTTCAGCTATCAGCGATCACCTCTTAGTTTCTAAGTAACAAAGATCAATTTGGGCATTATCGCCTCTCAACAGCATTACCATTTGCAAGAGCAGCGCTATGGTCCGTTCCCAAATATGAAGTTCGAGTGGACAGTTCGATCGACCTTGAAACTCGCAATGGTCTGGAAGGGCGGGCCTCCGAGCAGAGCAGATGTGGCGTACTAAGACCAGGGTGGTCGGTCCGGACGATAAATGCCTTGCGAAAGGCACAAAGCTCCTGTGCGAGATTTATACGGGCTATTCTCGTCATGGTGGTGAGATGAGAAATGAGGTAAACCAAGTTCGCTGGCAGTTCAAAAGGAACAGGGCGACATTCCTCTCGCGGCTAAGCATCCTTTGGCAAGACCGGACTTCCTTGTTACCGAGCTAGCCGCCAAAATCGAAATCATAATTCGCAGAGCCTCTCTTATTCCTTCCGTCTTCAACATCATCGAAGGCGGTAGGACGGTTGGCGAAATAAGGATGCTCAGTGTGCTCCGCAACAAATATTCGATCTTGATTGATGACTCGAAATCATGGACGTTTCGCATGCCGCTGTTCACGATTTTTTCCTTTGGGGAGTCGGAGAAGGGGGCTGATATCTGGGTTAAACTTGGTCCGTCCGAGAGGCACTGGAATATCCTCATCAGGCCCGGAGTTGTTCAGCGGCCGCTGGTAGCTGCTCTTGCCTTCATCCATAACGAGCGGTATTTTCGCGGCTGAACCTGCGGCTGACAGCTGACGGCTGATAGCAGAAGCTACAACCCGTACTTCTTCATCAAATGCCGGAATGAGCGATACGAGATGCCGAGGACGTCGGCAGCTTTGGTTTGTACGCCGCCGCTCTGGTGAAGGGCGGTTTGCAGGAGAGAGCGTTCGATGCCGGCGACGTAGTTCTCCATGCCCATGCCGTCGGGAAGAGTGACTTCACCGCCAGGTTCGGGGAGCGTGCCGCCTCCGGCAGCGGCCGCGGCGGCGCGGGCCTTGGGGCGTTCTACCGGCAGCTCGACATGGAGCTCGTCGCTGGTTTCAAGCGCGACGGCGCGTTCCACGGTGTTCTCCAGCTGGCGGACGTTGCCCGGCCACTCATAGTCGCAGAGAGACGAAAGCGATGCGGCGTGCACGCGCAGGATGCCGCGGCCGGCGGCGCTGGCGTACTTCTTCAGGAAATGGTTGACCAGCAGGGGAACATCTTCCGGACGCTCGCGCAGCGGAGGCACGAGGATGGGAATGACGTTCAGGCGGTAGTAGAGATCTTCGCGGAAGACATTTTCGGCGACCGATTTGTCGAGATCGCGGTTGGTGGCGGCGATGACGCGCACGTCGATGGAAATTTCGACCGCGCTGCCGACCGGGCGCACCGTGCGCTCCTGCAGCACGCGCAGCAGCTTGACCTGCATCGCCAGGGTCATCTCGCTGATTTCGTCGAGGAAGATGGTGCCGGCGTCGGCAACCTCGAACAGGCCGCGCTTGTTCTGATTGGCTCCGGTGAACGCACCCTTGACGTAGCCGAACAGCTCGCTTTCGAGCAGAGTCTCAGGGAAGGCGCCGCAGTTCACCGAGACGAAGGCTTCGGTGGCGCGGGGCGAACACACGTGCACGGCGCGGGCGACGAGTTCCTTGCCGGTGCCGCTTTCGCCATGGATCAGAACCGTGCTGGCGGTGGAGGCGACGGTGCGCACGGTCGCCTTGAGCTTTTCGATCGCGGCGCTGGAGCCGATGATGTTGTCGAGCGAGTTGCGGGTGGCGGCGTCGCGGCGCAGGGCAAAGTTCTGGCGGCTGAGAACCAGCTTTTCCAGCGCGCGGTTCAGGGCCAGCTTGATTTCGTCGACCAGGCCGGGGTTCTTGCGGATGTAGTCGGACGCGCCGCCCGCCTTGACGGCTTCGACGGCAGCTTCGTAATCATCGACGGCTGTGATCAGGATGACGGCGGAGTCGGGCGAGACCTGGTGGGCATGGCGCAGCACTTCGATGCCGTCCACATTGGGCATCTTGATGTCGGTAATGATGACGTCGTAGAGCGCGCCGTCAATCTTGCTCTTGGCCGTCTGCCCCGATTGCACCGTTTCCACGCGATGGCCTTCACGGCGCAGAGAAATATCGAGCATTTCGCAGATGGAGCGCTCGTCGTCGCAGACCAGGATGTTAGCCATGCGCCCTCCCTGCCACAGCGGCCGCCGCGGGCTGCGCGGGAATCGCCGCAGGAGCTTCGGCGGAGACCGCCTGGGGCTGCGCTGCAGCGTCGTGCTCGGCATCGAACTGATGCAGCCTCAGGACGAACGTGGTTCCCTGCCCCGGCTTGGATCGCGCCCAGACCTTGCCTTCGTGCGCCTGCACGATCTGGTAGACCAGCGCGAGGCCCAGGCCGGTTCCACCTTCGAAATTCGACTGAAATGGCTCGAAGATTTTTTCGATCTGCTGCGGCGTCATGCCGGTTCCAGTATCGGAGAACGCGATCTGCCAGTTGCCCCCGATGGGCTCGACGGCGACGGTAAGCGTGCCGCCCTGCTTTCCTCCAGCAGTCATGGCGCGGACGGCGTTCTCGCAGATGTTCCAGAAGACCTGCTTAATCTTGTCGCCATCGGCAATCGCCGGAGCCTGCCGCACGGCAAAGCGGCGCTGGATCGTGATCCCGGTCTTCTCGGCGGCCATGCGGTGATCCATGAGGGTGAGCGTATCTTCGACGAGCTGCACCAGATCGACCCGGTCGAAGCGATATTGCTTGGTGCGGGAGTAGGCGAGAAAGTCAGTAATGATGCCGTTCAGCCGTTGCGATTCGCGGGTCACAATGTCGAGCAGGCGGCGATGCTCTCCGCTCAACTCGGGAACGGAGGAGAGCATGCTCACCGAGCCCGCAATGGAGGTGAGCGGATTGCGGATTTCGTGGGCGATGGCGGCAGCCAGGCGGCCAACCGCCGCCAGGCGGTCTTGAATGCGTACTTCGCGCTCCAGGCGGCGGATTTCGGTGAGGTCGTCGAAGACGTAGACGAATCCCAGCTCCGCGCGCTCGGGCACGGTCAGGGCCGCGACCCGCACCCGGAAGGTTTTACGGAACTTCGTGGGCGCATCGAAGCGCACTTCAGCATGCGTATGCTGCGAGTCGACCGAGGGCAGGGGATCGAGAAAAAGCTGATCGATCAGCGTTCCTGTCAGTTCGGCCGCGGGGCGCTCCAGCAGCCGCTGGGCGGCAGCGTTGACCAGCATGATGCGGCCATCCAGGCCGGTGGTGATGAGCCCGCTGCTGATGGAGTGAATAATGTTTTCGTGCAGCGCCTGCAGATTTTCGAGCGCGCCGCTCGCGTCCTTCAGCTGCACCCCCACCTGACGCAACTTGGAGGTCAGCAGGCCGGCCAGATAGGCCACCGTCAAGAAGGCGAAGAGATTGACAAAGATAATCGCCTGAAGCGCCTTGAAGCTGGGATGCGTGGTGGTGTAGGCAGGCACGAAGCCGTAATAGTTCAGCTCCAGCACCGTACCGTAAAGAATGAAGGCGAGAGCGGCAACCAGTTGCGCCCAGATGCGCGGCAGCAGCACGCTGGCGACGATAATCACCAGGGGGTAGAGGAAGTTGAGCGAACTGTCCCAGCCGCCAGTTTCATGAATGACCAGGCTGACCAGGATGAGGTCGGTAACAACCTGCAGGACGGCCTGCAGGCGGTGTTCCTGCCAGAAGGAGAGCAACAGCACGTAAAACAGGGAAATGCTGTACCAGAACAGGATGGTGCTGAGGAACAGGCGCATCGGCACCGGCGTGGGGCTGAACTCGGCGACGGCCAGCTCAATGGCCAGCAACAGGGTCAGGATGAAAATCCGCACCCGTACCAGCCAGGCCAGCCAATTGCGCTCGTCAAACGTCGGTTGCATTGAGAACCCAAGGTCGCAAAGTTTCAGAGTTTCAAGGTTTCAAAGTCTCGCACGTCACAGGTTGAAACCTTGAAACCCTTCCACATTGGAACCTGCTCTTATCCAGCCAGCTTGGCGATCATGGCGAACAGCGGCATGTAGAGCGAAATCACGATGCCGCCGATCATGACGCCCAGCAGTCCGATGATGATCGGCTCGAGCATGGCCAGCATGTCTTTGGTGGCCGCGTCCACTTCTTCTTCGTAAAAGTCTGCGATCTTCTGCAGCATGGAATCCATCGCGCCGGTGGCTTCGCCGACGCCGATCATTTGCACCACCATGTTGGGAAACACACCGCACTCGCGCAGCGGATCGACGATGGTGCGGCCTTCCTCGATCGCCTTGCGAACTTTCATCAGCGCCTCTTCCAGCACGGCGTTGCCGGAGGTCTTGGCCGTAATGCTCAATCCTTCGAGAATCGGCACGCCCGACGTGATCAGAGTGCCCAGCGTACGGGTGAAGCGGCCGACCGCGATCTTGCGCAGCAGCGCGCCCAGCACCGGCAGGTAGAGCAGGCCTTTGTCGAAGTAATACTTGCCGCGGGGATGCTTGCGGATCTGCTTCACGCCGAAGAACATGCCGACTCCGCCGACCAGGAACATCCACCAGAACGTCTGTACGAATGCGCTCAGGCCCATCACGATGCGGGTGGGCAGCGGCAGGTTGACGCCCAGGCCGGCAAACAGGTTGGCGAAAATGGGCACCACCCATTTGAGCAGCGCGCCCACGATCAGGAACGCGATGCTGACCACGGCGACGGGGTAAATCAAAGCCGACTTCACCGCGGAGCGCAGGCGCACGGCTTTTTCGACGTAGGTGGCCAGGCGCTGCAGAATGATGTCGAGAATACCGCCGGTTTCACCCGCCTCGATCATGTTCGTGGTCAGATCGTCGAACACGGAGGGATACTGGCGCATGGCGTTGGCCAGCGTGGCCCCGCCTTCGACCGTCGTTCGGACGCCGGTCAGCGTCTTCTGGAAGGACTGGTTCTCCTGGTTGGAAGCCAGAATCTCCAGACACTGCACCAGCGGCAGACCGGCATCGATCATGACCGAGAACTGGCGGAAGAAGACCGCGATGTCTTTAACCGCGACCTTGGTCGTGCCGAAGGTGGGCATGGAGAATTCTTTGCCCTTTTCGCGAATCGATCCCGGAGTGATACGGTCGCGCCGCAACGCCTGCTGCAGCGCCTGTTTGTTGGGCGCGATTCGCTCTCCGGAAATCTTCTGTCCGGACGAGTCCTTGCCGGAAAATGTAAAGACTGGCATGGTGTTAACCTCTCCTCAGTGACGTGCCTGCTTCCTGAAATCGGTGTTGCTTCATCTCTTCCTGCCCGCTCCTAGTGCTTGGAAGGAGCTGCGCCGCGAGCCAGCGTCGTTCCGGCAGCCGTGGGACGGTTTAACAAACTGGCGCCGCGGCTGATCATTTCTGTCAACTCGTCGGGATTGCTGGACCGCGCCATGGCCGTTTCCATCGAAATCTGCTTCTGGAAGTAAGCGGTGGCCAGCGCCTGATTAAACGTCTGCATGCCGAATTTCTCCTGACCGGACTGCATGGCGGAGTAGATCTGGTGGATCTTGTCTTCGCGGACCAGGTTGCGCACGGCCGCGTTGGGCACCAGAATCTCCATGATCATGGCCCGGCCTTTGCCGTCGACGCGCGGCAGCAGCGATTGGCACATGATGCCTTCCAGGACCAGCGACAGCTGGGCGCGAATCTGCGGCTGCTGGTGGGCCGGGAAGACGTCGATGATACGGTTGATGGTCGAGGTGGCCGAGTTGGTGTGCAAGGTGCCGAAGGTCAAGTGGCCGGTTTCGGCGATGCGCAGGGCCGACTCGATGGTTTCCAGGTCGCGCATTTCGCCGATCAGCACCACATCGGGGTCTTCACGAAGCGCGGCGCGCAGCGCGTCCGAGAAACTCTTGGTGTCGGCGTGCAGTTCGCGCTGGTTGACCACGCAGTTCTTGTTCATATGCACGAACTCGATGGGGTCTTCGATGGTAAGAATGTGATCGTGGCGCTCGCTGTTGATCTTGTCGATCATGGCCGCCAGTGTGGTCGATTTGCCGGAGCCGGTGGGGCCGGTCACCAGCACCAGGCCGCGCGGCTTGTCGCAAAGCTTGCTGACCACGGGCGCCAGGCCGAGCTGGTTGAACGACTTGATCTCGAACGGAATGAGACGGAAGACCGCCGCGGTGGCGCCGCGCTGGTTGAAGACGTTGGCGCGGAAGCGGGCCAGGCCTTTCAAACCGAAGGAGAAGTCGAGCTCCAGGCTCTCCTCAAAGCGGTGCTTCTGGGAATCGGTCATGACGCTGTAGGCCAGTTGCTTGGTCTCGGCCGGCGTCATCTGCGGCAGATCGAGCGGCACCAGATGGCCGTGCACGCGAATCTGCGGCGGTGAGTTGGTGGTGATGTGCAGGTCGCTGCCGTTCATCTCCAGCATTCGTTTCAACAGATCACTTAGCGACAAACCCATGGTATGAATCCCTTCCGTTCAGTGTCGGTTACAGAGTCCTTGGTCGCTTGTCGTTGGTCGTTGGTCGTTGGCCAACCACTTGGCGACCAGCACTCGAAATCTCTTCCAGTCAGCTTTCCTGTCAACTGCTTGTCAGTCACCGGTTTCCAGCTAACGACAAACGACCAGCGACGAACAACCGTCCTAGTGAATCGTTTCGCGAGCCACTTCCTCCAGCGTGGTCATGCCGGCCGCAACCTTGATCAAGCCGCTGCGGCGCAGCGTGATCATGCCGCGCTCGATCGCCTTCTTTTTCAACTCCACGGCCGACGCGCCCACCAGAACCAACTCGCGGATCTCGTCGTCGACCTCCATGACTTCATACAGACCGCAGCGGCCCTTGTATCCGGTGTTGTTGCAGATGCCGCATCCCTTGCCTTTCTGAATCTTCACCGTTTTGACTTCGTCGGGCGAGAACCCGGCGTCAATCAGGGTCTGCTGCGGGACGTCGACGACTTCGGTGCAGTCTTTGCAGATGCGGCGAACCAGTCGCTGGGCGCAGATCAGGTGCACCGAGGTCGCGACCAGGAATGGTTCAATACCCATGTTCATCAGACGCGTGATGGTCTCTGGCGCGCCATTGGTGTGCAGCGTGGAGAGCACCAGGTGTCCGGTAAGAGCCGCTTTGATGGCGATTTCAGCGGTTTCGAAGTCTCGAATCTCGCCCACCAGGATGATGTTGGGGTCTTGCCGCAGGAACGAGCGCAGGGCGGCGGCAAAGTTCAAACCGATCTGCTCTTTCATCTGTACCTGGTTGACGCCCTGCAACTGGAACTCGACCGGATCTTCAGCCGTCATGATGTTGGTGTCAGGCTGGTTCAGGCGCGATATCGAGGAGTAGAGCGTGTTGGTTTTGCCCGATCCCGTTGGTCCGGTAACCAGCACCATGCCGTAAGGCTTCAGAATGGCTTTTTCGAACTTGACCAGCGACTCGGACTCAAAACCGAGCTTCGTCATGTCGAGGCGCAGGTTCTCTTTGTCGAGCAGCCGGAGCACGATCTTTTCGCCCCACAGCGTGGGCAGGGTCGATACGCGGAAGTCGAGCTGCTTCTTGCGGCCGCCGACATTCATCTTGAGCATGATGCGGCCGTCCTGCGGCAGGCGCTTTTCGCTGATGTCGAGCTTCGACATGATCTTCAGACGCGAGGTGATGGCGTCTTTCAACTTCATCGGCGGCGACATGATCGACTGCAGCACGCCGTCGATGCGGAACCGGACGCGAAATTCTTTTTCGTAAGGCTCGATGTGGATGTCACTGGCGCCGCGCTTGACGGCATCACCCAGAATAACGTTCACCAGCTTGACCACGGGCGCTTCGTCGGCTGCCTTCTCCAGCTCCGACAGCTCCATTTCCTGCTGCTCGGACTGCAGTTCGACGTCTTCGTCGCCCATCTCCGACATCGACTGCATCACCGATTCCAGATCTTCTTCTCTGCTGGCTCCATAGGCCTTGTCGATGCCCGCCAGAATCGAACTCTCCGACGCCACTACCGGCTCGATGTTGAAGCCGGTCATGAACTTGATGTCGTCCATGGCGAAGACGTTTGTGGGATCGACCATGGCGATGGTGAGCGAGGCGCCCACACGGCTTAGAGGAAGAATCTGATAGCGCTTCGCAGTCTCGAAGGGAATCAGCTTGACGACTGCGGGGTCGATTTCGAAATAGGAGAGATTGATGGCCGGGACGCCGTATTGCCTGGAGAGAAAATTCGTGACGTCTTCGTCCGTGAGGAAGCCGAGCTTCACCAGGGCGGACCCCAGGCGGCAGCTCTGCTCCTTCTGGACCTTGGTCGCTTGTTCCAACTGCTCGGGGGTTATGATCTTCTCTTTGACGAGAAGGTCACCCAGCCGTTGAGACATACGTCGATCTCCTATCCACGTAGATGGAACGACGCCTGACGCTCGGACAGGCGGTGACGCAAATCGCTGTCAAATCGTTGGGAGAGAAACGCAGCGCATTCGCGTTGACATAAATTGTCAACGCAAGTGGGCGACGGTACCACTTACTTTGGTACTTGGACCTGAAAGAAGGGACGGCCGCAACTCGCCGTATTCTGCGGAACTCCGCGCCAAATGCCTGTTTTTCGCGAAGGATAGAAGGCCCGCCCGCCCAGGTACATGCACTTCAGTAAGGATGGCATCACCCTGCGGGCAGTGTGCTCGCAGCGAGCGGCCCTCATTTAAACTCGCTAACTGAGGATTTCTTAAGGTGTCGCGAGAGCTTGAGAATCGCGAAAAAGAAAGTGCAGTACGCCGCTACTATGGCGCGCTTCGCGACGCCTGGGGACCGCAGCATTGGTGGCCGGCTGAGACCTGCTTCGAGGTGATCGTGGGAGCCCACCTCACCCAAAACACAGCGTGGACTAACGTAGAGCGCGCGCTGGCCAACCTGCGCGCGGCGCAAGTTCTCAGCGTGGAAGGTATCCGCCGAGTCCGGCTTTCACGGCTGGAGCGGCTGATCCGTTCCTCGGGCTACTTCCGGCAAAAAGCGCGCCGGCTTAAGACATTTGTTGTTTTCCTCGACCGCCAGTACGATGGCTCGCTGGATCGGCTCTTTTCTCAGCCGACAGAGAAGCTGCGCGCGGAGTTGCTCAGCTTGAACGGTGTAGGACCGGAAACTGCGGACTCCATTTTGCTCTATGCGGGTAGCCACTCCGTCTTCGTCGTGGACGTTTATACGCGCCGCGTCCTGGACCGGCACGGAATTCTTCCCGACCACTCGGACTACGAAGACATTCGGCGCCTCTTTGAGCGCTCTCTGGGAAGCATCGCGGTAGATCCACCGAGCTCACCACTAGTGTGGTCAACAACAGATTTGCGCGGCGCCGCTCACCCGCCTTCGGCCATAAGCACAGCGCCCCGCTCGGCCCTGGCCCAGATTTACAACGAGATGCACGGGCTGATCGTCGGAGTGGGCAAGAACCATTGTGGGAAATCACAGCCAAAATGTGACGGATGTCCTTTACAGCCCTTCCTGCCTTGCGATAAGTGAGTAGGTACAGCCGCGAGGAGGTTTCTGATGCCCGCAACCAGCTTCCATCGGTGTGTTTTGATCGTGTTTCTCGCCGGGACAAGCATAACGCCTCCTTCCATGACGTTGCGTCAGGCCGCCGATCGGGCAGGCGTGCTTGTGAGCGCCGCGGTTCGCCCGTATGCGCTGTCCGAGGCCGCCTACTCGGAAATACTAGCTCGCGAATTCAACATGGTTGAACCAGAAAATGAGCTGAAGTGGTGGGTGTTGCGCAAGACCGAGGACTTTGATTTCCGCCAGGGAGATGAAGTCGTCCGCTTCGCGCAGGCCCACGGAATGAAGATCCGCGGGCACTGCCTGGTCTGGGATCACACCAACCCGGACTGGCTCACGCAAGGCCACTTCACCCCTGAGCAGATGTCTCGCCTGCTGCAGCAGCACATCACCACTGTAATGCAGCACTATGCCGGCCAGGTTTTTGCCTGGGACGTCGTGAACGAAGGGCTGGATGAGAATGGCCGGGTGAGGGATTCTCCCTGGTACAACCTGCCCGGGATCGGATTTGCCGGACGCGGGCCAGCATACATCGAACAGGCGTTTCGCTGGGCCCATGAGGCCGATCCGCGGGCGCTGCTTTTCTACAACGACGGAGGGGCGGAAGGACTCAATCGCAAATCCGACACGGTGTATGCCATGGTGCGCGATTTCAGGCAGCGCGGTGTGCCTATCGACGGAGTCGGGTTGCAGATGCACATTGGGCAGATCGCCCCCGACATGGACGCCATCGCCGCCAACATCGCACGGCTGACTGCGTTGGGTCTTCAAGTGCACATCACGGAGCTCGACGTTTCTCTGCCGGTCGATTCCAGCGGGCAGCCCGGCAAGGAGGATTTGCAGCGGCAGGCCGAGATATATCGCGCGGTGGCCGTGGCATGCCTGCGGAATCCAGGCTGCACAGCCATTCAAACCTGGGGATTCACCGACAAATATTCGTGGATCGGCTCGCACTCTCACGGCACGCAAGGCGCCGCGCTGCTGTTCGACCGCAGCTACAAGCCCAAGCCCGCCTATGATGCGGTGCGCGACGAGTTGGCAGCTCATGCCAAACCGATGTAGTTGGAGAGGCGCCGGAAAAAGGACCCATCGTCTGCCGGGAGCGTCGCGACTCGCCCTCCTGCATCTATAATGGCCACCGGCAGGCCACGGGCGCTAGTGGTTGATGCGCCTTGCCTTTCCAACCTTTCGTGAACGGGTCTGTTCCAACTCGCCCGGAGAAACACCCCCAGCGCAAGCAGCTCATCATTGTGCTGGCAATCGTGGTGCCGCTTTTGTTCGCCGTGCTGGTCTCGCAGACCGCTTTCAGTCCGACCATCCTGACAGCCGAGACCAACCAGCAGGCAGTGGTGTTCTATGCCCTGTCTCTGCTCATCTCCCTGCTGTTTGTCGCGCTCACCTTTGTGCTGGCGCGCAATCTGCTGAAACTCTTCGCCGAGCGAAGACTCGGAGTGCTGGGCTCGAAGTTCCGCACGCGGATGGTCGCGGGCGCGCTTCTGCTCTCTTCGCTGCCGGTGATGGTGATGTACTGGTTCGCCTACGGCTTAATGAACCGCTCGATCGACAAGTGGTTCTCCACTCCCGTGGAAGAGGTGCGTGCCGACACCCATGCCATGGCGACGCTTCTGGCCGGTTATGCCATGCAGAATGCACGGGCCGAGGCCGCCGCTATCGCGGCGTCTCCGGAGATCGAGCGCGCCTTCTCGGGGCACGGATTTTCGGGCGTGGTGAGCGAGTTTCAGCATCATGAACCGACGCTGCAGGGCGGGTTCGCGGTGGCGGTGCGCGACAATAACGCGGAGGCCAGCTTCAACCTGCCCGTACCCTGGCCGGTGCTCAGGTCGAGGCTCCCGTTAGAGGACGCGGCCGCGGGACGTCCGGCGCAATTCACCTGGGGGCAAACTGACTACACGTTAGGCAGCGTGCCGGTCGAGGGCGGAGGACTGATTCTGGTGGCGATTCCGTTGCCTGGCGAATTCTCCCAGACGGTGCGCCAGGTGGAAGCCAGCCAGCAGCGCTATTTCCAATTGAGCCGCGAACGCAGGCAAGTCCGGCAGCAGTACATGCTGCTGCTCCTTCTGCTGACCGTCATCGTTCTCTTCGTGACGACCTGGCTGGCTCTGTTCCTCGCCAAACTGGTGACCCGGCCCCTCTCGGCCCTGGCCGAAGCTACGCAGGAGATTTCGCGCGGGCGCCTCGATTATCGTGTGGACGTCAGCGCGGCCGACGAAATTGGAGACCTGGTGCGTTCGTTCAACCGCATGGCGGAAGATTTGGAATCCAGCCGCCGTCAGATTGAGGCTTCCAGCCGCGACCTGAGCGCGGCCAATGCAGAACTCGACCAGCGCCGCCGCCAGACCGAGACCATTCTCGAGAGCATTCCCACCGGTGTGCTCTCCCTCGACGCCGACCGTCGTGTGACCCACGTCAATCACGCGCTGCTGCGCATGTTTCATCCCGACGCTGGACACGAAGAGGCGAGCATGATTCTGCGGGGCGCATCGCTGACCGACGTTTTTGCCCGGGAGGTGGTGGAAGACTTCGAACCCTTGCTCCGGCGCGCCGATCGCATGGGCATGACCACCAGCCAGATGGAGATGCAACTGCACCGATCCGCGACTGTTGGCCTGGCGAACGCCGGCTTCTTGAATGTTGCCGTCACCGTGGCCACACTCCGGCATCATGGCGAACGGTCGGGCTATGTGATTGTTTTCGAAGATCTCTCCGATTTGCTGAAGGCGCAAAAACAGGCTGCGTGGCGGGAGGTAGCGCGCCGGGTCGCTCATGAAATCAAGAATCCGCTGACGCCCATCGCGCTCTCTGCGGAACGGATTGAGCGCCATCTGGACAAGGCCACGCTGCCGGACGCCGCCTCGCTCTCGGTAGTGCGTTCCTGTGCGGAGACGATCGCGCGGGCAGTCGAAACCGTGCGCCAGTTGGTGGATGAGTTCTCTACCCTGGCTCGCTTCCCGGTAGCCAAACCGGAACCGGCCGACATCAACGAAGTCATCGAGGATGCACTCTCCATGTTCAGCGGCCGGCTGGAGGGAATTCGCGTGCACAAAACTCTGGCCTCTGATCTTCCCAGAGTCATGGCTGACAGCGGAGCGATCAAGCGCGCCGTGGCTAATCTGGTGGACAACGCGGCCGAGGCGCTGGAGGATTCCATTGTGCGCGAGATCGAGATTTCGACCTCGCTGGTAGGCACCCGCGACGCGGTCGAGATCACCGTGGCCGACACCGGTCATGGAGTCACCCGCGACCTGAAGGAAAAACTCTTCTTGCCTTATTTCTCCACCAAGAAGCGCGGCACCGGACTCGGGTTGGCCATTGTGAGCCGTATCATCGAGGATCACCACGGCTCCATTCGCGTGGAAGAAAACGAGCCTGTCGGCACGCGGTTTATCGTGGAACTCCCGGTGGTTGCCGAACCCACGCCGGCGCCGCGCAGCGTTCAGCATGCATAACGTTCTGATTGTTGACGACGAAGCCGGCATTCGCGACTCGCTGACCGGCATTCTGGCAGACGAGGGCTATGCCGCGTCAGCGGCGGCGAGCGGCGAGGCCTGCCTCGACCTGCTGCGGAAATCCGCGTTCGACGTCGTCCTGCTCGATATCTGGCTGCCTGGCATCGACGGCCTGGAAACGCTGGAGAGGATTCGTGAGCTCGACAACCCGCCCGAAGTCATCATGATCTCCGGCCACGGGACGATCGAGACCGCGGTGCGCGCCACCAAGCTGGGCGCCTATGACTTCCTGGAAAAACCCCTGTCGCTCGAAAAGACCCTGATCCTGGTCAAGAACGCCATCGACTCGAAGAAGCTCCGGCGCGAAAATGTCGAGCTCAAGAAACAGCTGCAGACCAAGAGCATCATCGTGGGCGACAGCATCCCGATGAAAGCGCTGCGCCAGCAGATTGGCCTGATGGCGCCGACGAATGGCCGCGTGCTGATCTACGGCGAATCCGGCACGGGCAAGGAACTGGTGGCGCATGCGATCCACATGCAAAGCCTGCGCAAGGATGAGACTTTCGTCGAAGTCAACTGCGCCGCCATCCCAGAGGATCTGATCGAGAGCGAGCTCTTCGGACATCACAAAGGATCATTTCCCGGAGCGGCGGCCGACAAGGAAGGCAAATTTCAGAAAGCGCACGGGGGAACGCTGTTTCTGGACGAAGTCGGCGACATGAGCCTGAAGACGCAGTCCAAGGTGCTGCGCACGCTCGACGAGCAGCGCTTCACGCCCGTGGGCAGCGACGAGACGATCACCGTCGACGTTCGCGTGATCGCGTCGACCAACAAGGACCTGGAGGAGGAAATTTCGCGCGGCAACTTTCGCGAGGATCTTTTCTACCGGCTGAATGTGATTCCCTTCTTTGTGCCCCCGTTGCGCGAGCGCAAGGAAGACATCCCGCTGTTTGCGCGGCATTTTCTGAAGGAACTGGCCTCGCGCTACGGGCGCCGGCCGCGGGAAATCACCGACGACGCGATCGAGGTTCTCATGCGCTACTCGTGGCCGGGGAATGTGCGCGAGGTGCGCAACGTGATCGAGCGCATCGTGATCATGAATCCCACGACCACGCGCTTCGACGCGAAACATCTGCCGCCGCTGGTCTATCGCGACGGCAGCCGGCGCGCGTCCAAGACTGAGTTCTCAACGCTGCACCAGGCCCGTGATGCCTACGAACGCGACTATATCCTCAAGACGCTCGACCAGAATCACGGCAACGTCAGCCGCACCGCCGAGGTGCTGGGCCTGGAGCGCAGCCATCTTTACCGGAAGATGAAGGCGCTGGGCTTAGCGGCGAAAGAGTAGGGCGGGTGGCTAGCGGCCAGCCGGCGGCGGATAGACCTCCAGAACGAATGCGCTAGTGGATGAAATCGCATACAGGTACGTCCCTGGGACGGGATTCACGCCCGACGCGCCGAAGTAGTCCGTGTTGCTCTCAAATCCCAGGCCGGTAACCGTGGCTGCGGGGGGACAGCCCGCCCCCGTGCCGGAAATAGTTATCGAGATGTCAAAGATGTTGGTGGTTCCCTCCTGCGTGGCACTTCCGGAGGTGGTGCAATTCGGAGCAAGAATCAGATCGTTGGTAAAGGTCATATTGTTCCCGCTTCCAGGTGTAAAGGTCAGTGGCAGGAGGCCGGGCGCAGCACCCTCGATCGCACCACCAAGGTTGCCTGCGAGAGAGGTCGGAGTGCCGGTCAAGGGAGAAAAGGAGGTCAGGGAAAAGCTGCTCTGAACGCTGTTGACCGTGATCGTGCCGCTAATTGAACTTGCAGAGTTCACGTTCCCTGAGACGGCTCCCGAAGTAGTGCCGCCCGCGACACCGAATGCTCCGTAGCCGGTTGCGGTGCCGGAAAACGAGCAGGCGCCGGTGATCGCAGGCAGCGCCGCCACGCTTCCACTAGCGGGGTCGTGGCTTGCCAGAGAGTCACTATCGAAAAACAGCGCCTGCCCCTGGGAATTGATCACTCCGGCCAGGTTTTGGTTCGTTCCGTTCGTCGTTAGCGTTCCCTGCCAATCTCCCACAACGTTAAACGGGCCGCCGGTGCACATCGTGCCCAGGTGGGTTTTTGAAGAGCCGCAGCTGACGATCATCGCCGCCACAAAGACGAGACATGCGAAGGACACTACCAGGGCTAGCTTGCGCAACATACGGATTTCTCCTTTTTTGCGACGGCAGGCGGGAATACCGAGTCACGAGAGCAGGGGTCCCGAAATCTCAGAATCATTCGCCCGATTCAGCGGACAAGGCGAGTGTAGGACCGGTGGCAGAGGCAGGCAAGTAAGTTTTTGTATACTCTCGCCACCGCGCGATAGGCGGGACAACGTGGCCGGACCCTAGCGTTTCACCATGTGAATCTCGGTTCCGTTCTTACGAAACTTTACTTCATCCATGAGTTGGCTGATCAGGAAGATGCCGCGGCCGTGGTTGGAATATAGGTTCTCGCCCATGGTGCAGGTGGGAATGGAGTTGGGATCAAAACCTTCACCGGGGTCGCGGACGATGATGAGAATGCCGCGCTGCTCGTCCCCCGCCACCAGGCATTCCACAATTTTGCCCGGGTCTTCTTTGGCCCCATGGACGACGGCATTGGCCAGGGCCTCGGCCAGAGCAAGCTCAATCGCGTCTTCTTTGCCGTTGAGGCCCTTCATCTGGCGAACGGCCTGCATGACCTGTTCAACCACGGGATCAACCGCCTTGCGGTCGGCGGCCAGCGTGACCCGCACGCGCAGGCTGAGCTTGGCTGGATCAAAGTCGTGTTCCGGGAAATTTTCCTCGGAGGGATCCCCAGGTACCATGGTGGGTTGGCAAGTCCTTGTCCGCCTGCGAGCACGGGCTACGGCGATTCTAGCGGCAAGCGGCGAATCGGGCAATGGGCGTACATGCCGCGATCCGAAACACAACTTCAACCTGCTGTGTCGTTATTGTCTGCTCGCAATATCGCTGGGGACGGTCGCCCGTTCCTGCATCCTGTGCTCGAGTTGGCGGCGCCAGTCGAGCTCGTCGATGAAGCGCCGCGAATCGCGCCACCCCGGCTCGACCTTGACGTAGAGCTCCAGGAAGACTCTGGTGCCTAACATGCGCTCGATCTGGATGCGGGCCGCCGTGCCGATTTTCTTGAGCATCTGGCCGTGCTTGCCAATCAGAATTCCCTTTTGGCTGTCGCGCTCGCAATAGATGGTGGCCGCAATGCGGGTAAGCTTTGAGCCCTGCTCAAAGTTCTCAACGATCACGGTGGTGGCGTAGGGAATCTCTTCGCTGGTATGCAGCAGAACCTGTTCGCGGACGATTTCCGCCGCCATGAACCGCGCCGGCTGGTCGGTGATTTCATCCTCAGGAAAATATGCCGGTCCCGCGGGCAGGGCAGCAATGATGTGGCTTAGCAGAACGTCGAGCCCGTTGCGCTTGAGCGCGGAAATCGGGATGACTTCGGCGAAATCGTGCAGCTTGCGATATTGCTCAATCAGAGGCAGCAGTTTGGCCTTTTCGCGAATCAAGTCAACTTTATTCAGGATGAGAAAGGCCTTCGCCCCCGACTGCTTCAAAAGATCGAGAGCGAACTGATCGCGCGGGTCGAGCTTTCGGGTGACATCCATGATGAGCAGGACGAGGTCGCAGCCCTCGAGCGCTTCGCGCACCTCGACCATCATTTTGCGGCCCAGGGAACTGTCGGGCTTGTGCACGCCGGGAGTGTCGAGGAGCACGATCTGCCCGCCGTCTTTACCTTTGCCTTTGCCCTTGGGCAGATGAATGATGCCCTGAATGCGGTTGCGCGTGGTCTGCGGCTTGGGTGAGATGATCGCCAGCTTCTCGCCCACCAGCGCGTTGAGCAAGGTAGACTTGCCCGCGTTGGGGCGGCCGAGAATGCAGACGAATCCGGAGCGGAAGGGCATGGATTAGGCCTCGGTTATCAGGGGTCAGGCGTCAGCAGATCGAGCACGGGCGCTGGTCACCGACTCCTGACGACTGACTCCCATTTCATATCAATTTCAACTGCTGCGGCTGGACTGCGGTCACGCGCACGCGCTCGATCTTTCTGTCAGTGGATTCGAGAACTTCGAAGCGCAGCCCATCTTCCTCGACGGCCTCTCCCTTGTGCGGAATACGGCCGGCGAGTTCGCTCACCAGACCGGCAATCGTCGCCGATTCTTTCCCTTCCGGCTTGGTGCCGAAAAGCTCGTCGAGGCGGTCGATATCCATGCCGCCGGAGACGATGAAGGAGCGCTCGCCCTCGCGCACGATTTCGGGCTTGTCGTGCTCATCGCGGATTTCGCCGACGATTTCTTCCACCAGATCTTCGATGGTGACCAGACCGGCCACGCCGCCATATTCGTCGACGACGATGGCCATGCGAATTCTCTGCTTCTGCATCTCGCGCAGCAGATCGCTTCCCAGTTTGCTCTCGGGAACGAAGTAGATATCGCGCCGCATCAGCGTGTCCAGCGTGCGCGTGTGAGCGTCGCTGTCGGGCACCTGCAGCACGTCCTGGGCGTAGACGATCCCTTTGATGTTGTGGACGGTGCTCTCGTACACCGGCACCCGCGAGTAGTGCTTGGTGCGCAACATTTCGATGAAGCGCTCGACCGTGGTGGCGGTGGGAACGGCGAACATTGCGGGACGCGGCTTCATGGCTTCGCGCACCGTCTTGCCGCTGAACTCGACCACCGACTGGATCAGGTCGCGATCGCCTGCCTGGATAATCCCCTCTTCCTGACCGGCCTCGATCAGGGCATCGACGGCCTCGGCTGAAGTCTCCGGTTGCTCGGCCGTATTCTGCCGCGTAAGCGTCGCCACCGACTGCAAGAAACCCAGCACAATCGTGACCGGCATTACCAGGTAGATAAGAAGCCGCAGGGTCAGAGTCCAGCGAATCAACCACTCGCCCTTGGTGCGGGAGAAGAACACGAAAGGAAGAAAACGGTTGCACAGAACGACGATCAGAATCAAGCTGATCGTTGCCTGCAGGATTTCGTAGATGCTCCAGAGCAGATCGCTGAAAATGACGAAGCCGACGAGCAGGGCGATCGCCGCCATGGTCAGTTGCGTGAGCACCGCCATGGAAAGCGAAGCGCGGGTTCGGCTGACCTTCAGGTTAGGCTCGACTCTTTGCTCGAAGACGTCGATATTGTCCTGAAATTCGCGGGAAAGAAATTTGCCGGCCTCCTGATAGACGCGATCCACATAGGAAACCAGCGTCAGCAAGGCGAGCAGAAGCAGCAGCGTAAGGGCGACGGCGAAATTCATGCCGTCCTCCGCGGCCGTGTCGAATGTGAGGGCTGGCGGCGATGCGGCGAGGGTTTGGGGTTTGCCGGCTGACCGCGCTCGATCAGGGCGGCGGGCAGGCCAAGCTCGCGGCGCAACGCAGATTCCTTACGCGCCATTTGTCCATTATCGCGCTCATGGTCGAACCCCGCCAAATGCAGAATCCCATGCAGCGTCAGAACCTTGACCTCCTGCGCAGCGGAGTGCCCGAGACGCAACGCATTTTGCGCAGCGACGTCGGCGGAGATGGCGATTTCGCCCGCCAATGCGGCTCTGCTGCGCTTCGGCAGTCCTGTGGAGGGAGATGGGAAGGACAGCACATCCGTGGCCTTGTTTTGGGCGCGAAACCGGCGGTTGAGCGAGCGGATCGCGGAGCTGCCGGCTACCAACACATTCACGCGGCCACGCAGCGCGGCGGCCCGGCGGGCGCGCAAGACAAAGCGCTCCAGCGAGCGCCGGCTCAAACCTGTGACGCTTCTTTGCAGGATGACCAATGCAGGATGACCAAACTTTCTGGGACCCAAGCAAATGGGAGGACCCATTCCGAGCCCTCCCCTCTTGACCTTCTGGCGCCCTATTCCTTTGTTTCCGAGACTGGCGTTTTCTCCGCTCCCAATACCGGCGGAGCCGGCTTTCCGGTCGCCGCTGCTGCCTCGGCGGCCTTAGCCTCGGTTGGCAACAGCATCTGCTGCTCGGCGATCCGGGCTTTATGCTCGTCGTAGGCGCGCACGATGCGCTGCACCAGATGATGGCGCACCACGTCGCCTTCGTCGAAATGCACAAACGCCAGGCCATTCACGTTCTTGAGCACGTCAATCGCTTCCAGCAGGCCGCTGCGGCGGGCGTTGGGCAAATCAATTTGGGTGATATCCCCGGTAATCACCGCCTTGGAGTTGAAGCCCAGGCGCGTGACAAACATTTTCATCTGCTCCGAGGTGGTGTTCTGCGCCTCATCGAGAATGACGAAGGAATCGTTCAGTGTGCGGCCGCGCATAAAAGCGATGGGCGCAATCTCGATAACGTTCTTTTCCAGATAACGATCCACCTTCTCCGGCTCGAGCATGTCGTAGAGCGCGTCGTAAAGCGGGCGCAGGTAGGGATCGATTTTGTCTTGCAGCGTGCCTGGCAGAAAACCCAGGCGTTCGCCGGCCTCGACCGCCGGGCGCGCCAGGATGATGCGGTTCACGCGCTTGGCCAGCAGGGCGGAAATGGCCATGGCTACCGCGAGGTAAGTCTTGCCCGTCCCGGCCGGCCCGATGCCGAATACCATGTCGTGCTTCTCGATGGCTTCGAGATACCGGCGCTGATTGTTGCTCTTAGGCTGGACGGTGCGGCGTCCGAAAGAACGCTGGCGGCCGGCATCGGCCAGGCTGCGCAGCGTCGAATTCGGATCGGAGGTCAACACGCGCAACATGCTGTTGAGATCGCCGTTATTGAAGCTGTAGCCGGAGCGCTGCAGACTTTCGTAGTCGGTGAAGACCTGCTCGGCACGGGCCACGTCGCGCGCCGCGCCTTCCAGTTCAATCGCGTTCGACCGCAGATTGATGGTGATGTTGAGACCGTCTTCCAGCAGGCGCACATTTTCGTCCCGCGTTCCGAAAAGCGTCTCGATATTGGGGCTGATGCCGATACTCTTCTTCATGCTCGCAGGCTCAAGGCAGTGTAGATCCGGGGCCTTGCTTCAACAGAACGACGCCGAAGGAGACCCGAGGAAACGAGGACAACTCGACAGCCTCGCAACGACACAGAATTATGCTCAGAGACGGGAATCAGCGGGATGTTCGCGCCCAGGGGGCGAGGCACTACCATTGGTAAAAGCCTACCCCGGTGGCAAGTGGGAGTCAATGGTGCGATAGTAATCAACCGGCGAGGCTCAGGAGCGCGAGAAAGCAGCGTCGGGCGACGATGCGGGCACTGCCCGGGTGCGGGCCCACTCGCGCAGGGCAGCAATCTCTTCGGCGCGTGTGGTGGATAGCGGCACCGTCTGCGCCAGTGCGTCGAGCAAGGATTGCGTAGTTAACTGTTTAGTCCCGGAATACGCGGCATAGAGCGCGCCCTGCACGGCAGCGTCGATTTCCGCGCCGGAGTATCCGGTGGCTGCGGCAGCGGCTTTTTCCAGATCAAACTCGGCTGGATTGCGTTTCCGCTTCGCCAGTTGGATGGCGAAGATCTGCTTGCGCTCGGTTTGATTGGGTAGATCAACGAAGAACAGCTCGTCGAAGCGGCCCTTGCGAATGAGTTCCGGAGGCAGCACGGTCACGTTGTTGCACGTGGCCGCGACAAAAACGGGTGCTTTGCGATCCTGCATCCAGGAGAGAAACGAGGCCAGCAACCGCGAGGAAACGCCGGCGTCGGCCGAGGCGGAATCCGGCCCACTGCCGGCGAAGACTTTTTCCAGCTCATCGATCCAGAGCACGCAGGGCGCAAGTCCTTCTGCGACTTGAAAGACCTTGCGGATGCGCTTCTCGGTTTCGCCGATGTACTTGTCGTAGACCGCGGAGGTATCGAACTTCACCAGCGGCAGCTTCCATTCTCCGGCGACCGCGCGGGCGCACAACGACTTGCCGCATCCCTGCACGCCTAAAACGATCATGCCCCGCGGCGGCTCCAGGCCAAACTCGCGCGCCGAATCTTCCCACGCCCCGCGCCGCTGCTGCAGCCAGTGCTTCAGGTTTTCCAAGCCGCCCACGCTGGCCATGTTGTCGGAAGCTTCGATGAACTCGAGCATGCCGGAGTGGCGCAGCAGTTGCTTCTTGGCTTCGAGCACATCGGTGATCGTGTCGGCACAGAGTGAATAACGGGTCACCAGGGCCTGAGAAATGGCGCGTTCGGCTTCTTCTTCGGTCAGGCCGCGCAGATTGGCCGACATCGCTTCTACGCCCGCGGCATCGAGTTGCAGCTTCAGGGTGTAGGTCTTCGCCAGCCGAGTGAACGTTTCGTGGATGATGTCGTGCAAGCGATCGCGATCGGGCAGGGGGAGATCAAAATATTCCACCAGGTGGCCAAGTTCCGCGGGCACGGCCAGTTCGGGCGCGGTGATCACGACGGTCCGGCGGTTCGCCGCGAACTTCTGGCCGACATCGCGCAGGCGGCGCACGACCACGGGATCGTCCATGTGGCGGTGAAAATCCTTCAGGATGAAAACGGCTTCCACCGTCATCGACTCCATGTTGGCCAGCGCCTGCACCGGCTCGCGCGTGTTGTAGATAGCCCCGGCAGCAGGCGCGGCTCCGGCCGATTCGGAGCCCATCGAGGACATCATCGCCCGAGCAAGCCGGTCGGCTTCTCCACTGCCGGGGCTGAGGACCGTCCGTGTCTGCGCTGGGGTGTGGCCGGCGTGGGTCCAGGCCGCTGCCTGATCGATGCGGGCCTGCAGCGACATCTTCTGACCTTCGGGCGGAGCGCCGGTTCCCGAGCGCAGCAGGCCGTCGGCGATGCTCCACTCAAACGTCGCCATGTTGAGCTCGGCGCAGGCGGCGCGCACCATACTGACGGCGCGCATCTCATCGGAGGTCTCCATCACCACGATGGGCGTGGAGGAGTTGATCAGAATTTTCAGGCGATCGAGGCCGTCCGTCATGGCAGGTAAGTTTGACCGGGCGAAAATGGCTCCCTTATAATAAGTGTTTCGGACTCACCCGAAGATCTCGCTGTACACACGAAGGTAACGAATCAGACATGGCTAATCATCTTTCGGCGCTGAAACGCGCCCGCCAGACCGAACGGCGCACCGTCCGCAACCGCGCCAACACCTCCGCCCTGCGCACCCAGCTGCGCGACCTGCGCGAAACCATTGAGAAGGGCGACAAGGCAGCCGCCGAGCAGGCTTACCGCAAGACTGTCTCGGCGCTCGACAAAGCTATCCAGAAGGGGACCCTGCACGAAAATACCGCGTCCCGCTACAAGTCCCGTCTGAGCGTGCGCGTCGGCGCGATGAAGTAGAGCAGCTATCAGCTGTCAGCGCACCAAAACTGGTTTCAAGCCGGGCGGCGGAATTTCCAACCAGGGAAAACAGCAGCCAATCGAACCTTGCACTGCTACGGTTCAGCGGGCTGGCTTGCCCAATGCAGCAACGGTTTGAGCGGGGCTGAGGCGTACGGAAAACTTGTCGTCGTATCCGCAGCTGATGACTGTAACCTGTCCGGGATACTCCCGGACCCAAATCACTCGTTCGGGATTCACAAAGACTTCCATGCCGTCCACATCTTCAAACATGACAAACTCCACGTCGCCTCCTTTTGACAGTCCGCAGTCGCTCTCTCTTTTACAGTTGTAAATGCAACATCCGCAATATTCTGCATCAGCGACACTTCCGTGTGCCAAGGCCATTCGCACGCTAGAGCCGGACTCCAAAGTATCGTTGCAGAGCGTCCTGGGCCTCCTTTTCCGAAGCCAGCGCGTTTTCTTCGCGCTGGCCGTTTCGCGTCACAATCAATTTCATGCCGGACAATGTGATTCGACCGTCGGGCGTAGCCCGGGTGCAGATGCGACTCTGCGTGAAACTCGACTCGGGCGACGTCTGGTGATAACGGCACATGGTGGCGAAGTCTGCTAGGTGGCGAGGCTGCAACGAAAAGGAATATTGCCGCTTCCAGTGTCCTCCGGGTTCGGCCTTTTCCAACTGCAGACGCTCCTCCGTTTGGGTTGGCGGTTGCCCGGGGAGGCGCACGAGGCGAAACGTGCCGGCAGGGTCGACCTGCTCGACGGCTGGTTGCAGCCGGAGCGGTTGCAGGAATGACTCGCCAAACCCGACGTCTGCCAGCCATGTCCCTTCCTGCGCGTCACGCAGATCGACCTGCAGCGTCAGATGGTCAAACTCCGGTCCTTCGCCACCCCGTTCGCGCGCCACGCGCGCCGAAAGCAGCGTCACGCGAAATCCCAGCGCTCGCAGCAGGGCAGCGAACGCGCTGTTGAGTTCGTAGCAGAATCCACCTCGGCGCTGCTCGACGACCTTGCGAATGATGGCTGCCTCGTCGACAACAATCTCGCGCCCCAGAGAGATATCGAGATTTTCAAAGGGAACGGCCAGCAGATGCGCGCGATGAAGGGCGCGGAGCGTCTCGAGTGTGGGCGCGGTAGGGCCGGTGTAGCCGACGCGGGCAAGGTAGGGATCGACTGAAACCATGGCTAAGATTCGCAGCTATCGAAGTGGGCTGCGGCTTCCTGCTGACGGCTGATAGCTGAAGGCTGGCCTTCTTCACACCGGCAACTGATCCTGCATCCAGCCCGGAGCGTCCACCTTGGGCTCAGCGGTCAGGTCCATCACCAGGCGCTCCAGCACCATGCGCTTGCTCACTGGATTGGAGCGCAGGGCCAGGTCCGCCTTGGCCACGAACCGGATCGCTCGCGTCAGTTCGCGGCGCGATTTGTAGCGGCGGGCTTGCTTGATGATATCGTCGGCGGCGAACGGGGGCACGCGAAAGCCCTGCCACAGTGCCGCCCATAGCATGCGCTGGTCGCGGACGTTGCGCTCCAGAATCACCAGCATCTGGCGGAACGTTTTCGCCAGCATGTAGATGTGTCCGATGGCGGCTTCCTCGCCTTCGCCAGAAGCCAGAATCGCATCGAGCACTTCCAGCGCGCGCACGCGGTCGCGGGAGGAGATCGCGTCGGTCAGTTCATAGAGCGAGCGCTGCTTGGCGGCGAGCACCATAGTCTCGACATCGCCCAGCGTGATGCGCTTCTTTTCGCCGGCATAGAGAATCAGCTTTTCGATTTCGTTCGAAATCATCATCATGTCGCCGCCGAGAGCGTCGACCAGTTCGCGGGCGCCGTCGGGTTCCATCTTCACTCCACGGCTGGTGCAGAAATCCGTGATCCAGCGGACGGCTTCTCCCTCTTCCACCCGCGCCAGTTCGACGATGCCGCAGAACTGGCCCATAGTGTCGCGGATGCGCTGGTAACGCTCCTTGTCCTGCATCTCCATGCGGCGGACATCGGCAGGAATGCTGATGTGGTCGGCGACGAAAACCAGCAGTGCATCTGGATTCGGATTCTTGCAGTAACCCTCGATTGCGCTCAGTTTCTCTTCATTCGACCCGCGGGCAAAAAGATTTTTCACGCCGCGCACGAAGAAAACCTGAAACGGCGCCATGAGCGAGGGCGTGCGGGCGCGGTCGAGAATTTCTGCCAGATCCGTCTCGGAGAGATCGAATTCAAAAAAGCTGAAATCGCGCAGGTCGGCCGGCACCAGATGCTCGAGGATGGCGTCACGAAAGCGCTTGCGGAAAAATGCCTCGTCGCCCACAAACACGTAGGCGGCGCGCAGCTTGCGCGACTCCAGTTCGGTGACAAAACGCTCGGCCTGGGCGAAAGCTCGCATGAAAAGTCAGGGGCTAGGGACTAGCGGCTAGGGGCTGGAGGTTCCAGTTTTGCCGGCCCCTAGCCTCTAGTCCCTAGCCACTCTACCATCAGAATCCCTCCAGGATATTAGAGACTAGTGTGCGGGCGAAGTCCTGGGAGAGGCGGCGGAAGGCGGGCGAATCTTCCTCGAAGAAGCTGCTCAAGTCCTGCGACAGTTCGTACTGCTCGCGAAACAAGTACGCCGGATTCTGGTACAGCACCTTGCCGTGGCGGTCGGTGAGCGCAACCTTGATGCTGACCACGACCAGCACGCTGGCCGCGCGCCCCGTGGAGGTATCGTAGGCGAGAGGCGAAGCCGTCGTGGAGAGTACGGTTCCCGTCAGCGTCGCGTCCGCATCGTCGCTGGGATCGTTGAGAATGCGGTAGTGGGTCCGGGTGGTGAATTCGCGCACTACCGAGGCAGTCAGCATCTGCTCGATGCGGTACGTGGTGGTTTCATTCTTGAACGCGGGCACGGCGATGGTCTTGACGCTCTCGGGAAGCTGCGCTGAATGGCCGGCCGTGTGATAGCCGCATCCGGCGCAGAGAAGCAGTACCCAGTACCCGGTACCTAGTACCCAAAACGAAGCCCGCGCCGGGATCCGACCGGGGGCTCGCGACTCGCGACTCGCGACTCTCATTGAATCTTTCCCGTTGGGCGAGTCGCAGCCATGCTCTCCGCACAGTCGACCGCGGTCAGCGCGGAGATGCGGAGATTGTCAGCCGCCGCCCACAGCCAGATCCCGCGCTGGTTTGCCGGATCGGGCTTCACGGAAAGCAGGATATCCGCCTGTCCGGCAGAATTCACATTGCCGGGGGCGTCGTCCTCGGGTGCGGGGATGCTCACATGATCGCCGGCCAGGGCCTGGGTGAGCGACGCGGCCTCCACTGGACTTTCCATCTCTAGAAAGACAGCCAAAGCATGCCCGTGAAATATGGGCGCCTGCAGCAGCATGAGGGACATCTGAGGGGCGTCGTTTCCGGCGATTTTCCGATAGTGGCGGAGAATGCGGGCCTCGATAGAATCCAGCGCCGGCTGCGACTTCTGCCCGTATCGAGCCACCATGTTGAAGGCGACTTGTGTGTCGAACACATCCTTGGGCAAGGGCTGAAATGAGAGCAGATTCACCGTCTGCTGGTGGAGTTCGTCCATGCCGCGCTGCCCGTGCTCGGAGGCGGGCTCAAAGACGGTGGCGACGACGCTTCGGAGGCCTCCCGCCTTTTTCGCCCGCAACAGCAGGAGCGCCAAGGCAACAGCGGCGGGATGCGCCGTGATGCAAGGTCCAGGCTGCAACTCCGGAGGCACGACTCGCCCCCGTTCCCGTTCCACCCACAGCGAACGTACGCTGGCGCCGGGTTCATCCTCCAGCGCGGCAGATAGGTCGACGATGGCACTGCCGGCGTCGCGAGCACGCTTCCAGTTCTTGCGCGTGCACTCCTGATCGGAAGCGAAGAAGGTGAAATCGACATGCTCAAACTGCTCGGCACGTACGCTTTGAATGAAGCTGATTTCGTCTCCCATGGCTTCAAGCTGGCCCAGGGATTCGTCGTCATCGAGCAGGCGAACGTCTACGGCGGGGAAATTGCGCTCGTTCAGCATCTCGGCAATCTCTTTGCCTTTGAGCGAGGCCGCCCCAACAATCGCCGCCCGATACAGATTGCTGCGAGCAGCGACGGCGTGCGCGCCGGACGTGGTTTTGACGGGCTCACTCACGAAGTCTGCGAAGCCTCCTTGTAGGACGGAGACTGGGGCGGCGGGCCGGTGCGGCGGCGAAATATCCACTGCAGCCGCCAGAAAACGCCCGAGACCATGTAGAGAATGGCCACCCCGAACAAGACCGGGCCGGAGAACTGGAAGATACCGTAGAAGAGCACCCCGAGCAGCAGGATGAGCCGGAAAGGATGGCGTGAACGAAAATCAATGTCCTTGAAGCTATAGAAGCGCCAGGTGCTGACCATGAGATAGGCAACGGTCGTCACCATCGCGAACCAGGTCAACGCTGTGTACCAGGAAGCGAGCGGCTCTCCGGCGGCAAAGTGCACAACCGCGGCGATCACGCCGGCTCCGGCCGGAATCGGCATGCCGACGAAGTATTTCTTGCCCGGTCGACCGGGATTGGAAGGCTGAGGATTGGCCGTGATATTGAAGCGCGCCAAGCGGCTTGCGCCAGCCATCAAAAAAATAAAGCACGCGATCGCGCCGAGTTGCGTCAGTTTGACGTTCCAGTGTCCCCATCCGGTGAAGAAAACGGGTGGCATCAGAAAGAAGCCCCAGGTCCAGGCGAGCATGGCAGGAGCTACGCCGAAGGTGATTGCGTCGGCGAGGGAATCCAGTTCGCGGCCAAAATCGCTGGTGGTACCGGTCATGCGCGCAATGCGGCCGTCGATGCCGTCAAAGAGCACGGCGAATCCGATCGCTATGGCGGCGTTGTTGAGGTGCAGCTTTGGATCTGCGATGGTGGCGTGTACGACCTCGAGAATGGAGTAGAAGCCCAGCCCCATGTTGGCGGTGGTGAACAGCGACGGAAGGATGTACATCCCCTTGCTGAGACGGCGCCGAGGTTTGGGGAGAGGCTGGTCCATCAATGCGCTCTTTCTATGGCCGCTCCGCCCGCTGCCGCTAACTCGCGCTGCGGTTCCAGATAGGCGAGCACGCTGGCGCCGCCTTTGACGCGGTCGCCGACTTTCACGTTCACGCGGGCCGAGGCATCGAGCAATACGTCGACCCGAGATCCAAACTTGATGAGTCCTACCCGCTGGCCGCGCTCCAGGCGGTCTCCGACCTTGGGGTAGAACACGATGCGCCGCGCCAGCAGGCCGGCAATCTGCTTGAACACGACTTTCTGGCCGTCGCCCTCGACCGTGACGATATTCTGCTCGTTTTGCTCCGCCGAAACCTCGTTCATGGCGTTGAGGAAGCGGCCGCGCTGGTAGCGCATGTCCCGGACCACGCCCGCGATGGGCGAACGGTTCACGTGTACGTCAAACACGCTGAGAAAGATGCTGAGCCGCGTCTGCCTGTCGCTGCCGACCGATACGGCTGAAACGTCGGTCACTTTACCGTCGCCAGGAGACACCACCGCACCCGGCTCCTGGGGGATGGCTCGCTGGGGATCACGAAAGAACCACAGAAAGAAAAACGCCAGCAGCACCGGAATAATGGCCCAGACGGGACTCGTCAACCAGCTGATAAGGAGGCCGGCGGCGAGTAGGGCAAGAGCGTAGAAATAGCCATCGCGAACCATGGGGATCGGTTCAATTATAGACGCGAACAGTCAGGGGACGTTGCCGCCGTTTCGAGATTGGGCTGCAGCTTTGTAAGTGCAAATAAGAAAAGGCGCTTCATCGCGCCCTGTCACAGATACATTTCTCCCCCGCGGCCGAAACCGCGTGGAGGTTGGCCCCGGTTTAGGCTACGTTGACGCCGTACTGCTGCCGGAACTGGCGCTCGATGGATTCCATCTGGTCCTTCAGGCGCAGTTTCAGCTTCTTCAGCCGGACTTCCTCCAGCTTCTCGTCTTCGCTGAGATAACGTTTTTGGGTGAGTGAATCGAGACGTTGCGAGTACTGCGAGTGCTCCTGAGCCAGCCTGCGGAATTCTTCGTGACTGGTCAGGAGTTGGTCTTTCGGAGTCAGCATCCAGCGGACCTCCAAAACCGGGATTTATGCGCTCAAGGTAGCACAGCCCTAAAAGCGGTTCAATGCCAAAAAAGTGGTGCAAACACGCTTGATCACGTGTCCCGTCTCACTCTGAGAACTATCTATGACAGCCTCTTGCGGTACAGAATCGCATCTTCGGGCGGCTCTGCGTAGTAGGACTTTCGCCGGCCCGTGGACGTAAATCCCGCCTTTTCATAGAGACTGCGAGCAGCCGCGTTAGACTCCCGTACCTCGAGAAAAACCGAGTCCCCACCGGCATCCCGCGCTCGATCGAACAGTGCATTCAAAAGCTGCCGGCCGACACCCTGGCGGCGGCTAGGAGCGACAGCGATGTTTTCCAGCTCCCATTCGGAGGCGATGGGGCGGGCGACCAGAAAACCGACGACGGAGGCGCGGCTTGCTGGATTTGCCGCGGAGCGAGGCTCGTCCTCGGCGGTCAATGCCTCGGCGATCAGTGCGAGCCTCTCGGGCGCATCGCCGGATGGGTGGAAGAGTTCTCGATATCGGCGCTCGCTCCAGTGCGCGGCGGCGGGGCAGGAGCGTTCCAGATTCATTACGGCGGAAAAGTCGGCGGCGGTGGCGAGGCGAATGTTCACGAAGGTTGTTGCCAGTCCCCGGGGGCTAAAGCCCCAATTTTCAAAGGGCGCAGTTTCGGCGCGGCTGAAGCCGCGCCCTTTCAAAACGCATTGCCTTTTCAACGAATTCCAGCTTCAGGACGCCAGGAGCTAACGGTTAAGAGCTGGTTCTCGCGAAAATCTCGGCATCGGAACGGCGTATGTAGTTCGCCTCCAGATCCGCAGGTGAAACCGTTTCGCCGGCTCGCAGCTTGCGAAACCCGAGGCGCGCGATCGCTCGCGCGGTAACCTCGACCTCAATGACGGAACGGCCCGCCGCGCGCGCCATTTGTGCCAAACCCCGGTCCGGAGTCGCGATCGGCGTGGCCACAGTGGCGGATAGGAACTCGTCTTTGGGCAGGAGTTGCTCGCCCAGGATCCGCGCCCCTTCGCCGGAAACGTCGTACTGCCCGACGTACACTTCGCCGCGACCCGCATCCAATGCAGCCGCGATCTTGCCCGGCGTTTCGGCGGCGACTGCTACCACTTCGAGCAGAGAAACGGGCACGATCGGCTTCTGCAGAATCTCAGCCAGGGCTTTGATGGCCGCCAGACCCACGCGCAAGCCGGTGAACGATCCCGGGCCCGAAACCACAAGGAACGCGCCGAGGTCGTTCTTGGTCAATCCGTGCTTGCTGAGCAGTTCCGCGATCTGCGGGACGAGTTGCGCGGAAAACGTGCCTCCGGCAAGAGGAACGGCTTCAATCACCGTTACATCATCCGTATGCAGGCCCTCGCCCGCCCGCGTCAGGGCGACGCTGCCCGATTTACCCGACGTGTCGGTAACGAGAAGAAGCATCTTTGCCGCCTGTCATTCCGAGCGCAGCGAGGAATCCAGGGGGTGGGCGGAGGAACCTAGGTCCCTCGCTGCGCTCGGGATGACACGTTTGGGGGCGCGGCTGGCTTCACGCTTGCACCAGTTCCAGCAGCACGCCGCCCGTGCTCGAGGGATGGACGAATACGTACTGATGCCCGCCCGCCCCGGTCTTGATTTCGTCTGACACCAGGCGCACGCCGTCCTTTTTCAGCCGCGCGACGGCGCCGGCCAAGTCGGGCACTTTCAGGCAAATGTGGTGAAGGCCTTCGCCCCGTTTTGCGATGAACCTGGCAATGGTCGAATCTGCCGAGGTGGCTTCGAGCAACTCGAGGCGGCTCTCGCCCACCGGAACCATGACCAGACGCACCTGCTCCTCAACCACGGTCTCTTCCGGCGACACGTCGAGGCCGAGCTTCTCGTAAATCGCCTTGGCCGCAGCCAGCGACTTCACCGCTATGCCGAGATGGTCGATCTGGAACATATATCAGTTTGCGTAGCGGCGGACGCAGCCTGCCCTGAGCGGAAGCCGAAGGGTCCGCCCAGCAGTTCAGCTTCACAAGCCACCCCGGACGAATGCGTCCGGGGCTACGTGTTTGTTTCCTTCGCGATGATCTCTTCCACCAGCGTATACGGATCGCGCTTGTGCTCGGCGACTTCCGCCGCCAGGCGCGCCACGTTCCCGTTGCCCAGCTGAGCCCGCGCTTTTTCCAGCATGGCGTCGCGCAACATCTCGACCAGACGCTCCTGCCAGTTCTCGACGCTCTTCTTGAGCGTTAGATTCTCTTCCTGCAAGTAGGCTTCGTAGGCAGCAATGGCCGCCGCCACGTGGTCGATGCCCTGTCCTTCGCTGGCCACGGTTTTCACGATTGGCGGCGTCCAGCCGTCGTGTCGTGTGGCCAACGTCTGCAAGGCGCGAATCTCCCGCTCTACCCGCTCGGCGCCTTCATAGTCGCTCTTGTTGATCACAAATATATCGGCGATCTCCATGATGCCGGCTTTGATGGTCTGCACGTCGTCGCCCATGCCGGGCACGAGGATCACGACCGTGATGTCGGCCAGGCGCACGATGTCAACCTCATCCTGGCCAACGCCGACCGTTTCCACCAGAACCACATCGCGGCCTGAGGCATCGAGCACCGTGGTGACGTCGGCGGTGGTGCGCGCCAGGCCGCCCAGCGACCCGCGCGTCGCCATGCTGCGAATATAAATCCCCGGGTCGGAAAAGTGCTCCTGCATGCGGATGCGGTCGCCCAGAATCGCGCCACCCGTGTAGGGGCTAGTCGGATCGACGGCAACGATTCCCACCGTGCGATTCTGCTTGCGGTAGAGCCGCGCCAGATGATCGACCAGCGTGCTCTTGCCCGCACCGGGAGCTCCAGTCAGCCCGATTACGCGAGCCCGTCCGGTGTGCGGGAACAGCGCCTTCAGCAGATCGGACCACCCCGGCGCGCGGTTCTCGACGGTAGAGATGGCGCGCGCCAATGCACGCACATCGCCCATGCGAAGAGAATCGGTCAGAGACTGAAGGTCGCGATTCAAGCTGCCAGTGTAAAACAGCGGCTGACAAACTGAAACTGCCGAAACTTCCAACACCGCCGAATTACCTGCGTTCATTGTGCGGCCACAGGCTGCGCGATACAGTGAAACGTGAGAAAGGCCACGTTGAGCACCGCTACACAAAGCGCGACGGCAACGACGGCGAGACTTGCCGGCTGGCCGGGATGGCTTCCATTCTTGCTCCTCCCAGCGGCAGTAATTCTGCTTCGCGATCGGATGCCGGCATGGCTCTTCATGTGGAGCCTGTCCTTTGCAATCTTCGCCGCGTTGAAGTGGATGACGTGGTGGACGGCGCCCGAGCGGGCGATCTCCGGAGGCGGACGCTCGGTTGCTTATCTTTTGCTCTGGCCGGGCATGGACGCGGACAGCTTCCTTGACCCAAACCGGCGCCCAGCATATTCGCATCTTCAGGATTGGGCTTGGGCAGCGGTCAAGACTGCTCTGGGAGCTCTAGTGCTGTGGGCTGCTGTGCGCCGGGTTCCCGCAGGGCAACCGCTGCTGCAGGGATGGATTGGACTCTTCGGCTTGATTCTCCTGCTGCACTTCGGCAGCTTCCACCTGATTGCGCTTTTCTGGCAGGCGATGGGGATCGACGCGCAGCCGATCATGTCGAGGCCCATCCTCTCACGAACGCTGAGTGAGTTCTGGGGCAGGCGCTGGAACCTCGGCTTCCGGCAGCTGGCGCATGAGTTCATCTTCCGCCCGTTGTACAAGCGGACGGGCGTGGCCGTGGCCGGACTGCTGGTATTCGTGGCGTCAGGCCTGATTCACGACCTGGTGATTTCAGTTCCGGCGCGCGGCGGATATGGACTGCCCACCGGATATTTCCTGCTTCAGGGCTTGGGCGTGACTTTGGAACGCTCCCACTGGGGCGCGCAGATCGGATTGCAGGACGGGGCGCGCGCCCGCATCTTTGCTATCTCAGTGACCGCGGCTCCGGCTTTCTGGCTCTTTCATCCGCCGTTTGTGATGAGAGTCATCATTCCATTCCTGAAGGCGATCGGGGCGCTATGACCAACTTTCCCGCAGAACGATGCTTTGATTTCATCCTGTGGCTGGCGGGCGCCGGCCATTTTGTGATCCTGGTGGCCAGCTTTCAAGTGCCGTCGCGGTTGCGCTGGAAGCAAGACCTTGCACAGCTGATGCCTTTCAACCGCAAGTTGCTGTGGGTGCAGAGCGGGTTCACCGTGCTGACGATTGTTGCTTTCGGGACGCTGACGCTCTTGCTTCATGCCGAACTGCTGCGCGGCGATCGCGCTGCGATGGGGCTGGCTTGTTTTATCGCGGCGTACTGGACGGCACGCATCCTGGTCGATGCGTTCTACTTTTCCCAGGCGGACTGGCCGAAAGGAAAGCAGTTCGTCGTCGGGCACATTTTGCTGACGACTCTGTTTGTGGCGTTGGCCTGCAGCTACTGGTCGTTGGTTGTCTGGCAGGTTTGGCTAAGAGCCAGGGGCTAATCGCCAAGAGCAGGCACTAGTCCCGCAGCAACTGCCGTGCAATCACGAGCCGCTGAATCTCGCTGGTGCCTTCGCCGATGGTGCAGAGCTTCACATCGCGGTAGAACTTCTCAGCAGGATAGTCCTTCGTGAAGCCGTATCCGCCGAAGATTTGCACGCTTTCGTTGGCACAGCGCACCGCGACTTCGCTGGCATAGAGCTTCGCCATGGAAGACTCCTGCGTCGTCTTGAATCCGGCATCTTTCATGGATGCGGAGCGCATGGTGAGCAGCAGGGCGGCGTCGATCTCAGTAGCCATGTCAGCCAGCTTCCACTGGATCGCCTGAAAATCGCTGATCGCCTTGCCGAACTGCTTGCGCTGCTTCGAATATTTCAAAGCGCACTCGTAAGCGCCTTCGGCCATGCCCAGCGACAGCGCAGCAATCGAGATGCGGCCGCCGTCGAGCACACGCATGGCGTCGGGAAATCCCTGGCCTTCGCTGCCCACCAGGTTTTCCGCGGGAATCGCGCAGTCTTCGAAGATCAGTTCCGCCGTGTCGCTGGCCCGCAGCCCGAGCTTGTTTTCTTTCTTGCCGGGGCGAAATCCCTTGGTATCTCTCTCCACGATGAAGGCCGACAGTCCATGCGTGTGCGCGGTGCGGTCAGTGACGGCCAGCACGACAATCACATCGGCATAGTGGCCGTTGGTGCAAAACGTTTTTGTGCCGTTCAGCACCCAGTTGTTACCCTTGCGCACCGCGGTCATGCGGGCGCTGCCCGCATCGGAACCGGAAGACGGCTCGGTCAGTCCCCAGGCGCCGATGAACTCTCCGGTCGCCAGCTTGCTCAGGTATTTCTTCTTCTGCGCTTCGTTGCCGGCGAGAAAAATGTGGTTCGAGCACAGCGAGGTGTGCGCCGCCACGATGATCCCCACCGAACCATCCACGCGCGACAACTCCTCGATGATGTTGACGTACTCGACGTAGCCCATGCCCGCGCCGCCGTATTCGGGCGGGAAGATCGACCCCAAGAGCCCTAGCTTGCCGATTTCCTTGACGGTCGCCAGGGGGAAGTCGCCCGCCTCGTCCCACGTCATGACGTGGGGTTTGATTTCGCGCTCCGCAAATTCGCGGACGCTTTTCTTCAAGTGCAATTGTTCGTCGTTGAGTTGAAAGTCCAAAAGTCCTCCAACGAATTGAGCGCCGAATTGTGATTAGAACATAGCGCCGGATGAGGAAGAAGTTACCGCCGGAAGGGAAAGGGATGGGTGGCAGAAGCCGCATGAACACTGGCGATTCTGCTCATTACGGGTTGCCGCCCAACCGACCGGATGGTTTGGCAATTGCGCCCGCAACGCTCTTCCGGAGCCGGCGCTGAAGTCCGATACGAATTATACGCTCGTCTCAGAGTTCGCCGGGTACGTCCGCGGGGTCGAGGAATCGTTGGAAGACTTCGTTGGAAAGCAGCCGCCCGCGGGAAGTCAGGCGAAGGTTGTCGCCCACTTGCTGCATCAGACCATCGGCAATCAATTCTGAGATCATCGGGCGCAGGTTGCGCAGAGATTCTTCGCCGAAGCGCTCCACGATCCGCTGCAGATCCACGCCGCGGGTCAGGCGTAGTCCCAGGAAGAAGTTCTCCTCAAGAGCGGCGGCGGACGAGACCACGGTTCTCTGCAATGGGGCGCCGGCAACGTATTTCTCCAGCACATCTGCGGTGGCGAAGCGCACGGCTTCGGATCCGGCAGCGGAAGAAGCCAGCATCGAATGTGCGTCCACGCCGAAGCCAAGATACGGCTGCCGCGTCCAGTACTTGTGATTGTGGCGCGACTCGAATCCGGGGCGCGCGAAATTGGAAATTTCATACTGGGCGATGCCGGCCGCATCCAGCTTCTCGCACGCTGCGATGTAGAAATCGGCCATCGCATCGTCGTCGGGCACGAAATGCGCATGATAGCGCGTGCCGCCGGCGATCAATTCCCGTCCCAGCCGCGAATCTTCGTCCACCTCCAGCATGTAGACGCTGACGTGCGGCGCTCCCGTCGCCACGGTCTCACTCAGCGACATGTGCCAGCTGTCGGCGGTCTGGTGCGGCAGGCCGGCGATCAGGTCCACGTTGATGTTGGCAATACCGGCCGCGCGCAGGTGGCGAATGTCATCGAGCACTATGGCGCGGCTGTGCCGGCGTCCGACGGCGGTCGCCTCACCGTCTACAAACGACTGCACACCCAGGCTGACGCGATTCACTCCGCAGCGCAGCAGTCCTTCCAGCACGTCTGGCGTAAGCGTGCCCGGAGCGCACTCCACGGTAATCTCCGCGCCTTCTTGCACGGAAAACTGCTCGCGCACCGCCTGGAATAGACGCTGGAGTTGGGAGGCATCGAGCATGGTCGGAGTGCCGCCGCCCAGGTAGATCGAGTCCACTGCCTCTTCGCTCGCCCCGCCCATCTCCGCTGCTGTGGCGGGCGAGTTCGCAATGTCGGCGCAGACGCGGTCCACGTAGCGCTCGAATATGGCGCGCGAGAACACGTCCGAAACGAAGTTGCAGTAGGTGCACTTGGTGCGGCAAAACGGCACCGAGATGTAGATTCCAAGCGGCACAATCTGATTATCCCATCTGCCAAACGTTTTCCATCTTCATGGCGGATATGGCATCTATTTGAGGTACCCTGTTATGGGTCGCCTGCTGCGCGGGATCGCCCGCCTGCTGCGACGAACACGCTAACCGATGGCCCAGGAAGAGGAAATATTAGGCAAAGCCTATGACAGCCGCCTGATGCGGCGGCTGCTGACCTACCTGCGCCCCTATAGCTGGCAGGTCACGGTAGCGATTGCTTCGATCGTCCTCAAGTCTTTCTGCGACGTACTGGGTCCCTATCTGGTGAAAGTGGCTGTGGACCGCTATCTGGCGCCGATTCCGCCTGCCGCCTCGGGCCTGTGGAACTGGCTCAGCCCGCGGCCGATGACAGGCATCGCGCAGATTTCGGCCATCTATCTCAGCCTGCTGGTGCTGACCTTTCTGCTGGAGTTCCTGCAGACCTACTTCATGCAGTGGACGGGCCAGAAAGTGATGTACGACCTGCGCAGCCAGATCTTCCGCCACCTGCAGCACATGCATATCGCTTTCTACGACAAGAATCCGGTCGGCCGGCTGGTCACGCGCGTCACCACCGACGTTGACGCGCTCAACGAGATGTTCACCTCGGGTGTGGTGTCGATCTTCGAGGACTTCTTCGTGCTGCTGGGCATTCTGGGCATCATGCTGTGCATGAACTGGAAGCTGGCGTTGATTGCGTTCGCCGTACTGCCGCTCATCGTGTTTGCGACGAAGATTTTCCGCGACCGGGTGCGAGACTCTTACCGGCGCATTCGCACGGCCATTGCGCGCATCAACGCTTACCTGCAGGAACACGTCAGCGGCATGGTCGTGCTGCAGCTTTTCAACCGCGAGCGCAAGGCCTACAACCGTTTTTCGGCCATCAACCGCAGCCACATGGACGCGTTCAAGGACGCGATCCTGGCCTACGCAGTCTACTATCCCGTGGTCGACTTCTTCTCGGCCATCGCGATTGCGAGCGTCATCTGGTACGGCGGGCAGGACGTGATTCGCGGCATCGTGTCCAACAGCGTTGCGCTGGAGTTTAACCGCCAGACTCTGATCTCGTTCCACCTGGTCGAGACCGCGGCTTCGCTGGGCGTGCTGATCGCGTTCACGCAGTACGCGCAGCGTTTCTTCCGTCCGATCATGGATTTCAGCGAGAAGTACAACATTCTGCAGTCGGCGATGGCGGCCAGCGAGCGCATCTTCAAACTGCTCGACACGCCGGTCGGCATCGTTTCGCCCGCTCTGGTGAAAAAACCGGAGGGGACGGGCCGCATCGAGTTCGATCACGTCTGGTTCGCCTACCGGGATGTGCCGGACAGTGACGACGCTCGTGGAGGGGCGAACGCTTCCGTCCGCCCGGCCGAGCGCAGCGCGGCTAGTTCGGGCAGTGGAGGTTCCCACCCTTCGAACACCGCGAAGGGTGGGCCAGCCTCTGCAACCCGCCCGGCGAACGACGTAGGTACTCCCGATTGGGTTCTCCGCGACGTCAACTTCGCGATCGAACCGGGAGAAACTGTAGCCGTCGTCGGGCACACGGGCGCGGGCAAGACCACGATGATTTCGCTGCTGCTGCGTTTTTACGATGTGCAGAAAGGAGCGGTTCGCATCGACGGTGTCGACGTCAAGGATATGGACCTGGCCGACCTGCGCAGCCGGTTTGGCGTCGTGCTACAGGATCCGTTCCTGTTTACCGGAACGATCGGGGGCAACATTCGCCTGGGCACTGGCTACATTCGCGATGAGCACGTGGAGCGCGCCGCGGAAGACGTGAATCTTGGCGATTTCATCCGCGCTCTGCCCAACGGGTTCAACGAAGAAGTCCGCGAGCGCGGGTCAACTTTATCGACGGGACAGAAGCAGCTTATTTCGTTTGCCCGAGCGCTGGCGCATGATCCGAAGATTCTGATTCTCGACGAAGCGACGTCAAGCGTCGACACCGAAACCGAGTTCAAAGTGCGCGACGCGCTCGGCCGCATGGTCGAGGGACGCACGTCGCTGATCATCGCCCACCGCCTCTCGACCATCCAGCGCGCCGACAAGATCCTGGTCATGCACAAAGGCCAGCTGCGCGAACTGGGCACGCACCAGGAACTGCTCGCCCAGCGCGGCATTTACTACAAGCTCTACCAGCTGCAGTACAAGGATCAGGAAGTTCCGGTGGGAAGCTCGCAGGCGCCGGAGTCGACCGTCAGCGCGGATGATTAGGATGTGTGGCGCGGGCACTCTTGCCCGCGAAATATCTGCGCAGCAAATCGCCCACAGCCGCAGGAGCTAGTTTGTTGACTGTGTTTGTGCAGGTTGAGAGCTTGGAGTGGACTGTCGCAGGGTATTTCGGATAACGATCAACATTAGGATGAACGCCACAGCCACCATAACAACGAATATCCATGCGGTCGGGCTCAAGCCTTTGCGACCCATATTCTCTCCTCGGGCCAGCTTTTGTTGAACAAGGATTCTGAATGCATCAGTTTCACCGGAACCAAAACAATTTTTTGGAAATATATTCAAGCATGCCGTCCCCTGATAAGAGCACGAACAGATTCTTCGACTCCAGATATCGAGTAAAAGCCTTCCAAGCATAGGTAGAATTCCCGGTCGAGGCCGATACTTCCACGCCCTCGTCGGAAAATGTAACTACAAAGTGATCGTGAAGTCTCTGGTCCCGTCGATAACTGTACGAAAGGAGTAGTCGACGAACAAACGCAAGAGCCGCACCAATCAGAATAACTGCGACAGCGTTACCCATGTGTTTCTGGTCCTGGACCAAGGTGATGATCCCCGCCAGCATGAGCAACCCACCGAAAACCGGCAGTAGTCGAGACGACCAGCCCCCGTGTGCTCGTTGCGCTTCCAGAAAGTCCTTTTCGGACAGCGTGTACTCGAACCTCATAAGAGCCTGATTCCGCGAAAAACGGAATTATACGGCGAGTTGGGTAGGTCCATCGTCTTCAAGTACGTTCCACCGATGCGGCCCTTTACAATGCTCTCTTGCTTATCCTGATCTCAACCGGCGAGGCTTCCGGAGAAATGTATGGCGCGCAGCTGATTGAGGCTTTGCGCCGGGCTACCGAGCAAAGGGCAGCGGAGCTTCGCTCCGCTGGGCAGCCGGGGGCGGCTGTCCCTACACAATCAGACCCGATCTCGTTCTTTGGCGTTGGTGGGGAGCGCATGCGGGCTGCCGGCTGCGACACCGTTGTCGATGCGAAAGATCTGGCTGTCGTCGGCATTACCGAAATTCTCGGTCATCTTCCAAATATCTACGGGCTCTATCGACGCTTGATCCGCGAGGCTGACAAGCGCCGGCCTGACCTCGCCATCGTCATCGATTCTCCCGCATTCAACTGGCGCGTCGCGCGGCAGATGAAGAAGCGCGGCATCCTGACCGTGTATTACGTTGCCCCGCAGTTCTGGGCGTGGCGGCAGGGGCGCGTGCGCCTGATCCGTGACTACATCGACAAGGCGCTGGTGATCTTCCCCTTCGAAGAAAAGTTTTACCGCGATCGCGGCGTGGATGCGACCTTTGTCGGGCATCCGCTGGCGGAGGTGCCGGTGCCAACGATCTCGCGCGCCGAGTACGCGGCTCAGTTTGGACTCGACCCGTCGAAGCTCTGGATCACGCTCATGCCGGGCAGCCGGGTGAAGGAAGTGAGGATGAATCTGCCGACGATTCTGGAGGCGGCGGCGCGGCTCGGCGGAGCCTACGGATTTCTCCTCCCTGTCGCTCCAACGCTCGACAGCGACTTCTTGCGTGGGCTGATCAAGCAGAAAACCGCGGATGTCCAAATCAGCCTTGTTCCTGAGGCTCTTCCCGCGCTCTACCACTCGCGCGCCGGAATCGTGGCCAGCGGCACGGCGACGGTCGAGGCGGCCATGATGAACACACCTTTCGTGATGGTCTACCGCGTCTCGCCGCTGACCTACCTTCTGGGCAAGCCGCGAGTGAAGGTCCCACGCTTTGCCATGGTCAATCTGATCGCCGAGGAAGAGGTCGTACCCGAGCTTGTGCAGAACGATTTCACGGCCGCGAAGGTAGTCGCGCGGCTGAACGAGATCCTGGCGGACGGACCGGCCCGCGAGCGCATGCTGGAGGGGTTGGCGGGGGTAAAAGCGCGGCTTCAGGCTCCGGCTGCAGAACCCGGGGCGGCGCAGCATCCCGCCGATCGTGCGGCGGAGATCGTCCTGGCGCTCCACCGCGCAGTGACAAAATGCTGACAATCTCCGTTCAGAGCTTGTGCTGGCAGCATCTTTTGCGTCAGAATCTTCATCATAGGAAATGGGTTATCATTTCCCGGAGATCCTCCTGAATGGCGATTGACCTGCGGCGCGCGGGGCGCGTCCTAACCAGTTCCCTGACTCTGTTGCTGGCAGTTTTGTTGGCCCTTCCGTGCTGGGCGGCCGAAAAAGCGCGCCTGCGGGTCGACGACTATCAGATTCAGGCCGAACTTGAGCCGCACCTGCACCAGATCACCGCCCGCGCCAAAGTTAAGTTCACGGCGCTGCAGGATTTGAGCGTTGCTGTTTTTGAACTGCACAATGACCTGCGCGTCACCAAGGTTCTCGACGAGAAGAATCAGCCGCTCTCGGCCGAGCGTGTCACCCAGGATTCCACAGTTCGCGTTCCTTTACCCTCCGGCCTGGCCAAAGACGCGTCGACAACTCTGACCTTCGAGTACGAGGGCACTCTTGAAACCGCCGACAACAGCCCTGTTCCCGGACTGAAGCTGGCCTACATCGGCGACGATACCAGCTATCTGCTTTACGCCGGGCGCTGGTTTCCCGTGAACGGCTTTGGCCTTAACCGATTCACTTCGACGATCAGCGTGAGCCTGCCAGCGCACATGTTTGCCATCGGCAGCGGCCAAGTCACCGTGGCAGACAATCCGCCGTCGAAGAAGGCGAATGCCAGCGTCCTGCCCACGAAGACCTTCACGTTCACCTCGACTAAGCCCAGTTTCCCCGGGACGATCATTGCCGGCGTCTTCCAGGAGTACAAAAGCGACGAAGCGGGCATGGACCTGCACGTTTACTTCAAACCCACGCACCAGAGCCTGGCGCCGGAGTACACCACCTCTACAGTGCAGGAGTTTACCTACTTCATCACTCTTTACGGTCTGCCGCCCTCGCAGAAGCTCAACGTCGTGGAATTGCCGGACGACACCGTACCCTTCGCATGGGCACCCGAAATCGCGATGCTGCGCGGGACCTCGATTACGGAGAAGACGAATTATCGTCTGCTGGCAGATGCCATTGCGCACCAATGGTGGGGCGTTTCCGTGAGTCCCGAGACCATGGACGACTGGTGGCTGAGCGATGGCTTCTCCCGCTACTCGGAAGCGATGTACGTGGAGAGCGCCGCGGGGTCGGCCGGTCTGGAAGAGGCCGTGAAGGACATGTCGGTGGGGGCGCTGGCTTATGACACGGTGCCGCTCTCGAGCGCCAGCAAGCTGGACATCTTTTCGCCCGAATTTCAATCGCTCGCCACCGACAAGGGCGCGATGATCCTGCACATGCTGCGCTGGGTGCTGGGGGAGGACAAGTACAACAAGACCATGCGCGATTTCGCCACTCAGTACGCCGGAAAATCGGCCAGCATGGACGAATTCAAGACCATCGCCGAGAAGAACTACGGCGACCAGCTCACCTGGTTTTTCTCGCAGTGGCTGGATTCCACCGGCGCCCCGGAGTTCAAGATCAAGTACACCACGTATCGTCTGGGCGGAGCCGCGGCGCAGAATCCCAAGGATGCGAAGATTCCTGGTTTCCGCATTACCGGCGAAATCGACCAGGATCTCGATCTTTTCCGCATGCCGGTGGACGTCCGCATTGACACCGACGGAAAAACCGAAAACAAGCGCATCGAAGTGGTGGGGACTTCTTCGCCGTTTACCATCGAAACCTTTGGCCGTCCGCGCCGCATCTCTGTGGACCCGGACCACCATGTGCTGACCAATTCCAGCGACGTGAAGCTGCGCTCTTCGATCCTTCGGGGCGAGGCCTTGCAGCAGCAGGGAGACTTGTCGGCAGCTCTGGCGGAGTACAACAAGGCGCTCGACCTCAACAAGAACAGCTCCTTTGCCCACTACCGAGTTGCCGAGGTTTTCTTCCAGCAGAGGAACTATCAGGCTTCGGCCAACGCCTACCGGGAAGCCTTGAACGGAGACGGCGATCCGCGCTGGACCGAAGTCTGGAGCCATCTGCAGCTGGGCAAGATCTTTGACATTACCGGGCAGCGCGAACGCGCGGTCAACGAATACCGGCAGGCGCTACAGACCAACGACAACACCTTCGGAGCTCTGGAAGAATGCCGCAAGTACCTGCAGAAGGCCTACGAGCGGCCCAAAACGACGCCTCAGCAATAGGGCTGCGCAGATGCCGCCAGCGGCTGGTCGTTGATCCACTGTTCCGCTTCCTCCAAGGAATGGAAGATGCTGAAATTCCTGTCCACGCGCAGAGCCTTGTGCATGCGTGCTGCGTGAGCCTGCACCGAATTGTGCACGACGAACGCGCGCCTCGCTTCGGGCGAAAACGGATCGACGGCATCAGCCAGCCGCAGGAACTCGTCGGCCTGGAGATCCATTTCCTCGACCGCGCTCAGGTCGGCGATCTCTGAGAACGATAGGTCGAATAACGGGTGCTGGCGCAGCCGTGTGGCATATTGTTCGATGACTTCAGCAGTCACCTTCTTCCCGAACCTGACTACTACCAGCCGCTTTCCCGGATCAACCACGAATCTAGCGGGAGTGTTGAGTGGGCCGGCGCGGCGACCATCGGCCGGCCCCTGATCTCCAAGTTCGTCTGCCGCCAACGCATACCTCCGTTTCCTGGAACCTTACTGGTTCTCTATCGGCAGCTTTCGCTTCGACATCAGCAGTGTGGCTAGGGCGTGTTCACACTAAGTGCAGAGCTTTGATAATCAAGGCGAAGCATAAGAATTGCCAGGAAGAGGACATCGAGTTTCTCGAATCGTGAGAAGATCCGCTGGGAGCCGAGTACCCCACGAAAATCCGCTACTGCACGGTGAACGGCGCCGACGCCGTCACATTCTCCCATTCGATGAGCAGTGTTCCCTTGGCGCCGCCGGCGCCCGACAGCGTGATCTTAAGGGTTTCGCCGGAAGGTGACAGCTTGCCCATGGTGAGCGAAGCGCGACCCAGTTCAGTGGCCGGATCGTCGGTGGTGGCGCCCTCGCGAATGCCGTCCGGTGATTTCCCCACGCCCCAGATGTGGCGGGCGCCGTCCATCAGGGTTTTGTTGACGATCAGGTTCCACTGGCCGTTGTCGAGGTCGGCGTACAGGGTGTAGTCGCCCTTGGGAATGGCGAGGCCATTCAGGTCGAGGTCGGCGTCGGTGTGCAGAACAGTGGCGTAATCGGCGCCCAGACGCCATACCTGGCCATACGGCTCGAGCGCACCTGCGCCGCCGAAAATCTGGCGACCCCTGACGGAGGGAGCGTGGTAGTAGATCCAGAGGTTCTTGCCGTTGATGGTGACGCTGGTTTCGGCGCCCGGACTCTTGGTGTTCTTAGTGGCCAGGTCTTCCTTTTTCACCTGGGCCACGGCCAGCATCATGCCGCTTAACAAAAGAGCACTCAATAGGATTCGTTTCATTCCGATGTCGTTCCTTTTCCAGGGAGTATACAACGCGCGCGGCGACTGCCCCGCAGGGTTTACAAGTGAAACCAGCGCGTGAATTCGTGATCTTCATTCCCAGCTAACCTTTTGGCCGTTTCCTGGGTCTAATCAGCTAATGCCAGCGGGAACTTTCGACAGTCCAGCTGCGTATTTCTGATCAGATGGTTGGGCGGGATTTGAGACCCCTCGCCTGAACGTTACCCGGGTGCCCCCACGCTCCTCCCCGGAGGCGTGGGGGCATGAATTTCAGCGCCCGCTATGCGCTTGCTTTCGGACATCTTGCGGCAATCGCTGTTTACCCTCGAAGCCAACAAGCTGCGCGCTTTCTTAACCACGTTTGGGAGAAGGCCCTCGACAGCGGGAATGCCTCCAGGCAACACAGACACAGTGTTTTGTCCTAAGGGATGAGGGATGAAAGACTGCCGCGTACTCCTGCTCGACGTGTTACAAGAGTAAGTCCGACTGCAACTACGACTTGAGGAAAACCATGAAGATTCGTACTCGACTCGCGGTACTGACCGTTGGTTTTGTGACTTGCATCCTGATGGGTGCGACGCTGGCCGCCCAGTCCAACAACGCAGCGTCAGAGGAGAGGCCGCAAATTCTGCCGCCAGGGCTGGACAAGCGCTTCATCGACACCACGGCCGATCCGTGCGTGAATTTCTTCCAGTATGCCTGCGGAAACTTCTCCAAGTACTACCCGATTCCGAACGATCGTTCCGGGTTTGGCACGGGCACCGTGCTTTTCGAGCATAACGAATACATTCTGCACACCATGCTCGAAAAGGCCGCCAACGGCGGAGCGGAACGCACCTCCAACCAGCAGAAGATCGGAGACTACTACGCGACCTGCACCGATTCAGCTGCGATTGATGAGAAGGGTCTGCGACCATTCCAGGCCGAACTGGACCGCATTGCCGCGCTCAAAGACAAAGGCGAGCTGACGTCTTTGTTCGCTCACTACCAGCTGATCAATGTGAATGCCTTTCTGGGGCTGGGCGAGCAACAGGATTTCAAGGATGCAACGAAACAGATTGCAGTCACCGACCAGGGAGGCCTGGGACTGCCGGAGCGCGACTATTACCTCCGCACCGGCGACGCCGACGAGAAGCTCCGCAAGGAATATGTGCAGCACATCACCAATACTCTGAGGCTGATTGGCGAGTCCGAGAGCGAAGCGGCGAGCGATGCCCAGAGCATCTTCCAGTTGGAAACCGCTCTGGCCAAAATCTCCATGGATATTACCTCCCGTCGCGATCCCAAGAACGTGTACCACCTGACGGAAGTCTGCGATCTGCAGAAAATGACTCCGCGCCTGGACTGGGCGCGCCTTCTGGCGGAATCACGCTTCCCCTCCGGCGTCAGCGAAATTAACGTGACCAATCCCGACTTCTTCAAGGGACTGAACGGGCTGCTCGATAGCACCGACCTGAAGACGATCAAAGCCTATTTGCGTTGGCAGCTTTTGGCTTCTGCCGACTCGACTACGCTGCCCAAAGCCCTGGACGAAGAGAGGTTCGACTTCAACGGCCGCAAGCTCAGAGGACAACCGGAGGAGCAGGCCCGCTGGAAGCGCTGCGTGCAAGCCACCGACGCCGCGCTAGGCGAGGCTCTGGGCCAGGTGTATGTCAGCCAGGAATTCCCTGCCTCGAGCAAGGCGGCAACGCTCCAGATGGTGCAGGACATCGAAGCTGCGATGAACCAGGATCTCGATACGCTGGATTGGATGAGCGCCGAAACCAAGGCTCGCGCCAAGGCAAAGCTTCACGCCGTGGCGGACTAGATCGGCTACCCCGATCATTGGCGCGACTATTCCACGTTGACTGTGCGACGCGGCGATGCCTATGGCAACGCCCAGCGTGCCGTGATTTTCGAGAATCTCCGGCAGATCTCGAAGATTGGAAAACCGGTGGATCGCGGCGAGTGGGGCATGACTCCGCCCACGGTCAACGCCTACTACAACCCCAGCATGAATGACATCAATTTTCCCGCGGGGATCCTGCAATCTCCCCTCTATGACCCCAAGGCCACGGATGCTCTGAACTATGGAGACATCGGAGGCGTCGTCGGGCACGAACTGACCCACGGGTTCGACGATCAGGGCCGGCAGTTCGACGGCAACGGAAATCTTTCCGACTGGTGGACCTCGGAAGACGGCAAGAAGTTCGAAGAAAAGGCCGATTGCACGGTAAAGGAATACGGCAACTTCGTTGCGGTCGACGATGTGAAAGTCAACGGCAAGCTGACGCTGGGCGAGAACACGGCTGACAACGGCGGACTGCGTCTGGCGCTCATCGCATTTCTGTCGGATGCCAAGAGGAAGAAGATCGACCTGGACCAGAAAGAAGACGGCTACACACCGCTGCAGCAGTTCTTCCTTGGCCATGGCCAGGGTTGGTGCGGCAGCAGTCGGCCCGAGCAACTGAGGTTGCAGGCGCAAACTGATCCGCATTCCCCCCGCGAATTCCGGGTCAACGGAGTTGTCGAAAATATGCCGGAGTTCGGCCAGGCCTTTGGTTGCAAAGTGGGCCAGCCTCTGATGCCGCAGAATGTCTGCCGCGTCTGGTAGCCCGCCTCTGAAAGGCTGAAAAGGAAGCTGAGCACGGAAGCGCTTGCGGTTTGTACAATGCTTCCGTGCCCGATGCCTCTCCTCGCCGCCTCGATCGCGTCCTCGCCCAGTTGCGCTTGTACGAGCATCCCTTGCTGAATTTTTCCGCTCATGCCAAAGGAGAGGGTGTAGAGGTGGTTATCAAATTCAAGGACGACAGCATTCCCGTCCACACCTACCTCTTCGATCTGCACCCTCGCGATCTCGATCACCCGCAGTTTGAGTGGAGTTTTCAGCGCCAGCTCTATGACGCGCTGCACGACTATTTCGTCGAGATGTTCATCCGTACACCGCAGGACCGCGCCGACCGGCAACGCAGGGGATTGTGAATCCTCTGCGCGATAAGATCGGTAGGGAAATGCGCGATCGTGGACCAATTCCCTTCTCCCGCTATATGGAGTTGTGCCTTTACGATCGCGAATTCGGCTACTACGCCCGGAATGCCGCGCAATTCGGTAAAGCCGGCGATTTCTATACATCCAGCGACGTCCACGCGGTTTTCGGCCGCCTGATGGCGCGCCAGTTCGACGAGATGTGGCGCGTGCTGGGGCGCCCCGAGAGTATCAGCGTGACAGAACTCGGCCCCGGACGCGGCCTGTTCGCGCAGGATGTGCTGGACTGGTCGGAGAAGAAATTCCCGGACTTCTTTCGTGCGCTGCGCTATGTCCTGGTGGAAAGCTCGCCTGCTCTGCAGCAGCGTATGAAAGAGATCTTGGCGCGGCATCTCGGCGCTGGTAAAGCGGTGCTGACGGGAGAATCGGTGACCCCGGAGGCCGCTGACACTCCAACAATCATCTTCGCGAATGAGTTCTTCGACGCCCTTCCCGTCGAAATTGTTAGCGCAGATGGCTCGTTGCGAGTGGATCAGCACCGTGGTCAATTCGTCGAACGCTGGGTTCCGCCTTCAGCCGAAGAGATGGAATTTCTCGATCGCTACAGCGTTCATCCCGAAGCAGGAGATCGTCTGGAGGTTGGCCTTGCCGCGCAGCAATATGCGAGTCGCGTGCTGGATAAACTGGGCGGCGGATTCTTTGTCGCCATCGACTACGGCTACACGCGGGCCGAGCAACTGGCGGGACGGCATCGCGGCACGCTGAAGGCGATCCGGCAACATTCGGTCAGCGCCAGTCCTTACGAGGCACCAGGGGAGCAGGACATCACCGCCGATGTAAACTTCACGGCTTTGGCTGCGGTGGCCGAAGGCAAAGGCATGGCCATCCAGAGACTGGTCACGCAATCGCAGTTTCTGCTGGGCGTCGGCGAAGCGAACCAGTTTGCCGACGCCTTCGAAGACTGCCGTCTGCCCCAGGAGCGGGCCAAGGTCGCGCTCCAGCTCAAACACCTGGTCACACCCGCAGGTATGGGCGAAAGCTTTCACGTGCTGGTGGCAAGCAAAGGCGTCGCGGAGGGCAAGGCGTCAGCCTTGGCAGGGCTCAGTTTCGGGACCAGGACAGGCCCGAACCGCGGCTATCAGCAGCGATAGACGCACCCTGCAACGGCGCCGGGCTTCCCTTCTCGCCAAATGTCAAGAGTATGTAAAAAATGTTAGTGACTCTTGCAATCATCTGCTCTCCGGTGGTATTTTCCCCGAAACCTTTCGGCCGACCTTGTTTCTGAGGAATCTCTCATTGGAGGAAACACCATGACCCACCGCCAGCCGTCACTGTTGACCCGAGTCCTTTACCATGCCTTTGCAACCGTAGCAGGATTGGCCCTGACGCTCAGCCCCGCCAGCGCTCAAACGGTCACCACGCCCGCAGGGGTCTTCCCTTCGCAAACCTATCAAGGCGTAATCTTCGGCGGGACTACGGACTTTCTCGGCATCCGCTATGCGGCTGCACCCACAGGCGGTCTGCGCTTTGCGGCGCCGACCCCGCCGACCGCCGTGTCCGGTACGATCAACGCCACAACGTTCGGCAGCAGCTGCCCGCAAACTCCGTCGCCTTTCGGGCAGGGCAGCCTCAACGAAGACTGCCTGTTTCTCAACATCTTCGTGCCCGCGCCTCCGGTTTCGTCCAAGAACCGTCTCCCGGTGATGGTGTTTATCCACGGCGGCGCGTTCGTGACCGGAGAAGGCAGTGACTACAACGCTACGGAACTGGCCACGCAGGGCAAGGTCATCGTCGTGACCATTAACTATCGCCTGGGGATTCTCGGCTATCTGTCAGCTGCCGCCCTGGATGCGGAGTCGCCCAGCGGCGCCTCGGGCAACTACGGACTTGCCGACCAGCAATTCGCGTTGCGGTGGGTGCATCAGAATATCGCTGCCTTCGGTGGCAATCCCCAAAAGGTAACTATTTTCGGCAAATCCGCCGGAGGATTCAGCGTGTGCGCCAATGTAGTTTCACCCGCGGCGAGAGGACTGTTCCAGCGGGCGATCACCGAGAGTGGGCCCTGCAGCAGCAACCTGCCGCCAAAAGCTGCGTCGGAGAACGAAGGAGCAGGGATCGCAGCCGCCCTGGGCTGCACGCAAGCGACCAGCGCTGCGGTTGTGGCCTGCCTTCGGACGCTCACGGTGCCCGAGATCCTTACCGTAGAGAATGGGATCACGTCCCAGAGCAGCATCGCCTCACTTACGGCGTTCTTTCCAAATGTCGACGGAGTATTGATCCCGGAACAACCCGTGCAGGCCCTTGCGCTCGGACAATTCAATCACGTGCCTCTACTGATGGGGACCAATCACGACGAAGGCCGGCTCTTCATCGCATTGGATTTTGACCTTAATCCTAAGGTCGGGCCCCTTACGACAGCGGAATATCCAACAGCAGTCGCGGGCATCGCCGCAGCGGCAGTTGCCGAAGGCGGCGGCAGTAATCCCGCCCTGGTCGAGCAAATCGCCGGGGAGATCCTGAAGCGGTATCCGCTCAGCGGCTTCTCCAGCCCGGACCTGGCGCTGTCCGCTATCTTCACGGACAGCGCTTTCAGTTGCCCGACGAATCTCGCGCGTCAGCTGACGTCGTTGCAGGTGACGACGTACGGGTACGAATTGAACGACGAGCATGCGCCGATGGTGTTTCTGCCACCGGTCAGCTTCCCCTACGGAGCTACGCATACCGACGAACTGCAGTTTCTGTTCCCCTTTGGCGCCAAACTGAGTGCCAACGAGCAGAAGCTGGCCAAGACGATGAAGGCTTATTGGACGAACTTCGCGACTCACGGCAACCCCAATCAGATGGGCCAGCCGTTGTGGCCCGAATTCGGGATTCTCATTGATGACAATCAGTCGCTGGTGGCGCCGACGCCTGCAGTGGAATTTAATTTTACGGAAGCGCACAAGTGCGACTTCTGGACGGACATTCTGCTGCAAACCAGTCTGTCGGGGGTTGCCGACCAACTGCGGAGCCGCGGGATCGTGCGTTAGTCGTTCGGAGGCGAAGCAGCGGCATCTTGCAGGTGCGAGGTGCCGCTGCAAAACCTGGGAGTCACTTCGGTGGCGCGGCTTCAGGGTATTCATACACGCCGCGACCGGATTTGCGCCCCAGTCGTCCTGCCTTCACATACTGCACCAGCAACGGTGCGGGACGATATTTCTCGCCTAAGGATTTGTGCAGATAGTCGAGGATGCTGAGTCGGGTGTCGAGGCCTACCAGGTCCACCAGCTCGAACGGCCCCATGGGATGATTTAATCCCAGCTTAAGCGCCTTGTCGATGTCGACGGCTGAAGCAATCCCCTCCTGCAGCATGTGGAAGGCTTCGTTGCCGATCATGGCGTTGATGCGGCTGGTGATGAAGCCGGGCGATTCTCTGATTACAACCACTTCCTTGCCCATGCGCCTGCCAACCTCAACTGCGGTGGCCAGCGTATCTTCATCGGTTTCGAGCGCGCGCACGACTTCCAGCAGCTTCATCTTGTGCACGGGATTGAAAAAGTGCATGCCAACGCATTTCTTGGCGCGATACGTGACGCTGGCGATCTCGGTCACGCTGAGCGAGGACGTATTCGAGGCGAGGATCGTGGCCGGCCGGCAGATCTTGTCGAGCAGAGTAAAAATTTCAATCTTCGACTCCATCTCTTCCGGCACTGCCTCGATGACCAGATCGGCCTCGCGGGCGGCCTCTTCCACGGACCCCGCATACTCCAACCGCCGGAAGGCTTCGTCGGCATCGGGCGCCGTCACCTTGCCGAGTTCAACGGCTTTGTCGAGATTGGCCCGGATTTCCGTCTCCGCCTTGCGCAGAGCCGCTGGCAGCAGGTCTTCCAATATGGTGCGATAGCCCCCGAGCGCTGCGGCGTGGGCGATCCCGCGCCCCATGATGCCTGCGCCGATCACCGCGATCGTCTGGACCGGTGGCACTACTTCTCTACCTTTTCGAGGTCGGCGATGGCGGCGTTCACTGAGGCAGCCGCTCCGCGCATGGCTTCGGCGAGGCGCTTGCGCTCGTCGGAACTCATGGCGGGGATATAAATGCAAATGCGGCGAAGAGTTGCCGTGATGTCTTCCACGTAGTTCATTGCTCGAATCAATTCACCAGTCGCTACCATGAGTGCTCCTGTCTTCGTTCTCCATCATTCGACGGCCACAGTTGCTTCGTCGAGTGTCTGGTTCGTGGCTTAATTCGCAAGTTTGAGTTGGACTTTCTATTGTGGACGCGGGCGTAGATTTAGTAAAGGCAAGGCGAGGCTATGAGCCGGATATAATCCGGATCGATTCCTTTGCCGAACTGGAACCGGCGCAGGAGTTTCCTGGAGCCGCCGTCCATGCTGCGTGACAAGAGCCTGATTCCGCTGTCGCATCAACATCAGCATGCGCTGGCCTTGTGCGTGCGCATCGCGCGCGCCTCACCTGTCCCAAATGCCGATGTCGAGGCGTGGCAGGAGGAAATCGTGCAGATATTCCAGGGTGAAATAAGAATTCACTTTGCTGCCGAGGAGCAGGTGCTGTTCCCGGCGGCACAAACATTCCAGGAATTAGCCCCTCTGGTCGAAGAACTCCTGGCCGACCACGTTGCCTTGCGCGAACACTTCGGGCGGGCCGAAAAACGAGGTTTGTCGGCGCCGGAACTGTCCGTCTTCGGTGAGAAACTTTCCGCCCACATCCGCAAAGAAGAACGCTGGTTGTTCGAACGGATGCAACAATTGATGAACCAGGAAGAGCTGTCGCGACTAGGTCAACAGCTTGACGATGTGCTGAAGCAAGCCGCGCAGGCCTGTGTGCTGCCCACGGATGCTACGAAGTTACGCCCGGCAAAGTAGAATCCCGGAGGTCAATGAGCGGCGCCCACCGCATTGGCTCGGCGGAACGTCTCGGCCCCTTCCCGCCCCATGTAGCGCTCCAGCACAAGAGGATCGGTTTGCCGCAGATCCACCGCGATCAGGCCATCGAGAACGTTCGAGAATTTGTGGTCCACGTTGAAAGCCAGCACCTTGCCGCCGATCTTGGAATACTGCCGCAACAGGATGGGCAGGCCCTTGCCGTCGGGCTCCACATCGTTGATCGGCTCCGAAAGTTCGTCCAGATCGCGGAGCGCCCGGCACATGCTGCGGCAGTCCGTTGGCCGCAGGCGCACGGAGCGGAAAGGCCGCCGCGGCTCGATCATCCCCGCGAGCTCATCTTCCTGCATGCGAGCCTCGAAGAAGCGGTAGATCAATTCCCGCGAGGTCTCGTTGTAGTCATTGCTGACGCTCACCGCGCCGAACAATACGGGAGTCTCCGGCCGCATCACGATCAGACGAGCGATTCCCTTCCACAGCAGCAGCAGCGGCGCGTATTGCCGCTGGTATTCGGTGCGTACGAACGATCGCCCAAGCTCGAGGGCCGGCCCGAGCTTCTGAAAGATTCTCTCGTCGTAGCGAAACAGTGTGCTGGTGTAGAGCCCTTCCATTCCGTACTGCGCAAGAATCACAGCCGTATTACCCGCCCTGTACCCTCCCACCAGCTCGCGCCGGGTTCCGTGCCACAACACCATGTGCCAGTAGTAGTCGTCGAAGCGATCCAGGTCGAGGCTCTTGCCGGTGCCTTCCCCAGCCTGGCGAAAGGTCACTTCGCGGAGGCGCCCGATCTCGCGCAACATGTGCGGCATTTCCGCGGCAGTACCGAGATAAACTGCGAGATCGCCGTTCTTCGCCAGGCACCGTTCTTGCGGAAGATTCGCAATCTCTTCCTCCAGCAGTTCTGGAGCCGCTGCTGTCGCAACCGGCTGCGTTAAGCTCAGTGCGAGCCGGGAACGCACGGCGAAGGCTCGACGGGCATCGGGGCTGGTTCGCCGTGCCAGTAGGTACGTACGCCAGCGCAAGTATTCGGTAGCCCCGTGATCGGCCGCGATCGCCGAAATCGCACCGTTTGAAATCTCCGTTCCTATCCGGACTTCCACTGTCTTACCTTCCTGCCGGAGGAATTCCTGCAGCAGAAACGCGGTGCGAAGCTGCGGATGAATCAAGCCCAGCAAATGGAATCCCACGCTGTTGTGGCCGCAGAAATACACCGGCAGAGCCGACGCACCGGTTTTTCGGATCAAACGCACTGCCGCATCGTTCCACTCGGGATCGGCGATTTGCGCGGTCGGCATCTGCCAGGACGAGACCTCACCCGCGGGAAAAATTGCCAGCATGCCGCCTTGTTGCAGCCACGCGAGAGACTGCCTCAGCGCCTGACGATTGGATTCGATCGAACGGTCCGTGCGCAGCGGATCCACGAAGATGCAGTGCCGTTCCAGTTCCGGCACATCGCCAAGCAGAGAATTGGTGAGCACTTTCACATCCGGCCGGACGCGCGTCAGCAAAGCAGCGAGGGCCGCGCCATCCAGAATGCCGTAAGGATGATTGGCTACCACCACCACCGGCCCGCTCGCAGGGATACGCACCTGATCGGCGGTCTCCACGCGCAGTTCGATCCGCATCTCGGCAAGCAGATTCTCGAGATGGAATCCCTCCTCCGCCTGCTGCACGCGCCGGTAGAGATCGCGCACTTTGTCCACCGGAGCAAACTTGGCCGCCAGCCCGGGGAAATCGGCAACTCGCGCCAACACGTCGGCTGGCGGACGGCTGGTGAATTCCAGGTTTTTGGGCATGCTACAGAAATAGTGCAATCACTTTGCAGGAACATGAAGGGCAAGTTAAAAGCTGATGAAATACTGCGCTGAGTAAGCTGGGAAGTAACCAGCGGTAACCAGGGGGGATCGCGACCTGAACAGCATCGCGGGACCTAAGTTTCGAGGCGAAACCGCGTCTCGGCCAGGCCATAGAGCCTGCGCCACAGCAGGCGATTGATGGTCACGACGGTCGCCGCCATCATTATGGTTGCCGCCAGCAAAAGATTGAAATTGCCGGCGTCGCTGGCTTGGGAAATCGTCGCTCCCAGTCCCACCGTCGTGTAGATCCGCCCCTTGAAGTGAAAGTATTCCGCGACGATGCTCGCGTTCCAAGCCCCGCCGGACGCCGTTACCATGCCCGTCACAAGATAGGGGAAAATCCCCGGCAGGATCATTTTCCGCCAGCGTTGCAGGCCCTCGATCCGGAACACCGAGCAGCATTCTTTCAAATCTGTGGGGATGGCGATTGCGCCTGCGATCACATTGAAAAAGATGTACCACTGCGTTCCCAGCAACAGCAGCACGATGGATCCAACGCCCAGTCCTCCGCCGACACGGATCAAAAGCAGAAGCACCACGGGAAACAGGGCTGTGGCAGGAACTGAGGCCGCAATCTGCGCCAGCGGCTGCGCGACGCGTGCCAGCCTGGGATTGAATCCGATCGCCACGCCGGCCGGAATCGTCCACAGCGCACCGATCACCAGCGCCAGATTGACGCGCACAAAGGTCGCCGCCAGCCCGATCCCGGCCTCCTGTAACTGCGCCTTCTGGAGTCCGGTCAGAATGATGGCCACGCGAACCACTGCGTAGCCGATCCCGGCCAGGAAAGCCAGCGCCAGAACGCGGGTGAGCCAGATGCGCCACACGCTTTGCTCATTGGCTTTGTCGCTGGAGCGGACTCGGGCAAAATGCAGCATCAGGCGCTCGCTCAGAGGTCGTACCGTGCTCTCGCGGATTCGCCCCAGACTGCGCGAGTGATGAATCAGATCCAGCACCCAGGAGCGGGGAGCATCCGTGCTCTCGACCTGCTCGACTTTGAACTTCTCTGCCCAGGCAATCACCGGACGCCAGAAGAACTGGTCGAGCAGTACAATGACCGCGATCATGGTGGCAACGCCCCACAAGATCGACGGCGTATCGCCGGCGCTGGCCGCCGTCTGCAGGTAGGATCCCAGGCCGGGCAGACGGAAATCGCGCGGTCCGAGCACGAACATCTCGCAGGCCATCAAAAAGAACCATCCGCCGGCAACCGACATCATGGAGTTCCAGACCAGGCCGATCGCCGAGTAGGGCAACTCCATCTCAACGAAGCGCTGCCACCAACTGAACCCGTAGACCTTGGCCGCTTCCCGCATCTCTGTGGGAATGCCCTTCAGCGAGGCGTAAAAGCTGAATGCCATGTTCCACACCTGGCCGGTAAAGATCAGCAGAATTGCACCCGCTTCCACCCCAAGCTGCCTGCCGGGAAACAGGGCCACCATGGCCAGCATCACACCCGGCAGAAAACTGAGCACGGGAATGGACTGCAACACGTCGAGCAGAGGAATCATGAAGCGCTCGGCCCGCGGGTTGTAAGCGGCGATGTATCCGTACACCAGCGTGAACGCCAGGCTCAGGACGTAAGCAATGGTGATGCGCAGCAGCGAGTACCCCGCGTAGGCAGGCAGAGCCCACGGACTGCGCGAGATTTGCACTTCCGGCGTGAAAGGTCCAAGCCAGGTTCGTCCGACCATGAGCACGCCATAAAACACGGCGATGCCGGTGCCGAACATGATGAGGTCAGGCAGATAGGAGACTTGGACTCGGGGCAACTGGGACCAGAACTGATAGGCCGAAAATCCCCGCAGCAAGCCGGATTTCCTGGTGTGGGTCATGATTCGATCGCGTTTCAGGATTTCGGCGCGGAGGCCTCATTTCGGTCGCCCGTCGGTGCCTCGGCGGCCGGGGGCTCGGCTTGAATGAGCCGTCCCTTCTCCCGGTCGTAGTCGAAGATTTCGGCATAGCGGCCCCAGTTCATCGCCGTCTCGAACTGGCGCTGCACCTCATCTTCGGCAAAGTGCTCGTCCAGGATGTCATGAAAGAATTCGTCCGCAATCGAGTGATCAGACTTCCGTTTCAAAATGCTGTCAATCTGCTTCAGGATCGTCACGTGGTCCAGCGCGGCCTGCCGGAACAACACCTTGCGCTGTTGAATATCGGCTTCGGCGAAGGCCGCGCCCCGTGGGGTGATCTGCACGTCGCCTTCCTTCAGCAGCGCGAAGCCCAGGAGCACACAAGCCTCGAGAATCGGCAGCAGATCCTCCACGTCCATCACCAGCTCTTCGGACAGGCGGAACAGGTCCTCGCGCCCGCCGCGATCGTGAACCAGTTCCATCAGGCCTGCGATCCCGCCGACGCGCGCATGCGGCAGCATCTGGTACTTCACCGTGCGCAGCGGAGCTTCCTGCTTTTTGAGCGCTTCCTTGCTCAGCCCGCCGGGCGGCAGAATGATTTCCGCCGTGGACTCGGCATCGGGCAGCAAATGCTCGACCTCTGGCTCGGTCATCACTTTGTAGATGTAGTCCACCAGTTCGACAAAACGCGCGGACTTGCGGTCCCGCGGATGCTTCAGCCGAATGTTGAAGTCGGAGCGGATGCGGGCCGGATTCCTGCCCAGGACCATGACGCGATCGGCCAGCATGACCGCCTCTTCGATGTTGTGGGTAACGATGAAGATCGCGCTGGTCGGCATCTTCTTGTTCAGCCAGAGTTCCAGCAGTTCACTGCGCAGGTTTTCCGCGGTCAGAACGTCCAGAGCGGAGAAAGGCTCATCCATGAAGAGCACTTCCGGCTCTACAACCAGCGCGCGCGCGAAGCCGACGCGCTGCTTCATGCCTCCCGAGAGTTCTTTGGGATACGCCGTCTCAAAGCCGTCCAGACCGACCGTGTCGAGGGTTCGCAGGGCGCGCTTGCGACGCTCCACAGCAGCGATGCTGCGCGCCTCCAGCGGTGCCTCCACGTTGTCCAGCACGGTAAGCCAGGGAAAAAGGGCGAAGCTCTGGAAGACGATCGCCACGTTGGGCGTTTGGCCGTCCAGCGGTTTGCCATGCCACAACAGAGTTCCCGACGACGGCTGGGCCAGACCCGTCAGAATCCGCAGCAGCGTGGATTTGCCGCAGCCCGAGGGGCCCAGCAGAGCAATGATCTTCCCGGGTTCTATGGCGAGATTGGTCTGCCCCACAACCTGAATGCGCGTGCCGTCAGGCTGTGGATACGACTTCTCAATCCCTACCGCTTCGACGATCGCTTCGTCCACGTCAACACTCCCGTACTCTCTATACACGATCTGCGCGGAAGCGCAAAGCGTGTGCGCTTCTTTAACACTCTATTCACAGAAAGCGCACGACCATCGGCGAAGAAGGACCCGGGAATTCGTAAAAACAGTGAAGGGAGTCGGAGGTGTGTTCACCACGCTCACGCGGCAAATTGGTCGTCTGCCGGCGCCGGCAATGGTTTCGGCAAGCGATCGCTCACTTCGGCGAGGCGAGCGAGCTTCGCAGCCAGGTCGCTTCGAAGCTGGCCGGCTTCAAAACGCCAGCGCCAGTTGCCGCCGTAGACGCTGGGAGTGTTCATGCGGGCTTCACTTCCCAGACCAAAAATGTCCTGCAGTGGAACGATGCTCATGCTCGCCGGTGAGCAGTGCGCGGCACGGATAAACGCCCAGTGCACGCCATCGTCCGAGCGCCCCAGATAAGCTTCGGCGTTGCGGCGCTCCTGCTCGGACGCTCCAGAGTTCCACCAGCCCACAACCGTATCGTTGTCGTGGGTGCCGGTGTAGATGACTTTTCCTGCCGCTCGATGGGGCAAGTAGATGTGCGCGCCTTCATCCCCGAATCCGAATTGCAGAACCGCCATGCCGGGAATCTGCAGCCGCTCGCGCAACGCGTGCACCTCGGGCGTGATGTAACCGAGATCTTCTGCAAAAAACGGCAGGCCCCCTAGCGCCTCGCGGAGCTTCAGAAACAGATCGTCCCGCGGCCCATCCACCCAGCGGCCATTCACCGCCGTAGCCTCGCCGGCGGGAATCTCCCAGAACTGGTCGAATCCACGGAAGTGATCCAGCCGAATGTAGTCGCAGTGCTCGGTGGCCCAGCGCAGACGCTGAATCCACCAGGCGTAGCCGCGCTGTTTCATCACATCCCAGCGGTAAAGCGGATTTCCCCAGCGTTGCCCGGTTTTGCTGAAAAAGTCGGGAGGCACTCCCGACACCACTTCCGGCTGCAGATCCTCATTCAGCCGGAACAACTCGCGGTGACCCCACACGTCCGCGCTGTCGTAGTTCACGAAGATGGCGACATCACCCACAATGCGGATCGCCCGCTCGGCACAGTAGCGGCGCAGGGCCCGCCATTGCTCATAGAACGCGAACTGCAGCGCACCGCGAATCTGGACATCCCCCGCGAGTTCCTCACGGGCCTTTTCCAAAGCCGCTGGTTCCCGGCAAGCCAGATCGTGGGGCCATTGATTCCAGCTGTCCAGCTTGTGCCGGGCGCGGAGCGCATCAAAGAGAACAAAATCGTCGAGCCACCACGCATTTCCCGCGCGAAACTCTTCCAGGCGCTTCAGAGCTGCGCTGGAGCCAGAGCGCAGAAAATTCCGCGCCGCCTTGAACAAGAGCGGCATCTTCTGCGCGAAAACCTGATCGTATTCAACCGGGCGTGCACCCGCGGCGGCATCCTCCGTCTGCTGGTCAGGCCTCGCCTGGTCGAGCAATGCCGGTTCAATCCACCCGCGCTCAGCGAGGCGCTCCAAGCTGATCAGCAGCGGATTGCCCGCGAACGCCGAAGTGGAAGAGTAAGGGGAATTTCCGTATCCGAGAGGGCCCAGGGGCAATACCTGCCAGAGGCCCTGGCGGGCCGAAGCGAGGAAATCCACAAACTGGTAGGCAGCCGGACCAAAATCGCCAATGCCGCCGCGGGAGGGCAACGACGTGGGATGCAACAGGATTCCGGCAGCGCGCGGAAAGGACATGGCGCCGCCGCTACATTCCCTGCTCGTTTCCTGTGCGGGTCAAGCCTTTCATCTCCTCCTGGTTGATCTTGATCTTGCCGGCTTTCTCCATCTGATCGCGCAAGCTGGAAATGAAAAGCCCGAAGAGTTCCTGCTGTTTGTTCTGCAGCTGGGTCTCGCGAAGCTGATCGCGTTTTGCCGCGTAGTCGGCTTCGTTCGGCGCCTGATCCTCGAGCACCGCGATGACCACGCCATTGCCGGTCCCGTTGATCGGACCGCTGATCTCCCCCGGCTTCATGGTGAAGGCCACGGCCGCCTGTCCCGTCATCGAACCGATGTCGGGAACCTGCCCGTCGGGCAGCACCAAGTCGCTGGTCTTCATGGTCGCTCCCAGTTCTTTCGCCGCGCGCTTTAGGTCATGCTCGGCTTTGGCGCGGTCGGACAATTCCTGCACTTTCTGCTGCAGCAGCACAGAGGAGCGCTCGCTCTTGAACTCATCTTCGACGCGAGTGCGAATCTCTTCAAAGGTCGGGGTCGCGGGCGGTTTTATGCCCAGCAATTGAAAGACGACGATGCCTTGCGATGCCGAAGCCATGTCGGGCGGCGAATTCTCAGCCACCGTGAACACCGCATCGATAAACTGCGGCGCAGGGCCCAAGCCCGGCAGCATATCCCGGCGCGAGAAAAAGTCCGACGTGATCACCGGAATACTCATCGTAGCGGCGGCCGCGTCCAAGCCCGTCGCCTTCGCCTGTCTCAGCAAAGTCTCGGCCTGCTTCTCGGCGATCTGCTGAGCCTTCTGACGTTTCAAGTCCGGCTCGATCTGATCCTTCACCTCGGCCAGCGGCTTGACGTGCGCTTCCTGTTTGTCATCCAGGCGAATGATATGGAATCCGTCGCTGCTCTTCACCACGTCGCTGATTTGCCCCTTGGCCAGCGAATACGCGGCTTTCTCAAACTCGGGAGTCATCTGGCCCCGTCCGATCCATCCCAGCGAGCCGCCAACGTTCGCGCTGCCCGGATCCTCGGAGTACTTCTTGGCCAGTTCGTCAAAGTTGGCGCCATTCTTCAGTTGCCGCGACAAGTCGGCGGCACGCTGCTGAGCCTCCGCCACTTTTTTATCGTCGACTTTGCCGTCGGCCCCGGGCAGAGGCATCTTGATCCAGATGTGGCTCACCTTCACCTGGTCCGGCACGCGGTACCGGTCGCGGTTCTGATCGTAATACGCGCGCAACTCATCTTGCGTGACTTGAGCGCCCGCTTCGATCCTGCCGGTATCCACTACCGCGTACTTGACTTTGCGCTTTTCCGGGACCGAGTTGGCGTAGCTGGCTTTGTGACTCTCATAGAACGCCTTGAGTTCTTCGTCGGTGGGATGCAGGCCCCTTTTTATGTCGTCCTGCTTCAAGACGGCATAGTCGAATTTGACTTTTGTGTTCTGCTTGATGAACTGCTCGTGAACATCGGCGTCGCTCACGGTGGCGCCGCCGGAGATCAGAGCCTGCAGCTTGCCGATCAGAATCTCGTTCCCGACATCCTGCTCGAACTTGACCGGCGTCAGGTTCGCCCGCTGCAGCATGTCTTCATATTCCTGTTCGCCGACGAACGTGCCGCCGGGGAAAAAGGTCGCGGCGTAGCGTCCGTGCTGCAGATCGTCCTTGACTTCCTCCGGCGTGACGCGAAAACCCATGCGGCTTGCTTCAGCCAGCAAAGCCTGCTTGGTTATCATTTGATCTGCTGCCCGCTGGGCGAAAAACGGAAGCAGCAGCGCTGTGTTGGCGCCCCCCTGCGGCATCTGCTGTTGCAGCATCTGACGCGCCTGCTGCCGAACCTCTTCGCTGGTAATGTCGGTGCCGTCGACCTGGGCAAGCACTCCCTTGGCAGGCCCGCCGAAACTGTATCCGGCATTGCCGGCGCTCGGCACCAGATACCACACCATGGAAATACAAATGATCACGAGCAAGCCGCCCAGAAGATACTTCTTCAGCGGCCCAGGGGTTTGCAGAAATCGAATCATGTTCTTGTCACTCCGGAGCAGAGCAGAGAATTTTCAATTATAAACTACAGGCGGATGATCCGAACGGGGTGCTGGAGCAGCAATGAGCCTGCGTTCGAATGGGCTTGGGCAAGCCCGTTCGGCAACAATCCTGATTGTTGCAACATTGCCCTATTGAAACGTATCAATAGAAGTGATATCCATTCAGCGGACAAGTTTCCGGCAAGCAAACGCTCGTCCCGGCGCCATCGCAGCGACCTGCAAATGACCAGGAGCACGTTGATCAGGAGCACCATGAACTCACGCATTCGGCTGGCTCTCTCCCTCTTCGTATTCGCGTCCGTGCTCGCTTCCTCTCTTCTCGGCCAGGAGACATCCACGGCGAAGCCCGATCCGGACGCCAAGCTCCCGCTGCGCGACGGCTGGTCCCTGCAAACTTCTGCCAAGGTAGAGGCCAAGGGAGATGTCATCTCCACTCCGCAATTCGTTGCCAGCGGATGGCACGAAGCCACCGTCCCGACCACAGTCGTGGCCGCGTTGGTGAAGGACAAGACCCTGCCTGATCCCGATTTCGGCATGAACTTGCGCGACCTGCCCGGCGTCACTTATCCCATCGGCGGCAATTTTTCCAACATTGCCATGGCCCCGGACAGCCCCTACGCCGTCTCCTGGTGGTACCGCAAACAGTTTGCCTTGCCTGCCTCTTACAAAGGCAAAGTTGCCTGGCTGAATTTCAAGGGCCTCAACTATCGCGCCAACATCTGGCTGAACGGAAAACAGATCGCGAAGTCTGGCGACGTCGCCGGCGCCTGGCGCACCTACGAATTCAATGTTACGGATGCTGTCCAGCCGGGCGCCGACAACGTACTCGCCGTACAGGTTTTCGCGCCTACCGAGCACGATCTCGCGATCACGTTTGTCGATTGGAACCCCGCGCCTCCCGACAAAAACATGGGCCTGTGGCGCGAAGTTTATCTCAGCACCAGCGGCCCGGTCGCCCTGCGCTATCCGACGGTCGTGTCGAAGCTGAATTCGCCAGCCAACGATGTAGCGCGCCTGACCGTCACCGCGCAGCTCAAGAACGGCACAAACCAGACCGTCAAGGGCAAGCTGAAAGGCCGGATCCAGGGCACCATCACCTTCGAGCAGGACGTTGAACTCGCTCCCCATGAAGTGAAAGACGTCACCTTCTCGCCCGACACTTTTCGCGATCTCGTCGTGCAGAACCCAAAGCTTTGGTGGCCGGCTCAGATGGGCGTTCCGAATCTTTGGGTTCTGATGATGCAGCTCGTGGTAAACGGTGCACAAAGCGACTACTCCAGCACCGAGTTCGGCATTCGCGAAATCACCTCCGACGTCAATTCCGTCGGCGCCCGCCAGTTCCACATCAATGGCAAGAACATCCTGATCCGCGGCGGCGGCTGGTCCCCCGACATGATGCTGCGCGAGAACTCGCAGTACCTGCAGGACGAATTCCGCTACGTCCGCGATATGGGGCTGAATACGATTCGCCTCGAAGGCAAATTGGAGACCGAGGAGTTCTATAACCTTGCCGACCGCGAGGGAATTCTGGTTATGGCAGGCTGGTGCTGCTGCGACTTTTGGGAGCGCTGGCCGCGCTGGAAGCCGGAGGACTTTGAAATCGCCAAGCAGTCGCTGCGCGACCAGATCTATCGCCTGCGCAGCCACCCCAGCCTGGTGATGTGGCTCAACGGCAGCGACAATCCTCCGCCGCCGGATGTCGAGCAGATGTATCTCGAGATCGAGAAGGACCTGTTGTGGCCGAACCCGGTCGTCTCGTCAGCCACGGGAAAGAAAACCAGCGTCACCGGCAACAGCGGCGTCAAAATGACCGGACCCTATGAATATATAGCTCCCAGCTATTGGGAGCTCGACACTCCCCAGGGCCCACCCGGCCGCAAGCAGTGCAATCCCGGAGGGTGCGGCGGCGCCTACGGCTTCAACACCGAAACCAGCATGGGGCCGGCAGTTCCGCCGGTTGAGAGCATCCGCGCTATGGTCGGCAAGGATCACATGTGGCCGATCGACGATGTGTGGAATTTCCATGCCGGAGGCGGCGAGTTTAAGACCATCAACGTATTCGCAGAGGCGCTGGCCAGGCGCTACGGCAAGTCGGATAACGTGGAAGACTTTGCCATGAAGTCCCAGCTGCAGACTTATGAAGGCGTGCGCGCCATGTACGAGGCCTACAGCCGCAACAAGTATCAGGCGACCGGCGTTATTCAATGGATGCTCAACAACGCCTGGCCCTCGATGATCTGGCACCTCTACGACTTCTACCTGCGTCCTGCGGGCGGCTATTTCGGAGCCAAGCGCGCCATGGAGGCCCTGCACCCGGTCTACGGCTACGACGACCACTCCATCTGGGTCGTGAGCAGCCAATACCAGGACGCCTGGAAGCTGAAACTCATCACCAAGATCTACAACCTCGACATGACCGAGAAGTTCTCCCAGGAGAACAAGCTCGACGCGCCCGCCGACAGCACCGCGAAGATCTTTACCTTGCCCGAGGTTTCCGGCCTGAGCCCGACTTACTTTCTCGTGTTGCGGCTTGAAAACCCGGCAGGCAAGGTGGTCGGCTCAAATTTCTACTGGCTGTCGACCAGGAAAGAGATCCTGGATTGGGCCAAGTCGAACTGGTGGATGACTCCGACTGAATCCTTTGCCGACTTCACTGCTCTTGCGCAATTACCCAAAGTTAAGCTCAAGGTTACCGACAACACGGAGCGAAGGGACGCAGACGTCATTACGCACGTAACGCTGGAGAATCCCAGCAGCAGCCTCGCGTTCTTTGTGCGCCTAAAGGTCAGTAGGGGAGCAAGGGGCGACGAGATTCTTCCCGTCATCTGGGAGGACAACTACATTTCGTTGTTGCCCGGCGAGAAGCGCGAAGTCGCGGCTACCTACCGCGCCAGCGACCTGGGTTCAGCAACGCCCGTGATCGAAGTGAGTGGCTGGAACGTGGAATAACGACATTGGGTAATTGTGAAATTGGGTAATTGCGTAATTTGAGAGTTCGGAATTGGCCCTTTTGTGCAGACCCTAAACTACAAAATTCTGCCAGCCGTGCTGGAACACTAGGGCCAGATCACTCCTCCTCCGGCGGCACATCAAAGTTCACCAGATCGCTTTGGAACCCGCGCGTTCTCCATGCCCCATAGGCAACGCCTGTGACCATCCAGATTGAGCCAACGATGATGGCCAGTTTCGACAGGCTGATCCAGATAAAGAGGCAAATGATAAAACCCAGGATCGGTGGAACAAGCTGACCCATGGTGCGATCCGCCCCTCGAATGTAGTAGTGCGTGAGCGACGCAAGATTGACTCCCATAAATGCAATCAGCGCGCCGAAGTTGAGCAGTTGCGCGCCATTGTCGTAGCTGATAAGGAAGGCCCCGAGCAGCGCAATTGCTCCGACAAACAATACATTGTTCGCGGGGACATGGGTCTTCGGGTGAATGGCTCCGAAAAATTTCTTAGGAATGGCGTCGCTGCGTCCCATGCCGTAAAGCAGGCGGGCCGCTCCCAGTTGCGACCCCATGCCAGAGCCGACCGTGGCGATCAGAAGCGTCACGCCGATTAGCTTGGTCATGAAAATGCCGCCTGCAATTCCGGCGACATGGCTGAATACGTTCTCATCTCCGAATTGGGAGAAGACACCGAAATCCGTGCCGAAATGGTGGAAGCTCAATAGCTGGGCGCCGTAGACTTCCGCTGACGCCAGTACACCCGTGATCAGGCAAACCAGCACGGTCGCCAGAAAAATATTGCGCTTGGGATTGTCCACCTCCTCCGACAACGTGGAAATGCCGTCAAATCCAATGTAGGTGAGCACTGCAACCGACGTGCCGTGAAATACCCGGCTCACCGTGAACGTTTTCGGATTGTAGAATGGCCGCAGAAAATACGATTCGGGAAATTGCGGCAGGTGAAAAATGTAGCGGATCGTGTACCAGAAGAAAGCCACGATCACCGCTCCCATAATTGCGCAAAGGGTCGCATTGATGCGCGCCGAAGTCTTTACTCCGCGCAGATTCAGCGCCGTAAACAGGACGGCAAAGATGATTGGCCACGTGAGACCGGGGTAAGGCAGTTGATATCTCGTCCCGCTGAGCAGATCAGCCATTGCTTTGGCGCACCAGATGGTGCAAATCAGAGGATTGACAATGTAATCCAGCGTCATGCTCCAGCCGGTAACATAGCCGAGAGAGGTGTGAATTTCGCGCCCAACGTACGTGTATGCGGAACCCGCGCTGGGGTAGACCCGCGCCATGCGGCCATAGCTCATCGCCGTGAAGACCATGGCAACCATTGCGATCAGGATGGAAGTGACAACATGTCCCTGCCCGGCGTTGCTGAACACTCCGTATGCTGGCATAGGCGCCGTGGGTTGAATGACGATGATGCCGTAAAGCACCAAGTCCCAAAGGGTGAGCGTGCGGCGCAGGCGCGGGGCGGAGGAACTTGAGGTTTCCATCGGTCCGGCTATTGGATTATGGCAGGGGGGAAATTGTCAATATTGAAACGATTCTGCGGGCCGCTAGCGATCTCATCTCCGGGCGCCGATCAGACGAGCATCCGCGTTGTGCGTCTCCCGCCATGTGCGCTTCGTGGCTCACCCTCCACCATCGCGCGATCGAGGGACAGTTTTTCCTCCCTGGTCAGCGGGCGATGCGTCCCCTTCGCCAGCGTGCCCAGTTGCAGTGGCCCGATCGCGACTCGCACCAGACGCAGCACCTCCACACGCAGCGCCGCCAGCATGCGCCGAATCTGCCGGTTCTTGCCCTCGTCAAGAACGATCTCGAGCCAGCAATTCTTTTCTCCCGACCGCAGCAGGCGGGCCTGAGCCGCCCGCAAGATCTCTCCGTTGTCGCTGTTCACTCCTTTCATCAGCGCGTCGGCCAGTTCTCCGCCGGAAACCGCGTTCATCTGGACGTGGTAGGTTTTTTCGAGATGTGTCTTCGGCGCAGCCACACGCGCGCCCCATTCGGAGTCATTCGTCAACAGGAGCAGCCCTTCGCTGGCTTTGTCCAGCCGGCCGATGGGGGCCAGCCACGGCAGCGCTTTCCCTGCCAGAACGCTGTATACAGTCTCGCGCCCTTTCTCATCGGACGCCGTAGTTACCAGGCCCCGCGGCTTATTTATCATGAGATAGACCCTCGATTGCGGCTCGATTGCCTCTCCATCCACGGCAATGCGATCTTTCTCCGGGCAGACCGGCGCCTCAGGGTCGCGGGACGTAACTCCGTTCAAGCGCACGCGCCCCACAGCAATCAGCTCGGCCGCTTGCGACCGCGAGCAATATCCGAGCTTCGACAGCGCACGAGCCAGGCCAATCCTCCGGGTCGTTCCTTTCGAGGGCACGGCTCCATGCTACTCGAAAAGCGCGCGCTCATCTGCGGCGTCTTGTCTCCATGCACCGAGTGTCAGAGCTTGGTACCATGTTGACCGAGATCGGCTGACCGAGATCGCGCGTTGGGTTGCGGGAAGCGCTCCGCGCTGGCACAAAGGAGTTACGATGGCTCACCAGCATCCTCCCCGTTTCTTGAAGATCGTCGACGATGCAAAAACTCGCGTGCGCGAAACCAACGTCGTCGAAGTAAAAAAACGCATGGACCGCGGCGACAAATTCCTGCTGGTCGACGTACGCGAGGAAAGCGAGTTCGCCAAAGACCACCTCCCTGGCGCGGTTCACATGGGTAAAGGAATCATTGAGCGCGACATCGAGGCTCGCGTGCCCGATCTCAACGCAGAAATGATCCTCTATTGTGGCGGTGGCTTCCGCTCAGCCCTGGCCGCGGACAATCTGCAGAAGATGGGCTACACGAACGTGATTTCGATGGACGGTGGCATTCGTGACTGGCGGGAAAACGGTTATCCGCTCACCAAGGAGTGACCGTCATCTCATGAGCCGGCTGAGCGCATCCTAAGGCTGCTCACGGGCTCATGTTACTGCCCGGCATCCGACGCGAACAGGCCCGACACCTGATAGTAAGCAGTGTAGGCGTATGAGCTCAAGTCGTCGGTGACGAGAACCTCGCGCAGGGCCAGTAGTCCGGTTCGATCGGCGGGGGCCAGATCTTTGAAGAACTTTCGATTTCCGGTCGTCAGATCAACTCGTTCAAGACGGCAGGGAATTGCGGAACGGTGATAGGCCAATACCGACCGTTCGTCTGGAGCCCATAGTGCCAGTACGTCTGACTCCCCCAGTCCGGGTACTGGTCGCGGATCGACATTCGAACGTCCGCCTTCGATTGCATACACGTAGTACTTACCTTCGGGTCCGCGTACCAGGATGCTCTTCCCGTCGGAGGAGAGCAATCCGTCGCGAGTGCCTTCCGGCGTCACCGGCCGTGGAGCGCCTCCGTCGATCGCCTGCACGTAGAATCGCGTACCTTTTCCCAGCTCGTTGCCGCTAATGAGCACGCTCTTGCCGTCGCGGAACCACTGGGCGCTCGCATAGTGCTCGATGTCGCCCCGTTCGAGCTGCCGTGTCGCGCCCGCACCCGTGGGATAGATCACCAACTGCGGCGGAGTGGATTGCAACACGGCCAGGACCCACTTGCCATCTCCAGACAGATCCGCGGGCCAACCCTCTCCGAGACGCAGTACGGGCGAGCCGTCGGTCTTCCGCAAGCACACGGTGTAGTTGGTTCCGAGGGCAGTTTCGGCGAACAGAAGCATGCGCCCGTCGGGCGAGATGGCCCGGGCATGGGAGGTGCCGAGCCACGACAGGTCTCGATCTTCGCCGGTGCCAGGAGAATGGACCATGGCCGCGTAGCGGAAGTCACCGCGGCTGGCCAGCCATCGCCCGTCGCGGGCTACGTCCTGGATGGTAAGGCCGCCGGGCGCCTCATAGGCGACGCGCCTCTTACCTCGCAGAGTCACGGCGTAAATCGTGAAGCTGCCGCCGTTCTGGCTGGCAGAAAAAAGAATCTCGCTGCCATCCGGGGACCATGCCAGTCCTCGTTCGCTCCAATAGCCCTCCGAGAGCACCGTGTTCTTTCCGGCGAGGTCCACGGTGTTTACCGATCCGCGGTCATCCCACTTGCGGGGATGTTCAAAATATGCAATCCGATCGCCTTTGGGAGAGAAGCGCACATCGCTCATGAAGCCGCTGACTTCACGCAGCACATGGCCGATCGGGTACTCCAACCGATCCTTACCTCCGGCCTCGCGGATGATGGCGAGTTGCGATCCGTCCGGCGACCAGTCGGCCTGCCGCACGCCCTCCTGAATCTCCCGCGGCGCGCCTCCGTCCATCGTCATGCGGGCCAGAGTGCCCGTAAAAAGCCGAAACCCCAGGTAACGCGCATCGAGCAGGACGGCAAGTTCACCTTTCGAAGAGACCGCAAGCAAGGTCATCCCTGGCGGGCCCAGCGGTTGTGGCTCGGGATAGTCGGGACGCACCGTAAAGATCTGAGGAGTATTGCCTGAGGCCGAGGCGCTGTACACGACCGTGTTTTCACCCGCGAAGGCAGCCTGAAAGACGGCTTCATGGCGAAAGTTCAGCTGCCGAAAAGCAAGCGGTTTAGGTGCTTGCCCGTAGCGCAATACGAACAGCAGCAGCGCCGCTGCAACCACGGCAAACATCGCCGCCAGAATCCATGCGATCCGCCGGCTGAGCGCGCGCCGTGGGGCTGGGATGGACGGCATCCCGGTTTGCGAGCTGCCCTCGCCGATCCACCGCAGTTCTTTCCACAGATCGCCCGCCGACTGCCAGCGGTCGTCCGGATCTTTCGCAAGGCAAACTTGAATCGTGCGTTCCAGCGCGGGCGGTGTGAGGGGCTGCAGCGTCCGGATCGGCTTCGGCTCTTTCTCCAGGATCGCCGAGGCCACGCTGAGCTGGCTCTGGCCCGGAAACGTGCGCTCCCCAGTCACCATTTCGTACAAAACAGCGCCCAGCGAAAAAATGTCGCTGCGGGCATCCGCTTCCCTCCCCTCCACTTGCTCGGGCGACATGTATTGCACGGTTCCGACGACCGCGCCTTCCACGGTCATCGGCGTGGCGCGCGGCGTCATGTCGGTCAGCGTGGCTCTTGTGGCCATAGGCGGGTCGGCTTTCGCCAGGCCGAAATCGAGCAGCTTCGCGCCTGCTTCGGTCAGCATGATGTTGCCGGGCTTGAGGTCACGATGGGTGACGCCATGGCGGTGTGCTTTGTCGAGAGCGCTGGCAATCTCGGCCCCGTAGCGAAGCACCTGCGCCAACGGCAGCCGCCCCTTTTCCAGCCGGTCCGCCAGCGATTCACCTTCCAGGTATTCCATGACGATGAAATCAACGCCGTCATGCCGGCCGACGTCGTGCAGCATGCAGATGTTGGGATGATTCAGGCTGGAAACAACTTTCGCTTCGCGCTCGAATCGTTGACGGCGCGTCTCATCGTCGGAGAAATGCAGCAGAAGAATTTTGATGGCGACCGAACGGTCCAGGCGTGTATCCCGGGCGCGATACACCTCGCCCGCGACACGCGCCTGGAGCGCGTCATTGCGGTCAAGGTCCTGCCCGAATCCGTGGCTGCCGATGCCGAACGATTGCGGCGCTTCGAGCAGGAAGCCAAAGCCGTCGCTGCCCTAAACCATCCCAACATCCTCTCCGTTCACGACATCGGCCAGCAAGGCGGAATCCGCTACATCGTCACCGAGTTGCTCGATGGCCAGTCGCTGCTCGAAAAGCTCAGGGACGGCCCTCTACCTTCACGACGAGCGATCGAGTACGGCCTGCAGACGGCGCGAGGTCTCGCCGCCGCGCACGAGAAAGGAGTCATTCACCGTGATTTGAAGCCGGCCAATTTATTTGTCACCAAAGACGGGCGGGTGAAAATCCTCGACTTTGGGCTGGCTAAGCAAAATCAATGGGCAGACAAGAGAACCGCCGAAGAGGCGACGATGGAACTCCTGGATCTGACGCCGACTGTACCCGGAGTGGCGCTGGGCACTGTGGGCTACATGTCGCCGGAACAGGTGCGGGGCACGGAGGTGGACTATCGCACCGACATCTTTAGTTTTGGAGCGGTGATGTACGAAATGCTCTGTGGACGGCGCGCCTTCAAGCAGGACACGGCAGCCGAGACGATGACGGCCATTCTGAAGGAAGATCCGCCGGAATTTCCGGAAACCGACACGCCCATTTCCCCGGGAATCGAACGGATCATGCGCCGCTGTCTGGAGAAGTCGCCGCAGCAACGTTTTCAATCGGCCAAGGATCTGGCATTCGCGCTGGAGGCGCTGAGCGGGACATCGCAGTCTGCCATGGCTCAGCCATTGCCAGGCAAGGCTCGTACCAAGCTGTGGCCGGGCGTTGCCGCTATTGCTGCGCTGGCGGCGGTGATCCTTGCATATCTTGCCGGCACGCGCGGGCGGGAGGAGCCGGCCCACTTCGAGCGCGTTACCTTCCAGCGCGGCTACATCAAGGGTGCCCGTTTCGCGCCCGATGGCCAGAATGTGATCTACAGCGCGGCGTGGGAGGGGCGGCCGTACGAAGTGTTCATCAGCCGCATCGGTGGTCACAACGCCCGCTCGCTCGAACTGAAGAACGCTCTGGTGGCCGGAATCTCGACCACGGGTGACCTGGCCGTGTTGACCAACGTGCGACGAATCCGCAGCACGAGCTGGATTCACGTTGGGACGCTGGCTCGGGTTCCGGCGAACGGCGGTGCGGCGCGTGACATCCTCGACGGAGTGTGGGATGCGGATATCAGCAGCGACGGCAAGCAGTTCGCGGTGGTGCGAAAACCGTCAGGGCCACAGCAACTCGAATATCCCATCGGCAAAGTGTTGTTTCAGACCAACGGCTACATCAGTCACCCGCGCATCTCGCCGAGCGGCAAGTTGGTGGCGTTTCTGGAGCATCCGTTGTTCGGAGACGATCGTGGCTACGTCGCGCTAACGCAGCCGGACGGAACCACGAAGCGATTGACCCTCGAAGCTAGTGCGATCGATGGCCTGGCATGGTCGCCAGACGGACGTGAGATTTGGTACGCCGCAACCAGTTCAGAACACTCACCGGGACGCATGGTGCAGGCCGTCACGCTCGCCGGGAAAACCCGCAACATCTTTGGAGTGCCCGGCGATATTACGGTATGGGACATCGCGGCAGGCGGGCGGCTCCTCTTGACGCACGAAAACATCGACAGTGTGCAGATGGTGGCTTCTCCGGCGACGGCTCCGGAGCGGAATGTTACGGTCCTGGGGCACGCGGTGAATGGCGCAGTCTCCTCCGACGGCAAGTCAGTCGCGTTCACCGAATCTGGTGGGGGAGCACCGGACGACTACCTCGTCTTCTTCCGTCGCCTCGACGGCTCGGCGGCGGTGGAACTGGGTGAAGGCAGCATCATGGGCATGACGCCGGACGGCACGCAGGTGGTCGCGCTTGTGCCCAGCCAGCCGACCAAGCTGCGGATCTTGCCTACCGGCGCCGGCGAACCGCGCACCTTTGATATTGCGCCCGTTCAAGTAGACGACAGTCCCGTTTCATGGATGCCAGGGGCCAAGGAGTTCGTCTTTCTGGGTCATGAAGGGATCGCTCCGCGGCGGGCGTACCGTGTGTCTCTGGAGGGAGGAATCGCGCGTCCCTTGACCAGCCGTGAAGGCACGCAATTCTGGAATAAAGTCTCGCCCGACGGCAGGTTCGTGTTGCAGGGAACAGGTGCAGGAATGGAATCGGGACAAAACCTGATCGTCGAGCTGGGCACCGGCAAAGTCCGCTCAGCGCCGCTAAAAGAAGGCGAGGCACCGATCGTATGGGACCAGGACGGGGCCCACATTTTCGTAGCACTGGAAGGTGACGAATCCGCCACAATCTACCGCGTGGATGCGATGACTGGCCGCCGCGAAGTCTGGAAGCAGATCAAGCCCAACGATCCAGCCGGCATGCTCTCGCTCTCGCACTTCTTCGTGACTCCTTCCGGGAATGCCTACGCTTACAACGCGGAACGGGTCCTCTCGGCGCTGTACGTGTACTCGCAGAAGTGAGTTGACCTTCGCCACGCAGGCGAGTCTACGCTGCTGGCTTATTGCAGCTTTGCGTACTCGGCTTTAGCTTCCTTCAGAATGGGGATGTCGGCATCGGCTTCTTTCCAAAGCGAAAGGAAATCCTTGTACGCGGCGAGAGCGCGGACGCGAGCGGCATCGGCATCTGCTCCGCGCGTTGTCTTGGCCTGGAGTGCGTTGGCGCGGGCCAGGCCCAGCCGCACCAAGGCTCCTGTCCAGCAATTCCACACAATGCCGTCGTGGTCAATAATCTTCTGAAACTCGCTGGCCGACGCGCTCGCCTGACCTGCGGCGAGATATGCTTCGCCGCGAACATAAATGTCGTAGAGGCAGGACATATTGTTGGTGAAGGTGAACTGCCCCAACTCAATGCCGGACGCAGCTTGCAGGGCATCGACGGCGGCCTGCGGTTTGGCCGATCCCAGCGCCAATTGGGCGCGGATTGCGGGTAGCCACAGCGACTGTATTTGAGTGTCCAACGGATGCTGCGAATTCAGTTCTTTCGCCAGGGACTCAGCCCACGCCGTTTCGCCCGCCATCGCCAACGCCAGTGCGGCTTCGCTGGTCACTCCCTGACTTCCTGGTGCAAGTTTGAGTCCCTCGGCCGCGTTTTGGCGTGCTTCCTCGCGATTGCCGATACTGGCTTCATAGAGAGCCATGTTCTCCAGCCATATTCCCGCATTCTCCTTGCTGTCGGCGTGAATGGCAGACTCAACCGCCCGCTTTACCAGTTCCCGCGCAGAATCCAAGCGCCCGTGGTAGGCCTCGGTGTCGGAGCCGAATGCCAGCCCGAAGTTCTCTTCGGGCTTGCCGTTGAACCATTGCAGTTGTTCCGCCATGCCGGCGGAGTCCGAGGAATGGAAGGCGAGAATATAGTCGGCCAGGCGGGTGATGTAGTCATCCAACTTCTTCGCCTGCGCCTCGCGAATCGTCTTGCGGGCATCGTCAAAGCGCTGCAATGCGATGTAGCTGTCCGCGAGGTTGTCGTACGGAGCCACGTTGTCGGAATTCAGCTGAAGTTCTTCTTGCGACATCTGCACCGACTTCTCATACTGACCCTGCTCGGCGTAGACGACGCCGAGATTGAGCCGGGCGCCCGGGCTTCTGGGATAGCTCTCAATCTCCTCCTGATAGGCTTGCCCGGCCTTGCTCAACTCCCCGGTAACATTCAGATAGTAGGTGGCAGTGATCGCCAGCTTCTCCCGTTCGCTGGCGTGATCGCGCAACTCGAAAGCTCTGGCTAAGTATTCGCTGGCGCGTCCCGTCTGGGAGAGGCTGAAGTATTCGCTGCCCACGGCCATGTAACCCATGGCGAAGTTGGGATCGAGCTGAATCGCGTGCTGATGATACGGCAAAGCGGCCGCCGGTCCCTGCTCGCGATCGGCTTTCTGCCCAAGACTGTACGCCTTCAGAGCTTCCAGCGACGAGGTCGTAGCATGTTCCAGGGAAATGTCAAACCTCTGCACCGTGGCCAACGATTCGCCAAGCTCCGCGCGCAGTTTCGAGACGGCAGCGCCGAGAACATCCAGGACTCGTTCCTTGGATGGGGAGGTGGCCTGCTCCTGGGCCAGTGTGCTTCCGTCCTGACAATTGATCGCTTTCAAACCCAAAACGTATTCCTGCCCCAAACTTGCAATCGAGCCGGCGATGTAGACCTTGCTGCCCGCCCGCAGACAAACCTCACGCGCCAGTTCGGGGGTCAGCTTGGTTCCTGGGGCGCGGGTCATCTGCTGCAGGGTTTCCGCCACCGTGTTGTCGGAGAGCACATTCAGAAACGGCGACTGGTTCAAAGCAACGCCGAGCCCAGTCTTGAGCGTGTCGTCGAAGACAGGATCGTTCGTGCTGTTGGAAAAATCGGCCAGCACGATAGTGTCTTTGCTGCTGAGATGTGGATTGGGATGTAGGCGAAAGTAAATCGCTCCAACTACCAGGCAAGCGAGCAGCAAACCGGCCCCGACATAAGAATAGAATTTTCCCAACCTCCAGCGACCGAGAGTTCGCTCGGACCCATCCGCCACAGAGACCGCGGCGGTCATGTGTGACTCGGTATCGCGCTTGAGACGCTGCAGGTCCGCGCGCATCTCGGCCGCGCTCTGGTAACGCAGGTTGCGGTCCTTCTCCAGCGCTTTGCTGATGATCCTTTCCAGGTCGGCGGGGACTTCCGGATTCAGCCGCACCGGCGCAATCGGCGTCGCATCGAGAATCGCCTTGAAGATCACGGCGGAACTTTCCCCGCGAAATGGAAGCTTGCCCGTCGCCATCTCGTAAAGCATGGCGCCGAAGGAGAACAGATCGCTGCGCGCATCCACATCTTTCGCTCGTGCCTGTTCGGGAGACATGTAGGCCACGGTTCCCATGGTCGAGCCGGGAGTGGTGAGGTGGGATTCTTCCCGCGTCAGACCTTCGCTCGCTGCGACAGCCATGCCGCCCACCGAGTCTGTGGGTGACTTCACCTTGGCGAGTCCGAAGTCGAGAACCTTGGCGTGCCCACGCTTGGTCAGGAAAATATTGGCGGGCTTGATGTCGCGATGAATAATTCCCTGCGTGTGAGCCGCGTCGAGAGCATCGGCAATTTCGATCGCCAGACCCAGCAAGTCGTCCGTCTCAAGTGGTCTTCCGGCAATGCGATACTTCAACGTCACGCCATCGAGAAATTCCATCACGATGAACGGTCGTCCATCTTGTTGGCCGATTTCGTAGATCGTGCAGATATTGGGATGGTTCAGCGCGGAAGCCGCTTGCGCCTCTCGCTGAAACCGGGCCAGCGCCTGCGAATCGTTGGCAACGTTATCCGGAAGGAACTTCAGAGCGACAAGTCGATGCAGCGTCAAATCCTCGGCCTTGTACACCACTCCCATTCCCCCACCGCCGAGCTCTTCAAGGACGCGGTAGTGCGAGATGGTCTGGCCGATCATTGGGCTGAAATCTTAGGTGCACGCGTAAGCCAAGTCAATGAACGCTGAGGGGGTTCCAGCGGGAGCGGGCCTTGCGTGTAAGCGCCTGACTCCGAACAATCAGGCGCACCGTGAAGGCCGACTCAACCTACTTGCCGTCGACGGAAAATGCGAGCAGCGCGTTCCCAAGGATACCACCCCATTGTCCGTAACCCGCGTAGACATAAACCATTCCACCCGCGACCGCGGGGCCACCTCCGTCTATCGCCCCGCCGTGGAGCTTTTGGCCGTTGACTCCGTCGTACTCACGAGCGGTGTCGTAGTCCCAGATGACTTCTCCGCTGGCGCTCGCGTAGGCCCGGAAGTGCCCGTCCTCCGACCCCGAGAAAACGACTCCCGGGATGGCTGTTACCGCCGCAGATTGTGCCGGACTGCATTTCTTGCGCTCGCCGCAACTCGGCGGAGCTGCGCTCCACACCTTCTTGCCCGTCGCCAGCTCAAGGGCAAACAGACCGCCTCCCTGGTTTGGGTCGAGTTCGCTCCTCGGCTTTGCGGGATTGGCCGGATCTTTCACGTCCCGGAACGCGATGTCGGAAAGCGCGACGTACATATTATTTTCGTCGGCCGCCGACCCCCACTGGATTCCGCCAAGGACACTGCCCTTTCCTACGCGCGTTTGCCACAGCACTTTGCCCTGCTCATCGGGATCCATGCCATAAGCCACGCCCGACTTCTGCCCGATGACCAGTTCCTGCTTTCCATTCGCCAGCGAAACCAGGATAGGCGGCTGTCCGAAATCAAAGTCAGGCCCGTTCGAATCCGGGCAATTCGTCTTGACCGAGGCCGCGCAGTCCACCGTGTAGGCATCATTGGCCGTCACTTGCCGCGTCCAGAGAATTCTCCCCGTATCCCGGTCGAGAGCCAGGACTGCGTCGCTGCTTCCTGTGGGCGGATCCGAATAATTGTCGCCTGTAGAGACGTAGATCGCATTGCGCTTCAGATCGATGGTCGGCGTCGACCACACAGCAGCCCCGGAAGGCCCCCAGCGCTGAACGCCAGTGGCCGTCTTGTTGGTTGGACTGGCCACCTCTGCAATGGTGAAAGTCTTCCACAGCGTTTTCCCGCTCGCGGCATCCAATGCCAAAACGCTGCCACGAAACGTGCAGCACTCAGAGTTCACCTTGGCGCCGCTGATCTCTTCAGAGGACGAAATACCGAGATAGACAACTCCCGCGTACAGTGTCGGCGCATCGGTAATCATGGCGACATAGTGTTCCTCGGGATGCACCTTCCACAGGAGTTTGCCCGCAACCATGTCGACAGCGTAGATGTTCGCTTTCGCATCGCCGAAGAAAACTGCAGGCTGGCCCCCAGTCTGACTCGTGTCGCCGACCACAACGCCAGAGCGGATGGCTGCATCGGCGTCGAAGACCCAGTGCACGCAGCCGCTTCTCGCGTCCAGCGCGTAGAGCTTGCCCGCCGCCGATCCGGCAAACAGGCGACCCCCGACAATGACAGGTTGTCCCCGCGCGACGGTTACGTCGCCCAGACCAAACGCCCACCGCAAACGCAATTTCGGCACATCGGAGGCGCTGATTCCGGCCGCGTCTTTGCCTTGAAAGCGGGCATTGGTCAATCCTGCTCCAAAGCCGTTCCACTCGGGCCCGGTGGAAGCATTTGCCGATGCGGCCGCAGCCGCGCAATAAGCGGATGCTGGCATGGGAGGCGCGGTGGAAACCTTGAAGGCCCCGCCCGTCAAGTACGACGCCACCGCCATACGCTCCTGCGCGCTCAAATCTTTTGCCTGCTCGCGCATCGTCCCGGTTTCCAGCGCGCGCAAGATAGCCGTGTCGCTCATGGCTCGCAAGGACTCAACCGCCGGCGTCCGCCCTTTGGCCGACTCATGACACATGGCGCAGTGTTGCTTGAAGATATCGCCACCATTTTGCGCAAAACTGGCGCACGAAAAAGTCAAAGCCACCAGCAGAAACCAAGTTGGTTTCACCATGCCTCCTGAGTAAGCAGACGGTCGCGGAATTATAACCTCGCGACCCGTGCAGCTTAGGACTTTTGCTTCTTGTCATCACTCATATTGGCGCTTGGATTTTCCGGGATGTCCAGCCCCGCCTTGCGCAGGCCGTCGATGAGGTGCTCGACCTGTTCTGAGGCGTACCACTTGGCGTATTCCTGTCGTGCCGCGGCGGCGAAATCGGGACGGAGGGCGACCAGATCCTGAACGGCTTTCTGCGCAGCCTCATGTTGACCGAGCTGGCCCAGCGCGGCGGCCCGCGAGGCATGGGAATAGAAGAAGCCGGGCATGTTGATGCGCACGGCTGCCTCCAGCGCCTCCGCGTATTTGCCGTGGCAATAGGCATCTGTGAAGGCGGTAAAGCGGAGCAATCCGGGATAGTTGGGATTCAGCTGCATGGCAGACTCCACCATCTGCAAACCCCGCTCCTCCTCACCGGCGTGGTGCATGAGCAAGCCAAGTAATCCGATGAGGGTCCCGTCCATGGGATTGAGCGCAAGGGTCCGCTCCACGGCCGCGCGGAAGGGAGCTTTTTCCTTGCGGAAGAAATAAACGAAGGCGAGCGCGTAGTGGCCAAGGGCGTGGGTTGGTCCCAGATCGACGGCGCGTTGTGCCGCGGCCAAGGCGCGATCGAGTGGATTGGGCAAGGCATTGAATCCGTCGGAGTACTCGACGATATACATCAGGGACAACATCGCCCAGCAATCGGCCTGGTCCGGGGCTTGGCGCACTGCGCTTTCCAAAATCCGTCTTATGGTCGCGTGTTCCTCGAAAGTCAGGCGCGTGAAATAGCTGAAAGCGCGGAGCACCGCCTCGTGTGGAGTCAGGGACTCTTCGCTCTTGTTGCGCAGCACTTCACTCATGCTGCGCGGCAGAACGCCGTATTGATCGGCTACGGTCGAAACGATGCGGGGAACGAGGTCGTCTTGAATTTCGAAAACGGATTCGGGAGTGAAGCCTCGCTCGTACGTCTCCGCCCAGAGATGGGCGCCCGAGACCGTGTCGGCGAGCTGTACGGTCAGGCGCAGCTTCTTTCCGGCCTGGCGCAGGCTGCCTTCCATCACGTAGCGCGCGCCGAGTTCCTTGCCGATCGCTCGCACATCTTCCGACTCGCTGGAATATTTCGCGGTCGAGCCGCGGGCAATCACCCGCAAATAGGAAAATCGTGAGAGTCCGGTGATGACTTCCTCGGACAGCCCTTCGGCAAATGCTTTGAGATCTTGATTGCTTCCTGTGTATTTGAATGGCAACATGGCCACCCAAAAGCCTTCTTCAGCTCTCGTTGCGCCCGAGTTTGGTTGAGTACGAGCCAGACCCGACGAGCCCGCCGACGTTGCAGTACCGGCCGCGTCTTCGAGTCCTGCTTTGCTTAGGCCTTCGAGAAAATGGCCGGCGAGTTCGGGCTCCAGCCACTTCTCAAGTTCCTGGCGCGCCGCCCCGGCAAAGTTGGGCCTGACCGCGAGCAATCCCCTGAGCGCTTTCTGCGCGGCTTCTATCTCGTCCAGCTGGCCGTGGGCTGCGGCTAATACGATGGAAGTCCAGAAATATCCGGGCATTTGGATACGCAGAGCGGCATCAATGGCGGCGCGGTAGTCGCGCGTGCGGTAGGCGTTGAAGACCTTGGCCAGCCAGTACCAGCCCGGGAAGTTCGGGTGGAGATTCATTGCGGAATCGGCCACGGCGCAGCCTCGTTCCCAGTCGCCCGAACAAGCCAGCAGGATTCCCATGAGCGCGACGGTCGCGCCCTCCATCGGGTTGAGGGCAATCGTGCGCTCGGCCACGGAGCGGAAGGCTTGCCACTCATGTCGCGTAAATAGGCTTTGAGCGAGCGCCTGGCTAGCCAGGACGCTGCCGGGAGCGAGTTCGGCGGCGCGTTGCGCGGCTGCGGCCGCACGTCCCAAAGGATCGGCCTGAAGGTTGAATCCGAACCAGTCTTCGTCGGCATACAACGAGGACAGCATGGCCCAGCAATCGGCCGCGTCTGGCGCATCTCGCACGACGCGCTCCAGCAGGTCCCGGCAGGCCGCGTGTTCGTGCTCCGTCATCTTTTCGTGCAGACTGAAGACCCGGAAGACCGCTTCGAAAGGAGTGACCTGGTCGTCGCTCTTTTTTCGGATGGCAGCGCTGATGCTGCGCGGCAGAATCCCATGCTGATCGGCCACCGTCGAGACGATGCGCGGGACAAGCTGGTCCTGCAGAGCGAAAATGTCATCCGGGCGGAAGGCGCGCTCAAAAGTCTCCGCCCACAAGTGAGCGCCGCTGCTTGCGTCCACCAGCTGTGCCGCCAGACGAATTGTGGAGCCCGCCTGGCGGAGGCTGCCCTCCATCACGTAACGTGCGCCGAGTTCCCCGCCGATGGCGCGAACAGCGCCAGACTCCTTCGAATATTTCGCGGTCGAGCCGCGGGCAATCACCCGCAAATAGGAAAATCGTGAGAGTCCGGTGATGACTTCCTCGGACAACCCTTCGGCAAGTGCTTTGAGATCTTGATCGCTTCCTGTGTATTTGAATGGCAACACGGCCACCCAAAAGCCTTCTTCAGCACGAGAGGCTCCCGAATCGCGGGTCATCCCCGAACTGGCGAGAGGAGAGGCTGACATCTTCTGGTCGGCCGGGGCTCCAACGTCCGGAATCTCCAGCCCTGCTTTGCGCAGGCCTTCCATGAGGTGCGCCCGGTACTCGGGGTCGAACCATTTCTCAGCGTCTGCATGCACTCGCGCGGCGACGCCGGGCCGGATCCTCAGCAACTCGCGCAAGGCCTTCGCAGCTCCGTCGCGGTCGCCGAGTTGTCCGCAGGCTGCAGCCGTCAGGAGATGCGCGCCCCAGTTGCCGGTCTGGTTCATTTTGCTGGCGATTTCGAGAGCGGCGCGATAGTCGCGCTGCCGGTAGGCATGATTGAAATCGACGTGCCAGTACCAGGCGGGATGGTGGGGGTTGAGTTGCCGCGCGCGCTCCGCCAACGAAAGGCCCCGTTCCCACTCGCCCGAGTAGGCCAGCATCTCGCCATGGAATGCGAGAGAATTGCTGTCCATCGGGTTCAGCGCAAGCGCGCGTTCCGCCGCGTTGCGGAAGGCTTGGAACTCTTTTTGAAAGAACAGCACCTGAGAAAGGCTGAACCAGGCGAGATGGCTGGCGGGCGCCGTCTCAACAGCTTTCCGGGCGGCCGCAGCTCCCGTGGTCAGGGAATCCGCCGCCGGGCCGAATCCTTGCGCATATCGCTGCACTGACAACAATGCCAACATGGCCCATGCGTCTGCATATGTCGGAGCTTTCTGTACCGCAGACTCGAGCCCGGCCATCGCTGTTTTCAGTTCTTCCGCGGTGACACGCTCGAAGTATCCGAAACTGCGCAAGACCGCCTCGTAGGGAGTCAGCTGCTCCGGGGCACGCTGGCGGACGGCTTCGCTCAGACTGCGGGGCAGAACGCCGTTCATATCAGCGACCGTCGAGACGATGCGGGGAACCAGATCGTCCTGCAGCTCAAAGATGTTTTCCGGGCTGAACGCCCGCTCATAGTTCTCCGCCCAGAGATGCGCCCCGGAAACCGTGTCGACCAACTGCACGGCAAACCGCAGCCGGCTGCCAGCCTGACGAAGCGTCCCCTCCATGACATAACGTGCGCTCAGTTCTTTGCCGGCGACGCGGACATCCACCTGACCGGCGTAGCGTGCTGTAGAACTTCGTGCAATGACGCGGAGATAGGGAAACCGTGAGAGCCCGGTGACGACCTCATCCGACAGTGCTTCGGCCAGCGCCGTCAGATCAGCGCTGGCGCCGCTGTACTTGAAGGGCAGCACGGCAACCCAGAAGCCTTCATCGGTGCGGGAGGCGCCCGAGTCAGCAGCGACCGTAGCGCGCGCAGCCGAAGCGGAAACTGGCGCGGGGCGCAACCCGAGCCGAGCCAGGTCACGGAATTCGTTGCTAAGGTCGCGCGCGGTCTGCAGGCGATGGCGAGGATCTTTTTCCAGGCAGCGCCGGATGATGCGCGCGAGATCACTCGGCAGCTCTGGCCGCACATCCGTTACCGGCGGTGGATTGTCGCGCAAGATCGCGGAAACGAGCTCAGCCGAAGAAGTTCCTTCGAAAGGGCGCCGTCCCGTCGCCATCTCATGCAGCACCACGCCCATCGAGAAAATGTCGGTGCGGTGGTCGAGGGTGCGACCGGACGTCTGTTCGGGGGACATGTAAGCCGGCGTCCCCATCACCACGCCGACTTGCGTTTGGCTGGCCGAGGTCAGGGTCGCATCGCCGAGGTTGGACCCGCGAACATCTTTAGCCAATCCGAAGTCCAGCACCTTGACGCGGCCCTCGTTGCTGACCATGACATTGGCGGGCTTCAAGTCACGGTGGACAATGCCTTTCTCATGAGCCGCCGCCAGCGCATCGGCCAGCGCGCTTCCAATCTCGACAATGCGCTCGATCGGCAAACCGTCTTGAGGAATGAGCCGGTCGAGGGGCTGACCGTCAACGAGCTGCATCGTCAGGAAGTGGACACCGGCGGACTCCTCGACCGAGTAGATGGTGACTATGTTGGGGTGGTCGAGTTGTGCGAGGACCTTCGCCTCTCGACGAAAACGCCCGAGCCGCTCGGCATCCTGCGCCATCTCGGCGGGCAGCACCTTGAGCGCTACATCGCGGCCGAGTTTCGTGTCCGTGGCCCGATACACCTCGCCCATGCCGCCCGCGCCGAGCGGCGATTGGATTTCATACGCCCCGAGTCTTGTGCCAGCGGTGAGCCCCACAGCGCCCGCCATTATAACGCCCCCGTGCAGAATGGCCCTCCCAGGTGCAGCGCGAGCCCGGACCGCAAGACTGACTTCCCACTTCTCCGATAGAGTTGGTCTGGACTACGCTGCCGGGTGGATCAGGCGGATCAGGGCAAAGACACCGGCGGAAACCAGGGCAGAGACCGGGATGGTGAAGACCCACGCCCAGACGATTCTGCCCGCGACGCCCCAGCGGACAGCGGAGAGTCGTTGCACGGCTCCTACGCCGACGATGGCGCCAGTTATCGTGTGGGTTGTGCTGACTGGGATCCCAGCCAGAGCGGTGGCGAACAGAGTTATGGCGCCGGCGGTTTCGGCGCAGAATCCGCCGACAGGCTTCAGTTTGGTGATACGGGAGCCCATGGTGTGGACGATGCGCCACCCACCGAAGTAGGTGCCCAGAGCGATGGCGGTGTGGGCCGCGAGGATGATCGGCCAGTGGTAGTGTCCCCAACCGCCCTTCAGTTCGGCAGCACTGAGGATCTTGGCGCTGAACAGCGCACTGGCGACGATGCCCATGGTTTTTTGAGCATCGTTGCCGCCGTGGCCGAGGCTGTAGGCAGCGGCGGAGAGCAACTGCAGGCGGCGGAACCAGGCGTCGATGCGCTGCGGCGGCTTGCTGCGAAGAATCCAGAAAACCGCGGTCATGAACAGGAACGCGAGAACGAGGCCAATGACCGGGGCGATCACGATGAAGACGAGGGTCTTATACCATCCGGCGGTGATGATGACAGAAAAAGAACCGGCACGCATGATGGCGGCCCCGGCCATGCCACCAATGAGAGCGTGCGAGGAGGATGTGGGCAGGCCCCACCACCACGTAAGCAGGTCCCAAACGATGGCGCCGAGCAGGCCGCCGATGACGACGTATTGCGTCACAGCTTCGATGTGAATCATGCCGCTGCCGATGGTATTGGCGACGGCGGTGCCGAGCAGGAAGGCGGCAACGAAGTTAAAGAAAGCGGCCCAAACTACGGCCAGTTTGGGCGACAGGACCCGGGTTGAAACCACAGTGGCAATGGAATTGGCAGCATCGTGAAATCCATTGAGAAAGTCGAAGGTCAGCGCGACCGCGATGGTGACGATCAGGAGCAGGATATCGGGGCTCACGAGGCTATGAATTCTTCAGCACAACGGTTTCGAGCACGTTGGCAACGTCCTCGGCCTTGTCAGTGGCTAGTTCGAGGAACTCAATCAGTTCTTTGGTCTTGAGCAGGGTAATGGGATCTTTTTCCTGATCGAAGAGCTGGCCGATGGCGGCGCGGGAAATGACGTCGGCTTCGTTTTCGATTCGGTTGATTTCCACGCAATAGGTGAGGATATCTCCGTTCTTGCGCAGGAGCGGCAAGGCACAATGCAGTTCTTGAACCTGCTGCAGGATGAGGCGGGAAAGCTCCAGGGCGACTGGTGGAGGACTGGTGATGCGGTACATGATGATGCGGGCCCCGGCGGCGTTGATGAAGTCGAGAACGTCATCGAGAGAAGAGGCGAGCTGATGAATATCTTCGCGGTCGAAGGGCGTGATGAAGGTCTGGTTGAGCTTGGTGTAGACGGCATGGGTAAGTTCGTCGCCGCTGCGCTCGATGCGGCGGATCTCGGCGACCTTAGCTTCTACGTCCTTGTAATCTGTGAAAAGGTCAACCATGGCGCGAGCGCCGGAGATCAGATTCTCGGACATCCGGGAGAACAACTCGAAAAAGCTGTCGTCCCGTGGAATAAGAGGGGTCATCGAGAAAGAAGGAGCTCTAATATTGTACGCGTCCGGGGAGCGTGCCACTATTTCATGCGAGCAAGAGGGGCGTCAATAGGTCGATGCGGTTAGGTGTGACCAGGATCACCGAGGCGTGCGGCGGACGACAGCGTTGGAGCTGCGGCGAATACCGATGCCGACTAAAAGAATGATCACGAGCACAGAAGCGGCGCCGAGTGCGGTGTGGGTGAAGAAGCCGACGAGAACGTGATCAAGGCCCATCGGGGACAGTATGAAACGGACTAGCGCTTTAAGCGAGATTACGAAGGTCGAGGGACGAACAGCTGCTGAATAAATGGTGGCGGGGGGATTTCGCCGTTACTTTAGCCTGGGAGCCGAACCTAGGGAAACGTCTCGGGCGAAGACCTGATACTCGTTCACAGACAAACAATTCGGAGACAAAATCTGCAAGCACCATTCGTCAGGTCACAAGAATGCCAGGTGCCACCGTCGCCTTGGAAGAGACCGGCACCACGATAATGAGCGCGGTTCCGGCGCCATCCTCTGACTGTATTTCGAGTGTTCCGCCCAGCTCGCGAACCCGCTCTCGCATTCCTGCCAACCCAACTCCCGGCTGTGCCGCGCCTTCGATGAAGCGCCTTAGTTGGTCTTGCGGGATACCTTTGCCATCGTCTCGAATCTCGAGGCGAGCCCGCTTTTCATCCAGTGCCAGACGAATACGAACCGCCGAAGCCCCAGAGTGTCGGTGCACGTTAGTCGAGGCCTCCTGGATCGCACGGAACAATGCTATTTCGGTGTCCGAAGCGAGCCGCATACGCTCAGGCGAACATTCGAGACTGACGGCAATCCCGCTGCGTCGTGAGAATTCGTCCACATACCATCGCGC
>Ga0310039_10000024_pt1 | contig 203793 bp, 188 predicted proteins | sample Sb_taG_4_FD_200460 | JGI IMG/M metagenome (GOLD analysis project Ga0310039, IMG submission 200460) | Peat soil microbial communities from Weissenstadt, Germany - Sb_50d_6_BS metaG (v2) (version 2) | ecosystem: Environmental > Terrestrial > Soil > Wetlands > Peat | place: Germany: Weissenstadt...
CCATGGGGTTCGTTCTCGACAGTAAGCTCCTTATTATTGCGGGCGCGCTCGACGGTTCCTCCGGCCTCATCCTCTCCATCATCATGTCGAAGGCGATGAACCGCTCTTTCACCAACGTTCTGTTTGGCGCCTTCGGTCAAGTGCAGGCTTCCGCTGTGGCTGGACAGGAAGAGAAAACGGTGCGAAGCGCGACCGCTGACGAGGCTGCCGGAATCTTAGCGGCTGCGAACAAAGTTGTGATCGTCCCCGGCTACGGTATGGCCGTTGCCCAGGCCCAGCACAAAGTTCGCGAGCTGTACGATGCCCTCACCAAACGTGGGGTGGATGTTCGCTTCGCCATCCATCCCGTCGCCGGACGCATGCCCGGACACATGAACGTGCTGCTCGCCGAAGCCGACATCCCTTATGACCGCCTGATCGAAATGGATGACATCAACGGCGACTTTCCCCAAACCGATGTTGCCCTGGTGATCGGCGCCAACGACGTTACCAATCCCGCCGCGCGCACCGATACCGGCAGCCCGATTTTCGGCATGCCCATTCTGGACGTCGATAAAGCACGCACCGTCATGGTCATCAAGCGCAGTATGAATCCCGGCTTCGCCGGCATCGACAATCCGCTCTATTATCTCGGCAAAACCTTAATGCTCTTTGGCGATGCCAAGTCGTTCGTGAACGGCATCGTTCATGAACTATCCGGAAACGTCCACTAATGTAGGCGCGAGCGTCTACGCTCGTGCAGGAACGACTGAAACTCGCACCAGTCGCCAATTGCAAATACCAACCGGAAAAATGTTGCAGTTCAAATGATTGCCGGGTTCCACACTTGGTTTTTGAAAAGGGGGCCCACACGGGCGAGGACGCCTACGCCTACATTGGACTATTGCACGATTTCAAAACTAAGATTACTACCGTCGGCATAGCGAGTCAGGAGGCTAACCGCGCGCTGCGCCCAGGTCGCGAGGCTGGCCGATCCAGCGAGGCAGAAAATCGCTGCGAGGACTCGCGTCGTTTGTTCTGTGATCATGGCGCGCTCCGAATCGCTGGTTGGACTGCCGAAAGGTCGGTTGCTGTCGCAAAACACAGGCAACTCGGCAATGTTGATTAATCCTTTACCGATTCCCTTATACGATTCTCCCGGCCGACCGATGCGAAAGACAATCGGTTCCGCTACATTTCCCAAGTCGTAGGAGCCAACTGGACAGAGGCTTTCCAGCGATACCAAGTTATTGACCTCGACAACATTGTTGATGAAATAGAGTTCCTTGCCTGAGAGCACGCGCCGGATCAGCGCTTCAGATGACCCGCGGTAGCGAGAAGGATCCTTTCCCAGGCTTTTGTAGCACTGCCGAACCGCCGCAAGCTGCGGAGAGTCAATGACGGCCGCCTGAGATGAAAGCCCGCCCGCCCGCGCCTTCAATTCGTCGACCAGATCAGCCGACGATTCTCTTACTACTACAGTCCCCTTCACGCAGCCTAAAGCGAGCTGTGGACAAGCCCGCTTGAGCTCAGGGTCAATCGAGATCGTCATGCGTCTTCCTCAAACATCCACATCAGTGACGTAATCCAACATTCAATTTTCCTGTGACAATCTTAAGCGACGCCTCGAACAAAATGATGCGGTCGAGCATGGGATAACCCGGTTGCTCGTAGGCAGACATGGGTTCCTTCAGCCGCTCCAGCAAGCGGTCGAAGAACCACGCCTTCTTTGCGTCCGCGCCTGCGCCGGCAAACACGCGGACCTCGCCATAGGCGACCGCACTTTTGTAAACCAAAGCCGAATTGCACGGAGAAAATTGCCCACGCTGCATCGGGCCCGGTTCATCTACGTGAATGCAAACCCGGGGATTTTCGCGAACGTTTGCCAGAAAATGACCCTGATGCGGCCCAGTATGCAAGTAAAGCAGATCCCCTGCCTCGTACACATACATCAGCGCAACCACGTACGGCCAACCCGAAGCGTCAGTAGTGCCAACATGAGCCACGGCATGTGTGCGGAGAAACTCGCGAGTGTCTTTGTCCGGCATCTGCCGGTCGCCGCGCACCATCCTTCCGCGATGCTGATTCGATTCCAGCTTGTTCAAATAACTGCCCGCTAGGGTGAGTTCAAAGTCGAAAATCACTGATGAGCGTTCACCATTTCTACTACCACCCGGTCCCCGTGGCTGGGCGGTTGCGAAATGACCAGAAACTGCACCGGATCGTTCGATACATTTCGAATCTGATGGCGAACACCTGGCAGAATGCGCAACCCCTCGCGCGCCGACAACCGGGTTTCGCAACCCTCAACCTCCATCACCGCCTCGCCGGACAGAACAAAAAAGAACTGTTGCGCCCGCCCGTGATAGTGCAGTACCTCGGCAGTCCCGGCAGGCATTTGTTCCTCAATCACACTGAGTTTCTCGTCCTTGACCAGGTGCCAACCGTCGCAATTGTCTCCCCAGGTATAGTGCTCCGCAGTCGCCCGACTAACTGGATGCAGTTGCATTCCTGACCTCCGCAATCCGCTCCAGCCGCGGCTTCGCGACCGCCACGTAGTCGCTCACTTTTAGCGCCATGGAGCGATCCAATCGCGCCGCGTTGAAGTAGATCTCATCATTCCTCAGAAGCGACGGATCGGCCACCAGCTCCAGTTCGGGGTGGAAAGCGAAAGGAAGGATCGTCCCCGCAACGCAGCCTGCAAGTCTCTCCGCAATCTCGGCGGACGCAAATGAAATGTATGTGCCCCCCAGCAACACCTTGACCGCATTCAAGTCCACACGCGCATCCCCCGGCACAACTCCCAATATGTATTTTGTAACCTTCTTGCCGATCTTGACCATCATGACAATACACTTCGCCGCCTGCTGCAAAGCGTTGCCACGCATGGGGCTGACAATTTCCGTTCGTCCCTCGGGCGCATGATCCATCAATCGGTACTGCACTCCATGCGCGTCAAGAAACGTGACAAGTTGCGCGTACGTATCGACCATGTCCCAAACCTTAGCCTCCCTGATTCAGTATAGAGAGCGAACTTTTCTGCCGTCCGTTGGCATCGAAATTCGACGGATCCAGCCAGCGCTCGAATGCCGCTTTTCGTTTCGGCCATTCCGAATCAAGCATCGAAAACCAGGCCGTGTCGCGATTGCGTCCTTTGATGATCATGTGCTGGCGAAAGATTCCCTCGAAGGTGAAGCCGAGACGCAGAGCCGCGCTGCGTGAAGGCTCATTCAGAGCGTTGCACTTCCACTCGTAGCGGCGGTATCCCAGATCTTCAAAAACATGCCGAGCCATCAAGTACATCGCTTCGGTGGCTCCAATGGTGCGCTGCAACCGGGGAGTAAAGAGGATGCTGCCAACCTCGATTACCCGATGCGCCGGCTCGATGCGCATGTACGCAGCCCAACCAACCGCATGGCCAGAAGACTTCTCGAGAATGGCGAAGAACAACGGATCCTCCGCACTTGCCTTCTGCCTGAGATAGGAATCAAACGCAGTGCGAGTTGCAAAGGGTCCTTCGAACAGATAAAGCCACAACTGTTCATTCTTCTCCCCCCGCGTGCCGTCGAAGAGTGCCTCGGCGTGAGTGATGGGATCCAAAGGAACAATATTGACGATGCGCCCCTCGAGGCGCGTGCGTTGCGGTCGCTTGGCCGGCGCAGGATCAATTCGCGCATCGGCGGAAGCAGGTGTAGGTTTGGCTTTAGCATTGGTCATGAGGACCTCCAGGTAGCGCATCTTGCCGGCTGTCGCGAGGGCATCTTGCCCTCGCCGGTGGGGGCGAGACGCCCCACGACAGCCGCCGGGACGGCGGCGCTACAGTTCCAGCACCTATACGTCAGGCGCATTTTCCTCCCCCAGACGTATCACTTCGCTCACCAGATACTCAAAATCCTCCCTCCGGCTGCGATGATTTACGTTGGCAACTCGAATCGCAAAACGCCCGGCGAGAACCGTGGATGACGGCGACGCCGCCCCCGACTCCTGCAGTCGCATCAGGATCTCCTTATTCAACGCACTCAGCGTATTCTCATCGTCAATCCCACCCTTGAACCGGAAGCAAACAACATTGAGCGGTATAGGAGCAAGCAATTCGAGGCGGCAATCTGCCTCGACCAACTCGCCCAGATATTTTGCCTGAGCAACATTCTGCTCGACCAGCGCTTGAAACTTTCTCAGTCCATGCTCCTTGAAAGAGAACCACACCTTCAAAGCGCGCGCCCCGCGCGAAAGCTCAAGACCATATTCTTTGAACCACAGCGGACCTCCAGTCAGTCCTCGCTCTTCGCGATCCAGGTAGGCCGCCTGATGCGCGAACGTGCTGCGATGTTTTTCCGCAGACCGGACCAGCGCGCATCCCACGTCGTAGGGCATCGACATCCACTTGTGCAAGTCAATGGCCAGCGAATCGGCCCGCTCCATACCGCGCAGCAGGGGTCGTAACGAAGGCGAAATCGCAGCAGTGGCTCCGAAAGCACCGTCAACATGGAACCACAGGTTTTCCGCACCGCACAAATCCGCAATCGCATCAAGGTCGTCGATGGCGCCGGTGTTTACCGTCCCCGCGTTCCCTACCACGCAGATTGGCACTCTTCCTGCCTGACGGTCGTCCGCAATCGCCTCTCGCAAAGCGTCCATCTTGATGCGAAACTGTCCGTCGGTCTCGATATAACGCAGCCCATGACTGCCCAAGCCCAGCAGCTCCACCGCTTTCTGCACGCTGCCGTGCGTTTCCGACGAAGCATACACAACCAGGCGGCGCGATGCATTGCCCAGCCCCTCGCTTTTCACATCCCACCCAGCCTGGCTGTTTCGTGCGACTGCCAGTCCAACAAAATTGGCCATCGACCCGCCGCCCACCAGCAACCCACTCGACTCTGCCGGATAGCCCAACGCCTGCTTGAGCCATGACAGAACCTGCTGCTCCACGTACACCGCCGCGTGGTCGCCGCCGTGAACGTTGGAGTTCATTCCCGCGCTCAGCATTTCGGCAAGCATCGCTCCCGCCGTGCCGCTCCCACACACCCATGCCCAGAAGCGCGGATGAATATTCCCCAGCGGATAGGGCAGGATGTTTTCCTTGAAATCCTCGAAGGCGGACTCCGCTCCCTGCGGCTCCAGCGGCACCGATTCCCCAAAGCTCGCCTTCACTTCCGCGGGCAGCGGCTTCCACGCGGGACGTTCCCGGATGCTCTCCAAATAGGAAAGCATTTCGTCCACCATCTGATGTCCCAGCGCCCGCAGACCGCTCCAGTCCTGCGGGTCCAGCGTTTCTTCCACCTTGGTCGCGGCCATTGTGCTCATGTTGTCCTTGCTCCTGGTGAGAACATAGCGTCCGCCAGTTGGATGTGTACAGATTCAGATTATGAAAATTATAACGAGTACAGTTCTGTGGCTGGTGAATCTGTTATGCTCCTGTTAAATGGGCCTCGCAACCGAAAGCAACCCACCCCTATACCTCAGGATTGCCGAAAGCGTGAGCCAGCAAGTCGCGCGAGGAGCACTCCGTCCCGGGGACCGCGTGCCCTCTCTCCGCCGCCTGAGCCGGCAGCAACGCGTCAGCATGTCGACCGCTTTGCAGGCATACCTGTGGCTGGAGAACCGCGGCTACCTGGAGGCGCGTCCGCAGTCCGGATTTTACGTGCGCACGCCATTTTCGACCCTGATCCCCGAGCCGCAATTCGACGCCACCAAAACAAATCCAATGGCGATCGGGACCAGCGCGATTCTGGCCGACATTATGGAATCCGCGAGCAATCCCGCCAACATCTTGCTCGGCGCCGGGAATGCCAGTCCGGAACTGTTTCCCAGCGACCGCTTGAATCTGATTCTACGTCGCATCATCCGTCGTCACCCGTTGCACAGCACGCGCTACGAGTTCCCCCCAGGATGGGAGCCGCTGCGCCGCCAGATCGCCCGCCGCTCGCTGGACATGGGATGCAATTTCTCTCCTCGCGATGTAACCATCACCTCCGGGGCCCTGGAGGCGCTCAACCTCAGCCTGCTCGCCGTCGCGCGTCCCGGCGACGTGATTGCGATCGAGAGCCCAACCTACTTCGCCATCCTCGAGAGCGCAGCTTCGTCAGGCATGAAAGTGATCGAAATACCGACGCATCCGCAAACCGGGATGGACCTCGGAGAGTTGGAGCGCGCAATCCGCAAACACCGGGTCAAAGCATGCATCACCATGACCAACTGTCACAACCCGCTGGGCTACGTCCTGTCGGATAGGTACAAGAAAGAACTCGTCGAACTCACCGCGCGTTCGGGGGTCGCGGTAATTGAAGATGACGTTTATGGCGATCTTGCTTTCCACGGCCCTCGACCGCGAACTGCAAAGTCGTTTGACCGCAAGGGGCTAGTTCTGCTCTGCTCGTCGTTCTCCAAGATCTTGAGCCCCGGCTATCGCCTCGGATGGGTGGCAGCGGGACGCTTTCGCGCCGAGGTTGAGCGCTTGAAGTTTCTCGCCAACGTGGGCAACCCTTCCTTGCCTCAAATGGTAGTAGCAGAGTTCCTGGAATCGGGAGGCTACGACCGTCACCTGAAACGCCTCCGCACAACTCTGGCGGATCAGGTCGATCGCGTGCGTCAGGCCATCAGCAAATATTTTCCCCAAGGTACCCGCATCAGCCGTCCTGCCGGCGGATACATGCTCTGGGTTGAGCTGCCACCCACCGTCGACGCCTTAAAGCTCTATCGCGCCGCCTTGACGCAAAACATCAGTATTCTGCCAGGAGCTGTCTTTACCGCCACCAACCGGTTCAAGAATCACATCCGCATCAACTGCGGTCATACCTGGTCCGAAACTTACGACTGCGCTCTGCTCACTCTGGGCCGTCTCTGCGAAAAAATAGATAGTGTCTTAAAAAGTTAAGTCACTATCAAAAAGCCGCTTAGCATTTTTCCACAGGCTCAATTTCAGACAAGACGATTTTTGCGTCACTTACGCGTATGCCAGCCGTGCTTTGACAAACCGTTGACACCGTCGAGACAAAATATTTAAGAACTTTTACGCTTTGCAGACATTCGCGTGACACATGACAAATTCCCGACCCGTACTCTCCTTCCACCGCATCCCGCATTTTGACAGGGACGCGGACGAAAGGGAGAGACATGAAAAGCTTTACAGACATCGTAGGTAGTTCGAATCGGCGCTCCTTTATAAAAAGTGGTGCCGTGGCCGGAGCTGCGGCCACCGTAGGCGCTGGCATCCTAAGCAGTGGGTTGTCGGCGCTAAGTGAAACAACAAACAAAGGTAAAGGTATTACCAAGGGTGACGTTGCAATCCTGCAATTCTTGGCTGCCGCGGAAATCCTTGAGAGCGACCTGTGGGAACAATACACCGAACTCGGAGGCGTCCAGGACGCTGAAGAACACGGAGTCAACGGCGGAAGTCCGCTCTACATGGCGGCCCTGCAAATTCTTGACAGCGATATGCCGCAGTATATCCACGACAACACCGACGATGAGAAGAGCCACCAAGCCTTCATCAACTCTTACCTGGAGTCGGTCGGCGCCGACCCCGTTAACCTCGATCAGTTTGCCAATTTGCCAAGCAGTAAAGCGACCGGAGCCGCCGATATCGGACGGCTCACCAACCTGATGAATCTCAATGTGGACACCAGTTTCTGGACCCGGTACCGCAGCCCCTCCCACAACCCCGATCTCGACCCCAACTTCGTGTTTGGCGAGGCCGAGAAGATCGTGAATCGGACGGCAATTCCTCGAACCGATGACGACCTCAACGGCGTTGCCAATATCCCTCCCTTCAACGTCCCTGACCATCTCAAGGCGATCGCCTTCACTGCTGGGTTCCATTTCTGCGCCATCGAGCAAGGTGGCAGCAGCCTCTACCCTTCGCTGGCGCAGAGGGTAACTAATGTGGAAGTCTTGCGAATTCTTCTCAGCATCGGACCCACCGAGACATCCCACTTCCAGACTTGGCACGACAAGGCTGGCAATGTACTTACTCTCACCGACGTGGATCCGGTGACGGGGTCAAAGGTGCATTTCCGCGAACTCGCTGCCAACACATCGGAGTCCTTGGAAGGCAACCTGATCATGCCCGAGCCCTGCCCATTTCTCAGCCGAAAGTTCAAGCCCTGCTCGATCATTCGGCCCACGAATACGAAGGGCGCGGCGATGGGGGCAGTTCAGGCCCTCACCAACGACGGACTTTTCATCGGGCAATCGAAAGACTTCTTCGCCGCAATCACCAAGCTGGCGCAGGCTGCCGATGCGGCCGAACGCGGATTTTGATTGCGTGTAACTTTAGCTGGTTCGATTTGCGGGCGCCGTCATCAAGTTACACGGCGTCCGCATTCTTATCAATCGTGTGCATTGACATTTTCGTCTTAAGGAGCACTCATGTTTGAAGGACTGTTTCAACCCATGCATCTGCTGGTCATTTTTGGCATCGCGCTGCTCGTGTTCGGCCCCAAGAAACTTCCCGAGCTCGGCAAAGGAATCGGCGAGGGTATCCGCGGCTTCAAGTCGGCCATGAAAGAGCAAGCGGAAACCAAGCCACCCACCATTGCCGCCAACGATCAAAGCCTGACTAAGGGGTGAAACCGTGGGTTTTGGCACGGAACTACTGCTCGCCTTTCTGCTCGGGTTCCTGATACTGGGGCCCAAGCAGATGAACGCAATGCTGGGACATGTGGCGCGGGCCAAAGCTGAGTTTGACAAGGCCACCCGCGGCTTCAAGTCCCAGCTAACGGCGGAACTGGAGGCTTCCCCTTCGAGCCCCAACGACGGACGTTCGCATAAGCTGACCTGAACCAAGCCAGCGATTCGCCGCAGTGCGATGAACACGTAGCCCCGGATGCCTCGTCCGGGGGACTTGGCGAGACTCTCCACGCTTCGTATCGGGGTGCGACTTCAGCCGCCCACATTTATCGTCAGCAAAAAACGCCATCCGGCTCGCCGGATGGCGTCGCAATTTCCCGACCTCGTTTCGCTAGTCCCCGGCGGCCTGCGCCTTGGCTGCCCCGCTCTCCGTGCCAATGCGCATCCCATAGAACGAGCGGTACACGAAGCAGAACGAAATCACAAAGAACACCGCCGCCAGCAGATGCGTCAACCCACCATTGGTTTCTGTCAGCCTCACTGCCAACTCCACCGCCAGCAACCCGAACAGCGTAGTGAACTTGATCACCGGATTCAGAGCCACCGACGACGTATCTTTGAAAGGATCGCCCACCGTATCCCCGATCACGGTAGCGTCGTGCAGCGGCGTGCCTTTCTGTTTGTATTCGACTTCGACAATCTTCTTGGCATTGTCCCAGGCTGCGCCCGCGTTAGCCATGAAGATCGCCTGATACAAGCCAAATATCGCAATCGAGATCAAGTACCCGATGAAAAGGAATGGCTCGATGAAGGCGAAGCACAGCGTAGCGAAAAACACCGCAATGAAGATGTTCAGCATCCCCTTCTGCGCATACTTGGTGCAGATCTCCACGACTTTCTTGCTGTCGGCCACCGAAGCCTTTGTGGCCCCTTCCAGCTTGATATTCGCCTTGATGAACTCCACTGCCCGATAAGCTCCAGTGCTCACCGCCTGCGTCGACGCGCCCGTAAACCAGTAGATAATCGCGCCCCCGCTGATCAAACCCAGCAAAAACGGAGCATGCAGCAACGACAATTTCTCGACGTTCTGGGTCAGCCCATTGGTCAGCGCCATAATGATGGAGAACGTCATCGTGGTAGCACCTACGACGGCCGTACCAATCAGCACCGGCTTCGCGGTTGCCTTGAACGTGTTGCCCGCGCCATCATTCTCTTCCAACAGGTGTTTGGCGCGCTCAAAGTTCACATTCATGTTGTAATCTTTCTTGAGTTCGCTTGCGATGTTGGGCACCTGCTCGATCAGCGACAGTTCATACACGGATTGCGCATTGTCCGTCACCGGCCCATAAGAGTCCACCGCAATCGTCACCGGCCCCATCCCCAAAAAGCCAAAAGCCACAAGCCCGAAGGCAAACACCGGAGCCGCGATCATGGTTGCCGCCGCCGCCAATCCCATCGTGCTCATGTAATATCCAATCGACATCAAAAGCACCATGGACAATCCCAAGTAGTAGCCCGAGAAATTTCCGGCCACAAAGCCGGACAGAATTCCCAGCGACGCTCCACCTTCCTCCGCCGACTTGACCACCTCCCTCACATGTCGCGACTCGGTCGACGTGAATACCTTCACTAGCTCAGGAATCAGTGCACCCGCCAGCGTGCCGCACGAAATAATCGTGGCCAGCTTCCACCACTGCGTCGTATCGCCGCCAATATCGGGAACAATGACGGCGGAAACGATGTAGGTCAGAATGATCGAGACCACCGAAGTAACCCAGATCAGCGAGGTCAACGGAGCCTCGAAATTCATCACATCCGCATCGGCAAAGCGTGACCGCGCCACCGCGCTGTTGAGGAAATACGCCGCCGCGCTCGAAACCAGCATCATGATGCGCATCACGAAAATCCAAACCAGCAACTGCACCTGTACCGTCGGACTCTTTACTCCCAGCAAAATGAACGTAATCAGCGCCACTCCGGTTACGCCGTAGGTTTCAAAGCCATCCGCCGAAGGCCCCACCGAATCGCCCGCGTTATCACCCGTGCAGTCCGCGATCACGCCCGGGTTGCGCGCATCATCTTCCTTAATCTTAAAAACGATCTTCATCAGATCCGACCCGATGTCGGCAATCTTGGTGAAAATACCGCCCGCAATACGCAGCGCCGCCGCCCCCAGCGATTCCCCAATAGCAAATCCAATAAAGCAAGGTCCCGCGTAATCCCCGGGAACAAACAGCAGGATGAAGAGCATCATCAACAGTTCAACGCTGATCAGCATCATCCCAATACTCATCCCGGCCTGCAGGGGAATGCTGTAAATCGGATACGGCTTCCCCCGCAACCCGGCAAACGCCGTGCGCGAGTTCGCAAACGTATTCACTCGAATGCCAAACCACGCCACGCCGTAGCTACCCCCAATTCCCACCAGGCTGAACGCCAGAATGATCGGCAGCGTTACGGCCACGGACTTTCCCGGCACTGGCGACAGCACCCCGAAGTACAGAACGATCACCACCGCAATAAAAACCCACAACAGCAGCAAGAACTTGCCTTGCGTGATCAGGTAGGTCTTGCAAGTCTCGTAAATCAGCTCGGAAACCTCCAGCATGGCTCGATGTACCGGAAGGTTCTTCAGCCGCATGTAAATCGCCAGCCCAAAACCCAAGCCCGCGATGCAGAACAGAATTCCGATCATCAGCAACTTGTGGCCGTCAATGCCCAGAAATGAAACCGAAGAAAGGTCAGGAAGTTTCAAGCTGGCCTCGCCGCCCACTTCCGGAGCAGGCTGGGCCAAAGCCGCGGACGCGCCCAGAATCACAACCGCCAGAATAGCTGCCACGGAAGTCGCCCGCGTCTGGACGAAACCACATCCTCGGGACGCAACATTAGCCAACCAGGTGCGCATAGGAAAGCCTCCACTCATTGAGAGCTATATTAAAGGATGACAACGGGTTCAGGTTACCTCGACCCGGCACACCGTCCCCAGTTGCTCTTATAGCAGAGCGCGGGAGCGCATGGCCGGAGTTCCGAACACGCTTCCACTGCAAGACTTGAACAGGGATGCTAAGCTTGGCCGCGTCGGAGTTCATCGTGCCCCGGACAGGAAAGGGCAACCTCCCCAAACCGCAGCACAAGACCAATTTTTATAGCATGTTACAGACAGCAGGTCAAACCCCGAGCTTCCAATTCCGGACGGGATCAATCCCCGGCTACTTGCCAAACACTCCGTGGGATTCGATGAAGAAAGCGCCCGCGCAACCATGACTCTACCCAGACAGTGAAGGCTGAAAAACAAAGAAAGCCTGGGCCACCCGTCCCGCACGTCCGATCAATCGCTAAGCTGCCGCCGACTTCTGCATAAGTTTCATGTAGCTGTCCATCCACAATGACTCCTCCACTGGAAGCCATCCGGCACTCCGCTGGTCACGAATCCTGACACTTCAGTCCCCTAAACTATTTTCCCATCTGTTCAATTTTGAACAGATGCCCTGATTGCCAAGGTGTAGAATTCAGTCCTCGTGAACAGATGAAAGCACAGTGGCTGCCTCGGGAGCGGAAGGCAGCCCACACTCGGTGCGCTGGCAAACCCCATCCCAGCGCACCGCCCCCTCCCCCCCAGCATCATTTCATCCTCTCGGCGGCGTGCAGGTTCCGTATGGCGTACTCTATCTCCAATTTCTCCCCATAGTAGCCGCAGGACCCTTGTAGTTCGCGCGACCGCTCTTGCAGCGCCTTGCTCGCTAGCGCAATCCGTTCCGGCATTTTCTTCAGATCCAACTCCAGTAAAGCAGCCTTGTATAAGGCAAGCCATTTGTTCTCTTCCTTGGGAAACATGGGCCCCCTCTTGGTCGTAGAAGTCCAAGAAATCCAAAAATATATCGGCACACATCCTGCCCAGTCAGTTCAATATTGAACACCTGGAACGGAGCATCTCAAACTACAGCAGTTCTCGAGTTGCTGTATTGCGAAGCCAGGAACGGGAAGGGCACGGCTTCAGCCGCTGAGGCCATTTACTCTATACCATCACGAGAACCGCTCTAGTCGTGAAGAACCACACTAAGAAGGGAACTGTGGACTTGCAGCCCACCGTTGTAGTGGATGAAACCCAGCTTCTTGAACCGATTCATGAAAAAATTCACCCGCGAGCGCGTCGTCCCCACCATCTCCGCCAATGTCGTTTGGCTTATCTCGGGGACAATACTCTCCGGCACTCCTTCCTTCCCGAAGTGAGCCAGTAACAGCAGAATTCGCGCCAACCGCTTTTCGCTCGAATTGAAAAGCTGGTCAACCAGATCTTCTTCGTAGCGGATGTTCCGCGCCAACAAATAGGCCACGAACATGTCGGACATCTTGCGTTCCCGGTGAAGCGCTTGCATCATGACTCTCTTGTCAATTCGCAGAATGTCACAATTCGTCACCGCACTGGCCGACCCCATGTGGACGTGCTGCCCGGCCAGGGAGCCTTCCCCGAAAAAATCGCCTTCCCCTAAGATGCCGATGGTCGCTTCCTTGCCATTGCTGGATATAACGGTGAGCTTGATCTTGCCTTTCTGGATAAAGAACACTGCGTCCGTCGCATCCCCCTGCGTGAACACAGTTTGCTTCTTGCTAAAGCGCAAAAGCCTCCTGCCCTCCCCGATGGTTGAGAGGAACGTACCCGGATCGAAGGTCTGCTTTTTCTGTAGCACGACACTGCCATTCTAGATTGGCAGCACACGTGTTGTCACTATCCGTGCCACTTTGTTACGATTTCGGGACAAGCTCCCCTCCGCCGCAAACAATTGTCCCAGCGCTCGTGTGGAGACGCGCGACTCGCCCGTCCAACTCGAGCGGCTTCACCCCATCACCTGCCAAGCCTCCCGGTAACTCTCCCACCGCGCGCACTTGCACTCAATGTCCGGATAGAACCGCAGGTTCTTGAAAGGCGCGAACACCTCCACCGGAAGCACATACCAAACGTTGCGCGGCCCGATGTGCACCACCAAAACGTCGATTTCCTCCGCCGTGTACCCGGCCTTGCTTCTCCCATTCCCCCCGCTGTACACGCTATAAATCGGCTGCACTTCATACCCCCGCGCATGCACCACCGCGGTGCTCTTAAGTTGCACCCGCCACAACCGTCCCCCGGGAATCCAGAACGAAGTCATAGCGCTCGCTGTCACCCCAGGGCTTCAACACGCGAAACCCCATGGTCTGCGCCTTCAACAAAAACGCCGCCTCCGCAAGCTCCCCCGCGCGTTTCGGATTCCTCCTCCGCCGCTCCTCCGGAGCATTCTCAATCACCCCGGTTAACTCAGCCAAAACGATCGATTCACCCGCACTCAATGTTGACATAAGCTATTATAAATGAAATGTCAGTTCCCTCCTAGTTATATTAAACACGGACGCGTGCTCCCAGGATCGTGTGGTGACGGGCGACTCGCCCGTCCAGCGCGAGCGCAGTTCGGCAACCCCGGAACTGGTTCCATAGATTCTTTGTTGGGAAGGGCACGGCTTCAGCCGTGCCGAACGAACCGTAAGAAACGCGGGCTTCAGCCCCTGAGGTAAAGGTCTTGTCGGGTGCCCATTTGTGGCGCCGCGTTTGCGAAACACCCACGTGGGGACAGCCGCCCCCGGCTGTCCAGCCGAGCCAAGCTCGGCAGCTTTCAATACCGCTTTTCGACGCCGAAACGATACAACACGCGTACCGAGAACCGAGAACTGACAACCGAGAACCGCTCCTTCGCGGTACGCTCCCGGCAAGATTCCCAGAAAATCCACACGCTTGTCATCCTGAAGAAGCGGAGTCGCTAGCGAGCGGATCCCAACCAGGGATCTCTGCACCTTCCGTGCGCGCGGTCAGATTCGGGCGGGATCAACCACGTGGGGACAGCCGCCCCCGGCTGTCCAGCCCAGCCAAGCTCGGCAGCGCTGTTGGCAGCGCAGCCTTTCATAACTAAAATAGCTCAAACTGCGGGTGCCCCATCCTTTGCGTTCTTTGCAAAGGGTGGGAGCGTGAATCTCGACGAGTATCTGCCAGACTTATGCATTCCAAGCGAAGATCAAACAACTGAGAACCGGGAACCGCAAACCGAGAACCGAATCCTGCGCGCCAACGCGCCCGGCGCCACACCGAAACTTCATTACCCTGGTCATCCAGAGGAAGCGGAGTCGCTTGCTCGCGAGCGGCTCCCAACGAAGGATCTCTGCACTTTCCCGCACTCCGAATTGACCACGTCCACCGAGCCCCAGAGGTCGGCCCAAATGGCCCAAATGGCGTGTTGACTCCCACCCCTGGGCAGGATCACAATTGTGACGTCCGGCTCACCGCACCATCCCCAGCGTTTAAGCGAGCTGAGCAGGCCCTATTGACAGAATCTGCCGCCACTCTTTCCGGTGGGGCACGACCTTAAGTTAGTACCCCGCGTGGCGACGGAAGGCAAGGAGAAAAACCATGCACGGCGCAAGACTCTCGCAGGCTCGGACAACAGCTCTGGCGATCTTCGCAGTAGTTGTGACGCTAGGAAACGGGGCTTGGGCAGCCCCAAAACTCAAAGTGCTTCATACCTTCAGGGGAGGCCGCGATGCTGCCGTGTCAGTTTCGTCAGTCGTGTTCGACGCCCTGGGTAATCTTTACGGCACGACCCCGCTGGGCGGCAACGCAACCGAATGCGGCGGAGCGGGCTGTGGCACAGCCTTCGAACTGATGCCCTCCGGTAGCAACTGGAAGGAAAGTGTACTCTATAGGTTTTCGCCCGGCGCCGACGGGTACCCTTCCTTCGTAGGCCTTGTCGTCGACGGCGCAGGAAATCTCTACGGCACAACGGTTTACGGCGGCAATGTCAGTGAGTGCGGTATCGGCTGTGGTGTCGTCTTCGAGTTAACACTGAATTTGGATCGGAGCTGGACGGAGAACGTGCTCCATGCCTTCAACGGAGGCCCCGACGATGGGGGCTATCCAGACGGTACTCTGGTCTTCGATAGTGCTGGTAACCTCTACGGCACGACCAAAATGGGAGGTGCTGACGGTTACGGTACAGTGTTCGAGCTATCGCCCAATTCGGGTGGAGGATGGACGGAGAGTGTGCTGCACAGCTTTACCCTACAGCGCGACGGTGGTAGCCCCTCCTGCGCACTGGTCCTCGACTCATCTGGCAATCTCTATGGGACCACCCAGGGGGGCGGAGTGTACGGATCCGGTACGGTCTTCGAACTCACACCCCACTCCGGCGGAGCTTGGACAGAAAAAGTCCTTTATGACTTCACAGGGGGCGACGACGGCGCAAACCCCTCCACTGGCGTGATTTTCGATGCGAAGGGCAACCTTTATGGCACGACGCTTGCCGGAGGAACCGACGATGTGGGGGTCGTTTTCAAGCTGACGCCCACGAAAGGCGTTTGGAACATCACTCTGCTTCATAGTTTCACAGGAGGCGGCGACGGCGGACAGCCCAGCATCAGCGGTCTAGTAAGGGATACAGCGGGAAACCTGTACGGCACGACGCTCTACGGGGGCCTTTATGAGTACGGCACGGTTTTCAAGCTCGTCCAGTCAGCGCCAAAAGGCAGCCGGAAAGGCGAGTGGAAGGAAACCGTGCTTCACAGTTTCACCAACGGGCGAGATGGGGCCGTCCCGGACGGTGGCGTCATCCTCGACTCGGCAGGAAACCTGTACGGCACGACCTTGCAGGGCGGCGGTCTTAGCTGCCACGGCCAAGGCTGCGGAACAGTGTTCGAGATCACACCGTAACTCCGCTGGTTCCCCGCGTGTGCCGATCTTTCGCGTGCGAATGCGCGAAGCCAACGACACGCTCTAGGTTCCCCGCTACTCCCCCACCCCCAACTGCCAAAACAAAAACGAATAAACATCCGTCAATTCCTCAATCTGCTTGGTGATCGGCTTCCCCACACCATGCCCGGCCTTAGGCTCGATCCGCAACAGTATCGGACGCTCCCGGCTCTGCCCGTTCGCCGCTTCCGCCTGCATCAGCGCCGCCATTTTCTTAGCATGCATCGGATCCACCCGCGTATCGCCATCCGCCGTCATAAATAGGATAGCCGGGTATTCCGTCCCCGCCTTCACATGGTGATAAGGCGAGTAAGCGTAAATCCAATCGAACTGCTTGGCATCCTCCGCCGACCCGTACTCCGGAATCCAAAGCTTGGCAATCTGGAAGTGCTGGTAGCGCAGCATGTCGAGCAGAGGCACGGCGCAGACCACCGCCCGAAACAGATCGGGACGCTGCGTAAGCGCCACTCCCACCAGCAACCCGCCATTCGATCCCCCCCGAATCGCCAGGTGTTCTTTGTCCGTATACTTCTGCGCAATCAGGTACTCAGCTGCCGCAATAAAATCGTCAAAAACATTCTGCTTCTTCTCCAGCATGCCCGCACGATGCCAGTCCTCTCCAAACTCCGCCCCGCCCCGCAGGTTGGCCACAGCAAAAACGCCGCCATGCTCAAGCCACAGATAGCGATCGCCCGCAAAGCTCGGCGTCAGGCTGATGTTGAATCCGCCATAACCCGTCAGCACCGTGGGATTCTTGCCGTTCAGCACCAGACCCTTCTTGTGAAAGATGAACATCGGAACGCGGGTTCCGTCCTTCGATGAAAACCAAACCTGGTTGACTTCGTAAGCCGACGGATCAATCGAAGGCGCGTCCACTCGGGCCCAGAGCTCCGCAGCCTTGTTTTCATCGAAGGTCATGCTGTAGATGCTGGGCGGAACCGTGAACGACTGGAATCCGAAGAAAGCTTGGTCGCTATCCCACTTGCCCCCGATCTCCGTGATCGAACCCAGCCCCGGCAGCTTCACATCTGAAAGAAAGTGCCCGTCATTGCTGAAAATCTTCAGCAGCGAAGTAGCGTTTTTCTCATACAAGCCAAAAAGGTTTCCGTGGATGACCAGGACATTTCTTAGAACCGCATCGGATGCTGGAATGATTTCGCGCCAGAACTCGCGTGATGGTTTTAGTGCATCGACGCGGAAGACGCGATAATGGGGTGCACCCTCATTGGTGAAAATGTAAAGCTGCCCCTTTAGAATTTCGCCGCTGTAGCTGAAATCTTTGCCACTGGTAACTTCGACCGGCGGTGTCCCCGCCTCCAGGTCCTGCAGGTACATTTCAGTTTTCGTGTATCCCTCAAATACGGTGATCAGCAACCAGCGATCGTCATCGTCGGCAAGTTGCGCCACCGGTATATCCTGCGCACTAAGACGATCGCCAAAAATCAGCGAATCCTTCTCCGGATCGCTGCCCAGGGCGTGATAGAAAAGCTTAACGTGATAGACCTCCTCCCCTGCAGGCACGTCGCCTTTTTTGGGAGTGCGTCCATAGTAGAAACCGGAGTTGTCTTTCTTCCACGCCACGTTGGCGTGGCGAGCCCGATCAATCGTGTCCGGCAACAACTTCCCGCTGGCGGTCTCGACGATGCGCAGCGTGCTCTCCTCCGACCCGCCCGCCGAAGTGCCGTAGGCCACGTACTTGCCATCGTCGGAAGGCGCCCACCAGTCCAGCGCGACCGTGCCATCCGCGGCCATCTGATTTACATCCACCAGCACCTGGTCTTTTCCGTGGATGCTCTCTCGCACCAGAAGCACAGCCTGATTCTGCATCCCCTCGCGCCGCATGTAGAAGTAATACTTCCCGCCGATTTGCGGCGTGCCCATCGTTCCAATCGAGAGTAGTTCGGTCAACTCCTCGTGAATCCGCGCCCGCCCAGGCAATGGCTCAAGGATGCCGCGAGTGTAAGCCAATTCCTGGCGAACATATTCCTGCGTCTCCGCACTGTTCGCATCCTCCAACCACCGATAAGAATCGAGGATCTTATGCCCGTGAAGAGTCTCTTCGACAACCTCCGCCCTAGCCTTGGGCGCCATGTACACCTCTCGGTGGTCCCAACCCCCACCCAAACTCCCCACGGTAACAAGTATAAGTAAAAACATATAAAGTAAAGATGAGCGCTCTCTCTCTCCCCCAACTTTACAAGCCCCCAACAAAACCCTCCCCGATGATATGATGAATATCGACAATGAAAAGCGGACGCGCCCTCCGGGCGCGTCCCCCCCAAACACTCCTCAGTAGCTCAATGGCAGAGCATCCGGCTGTTAACCGGAGGGTTGTAGGTTCGAGTCCTACCTGAGGAGCCAATTCTTTTCTTGGGCATGTAGGAAATCCGCAAAAAGCGCTCGGGTCAAATAAGGTGGTGTAATCCTCACGCCGCGCGCAAGCGTAGCGAAGCCGAGGTTGGGGGTCGGGTGGAGCGCATTATTAGGCGCGCGATAGCGCAATGCTGGCGACATAGCAGGCCAAAGAAATGCAGATGCCTGTGAAAGGCACACTGAAAAAATAAACCTTGCAGAGCACAACAAAACCACCAAGCATTGCCAGCCCGACCACGAGCAGGAACGGTGACTGAAAGAGGAGTTGGCCGTGAGCCAATGCGAGAAAACCGAAAACCAAGCCGAACAAAATAAGTCCCATGCTGTGGCTGGCATTGAAGCCCACCCAACACCGCCACATTGTTGTTTCTTTGGTAATGACAGGTGAAATCTGGCTCATGCTGATTTGCAGCGCGGGGTCACGGGGCGTAAGCTTTGGCCCGCAGAACGTATAGACGAGGTGGACGACTCCGAGCGTAAAGAAAATGCTCGCACTGAGAACCATGAGAATCTTTGCGGCCATTAAGGTCTTTGGGCGTGGCCGGATCAGGACTTGCGAGGCTACGTTCGCGGCTGACGCCAAAGGCCGAACTGGCGTTCTCAGGTTAGCTCCAATTCAATCTTCTTCGCAGCCGGGTCCAGCTTGGCGATCCGAAAACTGCGAATCTGCCCAGCGCGCACGGCTTCCGGCTTGGATTCGCCCGCGACGGGAGCACCCTTCCAGTGCGCCTTCAGCATGGAACTCAGCGATCCCAAGTCCGGCTTCGATTCGGCCAGCGTCTTTTCCTCGGCTGGACGCGCTGCAGCGATTCGGCACGTGCCCTGGATGCCTTCACCCAGTTCCGCGCGGGCTTGTCCCCCCGAAACCTCCATCACGCGACCCGAGACGATATTGCCTTCTTGATGTTCGGCGATGTACTCCTCGATGCTGGTCGGAACCAGTTGCTTTATCCCAAGCTTCAGGCGCCGTTTCTCGGTCTCGATTTCGAGCACCTGCGCCTTGATCGATTGTCCAACTTTCAGTACGTCCTGCGGGTGATTGATGCGCTTCTCGGCGCTTAGGTCGCTGATGTGAATCATGCCCTCAATGCCTTCGGAAAGTTGCACGAAAGCACCGAACTTGGTCAGGCTGGTGACGGGGCCTTCGATCACGGAGCCCACCGGAAACTTCTGTGCCGCGTCCGCCCACGGGTCGCCCAGCGCCTGCTTCAGGCCCAAAGAGATACGGCGCTCGTCCGCGCTCACCCCCAGAATCACAGTTTCGACGGTGTCACCCGGCTTAACCACGTCGCTGGGCGTCCTCACCTTTTTCGCCCACGACATCTCGGAGACGTGGATCAACCCTTCAATCCCGGGCTCGAGTTCTACGAACGCACCGAAATCGAGTACGCGCGTCACCGTGCCTCGAGCACGCTCGCCCGGCTTGTATTTCGCCACCGAATCCCACGGATCCGGCTCAAGCTGCTTCATGCCGACGGAAATGCGCCGTTTCTCGGAATCAATCTTGAGAACTTTGACTTCGAGTTCTTGCCCTACCGAGAGCACATCCGCTGGCTTGCTGACGCGGCTTCTCGAGATGTCACTGACATGCAGCAGCGCGTCCACACCGCCAATATCGATGAAAGCGCCGTAATCGGTGAGGCTGCGAACCGTGCCCTGCAGGGTTGTTCCTTCTTTGACCTCCGAGTAACGGCGGCCTTTCGCGGCGCGCTCTTCTTCTTCGACAATGACGCGGCGGTCCACGACTACGTCTTCCTCGGTTTCGTCGAGCTTGGTAATCCGGCAGCGGATCTCTTGTTCCACCAACTTCTCCATCTCAGCGGCGTCACGCGCTCCGCTGCGAGACGCAGGCATGAACGCCCGCACCCCCAAGTCCACGCTTAGGCCACCCTTAACTACGGCCGTGACTGTGCCCATGATCGTCGTCTTCTCGGCAAACGCCTTCTGCAGTGAGGCCCAGTCTTTTGGCCGCTCGATCCTGCCGAGAGTAAGCTCATAGTAGCCTCCTGGATCGCGACTCTTAATCGAGACCACTAGCTTGTCGCCGGGCTTCACGGTTTGGCTGGCCCCTGAGAACGCTGCCAGCGGCAGGATCCCTTCGGTCTTGAAACCGATGTCGACCAGAACCGAATCGACGGTGACGGCAATCACCGTGCCTTCGCGGCCTTGGCCGGCTTCCTGAGGCTTGCCCGATTTGCTCTGCTCGAACTGAGAGAGAATGTCTTTGAACGACTCATTAGGTTCGTTGATTGCCGGGGTTTCCGGGCTGCCTGAATTGGATACGATTGGATCGGACATGAGAGGTTTACAGCCTCAGCTGGCGTCGTCACCACTAGGATAACACTGTGGCATTTGTTCGGATCAACGATGAATTAAGAACGAGAGTTGCAGAGACGCTGCCAAAAAGCTGCGGCGTGGGTCGTTAGTTCTATGCGAAACTACAATCTGTTTAGGAAACGTCGCATCTGAATGAACAATCAGGCGGACTCCCGTTTACGCTGTAACTCTTTCAATAAAGCCGATTCACTCCTCGCGCAGCAGTACCAAAGGATCGTTGTCGTGCATCTTCAGAGACTCTTGCACCGCCTCGTTGGGACCGGGCGCTCAAAACCGGGATACACGGGATGGCCGTTTATGTTCGTATCTTGCACCACGAGATTAACTGCCGACTAGGAGAAGCTACGCTGGCAAAGCAACGTGGATATGTGGAAGCTTGTGGTTGGCCACATGGAGAAGATGCTAAAGCACATGGAATCCATGGGCCGCGGAACGGGCGGAACGGGGCACGGCATGATGCGTAAACAGGCCGCGGGGGACATTCCTTCTTCTCCACCAGCCGAAAAGAAACCGGAATAGGCGCGAGTGGTTGGGTTTGGAAGTGTAACCAACCGGAGAGCATAGCCCCAATGGAGTAAGCTCTAATATGACCGAAGTCGTGCTGGTTTGGGGGTGATGAGCGTGGCAGAAGTTCGATTGCAAGAGGGCGAATCGCTGGAGAACGCCCTGCGCCGTTTCAAGCGCAAGGTTCAAACCGAGGACATCATTAAGGAAGTGAAGCGTCACTCCTACTATTTGAAGCCGGGAGAGAAGCGCCGAGTGAAGCAAGCTTTAGCGAGAAAGCGTGCGCGAAAAAAGATTCGCAAAGAGTCGGAGTGAGTTGCAACGATTGGGCCGCCGCTGCCAAGCAGCGGCCCTTCCAATTGCCGGACGATAATCTCATCGAACAGTGCAGAGGGCTCGCCGGGATGTCGTTTCACAAGCTGCAATGGCTCTTTCCAATCGCGGTGACATTGCATAACTCGGAAGAAGCGATTTGGCTCCCGGCATGGTGGGTCCGACATGCCAAGGAAGTTCCTGTGCATCCCGGAGCCGGAGCATTTCGATGCGCACTTGCTGTGCTGACCGTCGCCGCCTTCGTGGTGACGTATCTCAGTGAGCGGAAGGGCAAAGAAAGTTTCTGGGCCTACCTCATGTTCGGGTACGTAGTCGCCATGCTCGCGAACGTCTTTATTCCCCACATTCCAGCGTCCTGGGTGTTCCGCTCATACACGCCGGGCGTGGTCACGGCGGTTTTGATAAACCTTCCAGTGATGGGCTTTCTCTCGGTCCGGTTGGTACGTGAAGGCTGGGTATCCGGGCGGAAGGCGGTTGTGTTCGGTGTGGCGGTGCCCCTCGCAATCGCTGGCATGATTCCGATGCTCTTCCTTATCGGCTAAAGTGTCCTTGGCTCGGTGTTGCCGCCAACTGCGACCCCGAAACCGGAGATCTCCTGGCCTCGAGCAATTGTCCCAACTTTGCCACCAGGATCTCGGGGTCGAACGGCTTCTGAATGAAACTGACGTTCGGTTCCGATAGCAGACCGTTCTCTAGCAGCGCTTCTTCGGAATAACCCGACATGAAGACTACGGACAGATCGGAGTGGAGTTGCCGTACTCGTCGAGCCAGCTCGAAGCCCCGCAACTGGGGCATGATGACGTCTGTGACCAACACATCGATCGTTCCGGGGTAACGCTCCGCGATGTCAAAAGCTTCCGTGCTCGTCTCCGCCTCCAAAACGGCGTAACCCTCAGCTTCAAGGGATCTGCGTACGTCTTCCCGGATCGAAGGCTGGTCCTCTGCCAAGAGTATCGTCTCCGAACTGGTTGCTACACGACCCAAAATTTGAGGCTCTCTTCTGGAGGGCGCCGCATTCACCGCTTTTTCTGCCAGCGGGAGATACACTCTGAAAGTCGTTCCCTGGCCCGCTCCACTCTGCACCTCGATCGAGCCTCCAGTTTGCTTTACGATTCCATACACCATGGAGAGTCCCAACCCGGTTCCCTTGTTGGCAGGTTTGGTCGTGAAGAACGGTTCAAAGATGTGAGCTCTAGTCTCGGGAGGCATTCCGCAACCCGTGTCAGTGACCTCCAACAATGCATGAGGTTGATCTGCCGTTCCACCCAATGTCGTGTTCTTCCGCTCCACTCGGCCCGTCTTGATTTTCAACACTCCGCCAGCAGGCATCGCATCACAGGCGTTCAGTGCTAAATTCATGACCACCTGTTCAATCTTTCCCGGGTCCACACAGACGCGAAGCGCATGGGCGGCGGGACACATTATCAATTGCACTTGATCCCCGGGAAGCGTAGACAGGATCGGCCGCATTTCTCTGAGCAGTTCATTTAAATCCAAGACTTCAAGCAGTAAGACCTGCTTGCGGCCAAAGGCCAGGAGCTGCTTGGTAAGCGAGACGGCCCTTACGGATGCGATCTGAATCGTCTCTACGTGCTGCAGAATTTGAGCCCGGCTCCCACTTCGCATTTTGGAGAGCTGGGTGAGAATCACCATGAGGAGATTGTTGAAGTCATGGGCGACTCCGCCCGCCAATCGACCGACGACCTCCATCTTTTGGGCTTGGCGTACCTCCTCCTCAAACCGCTTGCGTTCCGTGATGTCGCGGAAAATGCCTTGAATAAACTTCTTGCCCTCAAGTTCCGTAAGGCTGGTGTTGACCTCGACAGCGATCAGCCGTCCGGCGCCCCGGAGATGCATTTCCTTGCCGGTAACACTGGTGCCTGATAGCGTTTGCCGGAGCATCTCCCGATATTCCCCACGCTCGTTCTCGGGGCAGAAGTCTTCGCCGAGCGTGCCGACGATGTGCGAGGCGGGCACTCCAAGCAATTGTCCGCTCCTCTCATTTGCCTCCATGACCGTTCCGGTTTCTGCGTCTAGTACGAGTATGCCGTCATTGGCAGTGTCGATCAGGTGCTTGTAGCGTTCTCCGGTTTGACGAAGATGCCGCAACATCAAGAAGGTGACAGACGCGCCCATGATCAGCGAGAGAGCCGTTGCGGCATACGTCACCAGCAGAAACAGGCCTGCTGTCCAGCGCGCGCCCTCGCCCAGGGCGTAGGAAAAGCGATCCTCAAGCGGCGTGAGTCGATCGCCCACCAAGTCAACGCGATGCGCAATCTCACCCAATTTGACGGGATCGGGCCGGCCCGACGTGATCTCTCTATGCAGTTGGTCACCGAGTTGCCCCAGTTCCTCGATGAGAGTGTCAGCCTCCGCCCAAAGAGCTACGGCTTCCGCCATATATTTGGTACGGTGGAAGCGGCGGAACAACTTCACCATTCCGTCGATGTCTTCCGGACGGTTGCGGCCCTGAACGAAACCGTCGTAAGCCACTTTCAGATTTGGGTGCGGTTTTTCAAGTTCCAAGCGGGCTTTCTTGTCGCCTAGCGGCGTTTGAAGAGCCTGCTGGTATCTCTCGTAGTCTTGTTTCGCGTACGAGGCGGCATATCGAACCAGGCTGTGTACGGCCTCTTTCTGGGCCTTGGACCACAGGCCCTCTCCGCCCACGTAGGCCCTAGCTGCCGATAGGGTCTCAATGGCCTCGTAGCTTAGGATGGACAAGACAATCACAATCGTGACAAATACCCAGAGAATTGCTGTCAGCTTCCTGGATACCGGCATGTGAAGAAACGCTTTTCTTATCGACACAACCTGCTCCACTCGTCCGCGCCTATAGAAACTTTGTTTCAAGGAAGGATCTGCGCTACCAGTTCGTGATATCTTTCGGCTCGAGACCACCCCCTAGTTTTCGCATACACGCTCAATGTTGGTATTGGACATTGAGTCGTCCGTGCCCTTCTCCGGCGAGGCGGGAACGAAACACTAAAAAGGTTCCTCTCGCACGCCAGCATTGTGAGGCTTTCATTAACTCCCGCGTCGGACCTTTCCTCGCTGGCTCTGGATGATGTCAGCATTGCGAGGATGAGACCGGGTACACCGTGATCGGCTGGAGGGCAAATCGAGGCAACCGCCTCCTTTGCACACATCGTGTGAGCAGGATACAGACCTGCTCGGAGCACAGTCTGTGACCTTCGTCACCACTTGTTCCTGTGGATAAAATTGCTATAACGCGCCTTCAGGTCCTGTCCCCTCGAGCCGCCAAGCAGCGCCACGCCTGGCAAGAGGCTTCGCCGTCTTGTCGGCCAAGACAGAACCATCGGTCGCTGGCTAAACTCCAACCGCCGTTCCCTTCGGTAACTTGATTGCCTCGTGTTACCCTGTCAATCTTGCCCCGGACGGATTTTCTTCCGTTGGGGGCCAACCGCTATATGATTTCTGAATCAAAGCATCTTGTGAGCAGTAAGTCATTGCTATTTGTTCTACTTGCGCTGTGTTGCGCCAGCGCCGCCTGGGCCGGACAGTGGACCGCGCTGGGACCGGACGGGGGCGATGTTCGCAGCCTGGCCTATGATCCTCAGAACCCGGATCACATCTTCCTGGGAACCAGCACGGGAACACTCTTTTCTTCAACCGACGGCGGCCATAGCTGGGCGCGGTTTGCCCACTTGGGCAGCGGCAACGACTATGTGATCGACCACCTCGCCATTGATCCGCAGAGCCCGAACAAAATGTATGCTGCGGCCTGGAGCGTCGAGAATCAACAGTCTGGCGACTTGTTCCGCTCCACGGACGGTGGAACGACTTGGGAAACCACTTCTGCCATGCACGGCAAATCGATTCGCGCCATGGCCATTGCTGCCTCCGATTCAAAGACTCTGGTCGCGGGTGCGCTGGATGGCGTATTCCGCAGCACCGATGGCGGCAAGAATTGGCAGAAAATTTCTTCCTCCAACCAGGAAATTCACAATATAGAATCCATCGCCATCGATCCCAAGAATCCGAATGTGGTTTACGCCGGCACCTGGCATCTGGCCTGGAAGACCGATGATGGCGGCGCGAGTTGGCGTCATATCAGCAAAGGCATGATTGAGGACTCCGACGTGTTCTCGATTATCGTCGACGCGTCGAATCCTTCCGTGGTATTCGCCAGCGCCTGCTCCGGCATTTACAAGAGTCAGAGCGCGGGCGAATCCTTCTCGAAGATTCAGGGCATTCCGTTCTCCGCGCGGCGCACCCGGGTCTTGAAACAGGACCCCAGCAACTCCGCGATTGTTTATGCCGGAACCACCGAAGGCCTATGGAAAACCACCGACGCGGGCAAAAGCTGGAGCCGGGTGAGCGAGCCCGACGTCGTGGTCAACGATGTGATGGTCGATCCGCGCAACTCGCAGCGGGTCATGCTGGCTACCGATCGCGCGGGCGTGTTGGCTAGCGACGACGGTGGGCACAGCTTCCTCACCTCCAATCATGGCTACACTCACCGCTACGTTACTTCCATCCTGGCGGACAAGAGCGATTTCAATACCCTCTTTGTGGGCGTGGTAAACGACCGCGAGTTGGGTGGCGTATTCGCTTCCCACGATGGCGGACAGCACTGGTTGCAGAAAAGCAAAGGTCTGGATGGCCGCGATGTATTCACCCTGAAGCAGACCAGCAACGGCGAGCTAGTGGCGGGCACGAATCGGGGGATGTTCATGCTGGCGCGCAATGCCAGTGAGTGGAGTCCGATCAACAACATCATCAACCGGACAGCTTCCTCGCATAAGAAAGGGACTAAGATCGCGAGGACGGAAGTTCGTTCGATCCTGACTGCGCGCGTGAGCGAAATCGAGATCACGGCTACGACTTGGATGGCCGCGACCTCCGCAGGACTGTTTACCAGTTCCAACCAGGGCAAGAGCTGGAGCGGCGGTCCGGTGATGGGCAAGCAGGATTTCGTTTCGGTGCGAGCCGAAGGGAAACTGATCGCCCTGGCGACGCGCAGCAACGTCCTGGTTTCGAAGGACGACGGCGCAACCTGGCAAGACTCCAGTTTGTCCTCCTATGTGAGCGGCATTCGCGGCGTCACAGTCACCACGGACGGGCAGATAATGATTGCTTCGCGGGAGGGCGCGTTCCGCAGCCCGAACGCGGGAGCGGGCTGGGAGCACATGCAGAATGGGCTTCCGGACAAGAACATCAGCTCCATCAGCTACGACGAAGACGGCAAGCGCCTGCTGGCGACCAGCACCGAAACCGGCGTAGTCTTCGAGAGCGTGGATGCAGGCCATACCTGGACCCGCGGTCCTGACACGGGCTACCCATTACGCAACATCAGCGTGGTGCACGGCCGTTTTGTGGCAGCCACTCCGTTTGACGGAGTCGTCATGCAACCGGAGAGCAACGACCACAGCGCATCCAGCGGTGCGGCCTCTCGACGCACCAACTGATTGACCAGCAACTGGCGGCAGAAACAGCGGAGGAGCGGCGTCAGCCGCTCCTCCGTTTCCATGTTTCGAGACAATCAAGAACCAAGTTTGCTGCGTGTTCGCTGATCTCCCTACTGGCAAGTAGGAAACTTGAGCGATGCCAGCCGGGTGTGGAAGGTCAGCAAATCATGACCAAAAGTCTTCGGGATGTACTGGTTTACGTACCAGAACGTGCAGTCATCCGAGGGATCGATGACCATGCTGCTGTAGTCTCCCCAGCGATTCGCGCTGTTATTGTTACCCCCTGTCGCGGAGCCTTTCGCAGTGAAGATCGTGGCCGGGCTCTCCATGGTGTTCGGGGGATCGGTAGGCACGCGTCCAGTGAACGCGATCGAGGGATGCAACGTCGTAGCGTTGGATTCGCTGAAGCCGAGCGCCATGTCTCCCGCTTTGTCCATGTCGATGCCTCCCATCCACAGAGAATTCCCGCCGTGCATGAACGTCCCTTGTTGAAAGACCTTGGGCGTGCCATTGGGATCACGGATTTCGTACCAGCGTGCGCCGGAGGCGGCCTTGCTGGTCATCACGGAATGGCTCACCACCAGGGATTCGTGGTCGGTAAAGTTTCGATAGGCCAGGCGGAACATCAGGCGATCCGCCAGCGAATCAAGTTGCTGTTTTGTCCCCGGCTGCGGGATGCAGGTTCCGCCTCCGCAGGCCATGGTATAAGCCTTTACCGGAATCGTGATCGGACCCGTGAACTTGGATTTGGCGGGATTGGCGAAGTCTACGTGAAAGCGGAACAGGTGCAGAGAGGTTGAGCTGGCAAGGTCGACAAAAAAGCTGGGCTCACCCGAGGGTGGAGGCGTGGCGCCGTCGGCATTCGAGGGGAGAAAAGAGAACTCATTGGGATTCTTGAAGCAAACCGCCTTTGCCTTTGCGCCGGTCAACATGGCGGCGCGATCGTAGGCGCAGGCGTCGTCAGCGATGAACGACGTCGGACCGAACAGATTGTAGTTGGCGTAGTAGGCGTCCGGCCACACGCTGAGCTTGTCGTAGTCATTCAACACGTTATTTCCGAACTTGAAAATGTAGCGATGATATTTGCCGGTTGCGTCCGAACTTTCGGAAACGGCAATGCATTCGTTTCCCGTGCCGAAATTACTGCTCCCGGCAATCTGGCTGATGATCCAGCGATTGGCGAACTGGTCGTAGAGGACGACAGGATCGGTCCAGAAGAAGGTCGGCCCCTGTCCGCACAATCCCGGGACGCCGGTAAACATGGCGCTGATCTGCTGTGGGCCGAACACCGACTTGCCCGTAGCCTTGTCAAAAACCTGCCACGCCGTATTAATGGTTTCGACGACCTGGGTAGCGCCCACCGCGAGATTGGGATCGGGAGGAACTCCTTCCAGAGCCTTGCCGTTGGCCGAGTTTGGAATACCCTCGAAGTCGAGCCCGATAGTGGCGGAAACTGGCGGCGCAACGTAGGTCTGCTCCGCGAGGTCTTCTACCGGGACCGCGGCACCGGAGAGAATCCGGCGCGGCCGCGGGTGTTCGACTTCACGGGGAGCGCGGCCCTGCGGAGCCGCCATGGAATACTCGCGCACCGGCAGCGAAGTGTCATGATAGCTGTCATAGATGACTTCCGGGCGGCTCGGGGCGGGCTTTTTCTCAGCCGAGACAAAACCTGGGAGGGCCAGGAGGCAGGCCACAAACATAACCGCGGCTAGGATTACGGCTTTCGGGTTCATAGATTCCTCTTCTTATATTCTTAGTATCAAATTCAGACATCTATCGATAGGTTGCGACGGAAGCCGGGAGGGACTCCGTGCCGCTGCGGTTCGATAAAGTTTGATCTGGTTGCGGCTTTTCGTCAAGGTGAAAGAACTTGCAACTTGGGTTGCAGCTGCGACGCCGTAATTGTGTAGGTGAGCAAGAGTTGGTGGTTTCTCGCGCTACTTCATACGTGAGGGAATTCACCTCGCGTTTCACAACACTTTTACAAATCCATGACATGTGCCTGTGATGGCTCGTCTAGTGTGCCTCCAGATGCGAGAACCTAAGCGCATATCTAAACCAATGGGAGAATCAAGTGCACCACATCACGATACCGCAACGCTTCACTGTCTTCACCGCTGCTATCTTGCTTTGCGTCGCCACACAGGCGGCTGCCCAAGCCGGCCACCTCGACACAACCTTTGCGAACAAAGGCATTTTTGCCGCGACCAGCCTGTCCGAGGCGAATGCAGTCGCCATTCAGAAGGACGGCAAAATTGTCGTCGCCGGTGCTGGGGCTAACAATGGCGACATTCTGATTCGCCTGAACACCGACGGCACGCTCGACAGCAGCTTCGGCTCCGGAGGTGTCGCCAATTTCGCGCCTGAGCAAATCAGCTTCGGCTTTTTCGCTCTCTCGCTCCAATCCGATGGCAAGATTGTTGCGGCCGCTGACGGCGCGCTAAACGGCAGGGAGCCCGTCATGCAGGTGGCGCGGGTTAACCCCGACGGCAGCCTCGATACCTCATTCGGCAGTGGAGGTTTCACCAGTGCCATCGTATTTCCGCTTGAGTCCGGGAATCTCGCGTTGCAAGCGGACGGAAAGATTCTGGTGGCGGCCGGCGTGGACAATCCGAACGGAGTACCGAGTGAAATGGCCCGCTTTACTGCCAGCGGTCAGACGGATACGACTTTTGGTGGCGGCGCTGGCGTCGTCAATCTTGCGTATCCTGGCCCAACCCAAATCGCGGTGCAATCCAGCGGCAAAATACTGGTTGCTTCGGGAGGGGCTGCGAGACTTGTATTCCAGGCGCAACCCGCCGCCCAGCCCGGTTCCATCACCCGCTACAACTCCAACGGCACAGTGGACAAGACTTTTGGTTCCTCGGGAACGGCGGCCTCGGTGGCCTCGGCGTCGGCTCTGTTGCTGCAAAGCGACGGCAAGATCGTGGCCGCCGGTTCGCTCACCAGCAAGCTCAATCTCCCGGCGACAAGAAACGATATCGGCTTCGGGATCGTTCGCTACAGCTCCGATGGCGTTATCGATAGGGGTTTCGGTAGCGGAGGAGTGGCCATTGTGGATTTCGGAGTGAATGCTCCGACTTCAGGCGCCTTCGCCCTCGCCATCCAATCCAACGGTGACCTGGTAGCGGCGGGAGCTGCCGGCGGGGCCGTATTCCAGAACAACATTGTGTCCTCTTTCGGCCTGACTCGCCTCACCGCCGCCGGCAAGCTGGACACGACGTTTGGGTCAGGGGGAAGGGTGATCACCACCGTGGCCAAAGGTCAATACTCCTGGGTGGCGAGTCTGGCGATTCAGAGCGATGGCAAGATCGTAGCCGCGGGCACGTCGCAATTTAGTACCTCTAGCAGCAACGCCTATGTGGCTCGATACCTGGCCCAATAACAAGAACGGAGAGACCAACGAGATTTCTCCGGAACGGACGCACCGCAAGAATTAAGGAAGCCGGGCTGGCCAGCCCAGCCCGGCACTCGCACTCAACTCACATCCCGAGCACGGAAGAATTGCACAGGCGATACTGTTAATTTCGAACACTAGCGTCGTCTTTGTCTTCGAATCGCGTAACCGAACGGCGAAGATGAAATGCTCAGCCCAGGCACCGAGCACCTTCGGGCGGAACAGCGCCCGCTCCTCACCATGCAGAGTGACCTGGGTCACTGAACCAGCAAATCGGCGGGCGTAAAAAGGCTGTGTATCCTTGCGATGCTTATTTCCTCCCTCGGAGGGCAGCCATGCGACTGCCGGATACGGTTTCGCGTTTGAGCGTGCTGACGCCACGCGCCTCTGGTCAATCCTGCTTCTTCCCTGCCGAGAGAACCATTCGTCATTTCGCTTGCAGCAAATTTCTTCATGAAAGGCAGGACAAGTATATGTCATGGAAAAGATTCTTCGCAGCCGCGAGCGCGGCTCTGGCGATTGTCATAATGACTCTCGTGTTAACGCCGGGTGCGTGGGCAGCCGGCAAATACAAGATACTGTATCGGTTCAGCGGCACGGACGGGGCGAGCCCGCAAGCCGGTCTGATCTTCGATGCGGCCGGAAACCTGTACGGCACCACGGCTAGCGGCGGCGCCTTTGGTGCGGGCACCGTCTTCGAGCTATCGCCAGGGGCCAATGGCGCTTGGAACGAGAAGGTTCTGTACAGCTTTTGTGCGGTCAAGAACTGCAAAGACGGGGCCAATCCATCGGCAGGCTTGATCTTTGATGGGGCTGGGAATCTGTACGGCGAAACGTGGGCCGGCGGCCCAATCAGGGGCTGCTGGTGGAAAAGTGGGTGCGGCACCGTCTTCCAGTTGGCGCCCGGCGCCAACGGCCAGTGGACCGAGACGGTTCTGCATTCTTTTGAATTTACCACCGGATTCTACCCCAACGGCGGCTTGATCTTCGATACGTCTGGCAATTTGTACGGCACGGCAGGAGGTGGAGGAGATTGTCGGGGCACCCTCTTCCAGTTGTCACCCGGTGCGGATGGTCAGTGGACGACGACGGTACTGCATTTATTTGGGCGCACAGATTGGCCCCCGGTTGGCGGCGTGATCTTCGACGCAGGCGGGAATTTGTATGGCACAACCGACGGAGTCAACGGCCCGGCGAATTATGGAGGTGTCTATGAGTTGACCAACGGACAGTGGACGGAGACGAAACTGTACACCTTTCATGGCGGAGCCGTCGCCGATGGCCGCCTGGTATTCGACGCTGCGGGGAACTTGTACGGCGCGACAACCAGGATCAGCGGTTCCGGCTACGGTTTCATTTTCAAACTATCGCCTGGCTCCAACGGCCAGTGGAGCAAGGCGGTGCTGCATTCCTTTAAAGGCAAGGATGGAGGTAATCCGGTTGCCGGCCTGATCTTCGACTTGGCCGGGAACTTGTACGGCACAACCTACAACGGCGGCGACCAGTCTTGCTCGGGCGGTTGCGGCATCGTCTACAAACTAACACCCACGAAAACCTGGTGGGCCGAGACGATACTGCATTATTTCCGTGGAAAGGATGGAAGTGCGCCCGCGGCCGGGCTGATCCTCGACCAGGCTGGGAACCTGTACGGCACAACCAGTGCCGGGGGCAATCTCAGCGACTGTTCGGGTACTGGCTGTGGCGTTGTATTTGAAATCACGCCCTAAATTCAAAGTCTCCGCGGCCGCTCCACTCATTTCTGAAGTGGCGCGGCCGGGCGACTTCATTTCGCGAGAATCGAGGTAACGACTCCGACCTGCGTAAGCAGATGGTTGGCGGACAGTTGCGGATTTGGGCAACTCACAATTGTTCCACCATCTTCTGCAGTTCCCGCGCAATCCACTCGGGGTCGCTTCCTGGTTCGAATTGAACTGGGGTGCCGATCTTCACCTTGACTTGGCCGGGCCGGGTGAATTTCTTGCCTGCTTGCTTCACGTCGAACAGTCCATCAATGCGCATGGGCACGATGGGGATCTGGAGGTTGTTGGCCAACAGACCGATGCCGGCTCGGAAGGGGAGCAACTTGCCGGTCGTGGTGTGACGGCCTTCGGGGAAAACTAGAACGCTGTAGCCGCGATCTATGGATTCTCCGGCGTAGGCGAAGCTCTCACGGAATCCGGCTTCGCGCGGCAAGGGAAACAGATTGAGCAACGACACGCCTAGGGTCCACTTCAACCGGTCGTAAGCTTTTCCCATGACGCCTCGTGTCGCAGGCGGAGTCCGCAGTATCTCGAGGGCTTCGCCGCCGGTGGCGATTGCCAGCTTATGCCGTAGACGAGCGGGAAGAGCGGTCAACACGAAACCGGGATCGACGTCGCCGATGTGATTGCAGATTACGAGGACTGGCCTGTGGGCTGCGCGTAGATTTTGTCGACCCTCTACGTGCGGCCATCCCAAAAGAAATACCGCAGGGCGCAACAACAGGTAATGCACCGCGAGACGGACCCAGGTAACGGGCCAGCGCTGAACCCAGCGTGGATAGTGGTAGGGCGTTCGCGGCGGAAGCTTGCCCTGCAGCATGCGCTCCAGTTCACCAACCGTGTTTATGGTGGCGAAGCGGGTTTCGCTGAGATCGAGCTGATATCGATCTTCGAGTGCGCTTAATAACTCCACGCGGTCGAGCGAACTGAGGTTCAACTCGGATTCGAGATTCGAATCCGGAGAAAGCCTGGACGGCGAGCGTCCGGTGACTCGTCCAATCAATTCTGCAAGCGGACTCGAAGGCGTCTGGTCGGGAGAATTCTGCGTCAACTGTGCTTGCACGGCCCGCTGAATGGAGTTTCTTAGCGGCTTCTGGGTGGAGGTGCGGGGAAAGTCTTCCTCGGGCCATACGAACCAGGCGTGCATGCGCTGGTACTCGGCGAGGGATTCGTTTGCTCGCTTCACGATGGGTTCCGGGTCGGCGCCGGCGTTTCGCATGATGATTGCGGGGCATGGTTCCGCATTTCCATTGCGCGGCAATGCGATCACGACAACGTCCTTCACTTCCGGCTGAAGCCGCAGAGCGGCTTCTAGATCGTCGGGGTAGACGTTCATTCCGGCTGGGGTGACGATGACATCTTTCTTTCGTCCCTTGAAGTAGAGGTTGCCCTCGGCATCCAGTTCGCCGACATCGCCGGTGCGATACCAGCCGTCTTCAGTCGCAATCGGATGAAGATCCCTTCCATTCCAGTAGGCGGCGGCGACTCCGCCTCCGCGCACCAGGATTTCTCCATCCGGAGCGAGTTTGATTTCACGTCCCGCCAGCACTTTTCCAATTGAACCTTTGCCCAGCCGAAAAGGGTGGTTCACGCTTATGAGCGACGTGGTTTCGGTGAGGCCGTAGCCTTGAATGGCGGCGTATCCGAGGCGTCCCCAGAATTCTTCGGTGTCGCGGTCGAGAGCGGCGCCGCCGGAGATGAAGGCCCAGAATTTCCATCCGAACAGACGATGGATGCGGCGGAAAATCCACCAGCGGTGCAGGAAGTGTTTGCCTTCCGCGGTTCGAAAGCGTTGCCGGAATTGTTCTCCATGCCCCTGGTCTTCGAGATCGCGTTCGATCTTTTCTTTGAGGGATTGCAGCACCCGCGGAACCGCGACCAGCACTGAAACACGTTCTCGCCGGATGGTCCCGATCACCTCGGAGGGTTTGAACGTGTCCTGGAATATCACCGTGCCGCCCATCAGTTGGGGCAGGAAGATTCCCAGAAATTGCCCGAAGACGTGGCTGAGCGGCAGCAGATTCAAGAAGCGGACTGGGTGCACCCATCGTTCGTACTTGAGATATTTCCGAATCTCCAGTTCCAGCGGCGCGACATTGGCGAGAACATTGCCGTGGGTAATGACAACTCCTTTGGGCTCGGCGGTGGTGCCGGAAGTGAAGACGATCTGGAGCGTGTCCGCGGGTTCGATTTCAGCGGCCTGATAGGCCGCTGCCGAGCGTGATGCCAATGCTTCGGGTAAATCCTCCAAGGTGAGGGTTGGGATCGACTGCTGCACATGCTCCCGTGAGCACACCAGCAACTTGGCAGCGACTTGCTTGTGCACACGCATGGCGAAATCAGGCGTGGCCACATCGTCCATCGGGACGACCACTGCGCCGTGTAAGGCGCAGCCGAGAAATGCTGCTACCCACTCGGCTGAGTTTGGGCCCCAGATCAGGATGCGGTCGCCCTTCGTGATCGCTCGCGCTTCCAGTTCGCGAGCAAACCGAAAAGCGAGATCAGCGACCTGGCGATACGACCAGTGTACTGTCCGATATCCCCGGCGCTGCACGTAGGCAGTCTCACGGCCTCTTCGCAGGAAATGGTCGAGGTATTCGGTAAGCGAGCGGCGCTCCACGTAAGCGATGTTAGCGCCTTGTGGGCCCGGCTTGTGAGTAAGTCAGAAAAAAGGGGTGGGCCAGTTGTTGTATATTTACTTAGCAGTAAACAAATGCCGTGACGTGTTTACCGTAGAGTACAGGATATATACTTAGAAAACGCGTCTTCTTGCCAGATCTATGAAAACAAAGGGACGATTTTTGAGATACCCCCGTAAGATATCCCTTTTAAAGGACTTACGGAGGGGATATCCAGGAGCTTCTCTGCCTCGTAAATCATTGAAAACAGGCAGCACATCGGGGATGCCTCTAAAATATCCCGTCTAAAGGACTTAGCAGACGGTAAGCTGGATGGAGGCAGGTCTTTTTTGTCCTGGTAAAACACCCCTGCGCGGGAAATCTCGAAATTGTCAAAGAGCCAAAAGAACCGCTGTTATCAAACAGCTAATGTACTGATCTCTATGTTATCAGCATAGAAGGCTCGAGTCAAGCAGAGGAACCAGCTCGCCGGTCACGGCGGGGAGGAACAGGGGAACCAGAAGGCAAGCACGATAACCAAAGACCGGTTGTCAGTTGTCAGTTCTCGGTTCTCGGTTCTCAGTTGGTTCCATGGCATGGGGCCCTGATGCAGGGCGAATACCGTGTCCACCTGGAGGTTTGCGCGCTTTACCGCCTGCGCGACTTCATGCATGAGTTCGGGATCGTATAACGTGCCATCGTCGTTCAGCGCCAGAGTATCGCTGGTAGATTTTATAGGTCCGTAGGACAGAGTATAGTTTCAGTGCTGTTGCGGGTTCGCGGGACAAGGTACGGGCGAGAGATCCTCTATGCAACGCAGATCATTTCTCAAGGGCGCTGGAGTTGTTGCCGTGGTCGTTGTGGGTGGCGGAGTCTGGCGGGCTTACGATCAGGGCGTGTTCAGCGTCGGGGAAGGACCGGCTTATGAACCTTGGAAAGATTGGAGCAAGGATTCGAAGGATGGCCCCCTCGCGCTGGTACGGGCTGCGATTCTGGCCGCGAGTCCGCACAACACGCAGCCTTGGCTTTTCAAGGTAACGAATTCGACGATTGAGTTGTATATCGACACGAGTCGGAACGTCGGGGCGCTTGATCCCTATCTGCGAGAAGAGCACATTGGGATGGGCTGCGCGCTGGAGAACCTGATGCTGGCTGCGGCTGCCAATGGCTACGCAGCCACGGTTACGCTGCTTCCCGGAAAACTTGGGCCGATTCCCGCCGAGCCCAAACCGGAGCTGCTGGCGCGGGTGGATCTGGCTTCGGGTAAACACGAAGAAAGCGAGCTCTATGATGCGATCCCGCGGCGGCATACGAATCGCGGCGCCTACAGCCCGCAGAAACCGATCCCGCCCGAGTTCATGGACAGTCTGAGCCGCTTGGCAAGCGACGAGTCCGACGTCAAGATTTTTCTGTTCACGGCGGAGGCTGACCGAAAGAAGATTGCGGAAATCAGCTCCGCGGCGAACACTGAGATCTATTCCGACTCCGAGGTAGATGGTGGTAGCGATCGGTGGATTCGCACCGACTGGAGTGAGGTTCAGAAATTTCGCGATGGGCTTACTCTTGATGCCTTCGGACAACCTCCAATCGCGACCGGAGTTATGAAGATGATGTCTTTGTCGATGCTGAAATGGGTAGCGTCGCGCGGGGAGAAGGAGGGATACTCCCGGCTCATGCTGAGCGCTCCACTGATTGGCATCATCGCGGTGCGTGACCGTTATGACCGGGAACACTGTTTGCGCGCAGGGCGGACTTGGCAGCGAGCGCATTTGTTGGCAACGGTTCGTGGCCTGGCGGGACGGCCCTGCAATGAGGCAGTGGAAATGATCGACCATGAGAAGGCGCTGGGAAAGCCGGCACGGCGAGCTGGCCTGCTTGCTGAAGTTCTGGGAGACACCGCGTGGCAGCCGACCTTTGTTTTCTATATGGGCTATCCGACATTGACAGCGCGGGCTAGTCCGCGGCGGCCGATTGAAAAGGTAGTTCTTTGACGCCGCGCTGTCGGTAAGATCGAGGTCGAACTGTTTCACTCACGTCCCACACCCAAGGCGTCGGCCACGCGATTGATGTAGTTAAACCAGGATGCGATTAGCGTGATCTGCAGGATTGCTTTGTCATCGAATCCGGCGGTGCGCAGACGGTCGTGGTCATCTTTCCAGACTTTGGTGGCATCCTTCGTGAGTTTGACTACGTAGTCCAGCATCACGCGTTCTTGCTCGGTGATGGGAGCAGTGGTGTAGTCCTTCTTCAGCGCTGCAACCAGCGCTTCGTCCAAGGTTACGCGACGCAGAAACTCTGCGTGTGAGTCGATTCAATAAACGCATCGGTTGGTGACGGAGACCATGGTGGTAATCATTTCGTGTTGGCGGCGGCTCAGCGGCAAGTCTGGCGACATGAGTACACCAAAGGTGGCGAAGGCGTGGTAAAGGGCTTCGGGAATCAGGCTGTGGGAGGCGACGATCTCAGACCCACCCCCCTCGACCGGATGCACCGGGGTAGCGTACTCCTCGGGATAGAGCAACTTCTGGTCTTCCATGGCTTTACGCAGCTTGGCGTCAGCTTCCGACAGCGCGGCTGCGGAGAGCGGGATGGTGCGGATCCAGGTCATAAAAAAGCTTGCCTCCCATCAGGGATTTTGCGTACAATTCGTGGCCAGTTAAGCTATCTGAGACCGCCGCCGGTGCCAATACTCGAATTGTATTACTCGGGCTTGGCTGACGGATTCTTTCGCGGTCTCCCCCACGCGGAGGATTGAATCGATGAGCATCGTGGTGTGGAAGGTCATGCGCCACCTGCCCAAGCCGCTGCTGTTGGTCTTGCTGTTCTTTTTGCTGGCGGCAGTGTGCCGGGCTTAGCGTTTGTTATCGCCAGCTACCAGAACTCAATCTTATTTGCTTCTTATTTTGCGAGCTAAAGCGGTTCTCGCGATGGTGTAGAGCGCGTGCCCTCAGCGGCTAAAGCCGGAACCCGTTGCAGCCCTGGCGGCACGGCTGAAGCCGTGCCCTCCCCGTTCCTGGATTCCTATACAGCAACGCGAGAACTGCTATAGCCGATCGCCATCGGCACTGCCGAGCATCTTCTCCGCTGATTTGAAACCGGCGGACGCGATTGTGCTGAGAATCAGCATTTGTCGACGGACTCGATCAGGCGAGCACGCCCCTCCTAACCGGTCAAATGCTGGGCAAAAAAACTGACGATCCTTCTCCGCGCATCTTCCGCTGCTGGTTCATCGTACCCAATGTGAATGACGCGCAGAGCCTTGAACCACCAGGTGCCGTGATTGTTGAGAAACGAGTGGCCGGCCTCGGGATACTCTTTCACGTCGTGCGCGATACCTGCCGCAGCGAGCGTTTGCTCCAGCGCCTGCGCTACGCCCCGGTTCCAGCGGTCCTTGGCTCCATAGCTCGCGACAATCGGGCATGCCCGGGCCAGGAAGGCCTCGGCATCCTCTGGTAAAGGCCCGCCGTAATTCACGCTCGCCACGCCGAATCCATAACCCGGCGCGAGTAATAGCGCGATGCCGCCTCCCATGCAAAACCCGATCACACCGATCCTTCCGGTGCATCCCTGGTGCTGAACCAGCCAGGTGCGGACAGCCTCCACGTCGTCATAAGTGGGACCGCGCCGGGCCTTCAAGTCTCGCGCGATGGCGAAAAGGCATTTCATTTTTGTGCCACGGGAGTACAGGTTCGGCGCCGCGGCCAGGAAACCCTGGCGAGCCAGCCACTGGGTCTGGTTGCGCATATCTTCCGACATGCCGCCGACGTCGTGGAGCACGACCACGCCGGGCCACGGGGCACTGTGCTCGGGAACCGCAACGAATACCGGCAAATCGCCGGAATTCACGGGTATTTTGATGTCGTCCAAATTGCGCCTCCCTGTCCGCAGGTTACTTCCTGAGCCCACGGGTTGTCGCTGTGCGCCGGCTCGAGGTAACAGCGCTGAGTCAGAATGACACAGACGTTCCAGTAAAGTAACCCAACTGTTTTGCGGCGCTTCGTAAGAGAGTTTGTCTTTGGCGCGTCGGCATGATAAGATGAATATGAGTTCATGTTCATGAATAATCAACTCGTGCTTTACGGGCTTGGAATCTGGGTCGGCGCCACCATCGCGTTGCGCATCGGGGGACAGCACTTGCTGCATCCGGGGGATTGGAAGGGAACGCTGGTTCTGTTCGCGGCCAGCTTTCCCTTAATGGCCTGGGTCGTGCGGCGGCTGTGCAGCCGCTTTCAGCCGCACCCAGAGCAATGGCCTGCGGGTGCGATCTCGATTGCGCTGCCCACGCTTTTGCTTGATCCGTTCTCCAGCGCGTTCTTTCCGGTTGTGTTTCCGAACATGGCTCCTGAAGTGGCGGGAGTGTTTGGTGGGTGGATGCTTTGGTGCTGTGCGGGCGCGCTGCTAGGAGTGATCATTCGCCCATTGAGACGCTCGTGAGAATGCGTCCGAAGCTGCTCGCGGGTGAGGATCTTCCGCCGGAACCGCGGCAGAAGCGAAGTTTGGAGAAGCGAGCACGACTGAAAGCCGCTGGGCTTGTCCTGTTTGGGGAGAAGGGTTTTGAGAGCACATCCGTCGACGAGATCGCGCGGCGGGCGAAGCTTGCGGTTGGGGGCTTTTACCAGCACTTCCGCTCCAAGCGGCAGTTGTTGTTGGCCCTCATGGATGAATTGCTGGAGAAGCTGAGCCAGTTGGATTTTCGCCCAAGAGCTGTCAGTGATGTGCGGGCAGTTGTCCATGAGTTGTTGTCGCGTGCGTTTTCTCACGATCTTCATTACTTGGGCGCATACCGGGCCTGGCAGGAGGCGGTGCTTTCCGATCCGGAGTTGGCGCGGAAGCAATTGAAGATTCATGCTTGGACGACGGCGCGGGTCACGACGGTGTTTCAGTTCTTGCAGCAACTGCCGGGTGCGCGGCCGGAGGTGGACATCCCAGGGTTGGCGCGGGTGATGGACAGCTTCTTCTGGAGTCTGCTCGGGCAAGCCGTGCGCATGCCTCAGGTTGAGTTAAATCAGTGGATCGATGCAGCGACGCACCTCATTTATCACGCGCTGTTCCTGGACCTTCCAGGGAAAGGGCAGCGGCTGAAGCCGCGTTGATTCGGCGTTTTGCGATATGGCTAAAGCCATATTCTGATACGCGTCGTGGGGTTTGTAGTCAGCCTGAGACGTAGGGCGTTCCGTCTCAACCTGGCCGGGGGCTGACCTCAGCATGATCGGTTGTCCTTGAGTTCTGAGACCATAATCCATTTGGTGATCTCGGCGGGACGTTCCAAAAGGGGGCCGGCCATTCTGGTGAACGCCTGCAGATGGGCTGACTTGGCATGTACATCGAGGTCTGCCGCCGTGGCCCAGTTCTCGTAGATGGCAAACTGGGCGGCACTCTCCTGAGATTGATGGAGATCGTAGTTGAGGCAGCCGTTCTAGTTGCGTGTCTGTGCCAGTAAGTCGAGCAACGCCTGGCGGACTCGGTCTTCGCAACCAATCTTGGCCGTGATATGCGCGACTACAGTGAGTCCTGTTTTCACAACCGTTTCCTCCGACAGAAACCGAATAGTGATAATGGCCGAGTATAGCGGATGGGGAGGCTGCTCGACGCGGGATGAACCAACGCATGCCATTCCCCTGACGAACAATGCAAATCCCTATTTCCTTCCTCCTTTCGTAAGCTCTTTTTCTCCAGGGAATGCTCAGGAAACCTTTCCGCCCTAGCGGGTTCCGATGGTAACCCGGTCGTACACTCCCTTTCGGTAACCCTTAGTAACCATGCGATTTTGAGTACCCAGCCGTACAATTACCCTTGTCCTGAAGACCATCTCCTGATACTGGGCGCGATGCCGACGGAATGGTCAGATTGGCGACGAACTCTCGTGACTTAGAGAAAGTTCTCGGACGAGACAGGAACCGGAGCTGGAGTCCGTACTTTTATGGCGTTTGGTTTTGGCTTCAATAAGCAGAAGGCTCTCAGTGCTGCGGAGAAGTTTGTGCAACAGGGGAAGTTGCCAAACGCGATCACTGAGTACGAAAAAGTCCTCAAAGCCGACCCTAAGGATCTCACGGTGATGAACACCGTGGGGGACCTCTACTCGCGTCTCGGCAATAGCGAAAAAGCTGTGGAATGCTTCAAGAGCGTGGGCGATGCTTACGCTTCGCAAGGCTTCACGGTCAAGGCGATCGCCATGTACAAGAAGCTCAGCAAGCTGAAGGCGTCGCTGGAATGCGCGCTGCGGCTGGCCGAGCTTTACACGCAGCAGGGCCTTTTTAACGACGCGCGGGCTCAGTACTTGCAAGTGGCGGAAGAATTTCTGCGTGAGGGTCAACTGGAACAGGCGGTGCGGATCTTCCAGAAAACTCTGGAAATGGATCCGGAGAATGTCGCCATGCGGACCCGGCTGGCCGAGGTTTACGTCCGCTTAGGCAAGAAGACCGAGGCGTGGCAGATCTTCTCCGCGGCGGCGGAGACTTTGCGGGCCAAAGGGCAACTTGGTCCGGCGGAAGAGATTCTGCAGCGCATGATTACGCTGGATCCCGGCAACAGCTATGCTTTGCTGCTGCGGGGCCGGAATGCATTCGACGCGGGCGATATGGCGGCTGCGGTGCAGTGTCTGGAGAAAGTCGCCGACCTCGATAGCCATCCCGACGGATTACGAACTCTGCTGCAAGCCTATTTGCAAACCGGGCGTTTGCCCGAAGCAGGTACGCTGGCGGCGAAGTTGCTTTCGGTTCACAATGACGTCGGTGCAATTCTGTCGTACGCCGACGCCTTGATCGCTGCCGGACAGAGCGAGGACGCTCTGCAGGTGTATCAGCAGCATTCCGACCGGCTTTTAGCTGCGGACTCGGGAAAAATTCTGGAAAACCTACATTCCCTCATCGGCCATGTGCGAGAGAACACGGCAGCGCTGGAAATGCTGCTCGATCTGTTGAACAAGGCGGGAGACAATACCCATCTCACCGAGGTCTACGAGCTGCTTGCCCACGGTTATGCGCAAGCGGGAGAGTGGGAAAAGGCGCGCGATTACTACCTCAAACTGACGCAACTCGAGCCCGAGAATCAGTTGCATGCCCGCAACTATCAGCAGGTAGCGGGCAGGCTCGGGACGCCCTCCGGTTCGCGGCTAATCACTCCCGAAGAAGGGGCGGTGCTGGTGGACGAACTTGAGGCCACCGCGCCCTTCATCGACCAGCGCTATCCCGATGAAGTAGCCCTCTTCGTTCGCGCTGCTCTGACCGATGCCGAACTTTTTATTTCCTATAACATGCCGGCCAAGGCCTTGGGGCCTTTGCTTTCCGCGTTGCCCCAGGCGCCGCGCGACCTGCGCGTCAACCAGCGGTTGGCCGCTTTGCACACGCGAGCCGCGCGATTCACCGAGGCTGCAGTTTGCAGCCGGACTTTGGAGAGCATTTATCACGACGCGGGATATCCGGACGAAGCTACCCGTTATGGCGAACTCGCGGCGAAGTATGAGGAACGCGGTTCCCCGGTCTTGGCGGAGCCTACCCTACCGGCGGTAGTGCAGACGGAACCGAAGGTCGCAATGCCTGAGGCTTTGGTCGCCGATACTGTCCCGGAAGCGGCGATTGCGGAGGCGGCACCGACGGAGACGGCACCGACGGAAGCTGCAGCGGCTGCTGCCGCATCGAACCTGTTCTTCCATGCTCCCGCGATATCGGCTCTCACCTCAGCGGCACAAGAGTCTGCAGAGTTTGAAGCCCAGTCCGCAGCTATCCCGGAGAAGGAAATTGATCTGTCAGGGGAGTGGGAAGGTTCGCTTTCGGACGAACCCGAAGCAACTGCTGCTCCTCAGGAGGACGCAGCCGAAGTTACCGCAACTAGTGAACGGGAGAGTTGCGCCGATCCAGAAGCGATCACGGAAGCGGTCGAAGAGGTTCGCTTCTACCTTTCGAATAGGATGCACGAAGAGGCCAGCGCAGCTTATAGCAAGCTGGAGCGGTTGAAGCCGGAGCCGTCTTTGTTGTCGGGCCTGCGGGATGAGATTGCGGCTGCGTCGGCGCAGGCTCCTGCCCCGGAAACCGAGGCTATTGAGGAAATTTCGGTTGCGGACATCCCCGCTGTACCCGAGGAAGAAGTCCATCCCGTCCCCGCACCAAAGTCAGGGGTGCTGGATACGCTGGTCAGCGACTTGGAAGCCTCGCTTGGGGACGAGTTCCTGCCGCAAGCCACCGCCCATGAAGCGGCTCCTGAACCAACCCCTGAACCGCAAGCAGCAGAGCTTGCTGCAGCGGCCACCGCACATCAGCCCGCACATCAGCCGGGTGGGAAGCTGAATAACTTCGTTGCGGACCTCGAAGCTTCCCTGGGAGATAGCTTCCTGGCAGAAGCACCGGTGGTGAAGGCCGAAACCCGAAGCGAGCCGCAGGCTACGGCGGAGATCGAAGCGAAGCCCGAGCCGGTTTCAGCGAAATCTGAAGCAGTGCTCCCACCCAGTGCCCCGCCAGCGCAAGCTCCCGCTGCCATGGCCGCCGCGGCGACCCAGGCTGGTCCAGCGCACGAGCCAGTGAGTGCTCCACCGACTTTCACCTATCAGCCCTCAGCAGTCCGGCCTTTAGCTGGGCAGACGGCGGGCGCGACGCCACCGAAGTTCGACTCCGGCCCCGGCGTAGACCTGGCCGACATGTTCGGCGAGTTAAAGCATGAGCTCGAGGAAGACGCGGGGGTGACCGATGAAGATCCGGAAACACACTATAACCTCGGAGTGGCGTTCCGCGAGATGGGGCTCCTGGACGAAGCCATCGGCGAGTTGCAGAAGGTATGCCAGGCGGTGGATCGCGGTCATCCCTTCCCGCATATCATGCAGACTTACACTTGGCTGTCGCAGTGCTTTCTCGATAAGGGCATTCCGGAAGCCGCTATCCGCTGGTATGAAAAGGCACTCAAGCTCACCACGATCGATGCCGACACGCGCACCGCACTGCATTACGAGTTGGCTTCGTCTTACCAGACCGCCGGGAACAAGACCGCAGCCCTGCAGCATTTCATGGAAGTGTATGGCAGCAACATCGATTACAGGGATGTGGGCGAGCGCATTAAGACCCTGAAGTCGTAGAATGTCGGGATGGGTTTTTACTCTCTTACGCTGGGGATGTGGGTTTGCAAAACCCGGCCCGCGATCCTGACGCTCTTCGGGAGCACGCGGTGACGGCGGATCCAAATACACCCCAAACCATTCCTCCCGGCTCGCTGGGGACGAAGCTGCCTTCCCGGGAACGCAATGATGCATCTCTGACGGCTGTGGAAATGCCGCCTGGGCAGGCGAAAGGAAGCCGCTATGTGGGGTTCGAGCTCTGGCTGCATCGGGCTACGGTGCTGACGTTCGGCTTGGTCTGCGCCGTCGTCGGCGTGCTGCTAGTAATTCTTCCGTGGAGACCGGAATGGACGGATAACCATCTTCTTATGGCATCTCCCGGGTTGCGAGCATTCGTCGCCAACGGTTTTGTCCGTGGAATCTGCACCGGGCTGGGAATACTCGACATCTGGATTGGATTCGCGGAAGCAATTCACTACCACGAGGAAAAGCACTCCTGAACCAGTCCTGACCGGCGGATGTATTTATTTCGACAGGGTGTGCCGGACCGTTGAGTTCCACGGAATTCGAGAGAAGACGGCGTCATTTATGAGTGAACGTGAGATGAAACGCGCGCCCCTGGCGTACGAAAATGAAGCATTTGTGAACAGCCCGGACGGGCGCATCCTGCGCATACTGTCCGAGTACATGGAGCCGATCGCCCGCTTTCGGCGCGAGCAGATTCAGGACACGGTCGTGTTTTTCGGCTCGGCCCGTTTTCACAGCCGCGTTGTCGCGCAGGACAAGCTTGCCGAATTGGAAGCATCTGGCTCACAGCTTTCTCACCGTGAGCTGGAGAGATGCAAGAAAAGTGCTCTCGCAGCCGTGGACATGTCACGTTATTACGAGGACGCGCGCCGTCTGGCTTTTCTCTTGAGCAAGTGGTCAATTCATATTCCCGCACGACGGCGGCGCTTCGTGGTTACGACGGGCGGCGGGCCGGGCATCATGGAAGCGGCCAATCTCGGGGCGCAGGACGCCGGGGCAAAAACCATAGGTCTGAATATTGCCTTGCCGTTCGAGCAGATGCCCAATCCTCACGTCAGTCCGTCACTGAATTTCGAGTTTCATTACTTCTTCATGCGTAAATTCTGGTTCGCCTACCTGTCCAAGGCGTTGGTGATTTTTCCAGGTGGCTTCGGAACCATGGATGAGTTTTTCGAAATCCTCACGCTGGCGCAGACGCAGAAGCTGGCCAAGAAGATTCTCGTCGTTGTCTACGGCAGTGAGTACTGGAACCGCCTGATCAACTTCCAAACCATGGTGGATGCGGGGACGATTTCTCCGGAGGATCTGGAGCTTTTCAAGATGGTAGACTCGCCGGAAGAAGGTTTTGAGTTTCTGCGCGATGGGTTGACCAAATATCACCTCGGTCCGGAACCGAAGCATAAGGGCGAACAAGTGCCCGAAATCGCGAAGACCAACCCATAAAGGCTTGCTTCTCTGCTACATTACCGATCGCACCCAGTTACCCGGTGACGAGAACGCCCGCCGGCACGCTGTGCTGGCGAAGATCGCAGGAGCAACTCGTTGCGGGGTCGATCTCATTCAATTGCGGGAGAAAGATCTCCCTACTCGCGAACTGGAAGGTCTTGCCCGCACGGTGCTGCGTGTTGTCCACGAGAATTCTCCACCGGGAACTGACAACCGGGAACCGGCAACCCGCTTGCTCATCAACTCACGAAGCGATGTCGCAATAGCGTGCGGCGCGGACGGAGTGCATTTGCGGTCTGACGATATTTCGCCGTCGGAGGTGCGGAAGATTTGGGCTCTGGCCGGACATTCTGCCCGCGCGCTGGTGAGCGTTTCTTGTCATGCCGCGGCTGACGTGGCTCGTGCCGCCTCCGAGGGGGTTGACCTCGCGGTGTTCGCGCCAGTCTTCGAAAAGAAGGATATCCCACCGACCAGCCTCGCCGGCCTCAACGGACTGCGTGAAGCTTGCCGGCAGAAGATTCCCGTTCTTGCCCTGGGTGGTATCACGCTGAAGAACGCTCGCGCCTGCCTAGATGCGGGCGCGGCTGGCATTGCCGCGATTCGGCTTTTTCAGGAGAACGACGTCGCGGAAGTAGTGCGATACTTGAGGGGCTAGCCCGTCCATTTCTTGCCGGCCTTCAGGATATCCATGGCTTTCGCGAGACGGCGCAGGCGCGTTTCTTCCTGTTTAGCTCCGCTGATCGAAAGAGCAATCTCTTTCTGATTGGTAAACGAGAGCTTTTCCCAATTGGCCTTAGCGGTCTTGCTCTTGGCCAGTTCTTTCTTGAGAAGTGGCGGCACTTCCACCGTCCGCTCGTCTTGGTCGCGCTCCATGACAACGCTCACGGTGTCCCCGGGTTTTACTCCCGCTCCGTCGCGCAAGGCTTTACATACTGGCATCATGTGTGATGAACTCGGCGTCGATGGGCTTCCGCTTCCCTGCATACAGTCGCCCATGGGCATCAACGAAGACCGAAAGGGGTAGCCGTTGATGGTGCCTCGCACCGGTACCCGGGCACGAGTTCCGAAGACTTCGACAACGTCAAAGGGCGGGGTGAGGGCCGCGACCACGCCAATTTCTCTTCCTTCTATTTTCACTGTGAATTCGAGCTTCTTCATCCGGTAGCATCTCCTGCCGACTCGCGGAAAGAATATAACCTTGGGGTTGAGTTGATGCAAGCCGAAATGGCTCGTGCGAGGCGGAGAAGTGTAGATGAGAAGAAAAGCGAGCGCGCGACTTTGTGCTACGCTCATCAACCAGATGAGCGATTCACGAATAGCATTCCCGATCCGAGAGCGTACATCGGCGGAGCCGAAGCTGGCACTCATTCCCGCGGGTTGGTTCCGCATGGGCTCGGAGGCGGGCCAAGAGAACGAGCGTCCCGTGCACCGGGTTTGGATCGATTCCTTCTACTTGGCCGCGTGCCAGGTGACCAATGCCGAGTACGTTCGCTTTGTGGATGCGACGGGAAGCGATGCTCCGTCCCTTTGGGATGATCCACATTTCAATCATCCCGAGCAGCCAGTCGTGGCCGTTTCGTGGTTTGAGGCGGTGAAATACTGCGAATTCATGGGCGCCATTAGCGGCCGCAAATATCGCCTTCCCACCGAGGCCGAATGGGAGCGGGCGGCACGCGGCGGAGTTGAGGGTAAACTCTTCCCTTGGGGCGACGACCCGCCCCAATCATTGCCCAATTACGACCAGCGCTGGAAGGCCGGTCCGGAACCGGTTGCACGCTCCGCGCCCAATGGGTTCGGACTCTACGAGATGTGCCAGAATGTGCATGAATGGTGCAGCGACTGGTATCGGCCTGATTATTACGCGGTTTCTGCCGAGCGCAATCCGCGCGGTCCGGAAAGCGGCGAGCGCCGCGCTTCTCGCGGAGGCTCCTGGCGCCACCACATCAAAGTCACGCGTTGTGCCGCTCGCTCCAGCATTCCTCCAGAGTTCCAATATGCGGACTACGGATTCCGGGTTGCTTGTGACGTAAGCTGAACAAACGTAAGCTAGGCCCGTTTTTGTCGAGCTGAGAGCATAGCGAGAATTTCGCGCAGTCCTTGCCGGATCTGCTTCAGATCAGGTGTGATCCGTTCGGGGAAAGGCAGGGGTACTTGTTTCTTGTCACCCTTGTTCTCCGCGCGCAAATGTTGCCTCGCACCGGCAATGGTGAATCCTTCCTCATAAAGAAGTTTTTTTATGCGCAGTACATTCTCAACGTCTTTGTGGCGATACATGCGCTGTCCGGTGCTGCCCTTGACCGGTTTGAGTTGTGGGAACTCAGTTTCCCAAAAACGCAGGACGTACGCCGGCAAATGGCACAACTGGGCAACCTCTCCGATCCGGAAATAGAGTTTGTCCGGGATCACCACGTCGGTGGTCTTGGCGGATTTGGCCGCGGCTTTGTTGCGGGAACTCATCAGGGTCTGAGAAGTGGCTGGCATTGCAGGCTGTGCGCCTCACTCCCTATCGCGTTTCTAGCACGACCGGGCGTTCCGGACAACCCCTCATTTTCTGGCAAAGCATTTTTCGCCCCGCGATTTGGCAAACGATAAAAAAACCCCCGGAGAGGTGCTTCTCTCGAGAGGCTTTTCTGTTGGTGCGAAGTATCGTCTCGCGTACGGTTAGTGTTTCTTTTTCTTGGCAGCCTTTTTCTTTGCTGGCATGAAGTTTCCTCCGTGGAACAATTTTTCCCTTGAAGGGGGCCCAGATTCAAAATCGTTGCCCAATTGTGGTAGGTACAACGACGCTACCCCAAGATATTGAGGACTATTACTTTCATTGTCAATAGAATTCTTCGGTAACGATGTTTCTATCTGAGCGACCGATGGGCGGAGTGTCGTACACTGGCAGCCGTCTTCTTTGTTCTGTCATGCCTTCCGCCGCTAAGAGACGCGATCCTATCGAGCTGGAAATATTCAAGAACATCTATCACTCCATTGCGGAAGAGATGGGCGCCGCTCTGCGCCGAACGGCTTTTTCCCCCAACATCAAGGAGCGCCGCGACTACTCCTGCGCCGTTTTCGACGCGGACGGTGAAGTGATTGCCATGGGCGATCACATGCCGGTTCACCTGGGATCGATGCCGATGTCGGTGCGTGCGGCGATCGATCAGTTCGACCTCGAGCCGGGAGACGTTGCGATGTTGAACGACCCGTTTCGCGGTGGAACCCATCTGCCGGACATCACCCTGGTGGCTCCGGTGTACGTACGGGCCGGGCACTCTCGCCGGTTGGCGAAAAGCGGGCGACCGGATTTTTACGTCGCCTCGCGCGCCCATCACGCCGATGTTGGGGGCACGTATCCAGGCTCGATGGGCCTTTGTCGCGAGATCTATCAGGAAGGATTTCGTATTCCCCCGGTAAGGATCATGCGCGCCGGGAAAATGCAGCCCGATGTTCTCGCGCTGCTACTGAGCAACGTCCGTACACCTCAAGAACGCGAGGGGGATCTTGGCGCCCAGATCGCGGCCTGTCACACTGGGGCAGAGCGACTGCACGAAATCTGCAGCCGCTACGGCTTGGAGCGCACGAAAGAAGCGGCCTGCGAGTTACTCGATTACTCCGAGGAGATGATGCGCGCATTTCTCAATCAAGTGCCTAGCGGACGCTACCGCGCGGAAGACTTTCTGGACAATGATGGAATCAGCACAAAGCCGGTGAAGATTGCGGTGACGTTGAAATTTGCAGAGCATGTACAGGGCCGGTCTTCTCCGGCCAAGACGGGCCGAAGACCAGTCCCCCGACCAGCGGTAACGGTGGACTTCAACGGCAGCGATCCGCAGGTCGAGGGCAGCGTGAATGCGGTAGAGGCAATCACGTATTCCGCTTGTTTTTACGTCTTCCGTTGTCTGCTGGCCGAAGATGTGCCGGCGACCGCCGGGCTGATGCGCCCGATCGACGTGATTGCGCCGGAAGGAACGGTAGTCAACGCCCGCCCGCCGGCTGCCGTGGCCGGCGGAAACGTGGAAACCTCGCAGCGCATCGTGGACGTGCTGCTGCGGGCGTTGGCGCAAGCGATACCGGAACGAATTCCCGCGGCAGCGTCGGGAACTATGAACAACCTCACCATTGGCGGGATTGATCCTCGTAGCAACGAACCCTTCGCGTATTACGAGACCATCGCGGGCGGCATGGGAGCAAGCCCATGGAAATCTGGGGTGTCCGGCGTGCACACCCACATGACGAATTCGCTGAACACGCCCGTCGAGGCGTTAGAATATGCATATCCGCTACGCGTGCGGCAATATTCGCTGCGGCCGGACAGCGGCGGCGACGGCAAATACCGGGGAGGAAACGGAATCATCCGGGAGATCGAAGTGCTTGCCGATGCCGAAGTCACGTTATTAGCCGATAGACGCGAGCGCGGACCGTACGGGCTGGCAGGCGGCAAAGATGGCGCGCCGGGTAAAACCGTAGTCATTGGCGGAGATGGGTCGTCGCAAGAGTTGCCGGGCAAGTTCAATGTTCGGCTGCGGAAGGGCGAACGGATTCGCATTGAAACGCCCGGCGGCGGCGGTTGGGGAAAGTGAGTCGTTGTTATCCCAGCTCCACGTGCCGCAACGGAAAGAATCTGTCGGCTTTGAAACGAATCCAACCTATAGATTGGACTTTCACACCCAGCTCGCGAGGAACCTCTACATGCAAGCCGACATTGCCGCCCACTACCTTGAGGAAGTCCGCCGCCAGTTCCGCGGGCACAAACGCCTCGCCGAGGGCGCTATCGCTCAACTCAAGGACGAAGAGCTGTTCATAGCACTCGATCCGGAGTCGAATTCAATTGCAATCCTGGTCAAGCACCTGGCTGGGAACATGCGCTCGCGGTTCACCGACTTCCTGACCACTGATGGGGAGAAGCCAGACCGCAACCGCGATCAGGAATTCGAAATGACCTCAGCGACAACCAGGGCAGACGTCTTGCGCTTTTGGGAGGAAGGTTGGGCGCGTGTGTTCGCGGCCATCGAAGCCCTCAAGCCCGAGGACGTCATGCGCACGGTTACGATCCGTGGCGAACCCCATACCGTGCTGCAAGCCATCAACCGGCAAGTAGCTCACTATGCCCAGCACACCGGACAGATCGTTTTCCTGGCCAAGCATTTCCGCTCGAGCGAGTGGCAGACGTTAAGCGTTCCACGCGGAAAGTCAAGAGACTTCAATGCAATGGCCCAGAAGTATGAGAAAGGCGTACTCCGGGAGCGCCCGGAGGGCCGCTAGTCCTTGCCGCACACCACCCTCAGTCTGGATCGACCGCCGGGATGCTAGAATTCAGGGTTTTGGTTTTCAATCCGAACTCATAAGTTAAGGTAGGTTCATGTCTGACACCATGCTGGCGGTCGTAAAAGCAAACGCCGCGCCCGGCGCGGAGATTCGAGAAGTCAAGGTCCCGGGGTTTGGACGCACCGACGTTCTGGTTAAAGTCAAGGTTGCATCGATCTGCGGCACCGATCTGCACATTTACGACTGGGACCGCTGGGCGCAGAACCGCATTCATCCTCCGCTCATCCCCGGCCACGAGTTCTGCGGCGAGGTGGCGGCTTTTGGCGATGAGGTCACCAGCGTCAAGGAAGGCGATTTTGTTTCTGCCGAAATGCATGTGGCTTGTGGCAAGTGCTTGCAGTGCCGTACCGGCGAAGCGCACATCTGCCAGAACGTAAAGATCATTGGGGTTGATGCCGACGGTGCCTTTGCTGAGTACGTGGTCATCCCAGAATCAAATATCTGGAAGCTCGATCCTGCCATCCCACAGGAGTATGCCTCTATCCTCGATCCACTGGGCAACGCCGTTCACACCGTGCTGGCAGGGGAGGTTGCTGCCAAAACTGTGGCTATTACCGGCTGCGGTCCCATCGGACTGTTCTCCATCGCAGTGGCGCGAGCGGTGGGCGCAGCGCAAGTGTTTGCCATCGAGGTAAATGAGCATCGGCGCCGAATTGCGAAACAGATGCACGCCGATCTAGCGCTCGATCCGTCGAAAGAGGACGTGAAGTCGATCATTATGGAGCGAACTGGCAGTCTGGGTGTCGACGCGGTGCTGGAAATGGCCGGGCATCCCGACGCCATTCGAACAGCTTTTGACATCGTACGGCGTGGTGGCCGCATTTCCCTCCTCGGTCTTACTTCGAAGCCAATCTCTCTGAATTTTTCCGAAGACATTATTTTCAAGGGCATCACCATTCAGGGCATCAACGGCCGCCGCATGTACCAGACCTGGTATCAGATGACCGCTTTGCTCAAGCACGGCAAGCTCGATCTGCATCCCGTCATCACGGACCGCATCGCGATGAAGGATTTTTCCAAGGCTATGCAGCGTTTGAAGACGGGAGAGGCGAGCAAAATCCTGGTCTATCCGAATGGGACACAGTAGGGTGGAAGTGATCAAACCCGTGCCAGCTAAGCCTCGGTTGGCACAGTCACAATTTTGTTCTGGACCGCGTAGGTCACCAACTGAGCTTTGTTGTGGATGTCAAGCTTCCGCATCAGATTGAACCTGTGAGCTTCTACCGTCTTAACGCTGAGGCCGAGCAAACTGGCGATCTTTCTTGCCGAGTTGCCTTCCGCGGTCATTCGTACAACTTCACGCTCTCGACTGGTAAGAATAGAACGACGTAAGTTCGCATGCTTCTCCACAGACACAACCCCCTCTGACTAAAGTAAATACGGAGACGGCATTCCAGGCGGCGAAAGGCACGCCGGATGGCCCGAGAAATTCTGAAAGCTTGCGAGTATTGTACAAGTTTTCTACCAAATTCGTCACGAAAAAAATTCATTTGCAACAACGTAAACTCAGCGGAAGACTAACTTCTTACGTCATCGGATACAATCCAGAGCAATGCTTCGCTACTTCACATCTGGGGAATCCCACGGGGAGGCTCTGGTCGCCTTTCTTTCGGGCATGCCAGCCGGATTAAAGGTCGATCAGGCCTTTCTGGATCGCGAACTCTGGCGTCGCCAGCAGGGCTATGGCCGAGGCGGTCGCATGAAAATCGAACGTGACACGGCGCACATCCTTTCCGGAGTGCGCCACGGGATGACTATTGGCTCACCCATCGCCGTTATGCTGGAAAACAAAGATTGGAAGAACTGGCAGGAGTCGCTTCCGGTGGAAGAAGGGGATCCGGCCAAACATAAACGAGTGGCTTCGCCGCGTCCGGGACATGCGGATCTCGCGGGCGCGCTGAAGTACAATTTTGCCGACGCTCGCTACGTGCTCGAACGCGCCTCCGCCCGCGAATCCGCCGCCCGAGTGGCGATTGGAGGCATGGCAAAATTGCTTGCTCGGGAATTTGGAATCGAAGTGCTGAGCCACGTAGTCTCCGTGGGCAATGCGTCGATGGGGATTGCGGAGATTCCTTGGGAGCGTATCGCTCCCTTGCGGGACCGCGACGAGGTTCTGCTCAATTGCGCCGATGCGGACGCCGAATCGCGCATGAAGGAAGAAGTTGACCGCGCGCTCAGGACCGGGGACTCCGTTGGTGGTGTATTTGAAGTGGTTGCCCACAACGTGCCCCCCGGTCTGGGCACTTACGCCCAGTGGGATGAGCGTCTGGACGCGTTATTAGCGGCTGCGGTAATGTCGTTGCAAGCGGTTAAAGCGGTTGAGATCGGCTCGGGCATCAGCGCGGCGGCTTCCCTCGGCTCCGCCGTGCATGATGAAATAGGGTACAGCGAGTCCGCCGGGTTTGCCGGATTCACTCGTAGCCGCAATAATGCAGGTGGAATCGAAGGCGGCGTCTCCAACGGAGAGGACATTCGGGTGCGGGGTTATCTGAAGCCGATTTCCACGTTGCGCCGTCCGCTGCAATCGGTGGACTTTGCCACGCGCGAGCCCGTGAAGGCGGCGTACGAACGCTCCGACGTCTGCGTGGTCCCAGCGGCGGGCGTGGCGGCCGAAGCCATGGTGGCGTTGACTCTGGCACGCTGCGCCCTGGAAAAGTTTGGCGGCGACTCCATGGCAGAAACCCTGCGTAACTGCCGAGGCTATTTGGCGCAGTTAAGAAAATACTAGCTACTACTACTCAATGATCTATCCCATCGTAAAGTTTGGAAATCCTGTGCTAGAGAAACCGGCGGAACCGGTTACGATTTTTGACGATCAACTGAAAAAACTGGTCGAGGATATGTTTGAGTCCATGTATGAGGCTCATGGAGTCGGCCTGGCCGCGCCGCAAATCGGGATCTCGAAACGGCTCGCGGTCATCGACGTTACCTTCAAAGAAGATCCCAATGCCAAGTTGGTGCTGGCGAATCCGGAGATACTCCATACCGAGGGCAAACATACGCAGCCTGAGGGCTGCCTTAGCATTCCTGAATTTCGCGAGCCTGTGACCCGGCCTCGCAAGGTGACGATTCGGGCGCAGGATGTGAACGGAAAGTGGTATGAGAGAACCACCAAAGAAGACGAAGAACTGCTTGCCCGCGCCTTCGTGCATGAAATCGAACATTTGAATGGCAAGCTTTACATCAGCCACATCAGCGCGCTGAAACGCGATTTGATGAAGCGCAAGATCCGCAAGATGGTGAAGGCCGGGGAGTGGTAGGGATTGAGAAATTGAGTAATTTTGTAATTGAGCAATTGGCAGTGCGCCCCCCTAAATTGCTCAATTACAAAATTACAAAATTACCCAATGTCTTCCCTCGTCTTTTGCGGCACGCCTCGCTTTGCCGTTCCTACACTTGAGGCACTGGTTCACGCGGACTTCCCGGTTCGTCTCGTGGTCACGCAACCGGACAGACCGCGCGGACGCGGTCTTGCGCTTGCTCTCTCTCCGGTGAAGCAGTCCGCTCTCGCGCTTGACTTGCCTATTGCACAACCGGAAAGCATCAAGAACAACGACGACTTCCGCGCCCAGCTCAGCGCCCTGAAGCCCGACGCAATCATCGTGGTCGGCTATGGGCGCATCATTCCGCAGTGGATGATCGATTTGCCGCCTCTTGGCAATCTCAATCTGCACGCATCGTTGCTGCCCAAGTATCGTGGGGCCGCGCCCGTCCAGTGGGCAATCGCTCGCGGTGAAACTATGACTGGGGTCACTACCATGCGAATCGACGCGGGACTCGATACCGGCGACATTCTGTTGCAGAAAGAAATTCCAATCAATCCCACGGATACCGCTGAAAGTCTTGCTCCCAGGCTGGCTGCAATCGGTGCGGACTTCATAGTCGACACCTTGCACGGACTGGAGGCGGGCACAATGCATCCGCGTCCACAGGATGATGAAAAAGCAACACTCGCGCCGATCCTGAAAAAGGAAGATGGCCGGATCGATTTTCTCCGCACCGCGCAAGAAATCTGCAATCGCATGCGTGGGTTCCAGCCCTGGCCTGGTGCCTTCACTACCTTTCGGGGCAAGAACCTGAACATTTGGGATGCGGCAGTGTCGCAGCGTTCACTCTCGCCGGGAGAACTTCTGGTGGAAGACGATCATTTGTTTGTGGGGTGTGGAGAAAATGCCTTGGCACTGCTCGAGGTACAGCCGGAAGGCAAGAAACGCATAGCTGTGCGCGACTTTGTCCACGGCTATCGTCCCCAAACCGGCGAGCAGCTGGGTTTGTAACTGAGTACGAAGAACTGAATGCCTATCTCTCCCGCTCGCGTCGCAGCTTTCGACATTCTGCTTCGAGTGGAGCGAGAGGACTCCTACGCCTCGGAGCTCCTGCACGCTTCACGCTACGCGAATCTTTCCGCTGCCGACCACGGCCTCGCGACCGAGTTAGTGATGGGCATTCTCCGCTGGCGATCCTTGCTGGACAAATATATTGCAGAGCGATCTTCGCAGAAACTGCCCCGCCTCGACCGGGAGGTACTCACCGCTCTGCGCCTCGCAGCTTATCAATTGCTGTTTCTGGATCGCGTGCCCCAGCGTGCCGCCGTGCACGAGAGCGTGGAGTTGGTGAAGCGCGCCAGGAAGAGGTCGGCGGTGCCCTTTGCCAATGCTGTACTGCGGAACTTTGCCGGAATCGCACGAAATCCTGATGGTGTTTCCGCTATTGCCAATGCCAAAACCGCCCCGGAATTGGCTGAGGATTCCGCACATCCGCTTTGGCTGGTCGAACGCTGGATTCAGGAGTTCGGATTTGAGGCTGGGAAGCAGATCTGTGTTTACAACCAGCGAATTCCTGAAGCCGCTATCAGCGTTTCCGATGCCACCATTGCAGACGAACTACGGAAGCACAAGATCCAACTATCGGCAGGCCATTTGCTGAAGTCAGCGTATTGCGTCACCGCTGGCGATCTCACTGGCACACGTCCATTCCGTGAAGGCCGGGTTGTGACTCAGGACGAGGCGTCACAGTTGGTTTCGATGCTCGTCGGCGAAGGCTCAAAGATTCTCGACTGCTGCGCGGCCCCGGGCGGGAAAACGCGAACGCTCGCCGGGCGCAACCCCAACGCCAGAATAGTCGCGACGGAGTTGTATCCGCACCGCGCACGCTTGCTGCGCAGGCTGGTTGCCGCGGCCAACGTTCAAGTGATCGCTGCTGACGCCCGCAAGCTTCCGACAATCGCGCTCTTCGACCGCGTGTTGGCCGACGTGCCTTGCTCCGGCACGGGTACGCTGGCTCGCAATCCTGAGATCAAATGGCGGCTCAAACTCGAAGACCTGGCGGATCTTCAGGGGCGCCAACTGGCCATCCTGAGATCAGCCATGCAGCGCGTCTCCCCAGGTGGAAGGCTTGTGTATTCGACCTGCTCACTGGAGAAGGAAGAGAACTCAGCAGTCGTGGAGGGCGCAATGTCCGTTGACTCTTCGTTCCGCGTGCTCGATTGCCGGGTTGAACTGGAGCGGCTCCGCGCGCACGGCGAACTGCGGTGGGAGGATATCGATTCGTTAACCAGCGGACCGTACTTGCAAACGATTCCAGGAGTGCATCCCTGCGATGGCTTCTTTGCCGCAATTCTAGAGAAGATCTAGCCACGGAATGTCACGGATCTAGACTGATAAAAATCTGGCCTCATGATCCGTGTTGATCTGTGAAAATCCGTGGCCGGGATTTAGCGCACTTCGAAGTTGACCGCTGAGCCGGTCACGATCTTCGTTCCCGGCGCCGGATTCTGCGAGACGATGATGCTGGCCGGTGTGGGCTGCGGCGGAGGTGCTGGCTGTGTTGGCGGCAATGTTGCAACAGAAGAATCGGCGGCTGGAGCAGCCGGCGACGTAGCGGAGGGAGCAATGCTGACAGTCCCTAATCGGAATCCTGCGTCCTGCAAAACCAGGGTCACGCCGCCGAGCGCCTGACCTGTGAAGTTGGGCATCAGGAACGTTTGCGGTGGTGCGGATGCGGTCGTCAGCAAGCTGATCTTGGGCGCCGCGATGCCGCTGGCGTTCGGTGGCGGGCTTTGGCCGAGCACCTGATCCGCGGGTGGGCCACGCATTCCAATCTGCGCGACAGCGCCCACGTCCAAACCGCGACGGCGTATGTTGATCTCCGCGGCACGCTGGCTTTCTCCGAGCACGTTGGGAATCTCCACCCGTTGCGGACCCAGACTCTGGGCGACTCGAATCTGCCAGCCCCGGCGCACCTGCGTCCCTGGCGAAGGGAGTTGCGAAAGAACTTTCCCTTCAGGAACCGTGGCACTGTAGTACTGGCGTTCGATCTCCATCTGAAAACCGCCGGCGTCAGCAATTCTCCGCGCCTCAGCCGGAGTTTTGCCCACCAAATCGGGGACGGCTACCTCGCGCCCATGGATAGCAAACCGCATCGCCGTCAGTGCCGACACTAGCGCCACCACCAGCAGCACCAGCCCAAGCAGCACGAATCGGAAGAAGGACTTCATTGCGTGCGTCCGATTATAGCCCTCCTCTTTTGGCACGGGCCGGTTCCATCTGGTGGGAGCACGAGCCGCACTGGTCCGCTCCCCTTATACTGTTGCTATGTCTCCCGAGACGGATCTGCTGGCTCCCTTGCTGCGTTACTGGGGCTACGATTCGTTTCGCCCCTTGCAGGAGCAAATTGTGCGCAGCCTGCTCGGAGCCCGCGACACCTGCGTGGTCATGCCGACCGGCGGCGGCAAATCACTCTGTTATCAACTGCCCGCGCTGGTGTCTGGGCAGACTGCTGTCGTGATCTCGCCATTGATTGCGCTGATGCAGGACCAGGCAGCCCAACTCGCGCAAATGGGAATTCCTGCCGCCGTGCTGAACAGCACTCTGAGCAACGACCAGCAATCTTTGGTGATGCGGAAGGCGCGCGACGGCGAATACCGGCTGCTGTATCTTTCGCCGGAGCGGCTGGCGCGGCCTGACACCATCGGCTGGTTGCAGCGTGTCCCGGTCGCATTCTTCGCCATCGACGAGGCCCATTGCATCTCGGAGTGGGGACACGAGTTTCGTCCTGAGTACCGGCAGCTGAGCAGCCTGCGCGTCCACTTTCCCGACCGGCCGATCGCGGCTTTTACCGCCAGCGCCACCCGGCGCGTCCGTCACGACATTCTCAATCAGCTTCAACTGCGTGACCCGGCAAAATACATCGCCAGCTTTCATCGGGCGAATTTGCGATATGTGGCGCGCCTGTGTGAATACGGAGAGCAGCCGGCGTTGCTCGTGAACGCTCTCCGCAGCTACGCCGACGGCGCCATCATCGTATATGTGCCCACCATCACCCGCGTGGAAGAAACAGTTGATTTCCTGGAGGAGCAGGGGATACCCGCCATCGCTTACCACGGCCAGATGGAAAAGGAGCAACGGCGGATCAACCAGGAGCGCTGGATGGGGGACGAAGTACGCGTACTTGTCGGAACCATCGCTTTCGGCTTAGGCATCAATAAGGCTACGGTGCGGGCCGTGATCCATCTCTCGCTGCCCCAGTCCATCGAGCAGTATTACCAGGAAGCCGGTCGCGCCGGTCGCGACGGCCTGCCCGCCGATTGCCTTCTGCTGTGGCAGAAACGCGATGCCGGGCTGCTGGCCTACTTCATCGAGAAGATCATCGACGCCGCCGAGAAAGAGCGCGCCTGGCAGCGCTACCACACCATCCGCCGCTTCGTGGAATCGCCGAGTTGCCGTCATCGCGAAATCTGCCTGCATTTCGGAGAGACTCCGAAGTGGACCTCGTGCGACGCCTGTGATGTATGCAGCGGCCTGCCCGCGTTCCTGTTCGCACCTGCGCCCACTAAGCGAGCCAGGCGACCGCGCCAGGGTTCCACCGAAGCGAGTGCCGCGCAGCGACAGGTTGTTACGCCGGAGCTAGCAGGTAGGGAAACTCCCGTTCCGCCTTCAAGCGTTGATCCTGATCTGCGCGCGTACCTTCGAGAGTGGCGGCGCGGAGCGGCACAGCAGGACAAAATTGCTTCTTTCGTGGTTATGCACGACAGTTCGCTCGACGAGATTTGCCGGCAGCGCCCAGCCTCGCTGACCGAAATCCGCGGCATCCCGGGATTCGGCGAGAGGAAAACCGAACGCTACGGCCAGCAGATCCTGCAGGCCCTGGCGGAGTTCAAGAGTGGCGCCCGCGCCAGCGCGCCGCTGGAAGTGAAGTCGAAGCCTGCCGAAGAAACCATCCGCTTGCTGGGCGAAGGGCACTCGCTTATCGAGATTGCAAACCTTCGCGGTCGCCACCTCGGTTCCGTAGTCGGTCTAATTGCCAATCTGGTCGAAAATGGCGAGCTGCAATTTCAACCTGAGTGGGTTGAAGAAGCCAAACTGGCCAGCATCGAAGAGGCCTGCGCCAAACTGGGGATGCGAGCCCTGAAGCCTCTCAAGGACGCCCTGCCACCCGACGTTACTTATGAAGAGATTCGCCTCGTTGTAGCCAGACTTCGCAGCGCGCAACGACAAACCGCATAAGACCGCGTAGGCCCGGCTCCGCGGCCACAGCTGCGTACGGCGGATCATAGCACGTAAGGGGCCTTACGGAAGTGAGGCGTACAATGCGTCAAGACGAGTGTCGCGCATCCATCCTAGAGCCTCCCTGCATTCCTTGGGTGGTAGCGGAATTGTTTTGGTCAGAACCTTATCCACGCTTCCGTCAGCAAACGGTATGCATCTTGCCTGCAATTCCGCGCGGAGGGGAGGCTTAGGAGGTGGCGACTTATGGTGCAGTTGGTCCAGACCCTCGCTAACGTTGCGTGCGCCATCGCAGGTTTCGTAGGTCGCACTGTTGCCGCAAATCGTGTGCGCGAGATGTTCCCTTGCTTCGGCCAAATCTGCTCCAGCAGCCTTCGATTGTTCGTCTGAGATTACACGCCACTTTTGCGCTAGTCGTTCTCCGGTGCAATTGCCTGCTTTGAAAACACCTGATTTCGCCACTGACCACGCCTGTGCGTGGCACTCTGGGTACATGTCCAAGTCGGTTCCGAACTCCATGGCCTCTATTGCCGTCTTCCTGCGACCAGCTAATTCCGAGATGATTGCCGAACGCTGTGCTGCCAATCTGGTACGCTTCAACAATTCAAGGTATCGCTTATCGCCAGACGAGGTGATGTTAATCTCAATCCGATCTTCCAAACCGTCCAAACTCTTCGTGTGGATTCGTGACAAAGTGTTGTCGGCAGGCACGTCTTTCCGCAATTGGTCGAGCATACTTTCGACATCTTCAAGATAGAGTAGCGCTGCCTCGCGCATGTAGTGCGAAACGGGACTTGTCCCCGAATCTGGGCTGCTCTTTGTGGCCGGATGCTGGCCGAATGCGGTGACACTCATCACAAGGGCAAAAGGCACAATAGCCCAAGGAGTTGTTTTCATGCGAGGATTATCTCATGGGTGGCACCAGACGGTGCTGCACGGCCCTACCACGGCACAAACGCAGGCCGGATGACGGCTCCGACCCAATGCAGCCGCTGGTTTATGATGAGTGGTGGTTTGTCAGCAGACTCCAGCCTTGAGGCTTCATCATGAGCGCTCCGACGATTCCTGCAGAGAAGATCCGCCTCACCCGCGAAGAAATCAATCGCAAGCAGAAGGAATATATTTTTCCTTCGGTCACGACGTACTACTCCGATCCGCTGCCCATGGACCATGGCGTAATGCAGCATGTTTGGGACGTCGAGGGGAAAAAGTATCTCGACTTCTTCGGCGGCATCGTGACCATCAGCGTCGGGCACTGCAATCCGCGTGTGACTTCACAGACCAAGGCTCAGATCGACCGTTTGCAGCACGTCTCCACCTGTTTTCCCAATGAGCCGATGGTTACGCTAGCGGAAAAGCTGGCGCAGATCACGCCGGGAGCCTTGAAAAAATCTTACTTCACCAACAGTGGCACGGAAGCCAACGAGACTGCGATCCAGATGGCTCGCATGCATACGGGGAACTTCGAAGTGGTAGCACTGCGTCATGGCTACAGTGGACGCTCGTCTCTGGCGCGGGGGCTCAACGGCATGAACACCTGGCGGCGGGGCACGATCGAGGTTGGCATCGTTCATGCCATGAATCCTTACTGCTATCGTTGCCCGCTGGGATTGACGTATCCGAACTGCGAGGTCGCATGCGCCAAGGATATTGAGAACACGATTCAGTTCTCGACGTCAGGACGCATCGCCGCCTTTCTGGCTGAGCCGATCCAGGGCGTCGCAGGCTTCGTCACGCCTCCGAAAGAATATTTCAAGATGGCTTTCAGCATCGTGAAGCAATATGGCGGCGACTTCATCGCCGATGAAGTGCAGACCGGCTGGGGACGGACTGGGCACAAATGGTTCGGCATCGAGCACTGGGAAGTTGAGCCCGACATGATTACTTCGGCGAAAGGCATGGGAAACGGGGTGCCGATTGGACTGACCGTCGCCAAGCCCGAGATCGCCGATTCATTTCAAGGGCTGACCATCTCAACCTTTGGCGGCAATCCGGTCACTTGTGTCACCGCAAAGGCTGTCATCGACGTGATCGAAGAAGACGACCTGCGAACCAATGCCGCTGAAGTTGGCGGCTATTTCCGCAGGAAACTGGAAGAGTTGCAGCAGAAGCATCCGTTGATTGGCGACGTTCGCGGAATGGGGCTGATGCAGGCGCTCGAATTGGTCGAAAACCGCGCGACCAAGCAGCCGTCGCCAGCGGGCACAAATGCCTTGATGGAAGAGTCGCGCAAACGCGGCCTGCTGATCGGCAAAGGCGGCTTCTACGGCAACGTGATCCGCATGTCGCCGCCGCTGAACATTTCCAAGGCGGATGTGGATGAGGCAGTACGGATTTTGGACGAGAGCTTCGCGGCGGTTAAGACATCCTGGTAGCGCCGGCATCTTGCCGGCTGTCGCGAGGGCATCTTGCCCTCGCCGGTGGGGGCGGGATGCCCCCACGACAGCCGCCGGGACGGCGGCGCTACGTTCCATCAGTGCGATTCTTCCGCCGCGGCGGCGGTATCCATAGTGTCTACGTGCACCGGCCTTGGCGGCAAATCGGGCAACGGCTGAAACTCTCCTGGATCCTTGCCGGCGAGCGCAACTTTCATGAACTCCATCCAAATAGGGAGTGCGGCGCGGGCCCCGGTTTCCTTGGCTCCGAGCGATTTCTTCTCGTCATAACCGATCCAGACTCCGGTGGTGATCGAAGGCGAAAATCCAATGAACCAGGCGTCGGTGAAATCGTTGGTCGTGCCGGTTTTGCCTGCGAGCGGATACTTGATACTCGCAGCCGCAATCCCCGTTCCATGCAGCACTACTTCCCGCAGCATGAAGGTCATGATCCGCGCCGTACGGGCGCTGATCGCGTCTTTCACGTCGGGGAAGTCTTCTTCGAGCACGCGGCCTTCATAGTCCTCTACTTTGGTGATGTAGCGTGGCATGATGCGGACACCGTCGTTGGGGAAGACGCTGAAGGCGGACGTCTGCTCGAACAATGTAACTTCGGCAGCACCCAGCGCCACAGGCAGGTAAGCCGGGATGTTGGAAGTAATTCCGAAACGATGCGCGTAGTCGATTACGGTTTTTATTCCGATGCGGTCCGCGACCTTCAACGCGGGAATATTGCGCGACTGCGCGAGCGCCCGCCGCAGCGTGATAGTGCCTTCAAACTTCTCATCGTAGTTGTGTGGGGTGTAAGGGCCGGACGCGGTCGGAAAAGTAACCGGTGCATCTACGATCGTGTCGTCCGGCCTTGCTCCCTGATCGATGGCGGCCGTATACACATAGGGTTTGAACGACGATCCCACCTGCCGCAGCGCCTGAGTGGCGCGGTCGAACTTGGACAGTTCAAAGTCGCGCCCGCCGACCATAGCCTTGATCTCGCCGGTGGCGTTGTCGATGGCGATCAATGCGCCCTGTGCGCCCGAGTCCTGCTCCAGGCTCACTCGCGCCTTGCCGTCGCTGCTGAGGGTCACGATTTTCAAATAGACGATATCCCCTGGCTTCAGAATGTCCTGCAGCTTGTGTTGAGTCCAAGTCGCATCGGTTGGCAAGACAGTTGCGGAATATCGGCCGAGCTTGACGACGGCCGAACCTGGCGCAACTGCCGTAACCAAAGCGTGGCTGTAGCCGTTGACCTCGGGCTCCTCATCCCAATCAGGATGCCGATAGCTGGTGAGAGTTGCGTTCTCGGACAATACATTTTCCAGATGGCCTTTCCAGCTATGGCGGCGTTCATAAGCGGCTAGACCGTCGAGCACAGCCTGGTTCGCGGTCCGCTGCAGGTCCATGTCGAGCGAGGTGTGGACTCGCAGTCCGCCCTCCAGAACCTGATTGCTGCCATATTTGTTTTCCAGGTAGCGGCGGATCTCTTCGACAAAATACGGCGCGAGCGAGTTCGGATCGTGCTGCAGCTTTAGCTCGATAGGCTTGTTGCGCGCCTCGACGGCCTCTCGCGCCGTGATCTTTCCGTCCTCCAGCATGCCGTTGATGACCAGGTTGCGGCGCCTGATCGCGCGGTCGGAATGATTAATCGGCGAATACAGTCCCGGAGCCTTCGGTAGTCCCGCCAGTAGCGCAGCTTCTTCGAGCGCGAGTTGCTTTGCGGGCTTGCCGAAGTAATACTCAGATGCGGCCTCGAAGCCATATACTCCGTGCCCTAGAAAAATCTGGTTCGCATAGAGAGTAAAGATCTGTTCCTTGGTAAAGCGCCGCTCGATTTGAATGGCCAGCAAAGCTTCCTCGATCTTGCGATGAAAGGATCGATCGGGCGAAAGAAACAGATTGCGGGCAAGCTGCATGGTCAGAGTCGATGCCCCCTGCACTCTCCCGCCGGATACGATGTCCCGGTACGCCGCACCCGCGATTCGCCACACATTGATGCCCCAGTGACGATAGAAATCCTTGTCCTCAATCGAAATCAGGGCGTCGCGCAACACCTGCGGGAAGTCGTTGTAAGAAGCCACCACCCGTCTCTGCAGCGCGAACGAACCGATGATGCGGCCCTGCCCGTCGTAGAGTTCAGTGATCGAACTAGGACGGTAATGTTCCAACTGCTCGACCTGAGGAAGGTCGGTGGAATAGACCAGCAGCAATCCGGCGGTGGCGCCCACGAGAGCAGCCACGAGAACCAGTAAGCCAAACAGGACGCGGCCCACCAGCTTCCGTCCGGCTACTTCAACCGGGGGAAGGTCTTGATAGATGACCTTCATAGGAATTGATCTCAGCATAGCATGTGCCGCTTTTGGCTCTTAGCTCTTAGCCAAAAGCCAAAAGCCAAAAGCTAAGAGCCAGGAGCCTGTTTTTCAAGGAAACAGCGTCAGAAACTTTTCCCATAAGATCAGCGCCGTGCTGTTGTGTACATCGAGAGCAGTGATGCCTTCCTGCACGGCCGTGGGATCGTGCAGCAGTGCGACTGCCTTGTTGGCAATGTCGGAGGCGTCGTCGGTAGCGGCCTGCCAGTTGCGCGGCGCCCAGGCAATTGCGTCGGAGACAACCGAGGCCACACCCTGCGCGATTCCGTCCGCTGTGACCATGTTGAACCCCTCGGTATAGGATGGTTGCAGCAGCAGGTCCATGGAGCCCACCGTGGTCAGGAACTGCGGCCACGATTGCCAGTTTTGCTCGACTACCTTGGCGCGCGGCACATTCAGATACATTTGCTGGATGGCGGCAAAGATGGTCTGCCCCCCGCCCTCGCGCCGGCCTCCCGAGATCCAGAATTCCAAATCAGTCACACGCAGTCGCTGTCCTACTTCGAGCGCAGCAGCGGCGGCGGTGAGCACGTTCTTGTACGGACGTATGGCGCAGAAGCATCCCAGGCGCAGCGAGCCTCGCTGCCACATTGGCCGAGCCCGTGCGGGACCCATGGGATACATGTTCGGCAACAGCGTCATGGCGGTACCGTACGTCGCTTGCCACCAAGTCTGAAAGCGTTGCGAGTTGCCCGCAACGTGGAAGTTGGGACAGCCCTGCGCGAGCTCTGAACCCTGCCGCAGTAATTCGATGGCGCGAGGATCCGCCTGCAGGAATCCGATATTGCTGTGGCTGACCACGGCAATTTCCAGGTCGGGATTCTGCGCCGCCAGGCTAGCCAGGTTGGCGGTCGCAATCCACGGCGCGCTGATCACCAGGTGGGAGAGCGGGACGTGATGCGCCAGCGTCCTCGCCTGCTGTTCGGTTTTCATCAGGGCCTGCAGATCTTGGAAAGAATTGATAGGCCAGATTTCGACAATGTAACCGGCCGCGCGTAGCGCCTTGGCATTCTGTGTGGCGCTGACTCCCAGGCCGATGTGGCTCACGTTCTGGGCGGCGGCGAAGTTCTTGTAAGCGATCGCCAGCCGAGGGGTGTGGTGCTGCACTCTTAGCATGTGGGACCTTTCACTAAATCACCGCGGGCGAACGCGCCCGTGGGCGGGTTGCATGGAGTCGCGGCGGAGACTTCCCCGGAGTTGACCGACTCCAAAATTAAGCAAATATGGTTAAGGGATTTACGAAGGAGAGGGATTGTCCAGAAACAGTTTTTTGGGACTGTTTTTGCTCTCTAATTCTAGTGTGACAGATTGGAGGGGGTAAACCCGCCAAATTTTAAACTTTATTTTCGCAATAGATTCAGTGAGTTGCGGGGAATTGCAGGGTTGGGGGGGCTTGACAAGATTTCTGGGTTTCGATGCCCTAGTGCCTTTTCAACACATTTGTGAGCGTGTTTGGCACGAAAACGTGGGACAGCCTAGGGCGGCGCGGCTGTCCCCTATGTTATTTAGCTTGCCCTGCTCTTCAGGACTTCGATAGCCTTTTGCATCTGCTGGTCTGGCTGCGGAGGCTGAACCTTCTTGGTGTCGTCCGCAGGTGCGGCATTTTCGTCCTCGTCCGGCACGGGCACATCTTCCTCGGTGTCCGCGACCAGCACGTTCGGTGTTATGGCTGTATCCTGAATCGCTTTTCCAGTCGGGGTGTAGTACTTGGCGACGGAGAGAATGAGAGCCGACCCATCGGGGAGTTCCATGGTTTTCTGAATCGAACCATCGCCGAAAGTCTTGTCGCCGACAACATCGCCGCGGGCGTTTTCAAGAACGGCAGCGGCCACAATCTCCGCCGGTCCAGCCGTCCCTTTATTGACCAGCACAACCACCGGCAGGTTGGTAATCGCTTTGGCTGGATCCGCATTAAAAGCTTCGCGGGGATACTTCTGGCCCTGCAGGTAAGTGATAGTGCCGTGGTTCAGAAAAAGATTGGCAGTAGCAATACCTTCGGCTTCGTCACCCTCGGCGCAGTTGCGCAGGTCCAGGACCAGCTTCTTTGCTCCTGCCTTCTGCACCGCCTTAATCTTGTTGGCCACTTCCTGCGACTTGCCTTTGGTGAAGGCATCCACATGGATTTCAGCAATGCCTTCTTCGAGCATCTTGTCGGTGACAGGCGGAATGGCAATGATATCGCGAGTAATAACGACTTTCTGCGGCTCGGCGCGCCGGGCACGGACCAGGGAAACGGTTACGGTCGAGCCAGGCTGTCCGGCAAGCAGGCTGCGTACTTCGCCGACCGACATCTCACGTGTGCTCTTGCTCTCGATGGCTTCAATAATATCGGTGTCCTGAAGCCCAGCCTTATCCGCCGGTCCCCCGGGAATAACCGAGATCACTGAAGCGTAGCCGAAGCGCTTGGAAATGGCGGCTCCGATGTCGGCCTTCGCGTCGGTTTGATGAGACTTGTATTCCGTATACTCAGCGGCGCTCAGATAACTGGAATTGGCATCCAGAGACTCGAGCAACCCGTGCAGAGCGCCAGCGGTCACAACCGGGATGTTAGGCTCTTCCACGTATTCGCTGCGCACGCGAGAGAGAACCTCACTGTACACCTGGAGCTGGCGGTAAGCACCGTCGTTACTGGAGGCGCGAACGCCGTCCATTCCACCCACGACCATGAACAGCAGCACTACTGCGGATAGAGCGAGAATTACAGCTTTGGTCTTTATCGACATCGGATTCGTTTTCTCGAGAAGGAAGTCACTTCCTAGGAAGTATTGACATTATATCTGCTTTGATGCCAATTTCTCAGGGTTTGCTTCGGCAAAATAGCGCCCATTGGTAACTAGTGGCTGGAGGCCCCTCGCCAGCAGGGTGACCTAGGATGCTCATCCTCTTGCTGCATTCATAGAAAAGGACTTAAGTCTGCCCGCCCGTCGTCCCTCACGCGCCGAGAACGACGACAGCATCTCAATTCGGATGCCCAAACGTTACCAATTGAACTATAAGGTTTCCCGTTTTACTGCGGGCTCATTGCACAACCTGAATCACGAGCCCCTGGCTGGGTCGGAAATTCTCGTCCCCTCCGTAGTTGGCCCAGATATGGTGGTTCCCTTTGGTGAGCGTTGAAGTTTTGTAGCGCGCGACGCCGCCGCTTAGAGAGACTTGCGCCATCACGGTGTGTCCATCTTTGAACGTAACCGAACCGGTCGGAGTTCCACCATATTGACCGGTGACGGTTGCCGTGAATTTCACCGTCTGCCCCACCTGCGAGGGGTTTGGCGAGGAAGTGAGAGTGGTGGTTGTCGGTGCCTTGAGTACCGTCTGCCTCAGCCGCGGCGAACTACTAGGCAGGAAGGTCGAGTCTCCGGAGTAGGTGGCGACAATCGAAACCGTCTGTGGCGAAGTGAAAGCATAATTCAAAGTTGCCTGCCCGTTGCTTACCGTCCCCTGGCCCAAAGTTGTGGATCCCTCTTTGAAGGTAACCGTCCCAGTAGGCGAGCCGCCAAATTGAGTTGCGATGGTGGCGGTGAAAAGAACCGACTGATCCACGTCCGACGGATTCGGGGAGGAGGTCAGTGTCGTGGTCGTGGCCCACCGATATCCCGCCACGACGTTCAACAGAATAGTAACGGTGGACAGCGAACCGCCCGCGATCACCACATCCGGCTTGTGGTCTCCGTTGAAATCGCCTGTCGAAACAAATATCCCGCCTAGGAGGTAGGGGACCGCTGTCTGAAAGGTTCCATCGCCGTTGCCCGGCAGGACGCATGTGCAGTCGCTATTTGCCACCACGACATCTGTATTGCCGTCTCCGTTGAAGTCACCCGCGACCAGGGAATACGCATTCTGTCCTCCAGAACTGTAGGGATGCGCTTCGCGAAACGTTCCATCGCCACTGCCGATTAGGGAGCTGATCGCACCATTGTTGCAGACGGTCGTGCTGGTGCAGAGGTTTGACACCGCCAGATCAGCTATACCGTCTCCATTGAGGTCCGTTACCACCACCGAGTCAGCCTGGGCCCCGCCGGAGCTATAGCTCTGCGCGCTCTGAAATGTGCCATTGCCGTTTCCCAGCAGCACGCTTACACCGCCGTTTTGGCAACTGCTGTCCTGGCATTGGCTGGCCAGCACGAGATCGGGGTTTCCGTCGCCGTTGAAATCTCCGACCGCCACAGAATTGCTATAGTATCCCGCCGACGCAAAACTCTGAGCAGGCTGGAATGTGCCGTTGCCATTCCCCAACAGCACGCTAACCGCGCCGTTCTGGCAGGTAGTGTCCTGGCATTGATTGGCTACAGCGAGGTCCAGATTTCCGTCCTTATCGAAGTCAGCGATGGCAACCGATAGAGCCGTGTACGCTCCAGAGGAATAGTTCTGCGCTGCCTGCAGGGTTCCGTTGCCATTGCCCAGGAGTACGCTGAGACTGCCACCGCTCTTGCAGTCGCTGGTGCTGCACTGATTAGTCACGACCACATCGGCATTGCCGTCGCCATTGAAATCACCAATCGCCACCGAGGAGGATCCGAAACCCCCGGTGGCGTATTCGTGTGCTGCCTGAAACGTTCCATCGCCGTTTCCCAGCAACACGCTTACAATGCCCTTATTCCCCTGTTTGCAGCTGTTGTTTTGACAGAGGTTCGCCACTACAAGGTCAAGTTTCCCATCCTTATTCAAATCGCCTACTGCCACTGAATCAGCGTCATAGCCTCCGGAGGCGTAGCTCGGCGGTGTTTGAAACGTTCCGTCACCGTTCCCCAGCAATATGGTGACGGTTCCGCTGCAATGACCAGTGGTTTGGCATTGATTGACTACTGCCAAGTCAGGTTTCTCATCTCCGTTCCAATCATCCACACCCACAGATTGGGCAAAGACTCCATAGGAGCTATAGTTCTGGGCTGATTGAAACGTTCCATCCCCGTTCCCCATGAGGACGCTCACACTGCCCACACCGCAACTGTTGGGAGCCTGGCACTGATTGGCCAGCACCAGGTCGGTTCGTCCGTCTCCGCTGAGATCGCTCACGGTAACCGCTGCCGTATTATTTCCTCCAGAAACATAGTTCTGCGCGGTCTGAAACGTTCCATCGCCGTTTCCCAACAGCACACCCACGCTGCCGTTGCTGCAGTTTGCACTGCTCTGGCATTGGTTAGCCACCACCAGGTCAGTTTTTCCGTCTCCATTAAAATCGCTGGCTGCTACCGAAACGGCCGTATACCCTCCAGAAGCGTAGCTCTGCGCGGCTTGAAACGTTCCATCCCCGTTTCCGAGCAGTACGCCCACATTCCCACTGCAGTTTCCATTGCCCTGGCATTGATTAGCCACCACCAAATCAACTTTCCGGCTCCGGTGGAAATGGCCGACTGCTACCGAGACGGCCGCCAGACCTCCGCTGGGGTAGCTTTGTGCCGATTGAAACGTCCCATTCCCGTTTCCCAGCAGCACACTTACGCCGCCGCTCGTGCAACTGCTGTCCAGGCACTGATTGGCCACGACGAGGTCCGGATTTCCGTCTCTATTTACATCTGCTGTCGTGATCGACGAGGCCACCACTCCGCCGGAAGAATAGGTCTGCGCGGCTTGAAACGTCCCGTCGCCGTTGCCCAACAGAATGCCAATGACCCCGTTCACGCATTGCTCAGGACTCTGGCAACCATTGGCCACGATCAGATCAGGTTTTCCATCTTTATTTACATCGCCCACCGCAACCGCGTAGGCTTCCGACCCCCCCGAGGAGTAGGTTTGAGCAGGCTGAAAGGTTCCATCCCCGTTCCCCAGCAGCACGCTTACAGCGCCAGCGTTGCAATTGCTGTCTGCGCACTCATTAACCACCACAAGATCGGCTTTCCCGTCCCCGTTGAAATCGCCAACCGCGACGGAAAAGGCGTACACGCCCCCGGAAAGGTAGGTCGCGGGATTGAAAAAAATCAGATCGTCATTCGGAATGCGCAGTTTTGATGCGATAGTGCGGAATCTTCCGCGATGGAACTTCGACCAGGACAGCGTTGTGGGGTAAACACTGCCTGAACTCGAAGACCTTGCCGCCTGATTAACATTCAGGCGTCCTGCCCCCCGACGTGACTCCGGAAGTTTTTCGCCCGAGATGGTCAGAAAAGGGGACAGAATAAGCGTAAGAACCAGAAGAATAATAGCGACAACGGAAACTGATGAGAACCATTTTCGGGCCATCGTCACATCCCATCACCAATTTGTGCTGTGGTCTGAATGAAGGCCGAGGGTTTTCACTTACGATGCCGAGCGGCTCACCCTGGCTGCGAGCGTCCCATTGTAACCCCGCCGGTGGAAGAATGGTCGCTGGGATGAACTAGTGAGTATTTTGCTCGCTGCTTAGTCGACGACGGTTCTCTATCCGGGACTCTTGACCACGGTCAGACTCGGTCTTCACAGGCGGCCGTATGCTTAGAGGCAGATCCGCTCGAAGAGCCATGGGAGCTAGTGCGGATCGGCAGATACGGCGGAAGGATCTGGCAGAGTTGAGTTTTCACCGGGGCTACGGGGAATGGCGCGATTTAAGCCGGTAATTTGATAGTCGCTGTAGTCGATGGTCAGAACGGCTTTGCCTCCCATCCGAACCTGGGTTTCGGACTGATTGTGGACGGGAAGCCAGAAGCCTCCGATCCTACCCCAACGATACTCAATTTGCGTGTGGCTGACCCAGATGGATGGGTTCTTGGCGGGCTCGCCCTGCATGCGGGCAACCCCGAAATCCCTGGCGTCGACCCAGAGCTTTCCGCGGTAAAGATATTTGCTCTTGCCCTTGGGGCTTACTTCAAGAATATAGAAGTCTCCGTCTGGGGTGTGTTCGGTCCCGGCCGCCGTGAAGTTGTAATTCTTGGGGCTGATTTCCAGTTCTTGCCGGACCTGCTCTTTCTGCGCTTCCTGCTCGCTGCTGAGCAGCTTCACCAGAACGCGGTTGAACAGCAACTTCGAACCGCTCTGGGAGAGGACTTTAAAATCTTTCCGGTCCGGCGCGGTGTAGGTCGCTTCCACCTGCATCTCGGCTTCGTGGCTGCCGAAGAGTCCGTGATAGTCCAAACGGTAAACCCGCTTGCCGCGATATCCGCGCAGAGTCTGGGAGCGCTGGACGTTTGCCGCCATCAGTCTTTGCACGATCACTGGTGTGGTGAGGGCGGGAGCCGGGTGCGAATCCGCGTCCGCGAAACTGAAGGTGGCCAGCGTGGTGAGCAGAAACACGCTGGCCCGAAACGAAAGATCGCAACTGCACCGCTTGAGGGACCGCGAACGGTTCATATCCTTAGGAAAGCCGCTAATGCGATTATCTCATCCCTTTGAAATTGCTTTCCCCCCAAGCCATGAACTACGGATGGATGCTAAACACCGTGCCGAGGTCCCCGCCGAAGTCGGTGGTTCCGTAAAAGGTTCCGCTCGCGTCGCGAATCAAATCTGCCGTGGGAAGTTCCCCATCCGTCCCTCCCGCGAATAGGTGTAGTATGGTCTCCTTGCCGGTTGTGTCCAGTTTGAATACTATCCCACAACCCTGGTTCTGGCTGCCGCATCCTCCTCCGCCGTAGGTTGTTCCGTAGAGAGTACCAGCTGCGTCTCGAACCAAGCCCGCGTGGGGATTCGCCCCGTTGGTTCCTCCGGCAAAGCTGTACAGCACAGTCTCCCCACCAGCCGCATCCAGCTTGAACACCGTGCCGTCGTTATGAGCACCGCCGCTCGATGTGGTCCCATACAGATTGCCCTTGGCATCCCGGAGCAAATCGGCGAGGGGCTGTCCGCCATCGCCTCCAACCGCGGAACCGGTGAAGCTGTGGAGCACGGTCTCCTTGGAGGAAGTATCCAGCTCGAACACCGTGCCGCAAAGGCAGGCGGCATCGCCTCCAGCTGAGGTGGTGCCATACAAATTGCCGGATGCGTCGCGAACCAGGCCGGCCAAAGGGAATGCCCCGTCCGGAGTTCCCGCGAACTGGTGCAGCGGGGTCAGGCCACCGATCGTATCCAACTTGAACACGACTCCGCAGCCTTTCCCGCCGTTGCAGTTGGGGTCTCCGCCCGCTGCAGTGGTTCCGTAAAGATTGCCCGCATGGTCACGGACTAGACGCCCTGTAGGGGAACCTCCGTCAAGTCCTCCGGTGAAGTTGTAAAGGATGGTCGCCTGGCCGGTTTTGTCCACCTTGAAAACTGTGCCCGGGCTGAAACCGCCGCCGGTTGCGGTGCCGTAGAGGTTGCCGGCAGAGTCCATGACCAAGGCTGCGTTGGGATTTACCCCCTCGGCGCCGAACGCGTGCAACACGGTCTTCTTGCCCGCCTTATTAATCTTGAACACAGTGTTGCCGTAGAAAGTAGTGCCATAGAGGTTGCCTGCGGCGTCGCGGATCAAACCGGCCTCGGGACGTGCGCCGTCTGCCCCGGCCCGAAACTTGTGAAGTATTCGATAACTTGGTTGTGGCGTCTGCTTAGCCACCTGCTGCGAAACGGCAAAGGAAACGAATGTGACCACCATCCCTAGTGCGAAGGCGTAGATCGAGCAGCGAGGTACCATTGAAAGATTCTCCTTGGGCATGTAGTTAGCAAGCACTGGTGTTGGCGGAATCGATTGCGCTTGGCTGCGGGCAAACCGATTTGCCATTCGAAGAACCTTAGCGTTGCGATTGGATTAACTTGCCACGGGCGTGTAAAGAGATTGTCAATTCTGGGCGCAGACGGAAATCTGCCCTGTCGGTTGGGGATTGAAGTTTCTGGAAAGAGCACAGCTCCCCTAGATGGAGAAGCCTGGGCGATTCACCGCACCGCGGCCAGTTGAATACGCAGCTTGTGGGTAGCGCGGAACAGCGTGTTCTTGATGGTGCCTTCGCTGGTGTTTAAAATGCCGGCCACGGTTCGCAGTCTCAAGCCATGGTAGTGCTTCAACTCGAACACGACCCTCTCGCGCGGCGAAAGTCTCTGCATGGCGCGCACGATGCAACCTCGCAACTCGCGGCTGGCCATGTTGCGCTCCGGACTGGCGCCCGCCCGCTGATCGGGAATGCGGTCGAGAACTTGTTCTTCCTCCCCGTCGGATGAAATCGTCGTGGTCAGGTCCCGGTACCGAGACGACCGCTTGCGCAGGTGATCCAGGCACAGATTGGTCACGATGCGGTAGATCCAGGTATAGAAGGTGCACTCGAACCGGAAGCTGCCAATGTTTATGTAGGCGCGAAGGAAGGCTTCCTGGTAAATATCCTGACCGTCTTCTTGGGAACCGGTAAGGTGAACCGCCAGGCGAAGCACAGCGCGGTCGTACTGGCGAACCAGTTCTTCGAAAGCGGCGGCATCGCCGAGTTGAGCTCCGCGGATGAGCTGAGTGTCATCGACCCGAGCTGGGCCAACCTTCTCTCGATGCTGAACTCGAATCTGTAGAGCGTTTTCCACGTTTCATCTCCGCTACAACGCTTCAGCCAACGAACTTATAACCCGTACCGTGCACGGTCAGAATGAATCGAGGTTCGTCCGGCTTGGGCTCAACCTTCTGCCGAAGGCGAACAATATGTGCGTCCACGGTGCGCGTCGTGGGAAAGCGATCGTATCCCCAAACATCCTCGAGCAGCTTGTCGCGGCTCAGGGTCTCGCCGGGATGAATGAGGAAGTACTTCAAGAGTTCGAACTCCTTTGACGAAAAGTCGATCGCAAGGCCCTTGCGCGAAACCTGGCAACTGCGCAAATTCACTTCCACCTCGCCGAAGGAATATTTCTCGTCCGCCTTGGGCGCGATTCGTGCACGACGCAATACGGCTTTCACCCGGGCCAGCAGCTCACGAATGGAAAACGGTTTCGTAACATAGTCGTCGGCGCCCAGTTCAAGTCCAACCACTTTATCCACTTCCTGTCCGCGGGCAGTCAGCATGATGATCGGAATCGAGGGCCGCTTGGACTTGAGCTGCCGGCACACGTCCAGCCCACTCATCCTAGGCATCATGACGTCCAGAATGACCAGGTCGGGGGACTCAGCGATCGCGCGCTCCAAGCCAGCCACGCCGTCGCCCGCGGTGATGACCTGGTGTCCCTCAAATTCGAAGTTGTCGCGCAAGCCCGCCACCATGTTGGGCTCGTCTTCGACAATAAGGATCTTCGCCATGCCTTTGATCTCCGCCGCCTACGCCAACGCTGCCTTGGTTGCGTTTGTCCGCAAAACCACGGGTAGATTGATAGTGAACTTGCTGCCTCGACCGGGCACGCTATCCACTGAAACCTCTCCCCCGTGTGCCTGAACAATGTGACGAACTAAGGACAGTCCCAATCCGCTGCCCTTGGTGTTGTGAACCAACGGATCGCCCACGCGATAGAATTTGTCGAAAATCTTCTGTTGCTCGGATGGGGGGATGCCGATGCCATGGTCCACCACCTCGAGCTTGACCGTGCCGTTGTCACGGAACAGGTTGACACCGATATACTTCTGATCCTGCGAATACTTGAGCGCGTTGTTGACCAGGTTCAACAGCGAACGTGCCATAGCCTCGCGATCAACGCTGAGCGGCGGCACGTCTTCGGCGATCTTTTCCTCGAACGCAAACCCGCTTTGCTCGATCTGGTAGCGATAAGACTCGAGCGTGTTGCGGACCAGTTCGCGCATATCGGTCTGGCGAAAGTCGTATTCCTTCCGCCCGGCTTCGATCCGCGAAAAATCCAGGATATTGTTGATCAGCGCGGTAAGGCGCTCGCTCTCCTTGCGGATGATGCTGTAGTACTCCTGATATTTGTCCGCCGACTTGAGCCGCCCCATCTCGAGTGTTTCCGCGTACAGGCGTATCAGGGAGAGCGGCGTCCGCAACTCATGGGAAACGTTTGAAACAAAATCAGACTTCAGCCGCGCCAACGCCATTTCGCGCGAAATATTTCGATGAGTCATGACGATCCCGCCGGTGAGCAGCAAAGAGATGACGCCAAGAATAAGAAAGCTGGTGCGGACAAAATGCTGGCCCATGGCCGCCAACGTGGTTCCGGGCAATTTAATAGCAAGGGTCAAGCCGGGGAACGCGCCTTCCAAGTTGCGTTCCACCTCAGGTTCGCCGCCATCCCATCCCACGGAAGCCGCCAACGGCGTGGATTCGTGCTTGGGATGAATCATCATTACAACGTGATTCCTCTCGCCTCGTTCCTCTTGGTGACTCAAGAGCGTGTCCAGCATTTCGGGAAAGAATTGATCGCGCAGGTATTCGGCATCAAACACCATCCCGGCGAGGGCCTTGTTTCCGCTTAAGCTGTCGGTCATCAGAAACAGCGCTCCCGATTGGTACAAGCGTTTTTCGCCTCTCATCGGCCAGTTATCAAAGAAGGAGTAGCGCTTGCCCTCCTTTGCCTTCTTCTCGAAACTCTTCACCTCATCCTTGTACTCCATCTTCATCCATGCCACGGTCATGTTGGACAGATCGTCACCTTCGGCGCGAAAGGCAGCATCCTTGAGGCGGGATGGCTGCGAGCGAAAGATCAGACCGCCGTTCGGTTCGTAAACGAAGACATGGGCAAGGTAAGGGTGGGTGGCGAGAATCCTGTCCAAAGTTTCCACGCAGGTGTCGCCTGGTTTAGGAATCGTGCTGCGGACTTCGTCCGCCATGCCTTCAGCCTTTTGATTGAGCTGCTTTTCGGAAATCGCCAGCACCTGATTGAAATCGCGCTGGAAGGCGGCCTCCACCCCCCGATCGCGCTGGATCTCGCTCAAGTGCAATGCGCTCAGGATCACCAGGGCGGCGGCGGGCAAGACCACGGCGAGCTCCAGAGTCAGCATCAACCGGGTTCGCTCGTTCCACCGCCGCTTCGATTTCATCAGGGTCTCTTGATCCGCTTTATGACTGATCAGCTCGGATGCAAACATAGTTGAACAGGCGAGGAAATGTGTCAATCCAGAGTAAAAACAAGTAAAAAGTTGTGAAATGTTTGATTCTTGAGACACTGGGGGCTTCGATCATGATTAAGCATGTGGCACAGAGTGGGCCGTAAAATGGATTCCACGTTTACGTGGAGGTGGTCATGCGATACAGCTACGAAATCGCAGGCGGAATTCTTATCGTGCTGTCATCCGTCGTGAGTGAGCAAATGCCAAAGGAGTGGCGTCTCCGAATGTGGACAGGATTTATCGCGTTAGCACTTATGTACATGGGTTTCGGCATTCACCTAGCTAAGCAAGCTGAGTTCGAGCAGAGTAGACGGGATACCGCGATTCAAGACTTACAGCGTAAATTAGACCAAAGCGTGCTGGAGCAGGCGCGAATGACGGGGCAACTCACAGCCGTGAGGGAGATTATGGGTAACTTAAGCCAAACCGGACTACCTGGATTTAAGGAGTTTGCGGTCGCCCTTTCGAACCTCGCCCGAAACAACGTACAGCGGGCCGCAGATGCTAAAGCAACCGACAAGCAACTTTGTGACCGAGCCGAATCTCTTGTTAGTAAAATAAGAATATTTCAAAACGAGTTCGAGAAGCAAGAAAACGAAAAAGAACGTAATCAGTATCTCCGACAAGGCAAAACCAGGGAAGAGCAACAGGCACTATTTAGCCAGCAATTCAAGGATCGCCTGCAAAGAGAGGATGACCACCTCGCTCAATTTCGTAGTCTATTTGTGGTGGACGCCAAATCCATCAAGGATTTAATGATGGACCGCTTAGAACCAGAGCAGCGGGATTTTCTAGTCTCGAACAATCATCAGGCGGACTTTAATCTTGACCAAGGAACGATGAATGGCGCGGCCAATGAGTACATGTTTGCCAATTACTTGGAACAGATAGCTAAAACCCTATGCCCCGAGAAAAATCCTGGACACTGACTGCGCCAGCCACGGGTCAGTTTCCCTTTTTGATATTTTATTCACTCATCTCCGATGGCGGGATCAAATGCATAATCATCGCTTAGATTCGTGTACAGCGGAAAAGGAAATAGCCCCTACGGCAGCTTGAAATTCACCGTGACGTAGGTCTCAGCCTCCATGGCTACCCCGTTCCGAAGGTAGGGTTTATACCGCCATTGCTTGACGGCCTTCACCGCGGCCTGGCCTAGAAGCAGGGAGCCGTCCACCAGTTTCAGGTCTCGAACCGTGCCATCTTTGCCGATCCAAGCTTGCAAAAGCACTGCACCCTGGAGACCAGCTTTCAGAGCCTGCTCCGGATAACTGGGTTGCACTTTATCCAAGAGCAAAGCGTGCGACAAATCTTCCGGCAGCTTTACCGGTTCCACCTGGCTGAGCAGAGATGGGGAACGCCGAAGGCTCGCGGTTCGAACTGTGCCGGCCTCTGGTTGCGGCACTTTCAAGCTTTCCGGAATCTGGGCTCGCGGTGCGCTTAGGGAGTGAAAACCTTGATCCAAATGAACATCGGCCTGTAGCGTTTCCGCAGGTTTCGTCGGAAGTTGTTCTGGCAGAAGTATCGTCTGGACGGGAACCGCACGCAGTCTCGACGACCGATACCTACCGGACCCAATGCCTTGCGAAGCTGCAGTTTGAACCAACGTGGAGGAGTCCGAACTCGTGTCCTTCTCAAGCGATTGTAGCTTGCTCGTGTTTATTTCCAGAGCCTGCCTGTAAGCAGTGGCCACGCTGGCGAATACGCTCTGAACCCGCAAGGGCTGGCCAAAGATGCCACCAACGCAAACGAAGGACACACTAAGGAGAGTTCCCCACAAGAACTTACTGCGGCTATAGCTCTTAACCTTGCCGAATCCATGTTCGGCACGATTCTGCCGGTTCATGGACTGGAACAGGCCCCGGTCCAGGGTGGCAAAGGTGAGATGCAGCGGCACGCTGGTCTCGGCGTGCCTGTGGCCGAGCGCTGGGGAGGGCTCAGCCGGACGTGCAGCCGGTGGCAGTGGGACGGGGGAGGGCCGTGACTCCGGCGGTGGTTCTTCAATTCTCTCCGCATTCGCTGCCGAGGCGGTCGTTCCATCGGTTTGAGCGAAATCGCCTCGGGCGATCCAAGCCCTCATGCAACCCAGAAAACGGTCGTTACTCAGCAGTGCATACTTGATTTGATCGGGAATCAGCGGTTTGGTTAAGACGAGATCCGGACTGTCTTCTTCGCCAGCAAGTGTGGGCGTCCCAGTCGTGAGGGCAAGAGTGAAAGCTGCTTTGTTCAACTTCAATTCACGCGTATTCTTCAGTAGAAATGCTGCTTCCGGCCCGCTGTCCCAGTCGGCCACAATCACGTCAAAGCTTCGACTTGTTAGCCATTCGATAGCCGTAAAGATGTCCGGACAGGGTTCGATCTGCAGCTCAAGTTCCCTTAGAGCCTGGACCAACCGGCGCGAGGTTTCCTCGTCAGAGGAGAACAGCAGAGAGACCGGTGACATCAACTATCATGCTAGTTTTCAAAAGGGGGCAGTGACAAGTTACGAACTACCACCATTGTGCTATATCAGAAGGCCGGGTAACCGGCGAGACGATTACCTGTACTAACGGACAAGTTTCACTGCGGCGCAGCAGCATGCGCGAAGGGATGCTGGCAAGCGATGTCAGCGAACAGTATTTTTCAAAGGGCGCCTGGTCAAAGAATGATTGCCATTCACTTCCCTCGACGCTTAGAATCCTCTGTTACTTGAGTAAACTCTGATTAAGTGTGAATTTCAAATGGGGTGCCGCACGGGCGTGGTCGCCCCCGCCCACATTGGCAACCTAGAGGATCCTTGAAAAAAGTCATCGCGATGTATCCCGGTTCGTTCGATCCGCCGACCAACGGGCATCTGGATTTGATCGCGCGCGGCAGTAAGATATTTGATGAGCTGGTAGTAGCGATCCTGCGCAATGCGGAAAAGGCCCCGCTGTTCAGCTTGTCCGAGAGATTGCTTATGCTGGAGGCGATGACTGCGGACTTCAGGAACGTGCGCGTAGAGACCTTCGACGGACTCATGGTGGACTACGCAGCCAAGCTCAAAGCCAGTGTCGTGCTTCGCGGGATTCGCGCCATCAGCGATTACGAGTACGAATTGCAGATGGCTCTGATGAACCGCAAATTGCAGCCTGACCTCGAAACCGTCTTCATGATGCCGGCGGAGCAGTATTCTTACCTGAGTTCCCGGCTGGTGCGGGAGATCGCCCAATTGGGTGGCTCGGTCAAAGGCCTGGTTCCGGAGATGGTTGAACAACGATTGAAAGAAAAGCTCGACCCCGCTATCAAACTGGCGGACGCCAGAAAACCGAAGTCGAGGAAACGAGAATGACTCCAGTTACCGAAGCGACTCTCGCGTTAAGACTCACCGAGCGTATCAACCGCATCGAGCCCTCCGCAACTATGGCGGTGGTAGCCGAAGCTGACAAGCTGCGCCAGCAAGGGATTGATGTGGTGGATTTCGGAGCAGGCGAGCCCCACTTTGCCACACCTCAACACATCAAAGAGGCCGGCATCGCAGCGATTCAGGGCAACTTCACAAAGTACACAGCGGTGAGTGGCACGACCGAATTGCGCGACGCCATTGTGCATCGCCACGCCGTCGATTTCGATTCGGATTATCGCCGCGAAGAGGTGATTGCCTCAACCGGAGGCAAGCAGGCCCTGTTTAACGCCGTGCAGGTTCTGGTCGACCATGGGGATGAAGTGATCCTCTCGGTACCTTATTGGGTTTCGTTCAAAGACATCGTGCGTTACGCCGGGGGAAATTGTGTATTGCTGGAAGCCGACGAAGCCCAAGGTTTTCGAGTTACCGCGGAAATGATTGAACGCCTGATCACTCCGCGCACCAAGCTCATCATCTTGAACTCGCCATCCAACCCCTCGGGAGCGGTGATGTCCCCCGAAGACCTGACGGCAGTAGTGCGCCTGGCGCATGAGCGTGGCATCTGGGTGATTTCCGATGAGTGTTACGTTTATCTGAATTACACCCCAAAGCGATTCTCGGTGGGATCGCTGCGCGAGTTCCGCGAACGCATGGTGATCGTCGGATCGCTCTCCAAGACTTACGCGATGACTGGCTGGAGGCTTGGGTATGCGCTTGGGCCAGCGGCAGTTGTAAGCGCGATGCAGAAACTGCAGAGCCAATCTACGTCGAACCCGACCTCGATTGTGCAGAAGGCCGCAGTAGCGGCGCTGAGGGGGCCACAGCACTGCGTGACCGAGATGCGGGCGGAGTACATCAACTTACGCGATCACGTGATCAACGGACTGCGGTCGATTCCCGGGGTGAAGTGCACATTGCCTGAGGGCGCCTTCTATGCGTATCCGAATGTGTCCGCGTTCTTCGGGCGCAACGGAATTCAGTCGGCTTCCGACCTCGCGGGAAAATTGTTGCGGGAAGTGCACGTGGCCACTGTACCCGGCGAAGGTTTCGGAACCCGCGACCACATTCGCGTTTCCTACGCAACGTCGGCGGCGGAACTGGACCGTGGGCTGGAGCGCATGCGGAAGTTTCTCGCGGCCCTGTGATCTTCCGCCCGTTGCGCTGCGGTGTCGGGAAAGAAGCGATGGCCCTTCAGAGGGGCGAGAACAAGATCGGACGTACGTGCTCGCGCAAACGGTCGAGTTCACCGGCATTGTGTCTGAGGAGTTCGTGCGCCCACGTCGTGTCTGTGCCTTCGCAGCAATCCGTCGCCATGTCCGAACCGATCTTTTCATATGAGCCGATCTCTCTCCTGAGGGCTTCCGGTTCGGTCCACGTGCCGAGAATGAAGACCCTGTCACTCAAACGATCGGGAATCCTAACCTTCGCGTTGTTCAGCCTATCTTCCCTGCCATCGAAGTCGATCAGTAGAACCATGAATCGCTGCGCCCAACGATCCATTTCCATGACATGCACTTCCTCGAAGAGGTTTAGAACCTCGTTCCAACCGCCTGCCACATTGAGGACATACATTTGCCGCTGCCGACTAAAGTCAATGTGCGCGAGAAACTCGGTCGCCAGCTGGAGGTTAGCATCGTCTTCGGGAAGCACGAAGACGTGTGACCGCTCTTTGTTCACGCTCATGGCTCGACGTCGCCGCGAGCAAGGGCGCTCACAAGATCACCGTTGATCTTGAGTTGGTCTAGTGGCCGCACGATTGTGGGCTCAAGGTGGCTCTTCCTGTAGAGATACAGCGTATTGTCATCGGAGAAGCTCCGGATCGCTTCCGGATTATGCGAGGTCGCAATGAACTGGCCTCCAGATTGGAACGATTCACGGAGAGCCAACACGAAGTGCGCCACCTCGTCCAGGGCGAGATAGTTGTCGGGTTCATCCCAGAAACAAAACAGCGGTCCGTAGGCATCGTTCGCGGCAAGAACTAGGGCGCATATCATGAAGCATTTCTCGCCGTCGGACAGCTCCTCGAAAGGAAGGAGTAGTGTCCCCTGGACGTTGGAAAACTGGACAACTAGTCTCCGAGACTCTCTGGCAACCATTGGATTCTTGATGTCCTTCAGGTCGGGCATCACCTGATTGAGATACGTAGCGATCTTGGTATAGGCAGATGGAGACTCCGCTAGTAGACCCGAAAACCACGCGGCAAAATCGGTGACCCGAGGATTCGGCTGCAGCGTGTCTGTTTCGGAGTCTCCAAGAATCAAGCCGGGTATTGGGCGAAGGATGAGCATGCGACCAAGCCAGTGCTTGAAAACGAATAAAGGATCGTCCGTCGATTTTAGGTGAACGATTGGCAAAGCCACTAAATGCCAGTCGATAAGGAAATCCGCCTCCTGGCCCGTCCGCGAAAGATGCACTTGCGCCACTTCTCGGGTGTAGACAGGCTTGCCGTCGACCATGAGCTTTTCTTCGAATACGCGCAGTTCTTTGAACCCATCCGGAAACTCAAAAGCGATGATGTACTCATAGATAATGCCGCCCAACTCGACCTCGATTTCAAATCGCATAGGCACGTCTGAGCGTCCACGAGTGAGATCCTTCGGCTTCACTAGATCGCCCACGCGATTCGTGTCTCGCGCGATCTTCTGTAGAATCCCCAGCGCAAAGCTAACCGTTGTCTTGCCCACGCCGTTCTTGCCGATTAGCAATACCGACGACTTGCCTAAGATTGGCAACTCGAAGTTCTCTAGGCACCGGAAGTTATGGACGTAAAGTCGACGTATCACAGAAGGATGATACATGAGTTCGTGCGCATCCGCGCCCGTCTTTGCAGGCCAAGCACCTTCCCGTGTTACGCTCTCCACAGGGCGACGGGAAGCGCTCCGGGCTGATTTGGGACTGGGGTAAAGCATCCCTTGCGACGACACTGCATGAATGGACTCTACCCACTCTTGATGTCACCTGCCTTCGACCCGCGACCTTGGGGTGCGACGGATTTGTCCCCCATTTATCCCAATCATCGCTTCGACGAGAAGATCGGGGAATCGTGGCTGACCGGAGACGACGGCAAGGTGGCGAACGGGCCTTTGAGAGGAAAGTCGCTGGCGGCGTTAAGCACCCAATATGGAAGGGATTTCACGGGCGAAGCCGCGAACGACTCCAGTCGCTTCCCCCTGCTTATTAAGTTTCTGTTTCCCCATGAAAAGCTTTCGCTGCAAGTTCATCCCGACGACGAAGCGGCACGCCGCGCCGGTCAACCCTGGGGCAAGACCGAGTGCTGGTACGTTGCTCACGCCAAACCTGGGGCACAGATCGCGTTGGGCCTGCAGCCGGGAGTTACCCATGCGCAATTTGAAGACGCGATTCACCAGCAGCGCGCGGAGGAGTTGCTCAATTGGATCAACGTATTTCCCGGCGAGATGATTTACGTTGCGGGTGGCACCGTACACACGCTGGGGCCGGGCTCGATCATGGTTGAAACCCAGCAGCAGTCGGACACAACCTATCGTTTATACGATTACGGCCGCCCGCGCGAATTGCATCTGAAGGAAGGCTTGGCGGCGTTGAAAGAAAAAGTGGCATCAGGAAAGGTGATCCGCCCCGCGCCAACGACGGTCAACAGTACAAAGAATCGACGGTCGATGCTGGTGGCTTCGCCCTTCTTCGTGGTGGAAATGTTCGAATTGAAAGAGCCCCAGGATTTCCCAACGAGAGACGAGTCGGGCAAGAGTTCAGTTCAGATCCTCGTTGCCCTCGAGGGCTGCGCCGTGATCGAAGCGCGTGGCGCTGAACCGGTTACCCTGGCAAAGGGAGATGCGGTTGTGGTGCCCGCGTCGATGGGTGAGTTTCAAATGCGTCCGCAGTGGACGGTAGAATTCCTGAAGGCGTCTTTGCCCGGCATGGCCCTGCCAGAGCCCGCAACCAGGATATAAACCGACAATGGAAAGAGCCGTGAATCCGTGGTGAAAACGAGCTCGAATTTCTATCCCGTAATCCTCGCTGGTGGGCGCGGCACCCGGTTTTGGCCGCTAAGCCGGAAACGCCGGGCCAAGCAGTTGCTGGCGCTCGACGGCAAGCAGACGATGATCCAGCAAACGGTCTCGCGTCTGCTACCCCTCGCTCCAGCCAAACGTTTTTGGATTATCACAAATGAAGATTCGCAACGCCAAATCGCGCGCCAGATTCCGCAGCTCCGCAAACCACAAATCATTGCTGAACCGGTAGGACGAAATACCGCACCGGCCATTGGCTTGGCCGCTTTTATTCTGCTTCGGAGCAACCCCGAAGCGGTGATCGGAATGTTCCCTTCGGATCACGTCGTTGAGGATGAAAAACACTATCGCCAGGTTTTGAGGAAAGGCATCGAGCTTGCCGCCGCCGGAGAAAACATCGTGGTGCTGGGAATTCGTCCAACCCGTGCGGAGACAGGATACGGCTACATCGAAGCCAACCTGGCGGCGGAGCGGGATGCGTTCCCGGTACTCCGATTCACCGAGAAACCCTACGCCGAACGTGCCGCCAGGTTCCTCGAAGCGGGAAACTATTTCTGGAATAGCGGCATGTTTCTTTGGAGCGCGCGGACCCTCGCCAATGCCTTACGCGAGCATCTGTCGAAGACCGCGCCCATACTCGAAAAGATCGCGGAAGCGTTTGGAACACCGAAGTTTGCGGGAACCTTTCGCCGGCTGTATCCCGAATGCGAAAATATCAGCATTGATTACGCCGTGCTCGAGCCGCGCTCATCCAAAGGGGAGCGGAATTCTAACATCTTCTGCTTGCCCGCCGATTTTGGCTGGAACGATCTGGGATCATGGACCGCATTGCACGAACACCTCGTCGCCAAAGGCCAATCAGCGGACGGCAACGTGATTTCCGGCGAACAATCCTTCACCCTCAACGCAGCGGAGAATTACATCCACGCGCCGGGCAAATTTGTGGCGGCAGTGGGCGTGAGCAATCTAGTCGTCGTAGAAACGGATGATGCGCTGTTGATCACCACGCGCGAGCACGCACAGGATGTGGGCAAGATTGTGAAGTATCTGGATGAGAAGAAACTGAGTAAATTGGTGTAGGGCAACGCAGTGTGCAATGAAACCAACTCGGTAGCGCCGGCATCTTGCCCTCGCCGGTGGGGGCGAGACGCCCCTACGACAGCCGCCGAGACGGCGGCGCTACATTTGCGATTGCCGTCCCAATCGCGAAATACGAAGGATGTGAACAGTGTGTCGACGACCCAATGACCGCTCCCATTAAATTCGGCACTGACGGTTGGCGCGGCATCATCGCGGACGACTTTACCTTTGACAACGTGCGCCGTGTGGCCGGCGCAATTGCGTCCTACGTTCTCAAGCACGAAGACGCGCGCCGTGGATTGATCGTCGGCTACGACACTCGTTTCACCTCGCCGCGAGCAGCACGGATCGCAGCCCAGGTTCTGGCTGAAGCGGGGATTCCCGTCAAGCTGGCCAATGATTACACGCCCACACCTGCGATTTCTTTCGCGGTAAAGCAACGCGGCGCCGCTGGCGGCGTGGTGATCACCTCGAGTCATAACCCATGGAACTGGAATGGAGTGAAATTCAAAGGCAAGTTTGGGGGCTCGGGCACGCCCGCGATCATGAAAGCGATCGAAGACGAGTTGGCTGCCGGCGCCATGCCCAGCGGTCAAAAACCTGTGATTGAAGAAGTTGACTTGAAACGGCCGTACATCAAAGCAATCATCAGCTTCGCCGATCTCGAGGCCATCACCAAGGCGAATTTCAAGTTCGCGGTGGATTCGATGTACGGCTCTGGACGCGGTGTGCTGACCGGAATTTTCAGCGATCATGGCATTCCGCACGTGGCCATCCGCCAGGAGTTGAACCCGCTGTTTCCCGACATTAATCCTGAACCGATCGAGCCGCACGTGGCCATGCTGCAGCAAACTGTGGTGAAAGAGGGCTGCGATGCCGGACTTGCGACCGACGGCGACGCGGATCGCATCGGCGCCGTGGCCGAGGATGGCACCTTTGTCGATTCCCACAAGATTTTTTCCGTTCTCTTGCAGTGGCTGCTGGTAAGGAAACAATGGCCCGGAGAAGTAGTGCGCGCTTTCAACACCACACGCATGGTCGATCGCATTGCGGCCAAGCATGGCCGCAAACTGAACGAGTGCCCCATCGGATTCAAGTACGCCGCTGACCTGATGATGGAGCGCGACATTGTCATTGGCGGTGAGGAGTCCGGCGGCATCGGCTATTCACGATTCTTGCCGGAGCGCGACGGTCTTCTGAATTGCCTGCTGCTGGCCAATGTGATGACCGACGAGCGTAAGCCGCTGGGCCAACTAGTAGCGGATCTCCAGCGCGAGTACGGGCCGCACTACTACGGGCGGTGCGATCTTCACATCCCGGAGGATGTGAAGCAACAAGCCATCCTGCGAGCGCGATCCGACGGAACCAAACGTTTGGGCAGTTATTCCGTCTTAAAGAAAGAGGGCCTTGACGGCATAAAGTTTTTCCTCGATGCTCCCACCGACGGCAACGGGGCCGAGGCGTGGGTACTGTTCCGGGCCTCGGGGACAGAGCCGCTGTTACGCATATACGCGGAAGCTTCATCGCCCGAGTTGGTAAACGAAATCTTATCGAGCGCGGAAACTTTGGTGCAGAGGGGATAGAGAGAACAGTCGCGCCATCCGTTCCTTGCACTTTTGGTCCTCGCATTTGATGCCACTGAGTACGATAATCAATACCTACTAATGAGCAATGCGATCGCCACAATCCCGGCTGCAACAGATTCGCCGGAAACGCGGCAGTACAACCGTCTTCGGAGGTGGTTAGGTGTTGCCGATTTTGTCCTCGGCCTGCTCTTCCTCCTCGTACTGTTGGCAACCGGATGGAACGGCACCCTGCGCGATCTCGCCATGCACGGCGCTTACGAGCGCTACACGCTCGCCGTCGTTCTCTACGTCCTGATGCTTATGCTGATCGGCAAGGTGCTCGGACTTGGGCTGGACTATTACGGATTTCGACTGGAGCATCGCTACAATCTTTCCAATCAAAAATTGCGCGCGTGGGTGTGGGACGAAACCAAGGGATTTCTGGTCGGTGTGGCGCTGGCGTCGATTGTGGTTGAACTGCTCTACTTCATTATTCGCGAGTTCCCACAGCATTGGTGGCTGATCGCCTGGGCTGCCTTCCTGGCATTGTTCGTGCTGATGGCACAGCTTGCCCCGGTGGTTCTGTTCCCCATCTTTTATAAGTTCGAGCCGCTCGATAATGCCGAGCTCAAATCCCGTCTGGTGACCCTGAGTGAGCGTGCCGGGACGCGGGTGCGCGGCGTGTATAAGTGGAATCTTTCGGAGAAGAGCAAGAAAGCCAACGCGGCGCTAACCGGACTCGGCAACACCCGTCGGATCATCCTCGCGGACACGCTCCTCGAACACTACTCCGCCGACGAGATTGAAGCGGTGCTGGCACATGAGCTAGGGCACCACGTGCACCGCCATATTCTGAAAAGCATCGCGGTGCAAGCGCTCATCACACTGCTCGGATTTTGGGCGGCAAACTGGGTGCTTCACTATGCCGTGGAACGAACCCACATGTTTGTAACCGTGTCCGACTTCGCCAATCTGCCGTTGCTAGTGTTAGTTTCAACCGTGCTGTCGTTCCTCTTGCTGCCAGCCCTCAATGCCTATTCCCGCTACAACGAACGCCAGGCTGACCGCTATGCATTTCAGTCCATTGCCAGCGTGGAGCCGTTCATTTCCTCCATGAACAAACTCGCTGACCAGAATCTTGCCGAACGATCTCCCGCGCGCTGGGTGGAGTGGTTTTTTCAATCGCACCCGGCGATTTCGCGGCGGGTAGTCGCTGCGGAGGCTTGGGCAAAGCAAGCAGCGACTGCTCGAAAATAGAATTTGCGCCCCCTGTAGAGACGTAGCTTGCTACGTCTCGCGCTGCCAGAGAATTTCTTCCACTCTGCGCAGATCCTCCTCGGTATCCACTCCAACTGTATCGTATGGGGTCTCCGCCACCTGAATCGGAATTCCGTTTTCCAGAAAACGCAACTGCTCCAGCCGCTCGCTGCATTCCAGTGGTGACTCGGGCAGCCCGCAGAAACGGTCGAGCGCTGGCTTGCGATAGGCGTAAAAGCCGAGATGCTTGAAGTAGCTCGGGCTCGATCCGTCACGATCAAAAGGGATGGTGGCGCGCGAGAAATAGAGCGCTCTGCCGGCGGCATCGGTGACAACCTTCACCGCATTGGGATTATGAATGTCCTCCGCTGACGCCGGAGTCTTTAAGGTCCCCACCTGAACCGTCGGGTCTTTCATCAGATCAAGCAGCGCCGCAATGTGCTCGGCCCGGGTCAACGGCTCGTCTCCTTGCACATTGAGGTAGACATCCGCCGCAACCAAATTTGAAATTTCTCGTACGCGTTCCGTGCCACTGCGATGCGCCGCCGAGGTCATACGCGCGTTCCATCCATGTTGACGGCAGACCTGCATAATCTCGTCCGAGTCCGCGGCAATAATGACGTCTTCCAACAGCGGTGACGATCGCACCCCTTCGTACACACGAGCAATCAGACTTTGCCCGGCAATCTGGCGCAGCATTTTTCGCGGCAACCGTGTAGATGCGAGCCGCGCCGGGATGACCGCAATCGCTTTCATTCAATCAGTCTCAATTTTCTGCTTGTCAGTTGCAATAGGGGAGTGGGTGCGCGACGCCGCGCATCTCTGCCCTATGACGATGCTCTCGTTGACCTTCCGCATGAGCTTCATCGCACAGTAATCACACTTCCTTGGACAGAGCCGAGTAATGCAACCGATCCTTCGCGCAGAGCTTTCGCGAGCATTGCAAGCGCACAGCTTTTCCGTTCCGCAATTCCGTTTGATAGAATCGAACCTGAAATGCCCGAAAGCATCGTATATGTGACCGCTTTGGCGTCGCGCCATGCGATTTGTCGTACCTCAGTGCGCTGGAATGCTATCGTACGAAGCTCACATCATTGAAGTTGTTGTAAACCCACCGTGGCGGTGTAGCTCAGGTGGTTAGAGCGACGGTCTCATAATCCGTAGGTCGTAGGTTCGAGTCCTACCGCCGCCACCATGTTTTCTATCGTTTTCAAGCCCTGCCTGGCAGGCCGGTTCCGGCGAGTTGCGTCCTGGTTGCGTCCCGTTGCGTTTCTTTCTTCTTCTCCCGAGCCTTGGTCATTACCACAAACAACTTTACTCGGGTCGAGGAGCCGATCTCGTCATGAAATCACAAAGGACACGAAGGTTCACAGAGGAAGGCTATCTCGGAACCGCGCCCGCGCCTATGTTCGGAAGTTAATCAGACGGGTCTCTAGAAGTCAGGCCACAACACGAAACCCGCGATGCCGTCTATAATTCTGTCGACTCTGCTTGGCAATACTACCGCAAGGAGGATGTGATGCCTGAGGCTATTCCGGAGAAATATCGCGATCTTTTCAGCAAACGCGCCTTCGCCAGTCTGGGTACATTGATGCCCGATGGCCGTCCGCAGGTGACCCCGGTCTGGTGTGATTTGGAGGGTGACTACGTGATTTTCAACTCCGCCAAGGGCCGCCAGAAAGACCGCAACGTCCGTCGCGATCCGCGCGTAGCTATGGCAATCGTCGACCCCGACAATCCCTACCGCTACCTCGAAATCCGCGGCCGCGTGGTGGAGATCACGGAGCAGGGCGCGGACGCTCACATCGACAAGATGGCTAAGAAGTATCTGGGCGTCGACAAGTATCCCTATCGGCAGCCGTCGGAAGTGCGAGTGATCTACAAGATTCAGCCTGAACACACTACGACGATGGGCTGACGAATGTAGCGCCGGCGTCTCGCCGGCTGTCCCGAAGGCTGGTAATTACCGAAAATCATCCCGGGTTGGAAGCCACTGCTTAGGGGATGTTGGCTGATTTCGTTCGTGCGGTTACGGAAGGAATTCTGCTGCCGAGCTGCGCTCGGCGGAGACGGGTCAAAGAGCCGTCTCCACACAAGTCTTACAGAACGGACAACTACTTGCCTATAACACAAACCGAAAGGACGGCTGCTTTTGATGTTGCGTGGGTTCGATCCCAGTTCCCGGCTCTCTCGCAAACCGTCAACGGCCATCCCGCGACTTTCCTCGACGGTCCCGGTGGAACTCAAGTGCCACAGCGCGTCATCGACGCGGTCTCCGATTATCTGAAGCGCGACAACGCCAACACTGGCGGCGCCTACGCCACCAGTCGTCACACCGACGCGATGATTGCGGGCGCACGTTCCGCGATGGCGGACTTTCTTGCCTGTGATCCAGATGAGGTTGTCTTCGGACCCAACATGACTTCGCTAACTTTCGCGATCAGCCGATCCATCGGGCGCGAACTCGGTCCGGGCGACGAGATCGTGCTCACCCATCTCGATCACGATGCCAATGTTTCTCCTTGGCGCGCCTTCGAAGAGCGCGGCGTGACTATTCGTATGGCGGAGATCCATGAAGACGACTGCACCCTCGACATGGACGATTTGGCGCGAAACATCACCGACCGCACCAAGCTGGTTGCGGTCGGCTACGCCTCGAATGCGGTGGGCACGATCAACGACGTGAAGCGGATCATCGATCTTGCTCACCAACGTGGTGCGATGGCGTACATTGACGCGGTCCACTATGCGCCGCACGGTCCCATCGATGTTCGCGCGCTCGACTGCGATTTCCTGGTGTGCTCGACTTACAAGTTCTTTGGGCCGCATATGGGCGTGCTCTATGGTAAGCGTAAGCACTTGCAGCGGCTCGAGCCCTACAAGGTTCGCGCCAACAGCAACGCGATTCCCAACCGCTGGGAGTGGGGCACGCTGAATCATGAATGCATCGCCGGAATTACCGCCTGCGTTGATTATCTGGCTGATCTTGGACGGCACGTGAATTCGTCGGCATCCACTCGCCGCGCGGCCGTGCTAGCCGCGTACGATGCGATTCATAAACACGAGCACGGATTAATGGAGAGTCTGATGTCGGGATTGCTCGCTATTCCCAGAGTGAAGCTCTACGGCATCTGCGATCCGAAACGCTTCGATCAGCGTTGCCCAACGATTGCAGCGCGTATTACGGGCCACACGCCTCTGGAACTCGCCACTCAACTCGGCGAGCGTGGCTTTTTCACTTGGGACGGCAATTACTATGCTCTGAACCTGACCGAGCGCCTCGACGTTGAAAAAGACGGAGGTTTTTTGCGGATCGGACTGGCGCACTACAACGCGCCGGAAGAAGTGGACCGGTTCGTGGCAGCGCTCGGAGAGATTGTCGATTAATATCCAGCTTCCCATTACTCGTGACGGCGGAATTCCGTGACCTTCTCGCCTTTTGCCATCAGCACGAGGGTGGCCAGATCAATAAACAATCCATGCTCGACTACCCCTGGCATATCGCTTAACACGCGCGCCAGAGCGGACGGGTCGGGAATCTGGCCGAAGCTGCAATCCAGGACGTGGTGGCCTTCGTCGCTTACAAAGGGATTTCCTTTCACGTCTTGGCGCAGTCTCACGGTCGCTCCGAGGGCTGCAATTCTCTTGGCCAGTAACGGCTGGGCGAAAGGAATCACTTCGACGGGGAGCGGAAACCTTCCCAGCACTGCGACCTGCTTGCTGGAGTCGGCGATGATGACCAGTTGGCGCGATGCGGAGGCGATGATCTTTTCGCGCAGGAGCGCGCCGCCGCCTCCTTTGATCAGGTGGAGTTGCGGATCGAATTCATCGGCCCCGTCGATGGTGACATCGATTTGCTGGACTTCATCGAGCGTGGTCAGCGGAATTCCCAGGCTCGCGGCCTCCTCTTTGGTATGGACAGAAGTTGGGATGCCAAGGATTCTCAACCCTGCCTGGACCCGCTCCCCTAGAAACCGTACGGCGTAAGCCGCTGTTGAACCTGTTCCTAGCCCAACGACGTTGCCCTCGCGCACGAAACGCAAGCTGGCGCGGGCGGCAGCTTGCTTTTCCAGATCGCTGGTTTTTGGATCATTCGCCATGTCTATTCGCGATCCCCCCAATGCGGCGTCGATGTACTTCGCCCTTTTTTGTGTTGCCAATAACTGGGGTTATCAGGGGTGTCCCCCCCTCCCCCTGATCTCTTGGAATCATGGGGTTACGGCCAGACTACCACCAAGATCTTTGAGGAATAAGGACTTATACGTAAAATATTCTGGAATAACGGGTTAGCGTTGTCGATTCCCGAACTGGGACGCATCGGTTCGGTTTGCCCTATTCTCACAGAGATAAGCTACTTGATATTATAATCTCCGGGAGAGACAACAAAGTCAAGCAGAGGAACCGGCGCGCGCCGGTCACGGCGGCGAGGAACAGGGGACCACAAGGCAGGCAGGATAACGAAAAACCAGTTGTCAGTTGTCAGTTCCCGGTTCTCAGTTTGTTCCTCAGTTCTTACAGTTCAAACCAAACGTCAACATCAAAGGCGGCGGACAAGAGTGTCCGCCCTACACGATCAAAGTCAAACTCAGCGGACAGGAGTGTCCGCTCTACACCTTAGTTGTCCTCGCCCACTTTTAGCACGGCTAGGAATGCTTCCTGTGGGATGTCGACTCGACCGATTCGCTTCATGCGTTTTTTGCCTTCTTTTTGCTTTTCGAGCAGCTTGCGTTTGCGGGTGATGTCGCCGCCATAGCATTTGGCGAGTACGTTCTTGCGGATGGCGTGCACGGTTTCGCGGGCGATGATCTTTGCTCCGATCGAGGCCTGGATGGCCACCTCGAACATCTGGCGCGGAATCAGTTCTCGCATTTTGGAAACCAGCGCTTTGCCTCGCTCATAGGCGAAATCGCGATGCACGATGATGGACAGCGCGTCCACCGGTTCACCCGCTACCAGGATATCCAGCTTCACCATGGGCGACTCCCAATAATCGGCTAGATGGTAATCGAGCGACGCGTAGCCGCGGGAGACGGACTTCAAGCGATCGTAAAAATCCAGAACGATTTCATTCAGAGGCAGTTCGTAATGCAGCATCACGCGCGAGGAACTGACGTACTCAAACGTCTTCTGTTTGCCCCGCTTCTCTTCCACCAACTTCAGAATCCCGCCAACATATTCCTCGTTGGACAAGATGGTAGCCAGAATCACCGGCTCTTCGATTTTGGCGATCTCGCTGGGCGGCAGCCAGCGCGCCGGATTATCGACCTCGACCATTTCACCGTTCGTTTTGTAAATCTTGTAACGGACGCTCGGTGCGGTTGTGATCAACTCCAGATTGAACTCGCGCTCCAGGCGCTCCTGGATGATTTCCATGTGCAGCAGGCCGAGGAAACCGCAGCGGAATCCGAATCCGAGTGCGACCGAGCTTTCCGGCTCGAAGAAAAATGACGAATCGTTGAGGCGCAATTTTTCGAGCGCCTCGCGAAGTTGCGTATGCTCGTGCGCATCCACGGTATAAAGCCCGGCGAAGACCATGGGTTTGATTTCTTCAAAGCCAGGGAGAGGTTCGATGGCGGGATTGTTTTCTTCGGTGATGGTGTCGCCGATTTTTGTGTCCGCGACGTTCTTGATGTTCGCGATCAGGAAGCCGACCTCACCGGCACGCAGTTCGTCGATCTCGACTGGCTTGGGGGTTAGTACGCCCAATGTTTCCACATCTAAGACGCGTCCATTCCACATCAAGCGGATTTTTTGTCCTTTGCGGAGCGTGCCCTGAAAGACTCTTGTCAGCACGATCACGCCGCGGTACGGATCGAACCAGGAGTCGAAGATCAGCGCCTGGAGCCGTTTTTCGGGATCTCCCTTGGGCGGCGGAATGCGTTTGACGATAGCTTCCAACACATCCGGGACACCCTGGCCGGTCTTGGCGCTGATCAGAACCGCGTCGGAAGCATCCAAACCCACGGCGCCTTCGATCATTTCCTTAGTGCGCGGGATGTCAGCGCTGGGCAGGTCAATCTTGTTGATGACCGGGATGATTTCGAGGCCATGGTTGATGGCGAGATATGCATTCGCCAAGGTTTGGGCTTCGACTCCCTGGGAAGCATCCACGATCAGCAAAGCGCCTTCGCAAGATGCCAGCGCGCGCGAGACTTCGTAGGAAAAGTCCACGTGGCCGGGCGTGTCAATCAGGTTTAGTTGGTAGGTCTGACCATCCTGCGCGGTGTACATCATGCGCACGGCGTGGGCCTTGATGGTGATGCCGCGCTCGCGCTCCAGATCCATGGAGTCGAGCACCTGGGCTTGCATCTCGCGAGCCGTGAGCGACCCGGTCAACTCCAGCAGGCGGTCGGCCAGCGTGGATTTTCCGTGGTCAATGTGCGCAATAATGGCAAAATTGCGGAGAAATGCGGCGTCCATGGCTGCGGGAGTCAAGATTCGATTTTAGCAGGGCAGTTCTCGGTTGTCGGTTTCCGGTTCTCAGTGACGTCGAGCTGATCGGCTAGAATCAAACTCCATGCTCGTACTCGCCTCCGCCTCTCCGCGCCGCCAGGAGCTGTTGCGCAACGTAGGCATTGCGTTCGTGGTTCAGCCAACCGACATTCCCGAAGCGCCCGAGGAAGGTGAAGCACCGCGAGCCTTCGCCGAACGCCTGGCCAGGGAGAAAGCTTTGGCCGTGTTCCGCCAGCGGCCGGATGATCTCGTCCTCGGGGCTGACACTATCGTCGTTGTAGATGCCGAAATCCTAGGCAAACCGTGCGATGGCGCCGATGCCGCCCGTATGTTGCGCTTGCTCTCGGGCCGCAGGCATCAGGTCACCACTGGAGTTTGTCTGGTTGGCCGGGAACTGAGATCTCCGAATCGAAACGTGCAAACTGGTTTTGAAGATGTCCGATCGGAAACCACATTCGTCACGATGGACGCTCTCAGTGACGATGACATTCGCTCCTACATCTCGACCGGCGAACCCATGGACAAAGCTGGGGCCTACGCCATCCAGGGCAGAGCTTCGCGCTGGATTTCGCGCATCGAGGGGGATTACTTCAATGTGGTGGGACTGCCGGTGTCGCTGGTCTACAAAATGTTGCGGGAGCACGGCGTGGCCTCGGCTGAGACGTAGCAAGCTACGTTTCCACAGTTGGCGCGAACTTATGACTTTTTGTCCTTTTCCTCTTCGCCGTCTTTCATGGCTGACTTGAAATTCTTGATGCCTTCGCCTAAGCCCTTGCCCAAATCTGCCAGCTTGCTGGGGCCGAAGAGCAGCAGTGCAATGGCCAGAATCAGCAGAATCTCAGGCAACCCCAATTTACCGCCCATAGCGAAATCCTCCTTGTGGGGTTTGCCGGGTTCTCAGCGAACACGTCGAAAAGGTACGCCAACACCCCTCTAGAAAGTCTAGGCTTCCCAATCCATGGAGTCAAAGAATGGTTCGGTTTGACTGCATCCGGAGGTCATTCCGCTCCTATGCCCTTTAGGGTATAGACCAGACCGACAAACGAACTGTTGTATCCGGCACACCAGACCTGGAATTTGGTGCCTACGGGTTCGCTGTCACAGGCATCCATTTTCCGCGCCGGTGTTCGCATCAAGCGACCAGGTCTTGCCGCCATTGCGGCGGAAGTACATGCCGGGAAAACCAGGTTCATGATTTCGGTCCACTTGGAACCGCCATTCGTGGTCTTCCACACCTGGCCAAGTTCGGCGGCGGCGTAGCCGACCAAAGTCGTCGGAAAGGAAATGTCGTGGATGACAGCTCCGGGCAGAGTGGCCTGCAGCTTCCAAGGATTGGCTTTGGGACTGACGGAGCTGCGTGCAGGTTGACCATTCGCGTCGGTTGGCCGGTCAGCGGACATCTCGCGGCCGAAACCCTGGACCGGGATTCTACCGGCAACGTGTCGCACAGTGGTTTCATCGGTCTGGGCGGATGCTGCAATCGAGGTTATGCAAGCCGAGAGCGCGACCGCCGTGAGCAGCAAATGAGAAAGCCGGAAAGTCTTCATGACTCGGGAACCCTCTGGGGCGGAGAAACCGCGCCGGGTGAGGGTTTTAGCACGGCATAGGATTAGATACTTGCGATCAGCTCCGCGAGCAGTGCCGCTCGCCTGGGTAACTCGGAAATCAAGATCGACTCGTGAGTTGCGTGCGCGCCTTCGCCGACGCCGCCCAATCCATCCAGGGTTGGAATGCCGAGGCCGGCCGTGAAGTTTCCGTCGGACCCGCCGCCGACGGCTGCTTCCTCCAGTTTCCAGCCCAACTGCTTGGCGATCTCGGCGGCTTTCTTGTAGAGCGCAACCAGGGCTGGGGTCCGTTCCATGGGCGGACGATTCATGCCACCGGTGATCTCGAGCTTGCACTTGCGATTGAACGGTTTTAGCGAATGGAGTCTGCGGTCGATGGCGGCCGCATCTTGTTTCCGGGCAACACGCACGTCAAGGACCGCACTTGCCTCGGCGGGAATAACGTTCACTCGCGTTCCGCCTTGCACCGTTCCCACGTTGAGGGTCAGGCCGCGTTTCAGGTCGACCAGCTTCGAGATCGCGATGATCTGCCGGGCCAATTCCAGAATTGCGCTCTGCCCTTTTTCGAAATCAAGTCCGGAGTGCGCTGCCTTCCCCGTAACTTTTAGAAGGTATTCTCCAATGCCCTTGCGAGCGGTTTTCGCGGCTCCCTTTGGTCCATGAGAAGGTTCAAGCACCAGCACTGCGGCGGAGTTCTTCGCCAGGTTTTCTGTAATCCGCCGTGAAGTGTCGCTGCCCACTTCCTCGTCCGAAACCAGCAATATCTTGACCGGCCGCGGCAGCGTGTCCTCGTGCCAGGCCCGCAGCGCTTCGATGGCGTGCAGCATGAATGCGATTCCGGACTTCATATCGAAGCTGCCGGGCCCCCACAAACGTCCGTCGGACACGCGGCAGGGCATCGTCGCCAGCGTGCCCATCGGATACACCGTGTCCAGGTGTCCCAGCAGCATCACCGGCTTTCCGCCGCGAGTGCCCGCGAAATCTACCTGCAAGTGATCGCCAAAGTTCTGCACTCGGTGAAACTTCGCATGTCCGCCGAGCCCCTCGAACCTGCTTGCAAGTAGCGTCCCCAGCTGGTCCACTGCTTGCTTATTGTCGCTGGGCGACTCGGTCTCCACCAGTTGGCGGATGGTCTGAACGATCTGGTCTCGACGCTCGTGGAAATAGCTCAACCGTTCCGTGATTTCGCTCTTGGCAACGGCTTCACTCGGGGTTGTTTTGGAAGCTTTCTTGGGCATGCAATCCTTTTCTGGAAGGGATAGCGACGCGCGGTACAGTATAATCTTCGCTCTTCCTCTTTCGCTCTTCGTCTTAACGAGAAACAGAATGACCGATACTGTTCAGCCGGCGACCGAAGCTTCCACGGCGGCCAAGACCACGCTGGATATCAATGACATTCAGCGGCTTCTGCCCCACCGTTTTCCGTTCCTGCTGATCGACCGCATCGTCGAGCTTGATCGTAAAAAGCGGATTGTGGCCATCAAGAACGTCACCATCAACGAGCCATTCTTCGCGGGACACTTTCCTGGCATGCCAGTGATGCCGGGTGTGCTGATTGTGGAGGCTATGGCCCAGGCGGGCGGCGTGCTTCTGTTCACGGAGGTGGAGGACCGCGAGAGCAAGCTGGTACTGTTCACCGGAATTGAACGGGCGAAGTTCCGGCGCCCCGTGGTTCCCGGCGATCAACTGCGCATCGAGGTCGACGTACGGGTCTGGCGCGGTAATGCGGGGCGCATGGAGGGCGCAGCTTATGTTGGCGACAAGCTCGCTGCCGAGGCTCTGGTGAGCTGTCGGCTCGTCAATCGGTTGCGTGCTGCACCAACATCCTCGCCAGAAACGGCCGGCAGCTAGGAGCCATGGTGGGCGAAAGATGAAGGTCCATCCCACAGCCATCATTGATTCTGGCGCCAAAGTTCACTCGAGCTGCGAGATTGGCCCGTATTGCGTGATTGGGTCGGAGGTCGAACTGGGAGAGGGATGCCGCCTGGTTTCGCACGTGGCGATTGAGGGACCCACGAAGATCGGCGCCGACAACCGCTTCTTTCCGTTTTGCTCCATCGGGATGGCGCCACAGGATCTGACCTACGCCGGTGAACCCACGCGGCTAGAAATTGGCGATCACAACGAAATTCGCGAGTTCGTTACCATCAGTCGCGGTACCGTGAAAGGTGGCGGGTTGACCCGCGTGGGCAGGCACATTCTGGTTATGGCTTACACCCACATCGCGCATGATTGCGTGATTGGCGACCACGTCATTCTGGCCAATGCGGCGACTCTCGGCGGCCACGTCACGGTCGGGGAGTGGGCTCAGGTCGGCGCGCTCTGTCCGGTGCATCATTTTGTTCGCATCGGGGCGCACTCATTTATCGGCGGCGGGACGACCGTCACCCGCGATGTTCTTCCTTTTTCCAAAACCTCCGCGTCCCGCGATGCTCGCGCCTACGGGATGAATGTGATCGGGCTTGAGCGCCGCGGTTTCAGCCAGGAGCGGATTCGCAAGATTCACCATGCCTACAAAGTCCTGCTGGCCTCGAAGCTCAACACTTCGCAGGCTCTGGAGAGATTGAAGTCGGAGCCGGAACGTGGGGAAGACGTGGAAACGTTGATAAAGTTCATCGAGCAATCCGAGCGTGGGGTGATTAAGTAGCACTTACCTGTCAGCTGTCAGCGCCCAGCACTCAGGCTCCGCGCCAAGATTTTCGTTTACACTGCCAGCAATGTCTGCGGGAAAAAATAAACTCGGTCTGATCGCGGGTAACGGCCGCTTCCCTTTTCTTGTGCTCGACGCTGCCCGCGCTCAGGGTCACGAAGTCATTGTCGTCGCCATCAAGGAAGAGGCCCTCCCGGTGATCGAATCCCACGGCACCACCGTGCATTGGCTTTCGCTGGGCGAACTTTCCAAACTGATTGAGACCTTCAAGCGGGAGGGCGTGCAGCGTGCCATCATGGCGGGACAGGTGAAGCATAAGCAGATCTTCTCCAGCATTCGGCCGGATTGGCGTCTGGCCAAGGTTCTCCTCTCACTGGGTACTCGCAACACTGATTCTCTGCTCGGAGCTATCGCGAAGGTCCTGGCGGATGAAGGGATCGCGCTGGAAAATTCCACTTCATTTCTCGAGCCGCTGTTGGCCAAGCGCGGCGTGCTCACCAAACGTGTGCCGTCCGAGCAGGAAATGAGGAACATCGCTTACGGACGTGGCGTGGCCCGTCATTTGGCGCAATACGATATTGGCCAGACCGTGGTCGTCGCGGAGACTACCTGCGTCGCGGTCGAAGCTATGGAAGGTACCGACGCAACCATCGAACGCGCAGGCCAGATCATGGCTTCGCTCGAATCTGGTCCATCCACGTTGAGTCGCGCGCTGACCATGATCAAGATTGCCAAACCGAATCAGGATATGCGCTTCGATGTGCCGGTGATCGGATTGAAAACGATTGAAGTAATGCGGAAGGCAGGTGCAACTTGTCTGGCATTGGACGCGGACCGATGCCTGCTGCTCGATGGCGACGCGATTATCATCGCAGCCGATGCGGCGGAGATCGCCATTGTGGCAGACTAAGCCCTAGCGCCAGACAGGCTTCTGCGTGCGGACCGGGAACGGCCTGGTGAGGCTGCTGCCCGGGGTTGCTTTCGCAGTTCGGCCCGCACCCGGGTGAGATCATATGCGGTTTGCAGGTTCATCCAGAACTCGGCCGAGTTCTTAAAATACTCCCCCAGAAGCAGGGCGGTTTCCGGAGTAATCCCCCGCTTACCTCGAACCAGCTCATTGACGCGATTTTGAGGAATGCTGATGGCCTTCGCCAGTTTGACCTGAGTTAGTCCCAGCGGTTCGAGGAATTCCTTCAACAAGACCTGCCCGGGATGGGTTGAGACCCTATGGAGTGGCAGCATGACTCTCCTTTCCGTTACTCTTCTTCTGAAAGATAACTTACTGGAGAAATACCGCATGTCCGAAACTGCGCGTCTTGCCGACCAAATACGCCGTGCCTTTGATGGAGAAGCCTGGCATGGCGACTCTCTCCTCGAACTGCTGCAAGGCGTTGATGCCAAGGTAGCCGAAGCCCATCCGATCAGGAATGCACACAGCATCTGGGAGCTGGTTCTGCACATTGCCGCGTGGGATGATGCGGTTCTGACACGCACGGGTGGCACAGCGATACAACTGAGCGACGAACAGAACTTCCCACTCGTGAAGGACACCAGCGAGGCGGCTTGGGGCAACGCGATCGAGCAGGCGAAGCATACTCACAACCAACTGGTGAAGGCGGTCGCAGCCTTCCCTGATTCGCGCCTGCAGGAGCAAGTTCCAGGCAAGACCCAGAGCTATTACAACTTCTTCTACATGTTCAGTGGCATCGTTCAGCACGAGCTCTACCATGCAGGCCAGATCGCTTTGTTGAAGAAGGCGGGGCTACGATGATCGGGTTTCGGAATCACCACCGTAGGTGACGAGCGGTGACGAGCACCGCAGTTTGACGCTGGGGCGAAAGTGTTCCTATAATGAAAGCTACAGCACCCTGAAAATCGAATGCTACGGGGTGGTCGTCACGCTGAAAGTTTTGGCGTGAGAGGCTGGGTGTTAGGGTCTGCCCTCCGTGCTTGATCGCACGGCCTAGTTGGCTTCGGGGCGGGACCCAGCATGGTCCGTTGGAAAAGACCTGAGGCGAGATTCCCGATACAATTTCCAAGGAGTTCAAGCAATTCCATGACCAAAAAGCTTGCGCGATTTTTTCTGGGCACTCTGTTCGTCTTCTCGGTGGCCGCCCTGGCACAAACCGCCAGCGCGGACCCGGCATTGCCCGCAGCTCCGAGCGCCACGCCTGCGGCGACGACACCCGATACCACGGTTGCTAGTACGGGAAACAAGATCGGTACGATCAACATCGAGCAGGCCATCTTCGCCAGCAATGAAGGCCAGCGCGACTTCGAGGCCCTCAGCAAGAAACTCGAGCCGAAACAGACCGAGTTGAAAAACATGAACGACGAGGTGGAGAGCCTCAAGAAGCAACTGAGCACGCAGGGCGACAAGCTCAACGACGATTCCCGCGGTGCCTTGGTCAAGCAGGTCGAGGACAAGCAGAAGAAGCTTGAGCGGTCCGTCCAGGACGCACGGGACGACGCCCAGAGCCAGCAGAATGAGATCGCCCAGCGCATTCTGCAAAAGATGGCCCCGATCATAGTGAAATATGCGGGCGATAAGGGATTCGGCCTGATCATGGACACTTCCAATCCATGGCCGCAGGGACCCGTGCTCTGGGCTGGGCCTTCCGTAGATATCACCAAGGCGATCGTCGACGCCTACAACGTGCAGTCCGGCGTTCCCGCGCCTACCCGGCCAGTAACCACTAAACCGGCGGCCACCAGCACTAAGCCGGCAGCACCCGCCGCAGGCACAAAGCCCGCAGCGCCAGCCGCAACCAAACCGGCAACCACGACTGCGCCGCCTAAATAACTCGCGACACCTTAAGCACGACGAAAGTTCCCAGAAGGCCGCCCTTAAAGCGGCCTTTTATTTTTGCAGAATGGCAGTTGCTTCGCGCCCTCGGGACCGCAAACCGGTGTCCTTAGAAGAAGCACGAAAATTCGGGAGGACACCATGTTTGCTGATTCCCTGCTCGACACTGCTTGGATCGACCGTTCTCGCCGCGGTTGGATAACTCTGGTTTCGTTTGCGGTGCAGGTTGTCGCCGTCGGAGGTTTGCTCCTGCTCCCACTTCTCTACACCCAAGGCCTGCCGCAACTGCAATTGATGGCCGCGCTGGTGGCGCCAACTCCGCCGCCGGCGCCACCCGCTCCTAGCCCTGTCAGAAGCGCTCGCGCGAACACCAGCAACCTGTCATCGGACGGCCACGTGGTCGCGCCACCTTCAGTACCGAGAGAAATAGCGCGCTTTGACGAAACAATTGCCCCGCCGCCGGCTGACCTAGGTGGATCGGGAGTGCCCGGTGGGACCGGCGATCCGACGGCTCGAAGTGGCGTTTTTGGCTCGATCGGAGGGCCTAATGTCGCTGTACCACCACCTCCACCAGCGCCTTCCGTGCATCCCCCTCGCGTTTCTCACATGATGGAAGGGAATCTCATCTATCGCGTTCAGCCGCAATACCCGCCCTTGGCTCGTCAGGCGCGGGTTCAGGGAATCGTAGTGCTGCGCGCAGTGATTTCCCGCGAGGGCAGGATTGAAAATCTGGGGGTAGTCAGCGGATCTCCCCTGCTGGTGAAGTCCGCGATGGATGCGGTTCACCAGTGGCGCTATCGTCCGTACTACTTGAATAACGAGCCGGTAGAAGTGGAAACCCAGGTAACGGTGAACTTTACTCTCTCGGGTGGATAGCTGGAATGGTTTTGGAAATCGGAACATCAGGCGCAGGGAGTAGTACGGCAGTAACCTGAGGGCAATCGCGGTGACCGCTATAATCTAAAGCAAGTGGCTACCATCGAAATTGCCAAGCGAGCCGCGACTCGTCCGACCTGGGCTGAGGTATCGCTGGGAACCTTGCGGCGGAACTTTCGCGCGGTGCAACGACACATCAGTGCTGCGGTGACGATTTGCGCCATCGTGAAAGCCGATGCCTACGGGCACGGCGCGGTCGAGTGTGCGCAGGCACTGGAGCAGGAGGGAGCGCACTGGTTCGGCGTGACCTCGCTGGATGAGGCGATTCCCCTTCGCGAAGCTGGTATCCGTGGACGCATCCTCCTCATGACCGGTTTCTGGCGCGGCGAAGAGGAAGACATCGTCCGCCTGGGATTGACGCCGACGGTCTGGGAGACCGGGCAGATCGAATTGTTCGAACGGGCGGCGATGGCCGTTGGCCTTGCCAAACATCCCATCCATTTGAAAGTGGATACCGGCATGGGACGCTTGGGATTCGCACCCGAGGATTTGCCGCAGATTTGTTCCGCGCTGAAGGCTTCGTCACACTTGGCGCTTGAGGGATTGTCTACTCACTTAGCTTCCTCTGAGGTGCTGGATGAGCCATCCGTGGCGGCGCAGTTGAAGTTGTTTGGGGAAGTGCGCAACTCTCTCCGCAACGAAGGATTCAATCCGCCGCTGATTCATGCGGCCAATACCGGAGCGGTGATTTCGCGTCCGGAATCGTGGAACACCATGGTGCGACCCGGGATTGCGCTGTACGGCTACTACTTGCCTTTCGAGCGTGCCGGCCGAGAGGTCAGTGGCAGTGGGTTGCGTCTCGCAGTGAAGCCTGCTTTGACCTGGAAAACTCGCATTCTCTCCTTAAGAGATATGCGCGCCAACCAGGCGCTGGGTTACGGCGCGATCTATGTCACGAAGGCGCCCGCACGCATTGCAGTGCTTCCGGTGGGATACGCGGATGGCTTAAACCGCAGGCTTTCTTCGCAAGGCCGGGTGATCGTGGGTGAACACTACGCCCCCATCGTGGGTCGGATTTCCATGGATTTGACCCTCGCCGACGTGACTGGGCTTCCTGGGGTTTCCGTCGGAGACGAAGTGGTTCTGCTGGGCGCCACGGACGGCCTGAGTGTCGACGCCAGGGAACACGCTTCGCTTTCGGAGACGGTACCCTACGAAATTCTCTGTGGAATTTCCAAGCGGGTGCCTCGCAGACACGTCGACTGAGAGAGTGAAGTCACCGATGTGACCGGAGTTTCGCCAGTTCGATATAGGACTCGCGAATGCCTTCCACAATTTTGTCGTACTCCTCGCATTCTGCCGGCGTCAATCCTATCAACGCTTCCCGCCTCGTCAGCTCGATCTGCCGCTGGAACAGACTGGCCAACCCATCACTGATTTGCTGGACTCTATCACTACTCGAAGAAGTTGAACCTTGGTGTGCCATTAGAAAATCGGGACATTCAAGCCGCCTTAACGGGATAGTTCACCGTAGAGACGAAGCTTGCTGCGTCTATGGCTTGTTGCGTCAATGCTCACATTCTAGGACGGAGCAGTTGTCAGAGCGCTGTCAAAAGATTGCTATTTCTTTTGGGCTTTCCCAAATTGGGTCGAAATCACACGGCGCACGTCGCGGCATCGCTTTGAGACTCCGCAGAGAATTTCATGGAAAGCTGCTTCCGGAAGGTAGGTACGGCAGTTAGATAGGAGTTAAGCTACCCGCAAACCCAAACGTGCGATCTCAGACCGCGTGTTCTTTTCTTGCTTCCATATACTTGCGCAGAACGGCGTTGATCGCGGTCTGATAGCCCCGACCCTGCTTGCGGAAAAACGTCAGAACATCAGGATCAATCCGCAAGGTTATCTGTTTCTTCGTTCCCGGCCAGACTATCGCCCGCGCAAAGAAGTCTGGTCCAAGCTTTGGAATGTCGGAATAGTCAATATCCTCATCTCGGAGCGAATCAATTCGCTTCCAGTCCGTCCCGGATCGCTTTTTCGTATTCTTTCCGTTCTTCATGGTCTGCCTTTCTCAACGAGATGATGCGGATCGTATCTTGCGGGCGTTCTGCGAACGCTACAACCGCAACGTGGCCCTGAACCGTCCCAATTCCAATCCATCGTTCTTCCCCATAGTCTTCACGCGTGTCGGGACGAACAAGAAGAGCGCGTCGGAACATCTCTTCCGCCTCGGCGAAATGGAATCCGTGCTTTCCGAAGGTTGGTCCGGTTTTTAGTCTCATCCCATTCAAAATTCATTGTAACTCCAAACGTAGCTACGGACAACCGTCATCTCGGTCGACATTTGCCGACATTACTCACGCGACATCACCCGGGAGGCATGCCTGACGATGCTCTCATACCCTGGTCGGAGCCGAAAGGCTTCATCTTGGCTGTTATTTCAGTCCGTTCACTGCACGGGGCTGATTGTCTGGCCAGCGGTTTTGTTATCCTCACAGTACATGCCCTCGCGCTACACACAGTGGATGTACGACTGGGAGACCCGGCTCACGTCCGTGGACAACAACCGCGTGGTGCGTCCGCTGGAATGGGGTGTGGAGTGGGCACGGGACTGGCCCTGCCGTAACGGCTATGCTCCCGGACATATTCCGGAGGATGGGGAACGCTACTTGCGCGAGTACAACCGGCGAATCATCGCGTCGAGCGATGAATTCTTTTCCTACATCAAACCAGCCGATTTTCGTTTGGAGCGGCGAGAGGTTAAGGTTTTCAGCACTCGCGCCCTGCCCGATCTCGCATTGGAGGAAAAAGTCCGCGGAACCTACACGAATTTCCTACGCTTCACCTCGCCGGTGCGCACGCCGTTTCCAGAAAACAACCTGGTGAATGCCCGCTGGTTTCCCGCGCGAGGCAGGCGTGCGATTGTGCTTTTGCCGCACTGGAACTCTGACGCTCTCGCCTATACCAGCTTGTGCCAGGTGTTAAATCTTCTCGGAATTTCGGTTTTGCGATTGAGCATGCCATACCACGACATTCGAACCCCTCCCGAGATCCTGCGCGCCGACTACGCCGTCTCCGCCAACATCGGGCGGACGCTCGACGCCTGCCGGCAAGCGGTGATCGATGCCCGTTGCTGCCTGGATTGGCTCGAATCCCAAGGCTATCGCCGCCTTGGCATCCTGGGCACCAGCCTCGGCTCCTGTTATGCGTTTCTGACCGCTGCCCATGACTCGCGTATTCAGGCGGCAGCTTTCAATCACGCCGCGACCTACGTTGCCGATGTGGTGTGGCACGGACAATCGACGCGACACATCCGCGAAGGGCTGGAATCGCAAATCGATCTTGAACGTCTTCGGGTTCTCTGGAGCGCGGTGAGCCCCGCGTCATACTTCGAGCAATTCGCACGCTGGCGGAAGAAGTCGCTGATCATCTATGCCAAGTACGATCTGACCTTCCTGCCAGAGTTCTCCCGCAGCGCCGTGCATGAGTTTGCGCGACACAACCTGCATCACAAGGTGGTCGTGCTACCCTGCGGGCACTACACAACCGGAGAAACACCCTATAAATACATCGATGGCTGGCACCTGGCGTCGTTCATGCGAACTGCATTTGAAAGCTAGTTAGCAATGGGCAGTGGATTTGCTGAGACAAACGAAATCCTATTGCGCCGTCACATCAAAGTTCACCGTATTTGAATTCTGCCCCCCAGTGCGGACGTAAATGGGAACCGAGCCCATGAACATCAAGTCCGTATCCGTAACGTTGACCACAAGTTGTTTCGAGGTTACGAAGAACGTCGCCTGGGCTGTACCTTGCCAGAACACGACGGCATCAGTACCGAAATTGCTGCCGTTGACAGTCATGGTGAAGGGCACGCTATTGACTGGCACGCTGTCCGGCGTCAAGGTTGCTATCGAGGGTGAAGACAAGATAGCGATTCTGAGCGGATGATTTGCGGGTGATACTGCATTCCCGCATCCAACGGTGAGCAGACTTACAAGCAGAAGACTGAAAAACCGCATAAACTACCTCCTGCAGGTCTAGGAGAATGCCATCCGGTAGACAAACAATGCCACCAGACTGTCGCTCTAAGCGGCCCGTGTCAAGATGAAAGACTTTGCACTGGCGCAGGATTTTGCAGTGTTGGCCCTTTTCTCCTCCTCGGCTCGTGAGTGCTGTTCCCACCGAGGCCCCGGCTAATTGCCAAGTGCTAATTGCTAAACGCTTGTTTAGAATGACAGATGAGCCGTTTCATCGTGGGAGGCCATGCCTACTACAAAAACCATTCAATCCGAGCCTGCGAGAGAATACCGCAAAGACCAGTTCATGGTCAGCACTGATCGTGAGCTGATTGACTTGGACGTCGTGTATGGTTTCTTGACCAAGTGCTACTGGGCTCTGGGCATCCCGCGCGACGTTGTGGCTCGTTCTATCGATAACTCGCTATGCTTCGGAGTGTATGCCGAGGGCAAGCAAATCGGATTTGCACGCGTTATCTCCGACTATGCGACCTACGCATACATCGGAGACGTATTCGTGCTCGAATCTTTCCGTGGGCACGGTTTGGGAAAATGGCTGATGGAATGTATCATGCAGCATCCTCGCTTGCAGGGACTGCGCCGCTGGAGTTTGGTGACCCACGATGCTCACGGACTGTACGCACAGTTCGGGTTCGAGCCGCTAAAGAAGCCTCAAAACTACATGGAGCTTCATCGCCCGAACGTTTACCAAAAGGCCGAGGCATGACGAGACTGGCAGCCAGCGCCGTATGCCTCATCGTCAGCTCGCTCTCTGGATCTGCACAGACAGCCGGGACAAATGCGCGTGATGCCAAGCTGATCACTCACGCCAAACAAGTCCCGGTTTCTCAACTGGATCGAACTCTCCCGTCAGTGAGCTTTGAAAAATGGTTGCAGGTCGAAGCGGAAGCGGATGCCAAGTTCCAGTGGGAAGTGAACGATTGCGGAGAGCAGAGCGGGACGGCAACTGAGGAGGCGCACGATTTCCCCATGTGCGTCGAAGCCGACGTTGCGATGAAAGATGGCCGTTCCATCGTGATCATGATTGCGGTTGGGACTTCGCAGAAGAGCGCGGTGGGTAAACCCGAACTTTACTTTCCTCAGCTGATTACTCCGCGTGAGACAATCAATTTGCGCCAGCTTAGCGACTTCCCGGCTGCACTACTGAAAACCCATTTGCCAGCAAATCATTTGGAGACAGTTCGATGACGAACTCAAACAACATGTCGCGCCCGCTCTACGAAGTAGATTCCGAGGTGGCCTCCGCCATCGACAATGAGGTTCGCCGCCAGCACGAGGGATTGGAACTGATCGCTTCGGAAAACTTCGTCAGCGAAGCTGTTCTCGAGGCCATGGGCTCGGTGTTTACCAATAAGTATGCTGAGGGCTACCCCGCCAAACGCTACTACGGAGGCTGCGAGTTTGCCGACATCGTGGAGAACCTGGCGCGCGACCGTGCCAAGCAACTTTTCGGAGCGGAGCACGCCAACGTCCAACCTCACGCCGGGTCGCAGGCCAACATGGAGGCCTACTCGGCAGTGCTACAACCCGGCGACACCATCCTAGGGCTGAACCTGGCGCACGGCGGCCACCTCACGCATGGGCACCATCTCAACTTCTCCGGAAAGACATATCGCATCGTCCCCTACGGCGTGACCAAGGAAACCGAGACCATCGATTACGACGACCTCGAGAAACTTGCCGAAAAAGAGCGGCCCAAGATGATCATCGGGGGGGGCAGCGCGTATCCCCGCATCATTGATTTCGCGCGCATGCGGCAAATCGCCGATAAAATCGGTGCACTCTACCTGGTGGATATGGCGCATTTTGCCGGCTTGGTCGCGGGCGGCGTGCATCCCTCGCCTGTTCCGCACGCGCAGATTGTGACTTCAACCACGCACAAAACGCTACGAGGACCACGCGCCGGAATGATTTTGTGCAGGCAAGAGTTCGCAGCTGCGATTGACAAAGTGGTTTTTCCGGGCATGCAAGGTGGGCCGCTGGTGCACATCATCGCCGCGAAAGCAGTGTGCTTCCGCGAAGCCATGCAACCAGATTTCCGCGACTATGCCCGACAAGTCGTGGCCAACGCGAAAGTGTTAGCTGACACGCTGGCGGCGGAAGGCTTCCGCATCATTTCCGGCGGCACCGATACCCATCTCATGCTTGTCGATGTGTTTTCCAAAGGCATGCTGGGCAGCGAAGCGGAGAAAGCGCTGGACCAGGCGGGCATCACGGTCAACAAGAACGCCATTCCTTTCGACACCAACCCGCCCCTAAAACCAAGCGGCATCCGCATTGGCACACCAGCCCTGACGACGCGAGGCATGAAAGAAACCGAAATGCGGCAAGTGGGCCGTTGGATCTCTGAGGCGCTGCATCATCGCACGGACGCCACTGTCCTGGGAAAAATCCGCAAGCAGGTGCTGGAAATGGCGGACACATTCCCGCTATACCCGGAGCGGAGAGCGAGGGCGCAGGCAGAAGTAAGGGCTTAACGCCCACCGTTGCACAGCAGATTGGGCCTTGAATTTTCAATTTCCGATTTTCAATTGCCAATTGCTTGACCCTACCCGCGCAGGGCAATTGTCACTTGACAATCGGCAATCGTAAATCTCTCCCCTCTGTGGTTAAATCTTCCGGTGAAGGTCGCCATTGATATCCGGCGGATGACCGAGTTTGGCGTGGGCACTTACACGCGCAATGTGGTGCGGGCGCTAGGCCGGTTGGATCATTCGAATGAATATTTTCTCATCGGATCGCCGCAGAAGGTTGTGGAGATCGGCCCGCTCTCGCCAAACTTTCAGACCATCCCGTTGCTGGACGATGCGGCTACAGCCAAAGGGTATCTGGAATGTCGCGCCATTCTCAAGCGTTTGCGTTGTGATCTGGTGCACATCCCGCACCTGTTCTGGATGCCGCGTACCCTGCCTTGCCCGTACGTGATGACCGTTCATGACGTTCTAGAGCATATGTATCGCACTCATGACCGCTCCGGCCTGAGACGCTCGCTGCACTTTCACCTTACGCGCCGAGTGTTAAACGGGGCAGCACGAATTTTGGCAGTCTCCAACTACACCAAGAGCGACATCGAGAAGTTGTTTGGCATCCCGCCGTCCTGCATTGAAGTTGTGTACAACGCCATTGATGAGCGCTTCCTTCGCGGTCACACCTCTGACTCTGACCGGCAGGTCCTCGCCGAACGCTACCTGGTGACTTATCCCTTTCTCCTTTATGCCGGCCGCATCAGTCCGCACAAGAATCTGGTGCGGATTATCGAAGCGTTTTCGGCATTGAAGGCTGAACTGGAAAAGGAGGGAAAGTTCCCGGACCTGAAGCTCATCATCATCGGCGACGAACTTTCGAAGCATCCCGACTTGCGCCGTACCGTCATTCGCGGTGGGGTGCAAAATGACGTCCGCTTCATGGGATTCGTTCCCATTGAAATGCTGCGAGTGTTTTACGACGCAGCCAAGATCTTCGTCTTCCCCTCTCTTTACGAGGGTTTTGGACTGCCTCCGCTGGAGGCGATGGCGCACGGCACTCCGGTGGTCACCTCCAACACTTCGTCCCTGCCCGAGGTGGTGGGCAATGCGGCCGTGCTGGTGAACCCAGAAAATGTCTTCGAGATCATGCGCGCGCTGCACCGCGTGCTGTTAGACCAGACGGTTCGCGACAAGTTTAAACAGCGTGGGTACGAGCAGGTCAAGAAATTCTCCTGGGATACCTCGGCCGGACAGATTCTTGACGTGTATAAAGAGGTGGCAGGAAAACGGGAGAAAGAACATCAATACGCCAAGGCCGTGTAAGCGCAGACGTCGCGCCTATGCTGGGCCACCGACCTTGTCGCGCAGACTCACTCGTTCTTCAGCAACGGAGTGCCCGGCGAAACCAGGCCCTGACGCTGCAGTTTCGCGCGGAAGCGAGCACGTTCGGTTTCGGATGAAGCCGCAGCCAGGCTCTTGCGCAGCTTAAGAATTTTCTCTTTGCGGGTGCGGCGGCGGCGGATCTCAGGCCTACGGCTGGGTGCGGACATGGATTGCGCTCCTGATCTGTGATTTGAAGATTGTAGCACCCGGACCTAGACGCCCCACTCTTCGGCCGGGCGTTGCAGCTACGAAAGGCACGGATAACATCAAGACATGAAGGAGACTTGGCGGTGGTTTGGGCCGGGTGATCCGGTTCCTCTCGATCACATCAAGCAAGCGGGGGCCACCGGGATCGTCTCCGCCCTGCACCATCTCTACCGAGGCGAAGCATGGCCGTTGAACGAGGTGCTCAAGCGAAGAGATGAGATTCTCGCGGCGGGGTTCGTCTGGTCGGTAGTGGAAAGCATTCCGATCCACAATTCGATTAAGCTACGATCCGGACCTTATCGACATTTCCTGGCTGCATGGAAAGACACTCTGGCCACAGTCGCGAAGGCGGGTGTGAAGGTCATCTGCTACAACTTCATGCCGGTAGTGGACTGGACGAGAACAGACTTGAAATGGCTCCTACCCACTACAGGCTACGCGCTGCGCTTTGATACCGTCGATTTCGCGGTATACGACCTCTTTATTCTCGAACGCAAAGGCGCTGAGGCCGATTATTCCGAAGACCGGGTTCGGACTGCGCGAGCCAGCTTCGATTCCATGTCCCAGGTGCGCAGAAATGACCTGGAACAAACGATCATCGCCGGGCTCCCCGGCGCCGAGGCCTCGTACGACCGCGAGACGATTCGCGGGTTGATGGCTGAATACCAGGGCGTGACTGCTGCCGATTTGCGAAGCAACCTCATCGCATTTCTGCGGGAGGTTGTCCCGGTCGCACAGGAAAGCGGTGTTCGCCTCGCCATACATCCGGATGATCCGCCCTGGTCGTTGTTCAGCCTCCCGCGAGTCGTCTCGACCGCCGAGGATGTGAGAGCGATTTTCGCGGCTTGCGATACGCTCGCCAACGGGCTCACATTTTGCGTTGGGTCATTCGGAGCAAGAGCCGATAACGACCTTCTGGCCATGGCTCGCGAATTCGGCGCTCGCATTCACTTTGTGCACCTTCGGCAGGTGACAAGAGAGCCAGACGGATCGTTTCACGAAGCGGAGCACCTGGCCGGCAGCTCTGATATCGTGGGTGTGATCAGGGCTGTCATGCACGAAGAGGCCCATCGGCGACGCGCGGGCCGGCCCGACCATGAAATCCCCATGCGTCCCGACCACGGGCATCTGCTGGCCGACGACATCGGCAAAAAAGTGAATCCTGGATACTCTTTAGTGGGAAGATTGAAAGGGCTCGCCGAACTGCGCGGAGTCATACATGGCTTGAAGTATGCAATGCCCGAATTGGCTGGATAAAGTGCTCTATCGTACCGAAGTCTCTGTTGCAGCAATTACTATAATGCGCGAACAGAGGAAGCGACTCGTATGAAAGAGTTTGCAGGAAAGGTGGCTCTGGTCACGGGCACCACGGGAATTGGCCGTGCGATTGCAAAGCGCTTTGCCGCGGGAGGTGCCCAAGTTGTTGCGTGCGGCATCGAAACGGCTGGGAACGAGGACTTGGCTCGTGATGCGACCAAACTTGATCTGACCCTGCAGGTCGAAAGCTGCGATGTGACCAACCTCGACGAAGTACACTCGGTCATTACGAAGACTGTCAGCCGGTTTGGAGGCTTGGACATCATCGTCAACGCAGCGGCGATTCATCCTTTCGGCACTGTCGTCGAAACGGACCTTGCGACTTGGAATCGCTGCATGATGGTGAACGTTGGCAGCATCTATCTTCTGGCGCACCTAGGCATTCCAGAGATGAAGAAGCGTGGAGGGGGGGCCATCATTAATCTGGCATCGGTTCAGGGATACGCATGCCAGCGGGGCGTGGCCGCGTATGCCACATCCAAAGGGGCAATTCACAGTTTGACGCGTGCCCTGGCCCTCGACCATGCCGGCGACAACATCCGTGTTAATTCGATCAGCCCGGGTTCGATCCGCACACCCATGCTGGCACGCTCCGCGGCCCACTTCGCGCCGGATCTGCCGGCGGAAGATACCTTCGCGCGTTTTGGCGCGGCTCATCCACTCGGGCGTATCGGCACACCCGAAGAGGTGGCTGAATTGGCAGCGTTTCTAGCGTCAGATAAAGCTGGATTCTGCACCGGGGGCGATTATCTCGTGGACGGCGGACTGCTGGCTGGCATCGGCGTTCAATGATCTTCAACCATGCCGTTTAGCCAACTTCCTTCCGGAGCGCTCTGGTCGCAAACCACCTCGAGTGGTTCAGGCGTGCCTCGCCGACGATGGCGAATCGCCCTCCTGCTGGCTTTCGGGGTTCTGGTCAACTTCTTCGACCGGATCAATTTGTCGGTCTCTCGGGACGCGCTTCATGCCTCGTTCGGCTTGTCGTTAGTTGCTTTTGGCTATCTCTCCAGCGCCTTCAGTTGGACTTATGCCTTGATGCAGATGCCTTCCGGAGTGTTACTGGACCGGTTCGGAGTGCGCCGCGTGGGGCGAATCAGCGCGCTACTGTGGAGCGTTGCCTCCTTCGCGGCTGCCCTTTCCCCCGGCCTCAGTTGGCTCTTCGGAGCGCGCTTCCTTCTGGGCGTGAGCGAATCTCCTACGTTTCCGGCGAACGCCAAAGCCTTGGGATACTGGTTCACGCGAGAGGAAAGAGGCCTGGCAACGGCGATCACCGATGCAGCAGCAAAGTTTTCCAGCGCAATTGGAGTCCCGCTGATCGGGCTGCTGCTCTTGTATTTTGGCTGGCGCTGGAGTTTTGCCGCTACGGGCTTTATCAGCTTCCTCTATTTCTTGCTGTTTTACGTGATCTACCGCAATCCCAGCGAAGACAAGGGACTGTCGGCTGAAGAGTTCCAATTCATTCTCCGGGGTGGGGCTCAAGCAGAAGACCAGGTAAAGACACGAAGTGGCGCTTCACTGGGCTACCTTTTGAGGCAGCGGAAGGTCTATGGGCTCGCGCTGGGATGGGGCGCCTACAACTACACTTTCTTTCTCTTGCTTACGTGGCTGCCCAGCTATCTCTCCGTTTCCCTTCATATGGATTTGTTCCACTCCGTTTTCTACACCAGCGCGCCTTGGCTGTTTGCCACTTTCACCGATCTCCTAGTGGGCGGATGGCTGGTAGACACTCTGATCCAATACGGTTGGGACGCAAATCGGGTTCGCCAAACCGTGATGGTGACAGGAATGGCTTTCGGTCTGGGGATTTTCGGCGCGGCCAGAGCTCACAGTCCAGCCGCCGCACTGATCTGGATCAGCCTCGCTCTGGGAGGACTGGCTGCGGCCGCTCCGGTGGCGTGGACCGTTCCGTCTCTCATCGCTCCACGCGAAAGCGTCGGCACACTCGGCGGCGCGGTAAACTTCTGCGGCCAGATCGCGGCGGTTTCTGCGCCCATCGTTACCGGCTACATCGTCTCTGGCACGCACTCATTCGCCGCCGCTTTCGTGACCGCGACAGTGATTTTGCTACTGGGAATCGTGGGCTACATTTTGTTGCTGGGACGCATCGAAGCAATCCCGGAACCGGGGGAAACCGGTAGGCTCGGTTAGGATTCAAGACCTTGTTCAGTCTGACCGGAAGAGAATCTCATGACACTCCGAATGTCATACTTTCGACAGATTTCCCACCTGACCCTTCTCCTGATTGCACTGGTCTCATCGGTGCTCACGACGGCGGGAGGACCGGCGCAGCAAAAATATTTGGTTTACGTTGGCACCTACACCGACCACGGCAGCAAAGGAATCTATGCCTTCCGTTTCGACTCCTCCACCGGCAAGCTGACCTCGTTGGGTCTTGCCGCCGAGGCCGCTGAACCGTCTTTTCTCACGGTCGATTCCAGGGGACGATTCCTCTATGCAGCCAATGAGACGCTCAACTATAACGGTCAACCCACGGGGGCAGTGAGCGCCTTCGCCATCCCGCCCAAAACCGGGAAACTCGCTCTCTTGAATCAAGTCTCCTCGCGCGATGAAGGTCCAGCCCACATCACTTTGGATCGCACGGGAAAGTATGCCTTTGTCTCCAATTACACGCTGGGCAGCGTGGCCGTGTTTCCGGTGCTGAAAGACGGTCGGCTGGGGGAGGCCACCTCGTTCGTGCAGCACAAAGGCTCCAGCGTAAATCCCCAGCGACAAAAAGGACCACACGCCCACGCCGTCGCACTCTCGCCGGACAATCGCTTTGCGGTTGTCGCCGACCTCGGACTCGATCAGTTGCTCGTGTATCCCTTCGATGCTGCGAAGGGAACACTGGGAGCCAAACCCCAAATCGTGAGAGCCAGTCCGGGCGCGGGCCCGCGGCACTTGGTCTTCAGCGCTGACGGCCAGTTCCTCTATGTGATTAATGAACTGCAGTCTACTGTCGTAGCCTACTCGTATAACGTCGTTACCGGTACGCTGCTTCAGTTGCAAACCATCTCCACACTTGCAAAAGGCTTCAGCGGCAACAGTACAGCGGCGGAGATCGAAATCTCTCCTTCCGGGAAATTTCTCTTCGCTTCGAATCGTGGAGATGACAGCATCGCCGTGTTTGCAATCGATTTGCATACCGGCACGCTGACTCAGGTTGAGACCGATCGCACAGGCGGAAAGACACCGCGCAACTTCGCGATCGATCCCACTGGATCATGGCTGCTGGCCGCGAACCAGGATTCCGACCAGATCGTTGTCTTTCGTATTGATGGCAAAACCGGCCACCTCGTCCGCACGGGAGAGGTGCCCCAGGTGCCGTCACCCACCTGTTTGAAGTTCGTGGCGCGTCCGTAGCCATGCAGAGGAGAAGTCCGAAAGAAGCGGTAGGCGGTCGCCGGCAAAGTGGAAAAGCACCACAGCGTATAATCGCTCGGAGAAAATGCGGTTGGCTGTGGGCTGGCATCGTTTCTGACCGAAGCCATTGTTTCTCCGCACAGTCCTGAAAGATTCGTCTTGTTAGTGATGACGTGAAGATCCTCCGGCTAAAGACCGCGGTGGTAGAGGGCAACTTCGATTGGACCTTCGTTCGCATTGAAACGGATGAAGGAGTTCGAGGTCTGGGTGAGTGCTTTTTCGCTCCCGGCCTGACATCGATTCTGCGCTCGCTCGAGCCGCTGCTGCTGGGCGAAGACCCGCGCGACATTCATCGACTGTTCCGCAAACTCCAGCTTGCAACTTCGGGCGCCGGTTCGGTGGCGGGCATCGTGTACAACGCGATCAGCGGGATCGAAACCGCGCTTTGGGATGTGCTTGGGCAATGGTTGGATGTACCCATTTATCGCCTGATGGGAGGAAAGTTTCGGGATAGAGTCCGCATCTATGCCGATTGCCATGGAGGAGAAGCCCTCGAGAGCCTGGATGAAGTGTTGCGTTCCCGCCCAGCGTCGTGGGCTTCGAAAGCTCCCGCACGCCCGGCAAGAGATTACTTCGGCGAGGCCAGCGAAGATTCCCCTGCTTCGCCCGACGACTATCGCCGCCAGGCTCTCGCAAAGAGAGCCGAAGGATTCACCGCCCTGAAGTTTGATCTGGATGTGCCGGGCACGCAAGGCTCCGATCCCCACAATCGAGTGCTCAGCAATCGCGCCATTGATCACATGGTAAGTTTGATCGGCGCGGTTCACGACGCGGTGGGCAAGAATAACGATACCGACATCGCGGTCGATTGCCATTGGCGCTATAACGCCAGCGACGTGGTGAAAGTAGCGCGCGAACTCGAACCATTCCGACTGTTGTGGCTCGAAGATCCAGTTCCGCCCAACAACCCTGCTGCGTTAAAGGAAGTCAGCTCGAGGGTGCGGGTGCCGATCGCGACCGGGGAGAATCTTTTCCTCTTTGAAGGCTTTCAGGAAATCATCGCGCAACACGCGCTGAGCGTGGTTACTCCCGACCTTCAGAAGGTCGGGGGATTGTCCGTCGCCCAAAGCATTGCCCAATTTGCCGACGTGCACACCATGCCCGTTGCTCCACACAATATCAGTAGCCCGGTCGGCACTTTAGCTGCCGTCCACTTCTGCGCCGCGATTCCAAACTTTCTTGCTCTCGAGTTTCATGCCTCCGAAGTTCCTTTCTGGAATGATTTGGTCGAAGGTTTGCCCAAGCCGATTATTCAGAATGGATTTATTCCCATCCCGGAGAAACCTGGCCTCGGGGTCAAGTTGAATGAGGAGGTCGCCCGCCGCCATGCGCGCCAGGGCGAACCATTCTTTGAATGAGCGCGCGTGCAGCCCATAGCGGCGGCGCGCTATGCTTAAGCCGTGTTGCCAATTCATTCGTCTCCAGTCTGAGACTGTAAGCGCGCAATGAGCACGACGAAGTTGTGGACATCCGACGACGAACTCTTCACCATCGCGCAGCGCGAGCTTTTCACCTGCGTCGTGGGTGATGTGATGGACAAGCTGGGTCTTCAGCACCAGTTCCTCCCGCCACAAATTCAACCTCTTCGGCAGGATATGGTGGTGATCGGCCGGGCTATGCCGGTTCTTTCGGTGGATGTGTTTGCCGAAAAAATTGCCGGCAGCGCCAACCAGCTAATGGACAAATCGTTTGGCCTGATGCTGGAAGCGCTCGACGACCTCCGCAGCAACGAAGTCTATGTCAATACCGGTTCCTCGCCCCGAAACGCGCTCTGGGGAGAACTCATGAGCACCCGAGCCCGCAAACTCGGCAGCCGGGGCGCGGTGTTGAATGGCTACGTCAGAGATACCAAGGCCATTCTGAAGATGAGTTTCCCCACCTTCGGCTTCGGTTCGTACGGACAAGACGCAGCCCCACGCTATAAAGTAGTCGACTTCCGCATTCCGGTTGAGATTGGAGTGGTGCGCGTCCGTCCGGGGGATATTATTTTCGGCGACATTGACGGAGTCTTGCTGGTGCCCGCCGAGGCCGAGACCGAGGTTTTCACGCGGGCGCTCGAAAAGGCTCGTGGTGAAAAGCTGGTGAGGAAAGCCATCGAAGAAGGAAGCAGTGCAGTCCAAGCCTTTGAGAAATACGGAATCATGTAAGCACAAATGGGGACACCGATCGTGACTGCATACCCGCCGTCTCGCGCACAGCAGATACGCAGCTTTCTCCGACAACATGATTTGCAGGCCTGGATTGCATGGAGGCCCGACGAACTCCTCATGCTGGCCGGGTATTTTCCGTTCTGGGGAGCCTCGCTACTGATTTACTTCGCGGATGCGGAGCCCGTGCTTTTCGTTCCGCAGATTGAGCCCAGGGATCATATTCCCGCCGGGTTGCGGGTTCAAGAATATCCCTGGGGTGATCTCAAGTGCGCCCATCCATATTCGGTTTTAGTGTCGGCGGTTGGCGATGAACTTGTCAAGACAAGGATCGATGGCGAAAAGGTCGGAATCAATCCCAGCGCCTCCAGAATTTCTCTGCCAATTCAAGCCGCCGAGCAAATTCCCATCCCTGAAGGTTTTGCAGCGCAGCTATCCGTGCTCGGCGTAAGTCAGGACGCCCGGTGCCAGGCGGTTTTTACGGATCTCTATTTAAGAAAAACTTCGGAGGAAGTCGACGCGATTCGGCTGGCAAACCGGGTTGCGAACGTTGGCCTTCAAGTCTTCTTCGAGAATTTGAAACCGGGAATCGCGGAGGCGGAGGTTGCGGCGGCGGTAGAGTCGGCCATCTACCGCCAAATTGGCCGCGATGGCATATTTCATTCCCGAGGGTGGGCCATGGTTCAATCCGGTCCCAACAGCGCCGACGCGGGACGATTTAATCGCTCGACCGCGCGGCGCTTAGAGAGTGGCGACCTAGTTCTCATCGAATTGGCAACTTGCGTCAATGGTTATTGGAGCGACCTCACGCGCACCGCCGCAGTAGGTTCCCCGAAAGCTGAAGTGGAGCAAATACTCGCCGTTGTCAGAGAGGCGCAGCAGGCCGCGATCGATGGCGTGCGTTCCGGTATCTCGGCTGCCGAAGTTGACGCATTGGCAAGGAACAGAATCGCAGCTCAAGGGCTCTCGTCTTTCTTCACCCATCATACCGGCCACCACGTTGGCTTTCGCTATCACGACCCCGGATTTGGGATCCTTCCGGGAGAGTCCGCCAAGCTTGAGCCCGGGATGGTGATTACGATCGAACCGGGAATATATGTTCCCGAACGCGGCGCGGGCGCGCGCCTTGAGGATAATGTGCTGGTTACTGAAACAGGTCACGAAGTGCTTTCGAGAATTGAAGGGAGCGGGCAGGCATGATCACCATTGATCTCTCCGGCAAGGTGATTCTGATCACTGGGGCTTTGGGCGCGATTGCTGAACATATGGTGCGGAGGCTGGCTGCAAGCGGCGCAACCCTGGTGCTCACCGACATTAAAGTGGAGGAACAAGCCAGGCGGACGCTCAATGATTGGCAGATTTCACCTTCGTCTTATGTCTATTTTCCCGCTGACATTACCGAGTCCAGACAGGTAGAAGGCGTGGTGAACGCCGCTTTCGAAAAGTTTCCGGGCATGGATACGGTCATCGGCCATGCGGGCGGCTGTGGGCTGCATCCGTTCGCCAGCACATCGGAAGCCGACTATGAGCGCATCTTTCGCTTCAACTATTTTGCGCAAACTTATCTGGCGCGATCCGTGCTCGCGCAATGGACGCAGCGCAACATTGCGGGCCACCTGATCTTTACATCTTCGTACGTAGCTCGAATGCCGCACACGCAAATCTCTTCGTACGCCTCGGCCAAAGCCGCGCTGGAAAACTTCGCGCGCAGCCTGGCTCTCGAATATGCACTGACCGGAATTCGCGTAAATGTGGTTTCGCCGGGGAACGTCGCGGCCGGTAGCTCGCTGAAAGTTTTCGAGGAAGACCCCGCCTACCGGGAATTTGTGCTGCGAGTGTCTCTGGGCAAAAGAAACAGCCCGCAGTCGATTGCGGACGCGTTTGTTTTTCTTTGCTCGCCCCTGGCCAGCGAGATCAACGGACAAATCCTCAGCCCCGATTATGGCGCAGGCATCGGGAATCGCCTATGAAGATTGGCCTCGGCCTCTACCGTCACATGCTGACCCGCGATTATTACGACTTCGCGCGCCAGGCAGGCTGTACTCACATCGTGGTTCATCTGGTCGATTACTTCAACCAGGGCCCTTCCAACCCGCGTAACAGTCAGCCCACCGGCTCAAAATACGAAGCTTGGGGAGTTGCCGGCGATCCGGATCAGCTTTGGACGGCGAAGGAACTCAAGACCCTTCGCGCGGAAATTGAAGACGCCGGGCTAGCCTTGGCCGCGATCGAGAACCTCGATCCCGCGCACTGGCACGATATCCTGCTCGATGGTCCGCAACGTACGCAACAGATTGAAAAAGTGAAGACCATCATTCGCCGCCTCGGCGAAGCCGGCATTCCCGTACTCGGCTACAACTTTAGTTTGGCTGGCGTATGCGGCCGCGTGACTGCCCCACTCGGGCGCGGCCATGCGATCACCCTGGGGATGGACGGTCCCGCCGAAGATGTGCCGATCCCGAGTGGAATGGTCTGGAACATGATTTACGACCGCAACGCCCCTGCCGGCAATCTGCCCGCAATTTCGCATGAAGAACTCTGGCGGCGCCTGCAAAGATTTTTGGAAGAAGTCATTCCGGTGGCCGAACAGTCTGGGGTGCGGCTCGCAGCTCATCCTGACGATCCTCCCATGCCCACCATGCGACAGCAGCCGCGCCTGGTCTACCAGCCTCAGATGTATCAAAAGTTGATTGATCTGGCTCCGAGCCGCAGTAATGCCCTTGAGCTTTGCGTGGGAACTCTGGCTGAAATGACGGATGGCGATATTTACGAAGCGGTGGATCAATACAGCCAACAAGGCAGGATTGCATATATTCATCTTCGCAATGTCGTGGGGAAGGTGCCGCACTATCGCGAAACTTTTATCGACGAAGGCGACGTGGACATGATTCGCATTCTCGAAATCCTTCACCATAACCGCTTCGACGGCGTGCTCATTCCCGACCACACTCCGCAGATGACTTGTGCGGCCCCCTGGCACGCCGGAATGGCGCACACTCTCGGCTTCATGCTGGCGGCAAAGGCGGTCATCGAATCTCCCCAACGATACGACGCCCAGTTGGCGCCCAAAGGTAAATGATCTGAACTCTCCATCCGGTCCGACGTATTCGCGTGCTCCACTCGTCGTTGCGGCCAGCGTCTCCACGCTGGGCGGTTTCCTGTTTGGGTACGACAACATTGTGATCAGCGGCGCGATCGGATTCTTGAGCCAGTTGTTTCATCTGAACGCGGCGGGCGTGGGCTGGGCCGCGGGCTGCGCGTTGGTGGGATGCATTGCCGGTTGCGCAGCGGCAGGAACAGTTGCTGACTATCTGGGCAAGAAAAAGGGTCTCGCGCTTTGGGCGCTATGTTTCGCTCTCTCCTCTGTGGGCATGCTCTTCGCCGCCGATCTCCACCAGTTCGTTCTCTGGCGGCTGATTGGCGGAGTGGGCATCGGGGCGGCGTCGGTGATTTCTCCGAACTACATTGCCGAGATTGCGCCCACGCGGGTTCGCGGCCGCTGTGTGACTCTCTACCAACTTGGCATTGTGCTAGGAATTCTCGCCGCCGTCTTCGTCAACATGCTCATTGAGCGCATGGGTGATGAAGCATGGAACATATCCACGGGCTGGCGCTGGATGTTTCTCGCCGGCGTTGTACCAGCGATTCTGTTCGGATCAATGATTGTGCCTGCGGTCGAAAGTCCGCGCTGGCTGCTGAAAATGGGCAGGCGCGATCAGGCCATCGAAGTACTGACCAAGATTAATGGCGCTGACGCTGCCCGACGAGAAGCTGCTGAAATCGAAATGTCGCTGGCCAGTGAAGAGGGCCACATCTCGGAACTTTTCACTACCTTTCGTCGCCCGCTGCTGTTTGGCATCATGCTGGCTGGATTGCAACAGATCAGCGGAATCACGCCGCTCTTTTCCTTCTTACCGGAGATTTTTCGCGCCGCCGGAGCTGCAACCAGCGATGCATTTTTCCAGTCCGTATTGGTTAGCCTCATCAATCTTTTGTTTACCCTCGTCGCTCTCTGGCTGGTCGACCGCGCCGGGCGCAAGACCCTCATCCTGGCCGGAACCACCCTGCAATTCGTCTCGTTTGCATTGGTCGGCTGGTTCTATCACATCCACGGCAGCGGCCTGGCAGTCTTGATCTTCGTCATGAGCTTCGTCGCCGGCCATGCCTTTGGCAACGGAGTGGCCTGCTGGGTCATTATCTCGGAAATTTATCCTACCAAGGTTCGAGGCCGCGGCATGTCCATCGCGACTACCGCGCTCTGGCTGGTGGGGTATCTGGGCAACCAACTGTTTCCAATCATGCAGAAGCATGTGGGATCAGATGGCACGTTCTGGTTTTTCGGCGCCGGCGCATTGTTGACCGTCATTCTGGTCGGATGGCTAATTCCCGAAACCAAAGGCCGCTCGCTGGAAGAGATCACAAAATTTTGGACTGAAAAGAAAGCGATCGAGGCGCCAAGTTTATAAGCGGTTCAAGAAGAACTTGTGGCAGCCGGACCTGTAAGCCGAATTCTGTCTGCGGGATTGCTCTCGCAGGACGGTCATTCCTCTGGGCCGCGCATTACTGCGAGGCTCAAGCGACCTACCCGGAGGTTGTGGCGCGCCGAGCCGGCACGTTCTCCCAGGGCGAAGTTTTCACTCCGACCCCAGGTCCCTCCCTATTTGGTCTTGCTCCGTGTGGGGTTTGCCCTGCCCGCTGCATTACTGCCGCGGCGGTGCGCTCTTACCGCACCTTTTCACCCTTACCCCGTTGCCGAGGCGGTATGTTCTCTGTGGCACTAGCCGTCAACCGGGCTTGAACCCGGCTTCCCGGACGTTATCCGGCACACTGCTCTGCGGAGTTCGGACTTTCCTCCCTCGCCGCCCGAAAGCGTCGAGAGCGACCGTCCGGTCCAGCTGCCTACAGAATCATTATATGCTGCGAGGGCTTCGGGCGTTAGGCTGCAGGCGTCAACAAGCGCATGCTGACCTGTTAGACTGCTCGATGGCCAGGGAATTTGCGGAGGACGAAACCTAAAGCCCAGAGCCTGGAGCCCGAAGCCTGTCTCACTCGCATGATTCGCTACGCCGTCCAGATCATCCATGTCCTTGCTGTGTTGGGCACAATTTCCAGCATAGGCTACTACGTTCTGTGCCTGTGGAGCGCGGGGTGGTTTCTGCGAGAGCAACGAAAACCGGTGGACGAGGGCGTCCGCGGCACACCGGCTACTGCTCCGGTCTCCATTCTGAAGCCGCTTCGCGGCACTGATCCCGAAATGTACCAAAGCTTCCGCAGTCATTGCCTGCAAGACTACCCGGAATACGAGATCATCTTCGGAGTCAACGAGGCGAACGATCCCGCAATTCAACTGGTGGAGCGGTTGAAGGCAGAGTTTCCGCAACTCGCGATCCGCTTGATGGTTTGCCGCGAGCACCTGGGCGCCAACACCAAGGTGAGCAACCTGGCCCAGATGGAACGCGAAGCGCATTACGAATACCTTCTTGTGAACGACAGCGATATTCGGGTTGAGCCGGATTACCTACGCCGCGTGCTTGCTCCGCTGACCGATCCTGGGATTGGCTTAGTCACTTGCCTTTACCGTGGCGTTGCCAATTCGACTATGGGCTCGTGGCTGGAATCACTCGGCATCAGCACCGACTTTTGTGCCGGCGTATTGGTCGCGCAAACGGTCGAGAATGGAATGCGCTTTGGACTAGGTTCAACCCTCGCTTTTCGCCGCCGCGATTTACAGGCCATTGGCGGATTCGAAGCCATGGTCGACTATCTGGCCGACGATTATCAGCTTGGCAGCCGCATCGCCGGACTGGGGCTGAAGGTAAAGTTATCTGACGTGGTGGTCGAGACGTTCCTGCCTCGCTACACGCTCCGCAGTTTCTTGGATCACCAATTGCGTTGGGCGCGAACCGTTCGGGATTCCCGCTTTTGGGGATACGTCGGCCTCGCGCTTACGTTCGGCCTGCCTTGGGCGGCGCTGGCATTGATTTTCGCTCAGGGCGCGGGCTGGGCGTGGGTGCTATTGGCAATTACTGCAGCATTGCGCATAACAGTAGCCGTCGTCGTCGGCAAGTTGGTTCTGCGCGATCGCCAGGTCCTGCGCTCGCTGGCCTTAATTCCCGTGCGCGATCCATTCGCGCTGTTGATCTGGTTCGTCAGCTTTGCCAGTCACACAGTCGTTTGGCGCGGAGATCGCTTTAGATTGGAAAACGGCAAACTCGCAAGGATCAGAACCTGAGCCGTCAAGTCGTTAATGTAGGCACGGGCATCCCACGAGGACGTTTGCCAGGGGCGGAAGTTTTTGGTTCTCTCATTCCGGGATACATCCCCCAGCTGTTACATCGGAGGCTGAATTCTGGAGCATCTCTGCGAGAGGATGGGTTCTGAAAAGATAGGGGGACGAAAGTTCCATTTCCGGAAGGCCGGTTTTTCATTGAAGCGACGGCTGGACTTGATTGGACTCGCCTGCGCGTGGGGACCTAGGTACGGCGCCACTTTCCAGAACCACCCCGGATGGAGGACAATAGATAGCATACCTACGGGGTAAGGTGACCTATGCGGCGAGGCTTGTGTGAACTCCTGTGCGTTGTACTTTTGGCTCTTTCGGCATCGGCTCTTGGCCAGCAGATTCGCGGCGATTATATCGAGACCCGCAGCGCTGACGTTTACACCGGACAGTGTTTCGCCAACGGCGAGGTGAACCTCGTCGGCGACGAGGCCATTCTGGCATGGCACGTCCAGAGCGGAAGCTGGGATGGCGTGCCCCTGGCCGGCCTAACTGTCGCCGCCGCAGTGCACGCCCGCGCCACCCTGGGTGATCCCTACGCCAACCCCTATCCGGCGCGGGCCGTCCTCATCGTAGACGACCAGGCGAGTCAGCAGCAGAGTTCGGCTCTGGTTGCATTTGCGCGCCAAATGGGAGGCGAACTGCTGCGCCACGCCCAGCAAGTAATTCCCGCGCCCGTGGAACTGGTGGTCAATCCAGAGCATCACGGAGTAGCGCTGCTGCGCGCCGGACAGTTCGCCACGGTGCAGACCCGCCCCGTCAACGACAAAGATCATCTCTGCGGGAACGAAGTGACGTTTTACCCGCCCCTCACCCAGTTAACGCACTCCATGCCAGCGGTAGCCCTAACCGATTCCTATCGCGGCCCCGGCCTTGACGTAGATTGGGAGTCGCATGGAAGGCGCAGCGCCTTCGTAGGCACGTTTGTGCGCTAGACACGGCTTAGATTAAGTTGCACGGTGTAGGTGAAGACCACGCGTCTACATTGACTGGTTAATCAGAGTCCACCGGAGTTTCTCCCTCAAATCACGCAGAGAACAGCCGCCAGCACTGCTCTTAACCATGCGACTATGGGCCTCCTCTTTTGCAGCGCCCGGCGTAAGCACTGTTCTGAGGTGGTTATTAGCCGCCGAGGTGGCCGTGTTCCTGCGTTTGTTGGCTAGTCTTTCTGGTTCTGCCAAGCTCAGGCGGGCGAGTACGGCTTCTCGCCTATACCCCGACCTTCGTACCGTCTCTAGTACTTTAGTTACGGTTCCCGGGAAGAGGTGCCATCCTGCGCGTAGGCACCGCTTCCTATTGTATGCACGCCTAATGTAAATACCATATATACGGTCGCCCCCCATCTCCCTTTTGGTTACTTTCCAGAAAACGGGCACAAAACACGGAAAATCTCGGAAGTTCGCCTTTAGCTCATGTGCTTTCCGGGGTGATATATGCTCGGGACACCTGAATTCACTCGAACGCATTTTTGTTAGAGGAATTCTTCCCAACTTAGGCCTGGGGCGGCATGTGGCAAGAGGCCTTAAATCTGCGAAAAGGGTTTGGAAACTATGGCCGACTCACGGGAAGTCATGAACATTCGCCAGGCGTCGCAGTACCTGGGGGTGAGTCCGGACACGCTCTACAAGTATGTAGGCGAGCAAAAGATTCCCGCTTTCAAGTTGGGCAACCGCTGGCGCTTCAAGAAATCGAAGCTCGACCAGTGGATGGAAGAGAAGTCCAGCCAGATGGAAGCGAAGAGTAGAAAGAAACCGAAGGCGGCCGCCAAGGCTGCCGGGCAAACGTAAAAGGCGGGCACATGTTTGGATTCGGATCGAAAACGATTGTTGGTCTGGATGTGGGGTCCTCGAGCATTAAGGCGTGCGAACTGAGGAAGGGGCGCAATGGCATTGAAGTCGCGCACCTTGGCCTCGAACCCCTGGCTCCGGATATCGTCGTGGATTCCATGATCGTGGACTCGGGGACGGTGTCGAGCGCGATTTCCAAGCTGTTCACCGACAATCAGATCAAGACCAAGAGCGTAGCCACGGCGGTGAGCGGGCACTCGGTGATCGTGAAAAAGATCTCGCTGCCCTCGATGAGCGATCAGGAATTGGCCGAGACCATCCAGAAAGAAGCCGCGCAGCATATTCCTTTCGATCTGGCGGATGTGAACCTCGACTATCAGATCCTGTCCGAAGACGCCGGCAATCCGCAGATGGACGTGCTGCTGGTCGCCGTCAAGAAGGACAAGATCCTGAACTACACCAACGTACTCTCGATGGCGGGCAAGACTCCGGCTATCGTGGACATTGATGCCCTCGCTCTACAGAATTGTTACGAATACAACTATGAGCCCGCGCCGGGGCAGGTGGTGGCGCTCTTGAACCTGGGCGCCAGCGTCATGAACATCAACATCGTGAAAGGCACCACGCCGCTGTTCCCCCGCGACGTGAGTGTAGGCGGACATCAGTACACGGATTCGTTGCAGAAGGAACTGGATTTGAGTTTCGACGATGCCGAGTCGTTGAAACTCGGAAACAAAGTTGGCACGGTGAGCGAAGATGCGAAAACGCCCATCCTGCAGCAAGTGACCGAGATCATCGTGCTGGAGATTCAGAAGACTTTCGACTTCTTCCGCGCCAGTGCGGCGGGCGAGCACATCGAGAAGATTTATCTAGCCGGCGGATCCTCAAAAGTTCCCGGGCTGATTGAGGCGCTGCGCCAGGAGTTTTCGCTGCCGGTGGAGATTTTCAATCCCTTCCAGAAGATCGCGCCGCCAGTCGAGGGACCAGGAGTGGAACTGATCGAGCAGAATGCTGGCCAGTTGGCAGTTGCGGTGGGTTTGGCCTTAAGGAGTTTTGAAAACTTATGATCCGAATCAACCTGCTGGGACAACCCAGACCGAAGAACAAACGGGCCGCAGCCTCGGCTGCGGCTGTCATGGAGATGGGCGAGGTAGGCTCACCGAAGCTGAAAGTGCTGGTGGTGCTGCTGCTGGCGGGAGCGCTCAATCTGATGTACTGGTACCGCCTCGACAAAGAGAAACAGAGCATTGCCACCAAGATGCAGGTCGCGGAACAAAGAAACCGCGAACTGGCTGATGTGAAGGCCCGTTACCTGGAGCGGCAGCGCCAGGCCGACAGTTACAAACGCCGCGTCGATGTGATCGATCAGCTTCGGGCCAACCAGTCCGGGCCAGTGAATCTGCTCAACACTATCGGTGACACCATCAACGGCACCGAAGCAGTGTGGCTCAACACCATGAAGGATCAGGGCGGCAGCGTGGATATCGAAGGCATGGCGCTGAGTGCCGATGCCGTGGCCTCGCTGATTCTGAATCTGCAGAAGACGGGCTATTTCAAGAACATCGAAATTAAAGAGACCTTCCAGGACGACACGTACAAGGAAATGCAGGCATTTCAATTTACTCTGACCTGCGAAAAAGGAAAGTCCTAAAGGCGGGAGAATATGGGGAACTTTAGCGAATTATCGGGTCTCAAGCAGTGGGCGGCCCTGGTGTTAGGGGCAGCGCTGGTCACCGCCGCATTGCATTTCACGTTGTTCAAGTCCCAGCGGGAAGCCAACGCGACGGCGCAAACCGCCCTGGAACTAAAGCGCCGCGAGAATGCCGAACTCGAATCTTACGCGCCCAAGCTCAAGGACATGGATCGGCAACTGGCGAATCTGAAACAGCAACTCGAAATCGAGCGGAAAATCGTCCCCGACGAGAAAGAGGTGGACGGCTTCATCAAGATGCTGGACGCCGAGGCCATGAAGGCGGGAATCGAGATTCGACGCTACACTGCCAAGCCGGTGTCGACTCGCGAGTTCTATACCGAAGTGCCTTTCGAAGTCGAACTGGATGGGCCGTACTACTCGGTGCTGAATTTTTTTGACCGGGTGGGAAAGCTGGAGCGGATCGTCAACATGTCCGGCTTGCTGATCGCGAACACCAAGCGGCCCAGCGAGGCCAAGGCGAAGCACACCTATCAATACGCGGGCAACGAAAGCATCGTGGCGACCTGTGAAGCGACGACATTTTTTAGTCATGACCTGGCCCCGCCCACGGGCACACCGGCCAAAGGTAAGGGAGGCCTATGAAGCTGGCGACTGCAATTCTAATACTGGGAATGGGGCTGGGAACGGCCGGAGCGCAGAACCCCAGCGTCATCGACACCACCAAGGCCAAGCTGAATGCGGTGCAGCAGCAGAAGATGGCGGACTCCAATGCTGCGCTGGGGATTTCGCCGGGGCAGACAGCAAAGCCGCAACCCGCAACTGCGGCAGCGAAACCGGTTGCTGGCAAGCTTGCAAGCGCAGCCCAGGCGACATCGCAAGCACAGCCTTCCAAGCAGCAACCCGCGGCGGTTTCTCCGGCGATCGCACCCAAACCGGCTGCCAAAACGACCGCACCGAAGACCAAGACGAAGAAGATCACCACGGTTACGGTGATCAAGCCGAGTCCGCCCAAGCCGGCGGTTGCAGTCGAAGACAAGAAGAATCCGGTCGAACCCAAGAAGGATGCGCACAAGACGATCAGCATGGCAGGAGGGCGCCGCGATCCATTCCTGAGTCCGGTGGTAAACCGCGGTATGGGCGGTTCGGGGTGCAGCACGGGCAAACGCTGCCTGGCGGTCGACCAGATCGCCCTCACCGGGATTGTGAAGTCGGAGGCGGGCATGATCGCGGTGGTGATCAACGCCATGAACAAGGCATATTTCCTGCGCGAAAACGATCCGGTCTTCAACGGATACGTGGTAAAGATCACGGGTGATTCGATCGTTTTCAAAGAGACCATGCAGGACAAGTTAGGTAAGTCGTTCACGCGGGAAGTTACCAAGAAGATCTCGACTCCGGCGGTTTAACTCCGGGGGAAGCTGCCGGTTCGATCCGGCGTGTGCAGCAACGAAATTTGAGAGACAGATCACGCGGCGAGCAAAACGCGCGCCCGTGGGGAGAAGGGAAATGCGAAAGCAATTGTTGGCTGTTTTGCTACCGCTGCTGATCTTGGCCCTGATCACGGGCGCCCAGACCCAGAGCACCAGCACAGGCGCGGACACGCGTGCCACCGTACAGAAGGTGGACGTAATGCACGCGGATGACGGAATCAGCGTGGAGATCACCGCCCGCGGACAGGTGACGCCCAAGCTCAGTGCCTTGGACTCGCCGGCTCGGGTGCTGGTGACTCTGCCCAACACCGTGGCAGCCACCGTCCAGAACCACATCAGCGTGGGCAGCGACGGCGTGAAGGGCGTGCGCATTGGCACCGATGGCCATGTGCCTCCCACCACCAGCGTCGTGATTGACCTGGTGCAGGCATGCCCATACGAACTGCTTCCGGGCGGCGATAACAGAATCATTGTCAAGCTGCACCCCGCCGCGGTGAAGACCAGCGCACAGGCAGCGAGGCCAGCGCCGGCAAAGCTGCAGACCACCGCCACGACGGTTGCGCCAGCCTTGGTTAAGACGGTAAGCAAACCAGTTTCCGTCACGGCATCTCCGGTCGCAGTTCCAGCTGCAATCACGGCTGGCGATAAGACCTCGAAGCAGACCACTTCCGCGACTGACTTTGTCTTCGTGGAGCCGACGTATCAAGAGAAAAATACGGCCCAGCAAACCATCGCTGACGCAACCGATCCAACCCGGGCAGTCGGTGCCGCGGCGAAATTTGTAGACAAGCCCGAGGGCAATTTACTACCGGCGCCAAGCGCTGCCATCCAGCCCCAGGCTGGGTCTAGCCAAACCATCCAACCCGCAGTGAATTTGGCGGCGGAGGGAAAAGGGCAGAGCCACCTGGTTAGCCCGGTCACGGCCGCCAAGTACACGGGCGAACCCATTTCCGTGAACCTGAAAGATGTGGACCTGAAAGACTTCTTCCGCTTGATTCATGAGATCAGCGGACTGAACGTGGTGCTCGATCCCCAAGTCAAGGGCACACTCACCATCGTCCTCGACGACGTGCCGTGGGATCAGGCGCTGGACATCGTTCTCAAGAACAACGAACTGGCTCGGCAGCTTGAAGGCAACGTGTTGCGCATCGCGACCGTGGAAACGCTGCGCCATGAAGCCGATTCGCGCCGGGCAGAGCAGGAAGCCGAAGCCTTGGCCGTCGACAAGCAGACGGTCACCCGGTTTCTGAGCTATGCGCACTCCAAAGACGTGCTGATGACCGTGAAGAAGTTCTTGTCGCAGCGCGGTGACGTGGTCGCCGATGAGCGCACCAACGCGGTGATCATCTCGGATATCCCCGCCGTGATGCCAAATATCGACCGGTTACTCACGCAGCTTGACCGCAAGACGCAGGAAGTGGAAATTGAAGCTCGCGTAGTCGCTGCCACCCGCAGCTTCGCGCGCGAGATTGGCACCCAGCTTGGGTTTGGCTGGGGCAATGCAGCGAGCGGTGTCGGTGGCGTACCCGCCGTGGGCACGACACCCCTTTCGACCTTTGGGGTCAACCCCAAATACCCGATCGTTGGAACCAGTCCGCCGACGCCGACCACGGGAGTACAGATACCGCTGTTCTCAAACTTGGGCCCGACCAGCCCAACTAGCGGCTTTTCGTTCATCAATGCCAGCTCGGCGATGCGAATCGATGCCATGCTTAGCATGGCTGAATCTCGCGGACTGTTGAAAATCCTTTCCCGCCCGCGGGTAGTGACGCAGAATAACATCCAGGCTTTGGTCCGCCAGGGCGTGCGCGTGCCCATCGTGACCCAGGCGCAGTTGGGCGGCCCCCCGACCGTAACCTACATCGATGCTTTCCTGAGGCTGACTGTGATTCCGCAAATCACCTCCGAAGGCACCATCTTCCTGAATGTGGACGTCGAGAACACGACCCCTGACTTCGGGCGCACCATCAATGGCAACCCCACTCTGATCACGCAACAGGCGACTACGCAGGTGCTGGTCACCGACGGCGGCACGGTGGTCATTGGCGGCGTTATTCAGACCAACAACTCGATCAACGTGTCGCAGGTTCCATTGCTGGGCAGCATTCCATGGCTCGGCGAGCTGTTCAAGCACACCACCGTCAGCACCGCGAACCAAGAGCTGATTTTTTTCATAACGCCGCGGATCATCCAAACCTAGCGACAAGTTAGCAGTAAAGACAGCCGTCGGCCTCCTGAAGTACCTGTCAGGGACCGGCGGTTTTGTTTTGGGCCGAGGATCCCTTTTAGAGGACTTAACCAGCGAGGGGATTACCTGGACTCCTGGGGCCGGCGGTGATTTATCCCGCGCGCTCCTTCTTTTCCACAATGGGACATGGTTTACTGTTTAGGTTTAGTACCGGGTACCCCCCTTTGTGCGCAAAATCTAGAAAACAAGGGATCTAATTTGCGACTATGTGCTAGATCTTTGAATTTACAGGACTTACACGCAAGATCTAGAGAACATGGGACTTATCGAGATTCCGATTTCGTTTTGGAACAGTTCTTTGGAACTGGATAGGTCCAAATCGGGCTCCGCCGACAGACGATGGGGCGGGCGCGAAGCGCCGTGATCGCGATGTCAAATTGTCAAAGATCAACTATTATCCAGAAGATAATTATATCCAGCACATCTTATCTGCTTTCAAGTACGAAATCAAGCAGAGGAACCGGCGTGCGCCGGTCACGACGGGTAGGAACAGGGAACCACAAGGCAAGCAGGATAACGAAAAACCAGTTGTCAGTTCTCGGTTCTCAGTTTGTTCCTCAGAAGCCCGAAAAAACCACCGCGGATCGGTTGCCGCGGGGTTCGCCCTGCATGCCGACGCGGACTGGTTTTGTTTTCTTTGAAGAACGTACCAACCGGCTGAAGAAAAGCCAGTTGTCAGTTGCCAGTTCTTGGTTCTCAGTTTTTCTTCAGAAGAGAAAGCAGCGGACGCGAGTCTCTCCCCATAACTTGAGAGCACCTAGACGCCCGTCGTAACCCGGCGGGCGTCCCTGTGATTCGCGCAAACCTACGGTTTGTAAATCTGCACGTTGTTGTAAATAGTGCCCACGAAAGCGTTGGAGCAGGTTGAACCGCCGAAGCAGTCCCGCAGGCCCTTAGCTGTTCCTACTCCGTGCCCTGGTAGGGCTGGGGCAGGGTTTTGCCGGCTGGTGTGTAGTGCCCGACCAGCAGGCTGCTGTCATTGATACCCTCCGAGCCGGTGTTGGAGCCGTTGGGATAATCAAAAATAAAATAAGCGCCCCCCTTCTTCAACGCGCCGTGCTGGTTTCCGTAGGGATCTTCCCAGCTGAATACGATGTCGCCGGCTTTGTTGATGGAGTGCACGCCCGTGAAGAAAGCTCCCGGAACGTTGATGGTGGTGTACTTCTTTCCGTTATAGAGAGCCGACTCCAGGTAGCTCTTGGAGTCATACCACTGTAGCGTGACGTCACCGGCGGTGTTGATGCCCCAGGCAAAGGTTGCGATCGCACCGGGCACGTCCAGTTGTGTGTATTTGCGGCCTTTGAGTACGAAGCCATGGTTGTTTCCGGATGAATCCTCGAACTCTCCCGCGATGTCTCCGGCGTCGTTGATTCCGGTGGCTTCACTAGGGAGAGAGCCAGAGGGACCGGGGATATCCTTGAATTTTCCGGCTGTGTATAGGAACCCATGCGGGTTGCCAGCGGTGTCGAAGTAAGCGCCGACAATCTCATTTTTCGAGTTGATGCCAAAACAATCGGTGCTGACGCCCTTTTTATCGTCGATATTCTTCACTTTGCCGCCGGAGATCAGCATGCCGTGCTCGGTTCCATTCGAAGCCACGTAGGATCCGACGAAAACGCCTGCGTTGTTGACGCCGTAGATGGTGCCTTGCTGGTCTTTCGGAATTTTGACCTCGCTCAATTTGAAGGCTTGGGGCGAGGCCAGGTAACCGTACACCACTCCGTCGGCGCCAAAATAGTATCCGACGTAGGCTCCTTTGCTGTTGACCCCATTGGTGAAGGGAAAGTCGTCGGTCGCAAACTTACCGCCTTTGCCGGTGAAACCATGGGTATTTCCAGAGCTGTCTATGTAATAACCGGTAATCTCGCCGGAGTCGTTGATCCCGATGCACCCGGTCTGGGCCGCGCCCGGGTAGGCAATCTCAGTGATGGTTCCGGAGGCGGCGCGGTAAAAGCCGTGAGAGTTACCGCTGGAATCAAAGTACTGCCCCACCACTTCATCGGACTTATTGATGGAGTAGGCATAAGTAGTGTCGGAACCGCTGGCGTAGAACTCGGTCACGGTGCCAGCAATGTCGGTGAAGCCTTCTTCAACGCCCTGAGGGTTCACGACGCCAACGAAGTCTCCGGCGTTGTTAATCCCGAAGAGAGAAGTCGAGGCCTTTCCTAAGTCCACGTCGTACTGAGCGTAGACTCCTTTGACATAGGTATAGCCGTGGTAAGCGCCATCCGAGCCAAAGAAATCGCCCACGATCTCGTTCGAATCGTTGATGCCGTTGCCCCGGGTGAAATTGTCCGATCCTGGGTAAGTGAGAATGGTGTATTTGCCGCCGACATATAAAAATCCCACTACAGCCCCGGACGAATTCGTATAGTCGCCTACAACGGCTTGGCCGGAGTTGACGCCATTTGGAAACGTGCCCGTTGTGTTACCCGGAGGCGTTCAGTTGGGTCACTTTGAAGCCTTGTCCCAGCGCGTTTTGCGCGCTCAAAGTGACGAGAAAAGGCGCCAGGAAAAGTAGTGTGCTCAACTTCAACCCTCGCAGGTTTTGCTTATATCTTGCTGACATTTGATCGATATTCACTTGTATCCTCCGTCACGCGGTGAGAAGAGATGGGTTGTTTTTCCCCAGCGTTCGCTGTTCTCCGGGAGAGTCCACAGTCGGGCGCCAAGAATCTTTCCGGCGTTTCCTGATCGTTTCGAGCTTGATCTGAAACACGTAACAATCTCCTGGAACGCTGAAGCTCCTTATGGAGTACGCAAAAACGCTGCACTTCACTAAACTAAATGGCCTGCCGACCTCGGGCGAAAGACTGAGGGGGGAAGTGTTCACACGGTCGGCAGTCGCGCTATACTCTAAGAACTTGCTCCCCCAAGCAAGGGACATCACGGGACAACTCAGGACATTTCAGGCTTATGCCAGCTCCCGAGCCGCAGGCCGCGAACCGCCGACTGGATTCCTGGAAGGAAATCGCCGCCTTCTTCGGCCGCGACGAGCGGACTGTCAAGCGCTGGGAGAAAGAGCGGGCTCTCCCCATACATCGCGTGCCGGGCGGTATAAGAGGCGGTGTGTTCGCATATCCGGCCGAGTTATCGCAGTGGCTGAAAGATCCCGATCCGGCAGCATCGGCATCCTCAGAGCAACTTTGGGTGGCCGAAGAGAATGATTCTTCAGCCGACGTAATCCGCAAGGCAGAACTCACGATCTCCAAGCCGGTTCAAAGTGGGGCGGCTCCGCCGAGTCGTTCGAAATTCCAAGTGGCCCGAATCTTGGGATTGCTTCTGGCGATCCTGCTAGGATTTCTCATTCTCAAGCATCAAGTTCCACGTCAGCCAACCTCAGCTTCGGCGACAAACATTGCTCCGGCAGCTCATCGACCAAACCCAGAAGCGGAAGATCTCTACCTGAAGGGACGCTATTTTTGGAACAAGCGGACCCCGGAGGATTTGAACCAAGCCCTCGACTTTTTCACCCAGTCCATCGTTCGAGATCCCAGCTACGCGCAAGCGTATGTGGGTCTTGCCGATTGCTATAGCCTGCTACGGGAATACTCAGTGATGCCGCCCAGCGAGGCTTATCCGCGGGCACTGGCAGCGGCAAAGAAAGCTGTGGAATTGGATGACGCTTCCGCCGAAGCGCACAATTCTCTCGCCTTTGTCACCTTCTATTGGACGTGGGATGCGGCCACGGCGGAGCGCGAGTTCAAACGTGCGCTCGCACTGAATCCGGACTACGTGGCCGCTCACCACTGGTATGCAACTTTCCTGATGACCATTCGGCGTTACCCGGAGGCGGTCGCGGAAATCGAAACCGCCAGGAAACTTGAGCCCTCCGCCACGCCGATCGTGGCCGACAAAGGATTGATCCTTTACTGGGCGGGCCAACCAGAACAGGGCATCGCGCTGCTGAAGCAGATCGAAGCCCGAGAACCGGCATTTCTTTCGCCTCACCTTTACCTGGCGGAGATCTATCTCAATGGCAAGGACTATCCAAATTACTTGTCGGAGTCAAAGAAAGTCGCGGTGTTGCGCCACGACTCAATGGCCCAGGCGATCGTGAACGCCGCTGAAAAAGGCTTCGCTGCCCGCGGCCGACAAGGGATGTGGCAAAGCATGCTGCCGGTTCAGAAGAAATTCTATCGCCAAGGCTCGCTGTCGCCCTATTCGTTGGCGCAAACCTATGCCCAGCTAGGGGAAAACCAGGAAGCTCTCAACTACGTGCGCGAGGCTTATGACAAACGCGATGCTGCGATTATCTTCATGACCAACGACCGCTCGTTCGATGGGCTGCGCGAAAATCCCTCTTTTCGCGACCTGCTTGCGCGATCCAGCCAGCCGCGGTTGAACTGAGGACGCCAGACGCCCGTCCTCCATTGAAGCTACGGTCGGCGAGCCGGCTTCATGCGGGCTGCGCCTCCAACTCGAGCAGCGCTTTCTTTCTGTCCACGCCCCAGCGATAGCCGCCCATGTCTCCGCTCTTCCTGACTACGCGATGGCATGGGATGGCGATTGCCACCGGGTTGGTCGCGCAGGCTCGGGCCACGGCGCGGGTGGCCGTTGGCTGACCGATCGCCTTTGCCACGGCCGCATAGGAACGCGTTGCCCCGAAAGGAATGGATTGCAAATGCGACCACACCCGCCGCTGAAACGCCGTGGCTTGAATGTCCAAGGGAAGAGCGGCATTCAGACGCTGGCCACGCATCTGGCGAAGTAAGTCATTTTTCCACGGCTGCATGGTTTCGTCGTCGCGGCGCCGGATGGCGAAGGGGAACTCATGTCTGAGTCCCTGCTCGAGTTCGTCATCCGAGTTGGCGAATTGGATGGCGCAGATTCCCTTGTCGGTGGCCGCGATTAACATGCGTCCCAAGGGAGAGTCGGCGCAAGTGTAGCGGATGGGGGCGGCGATCGCGCCGCGCCGGTATTTATCCGGCGTCATGCCGAGTTGCGATGCCGTTCGTTCGTACAAACGGCTGCTGGAACTGTAACCCGCGTCGTACATGGATCGGGTGACCGAGTGTCCGGCGCGAAGATTGTCTTTGAGTTGGTTCATGCGGCAGGAGTCGGCATAGGCGCGCGGCGTGATGCCCAGCACGCGCTTGAAAGTACGCTGCAAATGGAACGGACTCTGGTGAAATTCTGATCCCAGCCGGGCCAAGGTGAGCGGTTCGTCTAAGTGTTGCTCAATGTAGCGGCACATCGCCTTCACCAATTCCGTCGTGCCGTTGCCGCCTGCTGACTTGGGCCGGCAGCGCAAGCAGGCGCGGTAGCCGGACTTTTCCGCTTCGTCAGGCTTGCGGAAAAAGGTTACGTTCTCGCGGCGGGGACGCCGGGCCGGGCAGGAAGGCCGGCAATACACTCCGGTCGAAGACACCGCAAAAACAAAATTCCCGTCCTGGCTGGCATCACGAGTCAGCACCGCCTGCCAGTACAGGCTTTGATTGTTTTCGTCGTGGATCTGGTTGCTGTGAGCCATTTCCGTTGCTGCCGTGAGGTTGAGTATCGCATTGGTTGTCATAGTGTTGAAAGCATAAGACGGCGTTCGCCGGTGGACCATCCGGATCTTGCGGTCAAAGCAAGATTTCTTAATCGAGGGTTCGCGTGGCCACGTTCGCTCTGTCTTTTTCCGGCCTTGTGAGGGAACTCAAAGCGAAAAATCGCTTTATCAATTGAAGGCATAATTTAAAGAGACTACGAATTCAGTCCAAGAGTCGCAGCTTTTCATAGCGAACTGGACCTCGAATTCCAATTAAGCTGTGGAGTGTGCATCGATACCAAAGATCCACGGCGTGGGCGGGAACTGGAAGGGGGAGTCAGTCCCGCCCGTTTTCTTTTCTGTCCTGGGTTACGATATTGCTTCTGTATCTTTTCGCTACTCCCGACATGCCTGCCCAGAAAAAACCGGAAGTGCGGGGCGATGTTGTAGAGCCGGAGATTGTCGCGAAATACGTTGACACCGTTCTCCTCGATGCAGCGCATCCTGCAGGGGCGTGGAAGAGCGCGAGCCCGATTGCTTTCTCGGCTGACTGGCAGGGGAAGAATGTCGATCCCGGACGGGAAACTCAAGTGCGGGTCTTGTGGTCGCGGCACTACCTGTATCTGAGATTCGAGTGTCACTATCGTGAGCTTTTCACGTTCGAGGATTCCGATCCCAACGGCCGGCGCGACCATCTATGGGACCGCGATGTTGCCGAGGTGTTTCTGCAACCCGACCCCTCGCGGGAACGTTTCTACCGGGAATTTGAAGTCAGTCCGAATGGGATGTTTGTGGATCTCGACATTTTCCCCGGCGGACTTGCGGACTTGAAAAGCGGTTTGCAACGCTCGGTGGTTCGGGATGAGAAATCACATACGTGGAATGCCGAGTTGGCAATCCCCATGAATTCCCTGACAACGAAGTTTGATCCGGCCGCGATTTGGCGGGTGAACTTCTACCGTGTCGAAGGCAGGAATGAGCCACGAGCCTATCTGGCCTGGCAGCCCACCCACACCCCGCAGCCGAATTTCCACGTCCCTAAGGCATTCGGCAAGTTGCGATTCGCCTCAGCGCCTGCGACCTGATTCAGGGTTGGTTGCGGGAACAAGTTGCACCGGCGTAAAGTTAAGCGCAATCCTGTTTAGAATTGCTGGAGGAATCATGCAGCGCAAAGCCGTACGCGTCGTGATCTTTTCATTCAGCCTGCTGGCTTCTCTGATGCTCTCAGCCACGGAGCCAAGTCCCGGGGTGCTGGGTGCGGAAGACCTTAAGCGGGTCGTCCCGCCGAGCTATTTCTTTCGTGGTCAAAGTGCGTCGGTGCAGCTTCGCAATGCAGCGGGTTTCCGCATCTCGGACGGCAAACTGGTACTGGCTGGCTTGGTCGACACCTCTGGTTATTCGAGCGATGTGGCGGAAAAGTATCAGGGTTTCCTGATCACTGAAGTGAAACTCAACATCGGGGGGTCGGAGCTGCCGCCAGGCCAATATGGTTTCGGGTTTAGCAAGCAGGGCAAGTTCCTGGTGATGGACGTGGGGGCCAACGACCTGTTCAGCGTTTCGTCGCACCTCGACCAGAACCTGCAACGCGCTGTGCCGTTAACAATCGTGGCCGACCAAGGCTCATACCGGCTCTATGCGGGCAAGAAATGGGTCAGCCTGAAGGCACAATAGGCGCGTCGCCGCCGAGCGAGAGAGCGCAAAGGTTAGTCCGACAGAGGCTGCAACAGCCCGAATACTTGCGTGACTCCCGAGCGTTTCCGTAGCTCGGCGAGCAGCGCGTGAGCGGCGTTCTCATAGGTCTTGGTGGGATCGGACGAATCTGCCCACACTGCGTCGTAAACGATCTGTGCCGCTTCCTTCAAGTCCATGTGCAGGGCGGCTTCCAGCACGTCCACGCGTTCCTGCAGGCGATCGTAACAAGCCTGGCATACGGCTGCGGGTTCGGGCCCGCTGGGATGATTTTCCTCGTGAGCGCAAGACAGACTCCCGTTCACGCTGGCTGGCAACTGGGAGGCGAAAACTTGCGCTTTGAAGTCGCGTAGGAAACGTTCGCGCTCTTCTTCCAGAGCGATGGGATCGGGGCATAGTTCGCTGGCCGAGACGGTGGAACGCACCGGGGCCGCGGTCGGTGAAACGCGCTCTCCTGCTTTACACACCGGGCACGCTTTCAGATCAGCCGCGTAATACGTCTTGCAATTTGCGCACGGCATGCCGTAACCGACTTGCTTGGGGACGTTCTGAGGTCCGATGGATGGACTTGCTTTTGCCGCCCGCTCGGTGGTTTGGGTGTCGCTGTTGGATGGGAGGGCTGCCGGAGAGACTGCTTTCTTAACTCCGACCGGCGCTGTGGGTGTCGAATTCATAGTGAAAACCCCATGCGGCTCAAGGGCCGTGCTAAAACTTCAGACTTCGCCATTCTAGGAGAGTGAGCCCCGCCTTTCGAGGGCACGGAAGTTCATGCCTGAATGGCCGCCTGACCCTCCGTGCAGTTGGTCGGCCAAACAAGAACGCATGGAATGAGCGACTTACAACAAAAAGCCTCGTCTTTTTTCGCGACAACCGGTTCGCCGTCCTTTCAAACTGAGACCAAGGTCAGCGCGTGCGCCATGTTCAAACGATTCTTGTTTGTCGGCGTGGAGTTTTTGCGGGGTTACGGCGGACTGAGGAAAAAACTTGCCAAGGTTGACGGAACAATCCGGCTTCAGTAAGGTTAAGGTTAAAGAGAGCAGTTGTGTCTGCGGGGAGGTTCTTGTATGTTCGACGGTCTTTTTCAACCGATGCACCTTCTGGTGATCTTTTTTATTGCCCTGCTGGTGTTTGGCCCCAAGAAACTGCCAGAGCTTGGCAAAGGGATTGGCGAGGGTATTCGGGCTTTGAAAGAGGGCATGAAGGATTCAACCTCGGAGCAAGCAAAGAACCCGAGCACGGAAGTGAAGAATCCCGAAATAAAGAGTTGAGTTGGGCTGAGCGATCCAACATTCCTTCAAAGCTGGCGTCACCGTTTTTCTTCTCGAAACATGTTAATAAGAGACGCACGATTCCGCCGCACTCGGTCGGATGGTTAAACTACAAATTAAACAAGAGGCTTGTCGGGTTTTCCCCTATAGCGGGATTCCTGCATCTGCGGTAAGTTAATTTCTTCGTTCTTGTCATTCACCCGGCCTCGCAAACGAAAGTACAAATTCACGATGGAGAAATGTTATGCGTAAGGTGCATCTCTGGGCAGCCTTGTCAGCATTCGCATTCTGTTCCACGCTGTTTGCCGATCAAGTGGTGCTGAAGAATGGCGATCGTCTGACCGGAACCATCACAAAATCAGACGACAAAATCTTGCTGATTAAGACGGAGTTCGCGGGCGACGTTACCGTTCAGTGGGCGGCTGTCCAGGAAATCAGTTCCACCCAGCCGCTGCATGTAGCGCTGTCCAATGGAAAGACTGTGGTTGGCCCGGTTAGCACAGTAGATGGCAATCTCGCGGTGACCACGGCGGCGAGCGGAAGCGTAAATGTGTCGAAGGGCGAGGTGACTGCGTTGCGCAGCGACGCGGAGCAAACGGCGTATGACAAGTCGCTCCACCCGGGCCTTTTGCAGGGTTGGGCGGGAGGAGCGAACCTTGGATTTGCCCTCACCGCTGGAAATAGTGAGACCAAGAGCCTGGCCGTGGCCTTTACCGCCGATCGCAAGACGCGAACCGACGAGATCGCGCTCTATGAAAACACGGTGTATGCCACCAACGATGCTGGGGCGACCCCGAGTACGACCGCAAACTCGAATCAGGCCGGAGCTCGGTATTCCCGGAATTTTACTCCCCGGCTCTTTGGCTACGGGGGTGCTGACTTCCAAACCAACGCCCTGCAAGACCTCAATCTTCGAACCGTTCTTGGCGGTGGTCTCGGGTTCCACGCCATCGAGACCGATAGGACAACGCTGGACTTCCTGGTTGGCCCCAACTATACGCGAGAGAATTACACAACTTTCTACCGCAATTTCGCAGCCCTTACTCTCGGGGAAGAGCTCAGCCGCAAGCTGGGCGCATCGACGCTGCTCACCCAAAAGTTGTATTTTTTTCCTGACCTGAGTGACACCGGGCAATATCGCGCGACCTTCAATTTCGGCAGCGTCACCAAGCTGAGCAAATGGCTGGGATGGCAGAATGCGTTCGGTGATATCTACGTAACCAACCCTAATCCGCCCAATCCGGCTCCGGGCACGGCGCGGCTCAAGACCAATGACATTATCCTGACCACCGGGCTGAATTTCTCGTTCACACACTAAGCGAGATGGCACAAACATGATGTTTCCACGGGTTGGTCCGCAGCATCAGAGAGAGAAGCAAGAGGTACCTTCATGTACGAACATTCGACTGAAGACGCGAGGGATCCGGAAGATCGTGAGATTGATGAATGTAATCCGGTCGAGAAGAAAGACAAAATGATGGATAAGACCGTGGCCGACACGTTTCCGGCCAGCGATCCGCCGTCGTCAATCCCGGACCCGAATGAAGACTCCTTTGCTGCGAGCGGATTCTAGCGGTGGCCCTTGAGTTTCATCATTCCAGGGTCACCGACTTGACCAGATTCCGCGGGCGATCCACATCCAGACCTTTTCTTACTGCCATGTAATAGGCGAACAGTTGTAGAGGCACAATCTCCAGGATGGGTGACAGCAGCTCCGATGCCTGCGGAACGAAAATAGTGTGATCCGCGAGTTTACGCATTTCCTCATCACCCTCGGTGGCGATCGCAATTACGCGCGCGGATTGCTGTTTGAACCCTTTGATGTTGGCAACGTTCTTCGCGTAACGCAGCACTGATCCTGCATCGTTGCGGTCGCAGGTAGCAATAATGACCACGGGCAGGCTATCGTCGATTAACGCGTTTGGACCGTGCTTGGTTTCTCCCGTAGGGTAACCCTCGGCATGGATGTAGGAAACCTCCTTCAATTTGAGGGCGCCGTCCATGGCCACGGGATAATGAATGGCACGGCCGAGAAACAGAAAATCCCCCACCTCGTGATACTGGTCGGCGAGTGTTTTTAAGTCGGACGCGGACTCAAGTACAGTTTCCGTCTTGGCCGGAAGCTCAAGCAGCTCGCGGATATAGCGCCGCACTTGCTCTTTCGTCAGCTTGCCCCGCACCTGCCCCAGATAGACCGCGAACAGAAACAAAACCGCCATCTGCGCCGTGAATGCCTTGGTCGAAGCAATGCTGATCTCGGGTCCAGCGTGAGTGTAAAGCACGCCATCCGCCTCCCGAGCGATAGTGGAATCCATGACATTAGAAATCGCAATCGTACGCGAACCTTTGGCCTTGGCTTCACGCTGAGCGGCGGTTGTATCGGCGGTTTCTCCGGATTGTGTAATCACAATAGTGAGTTCGTCGCGGCAGATCAGCGGATTGCGATATTCAAACTCGCTGGCGTAGTCCACGTCCACGGGCACGTTCACCAGATCCTGAATCATGTACTGACCGGCCATGCCAGCGTGGCGGCTGGTTCCTGAGGCCACGATGTTGATCCGCTGCAAGGAACGCAGTTCGTCCACGGTGATGCGCACGTCGTCCAGACGGACCAGACCCTCTTCGAGCGAGACGCGGGGCGCGATAGTGTTGCGCAAGCCCTGCGGCTGCTCGAAAATCTCTTTCAGCATGTGATGGGGGAACCCGCCCTTGTCTGCCATCCTGTCTCCTCAGCTCCTGCTTACGGCTTCCGATACTTCGCCGCGAACGATCGTGCTTCTCACGTCACCATCGGGACTCAACACAACGAAATCGGCTTCAGCCCCGGCCTCAAGCCTGCCTCGATTGGGAAATCCAACCACCCGTGCCGGATTGAGCGTGGCAAGACGAAGGGCCTGTTGCAGATCCCAGTGTGCGAACTGCATCACATTGCGAACCGCGCGATCCATGGTTAACACACTTCCCGCCAACTTCCCGCCCAAGAGGCAGCGGCCATTCTTCACTTCGACTTCGAATGTCCCCAGGCGATAACGTCCCTCGGGCATGCCGGTGGCGGAAATCGCGTCGGTGATCAGCACCGCCCCATCGGCTCCCTTGGCTTTCAGAAATAGCTCGACGATCGTGGGATCAAGATGAATTCCGTCGGCGATAATATCGGCCGAAAGCCGCGAGTCGGTGAGCACTTCGCCGATAATTCCTGGATCGCGGTGGTCCAGCGGCCGCATCGCATTGAACGTGTGGGTAGCGTGTCGCGCCCCGGCGGCTACGGCCGCGCGCGCGGAATTCAAATCGGCGTCGGAATGTCCCAGGCTGACGCAAACCCCCCGCAGCGCGGCCTCCGCGATCACTTCGTGGGCGCCTTCCAGTTCGGGGGCAATTGTCATGATGCGAATGTGACCACGCGCCGCCTGCCAGAAGCGGTCGAACGCCGGCAGGGTGGGCAACAGTAAATTTTCCGGCGGATGCACGCCGCGGCGGATGTGACTGAGAAAAGGGCCCTCCAAATGGATGCCGAGCGGCTGGGCTCGGTCGCCACGAGACCCGTCGCGCGATGCACTCTCAATCGCATTCGCCAACCGGTCGAGGGCGGACCAGGTTTGCTCAAGAGGGGCGGTAACGGTCGTCGGAAAATAACTGGTCACGCCATGTTGGAAAAGCAGTTGTTCAACCGCGGATAACCCCGAAGAGTCAGCGACCATCAAGTCGTGCCCCGCACCCCCGTGAATGTGAATATCCACGAACCCCGGAGCCAGGATGGCATCGCCAAAATCCACAAGGCGCACCCCATGGGGAATTTGACGCGAGGCTCGCGAGCCAGCCTCCACGATCACGTGATCTTCCACCAGAAGCAGCGGCTGCTCCACCCGCTCCAGCGGCGTGTACAAACAATTTGCGGTAAACGCAATCATGAATTAAAACGTTAATCTAAAGGTAATTTGCCGAGTTGCCCAAGCTTCCTTCTGCCTCGGCAATCATGTCCAGTTATACGATATTTCTGGCTGCCGCGGTCGTTTTTCCTGTCGCCGCTGAACTCGCGCAACAACAAAGCTGAATAGTGAGCCAGTTTTCAAACTGACCCACTACCCAAAGCTGGTTGGCAGACAAGCGGCAGGACGCCGAATGTTATAATTATCGCGGTATTCCGAGGCCTGCGCGCGCCTGTGTTTCCTGCCTCCGCGCAGACTTACGAGTTCGTCGGGGAGTGGCTCAGCCTGGTAGAGCACCTGGTTCGGGACCAGGGGGTCGGAGGTTCAAATCCTCTCTCCCCGACCAATTCAAATCAATCACTTACATTTTGTCGAGGAATAGAGGGTTTACAAAAGGGTTTACATTCCCGCAGGCACTTGCGGTGTGGCATAAACTCCCGCCAAACGCTGGCGGCAGCCATGCTCACTGCTTCAACTCGCTCTTCCCACCACGTCTTGTTGTAGACATTCTGAGTCACGTTAATGTTGGCGTGTCCCATGTTGTCCCGCGTCACCTCAGGCCGAGCGCCTGCACTGCTCATGAGGCTTGAGTGCATGGTTCGGAAACTCCTGAAGTCCACGGTCGCCAGCAAACCAAGTTCTTAGCCGTTGGCTTGAGTTGCCGCCGCAGCAGATTACGCCGGTGTATAGGCCCGCCGCGTCGATTCGTCAAAACCAAGTCTTCCGGTTTACGAAACTTCGACCTCTGCCAAGCCGCATCGAGAACCGCCCGCAAAATTCCGAAAGAATCCAGTGGGATGCTCCGACGCCCGGCATCAGTCTTGGTGTCGTCGAATTCGCCTTCCGGCCCGACTGCCGCGAAGGATCATCGAGAAGTGCCTGGCGAGTGACCGCATCGTCATCGACACAGTCGTCAGCAAATATTGCAATCACACACCCCTTCATCGACAGAGCGTGATTATGGAGAGAGACATTGGCTTGGAAATCAGCCGCGCGACGCTGGACGGCTGGGTCCTCAAAGTCGGCGAATTGCTATTCCTATGGTCGCCGCGATGAGGCGAGAATTGATCACCGGAACTTACATTCAAGCGGATGAAACCCCAGTCGATGTGCAGACACGCGAGGGCCGAGGTAAGAATCACCAAGCGTACCTCTGGCAATACGGTCGTCCCAGAGGAAGCGTAGTGTTCGATTTCTGCTTGGGTCGCGGACGCGATGGGCCGAAGCGGTTCCTGGGACAGTTCGAAGGCATTCTCCAAACCGACGGATACGCGGCTTATGACCAAATCGGTGGGCCGAGAGGTACATGCCGCCTGTTGGTCTCATGCCAGAAGACATTTTTTCGAAGCAGTTCAGCTAAATCCGCGGGACCCGGTTGCAACCCCGATTGTGGCTCAGATGGACGAACTGTTTGCCGTCGATGCAGAAGCTCGCCGCAAAACGCTGACTACTGCGGCGCGCCATATCCGGCGTCAGGAAACAGCGAGACCTCTTCTCGATGATATCCGCAGCAAGATCGAGGCACCGCAGTCCGCTGCTTTGCCTTCCAGCGCACTCAGCAAGGTCTGCCAGTACGCCCTCACGCTTTGGAAGAAGCTCACCCGCTTCTTGGAGTATCAATTAGAGCTAAGTACAAACCTAGCGGAGAATTCCATGTGTCCCGTGGCTCTTGGTCGAAAGAATTGGTTGCACAATCGGCAGCCCACAAGCGGGGCCGAAGATTGCGGCGATTCTATCGGTCGTGGAAAGCTGCCGTCGGCTGCAAGTCCCGGTGCGCGATTACTTTTCCACGATTCTCCCCGGGCTTGCCGATCTCCCCATCAAGTGCCTTCCAGACCTTACTCCCGCTGTATGGGTCGCCCGGCATTCATAGACTCAAGCGACCTGGGTATTAGCGTGAAGTGATTTTGCGACTAAGAACACAGTTTCCTGTTTGCCGACCATCCACGAACTTACTTCGTCCTGCTTCAGAAGAGAACAGGCATACTAAGGCTCCGCAAGGCAGTCCTTGCATTCGTATTCGCGTCATCCTCATTGGACTGCGAATCGGACTGGTGCCACCGTTGCGTTGGCTTCAGGGTTGTAGTAGTCATATAGGATTGACGGCGATGTATTGGCGTTCATTCGATAACGCGTTTTGAAACTGAAGGTCAATTTCGTTCCTCCCGCCGATGGCCAGACGTGGAAAACAACTCGATCAGGACGGACCTCATATTGTTGGCCCGAATCCTGCAACGATTGCCGGTCAACTTCGCTTCCGGGCGGCAGGCCGATTTCCGCAACCATCATTCCGTAGCCCACGAAACCGATTCTCTCAACCTGCACCTCGCAACGCACCGGCTCATCCACCTTTGGCGCAGTTTGACCGTAATGCACGTTCAACCGTAATGCACGCGTTTCGCCCCTCTGCACATTCTCGCCGAGAACTGCGGAAGAATAGTTCCATGGAACGTAGTAAGAGGTGATGGCCTGCGCGTTCATGGGAGCACCATTCTCCGGTCGAAGAACTTGCACCGTGTTCGTCCCCGCACGGAGAAACTCAGTCAGATCGACCGCGATCGCGCCGACCACGTCCTTGGCAGCCGGTAGGTCCACAGCGGTGGCTTCGTGGCCGTTCACTGTGAGTATGGCCTTTGAACCCTCTCCCTTGTCGTTTCCCACCGGAATGGCCGTCGCTAAAGCTTCGACAGCCGCTACCGTGGCATGAGTTGAATACCAGACCCGATATGGATCCTTGTGGGAGAGCAAGTATTGAACCCCTCGACTCACTTGTTCATTGGCATCCTGATTTTGGTCTGGCGAGGAGGCGAGCGCCTGAACCGCGAGCGCAGTTGTCTCAAGGCGGCCCGCATTTCCCCAGCCGTAGAAAGGTGAGGTATTCGTCTCCAAGTTCCAGTAAGTAGAACTACCCTCCGGATGCGCTAATTCCGCCAGACTGGCACGAGCCTGTGCCATCAGATGCATATCGTTCATGGCATTAGCGGCAATCGCGTAATTCCCGATCATGTAGGCGTCGCGCCAAGCCTGAAGGTCCAGATAGTCCATTGCCGCCTTGAGCGATGTTTCAATTGCCTTGCGCTCACCCTGCTTGGGATCGGGTAAAGTCACAGCCAGCGAACGCGCCACCTCCGAGGTGATTTGTGGGTCCTCCACTTCGCGCTCTTTCGACCAATCCCATTTCGTCCATGATCCGTTGTTTTGCTGTTTCGCGAGGAGGAAGTGCTGCGCCTTACGGGCTACCGTCGGATCGACCTCGACGTAATCTGTCGCCGCGTTGAGAAAACGCAGAACGTAGGCGGTTAGCGCCACCTCGGAAGAGCCGGTTTTCCAGTACCCGAATCCACCGTCTTCACGCTGCGAACTTACGAGTTGCTCGTACCCGCTCTGGACTGACTGCTTAGCTTGTGCCACCAGGTCTGCTTGCGCACTACCATCAATGGTTCCTTGCTTCTTCAGCAATTGCAGGCCTAGCAAATTCACATACGCGGTGGACGTGATCTGCTCGGCGCAGCCTGCAGGCCGCATTCCTATCCCGTGCATCGCCTCCAAGACGTGCGCAACCAGGCTCGGATAGAGCATTAATTCAATGTCGGACGAGCCGGGTATGGCTGTGGCAGGAACATCTACGTTCACGGTATTGTCGTTTCCCGCGAGAATCTTCGCTGCGCTGAATGTGATCTGCTGGCCGTCCGGGTGTACGGAGATTTCGTGTTCGACAGCATCGCCGGTAGCACGATCGCGCGCCGAGATGCGCTGTTTGCCATTCCTGGTGCTGGCGTCGGCGCGGAACGCGAACACAACACTCGCGTTTCCGTTCGGCGGCACACTTACTTGCTGTTTCGATTGAGATAGCAGGGACGACCACGGCTCCGGGCTGATCTCCGCCTGGAGGCTCAGAATCTTGTCCGTATAGTTCCGCAGAACGACGGGAAGACTGATGCGGTCGCCCTCGGTCAACGTCTTCGGCGGATCGTGCTCAATGAAAAATGGCTGGAAGCTTCGCAATTGCCTGTCCGCAATGCCAATTTGGCCGTCCTGGGTCGAAGCCACCATGGACATGTTCCACGCTGTGATACTGTCGCCCATTGGGAAACTGACATGGGCGTGACCATATTGGTCCGTGATGACTTCCGGGCGCCAGAGCAGTGTTTCGGTGAAATTCTTACGGACGCGCGGAGTGAATAGCGGTATTTCGGATCCCTGCGAGTGTCTGGGCTTCTTTTCAACGACTTGTATGGTTTCCGCTGCGACACTAGTTTCTAAAGTCCCCGGCGCGGCAGACACTGTTACGATCTGGGTCGATGCTGCCACTCGCAGAGCGGCGTCTAGCTTCGTGACTTCACCGGGCCGGACCGGAACCTTTAGAATCAAACTTTCCATGAATGCATTCGCGGTGACGCTCACTTCATAGAACCCCGCCGCCAAGTTCGCGAGCGTGTAGCCACCTAGCGCGTTCGTTCTCGCCTTGCACGTCCTGTTGTCCTCTGCGGTTGCAGCGACGGTCGCGTTTGGAATCACAGCGCCAGTCGAATCAGTTACCGTCCCTGAAATCGTTCCTTCACCCGCACCGAGCGGCGCGTTCGCGGAAGTCGGCACGGGTGCAGCATCCTTGCTGCTCTGTTCCACCAGGACGCGGCTGAAACTGCTTACTTCAAAGGGATACTGCGGCGCCGGACCCACGCTCTGCACGCTGATGTGGGCAACCTGCTGGGTCACGGGTGTGACCCGCGTTCGTACTACTGGCTGATTCGGATATACGGCAAATGAATCGATGTCCGTTCGGTCGCCATACTGTGAGCGTTGATCGAATTTAAACTGATATGGATGACCCCAGGGATCGAGCAATTGTTCCTTTGTCAGGCCTGAGGCTGCCAAGACAGGCCTCAATTCCTCTTCGTTTTTCGGAAAGATCCCGGTCTTCGCATAATGTTCTGCCAGCGCCCGCACAAGAGCAGCATCCTCGCGCTGAAAATAGTGTGTGTACGAGGACGATTCCAGGATGTCGTGGCAGTTGTCTCCAGTGATCACACCATCCGGCCCGCCGCTCACCACGGTAATGACGTAGGATGGTCCGGCGATGTCGAACTTGAATTGATACGGATGCCCCCAGGGATCCTGCAGAGTATCGAGGTCGACTCCCTTGCGCTTTACTTCGTCGCGAAGAGTCGGATAGTCGCGAATGTAATTGCTGGTGCGCTCGAAATAATCAATCGTTACCTGACGGATTTTGTTTGCAATGGGATTGAAGTACGACCAGCTGAATTTGGTGACTTCGATATCGTCGGCGGTATTGGGCACCTTGTCAGGACCGTTGCTGTAGATGGTAATTACGCTGTCGCGCGGCTGCGTGGAGTAGGCCACGCGGTAGGGAACGTCCCAGGGGTCTCGTAACGATTCAAAATCGACGCCCCCGGATTTCAGAGTCGCCAGAAACTCGTGTTCTGGCGGATAAACTGAATTTCTTTTGTCGTAGTGATCCAGCAACTCCTTTGCAGGCTGAAGTTGCTGCTGCATCCATTGGTGAATCTCATATCCCAAGGAGTATTCCGAATACGAACCGCCATCCTCCTCGCCTTGTTCTTCGTCCCTGAGAGCGTACGGGCTGCTTAACAGGAGCGCTTCCGCCAGCATTTGCAGGCTGTTTGAGAAGGGCTGCTTGGGATCGAGCACGAGAAGATCCCGCAGGCCCATGCCGGCGATCGATCCATACCTCGAGTAGTCGAAATAGTCGGCGCCAGAGAATCCGTAGTCCCCAAAATCCTGATCCGTGCGCAGTCTTTCAGCAACCGCCTGATCAAATACCACCAAACCGAGAGCGCTGGCAACGCCGTCCCCTTGCGGCGTTCGTACGTCGATGTCTGTAATAACGGCCTCGCCCGGCCGGTACGTTGTCTGCGGCATGCGCACCGACAGCTTGAGCTCATCTGGTCTGGCGTAGATCACCCGCGTGCTGCCGTGCAGCGCTGCGTGGGGAGTCTCGAGGGAATACGCCTGAACAGTAAGGACTCCCAGAAACCGGGAATCATAGGGAATCAGCAGCTCTCCTCGCTGGTCGTGCAGGCGCAGTACCTGAGACGCTAGTACTCCCTTTGGGGTAACGATATCGACGACGAACTCCCCATCGTTGGCACTTGAGAGCAGGGAAAGTCGAATGGGTTCTCCCGGACGATAGAGAGTGCGATCGGCAGTTACTTCGGTGAATTCGTTCTGTGCGGCTTGAAGAGGAAGCTCATTGTCAAACGTGCCGCGCAAACCGTTCGCGTCTTCGCCGTCGATGGTCAACGGAACCACGCGCTCTTGGCTGCCGCTGTAGTAGCAGTTTCCACCACGAACCATCACAGACGCTTCGGGAATGTGCGGCAACCGGACGCGCGCGAGTCCATATTCGTTTGTCCGGAACTGCGCGAGGGGATTGCCAGCTTCGCCGCCAGCGGGACGTACTCCACCGGAGATCGGCGCGGGCATGCCGTCGGCGTAGGCGCTAGTGATGTAGATATCTCGCGGTTCACCGCTCCGCTCGTACGTGGCCGCGGCAACGTAGACATGAATGGGCTGCACAGTTACACGCAGCTTGAACCGGCGTTGTTCCGTACGACCAGTCGAAAGGTCGGTTACATAAGCCGCAAAGTCGACGTCCTTGAAACGCGCATAGTCGGTTTCTTCAAACTTCGCATCGGGCTGGAGATCGATCGCCGCGATGAACTTCCCCGTCCGATCAAACTCCCCCAGCACAGGACTGGACTCATCGGCGGTCCAACGGCCTGTTTTGCTGTCCCACTCTCTGTTGTCCTGGCGCACCACTCGAACCTTGGCCTGCTGGACCGGTTTGCCGAACAAGTAGTCGCCACTCACCTCAATCGACGCATTCTGACCTCTTAGGTAGTACGTTCGGTCGGGTTTTACGTTGACCATGAAGGTTGGCAACTCGTAGCGGCTTATGCGAATATTCGCCTGCGCTTCGGCTTCGTTGCTGCCGTTAGCGTCGCTTAACTCGGCTTTGAGCCGATATTCTCCTAGCTCCAACTTCCGCGGTATCTCCCAATCGGCGGCCGCAATCCCGAAGTTCGACGTGGTAAGCACGCGCTCGAACTGTTGCTCCTGCGATTGGTCGCTTCCGATCGTCAGCTTCAGCTTGGCGCCGACCAGCGCGTGTCGGTTTGGCCCAAATGCCAGTAACCGCATATGAACCGTCTGGCCCGGTTGGTATAGCGGCTTATCCGTGCTCAACCGCAATGAGGGGCTGTCGGGAAGCTTGAACTCGGTGCTTGCAGAATCCGAGAACCCGCCTCGGGTAGCGGTCGCGCTGACTTTTCCTTCGGTACACGTACTTGCCCGGTCGATGCGAAATGTGACGACCCCATATCCAGAAGAATCGGTGGTGAGTGTGCGCTTCGCAGTCTTCTCGTCCGCGTCACGAGCGCATTCTGAGATCTCAAATTCGAGTTCAACCGGAATGTTCGCAAGCGGTCTTCCCGTCGCGGGATCGTCCACCCGCACGCGCACCGGGTACGGAGTTCCTGGCGCAGAATGCGCTGAGCTCATCATGCTCAGGTTGAACCGGTTGCGAAAGACTCTGCCGAATTGCGCAACCCCATAAACGGGCGCGAAGTCGTAACCGGGCTTGGGGGTGAAACTGTAACGCAAGCGCATGGCCGCTAATGTAGCCAACTCGGTCGAGGGCAGGTTCTTAACTGTCCATGGCAGCTTCTCAGTGGTTTCTCCCGGTTGCTCCTTGAATGTGCCCTTCGAGAACGCAAATACCGACTCTTCGTAGTGCTGGTTCTTCGCTACGACGTCCACTATTTCGAAGGAGAAGTCTCCTTCAATCGGTTGGTTCGAGGAATTGATTCCTACGAAGACGAGCGTGGGTTCCGGATAGAGTTGGAATTCAATCTTGTCTTCCGGGACGTGGAAGATCTTGGGGAAATCGGCTGCCCTGACGATTCCCGCAGCTAGGCAGATAAGGAACGACACGACAGCGACTTGCCGCAATGTGGTCATATTCGCGTGGTGCTAACAGCTATTGTCCTATTGTCCTAAATGCCAGCGCGACACTGACCACTGATCTCCAGTTTGGGAGTCACGTTGGTAACCAGGTGATCAAGCCTCCACGCTAGTGGGTACGGCCGGCGGCGATCCAAGTCCGCTGCTAGAGAGAACGACTCGAAGTACTTCGTCAGCACAGGTGTGAGCACGGTGCCGATGGCTAAGCGGGCTCCTGGATAACGGGCAAACCAGCAGTAGTCCCAAAGGTAAGGATTGCCGACCATGCACTCTGAACTCGTGTGATGCCCCGATGAGCTGTCGAGGACTTCGCGCCGGCAATCGCAGCTTCGATTCAGTTTTCCGTGCAGGTTAGTGCCAATCGTAGGATGCACGCGGCGGGATAACGAAAACGGCCTTGTCCCGATTTTTCACCCACCAGTCCTTCCACTTTTGAGAGTTCTCCGCGGTTGGAGGCGCATTTGCAGGTAGGGGCGGATCCTTCACCATTTCTGTGAGGGCGTTCAGTATAAGACTAGTGCGGCGCTCAGCCCAAGAAAAGGATCCGGCGCAGGCTTGTGCGGCTTCTTTTGGCTGCTTCGACGGTTGGTTCGCGGCGGTGACTCGTAGCAGGCAGGCGTCAAATTCCTTCTGCGCATCCTGACTTATTCGATTCGCGCTTCCCAAGCCATCGACGAGAACTCCAACGGCGGTCTTGCCTCCAACGAATCGGAGCTTTCGGATTGCCTCGAGCGGAAAATAGCCGGGATAAATAACGAATGAGTTCAACTCAGTTGCGACTTGGCCTGCGGTTTTCTGGTCTCCGAAGCGCAATAAGCCGGCCTGAAGGTTTCCCTGAATCTCCGAATCTGTGCCCGGAAGTCCATCTTCATAGGGTTCTAAGGTTTGGTCCGCCCTTTTGCGGTCTTCAGAGCAAGCAGACTCAAAGCCGACTTACATCAGCAAGAAGAGGCCCAGGCATTAGGAGTGAGTTCCAGGAGCCGCTGGATCGTGACATCGGCGAGGCCCGGAAGGATCGCTGCCAGATAATCGCGCACGGAGACTCCCGCCTGATCTCTTCGAATAGCTCCACCTTGCGTCTCCTGTTCATCGCCCTCCCCGTCCTGGCTGGCCAGAACAGGGTAGGCCGATCCAGGCAATCGCTGACACCGACCGGGGCCGCTGCTGACGCAACATCACCGTGTTACCGGGTGTTCTGGTCTCGCCTCGTTGGTCCCAGCATTTTAGTCGTTGCCACCAAACCGCACTGGTATCCAATATTCATCTTCCTTGAACCCAGTTTTAAGCTTGAAACGCATGGTTTGCGGTGGCTTGGACTGCAGCATCAGCGCGGTACTCTTGTACACCGTATTCACGTACAGTGGAAAATACCAAAAGCTGTCCGTTCCCCGGTTCGCCACGATCAGCAGGTTCTTGCCCTCGTCGTAATTCACGGCCCAGCGAACCTTGTGGTTCATCTTGCAATAGACCGTATTAAATGGCGTTGCCAAACGTAACGCCCCCTGAGCGTGACAGTTGTGGGTTTGTTGCTGCGCAAGCGCCGCAATCGAGAGCGTCCACAGAATGAGTAGAGTCTTCATGAGTTCACTTTGGCTTTCTAGCTGCGCGTTCCAGCGTTCGGGATGACTGAATACACTATCGCCGATGCTACCGACCAGAAGTGCGAAGAGGTTGTGACATCCATCACCCGAAAACAATATTCTTGCCAAGCCGTTCCCAATGCGGAATCGGGCACCATGCGCGTCGTTGGCGTTCTGCCTCGTTTCACTCACAGGTAGTGAGGCTTGGTAACTCCGCGCCCACGACAGCGGAAACAAAAAGTGGGTTCAACACTGAGCGAATTGCGCACACTGTTGCTGATGTGATGTCCGCTAAAAAACGCGGAAATCCCAGGGAATTATTGTTAACGCTGTGAACCACCGAGCGAACACGGAAAATAGCCCGCCGTTGGAGGGGTCTCGGGCGGGCCAGAGGACGAACATGGCGCTTTTTTCAGCAACCTAATTCTTGCTTGAAAAGCATCCTGCCTTACCCTTGCAGAGAAAACAACTGCACGTTGGCGCCATGCGCTGCCACGACAGTGCTAGTTAACGGGGCGCAATTATCAATTCGGTGGTGACGCCGTGGTCACGGCTTTTTCCAGTCGGTCAAGGAGTCTAATTCCTTTAGGATTGCCTGCAACCTTTGCATCCGCCGTTCTTGCTCTGCTGCCGCTCCGGGTATTCTCTTGCTGCCTCGTACATATAGGCGGTTCTCTTCGCTGATTTGCGCGATTTCTTCTCGCAACTTTCCGATGCGCTCGCTGACGGGCTGCTGCATGGGGATAGGCTAGCAGACTATGGCGAACGGATCATGTGCCGGGTCCTGAGGGTAACTTTGGTTCTTTGGTTCGAAGTCACACCGGGATAAGCGACTACACTTGAGCTGTGAGGCATTACGCCATCAAACTGGTCAACGGCTTGACGACGTTCACCTGCCCGCGTTGCAAGCGCTCCGTCACGATATTGGAGTTCAGCAGCCAGAACGGCAACCGCCGCACCCAAGCGGCGAGGACAATGAACGAGCACGCTGCGGCTGCGCATGGCCGCCCCGCCCCCGTGTCGCCGAGTGATGCGCAGATGTGGCACGCTCGTTAAAACGCGCACCTCGGTAGAGGCACTGCTTGCTTTCATTGTGCCGAAACCAACCTCGAAATCAATGACTGGATCAGTGCCGTTTCTTGCTTTCAACATCCGCGACTCGCGCTTTCACCAATCTCTTGATGAGAGCAGCAGGCAATGGCTTGTCCGTGGGGAAGTGAATGGTTCCCTTTGATGTATAGAAGCCCTCAAGCTCCTTTTTGAGAGCTTCGATGACCGAGGCGGTCGGGAACAAACTGCAATGATCCGAAAACGCGGCGAACCAAACCCGCACTCCCTTGTACCTGAATGCAGGAATACGATAGCTGATGGTTTCGGTCGCTTCAGGCGGCACAGCGGAGCGAATCACAGCGCGAATCTTGTTCAAGGTGCTGCGGGCAGGTTCGGGGACACGGGCAAGGTATTCATCAACGTTCTTTGGAACACCCTTGCGATTCACACCCGGGCGGCAAGCCGATGACTTGTTCGTAAAACTTCTGCATGGCGTCCAGATCGTTAACGCGCAGTGCGATCTCCCCGAGACCGCGCACCGACGTGCGCTTCTTGTGGGCAGTTAATGTTGCCATGATTGACCTCCCACATCTCGCGAATATCGTACCCAGGCGGTTTCGCCAAATCGAGCGGTCCACTAGCGATCTTCCCCGGCGTGTCTGCGACATTCAGTTCCCTCCAAACGTCGAGGTCACAGCCGTCATGATCCAGTTGCCATGCAACTTTTCGTAAGCGGACATCCACGCCCCTACCGAGTGCTGCTTAGTTTTCTTCCCAGATGCATCGGTCTCCGTGTAAGCAATTCGCACACAGACGATCATCCAACCCATCTTCCCGTCAGAAGAAACGCGCACAATGGGCGGGTCAATGTCATCCCAAGCCGAAAACTCGGCACGCTTGAAATATGCGAGAAATCGGGCTCGCACATCCTCCCGGCTCATGTAGTTCACCCGACCGTCGCGAACGTCCACAACTTCGGGCGCAACGTGGGCGAGCAGCGCTTGGACATCGTGGTCGAAGTGCGCACGGCGTTCCTCCTCGTGCAAGGACAGCAATTCGGCTTCGGCCTGCTTCTGAGCCTGCGATTGTTGCGCTGCAATGTTCAATGAGGTCAGCAGAGCAACGCCAAGGAGCAAGCGAGAAAACATGCGTTTGGGATCGGTCACGGTGACGACCTCCGAATCCGTTTAGACATAACGCCAGAAGGAAGGAAAGCAAAGCTAGCGCGGACGCTTTAAGCTGCACCTTTCTGTTTGCCTTTATTACCGTGCTTCCGCACATACGATAGCCCGCGCTTCAGTTCGGAAGCGAGGTCGCTAGTTTCGGTCGCGATCTGCGCGGGTTCGCCAGTCGACTCGCGCCCCAACCAACGATTAAGCTCTTCCGGCGCGGCATGCACGCGCCGTCCTTCACGAGTGACTGGCATACCAGTCCTTGCCCAGCGTTGAGCTACGGATGTCGTCTGAGCTAAGAATCTCGCTATTTCGTGCCAGCCCTTCAACGGGGTACTTTCTTCGCGGCGTTTTGGCGGTTTCCGCATGTTGTATCCAGTTCGATGCCACCAATGTTGGTCAGGCTGCAAACGCAGGGTCATATTGATTGGCAGCGTTGGGTGCTATTCGTCTACAGTATCCGTGATGAAATATCCTATCTGCACTCTGTTTTTGCTCTTCATTATTGGCAAAGCGGGGGTTGCGCAGAACACTGCCGCTCCTGCCATGTTTGACACCAACGCTGCTGAGCGGTTTGCCCATCTTGCGCTCGCGTGCGTCCACAAGGAATATCCGAACCACATTACTCACACCTTGAACAGCGATGCGGATGTGGCACCGCCGCGAAAACTGACGCCAGCTTTCTATGGGTGCTACGACTGGCATTCCTCGGTGCACGGGCATTGGCTGCTGGCACGGCTAATCGGGACTTTTCCCAATTCTGCATTCGCGCCATCCGCCCGCGAAACCCTGCGGCAAAGCCTCACAGCGGAGAACATCGCACAAGAAGCGGTGTACTTGCGGGCCGAGGGACGAGCCAGCTTTGAGCGTCCCTACGGGGCTGGCATGGCTACTCCAGCTTGTCGCGGAACTGCGCGAATGGGACGACCCTCAGGCCCGCGAGATGGCTGCGAACCTGCTGCCTTTCTCCCTCAGATTTCGTCGGCGAAAAACGGCACTTGGCTGCAGCCAGTGGTGTCGCCCGATCCCACCGATCCCAAGCTGGCGCATTTGGACGGGCTGAACTTGAGCCGCGCATGGATGCTGGAGGGCATCGCTGCGGTCCTGCCTAAAGGCGACAAGCGCCTGCCGACGATCAGGGCGGCTGCCGAGGAGCACAGACGAGCGGGACTGGCAGCGGTGACGGGAAAACATTATGAAGGCGGGCATTGGCTAGGGAGCTTTGCGGTTTATCTGGTCACAGGGCGAGGCATTCCTCAGACGTGAGTGACGGCCGGAAGAATCAAGGGTGTCTGTTCCGATCACAAATTTTTCGGGAGCGGACTCTGACTTTCCCTTACCTTCGCTTCTTGCGCGAGTTGCTTCAGAGCCGCCATCGTGCGTGCGGTGTAGTCTACACGTTTGTCCGACTTCGGGCGTCGGTGAGGTTTGGTGGGGGTATCATGCTTTGACATTGGCTTCTCCCATTGCTGCCGGAGCACTTTGACGGTCTTATCTCCCAAGTCCTAATCTAGTCTCGAAGCCACCCTCAAGAATGGTCACTTTTGCACAGGTCGCCGGTTCTCAGTTTGCTGAGCGCGCAGTCTTTCGCCGGCCATCCGCGCAACTCTGGCGCGCCGGTTGCTTACCCATTAAGGAGCACGCCCCATGACATTCGCGATCTCGAGCGCAAGTTTTTCAAATGGTGGGAAGATTCCCACCAAGTTCACCTGCGACGGCAGCGATGTTTCTCCCGAGCTAACATGGACAGCTCCGCCTGCCGGAACGCATAGCTTCACATTGATTGCGGCCGATCCCGATGCTCCCGCTGGAACCTGGGTCCACTGGGTTCTCTTCAATCTGCCCGCCCACACCACCGCCCTGCCGGAAGGCGTCACCAAGGTCGATGAAGTGCCTGGCGGTGGCCGCCAGGGTCGCAACGACTTCCGCAAAATCGGCTATGGCGGTCCCTGCCCGCCTCCCGGTAAACCCCATCGCTACTTCTTCAAACTCCATGCTCTGGATAGAGTGTTCAACTTAAAGCCTGGCGCCAGCAAGCAGGAGGTGGAGCACGCCATGCAAGATCACATACTCGCTATGGCCGAACTGATGGGCACCTATCAGCGCTGACGAGCGCTTATCTGTCTCGGTTCGGCTCCCGACCGACAGCCATGACACTTGGAACGATACATCCACCGAGGGTCGAAGCTTCGATTGAGTTTCTTAGGCATGATGCGGCTAGGATGCATCAGAATCCTACTCCGACAGTATTGACGCGCTACGTTTAGCGGAGTAGTTGGACGCCGGCTTTGAGTTCACTTTGGTTCCGCCGACCCAGTAGTTCCGGGAATCTGGAATGTCTCGTCATTGGTCGCGTTCAAATTGAGAGCCTTGAAATCGAAGACCCAGGTTTCCGCGCCGTAAAGAATGGTGACGTGGCTCACCAGATTGACCCCGCCTACCAACCTCCAAGCGTCGAATCGGATTGTGATTGGTTTTCCCGTCCGGGAGTTTGTACTGATGAGCCCAACCGGCAAATGCGAGGTTAGGGAAAAGTAGGCACTTGCCGAATGTCCAAAGTCGTCTGTCATGGCAATCTGAGTGGTCCCTTGACCCTCGAATTGAGCGCGACCGATGGACTTGAAATCGTGGAAACGTCTTCTCAAATCAAGGACCATCATAGGGAACTCATGGCCCCGAAGCACGGAAGCTTCGATGGCGTCGATCGATTCAGAACGACCACTGTTATCCAGTTGCCAGCCTCGACCATCCAGGATTCCCTCGATATTCTTGTGATCCGAGAAAAACTGCTGGAACGATAAATTTCCGTCGCGATCCGAAATGATACGCGTCTCGTAGTCACCCTTCGGTCCGTGGCACGCGGCGATAGCAGAAATTGAACGGATGCTTGCCCGCGCGTCCTCAGTTCCCATGGCCGCTTCGGCGGCAGCGAGTATTTCCGCGCTTGTCAGCACCTCAGCAACGAGTTGGAACCTTGAAGTCTGCGCTTCAACCCCGGATAAGACGAGGGACAGATAAGCTGCGAGTATCAGGATCACTTTTCGACTCGCACTCTCAAACGCGTGAATCTCAAACTGGCACAAGGGAGCCTCTGGGGAGCTGCGTCTGCACTGGCCACAATTGTAGACCGGCACAATACCAAATGGTCGTAAACAGTACGAATCGACGGATTGAAGGGACGACTCGGGTATTTATGAGACCGCTTGCAGCATGACTGGCGGATGATTGTGGAACTTGGAAGAGGCCGGTCGAGCCTACCTCAGTTGCTGAACCCGGGCAGGTCTATGCGTTTCGCGATGTGATCCTTGATCCAGTGGCTGTCCCACCATTCCTTCGGGTCAATCTGGACGCCATCGAGCTGCATGCCGAAGTGAATATGGTCGCCTCCGGCCATTCCCGTCTGGCCGCTCGTGCCCATGACTTGGCCTCGTTTTACCATGTCGTTTTCGTGCACATTAATCTGGCTAAGGTGGCCGTAGATCGTCTGTAGCCCGTAGCCGTGGTCGACCACGATGCAATTGCCGTAAATGCCGAGCGGAGCCGCATATACAACCCGGCCATCATTGGACGCCTCCACGCCTACATGCTGCGTCACCGCGAGATCATATCCAAGGTGCACCTGCTGATCGATCTTGTTCCCTTTGTATATGTAGTTCCGCGTGTCCGCAAAGCTCGATTCCGCCTGAGAATGAGACTGCCGTGCGAAAGGCTGCGACCATAAAAACTTGTCTGCAGTCTTCAGGCGCAGATCGGAGAGCACCTTGTTGTTGGCCCGGCGCATTTCGCTATTGATCTTCACAAAACGCGACACGGGATCGCCCGCGCCATTCGGATCAAGCTCGCCGATTACCTTCTGCATGAAGTGGTCACTCACCTGCAAGTCGTGCACGGTGTACTTCGGCTGCTCTTTCTTGGGAAACTGGAATACGATCGGGCTGGTCACGTCGTTTCCCACGCCATAAGAGGCGTAAACCAGCGGGACAGTGCTGTGCGGCATATTCCAGGCAAAGGCGAAGAGCGAAAAGAAGCCGGGCTTGCCCCCGGGCATTGGCCACGCCCGAAATGCCTGATCGCCCACACGGATACCCGCTTCTGTCCAAGTGCCGGAGACATTGAAGGTCGCCAGATCAGCCATGCCCAGGTATAGGTAGTGTTGGTCTGAATCAACACTGACAATTGGCGGTCGCGTCACCACGGTTACCTCGCGCTCCCAACCCGCTGTCTTCCGAAGCAAACCGTTGGAGGTAGCTTGAAAGATCAATCTTGCTTTGCCGTCTTTGAGCTGGGGCGTGGTGTTGACGCCGGCGGTAAAGTTCCATGTGCCCTCGGTCACGCCCGAAGGTTGGCCGGCCTCCCAGACGTGATACCGGATGCCATTCTGCTCTACAAAGGCCGCGAGGCTACGAACACCATGCGGATCGCGCACGTGGACAGTAATGGCAGTGGCCTGGCCCAGGGTGGTGACTGGAGATGGCAGGTCCACAACGGGCGGCGCTGATCGTGCCAACAGAATCGCAATCGACAACAAGACGATAGCAATAACGACAACCAAGACTTTTCGCACAAGTCATTGTAGCTCCCAATCGGCGATTCGAGGATCGGCGGTTGAACCAATCTTGGGGGACGATAATTCTTGTCGGCTGGCTGATTCCTGAAGCCGAAGGCCGCTCGCCGGAAGGGATCGCAAAATTCTGGACAAACGAGAAAGGCATCATGGCAAGATAGAATCCCCATGGGAGCCTTGCTGATGAAAACCGTTTTGCGTAATCCACTCTGCCTGTTGATGCTCGTTGTTGCCGGATTTGCTCAAGACACCCATGCGGGATATCGATCTTTGCGAGTGGATGCCGGGAAAGTAATCGGAGAAATCCGCTCCTTTCAGGGATTGAACGGTCCACCGAGCCCGGTGATGGCGGGACTTCCAAACCTCGTCGAACAATACAAAGAGCTCCGTATTAATCAGGTTCGAACCCACGATTTTATGGGTCCAACGGAAATCGATTCAAAGTTCGTTCTCGGCAACGGAGCGCTCACTTGGCTTATTCCCGACGACGCGCAGCGTGCTGGCGTGGTAAACGCGGGGAATGCCAGCATCATCTTTCCCGACTGGGGAGCCGATCCAGAAAAGCCCGGAAGCTACAATTTTGCTTCAACCGACAAGGTGATCGCTGCTATTCACGCTAGCGGCGCGGAAGTCTATTACCGGATCGGACGCAGTTGGGGCGCCAACATCAATCCGCCGGATGATTTCGACAAGTTTGCCAGCGTGGTGAAACATATTGCCATGCACTACAACCAGGGCTGGGCAAACGGCTTCCATTATGGCATTCGCTATTGGGAGTTCTGGAATGAGCCGGAGGGCTTCTGGTCCGGCACGCCGGAGCAGTTTTACTCGCTGTACGAGAAAACCGCGCGGACCCTGAAGTCTGTGGATCCCACACTCAAGATTGGCGGGGATGCCAAAGCGTTCCCGTCCGACGATGGAGGTTATCGCGAAGGATTCATCGATTACTGCGCCTCGCATCAGTTGCCGCTTGATTTTTATTCCTGGCACACTTATGCCAACGGTTCCGGGGACGCTTATGACGCGGTTCGCCTCGCCAAGGAAATTCGCGGCGTTCTGGACAGGCATGGGTTCCCTCACGCCGAGAGCATTCTCTCCGAATGGAATCTGAGCGCCGACTTTACCGAGTCCGAGAAGGCCGAACTTCAAGGCGAACACAACGCCGCCTACATCGGCGCGGCGCTGAGCTATTTTCAGGACACTTCCATTGACCACGCCCACTTCTATCGTGGAGATGCGGCTTGGATGGGACTGTTCGGCCTGGACGGCAAATCTTTCAAGACCGCATACGCGTTCCAGGCGATGGGCAAAATGCTGGACACGCCGCAACGCCTTGCAGTCGAGGGTACCGATACTTTCGGCTTCGCTGCACTGGCGGGCCGCTCCGGGGATGGCAACACCGTTCAGATTATGATCAGCAACTATGCCATTCCCGCGAATTACAAGCCGGACCTTATGCCCATGCCCCCGGAGTTGCAAAAAGCCGCGCCGCCTATGCCTGACATGTCAAAAGTCAAGTTCCTGCCGCTGCGTACTGACATCGTTTATCGCGACAACCGCGGCTACAACTTGACCATCAGCAATTTGCCGTGGGGAAAAACTGCGTTCCGCATGAAGCGCTACCGAATCAGCAAAACCCAGAACCTCGACCTGACGGAAGAGGGATCTGAGAAGGACGGTGCCTTGAATTTATCCAATCCTCTCGCACCCGACACTGTGGAACTTATCGTCCTCACACGCGGGTGAAATCCAAATCACTGCATCGACTGGGCTCGCTCTCACTCCAAAGTACGGGTTGTTCCCCTCAATTCAAAACTGGTCTCACAGCTCCCCGAACAGGTGTATTGGTCGAGCGTTTACAATGCAACCGCAATAGTGCCGGCTGTGGCGTTCTCTCGACGGCTCAAGAAGCGCGATCCCGTTTTTCGATGTTCTCCTCTTGGCGCTTGCCTTGAAAGGGGAGGATTCTAGCGTTTTTAGTGAATGAGCTAAGCGGGAACGAGACGCTGCCCAGGACCAATCCGGCCAGCCCACCAATGGCGATACAAAAGCTACCCAGTACCGCCCCGAATATCAACACGGCGGCAACGGAACCCAGTGTGTCTAGTACATCTGTCCAGCCGAGAGTGGGGCTGGTCGCCATGATGTAGGCAGCGTAGAAAAACCCGGCGGCACCGCCGACCGATGCGCCGATGCACATGGATTTCGTTGTCCAATTACTGTAAGTGGCCATAGTCGCCACCCCCTTTGTTTGCGCTTTCCAGTTACCCTAATTTCAAGGCGGCCGCGACCAAGAGAGTTAGAATTGCGACGGAAGCCGCAATCACAGCGAGAGAATAATTACGAGTGGGTGTGCGCGTCATAGCAGACCTCCTTCACGGACGGAAGCGGGGCCGATAGTCGAGGCCGATCATTTCGCTAGGTTTCCGGCCTCGAACTGCCAAGCCCCAGAAACGAATCCTCACCGACCATACAACTACTAGAGGGGCCGACGTTCAAATCTCGCCTCAGGGGGTGTGCGCACCGTAGTTGGACCTGCTCTTCGCTGAGGCGGGACGTTCTCATGTCTAGACGAATGAGCGCGTCTTGTCAGTGACATAGATCACATTTGGGCAGTCATTGTTGTGACCTCGCCTTACACTCACTGACCGGGTCGTTAGCGCAACCGCCCGATCCCGGACTGAAACCTCCCGCCGTCAATCCTACGACTTTAGTTTTTCATCACGTGATGAGGCTCACATCGCCGCGCCACCTTCCTGAGGAATACTGAGCATTCGGAGTGGGGGAAGCAAGATGTCGAACTCTGAGGTAAAGCTGGGAGCTGGCGGGAAGCGGGAACCGCAATCCTGTTGGGATTGCACGCACGCAAGGGCGTTAAGCATCCCGAGTACTGCGCTGTGTGTCGTTTGCAGTGCGGGCAACTGGAAGGGGAGCGCTTGTGCAGCGAGGCTCTTATCTACGCTCGACAAGGCCGTCACAGCTGTACAGGGCCTCCACCTACCGAGATGGCCGAAGCATTTGTTGCCCTAAATTGATCTGATCGGGCACCGTAGACATCGCATCGGCACGACGGTAAGCACCCTGACCGCACTCGCCAGCCTTATGAGATGAGTTGCTAGCCTGAGTGACTAAGGACCTGGTGCAGGATCAGCAGCTCAATCTCCCTTCGTGATCGCCTGATCTCCTGGATCTCGTAGCGTAATCGTTGGATGTCCAACTCCCTTTGACGAAGGTACGATTCATGCCTTTCCAGGAACAACGCCAATATGTTGTGCTCTCCTCGCACGGGCGTGACAACAGGCTTAACGCCAGCTCCGATTGCCAGCGACTCCGCTCCGGCTGCGCTGCCTGGTTCGACAGCCGTGGCCGCACAATCTGGTCTTGGGTCTTCTCCGCTGTCGCTGGGCAGCAGGCCCAAGAATTGTAACCCAAAACAATAGCCGTTGCGATCGCGAATGGAGGCGGCCACACGGAGACGACTGGAAGTTTGGAACTCCACCTCCATGAGATCGCCCGGCTGCAGCGGCACTCCGCCATAGAGAGCCATGCCGCCGCGGCTAATCTCAGTGGTCAAGCCGGGCACAGTTATTTCCGACCTGTCGTTAGCGGTAATGATACGGACGGGTAGTTGCACCGGATGTCGCGGCCAACGGCGAGTGTTTGCGGGGGCCATCGCTATTTCAGCGCGTGCAGCTGGAGAAGATAAAAAGCGCAGCCCAAACACAGGATTCCAAAAGCAACCGCTCCTACTCCAAACTTGAAGAGTCGTCTACGAGGCTGGTTCTGATTGCTCGACGCTGCCCTCAGCTTCTCCATCCATTTTTGTTCAACCGCGTGCTGATTCGCGATGTTCTCATTCAAAGATGACTGAATCGCCGCTCCCAATCGTTGGCGATCGTCGAGCGGAAGCGAAACAAACCGAAACGGCTGCTGCGTGCTGGTGACCGGACTCAGCATTTCCGCCGCGCCCAGTACGGCGCCGGTGTGGGTGAGGAACATCAGCTTCACCTGGGAGCCCTGATCGATCGGACTCGGCAGGGAAAGCAATCCACCATTCACCGAGAGTACCTGCAGTTGTCCGGAAGCGCGTTGACCATCCTCAAATCGAAGCACGGCCGGAGTGAAGTCTGCGAGATGCACTCGGGGTGCGCGCAGTTGGGAGAGGCCGTCCATATTCCATGCCAGTATGTTACGCACTCACAAGGAGGGGGAGATTACGAAAGATGTTGTACGGATTCCAACTCATGGATTCGGGCTTGCGGAGCCTGCTTTCGTAATGTGCGCAGCGGTTGGATGCGTGAGATAGTGGAAGTCACAATGACCGGATTCCCCCAGCCAAGGCGAAAAGTCCGCGCCCCTCGGGTCAACCTGGTGGGAACTGTTTCTGCAGCGATTCAACTCGAAAATGGGCGGCAACTCTGGGCCAAGACGCTTCGGATTTCGATTACCGGAGGGTTGCTCGAACTGGCCAACTGCCTTGACGAAGGAGTCAAGGTCAACCTGACCGTGCACCTGGGGCCCCGCACGGTACGAGGCAGAGCGGCGATGTTGTTTCCGACGTGGGCCACGCAGGGCTACTTGCAGCCTTTTCGGTTTACCGATCTTCGTGACGAGGATTGTGTTGCGCTGCAAAGTGAGATCCGAGAATTGCTTGAGCAGGCCAAACCGTTCGCAGGCGCTGGCCGCGGATTGAGGCCATTTCACTCTCTGGAGTCCTCCTAAGTCAGCAACGAAACTGAGCTTCTAGTCTGCCGCAGATCCATAGCCGACCTTGCGTCCACCGTAGCGACGCACGCGGATATTGGCCTGCTCTGCGTGAGCAAAGAAGCCTTCCAGCACACACAGACGCGAGCAGTATTCGCCAACCATTCCGGAGGCCTCGTCGGTGAGCACCTTCTGGTAGGTACAGGTCTTGATGAACTTGCCCACCCACAGGCCTCCCGTATAGCGCGCTGCTTTGCCGGTTGGCAAGGTGTGGTTCGTGCCAATCACTTTGTCGCCGTAGGCTACGTTGGTGCGCGGGCCGAGGAACAGTGCGCCGTAGTTTTTCATGTTCTTTAGGAAATAGTCGGGATCGCGAGTCATCACCTGGACGTGCTCGGAGGCGATGCGGTCGGCTTCCCGGACCATTTCCTCGTCGGAGTCGCACACGATCACCTCGCCGTAGTCGCGCCAGGAAACCGAGGCGAGTTCCGCCGTAGGCAGGATGGAGAGCAGGCGCTGCACCTCGGCCATGGTCTCACGCGCAAGCTTCTCGGACGTAGTGAGTAGAATGGCGGGCGTGTTGACTCCGTGCTCGGCTTGGCCGAGCAGGTCGGTGGCACAGATTTCGCCGTCAACCGTGTCATCCGCGATGACCAGGGTCTCAGTCGGACCGGCAATGAGATCAATACCGACGCGCCCAAAAAGTTGGCGCTTGGCCTCGGCGACGTAGGCATTGCCGGGACCCACGATCATCGAGACGGGAGCGATGTTCGTGGTGCCGATTGCCATGGCGGCGATTGCCTGAACCCCGCCCATGCAGTAGATCTCGTCCGCTCCACCGAAGTGCATGGCGGCGACCACCGCCGGATTCGGCTTGCCGTGATAAGGAGGCGAGGCCGCGATCACGCGCGGCACGCCTGCGACCTTCGCGGTTACCACGCTCATGTGGGCGGAGGCGACCAGGGGATACTTCCCGCCCGGAACGTAGCAGCCGACGGAGTCAACCGGCATGTTCTTGTGACCGAGAATGACTCCCGGCAGGGTCTCGACTTCAACGTCCTTGATCGAGGCCCGCTGCGCCTGAGCGAAGTTGCGCACTTGGGCTTGAGCAAACTTGATGTCCTCGATGTTCCGCCTGGAGAGCTGCGATAGACAAGCCTCGATCTCCTGCTCGGACAGTTGGAACGCGGGTGGACTCCACTTGTCGAACTTCTCCGAGATTTCGCGGAGAGCGGTTTCGCCGCGACTTTCTACGTCCTCGATAATGCCGGTGACGATGTCGCGCACCTTCTTGGCCTCGGTGGTAGTCTGCTCGGGCGTCCGGCCGGTTTTCAGATGGCGTGCCATTGTGCGCTCCTTTCGATCCTTCGATCGGTCGCGTGGGGTTAGTACCGTGACCGCTTAATGACTACCGTAGCGCCCGCCGGACAGCCGCCGAGACGGCGGCGCTACAGTCGGCAAGCGCGGAAGCAAGCCTAGGAAAGAGCAAAATCATCCAGTCACAGCACTAGCCCGTAGCCGAGACCGGTTCAGTGAGTTCGACATCGCTGGTGGACCAGCGATGCTGTTCGGCCGCATATCCGGCTTTGTAATCCGCTTTGACTGCGTCCGATGCAGTCGGGAGAATTGGGAAGTCCCACCAGCCGACGACTTCCGCCGCAGCCACCGAGACATCTCTGGTGATCGGGACCTCCACGACGGCGGGTGCGTTCGAGTCCAGTGCTCGCTGGATGGTCGAGCCAATATCGCCCGCGGCCTGCACTTTGGCTGCGACCTCAAAGCCAAACGATTTTGCCAGCGCTACGAAGTCGACCGAGTAAGGCCGCCCGTCGCCGTTGTGATGGTTGAACTCCGATCCGATTTGCCGGCCCATGAGGTAGTTCTGTCCGTCACGGATCGAGATATATCCTGAGTTATTGAGAATCAGGAACACGACCGGAATGTTGTACATCGCACAGACGGCGAGCTCCTGCACACACATCATGAAGTCGCCGTCGCCAATGATGCACACGACCGGCGTGTCGGGCTTGGCAAGCTTGGCGCCGATGGCGGCGGGAAGCGCGAAGCCCATCGAGGAGAACGAGCCCGAAGTAATGTGGGTGCGCGGCTCGTAAACTGGAAAGGCCTGCTTGGTGGTACTCTGCGGATGACCTGATCCTACGGTCACGATCCCGTGGCGGGGCAGGACTCGGCGCAGCTCTCGCAGCGTGCGCAGCATCGTTGTCGGCATGCCGTTGTAGGAGCGGCGACGCTCGAGCCTTTCCTCCCACTCCTTCTTCAGCGCTTCAACATCACTTAGATAAGAAGCTCTGGATTCGCGCGCTTTGCGGGCCTGCTCGTCCGAGATGCCGGCAAGGATATCGGCGAGCACGAGTTTGCAGTCTGCCACAATGCCGACCTCGGCGGGATAGTTTTTGCCGATCTCGCGCGGATCGATGTCGACCTGAATCAGCTTCGCATCCGGGATCGAGAAGGTGACACCCTTGCGGTAGGACGAGGCTGACCAGTCGGTGAAGCGGCAACCGAGCGACATCACAACGTCGGCGTTCGCGGCGGTCTTGTTGCCGGGCAGTGATCCCGGCCAGCCCGCGGTGCCGGCGCATCTGGGGTTGTCCTCGGAAATTGCACCCTTGCCGTTCCAGGTGAAGACCACCGGGATGCCGAGCTTCTCGACCAGCATCGTCAGCTCCGGCGTCGCATCCGCACTGATAGTGCCGCCGCCGACCACAATGCAGGGACGCTTGGCCGCGAGGAGAAGCGTAATCGCCCCCTCGATGGCCTGGGCATCCGCTCGCGGCTTCCCGATCGGCAGGCGTTTTGCGAGATCGGCGACATCAACGTCAGTTGTCTCGACTTGGACGTCGAGCGGCAGCTCCATGTGCACCGGGCCGGGACGGCCGGTCAGCATCGCATTCCAGGCGCGATGCAGGACGAAGGGCACCTGATCGGCGCGGATCACATCGAAGCTTCGCTTGGTGACCGGCGCCACGATATGGGGAAAATCAGGCGAGGCGAAGCGGTCGAGCTCTTGCATCACGCCATGGCCACGCATGTGAGTGGCGGCGCTGCCAGTAATGAGGAGCAGCGCCGTCGAATCGCAGTGGGCGGTCGCCAGCCCAATGATCGTGTTCGTAGCCCCAGGGCCGATCGAGGTGCAAGCAGCGATGGGCTGGCCGGTGACGCGGTAATGTGCGTCGGCGATGTGGACAGCGCTCTGCTCGTGCATCACCTGGACAAAGGGCAGCTTCGAGATGGGATCGTTGAAGGCGTCGATCATGCTCCAATTGCCGTGTCCCGGCAGGCCGGTGACATAAGGAACGCCGTACGCCTTGAGAGCCTTTCCGATGATCTGTCCCACTGTGAGCTTCATAGACGACCTCCGGCCTCGATCTCTAGCTTCGCCGCACATTCTACTCCCGGACAGGGCGGTGAGCGAATCAACCCAGGCTCAATGAAAGCAACATGTGCGGTTGTATAATCCTGCTCACCTTTGGGAGCGAAGACGAACATGAATCGACGCATCTTTCTGTCAAGTTTCGGTCAGCTGTTCGTAGTGGCGCACTTCGCTCCCAGGATGTTCGCGGCTGATAATATGCCTCAATACAATCAACGTCGTTCACTATCTTTTTCCAATAACTGGATCGAAAGCTTCCTGGTGAGCGCAGTGCGCGAAATGCCCGTTGAAGAAGGTATCGTCGTGAATCTTTCCCCTACAGACTTGCGCTACAGGGTTGGAGCAGATCATGGAACGATCCTCCCTTGGAAATCGGCCATGCTGCGGCAATGCACCGTGGAGAGCGCCGAAACAACTGCCCTGCTTCACCTCCGTCAGCGCACCAATCTTGGCGGAGTCGCGCTGGGCTGGGAGTGGTACGGGCAGCGCAATCCACAGTTTCCTCGCGGCACTCCGCTTTACATCTCAACCCAGGATGAGATTGGAGATGTACAGCTCGATCCGATCGCTGCCTTCACTCATGAGACTTCCGTTTCTCCTTCGCCGCGACGCTACCGGCTCAAGCTGAACCTCTGGTACACGCCAGAAGAGACGGATTGCGGAATCCATACCGGACACAAGTTTCTCGAAGTCCATACCCAGGTCCTGGGCACGGGCCACATGCAGAAGTTTCGGGAGAACAACTCAGACACGCTCTACGAAGACGTTACGATGTCTCCGGGATACACTCACGACCCGTTCTTCACAGTCGGAAATGACCGCGGCTTTCGCTATCCGTGGCACCGCTATTACGCAGCAACGGATTGCGTCTGGATGGCGGTCGAACTGCATCCGTTGTAAAGGCAACGCTGTTCACACGTGAAGATGGCAAGCCCATCAGCCCATCGTCCCGAAGATTCGCCTCCTGAAAGAACCTCCTGCCCGAAAGTCTTTCTGGAAGTGAAGAAATTTGAGGAGCTAGTAGACGCGTTGCCTACTCACTTGTGCCCATTGGTCCTATTCCTTTATGGGTGCGGCGTGCGCTGCGGTAGGACTCGGAAAGTTAGAATTGGTCAAGCCCGAGGACGGACACGCATGGCACAGGTATAGTGGGTTGATCGTGCGCGATCTGCGGCGATCCGCGATCCACAATCTTGTGAACGCAGGCGTACCGGAACGAGTAGCAATGATTTCCGGGCACAAAACTCGGGCTGTTTTCGACCGCTACCCTATCGTGTCCACGCACGACGTGACCAACGCGATGCGCCGAGTCGAATTTGCCAGTTTGCAGGGCCGCAAGAAAGACAGTGCAAAGTTAGGCAAAACACCACCCGTAGTCGCCGTAATTCATTGACGGGCGCGTAGCTCAATTGGCAGAGCAACTGACTCTTAATTCCCGCATAAAAACGCGGGAAACTAACCGTTAGTTGTTACAAACAAACAACTTATAAACCATCGTCCCGCACAGAGACTGTCAAAATCGCCGTTCAAACCGGTTCAATGCGTTCAATGACTTACGAACATGCTCTTTTTCGTGCGACACAAAAGTCCCCACATTCGGATTCCCGAATCTGACCACTACTGTCTCGGCCGTCGTGCTGCAAACAATTATCGCGAACATCCAAACCAACAACCCAACCCACAATGCTACAGAGAAACCTTATGAGGCAGTCGCCAGATGTAAGGGATAAAACCTCAATGCGCCGGGCAAGACTGCGACACTCTTGGCCGCGAATTCCACGATCACGGGATTCGCCATGAAGAAGGCCGTGGCGTTAGTCCCTTAGGTTCCGCCATGTCATGTATCGGAGACGCTTCCGCTGTCAACGTGGCCTCGGATTACTTCCGCTATATCCGTTCGCCGTTCGGGATCACTTCCCGATTGCCGACAAATCCGTCAACAATGAGACCGCAGGGCGGGAGTTATGCCCTTAACGTCGGCCTGTCGTTTTGGTGCTGTCGAACGAAGCCGACGAACAGAAGGTTAGTGAAACAGCCCCGACTTCTTGCCGTACAGTGAGTGGATCGTGCGCACGATGGCGACGGCGCTCAGGTACGCCACGAGCACGCCGATACCGGCGCGCACGCCAGCCGCCAGGAGCATGAACTGCAGTCCACCTCCCACGAGGTAGTGCAATGGGCTCAGTATCCACCGATGCAGTTGCACGCGAAACAGGTCTTTTATGCCGCGGGCTCTGTTCGCGTAGGTGTGCAACCCGGCAAACACGGCGAGGCTAATCGCTCCATCAACGATCGCGGTTACCATCACTGTGGTCAAACGCGTCGGGAGGTTTGGCTGAAGGGCCTGGATGATGAGCGCGGTTGCGGCCGTGGAGACGATGTCCGCGAGGATGATGTTGGCGTTGATGTTCCACAGGCGGTTGGTCTTGTAGCGGCTCAGTGGCTGCATCCGAAACCGGATCGGTCTGGTCCGCATACAATCAGTGTACGGTAAGCTGCGGACACCAGGCAGCGAGCGGGTGAGAGTTAGTGGACTTCATCGGATTGATCGTCGCGCATGGCTACTGGATCGTGTTGGCGGTGGCCTTCGCGGATCAGTTTGGAACACCTGTACCGGCGATCGCAATCTTGCTGACCGCTGGCGCTCTCGCTGGACAAGGCCATCTGAGCTTTGCCGGCGTCCTGGCGGCGGCGTGGGTGGGCACGGTGGCCGGCGACGCGGTCCTCTACCAATGCGGACGATGGCGAGGGGGGCCGCTCATGCGTCGCCTGTGCTCTTTTTCTCTGGCGCCCGACACCTGCGTCCGTAAAACAGAAACCTCTTTTCAGCGGCTCGGCTGGAAGGCCCTGGTCGTCGCGAAATTTGTCCCCGGGTTGGCTCTCTTTGCGGCGCCCGTGGCGGGCGCCCTCCGGATGCCGTTCGCGCCGTTCCTCGTCTTCGACAGTCTCGGCAGCCTCTTCTATAACGTGGTCGTGATCGGTCTCGGCTTCGCTCTCCACGATCAACTCGACCGTGTCGTGGGTTGGTTTCACGCGCTCGGGAGCGCCGCGATTCCTGTCGTGGCCGGGGCAATTTTGGCCTACTGGGCATGGCGCATCATCCAGAAGCGTCGTGTCATTCGCGCGCTACGTTGCAGGCGCCTCACCCCGGATGCGCTACGACTTCGGCTTCAGTCCGGCGACCCGGTGCGCATCCTCGACTTGCGGACGGCGATCAGTTACGAGGCGAGTCGGCAAACCCTGCCAGGAGCTATTCGCGTGGACCCGGAGGAGTTGGACACGCGCCACAGCGACATTCCCCGTGACTGCGACATCGTGCTGTACTGCACATGCCCAAACGAGACCACCAGTGTGCGCGTGGCTCTGGCCCTCAAGAAGCGGGGCATCGAGCGAGTGTTTCCGCTCGAGGGCGGCCTTGAGGCTTGGGTATTGTGCGGCTATCCCATCGAGGTCACGCCACCCAAGACCGTCACGCACGCGGACGGCTGATCCCGAGCGACGAAGTTCCATTTCACTTACGTGCGAGCATACGATGCCATGTTGGCGGAGGTTTGCTGGAGTACAACTAGACTCTGGTCATCGAGAGACGGAGATGTGCCGCGAAATGCACTCACTGCCGTCATAAGGGCTTGACCTGCAGCGCCAGGCGAATCGGTCGCGAGCGAGGGTAGTTGTCCTGCTAAGTGCAGCAATCCGTCATGGCCGAGCTCATTGTCGGTCTCGTTCGTAGATTCGCTGATTCCATCGGTATAGAGGACCAAGAGATCACCTTGTCCTAGCCGTACGGCGCTTTGCACGTAGTCTGTGCCGGGGATCAGTCCGAGCGGGACACCTTCCATCGCGGCTTGCCTGTACGGCGTTTCGTCGTGGAGCCAATCCCATGTTTTCTCGGCTGCGTGATACCAAAGGGCTTCGGGATGACCGGCGTTAGTAAAAACGAGTTCGCCGGTCTTACAGAAATAGCCGAATACCGCCGCAGTGGCGTACTGCACGTTCTTTGCATCGTCATTACTACGGAAGGCCTCGTTCATCTCCCTCATGAGAACGCTCTGATCCAACGCGTTCATGTGTTTTCGCAACAGATCTCGCAAGGTGGTAGCGGTCGCGCTGACGGCCTGTCCGTGGCCGGCAACATCTGCTAGGACAACGCGCGACAGCAAACCCTTAGAGCACACAGCCAGGTAATAGACGTCACCTCCCGCCGTCGCAGGTTGCAACGGTCTCGAATGAACCCAACCGATGAAGCCCGGAACCTCCACCGTCGATTCTGCGGCGCTGTTTCCACCCCAAACCTCCGTGCAAACTAATCTGTGAACGGCTTCTGGGTCTGGGACGATTCTCGCAGGAGTGTTGAACCTGCCATCCGAAGTGACCATGTCTTGCTGCTCTCCTTGCGAAAACAGTTAACCCAAGTGAGGTATCCGATTCTCAACATCTAATCGCACTCGCCTTTGAGACGCTCGTGCGGGTCAGCTTGATCTACTCGGAGTTTGCGATGGGAATGGCGCCTTCCAGTATCTCTCGTTAGGCCCTGAGCCAGTCTTCGTCGGCGCGCCCGTGTTCCTTGCCGCGCAGTTCGTAAAGTTCGTCGGCGCGCCGGCTTATTTGTTCTTCAAGGCTGGGTGCAATGTTCTCTCCACCTGACGTACCTTCCTTGCTTTTGACAACGTCTTCCTTGGATTCGAGCTTTTGGCCCACCTTTGTACGATTCACCAATCACCTCTCTCACGAGTTTTGGAAACGTTGTGTACGATGCGCAGTGCCGAACAAAGTTCCCGTTTTGGGCGGAAATAAAATGCGGTCGTAAATGAAACATTGAGCCGCCCGTTGAATCTACCCAGTGCTGAGATTTCTAGTCGCCCTGGGGGGCAGGAGGACGATTGACCGCGTCAGAATCTGGCGGAAAGAGGGATGAAGCATCATTAGTAAAGCGAATTAGAGATGGAGAAAGCGAACTATTTTGCGAGATGGTCAGGGATTGCCAGCGGGCCCTCTATACGGCTGCGTTTTCCATTCTCCGAGACGCGGCCGATGCGGAAGAGGTTTGTCAGGAGGCCATCGCGAAGGCGTGGGCCGGATTAAGCAGGTTTCGAATGGAATCGAAGTTTTCGACTTGGCTGGTTCAGATCACGATGAACGAGGCCCGAATGCGGCTGAGGAAAGACAGAAAGCATCGTTTCCGGTCAATCGATGAGAGTGTCGAGACGGGGAGGGGGATCTACGTGCCTGAGCAGTTAATCGAATGGCGGAGGATACCTTCGAAGGAATTGGAGCGCAAGCGGATGAGGGAAGCGCTCGTTCGTGCCTTCGAATGCTTACCCGAGAAGTACCGCGAAATATTTGTGCTTCGTGATGTGCAGGGACTGACGATCACACAAACGGCGAAACTCGTCGGGATTACGGAGAGTACGGTGAAGACACGCCTGTTGCGAGCTCGATTGCGGATGCGAGATCTGTTGTCGGCCGAGGTGACACTGAAGCCCAAAGCGCCCGTGGTGCTAAAAAGGGCTGCTGCCGTTCCGTGCGTCCTCGTCTGGCGCAGGGTCTCAGATTTTGTCGACAACCAAGTAAGTTCGTCCACGCGGGAAGCCATCGAGCTACATATCGTTGACTGCGCACCTTGCAAGGCGGTTGTGGACGGGGTTCGTAACGTGGTCCGGCTCTTCGGTGATCCACGTTTATTCCCCCTTCCTAGAGGTTTCAGACGTCGATCACTGCAGAAGGTTCGATCTCACATATTGAGTCTGCGTCGAAAAGGAGCACCATCGCGGGCACGGGGTTCCCGGTAGGAATGCCATCGAAATCTAGCGGCCCAACTGAACGATGAATGTACTGTTGAGACCGCCGTTGCCGTCGTGGATCTTGTGCGGATTCCCTGGGTCGTCGAGCCAATGCTGACCATCGAGCAGCAATTTATAGGCGTATCGTCCATTCGGCAGTTGTAAGGGCGCGGATTGCCAGTATCCGGGCTCAACGGAAGCAACTGGAATGCCAGGGGCCTGCCAATTGTCCCAGCTTCCCAGTACTTGCACCTTCGACGCCGCGTGGTCGTGCAGCGAGAAAGTGATTCCGTTGGACGACAGGAGCGGTGTTACTTGCCAAGCAGCGCGACCGTGCCGTTCTGCCAAAGCGCGGGCCACAGCTTGCCCTGGGCTAACCGCTCCTGCTCCTTGACGTTCCTGGTCCGCACCGGGCACGGAATGGGCAGTCTCCTTCAATACATCGCGCACGAGAAGCGGCGAAAGCGCAGGATTGGCTTCGAGAACGCATGCAATCGCACTGGCGACGATTGGCGCCGCGAAGCTCGTCCCTTCGACATGCTGATAGTGCGTAGTGATGAGCTTCAGTTCGACGATGCGGTGTTGAGCAAATGGATCGTCGGGAGTCCGCCGAGCGAAGAGATTCTCCGCTTCATGAGCGATCGACGTGCCGGGAAGAACCGGGACGGCCACCCAAATGCTCGGCGCGACGAGATCTGGTTTCGGCACTTCATTACTTCCGGCTCCGTAGTTGCTGTGCCAAACCGATATCTCGTCATGGCTGAACACGTTCTTGTCATCGAGTCCGCCGACAGTCAAGGCCAAAGGAGCGGTTGCAGGCGGCAAGAGACGCCGCTGACCATCGTTGCCCGCAGCCGCGACCACGTTGATGCCCACTTCTACTAGGGCCTCTACCGCTTTGTCGACAGCATTTCCTGCGAGCGGCGAAACCGGATCCCCACTCACTGAGAGGGAGACGATCCGAACTCCCAACTCCGGGCCTTGTTCTCTGAGCCAAGTCAAGGCCCGCTGGATATTCGCGCTGGAGATATGTCCGGATGAATCACGTACCTGAATGAGTACCAATTCAGCTGCATGAGCAAGCCCAGAGTAAAGGCCGTGACTGAGAAATCCGTTGCCAGCGGCCACTGTACTGGTCATCGTGCCATGCCACTGCCAAGAGCGCGCACCATCCCAGTCGGGCCATTTCGGCGTGTCCCCCCGCTCAAAACCGAATACGGACACAGGGTCATGAGTCGCGTCAGCCCAAACACGAATGCGATTACGCGGCCGCACAAGATCGGGATGCGGATAGAAGCCGGAGTCCACCAAAGCAAGGGTCACGCCCCGGCCGGAGAATCGGGGGTCCGCGTGAAGTCGAAGGCGTGTGGGCAGAACTCCGAATGCGGCTTCCGCATCGAGTGGCCATGCCGTCTGAATCGCTTCATGGAGGGCCGCGTCTCCCTTCGCAAGCAGCGTCCGCAGCAGATTTTGCTGGACGCATGCTGGACACCCACCATCGTCACGATTCCAGAACGGATACCATCGGGCTTCGGCGAGCTGAGCTTTGCTGACAGAATTCCCGCACACCGAGCATTGTCCGAGTGTGCTCGTTGGCATATTGCGCACCCATCGTCCGGTGAGATGCCGGTGGCAAGAGATAGTTTCGTTCGGGACGCGACCTCCGTCGTGAAACCTATCGCGTACGCGGGACTCTTATTCGACATGAGGAGACGTGTAATAACACTTGGTCTGCTGATGGCGCTGTCGCTTGCCGGGACGAATCCTCGCAGGCATCCGCTCGGAACTGTCTCGGCGGGCAGAACTCGGCCTATCTTAAGCGTGCTGCGGGGCAGCGGGTGGATTGGTATCCCTGGGGCGTGGAGGCTTTCAACCGCGCGAAAGAGTTGGACCGCCCGATTCTTCTGGATGTCGGCGCGATTTGGTGTCCATGGTGCAGCCTCATGGACCGGGACACCTACACAAATCCTGAGACTGCGGACTACATAAATCAACACTTTGTCGCCGTGAAAGTCGACTTCGATGCTTCGCCCAAGCTGGTGGCGCAACTGCAGCGGGCCCAAGCGATACTGAATCGGCCTTCGGGATTACCTCTCACATCTTTCATCACGCCAGACGGCAGGTTGTATTTTGGCGCGGGATACCTGCCCTCCGAAGGCAAAGGCGACAAACAATCGTTCAAAAATGCGGCAGAACAGGCGCTTAAGGAATACGCAAACAAGCAAAAGATCAATGAAGAATCATTCCAACTGGAGGTTGCGAAGTGATCAGGAAAAATATGTTCGTGCACGCACTTGTGCTGCTATGGCTGGGCCAACAGACCCTGTTCGGAATTGACAACCTAAAGCTCAATTCAAAGCTCGACTATCAAAGCGATAGCCTGGATGGCCCTCTAGTCACTGGGGATGATGCACAATCGGGGTTTGTCCCCGGCAAGACTAACTATGTCATCATCTATGGCGAAGGTTGCTTCAACTCCAAGAGACAGGCGCGTCGAACCGTCGATCTCTATAACAAGTACCGCAATCACGTACACTTCGTCGTGGTTGACTTGGACGTCAAGCGCTCGCCCGGGCAACAGCAACTGGTGAAGCAGTATTATCAAGGCTCGATTCCCCACGTGTTGGTTCTGGACGCAAACGCGAAGCCGCTCTACAACTCCCCGGGTGAAGTCGACTCCAAGCATGTCGAGGCTGTCTTTGAACAATCGTTCAACGAGCCTGCAGAGGGCACAAAATAATGCGAAACTCGGCAGTTGTAACCTTTCCTTATCCTTAGAATCTGATGACCAGTGAGATCGGAGCGCTCGATGAAGGGGAAGTTTGTGCTAGTAACGGGTGCGAATGGGGGCCTTGGGACTTATGTCACCCGAGCCTTTCTCGACGCTGGCGCAACCGTGATAGGCACATCACGGAAGATACAACAGGCTGAATTCATCAACCCAACCTTCACCGCACTGCCAGCCGAGATTTCTACTCGTGAGGGCGCCAGGGTCCTCATCGATCAGGTCATGACGCGTTTCGGAAGGCTCGATGTTTTAGTACATACGGTCGGTGGGTTTGCTGGGGGGAGGTCGATCGCAGAAACCGACGACGCCACTTTTCAGCGGATGCTTGATCTCAATCTTAATTCTGTATTTCACATTCTAAGGGCATCGATTCCGGTCCTTCGGCAGACGGGCAACGGTCGCTTGATTGCGATTGGGAGCCGTGCGGCATTGGAGCCCGGGGCAGGCGTAGGGGCGTATAGCGCTTCAAAGGCTGCGATGGTGTCTCTAATCAGGACCGCGGCGCTGGAAAACAAAGATGCGGGCCTGACGGCGAACGTGATCTTGCCGGGCACCATGGACACCCCGGCCAACCGTGAGGCAATGCCAAACGCGGACGTCTCCAAGTGGGTAAGGCCGGCCGCGGTCGCAAGCCTGATCACATGGCTGGCCAGCGATGCCGGCCGAGACATCAGCGGAGCAGTAATCCCGGTTTATGGCAGCGATGTTTGAGACCTTGGCCAAAGCGTTCGTGTACACGCTCGAGACTTACGCCTGTCTCGGACTGATATTTGCTGTACCGTTCGTCTGGCTTGGAGTGCAGCGGTTGGACTCTGCGGCCCGAGGATCAGGAATTGCCTTTCGGTTGTTGATCTTTCCCGGCGTCGCGGCACTTTGGCCGATGTTCGTTTTCCGCCTGAGGCTAGGGATTGTTGAGCCCGATCCAGCGAAAATACGCGACGGATAATAGCAGATTTCAGCACAGATAATTAATGATTCAGCCACTCAGAACCGTGCATTGGCGTACATTCCTGGCGCTCGCGTTCATCCTGCCCGCGATCTTGTTGGTCGGGCTGCGAGCGAGGCCGCCACATGTGAGACGCGCATTTCGCGTTTCTGATCTTCCGGCTGGCGCTTACATGGTGAGGGAGTCGGGTGGGTTGTGGCGGAAGCATGCCGTGCAGTCAATGTTCTATAGCATGCCAGATCGTCCGCAGGATATCTACGTCGCATTGCGGCCCACTGAAGAATTGAACGAACCAGACCTGTTGTTTTATTGGACGACGATCGCACCGCCGGGCAACACCCTGCCTGAGGATGCACATCTGGTAGGCGAATACGCTGCGGGAAAGGCCTTTCTTCTTCCGATGGATGAAAAAAGATCTGGCTACCTCGTCCTGTTCAGCCTGGCTCACCACTTGGTTGTTGACAGCGGCAAAGTGGAGAAGCTGCCATGAGCGTTCAATATGCCGCGGTCAGCTGGAATCGGCAGAAGAAGATTTACGACGCTACGCTTGTCCTGCTGCTGGTTCTCTACATTTGTCTCTTTGCCGGTGTCGGGGCTTGGCGCAATCCGAACGCGACGGCAGAAACGCTGTTGATTCGCGCCTTGGGTACCGCCGCGTTCCTGCTGTTAACCGTTGTGCTGTGCATTGGCCCGCTGGCAAGACTGGATCGGCGCTTTCTTCCTCTGCTGTATAACCGCCGACACTTGGGCGTTACGACTTTCCTGGTGGGACTCGCACACGGAGGGTTCGCGCTGTTCCAGTTTCACGCGCTAGGCAACGTGAATCCGCTCGTCAGCTTGTTCATCAGCAATCCGCGTTACGGCAGCGTTGCTGATTTTCCGTTTCAGTCATTGGGGTTCTTTGCGCTGATCATTCTTTTTCTGATGGCTGCCACGAGTCACGACTTCTGGCTTCACAACCTCTCGGCTCCGACCTGGAAACGGTTGCACATGCTGGTCTACGTAGCGTACGGGCTTTTGGTTGCGCACATTACGCTAGGCGCCTTGCAGTCGGAAACGAGCCCCGTGCTCGCAGCGGCGCTGATCTTGGCGGTAGCAGCAGTGGTCTCGCTCCATATTGCAGCGGCTTTTTGCGAGAGAAAGATTGACCGGGCAAGAGTCGATGCTCGCGCCGACGGTTTTGTTGAAGCTTGCAAAGTCGATCAGATCTCCGAAAAGTGCGCCACGATTTTGTCTCTCTCCGGCGAACGCGTCGCGATCTTCCGCTATGATGGCAAAATTTCTGCGATCTCTAACGTTTGCCAGCACCAGAACGGACCGCTCGGAGAAGGTCGGATCATCGACGGCTGCGTGACCTGTCCCTGGCACGGGTATCAGTACCAGCCGGAGTCAGGAGCAGCGCCAGCGCCATTCACCGAGAAAATCCCAACTTTCCGTACGAAGGTTGTCGATGGCATTGTGCTTGTCCATCCCCGCCCTAACCCACCCGGAACCTATGTCGAGCCCGCTGTGATCGAAAATACCGAGGCGCAAGAGCGATGAGCGACTTCTATGTTGGTTATCTGCCGCATGCGCCACGCCCGCAGGCAACGTTCATAAGAAGAGTTGTTGTTGTGCTGGGCTTGCTACTGGTGACAAGCGCCCTAGTGTTGGTCTTTGGACAAATGCCGTTCGACAATTCGGCCTTCGAATATGGCAAGCTGCATACCTTTGAAGGAATCGTCGAAGCTCAGCCTTATCCCACATTGCTAGTTGAGCGTCCGGGAGCAATCGGGCGAGAAGAAAAATATTCAAGATATCTGATGGTCGCTCCGGGAAAGCACGCGGCAGACGATTTGGTGGCGGGTCTCGACGGGAAGCAGGTTCGTCTGCAGGGACAACTGATCTATCGTGAAGGTGGAACGATGATTGAAGTCGTGCGAGGCTCAATCGGGTCGGTCGATGCTGTTCCCGCGACCAAGGAATCCATCCGGGACCTCGGCCCCGTGATCGTTACTGGCGAGATTGTTGATAGTAAGTGCTACCTGGGAGTGATGAATCCGGGCAGGGGAAAGGTTCACCGCGACTGCGCGGCGCGCTGTCTGAGCGGAGGAATTACTCCCATTTTCGTTTCTAGCAATGGAGGGGACCGGTACCTCTTGGTAGGCCCCGATGGAGCAGCGATTGGGCGCGATGCGTTGCGCGAGTTTGTGGCCGAACCGATCACCGTTCGAGGTGAGCTACTACAAAAAGGCGAAAAGCCGTTGCTCAGGATCGACACACGAAAACTGCGCCATACGCCAGCAGGATCGAAATAGACTGCTATTAGGACACCGACGAACGAAAATGGGTAAAGCGTTTGTCTTCAGACCTTCAAGAAACGGGCTCGCAAGCGCGGATGCAAGGTCTCCAAGTCCATGAGCGTGAGGAAGTCAATCGTTTTGAACTCGCGGTCGATTGCCGGAGGTCCACAGATTCTGGCTCCCACTGCCAAGTACGCGCGCAACAACTTGGGAGCCTTACAACTTGCGTTCCCCGGAAAGACTAGAGGCATTGCGAAATCCGCATTCGGGAGGGTGCGCAGGCTAGGTTCCACTATGTGTTTCTGCAAAGTTCGATACACGGCGCTGCCATGTCTTGGATCTTGCGAGGTCAACGACGAGCAGCCGATTAGATAGCGACCACGGCGGCGTAAAGCATATTGGGCGATGCCCCGCCACAGCAGGTTCAACACGTCGGCGGATCGGTGATCGCGGTGCACACAAGCACGTCCCAACTCGATCATAGAGTCGCGTAGTTCCCCGTAGGGCGTAAAGTCGAATTCACGTTCGCTGTAATAACCGAAGTTTGCGGACGCCATCATGCCGCTCTGGAGCCGGTATGTCCCGACAACCTGCCGTGAACCTGCGTGTTCCACAATGAGGTGGTCACAAACCGCGTCGAACCGGTCGATGTCATAGCCGGTGGAGCGGGATGTGTCGAGGCCCTCGTCCAACTCAAGGTTGAACACTTGGAAACGCAAACGGAACGCCGCCATACGATCTGCCTCGGACGAGGCTAGGCGCACCAAGTACGGGTCTTGCACTCCGATCGGACCACAGGTCTCTGCCTTGCGATCCTCATCCGATAGCAACCGGAACGAGGTCTGTGTCGAAATCGCACTCACGGTAACCGTCCTGGTGACCCCCAATTCACTGTCACTAGTCTTCGGATGCGTGCGACCGGGAAAAGTGACACACTGCGCTATGTAGGTTGGGGACGACCACCGAAAGAGTACAGGAGCCTGGAATGAACTGGAGCCTCATGCGGAATCAATGTCACTTTTGGCCGCCTAGCGAATCTCACGACTTTGGGCAACGCAGGAATGCCTCGGAGTCACCTTTAAAGAGCGTAGGTTAAACCTCAAGCCATTCTCATGAAACGGACTATGACCAGGCCTCTTCTTGTTGTCAGTTGGATCTGCAGACTTGTCGCCGCCATCATTCTGCTACAAACATTGTTCTTCAAATTCACGGCGGCGCCGGAATCGGTCTACATCTTCACCAAACTTGGAACATTCATCAATGCCCACATTCCATTTGCGTCGATCAATACCCTGGAGGTCTCGGGGCGCCTTGGATCGGGGATTATGGAGTTAATCGCCGCCGTCTTGTTGGTCACACCGCGCTTCGTATCGGCCGGGGCGTTATTGGCTATGGTGGCCACGGGCGGAGCGATCGCTTCTCACGTCACTTTTCTCGGTATCGAAGTACAGGGTGACAAGGGGCTCCTTTTTTTCCTCGCCATCGCCGTATTCGTGACCAGCGCGATCGCTTTGGTCCTCCAGCGCATGCAAATTCCAGTGATCGGGAACAGACTCTGACATGAATCCGCCCTCATTGAGTATCGCGGCCCAAGCTGTTCTACAGCAAGGCTGCGTTTTCCTGGATTGCATGGGCGATGAAGTGTACGCTCGCCCGCTTCCAGTGGACTGTGCGGCCTCGATCGGTAAGCACTACAGGCACGTGCTAGATCACTTCCTCTGCCTGAGAGAAGGAATTCGGACTGGCAAGGTCGATTACGATCAACGGGACCGGAACCCGGAACTGGAAAGCTCCGTGGCTGCTTCACGTCGCTTGACTGAAGATCTGATCGATCAATTCGGAAGCCTCTCCGATGAAAGCCTCCACCGCGAATGCGCTGTAACCTATAGCGTGGCATACGGTAAGAACGATTTGGAAGGGGCACCTTCCAACGTAGCTCGCGAAATTATGTTTTGTATCGGGCACGCCATTCACCACTACGCCATTCTCAAGCTCCTATGCTCCGGCGTCGGAGTGATCTTACCCCGCGAGTTCGGCATTGCGCCCTCCACTTTGAAGCATTTGCGGGGTGAAACGGTGAATCGGTCGTAACTTGGAGATTGCACTGTCGAACTCTCGGGCAGGAAACGGTGGATCGCCGGTTTTATGTGCACCTTGAGTCTCATTACGCGCGACGGCGGTTACCTGCTTGCGATGAACCGCGACGAGAAAAACGAACGTAGCGCGGGAGAGCCCCCCGAGACCCATCTGCTTCGCGGCATTTCGGTCATCTATCCAAGTGACGGGGCCGCTGGGACTTGGGTTTCGGTCAATTCTTATGGCAACGCCTTCGCCCTGCTGAACTCCAACGCCGTTCTTCCAAACAGTTTGGACTGCACAAAAACGCGAAGCCGAGGGCAGATCATTCCAACTCTCGGACCTTCATCTTCGCTGGCGGAAGTGCAGAAGACGGTGCGCGAACTGGACTTGGAAAAGACTTTGCCGTTTCGGCTTGTGGGGGTGTTTCCCTCTGGGAAGACGATTGGAGAGTGGCGCTGGGATTCAGCACAATTTGGATTTCAGGCTCACGGGTGGGACTTGCGGCATTGGTTTTCATCGAGCCTCTCAGACACCGAAGCCGAGAATCGGCGAGGCGCCGTATGCCGCGATGCGCAACACGAATCGGACGCCGGGTCCATAGGGTGGCTCAGAAGACTTCACGCATCACACGCGGGTGGGCCAGGTCCGTTCAGTTTGTGTGTACACCGGCAAGAGGCCGCAACCCTGAGTTATAGCGAAGTCGCATGTACCGCGGAAGAGATTCATGTGACGCATTTGCGCGGCTGTCCGTGCACAAGCGTTGAGCTTAATACGATAAAGATTCAGCGAATGTACTGCGCCAATGCGCATGCTTCGACTGCCAGCAATCTCGCGGTTTGAGTGGATGCTGTCGTCATGCCTCTCGCCATGGAACTCGCTTCTTCCCAATCCAGGCAATCGTTGGGGAGCGCCTTGAATCGTGTGCATCGCAAGCTCGTCGGCCGCTGGAGACGCTTGTCGCGCTGGGAGTTCTGGCCTCCCTACTTGTTTTATCCGCCGGTGGTCGCCTACATCGTTTATCTGGGAATCAAGTTTCGAAGTTGGACGTTGTTTACCGCGGCGAATCCAGCGATCCCGGCCGGCGGATTCGTTGGGGAGTCCAAACATCAAATCCTTGCGCACTTGCGAAATGCTGATTCCTGGCTACCCCGTTTCACTATTCTCGATTCGGCGGATCTTGCCCAGCGCGTCGCTCAGGCCGAGGAATTCATGCGCACTCACGGCTTGCAGTTTCCCATTGTCTTGAAACCAGACGCAGGACAGCGGGGGTCAGGCGTCAGCATTGTGCGTTCATCGCCGCAATTGCGGGAATATCTGACTCAGGCGTCTTTCCCGGTAATATTGCAGGAATACGTACCAGGCGAAGAATATGGGGTGTTTTATTTTCGGTATCCGGGTGCGGCACGGGGTCGGGTATTTTCGGTGACGGAAAAGCGCATGCCTGTGCTGACCGGTGATGGTAAACATACTCTGGAAGAGTTGGTTCTCGCCGATGATCGCGGGGTTTGTATGGCAGACTTGTATTTACGCAAGAATTCAGAGCGCGCTCAACATGTGCCCGCGGCGGGAGAAAGAGTGCAGTTGGTCGAGATTGGGACCCATTGTCGAGGAGCCATATTTCTCGACGGAGGCGACACAATTACCCCGGCTTTGGAAGAAGCCATAGAGCAAATCGTCCGATGTTTCGACGGATTCTTTTTTGGACGCTTGGATGTTCGTGTTCCCTCCCGGCAATGCCTTATGGCGGGACGCAACATGAAGGTTGTCGAGCTGAACGGTGTTACTTCGGAAGCAACCCACATCTACGATCCTAAATTCGGCCTGTTAGACGCGTATCGCGTGTTATTCGAACAATGGCGAATCGCGTTTGAGATTGGGAACATGAACCGTGCACGGGGTGCCCGACCAACCCCAGTAGCTGAACTGATCCGAGCAACACTTGAGTATCGACGCGTGTCGAAGGGCTATCCGGAATAGAAAAAGCGACAGGGATGGAGATAGGTTGAGGCTAAAGCTAAAGATCAACTTTTCGATCTCAGTTCATAGCGGTGGATTCGGATGTCCTGAGGGCGAGGAGAGGTTTGCCGTAGCAATCGATGAACATCAAATTGACGAGAGGGCAGTGGCGCTGACTGAGGCCCCGTAACTGGTGTAGATTTAACATGCGAAAGCTAGAGCTGGCGCTTCTTCTTGCCTTGCTGGTCACATCCGGGGGGACCGGTTCCCGGGCGCAGGACAAGCATGCCGAATCCCGCGCGACTGTCGAAGTTGTACCCGACCGGAACGGCACCGTACAAATCACCGACCGCGGGCGCATAGTGACGGTGCCTCAGATGGCGAGCCAGACCGGCATCGAGGCTGTTCACATCGCCGCCGATGGCCGGACCGCTGGCTGGCTTGCAGATTTCAAAGACCCGGACTCAGAGAATCCTTACGCAGGGGAGCTGGTGATCTGGCGCGGTGGGCGGGTCATACGCGTCTTCCTCAGTGAGCAGTCCTTTTATAGCTGGTCCTTCAACGAAAACGCCACGCTGGTCGCGTACCATACCGGGCCGCGGCACGGCGAGACCGTTCCGCATTGCGAGCTGCACGACATAAAGACCGGGCGCCAACTCGCGCAGTGGGACGGCGACCTGGATGATCCAATTGCGCGGCCGTCCTGGGCGGCGCACCTGTCGCGGTAATAAACCGCGCGAACGATGCGGGTACGGACCGCCGCGACGTGCATTACGAATTTGATCTTGGTTGTTCCCGTGCGGCATTAGCCGGCTGTGCGATCGCCGTCGAAGCCTGTGACCGCGCGATTGGCCGTACACCGTAAATATCCTCCACCAACGCCCGCAGCATTTCGGCCACGCTCCAAGCCTGTGCAATGCATCCTCGGGGTTGCTGTGGTGCGTCTCCATCGAAGATCTCAGAGATTTGACCGAGTCCGCCGTCGGCAAGGTGATCACACAGCGGTGCCAGCCACTTTGACGCCTGGCGGCGAGCCGCGTCGCTGCCGTCATTCACCGCTATATATGCGGTGATGAACGGTCCCATCAGCCACGGCCAAACCGTTCCTTGGTGATAGGCACCGTCGCGTTCGAATGGACTACCTGTGTATCGACCGCGATACTGTGGATCGCTTGCAACGAGGCTGCGCAATCCATACGGAGTCAACAGCTGTTGCCGAACTGTCTCCACCACGGCCGAGGCGCGCTCGGCTGACAACATACTGTGCGCAAGACTGACGGCGAAGATCTGGTTCGGGCGGATCGACGGATCTACCGTCTTACCGCTTACCACGTCGTACAAGCACCTGCTGTTTTCATTCCAGAAAAGGCGATTGAAGGTCTCGCTCGCAAATGCTGCCATCCCGCGATACATTCGCCCACTCGCGTCGTCGCCGAACCGCAGCGCCAGTTCCTCCATGATGCAAAGTGCGTTGTACCAAAGCGCCTGAATTTCGACTGGCTGGCCTCGGCGCGGCGTTACCACCCAGTCGCCGACCTTGGCGTCCATCCAAGTGAGTTGGACACCTTGCTCCCCCGACGAAAGCAGTCCGTTCGCATCCACTTTGATTCCATAGCGCGTACCGCGAATGTGCCAATTAATAATGTCCACCAACACGGGGTAGAGTTCGGTACGTACAGACTCAAGGTCACCTGTGTGCGCGAGGTACGCGCGAACCGCCTCAAAGAACCACAGCGTGGCGTCGACCGTGTTGTATTCGGGTGTCTCGCCGGCGTCAGGGAAACGGTTCGGCAACATACCGCGATCAACGTGCTTTGCGAAGGTGCGCAGAATGCTGCGTGCTATTTCGTGCTTCCCGGTCGTAAGTGTCAGGCCGGGCAGAGCCACCATCGTGTCGCGCCCCCAGTCGCTGAACCAGTGATACCCGGCGATGATCGTCTTTTGGTCTCCACGGGAAACGATGTACTGGTCGGCTGCGGCGACTAGACTTCGGACGACACTATCCTCAACGGGAGACGCCATTTCAGTATCGCGACGGCGACTCGTCTCCGCCTGTCTGTACTCCGGCACTCGGGAAATGTCACGCTGATCTGTCGAGGCAATGACCGAAGCGGCTGCGTACACCGGCAGGTCGAATCGCAAGACGAAGGGGCTGAATAAGTCCTCAGTAAAATCGAGACCGCGCTCGCGCTCGACATCGTATTCAAAGTTGCGATACCAGTCACCGGTTTTTCGCAGCTCAACCGCGTTGTGCGCTAGGTGGAGGGAAGGGAGGCCCTGGTAAGGATTTATACTCACCGATCCTGACTGCTCTTCGAGCCCAGAATTGATCGCTCCATTCTCGTGAGTCGTGCTGTGATAGTCGCGGAATGCGATTAACGGCCTGAGCTCAAGCCACAATCGTTTCGATTGTTCTGGATGATTCTTCTTTTTCAGTTCGTATTGCACGACGGTGCTGTTCTCCCCAGAAATCATGAAGACAGTCTTCTCGATTTCGACTCCTTCGACTTCGTAGGTGAAAACGGGGAATGGATCGAGGCGGAACCGTTTGAGATAGCGGAACCCTTGTGGGTGAACGACACCGGGGTAGCGGTTTGCCGAGAGGCTAAACGACTGGGCGTCGATAAACAGCGTTTCCTCAAGCTTGGAAAGGAGTAGGAGCCGTCCGACCGGCGGCTTCGTGGCCGCCACCAGCAGGCCGTGGTAGCGTCGGGTGTTCAAGCCGATGATCGTGGAAGAAGCGAAGCCGCCGATACCGTTGGTTTCCAGCCACTCGCGCCGCAACGCAAATTCGAGGTTGCTGCATGTTTGTTGTTCAAACTGAATCATAGATGCTCTGACCTTGAGGGCGTGCCGATCGCCAATTGGGAGTGGGTCTTTTGCTGCTTATTCAGAATTCTGCGACTTGGCAGAAGACTTTGATCGCTCCGCCGGGCTTCGTAAGTTTCTCGAAGAGCTGCTGATAGTTGTCCAGTCCCTTCACAGGATCAGTGAGGAGCTTGCCAAGCCAGCCCGGATATTCCGACTCAGCCTCGGCCATGTCACGCACGCCAAGTTCGAAGTACTCGCGGTTGGCATTGACGGTACCAACCATGACTTTATTTCCGAGAACGAACTCCAGGTTGATCTGATCTGCTGGCACCTGGATCATATTGTTTCCGCCAGTCACGCTGGAGAGCACAAGTACCCCATTCTTTCCGAGAGCGCGCATGCTCTCGAAAACGACCGTGGAATTGCCGGTGGCTTCGAAGATGATGTCGAACGGTCCGCACTGTTTGGACCCGTCGAGAATTGAAAGTTCTTTCGTCGAAAAGTAGCGCGCGCCCAGCTCTTCGATCAGTTCTGAATTCAGGTAAGGTTTGGGAGTCCGTCCAAATGTTGTGACGCCCAGGCCGCGCAGCCGCAACACCAGCGTGGCTAGCAATCCGATCGTGCCCGCGCCCATGACCGCGGCTTTGCGCGGACGCCATACCCTGAGTCTCCGTTGGATTTCATACGCCTGGTAGATTCCTTTCTCGGCGACCGTCAGAGGTTCGAGCACGACTCCAACCTGCTTCAGGCCTTGCGGAATCTTGACGATAAACTCGGCGTCATCGACGTAGTACTCCGTTAGGAAACCGTGCAGAAGATTGATGCCGCGTTCGTAGTATGTATCGTCAGTGGTCATGTCATTGGTGCCGATCAGGTCATAAATGCTCTTGCCCGGCCGTCGCACAGTGGCTACAACATAGTCACCAGGCTTCAGCTCGCCGACATTCGGACCCACGGCTTCCACTTGCCCAAAACCTTCGTGACCGGTCACCAGGAAGTCGTATCCTGGGGGCGCCGCGCCATACTCGGCGGCGTTGATTTCTTTGTCGGTGCCGTCGACACCGACTCGTAGAACTTTCACCAGCACTCCGCGTCCATTCGAGACCTGGTCCAGCGACGGCTTTGGAAGCTCCGCCAAGTGGGCGCTGTTTGGTTTGCCTGGAAATACGCTAATCGCTTTCATTGGGCCTCTCCCGCTGTTAGTCTGCCGCATGTCGAGTTGCCGCTGATTCCGTCTTCTTACCTTGGCGCGACTCGCCGCTTTGCTGCATTAACTTAGTGACGATGCCCGTCCATCCGGTCTGGTGGCTCGCTCCTACTCCGGCTCCTGAGTCACCGTGGAAGTATTCGTGAAACAGGACCAGGTCCCGCCAGTGCGGATCCGTTTGAAACTTCTTGAGATTTCCGAACACCGGCCGTCTTCCTCTTTCATCGCGAAGAAAAATGCTCGTCATGCGGCGCGACAGCTCTCCCGCAACCTCCCACAAAGACAGCATCGTTCCCGATCCTGTCGGAAATTCCACTTTGAAATCGTCGCCCAGGTAATAGTGAAACTTCTGCAGCGACTCCACGAGTAAGTAGTTCACCGGGAACCAGACGGGGCCGCGCCAGTTTGAGTTGCCGCCGAACAGTCCAGTCGATGACTCACCCGGCTCATAATCCACGCGGTGTTCCATGCCGGCAACGTTCAGCTTGTAAGGATTGTCCTGATGAAATTGCGACAGCGCCCGAATGCCGTAGGGTGAAAGAAACTCACGCTCGTCCAACATGAATTTCAGAATGTTGCGGAGCTTGTCCCCGTTCACGATGGACAACAACCTCCGTTCGCCCATGCCTGCAGTACGCATACAAGCAACGTTTTGCCTGAGATCGGGCCGGTTGTCGATAAACCATTCCAGCCGCCGCTTGAAATCGGGCAGTTTGTCAAGAACTTCCGGCTCCAAGGTTTCCACTGCGAACAACGGGATCAATCCCACCATAGAGCGGATCTTCATGGGGAAGTGGGTGCCGTCGGGCAGTTTGAGCACGTCGTAGAAAAAACCGTCTTCCTCGTTCCATAGTCCCATGCCGTCGTGGCCGCGATGACTCATGGCGTCGGCGATGTAGATAAAATGCTCCCAGAACTTGCTGGCCACGTCTTCGTAGCAAGGCTCCTCGGCCGCGAGTTCCAGGGCGATCGCTAACAGGTTCAGTGTGTACATCGCCATCCAACTGGTTCCGTCGGACTGCTCGATGTAGCCACCAGTGGGCAATGGTGCACTACGGTCAAAAACGCCGATGTTGTCCAAGCCCAGGAAACCGCCTTGGAATATATTCATGCCCTCGGCATCTTTACGGTTCACCCACCAGGTGAAATTCAGCATGAGTTTGTGGAAGACACGCTGCAGGAATGCCCGGTCGCCCTTGCCCTTGCGTTTCTTGTCAATCTTGTAAACGCGCCACGCCGCCCACGCATGAACTGGCGGGTTCACATCGCCGAACGCCCACTCGTAGGCAGGAATCTGACCATTGGGATGCATGTACCATTCCCGCAGCATCAACGTGAGCTGTTCTTTCGCAAAGTCTGGATCAACGAGCGCGAGCGGTATGCAGTGGAATGCCAAATCCCAAGCCGCATACCACGGGTATTCCCACTTGTCGGGCATGGAGATCACGTCCGAGTTGTACAGGTGAGTCCACTCGTGATTGCGCCCTTTGAGACGCTCGGCGGGCGGGGAAGGATTGCCTGGGTCGCCTTGCAGCCAGTCTCTGATGATGTAGTGATAAAACTGCTTCGACCAAAGCATTCCTGCAAAGCCCTGACGCATGACGTTCTGTGCATCGGCAGATAGATCATGCGGAATGACCGTGGCGTAGAACTCATCGGCCTCGCGTTGGCGCATCGCAAACATATAGTCGAAGTCGGCAAAAGCACTCTTGCCTTTGAAGTCAGAGTCGGCTAGGCGTAGGCGGACGACAGCGGTCTCGCCTGCACCGAGCGTAAGTTTGTAGTGAGCCGCCGCCTTGGTGCCGGCGAGTCGAGGATTTACCGCTTCATGAGTGCCGTACACGATGTAGTCGTTAAAGCTGTCTTTGACATAGGGAGAGCCGTTGTCGATTCCCCATAGGCGATGCGCATTGGTTTCGTTCTCGGTGAACAGCAGCTCCGGAGAGCCTTCGCAATGCAGCCAGCGGTTGCCGGGCTGGTCGTGATTAAGTTCAATGACTGGGTCGGGCGCCAGTCGTGCTTGCTGCAACTCCGGACGACGGCGTGAACTTCCCCACGACCAGGTGTTACGGAACCACACCGTCGGCAACAGGCGCAGATTGGCTGTTTCCGGGCCACGGTTGGCCACCGTCATTTTGATCAGGATATCCTCGGTGTCCGCCTTGGCATATTCCACGAAGACATCAAAGTAGCGGTTGTCGTCGAATACGCCGGTATCGAGCAGTTCGAACTCCGGCTGGCCCTTGCCACGCCCCCGGTTCTCTTGCGAGAGAAGAGCGTATGGAAACTCCGCCTGCGGATACTTATACAGATACTTCATGTAGGAATGCGTCGGCGTCGAATCGAGGTAGAAATAGCACTCCTTCACATCCTCGCCATGATTTCCCTCGTTTCCCGTCAGTCCGAAAAGCCGTTCCTTCAGGATGGGATCGCGCTCGTTCCACAGCGCCACCGCAAAGCAGATCATCTGCCGCCGATCGCTGATGCCCGCCAGCCCATCTTCATTCCAGCGATACGCGCGTGAACGGGCGTGATCGTGCGGCAAGTACTCCCAAGCATTCCCATAGGGGCTGTAGTCTTCGCGTACCGTGCCCCATGCACGCTCGCTGAGATAAGGTCCCCAGCGCTTCCAGTGCTTCTTGCGCGCTCCAGACTCTGATAATCGGATTTCTTCGTGCGTCATGAGAATTTTCCGTCCTTGCCTTTACTTTTCCTCGATTTCGATCGCATGGCCGTCGGGATCGCGCACCAGCAGAGCCTTCTTGAATCCAAGCTGCTCCATTTGATCCGTAACCACCGCGGAAGAAACCATGCTCACGTTGTGGGCTTTCAATTCGCGGGCCGCATTCTCTGCACTGTGTGAGATCAGAATTGTATGACGGTGGACGATGTCATTGGCATGTTCATCGGGAGGAAAGGGCCGGCCATCCCGTGGCGCGAAGTACTCCAGCAATTCAATGCCCGGTCCGCTCACCCCGCGCAGAGCTGTTATTCGCAAATGGGCGCCGAACACGTTATTCAAGTGTTCCTGCTCAGTCCCGTAATTTTCGCTCTCCCCAGCCACTCGCATCCCAAGCAGGTCGTGATAGAACTTTATGCTCGCGTCAGTGTCCGACACCACGATTGCCGTGTGATCGATGCCGAGGAATAGTCGATCGCTTGAGCGGTGCCATTTTGGCGCGCCTTTATCCGGGGGGAACTGAAGAATCTCAACGGGATGTTCGTCTGGATCCTTGAAATAGAACGCCGAAATGCCGGCTGCGTTCTTATTCCAGTCTGGAAGCCTCTGAGGAGAGGAAGAAGCATATTCCACTTTGTTCTGTCGCAAGCGGGCGTACGCTTTGTCCATGTCACTGACGATGATCGCGATGTGCTGAAACCAACGGTCGTTACTGCGCGAATCCACTGGGATCGGCCTGCCTTTCGGCGCCAGATATTCCGTGAGTTCGATGAATTCGTCGCCGAGCCTCATATGTACCACGCGCATTCGCAATCCGAATACACCTTCGAGATGCTCGTAGCTGTCGCCGGCGACTTCGGTGTCCGAGACCTTCTCGAACGTCAGCACCCTGGAATAGAAGTCCACCGCGCGATCCATATCGGAAACCGTGAGTCCGATTGCATCCACACCGTCCACAAGAGGCGGGCGCTGCTGCGAGTGCAACTGCGGAATAGCTAGAACCAGCGCTAGCACGCCAACTATCCACGCGCTCGGCAGGCGAACTGGCCGAATGAGTTGTCTCATTTGTTGATTACCCGCTCACCGCGGCGTCTCGCTCCCGCGTCCGATTCCGCTCGTACTGAGCCTTCGAGACTCCGAGTCGGTCCATCAAGTGATCGCCGACTCGCAGCGCATTGGCAATGATGGTCAGAGCGGGATTAACAGCTGCGCTCGATGGGAAGAAACTCCCGTCGACTACATATAAGTTGTCCAGATCATGCGCTTTGCAGTTCACGTCAAGTGCTGAAGTCTTCGGGTCTTTTCCGAAGCGAATCGTTCCGTTCTGGTGGGCCACGCCGCCGAGTGGAATGCGCTGGCCGACATACAAGTTCCGCCCGAATACTCCCTGATGACAGTTGTGGCCGTGCATCGCGCAGCTAGTGTGCTTCATTGCCTGCTTTAGTTTGGCTTGGAGCCGTTCATGTGCCTCCAGGTTGTTTGGCGTGTAGGTCAGCACGATCTTGCCCTCGCGATCGATCGTGACCCGGTTGTTCGGATCGGGCAGATCTTCCGAGGTGAGCCAGAAGTCGAGCGAGTGCTTCGCCATCAATTCCAGAGTGAAATTCGGCGCAATAGCTGGCGCCCCGGCCTTTAGGGTGATCGCGTCCAATTTACCGACAAAGGAGATGTGCCCCATGGGATACTCGAAATCCTTCGAGCCGAAGTAATAATCGTTTACGCCGAGAGTCTTCTGAAAGATCGTGGGATTCGGGCATTTGGAAATGGCCATCATTACTGAATTGCTATGTCCCATGTAATGGCGGCCGACAAGGTCTGACCTATTGGCCAATCCGCGCGGATGCTTGTCATTGGCGGAGCGCAACAACAGCGCCGCCGAGTTGATGGCGCCGCAAGAAACGACAATCAAGTCCGCGGCATAGCTTTCCAGGATGCCATCGCGCTCAACAACAACACCCTTCACCTCACGACCCGATGAAGTTGTGTCCAGCCGCTTCACCAGCGAATTTCTCATCAGCGTGACGTTTGAATTCTTGATGGCTTCGTCGACGCACACAACTTGCGCGTCGGACTTAGCGCTAACCAGACAGGGAAAGCCGTCGCAAGTATTGCATCGGATGCAGCGACTCTTGTGGGTATCCTTCTCATCGAGCATTACACCAACGGGGACGTGGAAGGGCTTTAAGCCCGAACGCGCAAAATCGTCGGACAGTTGCTGAATGCGGGGTTCATGGCTGACCGCTGGCCAGGGATAGGGGGAGTGGGACGCTGGTTCAGTCGGATCCTCTCCACGGTTTCCATGCACCTGATAGAGATTCTCGGCCTGCGTGTAGTACGGCTCCAGATCGTCATAGCCGACCGGCCAGGCTGGCGAGATGCCGCCGTGATGCCGCAATTCAGCGAAGTCTGCCATGCGCAAGCGGAATAGCGCCGCACCGTAGAACTTTGTGTTGCCGCCCACGTAATAATTTGTGTGCGGATGCAGTTCGTTGCCGTCCTTATCGAGCCATGACTCCTTGGTGTTGTAATGACCGTCGACGTTGACTATCTGTGGATCCCAGTTCGCTTTCTCGCGGGGAACATAGTCACCACGTTCGAGAATCAGGATCCTCTTACCCGACGGCGCCAGATGGTAGGCCAGCGTCCCGCCACCCGCACCGGTTCCGATAATGATCACATCGTAGTGATTGTCGGTCACGATGCGAATCCTCCGTTCGCCCCGCAGAAAATGCAGCGCTTGTCGCTGTTGTGATGCAGCTTGCAACACTTCACTCCCTGCTTTCCTTTCCCCCATAGATAGATCTCGGCGGCGGCTAGCATACCCAGCGGCGGTGCAGTCAGGTAGACCCAGAGCCCATCCCAAATCATGGGAGGCAGGGCCGAGCCCAAGGTTCGGGCGGGATTCATGCTCATACCCGAAAACGGGGCCTCTAACGTGATGTAGGTAGCGACCAGGAGACCCGCAAAGAGACCCGTATAGCGATCTAGACGATGATGATTGGAAAAATAGAGGACCGTGGTCATGAGGCCGAACGCGATCATGAACTCACATAACAACGCTACCCACGGACCATTGGGTCCTGGCACGGTGACGACATAACGAACTGCAGGGTCGGCAAGTTCTCTTCCGACGAAGAATGCCACCAGGAAAACGCCCAAGGCTGCGCCTATCAACTGCGCCGCTATATAGAAGAGTGTGTCCCAACCTTTAATCTTGCCGAGACGAAAGAAGGTGAACGTAACGGATGGATTAATGTGCGCGCCCGACTGCTTGCCCCACGGCGAATAAATGATCGCGACTGCTGTCAAACCCATGGAAATTCCCATCAGCACGCGACGCAGAAAGCCCGACATGACCGCTTGGTGAACGGGCGACCGCGGAAACTCGTACAGCGCACCGAACATGCATGCCGACACCATGAATGCACCGAGCAGAGCTGCTTCCATCAGGTATTCAGGCCAGTGAAAACGTAACGAAGCCAAGGCGCCGAGTTTGGGCCTTTGAGAGACTGCCGTCGTGACCGGTGCCTGTTGGAGCTCCAGGTTCTGCGTGCCAACCAGCCGGTTGTGCGCGATACCATTCATCGGGGCTGTTCGATGTGATTCAGATTCTGTTAAGAAGTGACACACCAGTTTGCTGGACCGGAAACGGCGGCTAGACTTACCGTTGCCAGGGCAAACAGCCGCACCTTGAAAGCCCGCGTTGAGGGCCGCCACAGCGTTCTTCCGCATGGGCTTCGTGTCAACCGGAGGGCCGAACTCGTCGATGTAGCCCATGTCCGTGCCGAACAGAACTTGCGCCACGGCATTCCGATTGACGAACTACCAGGAAGCTAAATGAAAAATCACCCTTGACTCTCCCCCAGGGGCAGACCGTAAAGTCCCGGGTGTTGGTTCGGCGAGAAGGGTTGTCGGGAGGACACGTGTTTTCAATCGGCGAATTCTCAAGGATTACGGGCTGTCGATCAAAGCGCTACGGCTTTATCACGAGCAAGGCATCCTTGTTCCAAGCGCGATCAGTCAGGACAGCAACTATCGGCACTATGATCAGGCTAATGTTGAACGAGCACGAGCCATTGCTCTGCTGCGCCACTTGATGTTCAGTCTCGATGACATCAAGGAGATTCTGAAACAGAGTGAGGATGATGCCGATACCATCTCCTATCTAGCGGCCAATCGGACTCGGACCGAAGACAAAATACGAGACATGAAAAGTGTCAGCGGATCACTTTCCCAACTGATCGAGGACGAAGAGAAGGCTAGACGCCTTCTGTCGAATAGTCCCTACAACTTCGAGGAGAAAGCTCTTCCTCCAATTCAGATCGCAGGCATTCGGATTAAAGGGCCCTATAACGATTCGGGAAAGGCGTTCGCGGCCTTGGGAAAATCCTTAGGCAGGTTTATCTGCGGGAAGGCGATGAACCTGTTTTATGACTCCGAATATAGAGAGCAAGGTGCTGAGTTCGAAAGCTGCTTTCCTGTGAGAGGGGTGCGATCGCCCGATGGCGTCGATTGCCGAAAGCTCGAAGGCGGCAAAGCCGTGATACTGATTCATCGTGGCCCTTACACCACAATAGGTCGTAGCTACGCACGACTTTTCTCCCACATCCGCGATCGCGGTTATGAGTCGCTTCCCCCGTCGCGTGAAGTCTATGTCAAAGGCCCTGGAATGATATTCAAAGGAACTCCACATCGGTATCTTACTGAAGTCCAGCTATTGGTGCGCACATGAAGAACCTGATTTCGATGCTTAAGGGCGGAGATCGGCGTTCGATCGGCAGGGTAAATGAGGTGGTTCGCACCGTCATCAAGGAACCGGAGAGATTTCGAGAACTGGTAGATGGTCTCTTAACCGATGATGAAGTCGTACGAATGCGGTGTGCCGACACAATTGAGAAGGTCGCCCAGGCACGTCCGGACTGGCTCAAACCGCATACAAACTTTTTTCTTGAAGAGGCAGCGGGACACTCTCAACAAGAGATTCGGTGGCATATGGCCCAGATCATGCCACTACTACCGTTAACGCCACCGCAGCGGGCGCATGCGATACAACTGCTTATGGGTTATCTCGAAGATACGAGTGGTATCGTTCGCGTGAACGCGATGCAGGCCCTCGCCGAATTCAGTCGCCACGACGCTCAGCTCGGGAAAAGAATAGTCCCACTAATCAAGACGATCATGAAGAACGGGACCCAGGCCGTGAGGGCACGCGGCAGAAGATTACTGGCTCAACTGGAAGCCGAGAGGAGAAGCAATGCACACCAGGATCAATAAGACGAAGGTGCCGCTTACGGACTTCTGAGTTGGCTCGTCCCTTTCATTGCATCATTTCTATTCTTCGCAAAAAACGGGCAGCCCATGCTTCCCGTGAGCCTGATTAAGTCGATTATGATTATCATTGGGGCGAGCTTGGGTGGGGTTTTGCTCTTTCGATTGTTCAACGAATCCCCGCCATCTTTAGGAACCGGAATTGCTATTGGGTCGTTCTGGTTTCTCATGAACATTCTACTCGACCTGTCGATTCTGGTCCCGATGACGAAGATGAATTTGGGCAACTACTTCTCAGAAATCGGCCTGCGCTACCTGCTGATTCCGATTATGGCGGGTGCCATGGGCGCTGTCGGTTCGCACCAGCGCCACCAGTAGTAAATGTGACTTTGGGCTTTGCGTGTAAGCTAATCCAGCCGACTCCGTCTAGGCGCAACGGGCCCTTTCATTAGACATCCCGCTTTATGTGATGCAACACCTCGTCGAAAGTGACGCGAGAAAATCTCTGCCCTTAGCGCTAAGTTGAAACCTTCTTGACACTTTTGAATCCTACTGCCACCTGAACATCTCTGCGCGGCAAGCCCGACGGTCGAAGGGTTCGCGAATCGTTAACGATTTGTCGCCGGGGGGAGGGCAGGACACAAAGATCATCCACAAACTTTCTATGATGAGGAAAAGGAATGAACATGAATAAGCCAATCCAGTTTCTGTTTCGGTCACTGCTGATGATGACGACACTGTTCGCCGTTTCAGCTTTCGCGCAAGATATGCACACCTCCGGCCAGTTTCAGGGCCCGAAGGCAAACAAAGGGCATGTCACTCACAGTACGCGAGATGGTAAGAGCATCCTGACGTTGTCGGACGACTTCGTCGTTCCCGATACGCCAGATCCACACTGGCAGCTTGTCGATTCCGACGGCAATGTATACCTGGTCGACAAACTCAAGACCAAGGCGCTCGTGGGCGACAAGTTCAAGAAGGAAATCGGTGTTCCCAGCTACGTAAAGAACGTTTCCAAAGTCGTCATCTGGTGTGCCTGGGCAGAGGCAAATCTTGGAGAAGCCTCTTTCTCTAGTCCCGTTCATTAGCACAACCCTCCCCAACGGGGCGCAGACCGATACGAAGCGCGGATGCGCCCCTTTCACGGAAATAGGAAGCGGTGTGAACCATGCGAAACAAATTCATCGTGCTTTGGTCAACGGTATTGTTCGCCATACTTCCTACCTGCGCCCAGGTGGCAGTGGGACAGATAGTTCAGAAGAAGACTCTCACGTTGCTGGGCGCCGAGCGAGTCATCGCCGCAGCCAAAGCCGAAGCACAAAAACTGCAGGCTCCCGGCGGCGTTATCGCTGTCGTAGACGATGGCGGTAACCTGATGGCCCTAGAACGGCTCGATGGCACATTCTCAGCTGGCGCCAACATCTCCATCGGCAAGGCCAAGACAGCGGTCATGTTTAAGAAGCCTACGCGCTTCTTCGAAGAACTGATTAATTCAAGTGGCAAGGGCCGCACCGTGATGACGGCACTCGAAAACTTTACGCCTCTGATCGGCGGCATCCCGATCGTCGTAGACGACCAGATTGTTGGCGGCGTGGGAGTGAGCGGTGCCGCCACGGCAGACCAGGACGAACAACTGGCCATTGCCGGGTCGAAAGCGTTCGAACCCAGCAGCATGAGCAACGAGGCTCCGCCGGTTTCTTATTGGGAGAAGAGCAAAGTGGACGAAGCCTTCTCGAAGGGCACCGTCCTATTCGACGGAGGTGACGGCCGCAACTACATGGTCCATGCCAGCCGCAGGGAGAAACCGGGACAGGCGGAAATTCATACCAAAGACGCCGACGTGATCTACGTGCTGCAAGGTGAGGCCACGTTCATCACGGGAGGCGAGGCAGTAGAGGCCAAGACTATCGCTCCGGACGAACTTCGTGGAGCCAGTATCCGCAACGGGCAAAGCCGCAAAATAGCCCGAGGAGATGTGATCATTGTGCCTCATGGTGTGCCGCACCAATTCCTGGAGGTCACCAATCCATTCCTCTACTTCGTTGTGAAGGTTCGCTAAGAGATACATGAACAGAAGACGGCATGTGCGGAGTACCTTGACGGCGCTGGGACTGGTTCTATCGTTGGCCGCGGTTAAAGCGGGAGCGCAGTCGATCCAGGACCCTCCCGTCGGCCGCCCGGACGCTGTGATCGATCTTGCCTCACACGAAGGAACGCAACTGGTGAAGGGGCAATGGCGCTACCACGATGTGAAAATCGTAACGGCTGATTCCCGCGCGGTCGGCCCCGATCTCAAACCTAGCGGAGCGCCCATCAAGACCTACGATTACACTCCTCATGCCGGCGCTGCGGACTTTGACGATTCTCCATGGGAAGCGATCGACGCGACCACGCTCGACCAGCGACGCTCCACGGCCAAAGTGTGTTTCAACTGGTATCGCATCAACCTGATCGTTCCCGAAAAAATTGGTAACTTTAGCACCGCAGGTGCAACAGTTGCGTTCGAGATCGTCATCGACGACTATGCCGAGGTCTGGGTCAATGGCAAGATGCCACGGGTTCTTGGCCAACCCGGTGGGCCTGTGATCAAGGGCTTCAATGCTCCGAATCGCGTGATCCTCACGCGAAACGCGCAACCAGGCCAGCAGATTCAGGTTGCGGTCTTCGGCATCAACGGTCCAATCTCATACAGCCCCGAGAATTTCATCTGGATCAAATCCGTAACTCTGGACTTTTATAAGTCGCCCAAGGTTGCAATCAGCGAAACACCCGCGCAGATCGTCAGGAACGCTCCGGCTCTGGATGACATTGTCCCGCCCGGCGCGAAGATCGAGAAGCTTGCCGGAGGATTTCTATTTACCGAGGGGCCGATCTGGGTTCCCCGCACGGAAGACATAGACGGGTATCTTCTCTTTAGCCACCCCAACAACGACCTGATCTATCGCTGGACGCAAGATGGACAGCTGTCGATCTTCATGACCAAGAGTGGCTATCGTGGGATGGACATCGGCGAGTACGGTCAGCCCGGTTCCAATGGCCTAACGCTCGATAAAGAGGGCCGACTCACCATCAACCAGCACGGCAATCGACGGGTCGTTCGCCTGGAAAAGAACGGACAGATCACAGTGCTGGCTGACCGGTTCGAGGGAAGGCGACTCAATAGCCCTAACGACCTCGTCTACAAATCTGACGGTGCGCTCTACTTCACCGATCCTCCATTTGGACTGCCGAAGTTCTTCGATGATCCACGGAAGGAACTCGCTTACAGTGGCGTTTTCCGCGTGTCTCCCGACGGGAAAAACATCCAGTTGCTAACCAAAGAATTGAACGGCCCCAATGGCCTCATATTTTCACCGGACGAGAGATACTTCTACGTAGACAACTGGGATGAAAAGAAAAAGATCATCATGCGCTACGAAGTGAGGGCGGATGGAACGCTCTCGAACGGCGAAGTCTTCTTCGACATGACTTCAGCGCAAGGCGAGGACGCGCTTGACGGAATGAAGATCGACCAGAAAGGCAATCTCTACGTGTCAGGTCCCGGTGGTTTGTGGATCATTTCGCCCGACGGCAGGCACCTGGGCACGATCATCGCGCCGGAACATCCGCATAACTTTGCCTGGGGTGACGATGACGGAAAAACCCTGTACTTGTGCGCTCGCACGGGCTTGTACCGTATTCGTCTGAAGATTGCGGGAATACGCCCGTAGGGCTGCTGCTCGGACGCTCGTCAAAAATTCATACTGCGCAGCAGATTGTTAAACCGGGGCTCTGAGCGCAAACTGTCCCACTCCACCAATACTCGAATCCACACAATCCACGGGTCCCTCTCTTTGTAAGCTTTTTCCAGCCAGTCGAGCGCCTCCGCCTTCTTCCCCATAGCGGTGTAAATGAGAGCGACACTATATGGAGAGACTCGACCCTTAACGGCGCCCGCCCGCAACTGATCGACGATGGCTTGCGCGCCGGCAAAATTACCCGACCACGCCTCGGCTGAGCCGCGTACCTCCAAGACTCGTGTCTCTTCTCCACCCAACTCCACCGCCCTTCGGGTTTCAATCAAGGCGTCTTGATACCTACCGATCCTGATGTACGCGACCGCTAGACTCAAGTGAGCCTGTGGGAATTTGGTTAGCGAGATGGCCTTTTGAAACTCGACGATGGCGACTTCGGGATGTCGGCGAGACAGAAGCATCCATCCCCGGTCGTCATGAGTCCATCCTGAAAGTGGATCAAGCTCCTGAGCAATTCGGTTTTCCACCTGCGCCTCATCCAGCCGTCCCATGGCATGCAGGAACTCCGAGTAAAATTCATGCGCCACCTGATTGTTTGGGTTCAGCGCTAGAGCTTTCTGAAACAATTCGTCTGATTCGGCCCAATTCCAATCATAGTAAAAAGCCACAAATGCCATGGAGTTGTACGCATCCGACAGACCCGGCGCCAGCTCAAGGGCTTTGGCCGCAGCCTCTTTCCCTTTCGGAAACGCCTCCTGGGGCGGTACAAAACCATAGCCGCCCAAAACGTTGTACGCATCTGCAAGACCTACGTACGCGGGCGCATAGTTAGGATCGAACGCAATGGCCTTCTGAAATTGCACGATCGAATCCTCAAGACTTTGCTTCGTCTCCTGGTACCACAGGAAGCGTCCCTTCAGATAGGCCTCATAGGCTTCTGCGTTAGCCGTTGTGCTTAGACGGAGCTTCTGCTCGTTCTCCGGCACGAACTCCACAGAAAGAGCAGCCGCCACTCGCCGCGCAACATCTTCCTGAAGGGTCAGGATGTCGTGCATTTGCGGCTCGTACGTTTCTACCCACATCTGCGTTTGGTCCGAAACTCGAATCAGAACGGCTGTAATTCGCACCCGCCCTTCGACGCTGCGAACCGTGCCTTCCAGGACGTAGTCCACATGGAGCTCGCGCCCAATCTGGTCAAGTGTCTTGTGCTGGTGCGCGTATTGCTCCACAGACGTTCGCGCAATTACTCCCAGACGCTGGGGATTGAGTCGGCCCAGCTGGGCAATCATCTCGTCATGCAGGCCGGCAATCAGGTATTGGTCATGCTGATCGGGAGCCAGGTCTTCAAACGGCAGTACCGCGAGCATCACGCGGCTCTTCGAAGAACGGGGGCCCCCGGCATATCCGCGCCACAGCCAACCGCCCAGAATTGCAATCATGACCGCTGCCGCGGCGGCCACCAATAGGAGCCCTGCCCGATAACGCGGGCTCGCACCCGACGTAACCCCGCCGTCAAGCGAATCTGCCGTCTGCGGGAGCCCTAGCGCAGACGGCCTAAGTTCCTGTGCAGCTTGAGATGTGACCACCTCCGAGGAACGAGTTGATGAGACTAGCGCTGTAGCGGACACTGCCGAAACTGGTATTAATACCGGATTCTCAGCGCTGACTGTGGCAATAAACCGATATCCTCGCCGCGGTAATGTCTCGATGAACCGCGGTGTTGTAGCTGAGTCTCCCAGGGCGTCTCGGAGTTTGTTAATGCTGATATTCAGGCTGTGGTCGAAGTCAACATACGTATCGTGACCCCAAACACTCCTCCGTAATTCCTCCCTACTCACCACCTCACCGGGGCGATCGAGCAACATGACCAGAACCTGGAATGGCTGGTCCTGCAGTTTGATTCGTGTCCCGTGCTTGTAGAGCTCTCCCGACAGAACGTCCAACTGGAAAACTCCAAAGCGAAAGCGGCGAGTTTTGGGTTCAGACTCCACGAAAATTACTTGCGAAACTCTGAAGTCTAGCACGAAGCCCCCTCGAAATTCAGGAGACATGTCTGCCTAACGTCCTAGCTTTCTTAGTGATAGACGGAGATGTGCATTAGATCGGCAGTGAATTTCAATCCGCCTAGAGCCCCGCTAGACTGCCGACGAACTAAGAAGGCAGCGAACTTCATGAAGGACGAAGAAAGTTCGGGGTTACCGCGAGTTCGGCCATCGGATTTCGGCCAGAGCCCGGAATCCGCTTCGCTGCAAACAGAACTAGGCGTTTCACATTCCTATCGGGAAGGCCTACTTATTGAGCGTGTTTCAACCGGCGACCATGAGGCATTCCTGGAGCTCCTGCGGCCCTACGAGCGCAGGATCTTTGTGTCAGCCTTCTCCATTGTCCGCAACGAGGCAGATGCCGAAGAGGTGGCGCAAGAAGCGATTCTTAAAGCATTTCGCGCCTTGGGACGATTCCGTCAAGAGTCCAAATTCAGTACTTGGCTGACCCAGATCGTAATCAATGAGGCCAAGATGCGGCTGCGTAAGGACCGCCGCCACTTGTATGAGTCGCTTGAAAACGGGCCGCAGGGTGATGATGGAGACTATATTCCCCGTGAGTTTGCTGACTGGCGCGAAATACCATCCGAGGCTTTGGAAAACCGCGAGCTTCGTGAAATGCTCCAGAAAGCCATAGAATCGCTGCCCGAAAAATACAGCGCCGTCCTCATTCTGCGCGATGTGGAGCATCTGACCATTCGCGAGACTGCGGACGCCCTGGGCATCTCCGAGGCCAACGTGAAAACTCGGTTGAGCCGAGCTCGTCTGCAAGTGCGAGACATCATATGCTCTTTGCGAGGAACTCTATGATTTCAAACATGGATTGCGGCGTTGACCTAACATCCAACGGCTGCTCGTCTTTTCCGCGCTATGCTTCTTCTTATCAGGTTGTCTTGTGGAACAAGAGAGTTTTCTCGTACCGGATCAGCTTCCTTGAACCCTATTACTCGGGAGGTAGTGCGAAGGACTGTTCGTATCAGTTATCCGGCAGAGACAGCCTACCCGGTGAGCCTCGGCTTCGAAGGCCGGTAAAGCTCAAGCCCGATCACGTGCGCTAACACCGTATGCATCCAAGACATCGCGCAGGGTCAGGATGCCTTCCAGCTTGTGTACATCCGCACGGTTCACCACTGGCAGGATTTCGATCTGGTTTGCCCCCATGCGTTCGAGGGCCAAATCCAGCCCCTGATCCGGGTGGACATGCGGAAAAGCCTGCGCATCCACCAGTTCGCCGACCTTCTTATCCGCGCCTTCCGCCAGCTCTCGCTCCAGCTTCGCAAAGTTGACAACACCAATGACACCTCGTCGATCCATCACCAGCCACGCTCGGAATTCACTCGATCGAACCTCCTCCAGCGCCTCCCGAACCGTGATCTCGGCCGGCAGCAACTGGCTCGCAATCTGCATGATTCCTACTACCTGACGCCGACCGTGTCGTCGGCGCGTCTCCGCCGTCGGCAGGTGTATGCCATCCTGCACGGCCAGCGCTTCGTAGATGGGCTCATGCTGCAACCGTGAAGCAATGAAAAGACTCACCAGATTCGCAATCATCAGCGGGACGATCACGGCATAGTCCTGCGTCATCTCGAAGATCATCAGCACCGACGTCATGGGAGCTCGCACAATCCCCGCGAACACCGCGCCCATCCCGACCAGCGCGTAGGCACCCGGCGTCGCCGTGTAAGCGGGGAACAAATGATGCGCCACGGTCCCCACCGTACCTCCCAGCATCGCGCCAATAAACAAAGATGGCCCAAAAATACCGCCCGCGTTGCCCGAAGCATAGCTGGTGGTAACCGCGATAAGTTTCAATACCACCAGCAGCACCATCAGGTTGAACGCCATCCTTCCGTTCAACGCGTCGCCGACAAACCCATAACCTACGCCCAGAACCTGCGGCACAAACCAGCCCATCAGACCGACAAGCAATCCGCCCGCGACTGGTTGGAACCAGACCGTGTTCTGCGGGAACCGCAGGAAGCGCGCCCGCATGCCCAGCAAGAGCTTTGTGAAGGCCACCGAAACCACACCCCCAGCCACGCCGAGCACCGCATAGACCGCAAACTCCAGCGGATGGACCAGTTGATATTGCGGAACCTTGAAGAGGGGATTGTTGCCAAGCAAAACACGCAGGACAACCCAAGCAGTCGCCGAAGCCAGCACCACCGCGCCCATCACCGGTGCGTTAAGATCGCCCACGATCTCTTCGAGCGCAAACAGCACCGCTGCCAGAGGCGTATTAAACGCGGCTGCAATGGCCGCCGCCGCTCCCACCGGAATCAGTTTCTTTACTTGCTCGGGGCGCAATCCGAGGAGGCGCCCAAGCACGGAAGCAATGCCCCCACCAACTTGAACCGAAGGCCCTTCGCGCCCCAGCGGGATTCCGCTGGCAAGGGTTGCCGACGTGCAGAAAAACTTGCCCAGTACGGTGCGCAGCGTGATGCGGCCTTCGCGTGCGTACAGCGCAGCCTTCGTCTGCGGCACGCCGCTGCCGCGTGCGTTGGGAAAATAGCGATACAGCAGGTAACCGATGCCGAGCGAGCCCACGACCGGGAACAGCAGACGCCGCCACGGAGCGCCACCCACCGGATACAGCCGCATCCCCATTCGTTCAGTCAGCAGAATGAATGCGACGACCGCCAAGCCAGTCAATGCGCCGATCACCAGCGCCAAAACCAGAATGACCTGATCCTCATGTTGCCGCAGTTCGGCCACGCGGTCCAACACCGAGGTTCTCCACCAACTCCCGCTCGTCGTCTCGACGCCTTCACTCATCTCTTGGGAGTGTCCCACCAAAAGCATACCTCACTGGATTTGCCTTTGGGCCCGAATAAGGAGGTGCCGACGGTATCAGGCGCTCCGCTGCGCAAGGAGTCAGCCGGTGGGAATCTAGGGGTTTCGACACCAAGAGGACGGCAAGTCCCCTTTGCTCCAACGTCTCAAACAGAGTTTTTCGCAAGCTGCTAGGGGATATCGTTAACTGCGTCAGAGGGGATTGGCTGCACGGCGGAACTGGCGTCACGCTTCTCTCAACGTGCAGTATTCATGCGTGGTCGTGGGTTGTCATCTGCGCCGCAAAGTATTTTAGTTTGCAGTTTCCCACGATCCTCATAACCCTAAGGTCGCTAGCTCGAATCCACCCTTCGATCTGAACTATCCGGAGCCACAATCCATCCCCCAGAATTGCGTGTCTTGCGCGATGTCGAATGACTCAGGCGGCCCTTGGCAGTCACCCCGGGCCCGGAAGTTGTTGGAAAAAATAGTCCTGAACGCCCGCGGATCTATGACACAATTACGACACAATGCCACTCTGTTGTTGCAACGAGAAAATGTCGTATTAACTGCAACGAGACTCTGTCACCCCCTTTCTGGTTAAGTAACGGCGGCTAGGGCGGGGCGACCGCCCAGGTTGTAGATGCGGGGCATGGGGGTTTTTG